>Ga0209935_1000070_pt1 | contig 463971 bp, 427 predicted proteins | sample ThiBio_1000_plan_2_FD_183958 | JGI IMG/M metagenome (GOLD analysis project Ga0209935, IMG submission 183958) | Wastewater bioreactor microbial communities from Cape Town, South Africa - Thiocy_cont_1000_plan (SPAdes) | ecosystem: Engineered > Bioreactor > Thiocyanate-remediating >... | reverse complement strand
GAGAACGCATATTTATTACGGCTAAACTCCCTGACTATATCCGAGTAGGTAACGGTGATGATGTTACCGAAAAATACATCTTCCTGACCACCTCACACGATGGTACAGGAAGTATTACCGCAGCATTTACGCCTGTACGTATCGTTTGCCAAAACACTCTCAATGCAGCATTGGGGAATATGTCCAACGTGGTACGCATTCGCCACACATCAGGTGCAAAACAACGTTTGGAAAATGCTCATAAAGTAATGGGACTGGCTAATCAGCTAAGTGTACAACTGGAGGGCATATTCAATCAATGGACAAAGGTGCGTATCTGTGATGAAGAGGTAAAGAAACTTATCCAACTGGCACTTTGCCCCAACAAGGAAACATTGGACGCACTCAAAAAAGGTGCAGAGGATGAACTGTCAACCGTTTTTAAAAATACGGTGGAAGATGCCTTTGCTTACGCAATGATGGCAGATACACAACAGTTGAATACTACCAAAGGAACAGTGTTCGGGGCATACAATGCGGTAACAGGTTACTATCAGAATGTACGCAATTACAAGGATGATGAAAGCAAACTCCAATCTATTGTAATGGGAGGCACAGCACAGGCTAAAGCACAACGAGCATTTGAGTTGTGCAGCCAGTTTGCAAAGGATGGTGCAGATGTGCTTGCATTGAACTAAAGTAACAGGACAGGCAGCAATGCCTGTCCTTATTATCCACTTACAAATCAAGTATATGAAACCGTTAGATAATTTGATAAACGTAGAGAAAGCAAAGTTGTTGCACGAATTATTCCCGCAGGAAATTCCTGCCTTATTGGAGTACACTAACAATATGTGTCTTACCATACAGGAGGACGAACAATTAATACGCAACCAGTGGGAAAACGGCTTGCTGACCATTGAAGCATGGTTATCCTTTGTTGAGGAAGTGAGGAATAAGATAAGCAGGTATGGAAAACGACTGCATACGCAAAGCCGCTTATTTGCCGACCAACTTTTTGATGGTTATGTCGCATTGTACATGGTGCATTGTATGACCTTATACACCACTATCAGGAAGCACAATAATCCTAAGTTCACATTAGCCATTGATCTATTATTTAACCCGTAAAATACAAGGTTATGGAAGCATTGATAAAACTATTAGAAGCTATGCCATATCCGACTATGTTTTTTGTCGGTTTAGCAATCAGGTTGTTTGTTGGTATGCGACAATTCAACCGCAGGGGCTTAGGTGGGTTACAGCATTTCAATAACTATTTCTTGGGATTAATCACACTTGCAATAGAATGGATGTTGAAATGGGCAGCATTAGCCCTAATGCTGTGTGGGCTGTGGGGATGGCTGTTTCGATAAAACAATATTGAGGCAAAACTATACAGGGCTGTATAGAAATTCTAATAACAAAAAAAATTGAACAATGGAAACAACAAATTTTTTCAGCAGCGTAGCTGCATTGAATATAACAGGCGACCTGCAAGTAACTATACGGAAGGGAGCAGAAAGTAACTGGATAGTATCGGTTATGCTCAACAATGAGCAATGCGGGGACGAAGCAAGGAAACTGATACCGCCTCTTAATCTTAGAGGAAGTGCCGAAGAACTGGATAACGGTTTCTTTGAACGAATAACTGCACCAATACAGACCGTTTCAGGTTTAATGGTGGACATGGAAGGCTTTATGAAACAGTTGGAAGAAGTGAAAAAGCAGTCTGCTATGGAAAAAGAAAAGGCAGACAGGGAGCGAAAGGAAAAAGAAGCCAGAGAGAAGAAATACAAAGAAGCGATGCAAAAAGTAGATGAACTGGAGAAGGAAGGGAAATACAGGGACGCATGGATGAAAGTGCCTGACCCATCAGAATATCCCGAACAGGCAGAAACTATCCGCAAACGAAAATCATCCTTATCCTCAAAGTTTGCACCTGACTTGTTTGGTAGCAGTGCAACGCCAGTAGCTGACGAGCAGCCACAAAGGGATGAAGTGAATGCCGAAGAAGAAGGCAACGAAGAAAATGCCGAAACAACCGACGAAGATTGGGAAGAAGATGAAGAAACAAATCAATAACCTGTAAAACGAAAAGTCATGTTAATAGCAAAGCAATTAGACAGGGTTTTCCTACTCAAAGAAAACGGAACGGATATAAGGCTTACAGACCCTGAACCTTCATGGAGTGTGGAAGCCGTAATGAACTTTTACACCAATACTTATCCCATACTCACCACCGCCAAAATATCCGCACCACGAATTGAAGATGATACCGTACAGTATCGTTTTGAAAGTGTGATGGGAACAAAAGGTTAATCTTAAAATTTAAAGCAATGGAATATGCAGCACAATATTATATCGGGCATTATCCAAATGCCCCAAAAGCAAAGGCAAAGAAAGCTCTACAAACAGTTGGGCGAGTTCACAGCATGGGTACAAAGGACAAAAGACGCACACGAAATAAGCAAGGACAAACGCAGGTCAGTACCGCAACAGATGTTGCCAATGGTTTTTTAAGAACCACTTTCCTGCCTAAACTGGAGGCGATGAAAACGGTACAACCTCCTACAAAAGTGGAAAAAATAGAAACTGATTTTTATTGCTCCCTTTGTGCAGTTGCCAGGCATTACAACGGCTTCGAGCCTACGGATACAAGGATGTTCGGCTATCCTTATAATATCGCCCTTTCTGTATGGGAAGTGGAGAATCATTTAAAACGGAACATTAGAAACTGGAACAGTTTGCAGTTGGTACAGGATGATAAGGGAAAGACCTTTTTCATAAGCGAGGAACAATACAATACAGGAACAACCTTGTTTTACATCCCTGTGATACCGTTATATAAAATGCTCAAAGAACCGAAGACAAAAAGAGCAGCCCGACTATTATTATCAGTATTTGCTTACCTGTATCATGTAGCTGATATACCTTATTACAGGCAGGAGGATGCTTACATCTATTGGCAATACGAAATGATTGCTGATTGGATTGAACAGGACGATGAAGCAGAATTGGACAGCCGTAAAGAAGAATTGAAGGTTGCTCAATGGTGCGGTGAAAAGATGGAGCAGAAAATATTCAACCGTAAAAATCTGGATGTGTTTGCAGAACGGATAAAGGCATTCATACCTGCAAACGATTTTGAACAGGAGTGCCTGAATGTAGCGAAGGGAATGTTTTCACTTTATACTGATTATCCTGCAACAACGGTTTTCCAAAACGCAAAATATGTACAGGATGATGAAGAACAGGAGGACGAAGTAATTGCAATGAGAAAGTATATCTCCTTTATAGCAGATACAAAGGGATGGCTTTATGAAACGGTTGCTGAAAGTGTAAACAATGAGTTCAATGAATGTGGTACAACAGAAGAACCTACCGTATTAAAAAAGTTTAACGGTACAGCAATTACCGATTGCAGCCTCGAATTTGAAAACAGGTTATTCCCATTGATAGGCGATTTATGTTACCTGCTGAATAACGATTAAAGTAATTACCATGAAAGATGTAATGGAAAATATCGGCACACTTTACCATCCTAAAACGGCTTTGGTATTTTATGAAGCAAAAGGAATGAACGCAGAAGTCTATGTAGAATATTTTGATATGGATAAGAATGGCAATCCTATTAATGCCCATCCCTTAACCATTAAGGAAGCACAGCGTTTGTCAAAGGCTTTGGACACAGCAAGAGAAGGCTGTAAGGCTTTTCTGAAGCCTAAAGGCATCATTGCTTCAAATATCCTTTACACAGACCCTTCAGAAAACGGCTTTGTGATGTGGTTTACAAAGGCGACCTGTAAAAATCTCTTTTTCGTTGAAGGTTTAGGCATTTCAAACGGTATGGCAGGTGTACCCGCTTTACTTTGGATAGCCAACAAAGAAAAGCTGCATGTTTATGCCTTAAAAAGCGACAGGAAACCCACCGAAAACACGCCACTTTATCATGCTCCATTTTTCAATGTATATGCGGAGGGAAGCGTATGTATGGGTACGGTGGATGTCAATATTAGAAGGTCAGCATCATTGGAGGAATTTACAGCCGCATGGGAAGCCTATTTCTTTAACAGCTATTTCAGCCACCTGATGCAAAACCATGACCCAATACAAGGCAACTGTGTTAGTTTATGGAAGAAGCTGCGAAAAACAGGTGAGCCATTTCCAAAAGACGTATTGAAAAAAACAGGCAGAACAATAAAAAATATACTAAGATGAAAACGGATAAAATAAAGGTACACTTTACAGACAATGACCTAATCGCTCCCACCAACCCCATTGAGGTAAACCTTATAGGAGCTGGAGGCACAGGTTCAAAGGTGCTGACCGCATTGGTAGAAATGAATTATAGCCTGAATGAATTAGGACATGCAGGGATAGCGGTCAGGCTTTGGGATGATGATATAGTAACAGATGCCAATTTAGGCAGACAACGGTTTGCCGAATGTGAAGTAGGGCTGTATAAGTCCGTTGCCTGATAAACCGTTCCAACAGATGGGCTGGCACGAACTGGAAAGCTGAAACCGCAAAGTTTGAGAGGGATAGTTTAGACAGGCTGCCCGAACACGCACAGGCAGGTATTTACATCTCATGCGTTGACAGCGTGAAAGCACGGTTTGAAATAGCTGAAATACTTAAAGGGCTAAATAATAACAGGGCATACCGCAACCAAGCCAAATACTGGATGGATTTCGGCAATAGCCAATCCACAGGGCAGGTACTGCTATCCACTATCGGCAGTATCAAGCAACCAAAGTCTGAAAAATATCAGGCGGTGGCAAGCCTCCCATTTATTACAGATGAATATGGCGAACTGCTGAAACGGTCTGAAGAAACAGATAATACGCCAAGCTGTTCACTGGCTGAAGCATTGGAAAAGCAAGACTTGTACATTAATTCCTCCCTTGCCCAAATGGGTTGTTCCCTGCTATGGAACCTTTTCCGTCACGGAATGACCGAAAATAAAGGCTTCTTTCATAACCTTGACAACTTCACTACCCAACCGATAAAGGTCGCCTAAAGCCCTCCCAGGCGGCACATCGGCATACCTTTCCCCCGTAGGCGGAACGCCGCTGTGCGGGAAGCGGTACAGCCACTTGTCCGTAATCGGATTTCCACCGATCACATATCCCGGCATCCGTTTCCGTACAACAGACTGTGGCATTTATTGATTGATATTTTGCAGGCTTCTGCACTACATATTGATTTTAAAAAATTACGTACATCAGTAAGGCGATGCGTCTGCCAAATCACAATGCCATACTGAAAGCCAGTTTATTATGTTGCTGAAATATCGGTCAACAGCTTTAAATCCGCTAAAAAATGGTTCGAGTTTTGTACCACAGGGTTCACAAAAAGCCACGCAATTGCGTGGCTTTTTTTAATATTATGCTTGTCCGGCCTATCGATCAATTAATGATCTCCCCTTTATTATTACCCAGCCTTTCCCGCCATTTGCGTAAATCTTCGGGTGTTTGTTTCGCCCAGTCTGTTATTTCACTGATCACCTTCAGCGGGGCATCGGTACGGTAAGAGCGTGTAGGGTTGCCGGGGAATTTATTATTCGTCACGTTCGGATCGTTTTCAAAGTCACCCGTTGGTTCAACCATATAAACGCGGCCCTGTCCATCTCCTTTCGCTAATTCTGCGGCTAGCCCCGCCCCGTTCACCAGGGCCGTAAAATAGACATGGTTCATTACGAGGTCGGCCTTATAATTTGATCCCCAGCCGGCTGTGAGCATATCGCCCATCTGCAGTGCTGCCTTCGTGCCATGATAAAAGGGGCCCTTATCTGATGGCTTGCTCGTGCAGGAGCCTGCCAGCTCATTATTCTTTTTTGCATTATTGGCATCGCCCAGGTCTTCGTAACATTGGGCAATATGTACATAAAGCGGTGCAAAAGCCGCCTGTACCGCATCGTTATTGATGCTTAATGCGAGGTGCAGCGCCGTCTCGTACCACTTCAATTTATCCCCGGTATCTTTTTGTTGCCGGGCAACATAAAAAGCTGCGATGAATTTTTCAAAGTCATCCGTCGCTTCTTCCCAGGCTTGCAGAAACAGTTTGCCTGCTTCTCCTGGATTAGCATTTTCTTCCATAGCCATGCCCCGGAGGCATAGCTTCACCACAGGATTATTTGCATTGAATTCCATGCTTAAAATATTGGCTTTTATTTATCGGTAATACTTCTTATCCTTCAAAAATATCACATTAGGGCATCCTATGCAAAAACAGCACCGGTTCCTGCTCAGGCAGTTTTTTTGATGGCCTTACTTGATAAAGATGGTTCCTGCCTGTTATCTTAGCAATGATTTCCAGTTATTGCATGCAATCATGAAACTCAATATCAAGTCGGCACTGCCGGATAACTCAATTGCTCATTTTGTTCACAGCTTCTGGATGCTCGAGAACAAAACCGGGGAAGATATCCCGGCAACTGTATTACCTAATGGCATGGTTGACCTGATCGTGATGAAAACAAACTCAACAAACTGGGAAATAGTGATCAGGGGCATTGACACAGAACCAAGCCAGGTAAAGATCGTTGCCGGTACAAAAATGTTCTCGATCGGCTTCAAATTACCGGCGGTTGAGTATTTATTGGGAGATTCGGTGCGGGATGTATTGAACGAAGGAAAAAGTAATACAAATGACTTTTGGCAATTTGACGGGGACGACACCAACGATCTTGAAAGCTTTAGCTATAAGGCTACTCAAAAGATCCGGGATGCTCAACATGAAAATATCGACGACCGGAAAAAGAAACTATTTGAGCTTATCTACGCTTCAGAAGGATCGATCACGGTAAAAGAACTTGCCGAGCAGGTATTTTGGAGTAGCCGCCAAATCAATCGCTACTTCAATCAGCAGTTTGGTATTTCGCTCAAAACATATTGCAATATCCTCCGTTTCGGGGCCTCGTTCAAACAAATCAGTGATGGCAAGCTATTCCCGGAACAGAATTTCACCGATCAAAATCATTTCATTAAGGAGATCAAAAAGTACGCCGGTGTAACACCAAAAGAACTGAGCAAAAACAAAGATGGCCAATTCGTTAACATTACGGCCATCAAAACCTTTCCTCATAAAAACGACTGATTTTTACTATTTCGTTATTTCTCTTCGTCTCAATTTTGCTTCGTAAAAGTTAAAGAAGCAAGATCATGTTATTACAAAACAAAAAAATAGCCATCGTAGGCGGGGGGCCGGGGGGCTTAACACTGGCCCGCCTGCTGCAAATGAAAGGAGTAGCGGTAAAGGTGTATGAAAGGGACATTAATAAAGATGCCCGTGTGCAGGGCACAACACTCGACCTGCATGAAGAATCCGGTTTAAAAGCGTTAAAGCAGGCTGGCCTGTTAGCGGCATTTAAGCAACACTACCGGCCCGGTGCTGACAGGATGACCATTGTAAACGAACATGCCGAAATATTTTTCTCAGACCATGAGGCTAAGCCGGAAGCAGATTTTGGAAATGAACATTTTCGCCCGGAGATCGACCGCGGACCGCTAAGAATGTTGTTATTAAAGTCTCTGCAGGAAGATACGGTCGTATGGGACAGCCAGTTCATTTCGGCCGAAAGACAGGGCGATGGCTGGCTATTGCATTTTAAAAATAATGCTTCGGCCTATGCGGATATCGTAATAGGTGCGGATGGTGCTAATTCCCGGATCCGTCCCTACATCACGGCCATAAAGCCCTTTTACACCGGCATATCGGGTCTACTAGGCAGTGTTCATGATCCGGAGCAAACGGCACCCCATATTTATGAATTGCTGAAGGGCGGGAAGATAATGGCCTATGGTGGTGGTAAGTGTTTTATAGTGGCTTCAAAAGGCGATGGTAGTATGTCTTTTTATATTTCTTACAAAACAGGTGAGCATAGCTTAAAGAACCTGGCTGACAAAGCCCATATCCTGTCATGGTTCAAAAATGATTTTTTGGGGTGGTCTACGGTCTGGCACCAACTGCTGGAGCATGCTGAAACACCTTTAATGCCGGTCCCCGTGTATTGTATGCCTACAGACCAAAGCTGGGAAACACTTCCCAATCTTACCTTAATCGGTGATGCGGCACACCTGATGCCACCCTTTGCAGGTGAAGGCGTCAATATGGCAATGCTTGATGCTTTGGAACTTAGCGAATGCCTGGCTGGCGAGACTTACAACTCTTTGCCTGAAGCCATTTCCGTTTATGAAACCAATATGCGCAAACGAGCTGCGCTGATGGCACAAGAATCGCTGGATAACGGGGAGCGGATGCATAGTGAACATGCGTTGCAGGATATGGTGAGCTTTTTCAATGATCACGATCTGCAGTAGTAGAATCAATTTGTATTGGTCAAACGTGTTCCGGCCTTACCGGCTATCAACCCTGTGAGCTCAGCGGCATGACCGATAACGACCATGGACACCTGTTGCCGGGCAGCTTGTAGTGCATTTTCCAGCTTGGGTATCATACCTCCCGATACGACACCATCTTTTTTCAGTTCATCGAACAAAGCACTATCCACACGGGGGATGATGCTATGCTCATCGTGCATATCCCGCAACAAGCCTTTCTGCTCAAAACAATAGATCAGCTTTACCTGCATCGTGGTCGCCAGAGCGCAGGCTATCTCCCGCGACATAGTATCTGCATTGGTATTCAGCATATCCCCGCTACCATTGTGGGTCAGGGGGGCAATTACCGGTACCAGCCCGCTATCAAGCATCATGCTTAATAAAGCACTGTTCACACCATCGCTGCCCACATCCCCTACATAGCCATAATCCACTTCTTTCACCGGGCGTTTGCTTGCCCGCACCATGTTGCCGTCTGCGCCCGTAAGCCCTATGGCATTACAATTACGGCTTTGCAGGGCAGCTACCATATTTTTATTCACCAGGCCGCCATATACCATGGTCACCAGCGATAAGGTTTCTTTATCCGTTATTCTCCGTCCATCCACGTACTGAGGTTCAAGGCCCAATTGCGCACCGATGGCTGTTGCCACCTTGCCACCTCCATGCACCAGTATCTTCGGCCCTTCTATACCGGCAAAATCATCCAGGAACGCATCCAGTTTATGCGCATCGTCAATGATATTACCCCCAATTTTCACGATCAATACTTCTTCTTTCATTTTATTTCTTTTAGTATCACTATACAGCAGCCACCTGCTCTGCCGGTGCTAACTCTTTTAAAGATCGTCTCATCACGGTCAAATACTCGTCTGCCTGCTCCTTTGTTAAGTTCAAGGCCGGCAACAGGCGTATCACACTCGGTTTGGCCACGCCTGTAAATACATGATGCTGATGCAGCATATGGCTGCGTAATGTTTTGTACTCATCCGCCACATCAAAACCGATCATCAGGCCGCGGCCGCGCACATTATGTATCCCGTCCATTGACCGCAATTCATCCATTAAATACTTTCCTATTTCAACCGCATGCTTCATGAGTCGCTCCGACTGCATTACATCCAGCACAGCGATAGCCGCAGCACAGGCCAGGTGGTTGCCACCAAAGGTGGTGCCCAGCATGCCATGCGATGCTTTAATGTGCGGGGCTATCACTATACCACCAACCGGGAAACCATTACCCATGCCTTTTGCCATTGTGTATATATCGGCGGCTACGCCTGCATGATCGAAAGCAAAGAAACTGCCGCTCCGGCCATAGCCACACTGCACCTCATCGGCTATACATACTGCACCATGCTCATCGCACAAGGTGCGAATAGCTTGCAGGAAGTTAGCACTGGCCATATTGATACCACCCACGCCTTGTATACTTTCCACGATAACGGCAGCCGTATCCTTGCCATGCTGCGCAAAGTGTTGTTCCAGTGCAGCCACATCGTTAAAAGGAAGGAATGTGACATTATCCGTACTGTTGACCGGGGCCACAATTGTTTTATTATCGGTGGCAGCAACGGCCAGCGAAGTGCGCCCGTGGAAGGCTTTGGAGAAGGCTACTATTTTGCTCCTTCCTGTATGGAATGATGCCAGCTTGATTGCGTTCTCATTAGCCTCAGCACCCGAATTACAGAGGAATAGCTTATAATCCTCTTTCCCCGACACCTCGCCCAATTGCTTGGCCAGCTCTGCCTGCAAGGGTATTTTTACAGAATTGGAATAAAAGCCTATTTTATTCAATTGTTCTGTTATAGCCTGCACATACATGGGATGTGCATGGCCTATGGAGATCACAGCATGACCGCCATACATATCCAGGTACCGCTGTCCTTTATCATCCCATACGTAAGAGCCTTCGCCTTTTACAATGGTAATATCATTAAGTGGGTAAACATCAAATAATTGCATCGTTAATTCCTTTTTTAAAATACGTTCGCTTTCAATTTTAATCCCTCATCTTCCGGGAGTCCAAACATGAGGTTCATATTCTGAACAGCCTGCCCGGCCGCCCCTTTCAGCAGGTTATCGATAGTGGCATGTATCACCAGTTTGTCATCGATCAACTCCAGGTGCAAGAGGCATTTATTGGTATTCACTACCTGTTTCAGGTTGATCATTTCCCTACTGACGGTCGTAAATATCGCTGGTGCATAGAACGATCTGTAAAGCTCATAAGCTTGCTCTTTGTCAAGACCGCATTCGGTATAGGCCGATATATATATGCCCCGGGTAAAGTCGCCGCGCCAGGGGATAAAATTAAGCTTACGTGCACCCGTCTGTAGGGATGACAGGGTTTCCATCACCTCGTTCAAATGCTGGTGAGCCAGGCTTTTGTATGCTTCAATATTATTCTCCCTCCTGCTAAAGTGTGTGCTTGCCTGTAGTTTCTGGCCTGCACCGGTAGAGCCCGTAATGCCTGTTACATGTACTTCCTGCAACAAGCCCTTTGCGGCAAGGGGCAGCAATGCCAGTTGCAACGCTGTGGCAAAACAACCTGGGTTGGCTACATATTGTGCCCTACTGATGCGTTCCTTATTCACTTCCGGCAGCCCGTATACAAATGCGCCTTCTTCATAGGCCGCAGTATCCCGTAAACGAAAATCCTGCGACAGGTCAATGATCTTTGCCTTGCCAAAGCGGTGATCGTTTAAAAAGGGTTTAGACTCCCCATGCCCAAGACACAGGAATATCACATCAACATCGGCCGACAGGTCTGATGTAAATTGCAATTCCGTATCGCCCAGCAGGTCTGTATGTACCGCATATACAGGCGCACCTGCATGGCTCCTGCTGTGCGCAAATACAATTTCTGCTGAAGGGTGGTTCAGTAACAGGCGAAGTGTTTCGCCACCCGTATAACCTGCCGCTCCAACGATACCGGCCTTAATATTACTCTTCATGCCCTGTTGATTATTTTGAATGGTCGTTTACCGAACGATAACGAACCTGCTTAAAAAAATTCATGATACTCTGTTACCGAACCATTTCAGGGAAGCGGTTCGCCTTTTCCCTGGCAAAGGTTCGTATGCCTGTACCATGCTTTTTAAAGTTGGCAGCATTCGCTGTGGGCTGCTGGTGATCTTTAGGATCATAAAGCATAGCCGTACACAGGCAATTCTTTCGCCCGGTACTTTCCAGGATACTGTGGTTCACACAGCTTTTACAGCCACTCCAGAAAGCATCGTCCTTAGGCAGTTGCGAAAAGGTTACTGGCTCATAAGCCAGCTCACTATTGATCTTCATAACAGCAAGGCCGGTAGTGAGGCCAAATATCTTTGCATTCGGGTAGCGTTGCCTGCTCAGTTCAAATATCTTTTGCTTGATCACCTTGGCCAGCCCGCTCTTGCGATATTGCGGTGCTACGATCAGGCCCGAATTGGCAACATACTCTTCATGGCTCCAGCTCGCGATATAGCAAAAGCCAGCCCAGTTGCCATCCCCGGCAAATGCAATTACCGCTTTACCTTCTGTCATCTTTTCGGCAATATATTCAGGCGAACGCTTTGCGATACCCGTACCTCGTGCTTTCGCTGATGTAGCCATTTGATCACAAATAAGACTGGCAAATACAGCATGGGCACTATTAGCTACCATTACAATAAAATTCTGTTTCATAAACATTAAAAATTACGGATGCAAACGGACAAAACATATGCCGCTGCAAAGTTGTATAAATACTCCTTCCCAAGTCCCTTCGGGACTCATCAACAGGTATTACTGTTGGAATAACAAGGTATCAACGTCGTACCCTGAAGGAGGTAGCGCGAAAACAAAAAACTGAACCTAAAATGGTCGCAGCAAAAAAACCATGCCCGGACTCTGCAACGTGTACAGGAGTATGATCGGACGAAATAAGAAAGGTTTTTTTCATCTCTTTATCGTAATAAAAAAGAGCGCTTTAAATTTCTAACAGTGCAAAGGTACGAAATTCTCACCTTTTATGCGAACGCTTTTTATCTTAATGTATAACTGGGGTGACATAACGCTTAAAAAAACAAATGGAATACTACTGAATTAGATCATTAAAGTATAACACATTCCCAAAATGGTATAACATTTATAAGATCTTATTGAACGAACTTTGCAAGAAACACAAACTATGAAATACTATTTCAAAACAAATATCAACTGTAATGGTTGCATAGCATCCATTACTCCATATTTAAATGCCAACAATGAAATAAAACATTGGACAGTAGATACTCAAAGTGAAGGAAAAATACTTACTGTTGAAACTGACAGCCTGACTGACGTAATGGTTGAAGATATCGTTAATACGGCGGGATTTAAGGCGGAAAAGGTTGATCAATGACGATAAATATCCAAACAGTTATCACTTCAAACCAATAAACAATGAGAAAACTCGCTTTGGCTGTTATTTTTTTTACAGTAAGTAATTCATTACTGGCGCAGGATAGTATTACAAACTCCCGACTTACGCTGGCGCTCCAGACATACTATCAAATTAAAGATGCCCTGGCTGCAGATGACAACAGATCTGCACGTAAAAATGCTACATTGTTCATCGAAAACCTGAACGGCATTTCCTATAAAATAATATCCGAGGGAAATGTAAATACGTTGCTCATTGATGCTGGAACAATTGCTAATACAGATAACATTGAAAAACAGCGGGTGGCATTTGCCAATTTCTCTGCAAATATGATACTGTTGGCCAGGAACCAAAAGTTGACTGATAAGCCAGCATATATTCAATATTGCCCGATGAAAAAAGCATCGTGGTTAAGCAATGAAAAAGATATTGAAAACCCCTACTATGGAAGCAAAATGCTGACCTGCGGCAAAGTAGCTGAAACGATTCAATAACATACACAGCTGATAAGTCTCCGATACAAATCAGTACACGATGAAATATATCCTCCTAATAGCGACACAAATACTGGTATCTGCAGCTGTTTTTGCTCAGCATAAGAATCACGGCATACCTGCAGGAAATACGCAAACCACCACACGGGAAATTTACGTATGCCCTATGCACCCGGAAGTGCAAAGCGAAAATCCCGGCAGATGTCCTAAATGCGGAATGAGTTTAGAGAGGAAGAAAACAAAAATTCCTTTACGAAAAAACGCAAAAAGTAAAATGGAGCAATCTGCTGCTTCCAAAGGGAAAGATATGCAGTTGAAAAGTTCCGGGGAAATGAACTATGACACGCTCTCCATACCGGTATTTACAGGAACAATTGACTTACACCCGGGAAAAACGGTTCGTTACGACCTGTTCATTACCGACACGATGGTAAACTATACAGGAAAACACAAACATGCATACGCCATAAACGGTGCTATCCCTGGTCCCGACCTGGTTTTTACGGAAGGGGACACAGCAGAAATATATGTCCACAATTTCGCCAGGGACGAAACCTCTATTCACTGGCATGGAGTTATCCTCCCTAACCAGTTCGACGGTGTTCCCTATCTTACCACACAGCCAGTACATACCGGCGAAACACATTTATACAAGTTCGCGGTACAACAAAACGGGACCTATTGGTATCATTCACATAGTGGATTGCAGGAACAGGCAGGCATATACGGAGCATTGATTTTCAAAAAAAGACCACAACAGAAGTACGACCTGCCAGTAATGCAGGTACCAGGCAATGATATACAAACTATGCCCAGCGGCATGGAGATGGGCAATAATCACATGCAAATGGCAATGAAAATGCCTGAAAAGGGGAATGGAAGTTATAATAAAGAACAAACGATCGTGTTAAGTGAATGGACTGACGAAAAGCCCGGCCAGGTATTACGCCGCCTGCGTACTGTAAACGACTGGTATGCTATCAAAAAGGGCAGTACACAAAGTTATTCAGAAGCTATTGTTAACGGTCATTTCGGGACGAAGGTCGTTAATGAGTGGAAACGTATGAATGCGATGGATGTAAGCGATGTGTATTACGATCGGTTCCTTATTAATGGCCGCCCGGAAAGTGAGGCAAAACAATATAAAAAAGGTGACAGGATACGATTACGAATCGTGAATGCAGGAGGCTCGTCCTATTTCTGGGTACAATATGGTGGTGGGAAAATGACAGTGATTGCCAATGACGGAAATGACGTCGTACCTGTTAAAGTTGACAGGCTGATCGTAGGCGTTTCTGAAACATATGACGTAGTGGTTACAGTACCCGACAGTATGAGCTACGAATTGAGTGCAACGCCTGAAGATCGTACTAAATCCGCGTCGCTTTGGCTGGGGAATGGCATAAAAATATCAGCCCCAAAACTCCCCCGCCTCAGGTATTTTGAAGGAATGAAGATGATGAACAATATGATGAAGATGAATGGTGACATGAAAAAGATGGACATGGACATGGCGCTGCAGAAAATGGATATGAATACCGTAATGTATGATGAGATAAACAATCCGGGAGTTCAAAACGAACAAGACAATATAAAGCAAAATGACACTAATGAAACTGCCAATATGATCGATATGCAAGGAATGAATGCAAATGCTTCAGCCTCCATAGTTACACTTAATTATGCTATGCTGCGATCGCCGCACAAAACCATTTTACCTGATGCGCCATATAAAACCCTGGAATTTGAACTTACTGGCAACATGAACCGCTATGTTTGGAGCATTAATAATAAAGTGATAAGAGAATGGGATAAGATTTTAATTCAAAAGGGACAGAATGTTCGCATTATTCTATACAACAATTCGATGATGCGTCATCCCATGCATTTACATGGACATGATTTCAGGGTGCTGAATGGTGCAGGTGAGTATGCACCACAAAAAAATGTACTCGACATCATGCCAATGGAACGGGATACCATTGAATTTGCAGGCAGCCAGGATGGAGACTGGTTTTTTCACTGCCATATCTTATATCATATGATGGCCGGAATGGGGAATGTTTTTAGATATAAAAATTCTCTTCCCAACCCGGAATTGCCAGATAAGGATAAAGCTTACAATAAATTTATCCGGGGCGAAGGCATGCTGCATCCAATGGCGGAAATCGGGCTCGAAAGCAATGGCAGCGATGGCAAGATCATGTTATCCGGTGATAGATACGAATTAAGAACAGAATGGCGCGTGGGCATCCATCCCGAATATGGTTATGAAAGTGAAACATATGTTGGAAGGTATTTGGGCAAAAGGCAATGGTGGTATCCCTTCGTTGGTTTCGATTTTCATAGAAATACACGCGTTAATAAACTTACAGAAAATACTTTTGGCCAGTTAAGCAATCAAAACAACAGGCAGGCAATTGTAGCAGGTATTGAATACACTCTGCCAATGCTGATAAAAACACAGCTAAGAATCGACAGTAAAGGGAAACTTCGTTTCCAGGTCGGCCGGGAAGATATTCCGTTAACACCACGTCTTCGCCTGAATGCGATGTGGAATACCGATTTGGAATATGCAGCCGGTTTAAAATACATAGTTCGCAAATGGCTTGACCTTTCTACACATTATGATAGCGATATGGGTTGGGGTGCCGGTGTAACTATTGTTTACTAGCCCGCAAGACTATTTGGCCCCTCCAGTTCTTGCACATATCACTTCCTCAATATCTTTTCCATCGCCTTGCCTTTTGCCACTTCATCTACAAGCTTATCGAGGTAACGTACTTTCTGCATGAGCTTATCCTCGATCTCTTCAACACGGTATCCGCAGATCAAACCTGTTATCTTTGACACATTCGGATTAAGCCTTGGCGCTTCAGCGAAGAAGGTCTCGAAATCGCTCTTTTTATCTATCTGCTGTTGCAAGGTCTTTTCATCATAACCGGTCAACCAGAAAATGACCGTGTCAACATCTTCTTTGGTCCGTCCCTTTTTCTCTGCCTTTTTTATGTATAAAGGATAGACGCTTGCAAATAACATTCTGTAAACGCGGGTATTATCCATGCTGCTTTTATTTGGCAAATAAAGATAAGGCACTTAGCGTAATCACATCAACAAAGAGCGAAATTAATGAGCCTGATAGTCTACTTCTGCTCCACATTCATCCTGATAAGCACATTCCCCAGCTTCTGCCCGGAAGCTACATATTGGAAAGCCTCTTTTATTTGTTCAAGTGTAAACTCCCGGTCAATAAGTGGCTTGAATTCACCTTTACTGATAAGCCCTTGCACAAAATCCATACTTTCCTGTATACTGCCCGGCACGGGGAAGATCACCTTTTTACCACCGGTCAACGGTCGCAACATCGAAAGGAAAATGTTTTGCGCGAAAGGTCCCGCTTCCGATGATATATACAGTCCCGCGGGGCTTAATGAACGCTTACAACGCTTGTAGCTGCTCTTCCCTACTGCATCCAGTATAAGGTCATATTGCACATCACTACGCGCAAAGTCGGTAGTGGTATAATCTATCACCTCATCTGCCCCAATGCTTTTTACCAGTTCAAAATGTTCAGCACGGCATGTAGCCGTTATATCTGCTCCATAATACTTCATGAATTGCACAAGGGCCGAACCTATACCACCGGTCGCACCATTTATCAACACCTTTTGGCCCCGGCTTATTTTGATCTTATGGATAAAGTAATATGCATAATGCGCAGCCTCAAGGCTTGCAGCCGCCTGCTGAAAAGTAAAGCCCCCTGGGATCAACGCGATAGCCTTATTTTCCGGGATGCATAAATACCCGGCATGCGAAGAAAGCCCCCTGTCGTTGAAGCCAAAAACGCGGTCGCCTGCTTTAAAGCGGTGCGTATTAGCACCGGCCTCTTTAACCACACCTGCAAAATCGGTGCCGGTGATGGAAAGCCGGGGCCGTAGCAGCCCGGTGAAAAACCGCATGATAAACGGCTGTGCTGATAATATAGCGCAATCGGTCCTGTTGACGCTAGCGGCATGTACTTCTATCAAAAGTTGACCTGCTTCCGGAATGGGTTTATCCACCTCAGCTATAGCAAGCACTTCGGGGCCACCATACTGCGTATGTTGTACTGCTTTCATGTTGTCTATTACCATAAGTTTTCAGCAGAGCAGCTGAAATGTATTGGGGTTTAAAAAGGTCGTTATACTGCGGCGGGATGCTTATAGCACTGCAAGTAACTAAAATTTGAAATTAAATCATAACCTGCTAAAGGATTCAGTTTGTGCCGACCTCAATAGGACTATAGCCATATCGTTTCTTGAATTCTGCAGAAAAGCTTCCTGCATTTTTATATCCAATATAATAGGCTACCTCAGTTACAGTCATCTCCTTGTCCTGCAGCAATTTCCTGGCCTTTTGTAACCTTAAGCTTATGATATGGCCAAATACCGTTGTGCCGAATAATGCCTTGTAGCCTTTCTTCAACTTGAATTCATTGAGCTGAAAACGAAGGCCGATCTCTTTCAGGGTTGCGGGTTCTAAATAACACTGCTCAATATATGCCTTCACAGCCTGCAGCTTTTCGATGTCCTGCCTGCTCCATTTATCATTAGCAGAAGGCTGCTTATTCATCTCTTCCAGTTGCAAGGACAGTAGCTCCATCATTTTGCTTTCAATGAATATATACTTTGTTATGCCCGTAAAAGAGCAATGCAGTATAGCATGAACTACTTCCTTTACCCGGAAATTCCACTGTACCGAACCCGGGAATGCCAGCAGGCTCTTTTTGCAGGCTATATGCTCACATAGTATATCCAGTTCCCGCGACCCTGCCGATTGTAAAATTGATCTCAAAAAATCCAGGTCATAAGTAATGCTCATCGCGCTGAAAAGACCGGGATATATAATGTGCTCGCCGGCAAAATGGGTATTGTACTGCAGACTGTGAGCTTCCTTGCCAAACTGCAGTGAAGACTTATAGCCGGGGAAACTTGATCTCACGTTCCCCTCCAGTATGAAGACCGACTCTGCAGATTCACTCCCTTCCGCATCTTTTAATTGTAAAATGCGTTCCGGTGCAATGCTAAAGCGGGTAAGCTTCATATCCGGCGTTGCTATGGAAAGAGATGACCCACGGGCCAGTCCCGGTTCGCTGAAGCTATATAAGGTTTCCGTATAGCGTTCGCTGCTATATGGTATGCTTAAGTCATTTTGGCTAAACACATCCGGCCAGTATGATGCTTCGATCTTATCCATTTATCCTAAATCAAAATCCCTTTACCCTAAGTAATTCTTCCCGGGAAGGTCCAATTTTGTGCAAAAATAAACACCAGGCGATTATGCATGAAAAAAATAAAGTATTAACTGTCAAAAAAATATTGAGGGGCATGTCGTTCCTGCTCTACCCGGTGGGCCTGGTGAGGGTTTGGCGGGGACAAAGAGCGATTGGGCTCAAGCTCTTGTATACGCTCATAGGTTTGCCCGTCTTTCTGCTACTTTTTGCTTACGGGGCCATAGTCCTTTTTGCCTGCTTCCTGCCCCCGCTCGATCGCAGTGTTGGCAACAGGACCGACAGGACCATCTACAATGGAGATGGCAGGTATTTCGCAACTTTTCTGCAAACGGGCAATGAGACCGGCGGTAAATATGAACTGGTGCAGGTAGAACTGGAACCATATGGCGGGAATGACTGGCATTACCACAAGACCTTTGTTGAAGAATTCACTGCCCTGAAAGGCAATATAAGGATCGGCAATTCAGGCAAAGAGATCATGCTGCATGAAGGAGAAAGTACACGGGCACAAAAGGAGCACATGCACTTTTTCAAAAACGCAGGACCAGATAAAGCACAATTGCTCGTAAAGATCACTCCTGCTTCAGGGCTGGAAAAAACACTCCGGGTGGCCTATGGCCTGATCAATGACGGGCTGTTAAAGAACGATATGACACAAAACCCCTGGCATATGGCTTTGCTATTAGGCTACAGCGAGTCCTATCTTCCTTTTATGCCCTCATGGATACAGGAGCCACTGATCACAGCATTGGCAAAGATCGCTCAATGGAAAGGGGAGGACAAGAGCCTTTATAAATATTTCAAGTAAGGCAGGCGGCATACCAATGTACGGACAGCAATGTGGGACCTGTTGCTGCCTGCTATATTATCAATCTATTAAAGCATTTCAATTGGTCGCAAATAACTTAAATTTACCATAAACCATTCTTAACCAAAAAACGAAAATTTATGAGTCACAATCCTGTTGTACACTTTGAGATGGGTTACCACGACCGCGAACGCATGAAGAAATTCTACGAATCTGCCCTGGGCTGGAATATGCAACAGATGGGGCCCGAAATGGGCAACTACGTAGTTGCACACACTGCGGAAACGGATGATAAGGGCATGGTAAAGACACCCGGTACTATAAACGGGGGATTTTACCAGAAGTCCGACGATCCCACATCGCATGCACCGTCGGTTGTTATTGCGGTCTCCGATATAAAGAATGTCATGGAGGCTGTAGAGGCCAATGGCGGCAAGATACTGGGCGCTATGAATGAGAAAGGCGAGACAGGTATGGATCCGGTGATGATCCCTGGCGTGGGCCTCTGGATATCATTCCAGGATACAGAGGGCAACCGCGTAAGCCTGCTGCAGCCAAACAACGGAATGTAAACAGCTAAATACTATATAAAACGGGAGTTCCGCTTAGCGGGGCTCCCGTTTTTATTTTATACACAAAAAATTGGCATTCAGCACATTATTATGCCGCCCGGCAAACAGGTCCGCTCTTGGTATCATTTTATCATGCTCATTTTACGACACATTATTACCACACAATTTCCCCAATATGTATTTGATCAAGCTATTAAGGCGATATTACAATAAGGTTATTCAAAGTATAGCCTTTTATCCCGCCATCATAGCCATAGGCTTCCTGTTGTTCTCATGGGTGATGCTTAAAATAGATTTTTCTCCCTGGGGTAAAGACATCAAAGCCAGCTTAAACTGGCTGAGCCTGAAGGATGCCAATACCGCCCGCACCATTACCGCTACTATCGCAGCGGGTATCATATCGCTTACAGTCTTCAGCTTTTCAATGGTAATGATCGTGCTCAACCAGGCTGCATCGCAAATGAGCAACAGGGTACTGACCAGCATGATCGGTAACCGCTTTCAGCAGGTAGTTCTTGGTTGTTATATCGGCACTACCGTATATGCGCTATTCCTGCTCAGCACTATCCGCAATATCAGTGATGGCATTGCTGTACCCGCATTGAGCATCTACCTGCTTATATTGCTTACAGTGGTCAATATTTTCCTTTTCATCTACTTCCTCGACTACGTGACACAAATGGTAAAGTATGAGACGGTCATTGACCGGGTGAAAAAGCAAACAGTAGACACCATGCGCCGGGATTACACCGAATTAAAAGAAGAGAACACCACATGGAATGAGCTGCCTTATACCGAAGTAAGGGCAGACGAATCGGGCTATTTCCAGAGCTTTAATGAGGCGCTACTGCTGGAAATAGCCTGTAAGCATGACTTGTACATAAGCTTCCTGTACAAACAAGGCACCTACCTTATTAAAAATGTATCATTCATAAAAGTTCATTCAAAAAAATTGACAGAAGCTCAACGCATAAAAGAGATATTGGCATCGATAGACTTTTTTAATGGCCACCCTATAAACAAAAATGCTGACTATGGTCTAAAACAGCTTTCAGAAATTGCGATCAAAGCACTCAGCCCTGGCATTAACGATCCCGGCACAGCGGTCATCAGCCTGCAGGCACTTTCCGACGCACTGGCTTTCAGGCTATATCATAAGTTACCATCTGTACGTTACGACATCCATAAAACGCCCCGCATTTTTGTTCCTTCATCTTCCTTCCACGAGCTATTTGAGGACTGTATCCGCCCAATATGGGATTATGGAAAACATGACCGTTATATTCAGCAGGAAATGCTCAATATGATAAAACAACTGAACGAAGCAGATTTCCAAAATTATTACACAGAGATCTTCAACGAATGGCTAAATACTATACAACGGCAAAGCAAGGCTTCGTAAAAAACAGCCACATCATGATCAGCCAAAGGTTTGCCTGAAAGCCAATGGAGAGAGGTTGGTCTTCATCTTAAATAACTTGCTGAAAGATTGAGGATGTTCAAAACCCAGTTCGTAAGCGATCTCGCTTACGGAGAGGTTTGTAGTCGATAGTCGCTCCTTGGCCTTGCGTATCAGTTTCTCATGTATATGCTGCTGCGTGTTCATGCCCGTGAGCACTTTCAGCAGCCCGCTGAGGTAGCCCGGGGACAGGTTAAGGGTTTCGGCAGCATGAAGCACAGTTGGCAGGCCCTGCTTTAGTATTGCTTCACTGTCAAAATAGTTGTCCAGGAACTCTTCAAGCTGTGCCAGCACCTGGTGGTTACTTATTTTACGCGTGATGAATTGTCTCTGGTAAAAGCGCTCCGAATAGGAAAGCAGTAGTTCCAGTTGGGCAATGATAATATCCTGGCTGAACTTGTCGATGTTAGATTGGTATTCCCGCTGGATGTTTAAAATAATGTTATTGAGAATAGCCTCCTCCTGTTCGGAGAGAAAAAGGGCTTCGTTTACTGCATAATCGAAAAATTCATATTGCCTGATCTTTTTCGCCAAAGTTGTATTCCAGAGAAAGTCAGGATGGATCAATAAGATCCACCCTGAACGTTCCGTATTTTCATTTTGCCCCGGCTCAACCCGCAATACCTGGTTGGGTGCCATAAAGTACATTACCCCCTCGTCAAAATCATACTCCTGCTGGCCATAGAACATTTTTCCGACACCTCTTTTTATGGAGATCGAGTAATAATCAAATACGGCACTTCCGTGTACAGGCGCAAACAAAGCATAATCCACAACACTGATGAGGGGATGCTTGGGCGGTTGCAGGCCCCGCATTTTATGAAACTCGCTGATCGTCTTGATCCTTGTGGGCTGCATATTTGCCATATTACAAAGATACTATTTACAGTGCTTGTCCACCTGAAACTTCAATACGCTGTCCGTTGATCCAATAGGCATCCTGTGTACATAAAAAAGCTACGACACCGCCAATATCATCAGGCAAGCCTACCCTGCCAAGCGATGTAAGGCCGGCAATATGCGCATTGATCTCTTTATTATCGCGTGTACGGCCTCCGCCGAAATCGGTCTCTATAGCACCCGGGGCTACCACGTTTACGCGGATCTTTCTTGCGCCTAGTTCTTTTGCCATATAACGAGTCAATGATTCCACTGCTGTTTTAAAAGAGCCGTACACTGATGAACCCGGCATGGTAATACGGGTAAGCCCGGAAGAAATATTGATCACTGCCCCGCCATCATGCATAAAGGGCACGGCCTTTTGTGTAAGGAAAAATACACCTTTATAATGTATATTATAGATGGCATCCATTTGCGCCTCCGTCACCTCCATAAAGGGTACATATAAAGCGGTACCTGCATTATTGACCAGGAAATCAAAATTAGGGCTACCTGTCCTTTCTTCCAGTTGCCCGGTCAACTCTTTAATAAAGTCATCGAAGAGTGCCACGTTGCTGGTATCCAGTTGAAATGCCCATGCTTTTTGCCCTATAGCTTCTATTTGAGCCACCACTTCATCAGCCGCCTCCTTATTCGTATTATAGGTAAGCACTACATCGATACCCTTTTGGGCTATAGCAATAGCGGCATTTCTTCCTATGCCCCGGCTACCCCCTGTCACTAATGCAATTTTATTCTTCATACTTCTTTTTTTAGTGGTTAACATTACTTGCCTCATTGTTATACACAGCGGCAAATTCCCTTGCAAAATCTGTTACTTTTACCTTACTTAAGCCAGGTCTATTCCGGTAATAATCTTCATACAATATACCATTCCGCCTGCCAGCGTTCATCTCTACCAGTCCTTTTGCCACTGCTGCATTCATACCGGCAGCAAGCATGTTATTCAACATTTGTTCATCCGGTATTATCGTCCATTTCAGTCCCGGTTGGCCTATAGCTTCCCCTATTATTTTTGCCACCTCATCCGGCGATACCTCATCGCTGGCTATATACCGTACAGGTCTCCCTTCGAAGGGCTTGTCCATCTCCTCCGAAATTACGGCAGCAATATCTAATGGCGAAACCCATGGCTCCTTTTCATCACCACCATAATTTTGTATGATCATGCCCTGTGCCTTTATTGTGGGTATAAATGCAAACATGTTATAATAGAACCCAACGGGACGCATGAACTTTATGGAAACATCCTCAGGTAATCCCTTCAAAATATTTTCTACATAATAATGAAAGGCAAGCAAACCGTTCCCTTCATCCGTATGAGCGCCGATACTGCTAAGGTGAATTACCCGTTTTACACCTGATTGCTCAATGGCCTGTTTGTAATTATGGCCAATTTGGGTAATTGCTGCCATAATATCGATATCCTTATTGAAAAAGCTGCCTGCGCCCATTGCTTCCATAGCATATACTATATCTGCACCTTTAAAACTTTCTGCAAGAAAACTGGCATCCTCCATAGTTCCGATGGCTGCCCTTGCACCAAGCGATTCGATCTCATTTTTTCTTTCGGGATTGCTGCTGATCACGGTGACCATGTGCCCTTTATGTACTAAGTCCTTTACCAGCGGCTTACTGATATGCCCTAATGATCCTGTAATTACGATGTTCATAATTGTTCTTCTTTGATCATGCAAAGCTCCGGCTTCCCTTCCCAACCGCTGTAGCCAAATCGGCACTTGTTGTAGCCAAAACAGGGGTTTTACAAATTATATATTGCAGTATCTTCACAACTGCTGTAAAATGACACAGGATACCATTCTTTTTCTTTTGCTGGCTTTGTTGTCCGAGATCATCGGTACCGTTTCGGGTTTCGGCTCGTCTATCCTTTTTGTACCTGTGGCCAGTATATTCTTCGATTTCAAAACTGTGCTCGGTATCACGGCGGTCTTCCATGTATTCAGCAACCTGGCCAAGATCCTGCTATTCAGGAAGGGCATTGATAAAAGTATTGCACTTAAACTAGGCATACCGGCAGTACTTTTTGTAGTAATCGGGGCGCTCATCACTACGGTAATACCCGGTCGAAATATAGAGCTGGTCATGGATATCGTATTGATCATCTTCAGTATTTACCTGCTGCGCAATATCAATAAACAGCTAAAACAGACCAATACGAACCTTATCGCAGGTGGTAGTATATCAGGGCTGCTTGCAGGCCTGGTTGGCACGGGTGGTGCCATAAGGGGTATAACGCTTACAGCCTTCAACCTGCCTAAGGATATTTTTGTTGCCACATCGGCCATTATCGATCTTGGTGTCGATTTTAGCCGCAGCGTCGTTTATATCGCCAACGATTATTTTCCCGTACACCAGGTCAGGCTCATCCCCATGCTGATAGTCGTAAGCATAGCAGGCAGTTATTTAGGCAAGCTTATATTGAAACGCACTTCCGAGCATGTGTTCAGGTATATTGTCACCGGGGTGGTTATTGCTACTTCGATATTCCAGCTCATCAAATACTTTAGCGGGTCCGGCGGTGACTAAGCCCTTCCTGCGCGATCATTTTTTCCTGCTATTCAGCAACGCTATTATCCCGTTCAGGCCGTTCAGGGTACCGGCATAGTAGTCCTCGTTCTTAAAGGCGGGCACAAAGTATTTATCCACTATTTCCTGTACATCACCATCACTGATCAGCCCCTGCAACCCGGGACCGTAGTTCATCCTTATTACATGATATGCTGCCGATATACTTATCATCAGGCCATTATTGACATCTTTTTTCCCTACGCCCCAGGTATTCATCACATGTATCGCCAGGCCACTGAAATTTTCAAGCGAGGTGCAAAATGTATCCAGGGTAACGATCCCTATCTCTATCGTGGTTTGCTTTTCAAATGCTGTAATGGTACTGTCCAGGGTCAAAAGTTCTTTCCTCGTATATAAATGTTCCAGGTCGTTTACCCAGCCGGTGGGTTTAGGCAGGTGGTCCCAGAACAGGTGCCGGTACAATTCAAGCCGCTCCCGGTCGGCACTGTCGCTGGCCTGTGCCCGGGCGGAGCACACAGACAAGGCCAAAACTATAATAGCGATGTATTTTATTACGGTCTTCATCAGGCTGGCATTAAGCACTAAACATACAAAACATCTACCTGCTTATTGCCTTGTTCTTCAATAATGCCCCAAGGCCCAATACCGGACCTATGGCAAGCAACGTATAAACATACCTTATGTTTTGCGTACCGGCCAGGGCATTGAGCAATTGGATGCTGACTATCGTAATAGCAAAACCGATGCAATTAATGATCGTTAATGAACTGCCCCTTGACTCGACCGGGGCATTTTGGGCCACCAGTGTAGAAAACAGCGGGGAATCTGCAATTACCGCCATACTCCATACAAACAGGAAAACAATGAAAGTTACCGTTGAGCCGGCAAACAGGAATAATGGCGACAGGATGCAACAGGCACAGGATAGCATCAGTGCAGCAGTGGCAGTTCGCTTAACGCCCATGCTTTGCGATACCAGTCCGCCCAGCACGCAGGATATGCTACCCGAAGCGATGATACAAAAAGACAATAAAGGAACATTGAGATGCCTTGCTGGATAATGTGCCTGGTAGGCCGATAGCATGACCGGCACAAATACCCAAAAGGCATACAACTCCCACATATGGCCGAAATAACCGAATGCTACCGACCGGAAAGACCTGCTTCGAAAACCGTCTAAAAAAGCCGATAGCCTTACTTTAAGACCCCGCTTACGGTACGGACCATCAGGCACCAGCAATAGTATCGCCAGGCCCCCAAGTATCGAAAGCAGCGACGTAGCATAAATTACATATTCCCACCGCAGCGCCAGAGAACTGCTTTTTAGTAAATGTGGGAACGATGTACCCAATACCAAAGCGCCTACGAGAAAACCCAGCGATCTCCCCAAACCCTGTTCGAAATAGTCTGCGGCTATCTTCATACCAACCGGGTAGATGCCTGCAAGAAAAAAGCCGGTCAAGAACCTGAAGGTTAACAATTCCACAGTATTTATACTTCTGAAAGTAATGGCCAGGTTAAACAGGGCCGCTATAACAGCACTGGTGAAGAATACCCTGGATGGTGAGAACCTGTCGGCAATACTCAACAGGGCAAATACCAGCGTTCCCGCAATAAAGCCCGATTGCACGGCGCTCGTCAGGTGAGCCAGGTAAGCTTGTTCAACATGAAACCGGGCAATGATATCGGCCATTACAGCGTTACCTGCAAACCATAAGGAAGTGCAGAAGAACTGGGCAATTACGATTACTGGCAGAACCTTTTTCATCCCATGTATCAATATTGATAACAGGATGCAATAAAAGCGATTTTAAGGATATGAGGAAATATTAACCTATGCCGATACCGTCTTTGTCTTCTTCACTGCCTTCACTACCAATGTCACCACAGATACGATCCAGCCTACGGGGTATGGTATGATGAAGACCAGCCACCACCATTCGCGCTTAGGGTCAAAACCGCCCAATGACGATACGAACCAAAGATTAAATACCCCGAAAAAGATCATCAGGGCCGATGCAATAAAAATTTTACTGTAACGGTCTTTTTGAAAATGAGCACTCAGGGCAAGCAAAACAGCCCCGGCGGCGATGACTATGGAGCCCTCCATGGGGTCTGCAGCGCCCAGCAACAGGGCAATGATACTTATTATATAAACATAGCGTAGTAGTTTTACTCTCATCCTATGGGGTATTTTAATGTATGTTCCGGGCAATTTAAACAAGCAAATTACTGCCTGTTATGTTAAGGTTATCTTATTTAACAGCCCTTTTTTGTTAAAAGCCACGCCTGTCGTGATCGCCCCTCCAAAACGTCGTTTTTACACATCATGAATATAAAACTTCCGGCATAGGTTTGCATTATAAATCAAACTAAAAAACGATACCGTATGCAAAAGATAACTCCCTTTCTTTGGTTCAACGACAATGCCGAAGAAGCAATGAAGTTGTACACTTCCATCTTTAAAAATTCAACTGTTAAGAATGCCAATCATTATCCCGAAGGTTTTCCGGGAGTGTTGGCAGGCAAAATGATGACCGCCACTTTCGAACTGGAAGGCACGGAATTTATGGTCTTGAATGGGGGACCTACCTACCAGTTCAACGAATCCGTCTCCTTCTTCGTAAAATGTGAAACACAGGAAGAAGTGGATTATTACTGGGATGCACTCACCGCAGATGGCGGACAGGAGATACAGTGCGGCTGGCTTAAAGATAAATTTGGTTTGGCATGGCAAATAGTACCTAATGCAATGATGGGCTTCTTAGACCACCCTGACCGCGAAAAAGCAAACAGGGCCATGCAGGCCATGATGCAGATGAAGAAGCTCGATATCGCAGCCTTGCAGGCTGCATTCGACGGCAAATAGTATTTTGTAATTAAATCTGTTGTTATGGAAAGAAAAGAATTCACAACGGTCATCAATGCCCCACGCGAAAAAGTATGGGATATATTATGGAACGACGCCACTTACCGCGAATGGACCGCTGTCTTTACCGAAGGTTCACATGCCATTACCGATTGGCAAAAAGGCAGCAAAGTGCTGTTCCTTGATGGCAACAATAATGGTATGGTATCACAAATAGCGGAAAATATACCCAATGAGTACATGTCGATAAAACACCTGGGCGAAGTAAAAGGCGGCGTAGAAGACACCATGAGCCAACAGGTAAAACAGTGGGCGGGCTCCACCGAAAACTATACGCTAAAAGTAAGTGGCGAAGGCACCGAACTGACCGTTGATATGGCCATACCGCCGGAACAGATGGATTACTTCACCGGCGTATTTCCAAAAGCATTGGCCAAAGTAAAAGCTATCGCTGAACGATAGAAGCCCCTATATCTTACAAACTGCCGGTAAGCAATAGTATCCTATTGCTTACCGGCGCATTACATACCGCCATATCATCAGGGCCAGGCCGATACAGAAGATGGCCGTAAATATCAATTTATTGTATTTGGCCAGCCAGTTAGGTAAATAGATATCAAAGTTGTCCCTAGCCGAAGATGAATATTTTCTTGCTTCAATAGTAAGCGGGCAGCTACCCTTAAAAAGTAATAACACCAGGCCTTCTCCCAATACAGCTACAACAGCAAGCCATGAATAGATCGAGATATTACCGGTAGCACCGCTCCATAACACAAAAATTATGGCCAGCACAAACACCAGCCAAATGAGTGTATGAATGATTTTAATACGCCTTAATTTTACTCTTGCCTCGTTTTCCATTTAGCGGCAGGCGACGCTTGCTGCGCTCACCGCTAACAAAGTTATAAATCCTCGTAAATAAGTAGGGTCCCTATCCCTTGTATCATAACGGGCAAGTATTTTATTATCAAAATCCTTATCTTGTTAAGCATGAAGATCTTAAACGCTATAATTATATTTTACCTGCTGCTTATAGCCCCTTGTTGTACGTACATAACAGTTGCACAAACTATACCCGCCTCCCGTATAACGGATTGGCGCCATGCTGGCCTGCAGGATTCTGTGCCGGCATACAATAATATGGTCGATATAATGAATTATGGAGGCATACCCGATGGCATTAGCCCGAATGATATCCCTTTTCAAAACGCACTGGCGGCACTCAATGGCCAGGCTGGCACCATATTCTTCCCCGCCGGCAGTTATTTATTCAATCAAAGTATGAACCTGGGTGATAGTATAGTTTTAAAAGGTACAGGCACCACCAGCAGGCTGCTTTTCGACCTTAGCGGCAATACACAGGATATGATCAGTGTACAGGGCAATGTGGGAGCGCAAACATGGGCTGTCAGCCAATACATTGCCCGGAACGATACCGCTATTTACCTCGATAGCACGAATGGCCTTGCCATTGGCGACTGGGTATTATTATACGGCAACGACAGCAGCTTGCTCTTCTCTGATTGGGCCTATGGCTCTGTGGGGCAAATATTCCGGATCAAAGATATCCAGGGCACCAAATTGGTGACCGATATGCCCATACGCCGCGACTATGATCTTGTTTTTTCGGCACGCATTAAACATATCAGCCCGGCCACAGGCACAGGTATCCAATGTCTATATCTCGAACGGCTGGACAGTACCACACAGCAAACCACCAATATCAACTTTACCAATGCAGTAAATTGCTGGGTAATAGGTGTAGAAAGTTATCGTACCAATTTCGCTCATATCGGCCTCTCCCGCTCGGCACATATCACCATCAGGGGCAATTACATGCACCATTCCTGGCACTATGGCGGCAACGGCCAGGGCTATGGCATAGCCACGCAATACACCAGTGGCGATTGCCTAATAGAGAATAATATTTTTGTGCACCTGCGCCACTCTATGCTCCTCCAGTCCGGTGCCAATGGTAATGTATTCGCATACAACTATTCCAATGACCCCTACTGGGATGAGCAGGTATTGCCTGCTAACTCAGCCGGCGATGCCGTATGCCACGGCAACTATTCCTATCTCAATCTCTTTGAAGGCAATATTATCCAGAATATTGTTGTTGACGACTCGCATGGCAGCAATGGCCCGCTCAATACATTTTTCCGCAACAGGGCACAGCTATGGGGTATCTTCATGAATACAGGTACGCCCACAGATAGTATGAACTATGCAGGCAACGAGGTCACCAACACTACGATACCTTATGGCAATTACAGCCTTAGCGGTTCAGGGCATTACCAGTTCGGCAATAATATTAAAGGGGTGATAACACCCGCCAATACCACTGCATTATCTGATAACTCTCTTTACCTTGATGGCCCGCCGGCCTTTTGGGTAGCCTCACTGTCATTTCCCCCTATCGGCACACCCTCCCCCTATAATACTGTTGAAAATCCGGCAAAACTCAGGTTGGCAAACAACGATTATACAGACTGCACACCTAACCCTCATTTTGAGCCGGTCAACATCAAAGAGACCCATCCAAATACCGACATACTCATCTATCCCAACCCGGCAGGCGACCACCTGTATGTGCGGACGAACGATGAAACGCAGGGCAGTATTTTTCATATTTACAACGCAATTGGCCAGTCAGTATCATCTGGCTGCTTATCTGCCGGAAATAATTATATTTTTTTAACAACACTACCGGCAGGTCACTATATATTTACAATACAAAATATTCACGGTATTTTTTATGCAAAGTCTATTACCAAAAAATAACTTGCGATGATGAATAATATAATTTTTATTGCTTTTAGTTAATCGATGGTCAGTTGTAATAATATTTGCATCAAATGATTATTTATCACATCTTAATTAAGTGCCTGTATTATAATATCATTTAGCATTTCATTACCAACTATTTGGGCTGTACAACCGTCTTACTTTTTAGTATTTCCGGGTATATTTGTCTATTATCACGGAAAAAAAGAATAACAGGATATAATTTTGCGCTTTATGAAACAAATTTTACGCACAGTAGTCGTAAGCACATTACTCATTGCCCTTTTGCCATTCATTGGTTTAGCCACTCCATGCGCTACCTCACTTTTATATAAGGCAGAGAATACTACAGATTGTGGACTGAGTGATGGCAGTATTATTTTTAGCGGCGTGGTAGCAAGCAATACCTACACGGTCGATTATCTTTATAATGGCCTGCCGCAGCCTACACTTACCATAACACCTACTACTACAGATCTTATTATGAGCGGTCTGCCCGCCGGCGATTATGAGAACATTGTCATCAATAACACCTCACTGGGTTGCAATTGGGGGCCTTTCGGTACCATAACAGTTAATGACCCAATTGTATTGATAGACTCCGTATCATCAATCGATCCTGCTACATGCGGCACCAATACAGGCAGTATTTTCCTGTACGGCCTGAGGCCCAATACTACTTATACCATTAATATTACCCTGAACGGTAACCCGCAAACACCGGTTACCGGCATTGCCAATGGCTCGGGCATGATCGCATTGGGCAGCATGACATCGGGTGCTTATGATATTACGGTTTCAAGCGGCACATGCACATCCAATTCGGTTAACATCAATCTTTATGACCCTGAATTCCTTCCTGCATTCGATTATGAGATACATCTTGGCTGCTCCGGCGATTCGGTATTTTTCCAGAACCAGTCTGAGAATGCCAGCAGCTATACCTGGGACTTTGGCGATAACACCTCTTCTACCGATCTGAGCCCCGGGCACCTGTATACAACGCAAGGCGTTTATACCGTAGTGCTGCATGTGTTCAATGGCTCCTGCGAGCGTACCATTACGCACGAAGTAACCCTGGTGCACCCGGTAATATCTGCATTCAATATCACACGCGATTCTATCTGTGAGCGCCAGGAAGCTATGTTTGATGGCACCCCTTCGATCAATGCCTATACCTACTCATGGGATTTTGGTGATGGCAAAACGGATGAAAGCAACAATCCGCACCCCAAACATTTCTATAAAGAGCCGGGAGCCTATACCGTTACCCTCACTGTTAAGGACTTTGTGCCCTGCCCTAACAGTTCTTCACAGATCATTACCGTTGCACCATTCTCAATGATATTCGATCACCAGGATACATCGGTATGTATCTATGAGCCGATGAAGATAACCGGTATGAATACAGCACCTTCTTATGTAGGAGCGATCAACTATACATGGTCGCCAGCAGCAGGGCTCGATTCCACTAATGTACAGGAACCGTATTTCTATGCTGCCGATACCCAGTCGCATCTTTATATTGTGACGGCTACTACAGGCGCGCCTTTCAACTGCATGCTTACTGACTCGGTACGCATCTTTGCCCAACCCCATGTACGCCTGGTAAATGTGACCGGCGACAGGGTGATCAACTATGGCGGCACAACGCACCTCAATGCAGACGGCGGTTACTACTATTCATGGATACCAACAAGCGGCCTTGATAATCCTAACATCAAAGATCCCATAGCATCGCCCGGCGAGCCTACTATATATACCGTATATGCGATGAACCAATATGGTGGCTGCCGCGACTCGGCAACTGTAAAGGTGGATTATGTGAACGACCAGGAATTTGTTCCCACTGCCTTTACTCCTAACGGCGATGGCAAGAACGATGTGTTCAAGCTGGTGAATATGCGCTCACAGCGCCTGCTACAGTTCCGCGTTTATGATCGCTGGGGCAACCTTGTATTCCAGACCACAGATGCCAACCAGGGCTGGGATGGTACCTACAATGGCAACGTGATGGACTCAGGCGTATTCTCTTACATTATACAGGTAGCCTTCCCCGATGGTAGCCAGAAAACATACCGTGGCGATGTGACCCTGCTGCGATAAACATTGTTTTAAAATATACTGACACAATAAAAAATGTCCCGCTATGCAGCGGGACATTTTTTATTTATTCTTAATGCTGTATGGTTCTTATGCCTGTACCAGCGTATCCAGTACTTTATTCATATTGCGCACAGCATCTGCACTCTTGTTGAAGGCTTCCTGCTCAGCTGCATCGAGCTTGTAGTCTATTATTTTTTCCCAGCCTTTGCTACCTACCATTACCGGCACGCCCATGCATATGTCGTTCTGCCCGTACTCACCATCCAGCTTCACGCAGCAGGGGAATACTTTCTTCTCATTGCGGATAATGCTCTCTACCAGTGTAGCTCCTGCAGCACCGGGTGCATACCATGCCGATGTGCCAAGCAATTTAGTAAGCGTAGCACCGCCTACCATAGTATCTGCAGCTACCTGCTTCAGTTGCTCTTCGCTGAGGAACTGTGATACCGGTGTGCCATTGAGTGTGGCGAGGCGCGTAAGCGGTATCATGGTGGTATCGCCATGGCCGCCTATCACTACTCCGTGCAGATCGTTCTGCGAGCAGTTAAGCGCCTGCTGCAAGTATGTTTTGAAACGCGAACTGTCCAGTATACCACCCATACCTATTACACGGTGCTTATCCAGGCCGGTAGCTTTCAGGGTCAGGTAGGTCATAGTGTCCATAGGGTTCGATATCACCACGATAACAGCATCGGGTGAGTGCTGCAGCAGGTTCTTGCTCACGTCTTCTACTATACGGGCATTGGTGCCTATCAGTTCTTCACGCGTCATGCCCGGTTTGCGGGGTATGCCTGAGGTGATAACCACCACATCAGAGCCGGCGGTTTTACTATAGTCGCCGGTAACACCTGTTACACGGGTATCGAAACCCAGCAGCGATGAGGTCTGCATGATATCGAGGGCCTTACCTTCTGCAAATCCTTCCTTGATGTCTACGAGCACCAGTTCTTCTACCAGCTCTTTACGGGCAATGTTGTCGGCACAGGTAGCTCCTACAGCGCCGGCACCTACTACAGTTACTTTCATTTCTTATTATAGTTTTAAATTGTTTAAATAAATTTTGGCAAATATAGCCAAGTGGAGGTTGGGTAACAAATGATATATGTCAAGGTGTGAAATTGTCCGAACTCGCGAAATAATCGGGACAGGCAGGATTCAAGGATTAGATTATTTATCAGATTTCCGATTTCCGGTTTATTTATTATTTCCGGTTTTGGCGGGCCATACTGGCTGAAAGGCTTTGCAGACAGGCCATATTACGTTTTAGCGGTAACTATATACAGAAACTAAAAATGATTTTTCAGATATGTGCAGCTTTTATCGCATAATCATTGCCTGCGCGTAAGACATTCTATTCTTCCCGTTTTCATTAGGAGTTTCATCTTCAGAGAATTTGCCATACACCATAGCTACCCCTCCTAAAGGTTCCCATCCTTCGGATATATAGAGCATCACTTCTTTTTCCAGCTCCCTTGCGGTCATGAATTCCAATATTTCGTAAGACGTAATTTGCATATTGCTTTTTTAAAAAATGTTGAACATGGGAACAAATCTATTTATTTTTAAAAATAATATAGTATATCTTAATGTCCACTCCAACAAACTTGCAGAAAGAATATTTGGTCATGCTTCGCATTGCCGTAGAAAGAAAGGATTATGTAGAATATCTGAAGTGCTATACAAAAATTGAGGATTTAGCAGAAAGGGGAAAGCCTATCCCCGCGAAGCTGTTTCAACAATGGACGCAATATATGGCGGATTACACAACAGTTGAGGCAATGGAACGTGTAGAACAAATAATTCCGCAGACCCGGTATAAAGAACATATTTTACAGGTAGACCATATTGAAGAGTTTTTCGGAAAATTAAAAGGATATAATTTCGAAGAAACTTATACCACTAACAGAAAAATTGATTGGAAAGCTACTTTAGCGACCATGTTCCCCAGACCCAAAAACATCCCATCAGAGCAGCCTGCATTTCGAATATTATCACTTCAAAATCTGATTCAGGAAGCCGTTCTTATCTATATTAGTCAAGACCCTCCAATAAACGATAAAGACGAAGCAATTCGCTTCTTCTTCGAACAAGTCAATCTATACATTGGTCAATTAAATCCTGAAAATAAGGCACTATTTAAGGGTGATTACAAAAAGAGGATTATTGCGGGCTATCTCGCCAATATTATGCAATGGCAGTTAATTGACCCCTCAAAAAAACTTACTACAAAGGAGTTATTCCAAGCTACGCGTAACGCATTCCGCCCCAAAAAAAGAACAAAAAAATAAGGCTTGAGTTTCCCCAAGCCAATTATCTGCTTTCCCAACAGATGATAAAAGTACCCTTTTTGTCAGTACTGACAAAATCCTATTTTTTATCAGTACTGATAGGTTTTCTATTTTTACCACCAGTGACAGATTTGCCCAAATTATCATCACGCTAAAATTGTCTTGTAAAATAATTGCTGCATAGGTTTGCTCTATGAAAAGGGGCGATTAGTGGTAGTGGCAATCATTTCTGCTTTCCCAACAGAAGACATGGGTTCGATTCCCATATCGTCCATTTTTTCAACCTTAAAAATGTGGATTATTTACTCGTTAAAACCTGTGTTTTGGCACGCGGTTTGGATATATAAAGAGCACACAAAAACGGCTGCAATCACAAGCATCAATGAAACATTTTAAGAGCATCGTTCAACTCCTCGACCACTTTAAAGACGAACAGACCTGTATAGATTTCCTTGAACAACAGAAATGGAACGGCCAGCCTGTATGCCCTCATTGCCAGCACGACCAAGTGTACCGTGTGAAGCCCGGCAAATACCGCTGTAAGGCCAAAGGATGCTGCCAGTACTTCACCGTCAGGCATAACACCATTTATGCAGATAGCCGCATTCCCCTCCGTATCTGGTTTGGTGCTATTTACCTGTACACCACCAGCAAGAAGGGGCTTAGTTCCGTACAATTAGCCACGCAGTTGAACATTACCCAGAAGACCGCATGGTTTCTCGCGCATCGCATACGCGAAGCCTTTGTGGAGAAAGTAGTTACACCGCTTGAAGGGGTCGTAGAGGTAGATGAAATGTACGTAGGTGGACTGGAATCGAACAAGCACATCAGTAAGAAAGACAAGGAGGGCCGGGGTCAAAACTGCAAGCATATCATCATAGGCTTTGTGGAGCGTGGTGGTAGGGTACGCATGAAGCATCTGCCAAATACCAACGCAGACACCATGCAGCCAGCAGTATTTCAGAACGTGTCACTCGATGCGCACCTCATAAGCGATGCGCATGCATCCTACAAAACCTTGTGGATGGTCTACGACAACCACACCATCGTAAAGAACCACAGCTCCTACCGCACACAGGGAACATACCACACCAATACTATAGAGGGCTTTTGGAGCATTTTCAAGCGTGGCTATGTGGGTATCTACCAATACATGAGTAAAGAGCACATCATGCGCTATTGCAATGAATTTGCGTACAGGTATAACACGCGCAGGGTATCTGCGGAAGAACGCTTTGAAGACAGCATCAAAAACCTGCAAGGAGTTCACCTCAACTATAAGCAACTTACCGGGAAAGAGAAAAAATAGTTACATTTGACATACTAACATATACCAACATGAAGGGGTTTATCACTGTGCGGGACATTGGAGTTAATGACCCAAATAATATTTATTACATCAATATTACTGCCATTAGCTTTTTTCACAAATTAGCTCATGAACAACTGGAAGACGTTATTAAGCAGCAAAATATCGTAGTGGAAGATGATAATATTCCACGGGCGATGATTCATTTATGCAGCGTAGACTACAAAGAAAAGTCATCTAAGATTGTTCTTGTTTCCAATACCGTAGAGGAATTAATTGCAATGATTGAGGCCGCACAGTAGATTAGGCTATTTTGATGTTTTCTCTTTATCCTTCTTAGGCGGTTTTGCAGCCTGTTTCATGGCCTCGTTGAAGTCTATATCCAGCCGGAAGGGAGTATCCTTCTCTTTGTCCTGCTTTTTAGGTTTTACGGGCTTTTTGCTTGCCTTTGCCATGCTGCAAAGATACCGTGTTTTCACGGTGTTAATTAAATGAAGTATTAGTATTTTTGTTTTCTTAAATAATCAAATGCCAATGAGATAGTCAATATAGGAACATAACCATACTCGTATTATAACATTAGTTGCGGTTCTAAATCTGGAAAATTTAATCAACCTCGAGCAACAAATGACTATGATACGCCGCTACGGCGTAACTGTGTCTTTTGCTTGGGGTGGCTTTCCAGAGCCTTGAACCGCAAAGGAATTTCAGTTACGCTATTTTTTTTCTCACAATCATAAAACACAAGCAAATGAAAACAGTAAAAACGCTCACTATGGCAGCCGTAGCCACGCTGCTATCTTTCACCGCTGTTACGTATAGTTCCTGCTCAAAAATAGAATGCGTAGGCAAGACCTGTCAACACGGAGGCAGCTGTAATAAAGGTAAATGCAGTTGCCCCAGCAATTACGAAGGCGATAACTGCGAGAATGGCATCAATAAAAAGTTTGCTGGAACCTTTACGGGTAACTCTGACTGTGCCGGGCCCGGAACGCAGTTTACGTTTGCGGCTTCTCCAACCAACCCTACGCAGGTGTTTATGCAGGGGCCATCTACTACATTAAATTGCACTGTCAGCGGCAATAGCTTGACTATCCCCTATCAAACTTATTATAGCGGAGGAGACCAAGTAAGTGTTCAAGGGTCTGGAACGCTGAACGGGAATAGCATCACCATTTATCTTGCTGCCTCTGACCTAACAACAGGGGATTTTGAGACCTGTAATTTTACAGGCACTAAATAAGACCAATAGATAAAGCGGTCATTTTTGAACCGCTTTATTTTTATGCCTACATATCTGAGAAATCGTTTTTAGTTTCTGTATATAGTTACCGTTTTAGCATTATTTCCGGTCATTACCTGTTTTGCTTTAGCCAGCCTTACGAAAATAGCAGTGGCATGCCCAACAGCTTCCAGTTTACTTCTGGTTTGGTTCCAGTTCTCTTCCGATCCGGAAGCCAGGGTTTACCGTATTTCAAAGAACAAAACCTTTTCGAAGCCTCCCTCATTTCGTGAGATGGCTTCGTAGCCCGCCACGACGCGAGTAATAACTATGCAAGTTACGAAATGGAGGCAGGGGGTGCCAAATAATGGGGATAAGTAGTCATAAAATTAAAATCAACAATATGGTCCCATACATTACTAATGATAGAAGCCGCCCCAGGACAGGGGCGGCTTCCATAAATAAACTACCTGAAGTATTTATTTAGCGATCATCACCTTACCGGTACTTACGTTCTTGCCTGATATCACTTTGTAGGTATAGATACCGGGCACATAATTGCTCACGTTAAAGTTTACCGATGAGCGACCGGTAACTTCCTGCGTGGCAATGACACGGCCATTGATGTCGAGCAATTGCACGGTTACTTTTCCGCTTGCCGTAAAGTCCACATTCAGCACTTTACCGGCAGGGTTAGGATAAGCATGTACTTCCATATCCTTACCTGCAACATTAATAACTTTTGTAGTGCCTGCAGGACGGGCTTCGCCACCGCCGCCGCAGCAAGGGAAATCTTCAGGAGCGCCTGTAAGATATGTTTTCAATGCAGCAGAGTACAGTCCTATAGAACCACCGCTGGCAGCTGCATAAGCTGTGGCACTTACCCAATTGGCGGGGTTACCGAGGTCTGTAGCAGCCGTAACAGAAGAGGGATCGAAGTAGAACCTTGTGTTGCTGCCGGTGCTGGTGTTGATAACCGGTGCGCCAAGATTGCCTGTAGATGCTGCGAGGCTTGAGAAAGCTGCAGAACCGGTAGCCGGGCCATAACCGAAGCCATGGTAGAAAGAAGGTGTACCGGTATTGATATCATTGCAGCCGGGGCAACGCACCTGGAAACCATCGCCGCTGTTACCCAGGCCAACAGTGCTGGCCCATGAAGAGGCAGTTACATATGGCGTAGTGCCGCTGGGGTTGCAATAAGTACCGCATGTGCTTGATGTAGGGAAGGAGCCATAGCGCTCTATAAGGGCATTGGGAGGTAAAGGGCTAGCAGTAGTACCACCAACCGGCTCGAAATAGATACCACCTGAATTGGGCGATGTAGAAGGCGTGGTGGGTAAAGAATAACAGTTATCATCGTAGTTGTATAATACGATACTGCTGCCTACCGGTACTTTAGCCCATACGTCATCGAATGCGAACCTGTAGTGACCGGTGCTTATACCCCTGCCTGAGCCGCATGTGTTGTTATTGAACACACCGTTATTATCATCCATTATCCAGCCGCGGATATCAACCGAATCGGCAGCAGGATTTGCAAGGCAGGGGCCTACTGCCAGTACCGCATATTCGCATGAGCCTGAAGGGCCATTCGATATTTCCGTAACCATTACCACACCATTATTGGTTTGCGGTACTTCGGGTTGGGGGCATGCATCGTAAGTATAGGTGTAGTTAGCCAGGTTGGCGATGAACTGGTCGTTGGCTACAGTGTTCGATTCACCGGGCGTAGCACTGGCAGCACCTGTGAAATGCCAGCGGTTGCTGTTTTGAGGATCGAGTGTAGCGGTGGCGCTATCAAGGTAGAAATCCTTCTGTGCAGCGCAGAGGGTATCTTCCGTAGAATCGGTAAGATCTATATGTGCGCCGTTAAGGAAGGTGCCGCCTGTAACTTCTGACATTTGTGTGCCATAAGAAACGCCGTGATAAAAAGTCGGCTCGCCTTCAAGGTTGATGATACAACCCGGGCAACGGGTCTGGATACCATCGCCCTGGCAGGTATTGCGCAAACCGATATCGCTCCATATGCCTATATTATTATAGCTACCGGTGCCACAATAATTACCGTTTGCGGGGCTTGCTGTAGGTATGCTGTTATTGGACTGCACCAGTGTGCTAAGACCAACGGCCACATAAATAACAGGCCTGCCCGAGGCATTGGTAGTGGATAACACACCATTTGCTGCCACTGAAGCCGCCTCAAAATTTGAAAAAAGCGGGTTGGTAGCAGTAGAGTCAAAATCGCTGCCATTAAATAATACAATAGTTGTTCCCGGAGTAACATTTTCCCATGTGGGGTCATCAGCAAGGCGCAGATGTCCACCGGAGATACCTGCACCTGCAGCTACAGTACCGTTAAAAATGCCGTTGTTGTCATCGATGATCCAGTTTCTTACATCGGCTGTGGCTACGGTATTGTCTGTAGCGCCGACTACGAGTTCTACGAATTCGCGTGTTCCTTTGGTTCCGTTGGAGATCTCATTCACGAGTAGTACGCCCGGAGGTGTCTGGGCAAATAATCCTGATGTCATAGTGACTACTGACATAGCAGCCAGTAATAGTGTCTTTTTCATGTTTTTTGTGATTTTTTGTGATAGTTTAAAATGTACTCTTCGGGTTTAGCTCTGTATTTGCAAATACGATGTAAAATTCCGGCTCGTATATTTCAGTTGGGTTACCGCATTATCAGCTAATCCTTATTTGCAGTTCTTTATATTACGCATTTGTTGCCGGCCTGTTATCAGCATACAGTCATACCTATTTAATAACCATCAGATAATTATAAGGTGATAAACATATCGTATCCGTAAATGGCTGCTGGACTATTAGCATTCATTTCCCTATTTTCACATACCCTTTAGCACATGCAAGTGAAAGGCCCCATACTGTTTATCTTTTTTTTATTGCTCTGCCGGCAGGCAAGTGCGCAGGATGCGGAAAAGCTCCCTGTGCAAAAAATGCAGCTATGGCAGGCCTTTGCACAAGGCACAGCCCGCGGTGAACTCCGTTATTTCTTCATGGCCACCAATAACAGTGGCCCGCTAAGCGACTATTATGCCAATGCCGTGGGTGGCTACCTGCGCTACGAAACAGCCCTGTTCCATCACCTTCAGGCTGCAGCGGGTGGCTCCTTTACCTATAATATAGGCTCATCAGACCTTAGTAAAAGTGACCCGGTCACCGGGCAAAGCAACCGCTACGAAACGGGGCTCTTTGACCTGCAAGACCCTGCGAACAAATACAATATGTACCGGCTCGAAGAACTATACCTGCGCTATGTGTTCAAGGCAGGCAGTGTCACCTGGGGTAAACAGATACTCAATACACCCTTCATCAACACCAGGGGAACACGTATGCGCCCGACGGTGGAAGATGGTGTATACGGCAAACTAAACATAAAGAAGCTCAGTTTCGAAGGGGGCTGGCTATACGGGATATCGCCGCGCAGCACTATGCGGTGGTACTCTGTACCTTCCTCTATCGGCATCTACTCCACCGGACTGAACCCGGACGGAACAAAATCGGGCTACAAAAATAACCTGGAAAGCGCGGGTATTGGCCTGCTGGGCATAACTGAGCGCAGCGAAACGGACAGGATAGAAATATGGGACCAGTATGTGGCGCATATCTTTAATACCCTGATGGGCCGGATATATAGCGAGCGCCCGCTCGACGAAAAGAATAATAAACTGCTGCTGGGCTTTATGTGCCTGGTGCAGCACCCGGCGAACAACGGTGGCAATGACATTCCTGATAAAGCTTACTTTCCGCCAGGCACAGGATCGCTAGCCTTCAGTGGCAGGCTGGGCTGGAAAGACAAACATTGGGAAGCAAGCGCCAATTATACCCGCATCACTAAAACGGGGCGCTTCCTGATGCCGCGGGAATGGGGCCGGGAACCTTTCTTTACCGCCGTGCAGCGCGAGCGCAACGAAGGTTTCGGAGATGTGCATGCATTTGTGCTCAAAGCGGCATACCGGGCTTTAAATGAGCACCTGCAAGCAGAACTATCCTGGGGACGCAACCTGCTGCCCGATGTAAAAAATTATGTGCTCAATAAATACGGGCTGCCTTCCTACGACCAGGTAAATGCCAATATCAAATATACCTGGGGTGGCGCTTTAAAAGGACTGGAGAGCGAGCTGCTGCTGGTGTACAAGCAAAAACAGGGAAATACTTACGGAGACTATAAATATGTATTCGACAAAGTGGATATGGGGCAGGTGAACCTTATGATCAGTTACCTTTTCTGATATTATTCTTAACCTCTGCGATTGCGGAAAGTGAGCGTGGCGTTGTGATAATGTGTCTTGAGTTTGGTATAGGTGCACTTAATTTCTTTTCCTTCTACTTTCAGGTCTACCTCAAGCAGCTCGCCTTTATGCGGCCCTGAACTTATTTTGTAGCTGTAAAACCTGAGTGGTCTGCGTGATGGTGCGGGTGCTTTCATGGTACTCGATTTTGGTGATACGCTTATTCTGATATCTTCACATAAGTGTATTGGTTAGAGCCGGGAGTGAAGGTTACTTCTACCAATTCACCGCGGAAAAGATTCTTTACACTTTTAAGTATAGTGTTGTAGCTGCGTGTGATGTACTTTTTCATTTTTGGCGATTTTTTTGTGATCAATTTCGTTTGATGATGTAAAGATGGAATGACACCGCCTCGTATCAAAATTTTCAGCCTGTGTTAACGGTGGGTTTACAAGCGGTTAACAGGCGATTAACAAAGTATTGCGCGATACAAACGGCAGAATTCCGATGTGCATCGGCTACAAGCCGCTACAGTAAAGACTTACAGGGGAATTAACACAACCAAATACAGGTCCTAAAGCCTGTTAACTGTTAAGGGCAAATGTTAAAGACTTTAACAATTACAAAGGCAATTCCGTTAACAAACAGCTCCCCGTTAACAAAGCCGTTTCTCCTTAACCCACCCAACAGCATGCCCCTCAGCCTTTCGACCTATCAACATAAAAAAGTACCTTCGCCGCAGAATCAAAATGCTTCTCATATATGAACCGTGTATATGACAATATCCTGCAGACCATTGGTAATACGCCGCTTATAAAGCTGCACCGCGTGGTGGCCGACCTGCCCTGCGATGTGTATGCCAAGGTGGAGACCTTTAACCCTGGCAACTCGATAAAGGACCGTATGGCCCTGAAAATGCTGGAAGTGGCCGAGCAGGAAGGTAAAATAAAACCGGGCGGCACTATAATAGAAGGCACATCGGGCAATACAGGTATGGGCCTGGCACTGGCAGCCATAGTAAAGGGCTACAAGTGCATATTTGCCACTACCGATAAACAATCGAAAGAAAAGGCCGACATACTCAAAGCCATGGGAGCTGAAGTGATCGTGTGCCCTACGGATGTGGAACCGGAAGATCCCCGATCGTACTATTCCGTATCAAAACGACTGGCAACAGAGATACCCAACTCATGGTATGTGAACCAATACGACAACCTGGCCAACAGGCAGGCGCATTATGAACAAACAGGGCCGGAAATATGGCAACAGACCGAAGGAAAGGTAACACACCTGGTAGTAGCTGCTGGTACCGGGGGCACTATAGTAGGCACAGGCAAATACCTGAAGGAGCAAAACCCCGATATACAGGTATGGGCCATAGATGCCTACGGATCGCTGCTGAAAAAATGGTTTGACACGGGTGAACTGGATATGAACGAAGTACACCCCTATATATCCGAAGGCTTTGGTGAAGACTTCCTGCCGCAGAACTACGAACGTGATGCCATAGACCTTTTTGAAAAAGTAAGTGATAAGGACGGCGCACTTATGGCCCGCCGCGTGGCCAAAGAGGAAGGGATATTTGCCGGCTACTCCGCAGGCTCGGTAGTAGCAGGCCTGCGCCAGCTTAAAGACAAATTGAAAAAAGGCGACCTGGTGGTACTGATATTCCACGACCACGGCAGCCGCTATGTAGGCAAGATATATAATGATGAGTGGATGATGGACCGGGGCTTCCTTGAAGTGAAGACGGTGCGCCACCTGCTCGGGGGCCTGGGCCGCCGCAGGCTGGTGACCATAGATGAAAATGCAGGCGTGGCAGATGCCATGGAACTGATGAAGAAATATGATATAGAGCAGATACCCGTGATGCTGAATGGCGAGATAACAGGCTCTATAACACAGAACGGCCTGTTTAAAAAACTGATGGAAAATGCAGGCCTTAAAGATCAACTGGCAGGCGATGCCAAAGAAGCTGCACTGCCCGTAGTAGATATGGACACAGCACTGGAAAGGCTAACCCACTTCATCACCAAAGAGAATGGCGCCGTGCTGACCCGTGACGAAAGCGGGCAGTACCATATACTGACCAAATACGATATACTGGACGCATTCTCAAAGAAATAATGCTGTGCGCGACATAAAGACATTTACTAGAGACATCATTAAAAAGCCACCCGCTATCTTCCCCTGGGTGGCTTTGTTTCATTTCGTGATGCTGGTCTACCAGTTGTGGCTATACAGCGATATGCCCTTCCCTTCGCTGAGCTGGCTGCAGCCTGCATGGCTGCTGGCCTATAGCATAGCCTGGCTCTTTGCCTGCGATATGCGCAAATGGGCCGCACTACTGTACCTGGGCCTTACTATGCTGAACCTTAGCCTGTACCTTGGCTTCTTAAATATGGCCAAACAGGACCTGTACAGCAGCCCTATCTACCTGATAGATGTGCTCTTCAGTTTTTTTATCCTGTTTTTTTATAAGAGATTTGAATAATGGCATTGCGGACTTTCAGGGATATGATGGGCCGGGAGGTGGAGATCAATTACCCACCCCGCCGTATCGTATCGCTGGTGCCATCGCAAACGGAACTGCTGTATGACCTGGGCCTTGATGAAACCGTGCAGGGCATCACTAAATTCTGTGTACATCCCGATAGCTGGTTCAGGAGCAAAACAAGGGTTGGCGGTACCAAACAATTGCACATCGACAAGATCAAAGAACTTAAGCCTGACCTCATCATAGCCAATAAGGAGGAGAACCTGGAAGAACAGGTAATGGAACTGGCCAAGGACTACCCGGTATGGATAAGTGATATCGGGTATATTGAGGAGGGGCTTGATATGATACGTGCGGTGGGAGAGCTGGTGGATAAAGAAGAAAAAGCCAATAACATAGCCCGTGATATTGCTACAGGTTTTGAACTGCTGCAACAGGCGGAGGAAAAGAAACGTGTGCTGTACTTCATCTGGCGCGAGCCCTGGATGAGCGTGGGTGGCGATACCTTCATCAGCAATGTCATTGAGACCATAGGTTGGGAAAATGTACTGGAAGAGCAAAGACGGTACCCGGAAATAGTGCTGGAAGAAGTTGCTATTTATAAGCCCGACCTGGTACTGCTCTCCTCAGAGCCCTACCCTTTTAAAGAAAAGCACATTGCCGAAGTGCAGACGGCCATACCCCATGCGGAAGTGCTGCTGGTGGACGGCGAAATGTTCAGCTGGTATGGCAGCAGGATGCTGAAAGCGATACCCTACTTTTCGGAATTAATTCAAAAGACAAAGTACAAGGCTTAAAAACAGGGTTGCTAAGCTAGCGCCTTTTCTACAAAGTACATTTTCAGTTTCCCTTTGTTCTTCGCTTCTATCTCACCGCGGTAGGTGCATACAAAGCGGTCCTTCACAAGATCGTACGTGGTTTGCGAGATATTTATTTTACCGGGTTCACTTTTCTGTTCCATGCGCGCAGCGGTATTCACGGCATCGCCCCATATATCGTAAGCAAATTTCTTGATGCCTACTATGCCCGCTACCACGGTGCCGCTGTGCAGGCCCACCCTTATATCGAAGGCCATTTCGCCCTTCTGTAGCTTACGCGCCTTTATAAAAGCCACGATCTCCAATGCAGCGTTCACCATTTTCACCGCATGCTGCGGGTCGGCTACAGGCAGGCCTGAAGCAGCCATATAGGCATCGCCGATGGTCTTTATCTTTTCGATACCATATTTGGTAATGATACCATCGAAGGCTTTGAAACAAGTGTCCAGCTCATCTACCAGTTCCTGCGGGTGCATTTTTTCTGCAATGGTAGTGAAGCTGACGAAATCGGTAAATATAACGGTAACCTCATCAAAATGATTGGCATCGGCGCTGCCTTTTTTCTTCAGTTCATCAGCCACTTCAGCAGGTAATATATTCAGCAACAACTTTTCCGACTTGCGCCTTTCCTTCACCACGAAGAATGTAAATACCGAAAGCATGATGATGACCACTGCGAACAGTATAGCCTCATTCCTTCTTTTGGTCTGGGCCAGTTTAGTAAGCTTTACCTGCTGTTTCTTTTCAAACTCTGCACGCTCCGCACCCAGGTTGGCCAATTTCACTTTTTTATCGTTCGAGAAGATGGAATCCTGCAACTTCTTATATTCCCCAAACGCTTCAAGAGCACTCTTGTAGTCCTTCTTTTGCCTATATGCTTTCTCAAGACCTTCGTATGTTTCTGCCATATAATCGAGGGCTGACAATTTTTTATACACAGGGATCGCTTCATTGTAATAATGTATCGCACTGTCCAGCATTGTAGTAGCAGATGCCGGTATCTTTTTCAGTGTTTTAAGTGTAGAATCGAGCTTATAATAATTATCTCCGAGGTTAGAATAACTGATGGCCACGCTTACCTCACGTCCCAGCATCTCATTGATCACCTTACCTTTCAAAAAATACCGCACTGCTTCATCATATTTCCCCATACTATTGTACACATTCCCGATATTACCCAGCACTATGGCAACGCCTTCCTGGTCATCTATTTCCTCCGAAATTTTCATTGCCTTATTAAAAGATTCCAATGCACTTTCATTATCACCCATTTCCGAATAGACCACACCGATATCACTATAATTATTGGTCATTCCGAATTTATAACCGGTGGATTCATTCACTTTCAATGCCTTTTCATAATATTCCAGGGCTTTCGGATAGTTATTCAATCTTTGGTAAACCTTACCTATGTTACCATTGGTCGCCGCAATATGCTTTTTATCGTTTAAGGCTTCGCTGAGCTCCAATGACTTAAAGTAATACTTCAGGGACCTTGCATATTTGGAAAGGTCTTTATAATTAGAGCCAAGAGCATTATAAGCCACTGCCATGCCTTCCTTCCATTGCAGCTTTTCGGCCAACTGCACAGCAGGTTCGCTATATTTCAGGCCCTCAGCCGGATCATAATTAGTGTAGAGGCTGCCCAACCGGGACATGATGTTTATTTTGTCGGTATCATTGTTGGTCTTCGACAGCACGACTTTGAGTGAATCAATATATTTTTCTCTTGAAGACTGTGCATGCAGCGCTGTAACGAACAACAGGAATAGAAAAAATAAGATACTGCTAAAACGAAGCATACGTTTTGTTAACATGGTATATGATTTTGACGCCCCGGAACGGGCAAACCTTCGGGGGGGCTTACAAATATCCTTTATCAGAAAGGAATATAGCGATTTCCCTGGCCGTAAGCATATTACTATCGTTCTTAAGGCCTATGCTGTATTCTTTATTATCCTTCATGGTTTTCACAATACAAGGGGCATTTTTAGTTTGCTCCAGGTTTGCCTCGGCCACCTTGGTGTTGGCGGGCAGGTAAAAAGTGAATTTCCGGACCGTTTTGTTATTATTTTTTTCTTCGGCCACCTTGTATGTAGCTATTACTTTGCCATCCTGTTTAATATAGCTATCGCCGCCTACGTAAGGCATCCGGTGGTTGCGCTCCACAATAGCATAGTCCTGTTTCCCGGTGGCCACCGGCGGCAGGTCTTGCTTATCCACCGCTGGCACACTGCCATACGCATATTTGCTGATGAACCAGGCTTCAGAACGCGGATTATACTGGCCACCGGGCAGCATATTGCTCTCCACGATACCGCGTGCTAATTTCTGTTCAAAATCCTTTTCATCCTTCATGGCCACCTGCTGGCCCGATTCGGCAAATGTTATGATATAACTATGTGTCCAATCATCGTGGCGGGCATTGAGCACCTCTGTACCCTTAGGGGTTTTTATGCTGTATGAAGCGTTCGCAGCAGTCTTTTCCATTTTGGCATACAGCATATTATTATTGTAGATACCGTCCTGGCGAAGGGAGATGCCCTGTGCCCGGGCAGAAAAGCAGGCAAGCCATAATAAAACCGGCAGGAAAAGGCATTTTTTCATACACAACATTTCAGGGCATTAAGTTACTTCATTTGCTGCAATTCCATTGCAATCGGTTTATATTTGTTACCGATTACACTATGCATTCACAGTCATTCAAAAAAGACCTAAGGTTCACATGTATACTTATATTAGTGCACTTTACGGGCTTTCTGCTTGCCATGCACTATACCCGTATCTACATGGGCGACTCCTTTGAATATATCTATGAGGCAGTGAACATCAAACACAATTTTTTCTTTTACAGCGGATCGCCGGCCATGCAGGTGACCGAAGAATATATGACCCAGCGACAGCCGCTTTACCCATTCTTCCTGCTGGCTGTTTACGTATTCGGCATCAATAACTGGGTGGTACTGCTGTTGCAGAATATAGTTTCTGTTTTCAATGTTTATTTAAGCCGCGAACTATTCGTAAGATTGGGCTACAACAAAAAATATGACTGGCTGCTGTTGCTCTTTGTCATAACCTACCCGGCACAGATTATCTATGCCAATACCATTGCCCCCGATATACTCCTGCAAACCTTCGTAGTACTGTATGTATATTACTTTGTACTGCTGATAAAAGAGAAGAAGAGCCGCTACGGCCTGTATATGAGCCTGGCCCTTATTGCAGGGCTTTTCGTAAAACCGGTATTGTATCCTTTTGCTGCAGTGCATATTATCCTGCTGGGTGTTTTTGCCTACAGCCAAAAACGGGCCGTTATGGAGCTGGCCTTAGCATCGCTGCTGCCCATATGTGCCGTGCTGCTCTACAATACGTGGAATTATGAACGGACAGGGAAATTTCACTTTTCGAGCAACCAGGCTTTTAATGCCCTCTATTATTATTACCTATTTGAGCGGGACCATTACGGCGCCCCACAAGCCGACTCTTTTTTGCAGGCAGAAAGGGCCAGGATTACCGCCATGCCCGGTTACAGGGAGCGATATGATTACGCCAACGCAAGGGGCAGTCAATTATTGAAAAATAATTTTGTTCCTTATAGCCTGTTTCATTTAAAGAACAGTTTGCGCTATTTCATTGAGCCGGGCAAGGCAGAGATCGACCTCTTCACCGGTAAGCTTAGCTATGGCAAATTATATAGCGGCAAGGGTGCAGGTTTTTACAGCACATGGGAACAGGAGGGCCTCCGGGGCATGCCGGGATACTTTCGCAATAACCCATCAATGGCCATTGTCATTATCGTGCTGCTGTTCAATTGCATCCGGATAGCGGGTACCGGGCTCATCTTTTTCAATAAACGTATCCCATCTTCTGTCAGATTTTTTTTACTGCTATTTATATGCTATTTTGCTGCCACAACAGGGCCCATCGCTAATACAAGATATTTTTTACCCCTTTCTCTTTTAGTGAGCGGCTGTGCTGCTATGAGCTATCAAAATATTATAGCAAGGAAACAAAGTCCTGCAAACCATACCCGTGGAACAGATTAAAAAATACACACCATTTTTTACGGCAGCACTTTTGCTGTGCCTGCTTGTTGCCGTTGTTTATCCTTATTATCAATATTATGTAGATCCTGATGCAACCGCATATCTGACAGTAGTCAAACGATATGCTGCCGGTGATATAAGTAAGGCAGTAAATGGCTACTGGAGCCCCTGGAGCTGCTGGTTGGTGGCCCTGCTGATGCGGGCCGGCTTCGGCGACATGTGCTCCATGTTTGCGGTCAATACCCTTGGGGCCATAGGCTTCCTGTATATATCACAATCTTTATTTTTAAAGTTCGGGATCGAAAAAAGGCTGCAAAGACTATTGAACATTAGCCTGGCTTGCTTCCTCTGCTACGCTGTCTTCTGGCAGTCATTCGATGATATCTGGGAATGTTTCTTCCTCTTATCGTGCCTGCGGGTTATGCTCAGCACAGGCTTTAGCAGGCAACCGGCATTGTGGACCTTAACGGGCATCATCGGTGCGCTGGCCTATTTTGCCAAGGCATATGCCTTTCCCTTCTTTATCCTGAATATCCTGGCCTGTACCTACTTCATCGACCGCAAGCAATGGCTTAAGATATCTGCCATCAGCATCTTCATTATGCTGTTTTGCAGCAGCGGCTGGCTGTACCTGCTGCACCAGAAATATGGTGTGTGGACCACATCTACCGCCGGTGTTTTAAACAGGTCGTGGTACCTTGTAGGCCATCCGCACTGGAAGGCAGGTATAGCACAATTGATACCACCTCACTATACCGATGCCGTATCATACTGGGAAGATCCCTGGTTTGCCAATGGCGATACGCCACAATTCTGGAGCTCATGGGCATTGTTCGGCAGGCAGCTATTGAAAGGCGGTCACAATATCCTGAAGTTCGCCTTAAGCAGCCTGCAGTTATCTGTATTCTTCCCCCTTGTTGTATGGCTGGCGATAAAACTATTGCGCTCTGCCCAAAGCAGGTCACAATATCCTGCAGGCATCTTTATTGCAGCGCTGTCATTTATTTTATTCCCTCTTGCCTTCCTGCTTATCAATTTTGAGCCTAGGTATATATGGTATATGCTGCCCCTGGCTATGCTCATGGGGGGCCTATGGCTGCAGCACAGGTATAACGAGAAGCAGGTGGATATCGCTGGGGTATTATTCGCACTTAGTTTCCTGGTGATACCCATAATGGGCATGAAAAAAATGTACCTGGAAGGGAAGAACGAATATGAACTGGCCCGGCAATTAAAAGCAGGTGGTGTAAGTGGTAGCTATACCTCGAATGCCCAACCGGGACTGGAAACCCAGCGTATGCTGCGATTGGGCTATTTTGCCGATAGCCTGCATTATTACTATCCCCTGCCGGGGGCCAGCCTTACCGATGTACAAAAAGACATGGAACGGTATAATGTCAAATACTATATCTACCTGTGCAAACGACCCCTTGATGATTTTGCCATAGCCGACCGTTATGGATTCCCATATAAACTGGTTTATGCCAGCGGGGCCATGAAGATATTTGAGATGACGCAGGTCAATAACAACTGATTTACATACCGGGGCCTCCTCAAATTATCAAATTATCGATTTGGTTCTTACCTTTGCACCACTTTTCAAAAAACCACATATTTATATGGCTTCTAAAAAAATACAAGAATTGCTGGCAGATAAGGCAGCGTTTTACCTCGACCACAAATGTACCACTATCGATAAATCCAGCATCCATGTTCCTTCAGCCAGCCAGGTTGATGACGTATGGGCCACTTCAAACCGTAATACACAAACACTCCGCAGCATTAATACTTTGCTGAACAATGGCCGCCTGGCCAATACCGGTTATGTATCTATACTGCCTGTGGACCAGGGTATAGAACATAGTGCCGGTGCATCATTTGCACCCAACCCTATATATTTTGACCCTGAAAATATCGTGAAGCTGGCTATGGAAGGCGGTTGTAATGCCGTTGCATCCACCTACGGTGTGCTTGGCTCGGTAGCGCGTAAATATGCACACAAGATACCTTTCATCGTAAAGGTGAACCATAACGAATTCATTTCTTACCCCAATACATACGACCAGATCATGTTCGGCACCATTAAAGATGCATGGAACATGGGTGCCGTTGCTGTTGGTGCTACCATCTACTTTGGTTCTGAAGAAAGTCACCGCCAGATAGTGGAAGTGGCAAAAGCCTTTGAATATGCGCATGAGCTGGGCATGGCTACCGTGCTGTGGTGCTACCTGCGCAACAGCGGTTTCAAAAAGGACGGCGTAGATTATCATGCTGCTGCCGACCTTACCGGCCAGGCCAATCACCTCGGTGTGACCATACAAGCTGATATCATCAAGCAGAAATTACCTACCAATAACGGTGGCTACAATGCACTTAACTTTGGCAAGACCAGCAAACTGGTTTATGATAAGCTGACCACCGACCACCCGATAGACCTTTGCCGCTACCAGGTAGCCAATTGCTATATGGGCCGTGTAGGCCTGATCAACTCAGGTGGTGAATCGAAAGGCGCTACCGACCTGGCAGAAGCAGTAATGACCGCTGTGGTGAACAAACGCGCAGGCGGTATGGGCCTGATAAGCGGCCGTAAAGCATTCCAGAAGCCAATGAAAGATGGCGTGGAACTGCTAAACACTATCCAGGACGTTTATCTCGATAAAGACATCACTATAGCATAAACAAAAAAACTTCATGAAAAAAGTCCTGCAGTAATGCGGGACTTTTTATTTAGTAAGGGTAGTTCGATATACTTTTAAGACGAGCGTAGTTTCATTTTTATCAAGGTCGATATCCGGTGTTTCATCTTCGGTCTTGAAAGCCTGTTCAATTACGGTCCGTTCATTATCAACAATATCTAAAGCACATTTGAATGGCAGTTCTCTATGATTGGTATTTATTAGATTAAATCTTAGCTGGCAGGCTTGTTCATCATACCATAGGTAAAATATCAAATCGACTTCGATGTCAGACAAAATCAATTGAGCTTTACGATTTTCCTTTACCTTTTGAAAAAACGACATTAACACCTCGATATCTATACCTCTAGGAATACCTAATGCCCAACAGTTCTCGGATATTTCCTTTTGTACATCATCGGTCTGGTCTGTGACATATAGCGTATCACTCAGGATATCTTCAAGCGCGTTAAAAAACGTTTCAAGGTTACCTTCTAAGCTCATTTATATGCTGTGTATAAGGTAGTTATACCGAATGTAAGCGGCCGCGCTTTCGCATTTTTAAAGCCACATTGCTCCAATATACTGCAAAACTTGTGGCCTTCCGGGAATGCCATTACTGATTCAGGCAGGTAAGTGTAGGCACGGCTATGTTTCGATACCATCTTTCCCAGCAGGGGCAGAATGTATTTGAAGTAAAATTTGTATATCTGTTTGATGGGAAATTTTTGTGGCTGCGAAAATTCCAGTATGGCCACCTTACCGCCTGTACGCAGTACACGGTTCATATCTTTAAGCCCTGCTTCGAGGTGCTCAAAATTGCGCACGCCATAGGCGCAGGTAATGGCATCGAATGCCCCTTCAACAAAGGGTAAGGCCTCGCTGTCTGCCAATTGCAGGCTTATTATTTTATCCAGTCCCTTGGCCTTTATTTTTTTACGGCCCACCTCCAGCATCTGCTCAGCTATATCCACACCTATTATATGCTGGGGGCCTATCTTACTGGCCGCTATGGCCAGGTCACCTGTACCTGTGGCCACATCCAGTATCACATTAGGCCTTGTTTCCTGTATCTCGGCTATGGCCTTGCGCCTCCAGCCCTTATCGATCCCCATAGAGAGGAAGTGGTTCAGGAAGTCGTATCTGCCCGCTATGTTATTGAACATATCGGCCACCTGCGCTTTCTTGCTTAAATTTGATTTAGCGTCCGGTACTACCTTTACTGCCGTTCTGCCTGTATCTTGTGCCTGCATTCGCTGCAAAAATACATTAAGTAAGCCGATGGAAATACGCTCAGCCAAATATTTGATCAGCAGCCCCAAAGTGGAGCTATGCCCCCCGGCGGATAAGCCGGAGTATGCCTTTATAGGCCGCTCCAACGTGGGCAAGTCTTCGCTCATCAATATGCTCACTAATCAAAGCAAGCTGGCCAAGACCTCTGCCAGCCCGGGGAAGACCCAGATGATCAACCATTTTTTGATCAATGATGACTGGTATATCGTCGATCTGCCGGGCTATGGCTATGCCAAGGTATCGCAGCAGCAGCGCGCCAACTGGCAAAAAATGATATCGGGCTACCTCAAGGAGCGCAGCAACCTGGTGACGGTATTCGTGCTTATCGACAGCAGACTGAAGCCCCAGCAGCTGGACCTTGATTTCCTGGCACAGCTTGGCGAATGGGGCATCCCCTTCAATATGATCTTCACCAAGGCCGATAAAAGTACCCAGCGCGAGGCCCACCAGAACATGCGCCGCTTTATAGAAAAAATGAAAGAGGAGTGGGAGTTCATACCCCGCAGCTTCATGACCAGTGCCGTGAAATTTTTGGGGCGCAAAGAGATACTGGGTTATATAGAGGAGCTGAATGAAGACTGGGGAAAAGAAGAAAGTGAATAAAAATGTTATCGGTAAGAGAAATACAGAAACAGGATATCCCCTTATTGGCCGATTACTGGCTCAATTCAGATAAGGCATTCATGAAAAGCATGGGAGTGGATGTAACAAAGATACCTCCCCGGGAAGAACTTGTGTCCATGTTCTCGCAGCAGCTGGGCCAGGATTACCCGCAGAAGAGGTCTTACGCCACTATATGGCTGCTCGATGGCAAGGCCGCTGGTCATTGCAATATCAATAAGATAAACTTTGGCGAAGAGGCTTACATGCACCTGCACCTCTGGAATGGTATTAACAGGCAGAAAGGAATGGGCCTGCAACTGGTGAAGATGTCATTGCCCTATTTCTTTGAGCACTACCTGCTGCAAAAGATCTGTTGCGAACCCTATGCACTGAACCCCGCGCCGAACAGGACTTTGGAGAAAGCGGGCTTTACCTTCATTAAAGAATACATCACTACTCCCGGTTACCTCAACTTTGAACAGCCGGTAAAGCATTGGGAGCTTACTTACGATACGTACAGGTCCACTTGACGGGATAGTACTTCCCCGGGTGATCTGTGTGCATATCTAAATTTGGAACTCCCCCCGCCCGGATCGTACCTTGCAGCCGGGCAAAAATATCCCTTGAACGGCTCTTCCGTGAAGCTTTGTTAGGAAACTGACCTTGGACCGCTTGTGATATTTTTGGGATATTTTTGAGATATTTTTTGAGCACAACAGCTTGATCATCAACAAAACCGTGTGATAAAAAAATTTAAAGGCAAATGGGCAAAACAAGCTTTAAAAAAATAGCGCCGGACGATATCGCATACTTTAAAAAGTTATTGGGTGATAGCTATGTATCTATCGATCCGGAGCAATTAGCCCGCTGTGCTCACGATGAGACCGAAGACCTGCATTATATGCCCGAAGTGGTGCTACAGCCTGCAACAGTGGAAGAAGTGAGTGCCGTAATGAAATACTGCAATGAGCAACTAATACCCGTCACACCTCGTGGTGCGGGTACCGGGTTAAGCGGCGGCGCACTCCCGGTGATGGGCGGTGTGGTGCTGGACATGAAACGCTTTAATAAGATACTGAAAGCAGATAAGGAGAACTTCCAGGTGGTGACCGAACCCGGGGTTATAACACAGGAACTGCAGGAACAGCTTAAAGCACAGGGGCTTTTCTACCCGCCCGACCCCGCCAGTAAAGGCTCCTGCTTTATAGGCGGTAATGTATCGGAAAATTCAGGCGGGCCAAGGGCTGTGAAGTATGGTGTTGTGAAAGATTATGTGCTGAATATAGAAATGGTGCTGCCTGGAGGGGAGGTGATATGGACAGGGGCCAATGTGCTCAAGAATGCCACCGGTTACAACCTTACACAACTGGTGGTGGGCAGCGAGGGCACACTGGGCATCATTACCAAAATAGTCTTGCGGCTGATACCCGCTGTGCAGCACGACCTGCTGATGCTGGTACCCTTCCGCTCAGCAATAGATGCTTGCAGGGCGGTCAACGAGATATTCCTTGCAGGTTATACCCCATCGGCACTGGAATTCATGGAACGCGATGCGCTGGAATGGACCATGCGTTATGTGCAGGCCACAGGCATCAGCCTGCCCGATGATATACAGGCCCACCTGCTGATAGAAGTGGATGGCAACAAACAGGAACAGCTTTATGAAGAGATGGAAGCCATATCGGCCATCATGCAGCGTTTTGATACCGGCGAAATACTTTTTGCCGACAGCCATGAACAAAAACAAATGCTCTGGGCCCTGCGCCGTAAAGTGGGCGAAGCGGTAAAAAGCAACTCCATCTATAAAGAAGAAGACACGGTGGTGCCACGGGCTTCCCTGCCACAGTTGCTGGAGACGGTAAAGCGCATCGGCAGGGAATACGGCTTTACCTCGGTATGCTATGGCCATGCAGGCGATGGCAACCTGCATGTGAATATCGTAAAAGGGGATATGAGCGATGCCGACTGGCAAAATAAACTTCCGCAAGCTATCCGGGTCTTATTTAAAGAAGTGGTAGCCATGGGAGGCACAATATCAGGCGAACATGGCATAGGCTTTGTGCAGAAACATTATATGGATATAGCATTTAACGACATACAGGTGGGGCTGATGAGAAAAATAAAGGATGTGTTTGACCCAAGGGGTATTTTGAACCCCGGCAAAGTGTTTGTGAACTAAAAGCTAAAAATCTGCGTTAGATATCTATATAGATTAATTGTCCTAACTTCGTGATAGATATGAAAAAGTTAATAGCAGCGATGATCCTGTGCCTCGGCATATACACTGTGCAGGCCCAGGAAGTGTATACCAGCAGCGGCCGCAGTGCAACGGCCAAACACAATAAAAAACAAACCGGTTTCGACCCTTCGCGCATCATATTTGGCGGCGGCCTGGGCCTTGGTTTCGGCAGTGGTATGTTCTATGGCAGCATATCCCCTATTGCGGGCTATGCCATTACCGATCATTTTGCAGCTGGTGTAGGCCTCAGCTACCAGTACTACAGCAATAAAAACGAGCTCGCTTACGACCAGTATGGTTATCCTGTAGGCTATTACAACAGGAAATCATCCCTCTACACCGGTAGCCTCTGGGCCCGTTATATTATCTGGAAGAACCTCTTTGCACAGGTACAGCCCGAGATACTGAACACCGAAGATTACAGCAATGCATATATAGACAATACCAACACACTGGTAAATGTGCAGCGCGTATGGGTACCTGCTGCATTGGTAGGCCTTGGTATCAGGCAGCCCATAGCTCCCAATGCCTCTATCGTTCTTTTAGCTATGTATGATGTACTGCAAGACAAACGCACCCCCTACTACCAAACCATCGATATCCGTTTCGGTTTCAACATAGGCTTCTAAGTCGCTAAAAATACCGGGAGAATTGCCTGAATACAGGCAATTCTTTTTATTTTACGCTTATGGATTCAGCTATACTCCTCGTTATTGTGCTTGCTTATTTTGCCCTGTTGCTGGGCATAGCGTTCTATACATCGAGGCATAGCAATAATGAGTCGTTCTTCATAGGCAACCGCAACAGCAAGTGGTGGGTGGTAGCCTTTGGCATGGTAGGCACATCGTTATCGGGCATGACCTTTATCTCGGTGCCGGGCACTGTAGGCAGGGCGGGCTTCGATTACTTCCAGGTGGTTATCGGTTACTGGATCGGTTATTTTGCCGTGGCCTTCATCCTGCTGCCATTATATTATAAACTGCACCTTACTTCGATATACACTTACCTTGACAAGCGACTGGGCATGACCTCTTACAAAACAGGGGCCCTGTTCTTTATACTATCACGTACCCTGGGCGCCACACTGCGCCTGTACCTGGTTATTAAAGTACTCGAAAAGTTCATCCTGACCGATATGGGCATATCCTTCGAGATGGCAGCGATCGTAATACTGGCGCTTATATTGCTCTATACATTCAGGGGCGGTGTGAAGACCATCGTCTGGACCGACACCTTGCAAACGACCTTTATGCTGGTGGCGCTGCTGGTTTGCGTAGGCTACATCATGCACACGCTGAACCTGGACCTGGGCAGTATGTGGAGCGCACTGGGCGAAAAGAGCTATACCAAAATATTCCATACCGATCCGCAGAGCGGTAACTTTTTCCTGAAGCAAATAATGGGTGGTATGTTCATTACCATAGCCATGACGGGGCTGGACCAGGAGATGATGCAGAAGAACATCAGCGTGAGCAACCTGAAAGACTCGCAGAAGAATATGGTGGTGCTCAGTTTCCTGCAAATGTTCGTGGTCTTTATATTCCTTACGCTCGGCGGCCTGCTATACCTCTATGCAAATGCCAAAGGCATAACGGCAACGGGCGATGATATATTCCCTACCATAGTACTAAAGAGCGGCCTGCCTTTCATCATTACCGTATGTTTTATCATCGGCCTGATATCGGCCCTTTTTCCCAGTGCCGATGGGGCCCTGACGGCACTTACCTCATCTTTTTGCATCGATATACTGGGCATTAAGAGAAGGAAAGACCTCAGTGAAAAACAGGTATCCACCATCAGGCTACGGGTGCATACCACATTTGCCGTTATCTTCCTTGGCTGTATATTCTTCTTCAGGGAAGTGGATAATGGTTCACTGATACAGATACTGCTGGTAGTGGCCGGCTATACTTACGGTCCCCTGCTGGCGCTTTTTGCTTTCGGTATATTCACTAAGCGCAAGACCATCAATTCGCTGGTGCCGCTGGTGTGCATAGCCTCACCTGTGGCCTGCTATATACTGAAAGAGCACGACAAAGAATGGCTGGGCGGTTATGCCATAGGCACCGAGCTGCTGATCATCAATGCGGCACTCACCTTTTTACTATTAATTTTATGTTCTAAAAAAGACAGCGGCTATATGGCCGTAACAGATCATGAAGGAACAACTGACGAAGATAAAGCTGCGCGACTGGACGGAGACGAAAGCGCACTCAAGCTGGCAGATATTTAAGATAATGGCCGAGTTTGTGCAGGGCTTTGAGAGCCTTGCCAAGATAGGCCCTTGCATATCCATATTCGGCTCGGCACGTACCACTGCAGGGCATAAATACTATGACCTGGCTGTAGAACTGGCCAAGCGCCTTGCCGAGGAAGGCTTCGGAATCATAACAGGCGGCGGTCCGGGTATCATGGAAGCGGCCAATAAGGGCGCCAGTATGGCCGGTGGCACATCGGTAGGGCTGAATATTGCCCTGCCTTTCGAGCAGAGCGCCAACCCTTATATAGATGGCGACAAATCACTGGATTTCGATTACTTTTTTGTACGCAAAGTCATGTTCACCAAGTATGCACAGGGCTTCGTGATGATGCCGGGTGGCTGGGGCACGCTGGATGAATTTTTTGAAGTAGCCACCCTGATACAGACCCGTAAATTCACGCAGACACCTATGATCTGTATGGGCTCGGGCTATTGGCAGGGCCTCTTTGACTGGATGGGCAAGATCATGCATGAACAAGAAGGCAATATAAGCCCGGGTGACCTGGAAATGATCAAGATATTCGATACCGTGGAGGAGGTAGTGGCCTACCTGCACGAATTTTATTCACACAACAAACTGCAACCAAATTTTTAAATGACCCAGTTATTAATATCCAAGGCTTTAGACCAGTATTCGGAACAATACACTAGCGATGAAATGCCTGTATTGGCGGCCCTGAACCGGGAGACAAATATGAAAATACCGATGCCCGTAATGTTATCCGGGCACTTGCAGGGTGCCCTGCTGCAAATGATCAGCCATATGATAAAGCCTAAAAATGTGCTTGAAATAGGCACATATACGGGTTATTCGGCCATTTGCCTGGCCCAGGGGCTGCAAAATGGGGGCCATTTACATACTATTGACATAAATGAGGAACTGGAAGACATATGTTTTCATTATTTTTGCAAAGCCGGGCTGGAAGGAAAAATAAGCCAGCATATCGGCAACGCATCTGAAATTATTCCCGCGCTCGATGCCACCTTTGACCTGGTGTTCATCGATGCCGACAAACAAAATTATCACCGGTATTACGACCTTGTGATAGACAAGGTACCGACAGGCGGCTACATACTGGCTGATAACGTGCTTTATGACGGGGAAGTAGTGCTGCCCGAAGAGGAACAGAGTAAGAATGCCCGTGCCATTCATGCATTCAATGAAAAGGTGCGGCAGGATAAGAGAGTAGAACATGTACTGTTGCCTGTGCGCGATGGTATCATGCTTATGAGAAAGATAGCAGCTGATTAAAAACCAAAATAATTATTGCTTATGCTTAAGTGGAAGATTACGTGCTTAGCCTTAATGGTTTGTTTTGCAGCACGCGTGCAGGCGCAGGATGATAGCTATACCTCGCGTGTGCAGCGATATATAAAGCAATATAAATCGCTCGCCATATCGGAGCAAAAACGCAGCGGCATACCTGCGGCCATAACACTGGGCCAGGGTATACTGGAAACACAAGCCGGCGCCAGCGAACTGGCTACAGGAGCGAATAACCACTTTGGCATCAAGTGCAAAAAAGAATGGAAGGGGGAAACCTTTGCGCATACCGACGATGCGCCCAATGAATGTTTCCGCAAATACCCGAAGGCAGAAGATTCTTACCGCGACCACTCAGACTACCTGAAGAGCTCTGCACGCTATGCTTCATTATTCAAACTTTCGGAAACGGACTATGCAGGCTGGGCCGTGGGCCTCAAAAAATGCGGCTATGCTACCAACCCACGCTATGCACAGCAACTGATAAAGATCATCGAAGACTTTAAGCTGCAGGACTTCACCTATGCAGGTATGGACAATGATGAGGAATACCAGCATGATGGTACCGCATCCAGCAAAGCAGGCAGCCGCACCCCGGCCATAATGGACGATGACGACCCTGTACTGGTACGTGCCAAGCTACAATCGCCCAGCTCGCCGGCTGCTGCAGCAGCCATACAAGCGGCGGCAACACCACCGGTGACTGCCAGTGCTGCCGGACCGAAAAATGCGCCCCCACCCAAGCAACAGGCCATAACTACTGTGCAGCGAACAAATACCACAAGCGAGCAGCAGGAAGCGAAGCAAATACAAGCGACCAACAGGACACTCGATAATGCAAAACCTGTAACTGTAAACGGCCTGAAGGCTGTTTACGCGTTTAAAGGAGAATTGCCATTCCAGTATGCGCTGAAGTTCAACATACGTTATGAGCACCTGCTGGAGATGAACGACCTGCCTGATGCCCCCCTGGCGTCGAATATGTTCATCTACCTGGAACGAAAAAACGTAAAAGGGCAGCAGGCATACCATATCGTGAAAACCGGCGAAACAATGGCCGAGATAGCACAGCTTGAAGGTGTGCAACTGCGCCGTATGATGGCCATGAACCATATAGATGCCAACGAGGAGCCTGTAGCGGGCACACAATTATACCTGCAGGACAATGCACCGCGCAAGCCCCAGGTGACTACCAGTAAAAACGGTGCTGAGCAAAATGGCGCCTTCCTGGCCGATATGGGCAGGCCATCCACACAGGGCAGTAACTATATTGACAAAAACACCATCGAGCAGGGTAACCCTGCACTTAAGGATGATGGCTTGCTCAAAAGGCAACCTGCTAACAGGAACGCGGATGTACCGGCTGCCAGCCCCGCTAGCGAAAACAAACCTGCACAGAGCATTGCAACAATAAAAACGAATAACGTGCAGCCTGAAGCGACCAGCCCGCAAGCGGCGCTGCCTGTAACAGCGGCTGAAAAACCTGCACCGGCTGCACCTGTAGCAGCCAATTATGAACCACCGGCACCAAAAGCCAAGCCTGCATCGGAACGGCCTGCACCGGCAACAGCCGCAACAGGCAGCCCATCAATGTTGAAACCTGCTTTTCATCCTATGGCAGGTAATACGCCAAAGGTTACTAATGCTGAAAATAAAACAGTAACCCCTGCTGCAACAACGACCGCGAGCCAGCCTGTAGCGCCACCCGAAGTGACTGAGGACAACAAAACGCAGGAACCTCTAAGCGCCACTGTAACAGCACCGGTTAGCAGCCCCAAAGCCGAACCTATCGGTGAACTAAAGAAAAGAGAAAGTGCCGTACCTGTAGTGGTGGAAACAAAACCGGCCCCTATGCCAGCTGTTGCTGAAGTGAAAACTGAAGTAGCGGCCGCAACAGAAAAACCTGCCGAGGCAGTAACAGAGCACAAACAAGCAGCCACGGTAAACCCGCCACAGGAAGAAGAGCCTATGGATGAACTGGACCGCCTGAAGGCAAGGCTGGACCGGGTAGTATATGTGAACGATAAAAAAGTGGCCGCAGTAAATAACCAAAACACTACAGGCAGTAATATGGCCTCAGCGGCAAGCGTTGATAAAACCAAATACTATACTGTGCGCGATGGGGACACTGCGTTCTCGATCGCCAGGGATAACAACATCAGCATGAAGCAGCTGATGGACTGGAATGACCTTAATTTTGAGCAGATAAAAGTGGGCCAGAAACTCAGGGTAAAAGAATAAGATAAAAAGAATGAATACAGTACAGGTACATGACAAGGTCTTCAAGCCATTTATAAGCAGGGAGCAGATACAGGAACGGGTAAAAGAACTTGGCGCACAGATAGACAAGGATTACGCAGGGCTTAATCCCATTTTTATTTCTATACTCAACGGCTCTTTCATCTTCGCTGCCGACCTTTTTCGCTGCATCACCGTTGATGCGGAGATATCTTTCATCAAGCTGGCCTCGTATAAAGGCACTACTTCAACCGGCAATGTAGTAACGGCTATTGGCATGGAAGAAAGGCTGGAAGGTCGCCATGTGGTGATACTGGAAGACATAGTAGATACCGGCAAAACGCTCAGCGCCTTCATACCCGAAATAATGCAACGCCACCCGGCATCGTTAAAAATAGCGGCCTTTCTCACTAAGCCTGAAGCACTACAGCACGATGTATATACGGACTACGTGGGCTTCGAGATACCCAATAACTTTGTAGTGGGTTACGGGCTGGACTATGATGGACTGGGCAGGAACCTCCCGGAGTTATATACGCTGGCAGATTAATCACCCTAGTAAAATATAGAAGCGGGAAGTTCATTGGTTAGCAAACCTGCCTGCTTCGCTTTTTCAAAGAGTGTGTTGATGGCTTTACGGCCTGTTTCTCCAAGGTCGGTGGTGTACTCATTTACGTATAGATCTATGTGCTTGCGCATCACGTCCTCTTCCATCTCCTGGGAATGTTCTTTTACAAATGGGGCAAGGGTGGGATAATTATTCCATGAATACTGCACGCTCTCTTTTATGATGTTATCTATCGTGGCAGATAGTTCTTTTCCGAAGCTGCGGCGGGCCACTATGCCGCCAAGTGGTATGGCAGCGCCGGTAGCCTGCTCCCACCAGTCACCAAGGTCGATGAGCTTTACAAGGCCTTTTTGTGCATAGGTGAAGCGGCTCTCGTGAATGATAAGGCCGGCATCAAAACTGCCATGCAATACGGCTGCTTCAATATCGCTGAAGAGAGTCTCTGTTTTATCCTTCGCCTGCGGGAAGGCAAGTGTGAGCAGGAGATTGGCCGTAGTATTGATACCGGGTATCGCTATTTTATAAGCGGCAATATTCGCCAGGTCGAGCGGCTGTTTTGCGATGAGCATGGGCCCTACCCCATTGCCCAGTGCACTGCCGCTGTGCAGCAAAGCATAATCGTTGACCACATGCAGGAAGGTGTTGTAGCTGAGCTTGGTGATATCCAGCCTTCCTTCCTCAGCCCAGCGGTTGAGGGTCTCTACATCTTCAAGAACATATTCGAAGTCGATGCCTTTGGTATCTATCTTACCATTGACCATGGCATCGAAAATAAAAGTATCATTTGGGCAGGGGCTAAATCCGAGCGTGATTTTCATATTGTCCATTTTTCCGTAATGCCTGCCTGGCGGCAGGCACTAAGATGCAAAGGTATTATAAAGCAGTACTACAGCTGTTCTAAAAAATCTATCAGCCAGTTGTTGAGGTTGTTAATGGCCTCTTTCATCTTCCATTTACTTTTATCGCGGGGCTCTACGTAGTTGGATATGGCACGGACCTGTGCAAAGGGTATATTTTCCTGCAGGCATACATAATGAAAAGCCGCCCCTTCCATACTTTCCAACTGGCAATTGAATTTTTGCCGGCGTGCTTTTACCATAAAATCGGCCCCGGCCACAGTATTAACTGTCAGGGCAGTAGCTTTGGACAGTTTTATCTTATTGTGCAGGGGATGTGGCGGGGGCACCAATTTGCCGGATGTAAAGGGGACACCGTCTTCTTCAAGCAGGCCCAGTTCGAAAATATCGAGGTAATTATAATGGTCCTGCGCGCCGAGGTCGCCATACTGATCGCTGCTAACGAATAAAGTATCCCCTAATGTAATACCGGGATCATAGCTGCCCCCAACACCTGCCTGTATGGCAAAATCAAAGCTATTGGCCTGTAGTAGCTTTGCCAGGTTATATGCAGTGGCCAGCATGCCCACTCCCGAGATGCAGACCTGCAAGTCGTTTTGCCCCAGGGTAAAACGGCCGGGACCGGCAACTGTCGCGTTTTGCTGCAAATGGCCCAAAAAGGGGCCAATCTCGCCCTCCGTAGCCGCTGTAAGCAGTAGCTTCATACCGCAAGTAAACACATTTTTGCCAAACCGTTATGTAAGTGTAATTTTGCAGGATTAAATTTAAAAAATGGTTTATTTGACGCGCGTGGAGCATTTTAATGCAGCCCACAGACTATCGAACGACAACTGGAGCGATGAGCAGAACAAAGAGGTATTCGGCAAGTGTGCCAATGTGAACTGGCATGGCCATAACTATGAGCTGCATGTAACGATAAAGGGCGAACCACACCCCGATACCGGCTTTATCTATAATGCCAAGACCCTGGGCGAACTGATAAGGGATGTGATCGTGGACAAGGTGGACCACCGCAACCTGAATATGGATGTGGACTTCATGAAAGGCAAGTTCACCAGTGCCGAGAACTTTGCCATGGCCATATGGGATCAGTTAAGCCCACACATAGAAAAGAACGGTGCACAACTGCATAAAATAAAACTGCAGGAAACCCCTAACATATACGTAGAATACTACGGCTAAAGAACGAAAGAAAGTACATGGCTTATAAAAAGACGGAACACTACGACGAGGACGTAACGAAAAAGCTGAGTGAGAACTACCGCTCGACACTGGAAGCACTGGGCGAAGACCCCAACAGGGAAGGCCTGCTGAAGACACCGGAGCGCATAGCCAAGGCCATGCAGTTCATCACGCAGGGCTACCATATGAATGCGCACGATATACTGATGTCGGCCAAATTTCATGAGTCGTACAGCGAAATGGTGATCGTAAAGGACATAGAACTATATTCGGTATGCGAGCATCATATGCTGCCCTTCTTCGGCAAGGCGCATATAGCGTATATACCTAATGGCTGGATAACCGGCCTGAGCAAAATAGCCCATGTAGTGGAGTGCTTCTCGCGCCGCCTGCAGGTGCAGGAGCGTATGACGCACCAGATACTGGATGCCATACAGGAAACGCTGAACCCGCAGGGTGTGGCTGTGGTAATAGAGGCCAAACACCTGTGCATGATGATGCGCGGGGTATCCAAACAAAACAGCGTGACCACAACATCGGCCTTCAGCGGACAGTTCGAGGCGAATGAAACCAGGTCGGAGTTCTTGAAGCTTATTACTGCCGACTTATATTAAGCACATTTTCTGCTTGCAGTAAAGCAATTATTTTTATCTTTGCAGTCCCGTTAAAATAGTTCGGGAAGTAGCGCAGCCCGGTAGCGCACATGGCTGGGGGTCATGTGGTCGCAGGTTCGAATCCTGTCTTCCCGACTAAAGAAGCTCAACAGAAATGTTGGGCTTTTTGCTTTTTGAACGGTAGCGCAGATGGCTGGGGGCATGTGGTCGCAGGTGCTCCCGCTATTCGCGGGATGTCTTCCCGACTAAAGAAGCTCAACAGAAATGTTGGGCTTTTTGCTTTTTGAACGGTAGCGCAGATGGCTGGGGGGCATGTGGTCGCAGGTGCTCCCGCTATTCGCGGGATGTCTTCCTGACTAAAGAAGCTCAACAGAAATGTTGGGCTTTTTGCTTTTTGAACGGTAGCGCAGATGGCTGGCGGTCATGTGGTCGCAGGTGCTCCCGCTATTCGCGGGATGTCTTCCCGACCAAAGAAACTCAACAGAAATGTTGGCAATAAGCGCGTACAATGAGACATTCATCACCCCAAAGGCACCAGGCATATATAAAGCAATAAACGGCAATAAAACAAGTCCCCCCGGGGGAAATGCTCAATTTTGTGGAAATATTGTGCAAATCCCCATAAAAAATCATTTTTAGATTATTACCTAAATATAAAATGCGTAGTTTTAGGGTACTAATTCAAAACAATTATTTGTTAACCCATAAAATTGGAAATTATGGCAACAGCCAAAAAAGCTGCTAAAAAAGCAGTGGCCAAAAAAGCAGCACCAAAAAAAGCAGCTCCTAAAAAGGCAGCAAAAAAAGCGGCTCCTAAAAAAGCAGCTCCCAAAAAAGCAGCAGCTAAAAAAGCAGCTCCCAAGAAAAAATCTGCAAGGAAACCAAATGCAGCATTTATGGCTCCCCTCGCTCCCAGCGCCACACTGGCTGCAGTGATCGGCAACAAATCAATGCCAAGAACTGAAGTAGTTAAAAAGATCTGGGAATACATCAAGAAAAATAAACTCCAGGACAGCAAGAACAAAAGGATGATCAATGCCGACGATAAACTGAAACCACTGTTCGGCAAAAACCAGATCTCTATGTTTGAACTGGCTAAAATAGTAAACCAGCACCTGAAGTAAATCAATTGCGGGTTATAAAATAAAAAGCAGGCTATACAGCCTGCTTTTTATTTATGCATTAGTATGCGCTTAGTCCAGTTGCAGATAAGTATTTACTACAAGGCCATGATTGTACTGAAAAACATTGCTGTTGTTGATCTCCCTGCCTAACTGCACGGTCTGATTAATATAACCTGCTTCGGCACGGAATACGGGGTGAAATTTATAACCAAGAAGAGCCCCTATCCTGTTTTGATCAAAAATATTCTCTCCAACATTTTTTCCGAAGCCAATAAATATCTCATCAAAGGCCGCAGCATACACTTTGGTATGCAAGGGTACATCAACACGCGGCATGTAGCGCACACGCTGCAGGCTTACCCATTCATCGGGGGAATCGCTTGTTATACTCTTGTACTTGCCAACCCAGCGCTGCTCGATACGGAAGCGATGCTGGAAGGATACTTTTTCAATAGGGGTGCTTATTTGCAATTGTGCATAAGCCCTGTGCTCAGGGAATGTTTTTGCAACAGCAGATGCTGTATAATCGCCATAAGGGTAAGTCAGTATCCAGCCATAACCGAGGTGCACTGTTAGTTGCTTATGCAGCTTATAATTAACGCCAGCCCTAAGTAAGCTTTGCTGCCACTCAGTGACCCAATTATTCCGGCGCCACTGGTATTCGAGATGCCCGCTGAACCGTTTACTGATCCTGGGTGTGATGTTGGTAGTGTACCAGCCAATGTTATTATAATCGCTGATCCTGTTCTCTGCATGCACTTCGCCTATGAATGCGAAGAATATAATAATAATAATGTATCTCATGTTACAAATATAGCCCGCCAAGGAATGTCAACATTCATAGAAATGTCAATTCAGGGAAGTATCTTTTCATTATACTTTAGCTGTTGTAATGTTACACAAGTCTTGCATCATTAATTCTCTACAATCATACCTGCTATACTTACAGTTATCATTATTGCACGTAATAATCCCATACGAGCTTTGCTATTTCTGCTATCGCCTGCTCTCCCTGCTTCAAACCGGCCTTATAATCTGAAACGAAAATAACGACAGCAATATGCCTGTGGCCAGGTAAAGTTATAATACCAATATCATTAGTAGCTGCCCGTATGCCATGCCCACTAGTGCCAGAAGTGCCTGTTTTGTGTGCCACAACAGTACCTGGAGGTAAGCGGCCCTTTATACGGTCATCTGGATTTTCGCTTTGGGTCATCAATCTCATGAGCAAGTTAGTATTATCCTTACTTAACAGTCGTGTATCATAAAACATCTTTAGCAGATGTGCCATAGCTACCGGTTCGGCCCAATTGCTGTATTGTACTTCAAATGCCTTTTTCATTTCCGCTTCAGTAGCAGCGATGTTAATGCCCTTAATACCGATGCCATCCAGGTATTTCTGAACTACAGCTGTACCGCCTACTGTTCTAAATAATATGTCGCATGCATTGTTGTCGCTTTTTGAGATAGCATATGTCAGCAAATCGCGCAAGGTCATATTTATATCTCCTCCCGGAAAATCTTTTACCATTGGGCTCCACGTGTCCTTATCTACAAGGCCTCGCGCTGTATGGACATTCATCTCCAGGGACAGCTGCCCTTTATCCACTTTATCCAATACAAAGAGTGCAAGCGGAAATTTATAGACACTCTGCATAGGATAATGCTTATTGGCGTTGATAAAGATGCTATCTGAAAAATCGAGACCTGTTACTGCAATACCAATATTCGCATGCAGGCTGTTGATCACGCTATCGATCTTTGCGATAATGGTAGTTTTATTTTTTGCCACCGGGAAACAAACAAGTGGAAAAAACAATGCACACACTAACAATATAACAGGCTCCCTGCGCATATATGAGTAAAATTAAGTGGCAAAAAAAGATCTAAAATCAAAGTTCATTAGTTTTTTACTGACAAAGCAGTACTCATGCCTATAAATTGTTCATAGCGATGTATCGCCTTCCGCAGTTTACCCATAGATGATGCAGGTAAGGGGGCAAATGTATTGACTTCAATATCCATAATATTCCTGCTGATGCTACGTTTCCATAAGCCTGCGACCCTGCCACGAACTATAAGCACAGGATTAAAAATACCGTTACTTGTGGCGACAGTTCTGAAATGCTTTTCATCAATCATCGCATTCCTACCGGCATAGCTTATGAGGTATTCATCGTAAGCAGGCAATAAATAAATCGCAAAGGCCGGAGCGGGTAATGATGCTACATCCTTACTCATCCAATATATTTTACCTTCGCAACTGACTTGAACCAATTCATTTTTCACTAAAGCAAGGCCTTCCTTTGCATCTGCCATTGTTAAACCGGACCACCATCCAAAATCTGTCACGGATGCCGGACCATGACTACAAAAATATTTTAAAGCCAGTTTTGCAAGGGATTCCTGCCTGGAGATCGCTACAGAGGGCGGTACACGCTCATCTAACAGGGCATAAGTGAATTGCTTACCTACGCGCGGACCACTGCAAACAATACCATCCAGCTCTGCACGCATCATGATATGAATAAAACGCTGCTCACCTATAGGTATCTTTGCTTTGCCAAGAGCTTCAATAAGATCGTTGCGGAGCAAAGGTCCCTTTGCCTGCAGGGCTTTGGCAATAATCTTATTGCTTTTTAAGAACAACTTATCGTCCAGCTCCAACCGGCTGTGCTGGTATTTGCTAAGTATTTTGATGCGGGGAGCTGTCAACTGCAACATCCAGCGGAGATCAGCAGGCGCTACAAAATGCCATGTAGGGCGCAATATATGCGTACGAATAATTTCGCCTTTATTGAAGGCCTGCTCGATACCGCTATCAGTGGCTTTTGCCAAACGCAGGCCCAGGGCCCATTTTGCAGCGTTATAATCCTGAGCCTGTACGGCACCGAGGTATGTAACCATATCACCGGGTCTTACAAAACTTTGGTTAGTAACCTGCTGATTATACAAGCGATATCTTATCAGTTCGGCGGCAGTCATTGGAAATGGATTATACAGGCACATGAATAGCCACCACCGTACCCTTACCCGGTGAAGAATCCCATTCTACGGTACCTTTCAGATAGTCGATGCGGGAGTGTATGTTCTTTAAGCCCAAGCCTTCGTACTTGCCGGCCTCTGTCATGTCAAATCCTTTACCATTGTCCTCGACGGTGACACTAATACCATCGGCATCTTTTATCAAAGATATATGCAACTGGTTGGCCCCGGAATGTTTTATCACGTTATTCACACATTCCTGTATGACCCTGTACAATACTATTTCCGTATTGGCATCAATCTTTTCCGTCAGCCCTTCTGTATAAAGATATATCTGTATCGCTTTATTGTCGATCTTATTCAGGAAGTCGCGCACGGCAGTGGCCAGGCCCGATTTAAGTAAGGCATTGGGCATAATATTATGGGATACGTTGCGTACCTCACGACAACCTTCATCTACAAGAGCAATGGCCTTATCAAAAACATTGCTCTGCTCCCGGGATTGAAAGGGTATCTCGCCTTTTATAGATGCAAGGTTCAGTTTTACGGCGCTCATAAGCTGGCCTACCCCATCGTGCAAGTCGCCGGCAATGCGCTTGCGTTCATTTTCTTCCGCTTCTATTATTGCTTTTGATGCCAACTCCTGCTGTTTCAGTATTTCAGACTGCAGACGTGCCTGCTGTTTCAGTTTATATCGTCTGTAAGCCGAATAGCTCAGCAAGGCCAATAATAGCAGCAGTGCAGAGATAACTACAATATATGTGTTACGGTTCCTGATCTCGTATTGTTGTTCCTGTATCTTGCGTTCTTTCTTTTCGGTCTCGTACCTGGTATTCAGTTCCGCTATGATCTCCGCATTGTCCTTCTTTGCAAGGGAGTCCCTGAAGAAACGGTATTTTACCAGGTAAGCATATGCAGAATCGTACTTTTTGTTTCTTGAATAAAAATCAGATAAGCTTTCGAATGCCTCATATACCTGCTTATTATTTTCTATTTGCTTTGCAATAGCCAATGCCTTCTTAATATTTAATTCGGCATTTAGAAAATCTTTCTTGCGCTCGTAATTTTCTCCGAGGTAATTGTATGTATATGCGAGCTCATTCATTTCACCCATGCGTTCGCGTATGGCAATAGAGCGTTTAAGATATAATTCGCCATTCACTACGTCGCCCTTTTTAGAGTAAGCGGCCCCTATGTCATTATCAGAAAAAGCAAGGTCGGAAGAGTCTTTGGTGATCTCGGCATAATGCCTGGCCTTTAAATAGTAGAACAGCGCCTTATCATAATTTTCCAGTTCGCGATTGATAATTCCCAGATTCTCGTAATTGGAATACAGATCGTAGGGATCACCTAATTTCTTGCGGATCTCCAGGGCCTGTAAATGAAATTTTTCAGCTTTTGGGATGTCATGCAGGGTAGTATAGTAATTACCTAATCCATTATATGCTTTTGCTATCAGCGTATCGTCTTTATTTTGTTCGGAGATACTAAGTGCATTCATATAATGTACCAGTGAAGAATCGTATTTGGCACGCCGGCGAAAGAGGTTGGCCAGGGAAGATTCAGCAAAAAAACGGCCCTTGTAGTAGTTGATCTTTTCAGCCACACGTTTTGCAGAATCAACAACGAGGAAAGACTCATCGAATTTGCCTAATGCCTCATAACAATAGCCCAAAGTAAGATAAGCATTAGCCAGTTCAGGATAATATTTACCCTTAACTGCTATTTCAATAGCCTTGCGTGTGAAACCCATAGCCTGAGGAAGGTTTTCATCCATCCTGGTTGCACCCAGGTAATTATACAAGCGTGACTTGCGGGCTACATCTTTCTCCTGCCTGATATGCTTTAAGACGGTATCAACGGGTACAGGCTGAGCCAAAGTAACTACTGCACTGGTCAAAAGCAGTACCAGTAACATATTTTTAAAGGAGCACATCATAAAATGGCACAAATACAATTAATGCATTTGCTAAATTATACATTTATACGAGCCCTACAAGCTTTCCCGATAACGCAACGCATGATCCGTAAGCAAGTATGGGCGCTACAACATGAATTACGTTTATCAATAATACAGCATGTGGGATCAACGTATATTTGCAACCATATTTACATCCTTGCATTTTTTCCTCAGGATAATTAACAGAGCAATTGAAAGGTAAAAGAGCGCACCCACTTTATGCGTCTCTATCAATTCAGAAAAGAAGTTGTTGACAAAAGATGCGGCAAAGGCCATTGCAAGGCCCAGAGTTACATACTTATAAAACCGATCCCCCGCCATATGATACGTACGCTGTGCATGGGCAAATACAAGCATTACCAATAACGCATATAAGATCATTGCCGGCCAACCCTGCTCTACCAGCATATAAAGAAAGTAATTGTGCGTAGTAGAGTGTTCGTAATTTTCGCTTACATAGGTCTTAAATGTATTTACAGTATAAGGCTTGTAATAATAGTAAAAGGAATGCGGGCCATAGCCAAGGACAGGTTCATCCCTACTCATTCTAATAGCCGCAATCCAGCGATAAATACGCTCCATAGACGACATGTCCTGCCCCTTGAAGGTAGCCAGTATATGCCCTTTGAAGTTTGTATGCATATAAGTATGCTCGTAATCGGGCCTGAGGTCAATATAATTGCTATCCTGCACAAGATAGACCATCAGTAAAGTGATAATCCCATAGATACAGGGCATAATTACATTAACCAACCGAAACCGTATGGCGAGACCTACTATTGCAGAAAAAATGACCGCTAATACCGCAGCCCTGGCGTAGGAAAAAAACACAGCTATCAGAAAAACAAGGGTAATAGCGAGCAAGGCCCTCTTTATCCACTTCTTTCTGGGCGGGCATATTAAGTATGCGATAAAGACAAGAGGCAGAAACATTGAAAGCACGGAAGAATATTCCACATGATTGTTATACAGTGCACCGATATCCCTGTTGATAGTGATAAAACTAAAATGAGCATGTAATTGCCGAAATAAAACGACAACAACTGTAGCAAGCATAGATGCCAACATAAGCCAAAAGCCTTTTTTGAAATCCTTTTTGTTTCGAAACACCCAAATTGGGAAGACAAAAAAACATGCGAGATACCAAACTTTAGCAACCAGGAATTTAGCAGACAGGAAGAAGACCCTGGAGTGAAGCACCGCTACAAATAACCATATCAATTGTAACAGTACTACAATCACCAGAGGATCTTTAAGCCACCATTTATAAATAATACCAGGCTTGTTTGCAAATAATACCGGCAACAATAACAGGAAAGCCCACATCATTGGCTCATCGGGAAGGGAAATGGAAAGTGTGTCTCCCTGCAAAGTAAAAAGTACAGAAAACGGAATACTGAACAACAACATCCAGTACGCCAGCTTCCAACTAAGAGAAAAGGTGACCAGGTACAGCAATACCAGGGGAGCAAAAAAAGCGAGATAGCTGCCTGTAATAATGCACACTATAGTACTAAAAAAGACTATAGCCAGGTATACCCTTAACAGCCATTTACTATTATATGGTAACACCTGGTCTGTCATCTATTTGACCCAATGCTACGATAGAAATCCATAGACAGGATATAAAGAATGCTGAAAAACACCCCTGAAAAAATGCAAATAGCGATCACGCCAACTATACCCAAACCTTTAGGCTTTAACGGCAGCCGTGACACATTCACTATATCCGTAAGCGGCATTTCATTAAAGCTATTGCCCGTAGCATACTGATTAGCCAAAGTAATGTGACGTGCTTTGTCTGTTACAATCTCATCCTTTACCGATTCGAGATTTTGTATCTCTTCAATACCTCTTCCATAATCCTCTCGGCCGTTTTCCTTAAAAGAACTAAGCATTATATTATAGCGCGAAGGGCTGATTATATCATATATACCATATTTGGTCCGCAGTACAGACAAGCTATCAGTCAACAAACGTACCATGCTATCTTCTTCTTTTACTTTATTCATGACCGACTGGTACATGTCATTGCGCATATTCACATAAAATTTACGAAGGGCCTGTTCCGACTCTTTCAAAGACATTTTTGCTATTGCCAATGCCCTTTTCATATCCTTGTCTGTATAGCTCAACACGACATTTTTGCCGTCAGTGCGATAAATGTTCAGATTTTTGTTAAAGAACTTATGGAGTTTTACGACTTGTTTGGGCTCTGTAATGTCGTAATCGTATTTTTCAGCAAGGTCAAAGGTGGAAATAACCTTGTCCTGAACGCTATCTGAACGACACATCGTCATCAGCCGATCCACATCATCGTCACTGGCAAAGTAATCGATGAATTTGGTCTCGTTATTAAATAAATAATTACGGTCGGAGTAGAGAGGGTTTTTCAGAATAAATACTACCTCTGCTGAATACCTGGCAGGCAGCAGAAAAAAAACTGATAAACCAACCAACAAGGAGGATACCGTAAGCCACATAATAAATTTACGCTTCCGGTATATTTGGGCGTATAAGGAAGATATACTCAGCAATGGGGTTTGTTCCATGTAAATTCCAGGTGCGTTCTAAACAGTTGTCTATAACCGGTTAAATGATATCTCTATTAACGGGAAGCCATTAAAAAAATTGCCTTTGCCGGAGAAAATAGGTGTATGTATATAGACGTACTACTTTTTTGCAAGTGCAAAATCCAGCACTTCGCTCATTTCTGTAACATAATGGAACCTGAGCCCTTTGATGTAGTCTTTGTTAATCTCTTCTATATCCTTTTCGTTCTGCTTACAAAGTATCACATCTTTAATACCTGCTCGTTTTGCCGCAAGGACTTTCTCTTTAATACCCCCTACCGGCAGCACCAGGCCGCGCAGTGTTATCTCCCCGGTCATGGCAAGGTATGGTTTCACCTTACGCCCCGTAAAAGCAGAAGCCAGAGAGGTAAGCATAGTAATGCCTGCACTGGGCCCGTCTTTAGGGACTGCCCCTTCAGGTACATGGATGTGTATGTTACTCTTCTCCAGTTTCTCGGACGAGATATTATATTCCTCGGCATGCCCTTTAAGGTAAGACAATGCCGTAGATGCACTTTCTTTCATCACATTACCAAGGTTGCCGGTAAGTGTAAGCTGACCATTACCTTTAGAGAGTCCGGCTTCTATGAACAGGATATCGCCCCCTACCTGCGTCCAGGCCAGGCCCACTGTTACGCCTGGGGGATGGCCTTTGGTATAGATGTCATTATTGAACCGGGGCTTCCCCAATACCTTTTCAATATGCTCCATCGTAACCTGCGGGCTTACTTCATCTTCCATAGCCACCTGTTTGGCTACAGAGCGCATTATAGCAGCAAGCACCCTATCGAGCTCACGTACACCTGATTCGCGCGTATATTCCTGTATGATCTTATTGATCACCTTATCGGGGATGCGCAGCGAAACCTTAGCCAGGCCATGTAATTCTTTTTGTTTGGGTACAAGGTGACGTTTGGCAATCTCAATTTTCTCCTCAGTAGAGTAACCTGTAAGCTGTATGATCTCAAGGCGGTCGCGCAAGGCAGGCTGTATCTCACTAAGGCTGTTCGCTGTGGCGATGAACAATACCTTTGAGAGATCGAACTCCAGCTCAAGATAATTGTCGTAAAATGAGTTATTCTGCTCGGGGTCCAGTATCTCGAGTAATGCAGAGCTGGGATCGCCACGAAAATCCTTGCCTATCTTATCCACTTCATCCAAGATAAAAACGGGGTTGGCCGATTTTATCTTGCGCAAAGATTGTATGATACGGCCCGGCATAGCACCAATATATGTTTTGCGATGCCCACGCAGTTCGCTCTCATCATGAAGTCCGCCAAGGCTGAGGCGTACATATTTACGGTTAATGGCATTGGCGATACTGCGGCCCAGCGATGTTTTACCAATACCGGGAGGACCTACAAAGCAAAGTATGGGAGATTTCATATCGCCCTTAAGTTTCAGTACCGCAAGATATTCAAGTATGCGATCCTTGATCTTATCCATGCCATAGTGATCATTATCCAGTATCTTCTGGGCATTTTTCAGGTTATAGCTATCCTTGGTATAAGTACCCCATGGCAGGTCAAGCATGAGGTCGAGGTGATTGTATATGACCGAATAGTCAGGCGTGCTGGGGTGCATGCGCTCCAGCTTCTCGATATTTTTCTGGAACAATTCCTTTGCCGATTCTGTCCAGTGTATCCCTTCAGCACGCTTTTGCAGGTCGCGTATCTCGCGTTCATTAGGGTCACCGCCTAACTCTTCACGAATGGACTTCATTTGCTGCTGAAGAAAATACTCCCGCTGCTGCTTATCTATGTCGGCGCGGGTTTTATTCGTTATCTCGTTCTTAAGCTCCACCAATTGCAACTCAGATTGCAACATCTTCAATAGCTGCTCTGCCCTTACCCTTACATCATTCTCCTCAAGCAAGGCCTGCTTATCCTGCAGCTTGGCAGTGAGGTTGGATGCTACAAAATGCATCAGGAAAGATTGCTGTTCGATATTGCGCAGCACTATACTGGTTTCGTTGGGCATATTGGACGACTGCTGTGCAATACGTTCTGAATAGTCTTTTATGGATGATATCAGTGCGTCGAACTCCGCATCATTTTTAGGAAAATTATCATCCAGGTATCGTATCTGTGCTGTGTAATAAGGGTCAACCTGTGTGTATGATTCAACATGTATGCGCATACGGCCCATGATAAAAATGGTCGTATTCCCATCAGGCATTTTTATTTGCTTCACGATGCGGGCTAGGGTACCGGTACGGTATATATCCTCCGGCATCGGGTCATCTTCATTGCTATCTTTCTGTGCCACTACGCCTATCCACTTACCGTTTTTCTGAGCTTCGGTTATCGCTTTTACTGATTTTTCACGGGCTACTGTTATGGGTAATACTACATTTGGGAACAGTACAGTATTACGTAAAGCTATTATGGGCAATTCTGTTGGCAGGTTACCTTTCTCACTTTCATCAAATTCTTCTTCACCAAGCGGTACTATGGGCATAAACTCCATTTCCTGTTCCTGCTGGTTAAGAACTACATTAAACATTGATTTCATTTCAGACATTATGACAAGCTTTTTCCCGGTTTATACGTAATGGGAAGACAAATATAAGTGGCAATAGCTGTGCCAAAGGACTCTGACCTGTAATTTTTACAGGCGAAAGGGTTTCATGATAACATATAAGCATATAAACTATGCCAATAAACGGCAAAATGCAGGCCTATTTATTATTTTAATACCTCTGCAAGTTTAGCTTCAAGATCATCTCCCCTGAGGTCATGTGCTATAATCTTGCCTGACGGATCTATAAGGAAATTAGCAGGTATTGCCTCCACCCCATACATTGCTGCAGCACCAGATTGCCATCCTTTAAGATCGCTTACGTGGGTCCAGTCAAGCTCATCACGCTTTATTGCTTCCTGCCACTTGTCCTTGTCATTATCAAGTGACACACTGAATACGGTAAAATTCTTGTCTTTGTATTTGTTATATGCGGCTACGACATTGGGATTCTCATGCCTGCAAGGACCGCACCAGGAGGCCCAAAAATCAAGGAGCACATACTTACCTTTAAGGGATGACAGTGCAACATTATTGCCTGCGGGCGTAGGCAGGTTTATATCAGGCGCCATGCTACCATCAGTAGTTGCTGCAGGTGCTGCCGGCTGTCCTGAGCCTGTAAGTTTGCTGTTCATCGACTGTTCCAGTTCTTTGGCCTGCTTTACGTCCGGGAAACGCCTGCTCAAGCCTTGTGCAAAGGATGCAAGAAAATCTTTCTCTACAGCCGGGTTGAGCATTTGAGCGGCAAAAAACGCCACGGGAAAATAGGTTGTTGTATCTGCATAGGTTTCTACAAAACGGGTAAGCTTGAACTGGAAATCTTCCCTGTCTTTTTTTGCTGCCAGGGTAATACTATCGTTGCCTTTTACTTTTAGGCTGTCAATGATCAGGTCCATGGTGTTTATATCTTGTAAGTGCTCCCTTAGTACCAAAATGAATTTCTTCAGACTTGCTGATCCTGCAGAACCGGCTACCTCGTAATTCTCAAAATTATTCCAGTCGGACGTTACCTTTATATTGCCTTTATCTATTGCAAGCAAAATAAAATGCTGTGCATCAAAACGCAATTGATATAAATGAGCTTCGGGTGTCGTACCTGATAATTCAAAATGTCCTTTGTCATCACTCTGCACCGAATCAATAATGCGTATCTCGCTGCTGCCTACACCTATTTCGCCCAACATTACTGTGCGTGCCGGCATGTTGGCAATATCGCCTATTACTGTAAATTTATTCTTTCCCGGATCGCATGATGCTACAAAGAACAGTATAACCAACAGGAAAAATAAGTATGCGTTTTTCATTTCTATATTTTTGATTACCTCCTGCAAACCTAATTAAATTAGCTGATTGGTCGCTTAGCAAAAAAGTTAATTCATATGATGTAAAACAGCAATGGAGAATCTTATTGAATAGTAAAAACAGGTACTATGCATTGCATAATACTATTTTTTACCTAAGTTTGCATTGTAAAACAGCAACATGACCGTTGATAATACAGAATCGCAGATGAGAAAAGGCTTGCTGGAGCTTTGCATACTCGGGATCATCCAAAGGCAGAAAGAGGCATACCCCAGCGATATACTCGAACAATTGAAAGAGGCAAAACTGGTAGTGCTTGAGGGTACCTTATATCCACTACTCACCCGGTTGAAGAATGCAGGCATGCTCAGCTACCGCTGGGAAGAATCGACCTCCGGACCACCCCGCAAGTATTATGCACTTACCAAAAACGGGCTAAAATTCTATGCCCAGTTAAGGCATACCTGGGATGAACTAAGCAATGCAGTAAATCATTTAACCACAACTTTATAAAAATATTTTCTATGCAGCGTATCATACAAATAAACATTGCCGGCAACGTCATCCCGATCGAAGAGGATGCTTATGTGGTGCTCAAGGAGTACCTGGACGCGCTTGACCGACTTTTTGCGGCAGAAGAAGGTAATGATGAGATCATACAGGATATAGAGTTCCGGATAGCTGAGTTGTTCAGCATACGTCTCCAAAATGGTGTTGCGGCAATAGACCGTAACGATGTACAAAAAGTAATAGATACACTGGGACCGGCACATGAATTGGTAGACCATAACGAAACGGTCAATCAACAAAGCCGTTTACCAATGGTCTATACAAAGCCTACAAATAAAAAGGAGCAAAACTCCCGCAACTATGACCATGGTTACAGGCGTATATACCGGGACCCAGATGACAAGTGGCTTGGTGGCGTATGCAGCGGCCTGGCGCATTATTTCGATATCGATCCGGTCATTGTACGCCTCATCTTCGCTGCCATGCTATTTATCGGTGTTGGTATCATCGCTTACATCATTGCGTGGATCGTGATACCTAAGGCGCAAACAGCCGATGACTTTATGCGTATGAACGGGGGAGACGCCATGGACATACATAGCATGGCCCGCAATATGGCAGAGGAATTACAAGACCTTAAAAAACGAGGGGAACAGATGAGCCGTGAGCTCAGGGATTTTTTCAGCAAGAAAAAATAATTAGCCTAGTGGATGGCCACTAGTTCTTTACCTTTAAGTATAGGTACTACCGGGTGCAAGTTGGGAGTAGCGCAATACTCCATATCCTGCTCCAGTCCATATGCGGCAAGCCGCTTATAATGACTGCTATCCCTAAGGAAGGTGATGATATCCTTACCGACAGAGGCCTCGTATAGATAACAGGCCGCACGCGTGCTATCGCAATTGATATCATATTCATTGCTTACACGGCTGGCCACAGCACCTGCGAAGAGTGTGTCTTCAAGATTGAACCTGTCTTTCCACGCAGAACAGGCCAGTAATACATTCTTGTTTTGCCTTGCAAGATAGCTGCATACTGCATCAAGGTTAAGGAAAGAACCGGTAATAATGGTAGCGGCATCTTTTACCATATGCAGCAGGCGCGTACCATTAGTAGTGGTAAGCACAAGGGTCTTGCCATCAATGAAGCTGGCTGGATATTCAGAAGGCGAATTACCATGTTCCAGCCCATCAGCTATTTTGCCATCCCGTTCGCCGGCCGTAATACTATTAGGGGTATACCTGCCGATCTCGATACACTCTGCAACTGAAGCAACCGGTATCACACGGGCTGCACCATTGTGCAATGCTGCAGCTATGGTGGAGGTAGCCCTGAAAATATCAATTATAACAACGACAGTATCTTTGGTATCGTATAAATGCAACAATGCAGGGGATAAACAAACCTCAAGTTTTGGCCGCGTACCAGGCATATTTCATCGAATTAAAAGCAGTGCAAGATAAAATTATTAGCGCACAGGGCGCAAATGTAAACTACATAAATAAAAACGCCACGTAAATAACGTGGCGTTTCGAATATGCTAAATATGCAGTACTAGTATACCCACATATCATGTTCTTTATTAAAGATCTCTTCACCTGCATGCTGTCCTTCATAGAGCGATTCCATCTGGGAATAGTTCTGCTCCCTGAATGACATATCGTAAGGATTGCTGATCTTAACTATGTGGCTGGAGAACCTGCGTGATTCAAAGAAATCATCCCAGGTTACGCGAGCAACATCGTTCTCCGGATTAAATACTTCGTATTGTGCCAGCAGATCGCGTGCTTCCGGAAAATATATCCAGAATAAAGGCCTGGAAGCACGATAGCTACCATCGTCGTTGTAAATATCTTCCAGTGGTGCAAGACCAATGATCCTGACAACCATCTTACCTACGTTGCGATCAAATATCCAGTCTTCTTTAAGCCTGTATTTGGTGAAAAGTTCGGGGTTAAATTCTTTACGGGTAACTTTCATTTCCTGCTCACCTGTAAGAGGGTTCTCAGCGTAAGTAGTATCCAGTTTACCTTGTATCATTTCCTGGATCTGATCCTTAGTGAGGGCTGCAGTAAAGCGGTCATCGAAGTTAGAATAGGCTTTAATCTTACCCTTCTTAACACCATCTATCAGGATTTCTATGAAATAACCACCACCGGTATTCTCATCGCCCGGATAGCGGAATGCGACGTTTTGCCTTTCACGCGTATCAATTTCGCGCCATGCACGTTTCTTCCAAAGCACATCGGCCTCACGAATAGGCTGCCAATCCAATGATTTAGAAATATGCGCAACACGGTCAATAACACCGTCCCTCACCAATGATGGCTGCCAATTCTTATTCACAGCACCATCGGGCATGTAGCTGGTTTCGGGATCGCTGTTCTGAGCAAATGCAACACTTCCGACAAATAATAAAGCAGTAGAAGCTGCAAGTTTGTATGATCTTAGGATATTCATGATCCTTGTTTGATTTGCTGAGTTAAAATTAATTTAATGATAATACTATTGAGCTTAATCCTCTTTGACGCTTATCCGGTCCTTTAGCCTTAATATCTTCTATAAATATCTTATCGCCGGGATGCGCACGCTCAATAGCCTGCATTACCTGGGCATTGCTCTTAAATAAAGGACCAGTTACGTTAAACGGACCAATATACTCGCCACGCTTTGGCAACATACTAAAGCTGAAGCTGGTAACAATAAACCTAGCGTCAAAGTCAAAGTTATCTAAAGCAGCAACAACACCCAACTGAGCTTTAAAGATATCAGTCCTGATACCACCGGAAGTTGTACCACCAACTTTAGCAACAGGATCAGGGATAAATTTAACACGTACTTCCATGCTGCCGACTTTCTTTATTCCACCGCCGGCTTTGTCATTGGCCATGATCTGTGCCTCAACTTTACCCTGCTTCGTAACCATTACATCATAATGACCTAATTCTTTTGGTGTAACTGTGGCGTCAGGTATCACTAAAGATACATCCTGTACAGAATAACCTGCTGCCGATACCGTTACCGGGTTAGGTACACCAATATAGAACACGTTCATTTTATCGAGCTGCATAGATGCACCGGTAGAACCCACCATGTACTGGAATTCGTAAGGCTTGCTTTCCATATGGTCACCCATGTTAAGCGATACAGTACCTTTTACAGTCTGCAGACCTACACCGCTTGCAATAGTTTCCCAATGGGCAACACCATCTTTAGCCGGGTCTACTTTACCGCTGCTCGCAGTAACAGTAGGCTGCACTGTCTTATTATATGCAGCAAGCATGATCTGTGCCTCAACTTTCTGTCCTGCGAGTGCATAACTTGTTTTGGGTACAGCAATAGCTTGTATGGCATCGAATTTAAGATCCTGGCTGTGTGCTTCCTCGAACAGTTTGTTAACTATCAGGGCTTCACTGTTACGTATATCGTTTTGGAATTTCGATATCAAGGTAAGTGCCGCGATAGTTGGCATGCTATGGAAATATGCAACTTTCCAATCGCCCTGCGGATTGTTATCCGATGGTTTGGGCTGATCGATCTTCAAAGGAATAAGCGGTTCAATTAATTTTTGATCGGGAGCATCTAGTTTGCTGATCAGTGTATTTCTTAATGACTGCAACTTGCTTTTAAGCGTATCGCCACCATTTCTTTCCACAAGCAGAAGCGTAGTAGCATTGATATCATCTTCCTTGCTTACTTCACCGTTCTCGTCCTTACCACCTGATTCAGCAATTATACGTTCTTTCCAGTTATCAAGATACTTAACCATCGCATCTGCCTGTGACTTCACTTCATCAGCTCTCACCTTATAAGGATGTACTTTTTCGTACTTACCGGCCATCTTCTCATTCTCAGTTATCAGGTCATAAAGATCCTTATTCTTAGACTCTATTGAAGTATTAGATTTCAGGATACTTTCATTGATGACCTTGAAAGCATGAAGAATTTCGTTTGATACGTTTAGGGCCAGCAGCGCCGTCAACACCAAGTACATCAGGTTGATCATTATCTGCCGCGTCTCTTTAGGTATAGACATTCTCTAACGTTTACTTAAGTTAATATTTTTAAATCGTCCTAAACTTTATTAATTAGCGGCCCTGCATTGCAGAAAGCATATTGCCATATATCTGGTTCAACGTTGACAAGTTCTTAGCGAGTAAGCCTATCTGGTCTTTAGCTGCTTTTGCATCTTCAGCACTGGCTGCCATAGCATCCGAAGCGCTTACAAGATTACTGTAGAACCTGTTCATTGCTTTCAGGTGGTTATTAGCATCCTGCAATTCTACTTCATATATTTGGTTCAGCGAACCCAGGTTCCTGGAAAGTACCTGTACCTGTTCGTGGAATTTAGTAGTATCTTCAGCAGCATTATTAAATGATGCCATTGTATGAGTAGCACCAGCAAAGGTATCCTTCATCTGGCCGAGTGCTACTGCAGCTTCGCGAGCGCTCTGAGAATATTCACCAGTAGCTGCGGTAACATCGCTCATATCTTTGATCTGGTCAACTGCCTGTCCGAAACGCATAAAGTTTTCACCTAGCCTGCGGATATTAGCAGGAGTCATCTGAGCTTCTTCCATCATCTTATCAAGAGAATGTGTAGCAGAACCTTTAGTACCTGATTCAAATTTTATCCCTTTGCGATAAGCTTCAACATGCGGATTTTCATCAATATCCGGGTAGAAACGCTCCCAATAGTAATCTTTGTGCGGCGGTAATATACCCAGCATCGCAAAGATGAATGCTTCTGTACACATACCAGCGGTAAGCATCACACCTGCACCGGGCCAGTGCTGGATCTTGAACAGGGCTCCCAACAGTACCACAGAGGCACCAATACCAATAATGAAGTTTTTTACGTACTTACCCTGTTTGGTTTCGAAAAACAGAATTACAGAATTCATATTACTATTGTTGTTTTCTAACTTGTTTTAAAAATAGTGTTTATTTTTTATCCTCTTATCTATCTCAATTAATGCATACCGCGCCTGTTGGTAAGTGCAGGTGCTATCTCCTGGTAGATACAACGGAAACCTATATAGGCTTTTGCCGTATCTGCATATTCATAATCACGAGAGCTAACCTGCAGATAGAAGGCAACATCACGCCAGCTACCGCCGCGCACTACTTTGCGTTTCATCCACTGGGGATCGTTCGCGTTCATTTTATGCTCTATTTCGGGGTTGATATCAGCAACTGTTTCGTAAGAGCTGCCGAAGTAAGAAGAAGAGGTCCATTCGGATACGTTACCAGCCATATTGTACAGGCCATAATCGTTAGGCCAGTATTTATCAACAGGCACAGTGTACAAACCACCGTCGGCAGCATAGTTGCCACGCTGAGGCTTGAAGTTGGCCAGGTAGCAACCTTTTTTGTTAACTATATAAGGGCCGCCCCATGGATAAGGTGCTTCATTACGGCCGCCGCGTGCTGCCCATTCCCACTGCATTTCGTTTGGCAGACGGAATTCACCTTCAAAGAACATCTTGTTCTTTTCGCGCTCATTCTTCCATGAGCGGGTGCGCCAGTTACAGAAGGCCATAGCCTGTTTCCAGTTCACACCCACTACGGGGTAGTTATTGAAGGCCGGGAACCAGTTGTATTGTACCGCTATTGGCTCGTTGTATGAATAAGTGAATTGTTTCACCCATACAGTAGTATCGGGATAAGCCGGTACATCGTGTTTTGTGATGAACGAAGTACGTGCCTGATCAGGATTCTTCACCGCTTCTTCATAATCCCATGATTCGTAATGATAAACGAGCTTGCTGTTACCATTATCGAATTCTTTTTTGCCCCAGCCGGACTGGTCAGCAGGTATGAACATATCGGCCAGCTGATCCTGGAGGTCCTGATCTTTCCAGTTGATGCTCTTCTTCATATCAAGGCGCTGCGTTCCATCGGGGTTATCGACGAAATCACCGAGCTTGGTATGCGCGATCGAGTCACGAACATAATCCGTGAACTGGCGATACTCAGCGTTAGATACTTCTGTAGCATCCATGAAATAGCCGGTCATCTGAACGGTGCGAATAGGTTCGTCGTTCTTGTTACGGATATCTTCATCGCTTGCTCCCATTTTCAGAACACCGGAAGGGATATACACCATGCCTATCGGTACTGGTGCCTTGTAGTTCATTGTGTTGGGATGTCCTACCAATTGTCCTCCGGTACCCGATTTCCCGCAGCCTGCAGCCAGTGCAAGCAGTGCTAATGCCGAGATCTTCAGGGAAAGTTGTTTCATACTACTGTTATTATTGTTTTTTGCGATTAGGCAAATAAAGTAAATTTTTGGGTCAGGAAGTAATTTTTACTCCAAAACCGATGCACAATATTTAAAGTTTTTTCCAAAAATGCAAGTTTCAAAAAAAAATTATCGGTTTTTTCAAACCTATTAATGCTTTGAAAATGTCTTTTTTGTACCAATATCTTTACTGATTGATTATATGTAGAGTTGCTTTTATATCGCTCACAGGGCTTAAACACGCATCCTGCTTACAAACAAATATAAGCGTTTTGCCCGTAAAATATTTATTCTTCAACAGGGCTAAATCAAATATTTCTTTTTCTGAAGTGATTATATATCCGTGTGGTATGTATTGTCTCAAAATATGTTGCGCAGTGGCATAAGCATCATCGCCTGTGCATATTACCGTTTTTATGCCTTTTGCGTACCGCTGCAACAGCATTGCCCAATAAGCGTGTGAATAGGTATAACGCATGGCAGTACCCGTTACCTGCTGCAGCATATAGCCCCCACGCTCTATCCATTCGCTGCGCTCGTTACAGATGCCCAGTAACAGGAGATTCTGTGCCATAACAGCGTTTGCCGAGGGTAATGCACCGTCGTAGAGATCGGTCTTACGTACAGGTATACCTGTTTGCCGTACGGAACTATAATAGAAAAAATTACCGTCGTCGTGTGTAAAATCAGCCACTACCTTTTCAGTCCATTTAGTGGCCTGTATGATGTAGTCATTATTGCCCGAAGCCGTAGCCAACTGAAGCAAAGCCTGTACCAGGTAAGCATAATCATCCAGTTTGGCGGATATCCTTGCCCTGCCTTGTTTCCAGGTATGCATCAATTCATCTTCCTGTACAAAATATTGCAGCATAGCCTGCATATGCTCCTTAGCTCTCAACAAGTATTTTTCATCTGCCAGCGCTACATATGCTTTGCTCAATGCCACATTCACCAGGGCATTCCATGAAAGCAGGCTTTTATCGTCCGTAAGTGGTCGTATGCGCTTGCTTCTTGCTTCAAAAAGCTTCTTCTTTATTGCTGCTATATGCGTGCTCAGCTGGTCTGTATCGATGTTATTTTCAGCAGCTATCTCCTGCTTACTTTTTGCAATGTGCAGTATGTTGGTATGTTCCCAGTTACCTCCTTCATCCAGGCCGAAATATGCCCTGGCCAGGGAATCATCACCACCGCATATCTCCTGCCAGTCCTGCCAGGTCCAGGTATAGAATTTACCTTCTACCCCTTCGCTATCGGCATCGAGCGCACAATAAAACAAGCCTGATGCATCCTTCAGTTCCCGTTCCAGAAATTCGTTGGTTTCTGTAATAGCAACCCGGTATCGTTCTTCCTTTGTCAGCATCCAGGCGTCGCAAAGCACGGATACCATCAAGGCATTATCATAGAGCATTTTTTCGAAGTGAGGTACCAGCCACTCATTGTCTGTTGCATAACGGGCAAAACCACCTCCCAACTGGTCGTATATACCGCCGGCTATCATGGCATCGAGGCTTAGCTTTGCCTGCTTAAGGGCAGCTTCATCACCTGTATAATGATAATATTCCAATAAAAAACTGATGGCCATCGTTCCCGGGAATTTTGGCGCATTGCCAAAGCCGCCATGCACCTTATCGGCCTGCTTCAGCAGGTTATCGGCCATCAATTCACAGGCATCCATACCGGGCAGTGTTGCCCCGGTTGCAGAAGTTGTTTTTGAGGCTTGCCTGAGGTATTGCAGCATTTGCTCGCCCTGTGCATCCACTTCATCCCTCCTGTTCATCCATATCTCATGCATGCGGTGCAGTAAATCGGGCCACGACGGGCGGTTGAATGCCTGCCGGGGCGGGTAATAAGTGCCCCCGTAAAAAGGCACCCTTGCAGGTGTCACAAATACGTTCAAAGGCCAGCCCCCGCTGCCACTTATAGCCTGTACGGCATCCATGTACATATGGTCGACATCGGGATGTTCCTCGCGGTCCACTTTTATGTTAATGAAATGCTCATTCATGTATGCGGCCACAGCTGCATTTTCAAAACTCTCCCGTTCCATAACATGGCACCAGTGGCATGCCGAGTAGCCTATGCTTACCAATACGGGTTTGTCTTCCCTCAAAGCACGCTCAAATGCCTCATCGCCCCATGGATACCAATCTACGGGGTTATGCGCATGCTGCTGTAAATAGGGACTTTGTTCGTGTAACAGCCTGTTTGCCATGCAGCGAAATTACTGCTTAATGAGCGGAGTGCCACATATGCTCTACGATAAGCAAAGCAGCCCGGTCTGCTCAACCGGGCTGCAAAACGCTTGTATAGATTATGCTTTTATTATTTTTTTATTTCCGAGAGGTACAGCTCGAGGGCCGATACCATTGAAGGAGCATTAGGTGCCGGAGCCTTTACATCAAGCCTTAATCCTGCTTCTTCCACGGCCTTTGATGTGGTAGGGCCAAAGGCTCCGATCAATGTACCATTCTGCTTAAAAGCCGGGTCATGATCAAAAAGGGTCTGCACACTGAAAGGGCTGAAAAAGACGATCATATCATAGCTGTCTTTCATTGCCGGGCTTATATCGTTCGATAATGTGCGGTATAAGGTAGCCTCTGTATATGTTGCCTTATTTTTGGCAAGGAACATGGCTATATCGTTCTTGCCATTATCGGCAGTAGGCAATATGAACTTTTCGTTATTCTTATGCTTGTTCACTACTTCCAGCAAACCATCCGTAGAGCCATCAGGTGAGAAAAACACTTTACGCTTGCGATAAAGGATGAACTTCTGCAGGTACAGGGCAACAGCTTCCGTTATACAGAAGTATTTCATATCCTGCGACACTTTAACTTTCAGTTCTTCGCAGATACGGAAAAAATGGTCGACGGCGCTCCGGCTGGTAAAAATGATTGCCGAATACTCGGTTATGTCTACACGCTGTTTCCGAAATTCCTTTCCAGTAAGGCCTTCCACACGGATGAAGGGATGGAATTCCAGTTTTATATCATACTTTTTGGCAAGGTCGAAGTACGGCGATTTATCCGTATCAGGACGGGGTTGCGTTATAAGTATAGCATTGACCTTTAATTCCTTTTTTGCTGACTGTTTACTCGTAGTACGAACTGCTTTGGCCATATATTTGATCGTAACGGGTTGTTTTGTTTATTTTACTAAATACGCAGGCTTTCAAACACTTTAATAGTACAGTAATCCGCGCACCAGTAACTTCATCAACACTGCCAGTGGCAATAATTCCGAGGCGCAAAGGTACGTAAAAAAATGGAACTTACTGTATTGAAAGAATGAGCCGAATACTTGCCAAGAACGGGTATAACGGTTGATCAGCAGCACTCCGGTAAGGGCAAAAGAAACAATAGCCACAGGCTCAGTCCATGCCGGCCCTGCAAAGGCCAGCAATATGATGAACGGTAGTAACGATATGCCTATGATCTTGTTTATTAAAAAAATATTAAATAAATAATGGTCCGTTATTGACTGTACCCTGAAGGCCCAGCCACTAAAACGAACTGCAGCATATTTTGCCAGGTAAATAACCATTACTCCGGTTATTAACATTAGTATCAGTAAAGACGGTGGTATCACCTCCCTGCGTTGGGGGGTAAAATAACGCACTATGTAGTAGATATACGCCCCGCTTACAATAGTAAAGAAGACGTTCATCAATATATTGGGCAGGGTGGCACCCTCCAATTGTTCCTTTAGCTGCCTGTTACTAAGCGTGGTATTCCGAAAGGCTCTGAAAAGGCTGTTAAAATATCGCGGATCGCTATAGCGTATCAGGCCCAGCATTAGACAAAGCGACAGTAAGAGATAAAAGTCAGTAGTACGGTCGGCAGGCGGCCTTTCGTGCTCTATATCCATTACAGTCTTTGCATGGGCTATAGCAGGGCCACTGCGCAACATGCTATCGGCAGACTGTATTGCCAATAAACTTATTGCTCGGCTATCGGGCATGATATCCAGACCGTAATGTGCAGGTTGCACCTTCCCATAACCTGTGATTGCCAGGAACAGGATACAGATGCTAGCTATAAAAGGATGTTTCTTAATTCGGTGCATATAATTACGCTGCAATTTACACTTTAGAAATAAGCCAGGTAGCCAAAATGTATTTTTGATTGCCTGAATTGTACCGGGTTATTATCGCTGCGGCCCAGGGCATAGCTTATGGTGAAGAGGCCCGTCTTAGTTTCCAGCGTGGTTCCGAGACCGAAACCATTATACAAGCCTTCGCTGCCATAACCGTTATAGTAGCTCTGCACATAAGCATTATCGCTAAACAGGTATACATAAGAGTTCCTGTCGAGCAGGAGCCGCAATTCCAGGTCCAGCATGTGGTATTGATTGGCATAGATACTTTGTTCATCGAAGCCTCTCAGCAGCTTAAAACCGCCTAATTGATATAGTTCATTCTGGAATAAATACCTGCCGCTGAGCCATGCCCCTTTATAAGCACACATCAATGTCATCCTTTTACCCAGCGGAAAAAAATAAGACAACTCACCACCTGCATGGTATTGATATTTCTGTTGTTCAAGACTATCGTATAACGAGGCATAGTCAAAACCACTAAGGTCAGTAATACCGGTCACCGCATCGCTGCGCTGCACATGCCGGATAAGTGCACTGCTATTTACCCTCAGCTGCCAGCCCTTTCTTGGGCTCAGCCTGTAATCGGTCCGGTCCAACACCAATTCAAGCCCCCCGCCATTAGCCGAAACGTCTGCATTATCCGGCAACCGCTTATTCAACCTGATGAAAGCCGTATCGATCGTGATAAGATGATTGCTCATGCCCTGGTAAAAGATGCGCACATAGTCCGCTGCATTAAGCTGGTACCTGGCACCTGCCTGGAATGCCGTGCGCGAGAACGCGGTATCTCTCTTGAAGAGGCTGAAATTAGCATCGATGCCTATCGGGCTATTGAGCATGTAGGGCCAGACAAACGCAGCATTTACCTTAGGCGACCTGTATTGCAGGTTCTGATAGGTAACACTTATTGTTTCGCCATAGCCCAGTATATTTTGCAAGGCAAGGCTGGCATCGGCTGTGAGCAGGAACTTGCCGGTCTGCACACTATTGGGCAGGAGGCCTATTATCGCATTCAGACGGTTGGAACGTTTTTGCCTGAGGTATATTTTCATTCGGGTATCGGTGAGCTTAAAAGCCAGTTCCCAGGGTGCTGCCTCCTGCAAAAAAGGAAGTTCACGCAATCGCGGGGATATATTTCTTAGCTTTCTTTCACTGTACAAACTTCCTTCAAAAATATCGAGATAACGCTCTATATACCCTTTTGATATAGCCGCATCTCCTTCCACCGATATGGAATCGATCTTACGCAGTTCGCCGCGCTGCAATAGCAGTTCACCTGAAACGTCGCCTTTATCTCCAATATGTGCATTACCAAGCCATACCCTTGCAAATGGGTATCCATTATTTTCGCACCAGCGCAATATTTTTTCGCAAAGGCCCGATAGCTGCCGGGCATCCAGGGCCCGGCCTTCCCATTGGGCAGGGTTGATACCGGCTTCGGTCCATAAAGGTTGTGGTATGGAATCGAAAGACAGCCTGGCCCATTTATACTGCCGGCCCAGGTAAATAAACGCATCATAACGGCCATACCTTATATCCAGGCTATCAATAGAGGCTGCAAGGTAGCCTCGGGCTTGTAATGAGGGCACCAGTTTAGATAAATATGCGGTCACATCATTTCCGGAGCCGAACCTGGCAGGAATTTGTACCTCTTTTTGCAACAAAACAGTATCCCCATCTACGGCATGTAGCTGTAACAGGTAATTTTGCGCTATTGCCTTCGAAGAAAGCAACTGTAAACAAATAACCGTTAATACCAAAAAAACGACTGACCTTTGCATGAATTCCTTCAAAATTAAGCTTAAGGACCCAGCTTTTTTGAATTTTGAACGCACAGACAAATGGCAGGAATTCGAATCAATATGGCCGGCATTTATTTACATATACCTTTCTGCAAACAAAAATGCACTTATTGCAACTTTCATTTCTCAACATCACTGAAGGCGAAAGACGATCTGCTCCGGGCCATGCTGCGCGAGCTGGAACTGCAAAAAGACTATTTGCAGGGGCATAGCATTGAAACCATCTACTTTGGCGGCGGCACACCCTCCCTGCTTAGCAGTGATGAAATAATGCGCTTCATCGATGCCATTTACCACCACTACCCTGCCGGAACGCTGAAAGAGTGCACACTTGAGGCAAACCCTGATGACCTTAGTGCCCAATACCTGAAAGAACTACGTCATACTGCCATTGACCGGTTTAGCATTGGCGTGCAGTCTTTTAAAGAAAAAGACCTGCTTTTCATGAATCGTGCTCATAATACGCAACAGGCCGACTATGCTATTAAAGCTGCGCAGGATGCGGGCTTCGCCAACCTTACCATAGACCTGATATACGGCACACCGGGCCTCAGCGATGCCGACTGGAAATATAACCTTTCGCAAGTAGCCAAATTGCAGGTGCCCCATTTTTCTGCCTATGCACTGACCGTAGAAGAAGGTACCGTACTGCACAACAATATCCTTAAAAAGAAGACCAGCCGACCTGATAACGAGCAGGCTGCAGGCCAATTGGAACTGCTTATGGAACAGGCGGGGATAATGGGCTATGATCATTACGAGATATCCAACCTTGCATTGCCTGGCCACCATGCAGTACACAATACCAATTACTGGCGGGGGCTGCCTTATCTCGGAATAGGACCTTCAGCCCACTCATTCGACGGTAATAAGCGCAGGTGGAATATTGCCAATAATGCACTGTATACGCAAAGCATACTCTCGCAAAACCATGTACCCTACGAAGAAGAGTTATTGACACCGGTGCAGCACCTTAACGAGTATATCATGACCTCCTTACGCACCATGTGGGGTTGCGACCTGGACAAGATAGCCCGCCAATGGGGCGGCGAATATGTAAGTGCACTTGAACAAAATGCCCTGGCCTTCATGGAAAAAGGACAAGTCAACTTACAAGACAGAAAGCTCATTCTTAGCAATACAGGCAAGCTCTTTGCCGATGGGATAGCTGGCGAATTATTCTTTGACGCACAATAAGCTTATATCTCCCTTCTCATCCGTACTGCCACGTAGCCCAAATTACCCCGACTACGGTATAAAGGTGCCCTTCATATACCAGTAATTTTGTAAAAAATTCACCGTATGAAACATCTGTACAAAATCATTACCACATCTTTAATTTTATGCGGCTTCGGCAACGCCGGGGCCCAGCTCAGCTCCCGCATCGTGGCCATGCAGTCCGACCAAAGCAATGGTACAACCTGGGAGCATGCCGATTCAACCCGCTACATCTTTAATCCCGGGAATAATAATCCCGGAGATGCAATGACCGTCAGCACCATGAAAGATGATTCGGCTATCTTCCTCATTTATGCCGCTTCGGTATATAACCCTTACTACAAACATGCTTACACTTATGATGCACAAGGCAATTTGTCGGAGCATTTATGGCTTGCTTTTACAGCACCCAACACTTGGACAAACAACGAAAAAGACAGTTACACCTATGATGCGAACAACAATATGCTGACCCAAAAGGCAGAACAATGGGATGCGCCTAATAATACCTGGAAAAATTTTTACCTCGAAGTACGTACCTATTCAGGAATGAACCTGGTGAACGACAGCAACAAATACTGGGATGCTGCTAATAATGACTATTACACTACCAATGCTCATTCCTACACTTATTCGGGCGATACAGTATTTCATTATTTTGACACTTATGATTATCCTTCGCAAACATGGAGCCATTATAGCAAGAACTATTCCGTTTATGATGCAAACCATAACGAAATAGCCAGCGAATATTTCTACTGGCACAGCTGGCTGAATGATTACCGCCAATCAAGCCTTACATCAACCACCTACGATGCCAATAACCAGGCCACATATAGCATTAGCAAAAACTGGGATACAAGCACAGCCGGCTGGGTGAATGCATACCAGGCCAACTACGTATATGATGTGAATAATGTATTGACCAATGACTCTTCGGATACATGGGATACAGGCACGAACAGTTGGGTACACGCAACTGCCAACAGCCATATACATAATGCGGCGAACAATACGGATACTACAATCGGCTTGAAATGGGATGTAAACAATTCAATCTTTGTTAACGACGTACGCTACACAGGCACTTACAACACTTACAATCAAATGACATCGAGCCTTACCGAACATTGGGACAATGCAGCATCAATGTGGGCCGGAGCTAATTATGACCACAGGTACAAGTATTATTACGAACTGGTAAACCTTGCAGTGGCAAGCGTACATGCCAGCCAGCCACAGGTGGTCCTTTATCCTTCGCCTGCCAGCACTTTCATCAATTTATCGGTTAACTGGCAGGATGCCCGGCCATTTACCGTATCTGTTGTAGATATGCAGGGCAGGGTACACATGCAATTCTCAGAGCGTGGCTCCAGCTCATATAAGCGAACTATCCCCTTAACCGGTCTGCCGGCAGGTAATTACACCGTCCTTATCCGTTTTGGCGCTGTAACTGCCGCTGACCGGTTTACCATAATACGATAGCTGATCAAAAAACCCTTTCAAAAGAAGGCCGCCCGGGGCGGCCTTCTTTTTTATTACTACCCCGCATTTTCTACAGGGATAGCTTCGTCTTTTGGGGTGTCCCCGCCCGGCAGCTTAACGTCAAAGTCTTTCAGTGTTTTGGCTGGGTCCCCCTGCGATAGTAATGCTCCTGTTTCAGCGATTTTCCTTAGCCTCCAGCCCAGGTGCAGGTCACCTGTAGGGATCTTATATTTATTAAGGGCCTGGCCCACGATGCGTGATGCCTTTTGGTATTGGTGCGAACAAAAGCTTACCAGTTGTTTATCATAATGATCCGCAGGTTTTGATAACAATTTCTTGCCTCCTTCATGTACCCTTATACCCTCATTTTCCTGTACCAGCTTATTCCATTCTTCCCCATCCACTTCCACTTCAGCGGGGGTAACCTGCCGGGCCAGCCTGCGGGCTTTCACCAATTCTTTGGGCAATATCTCGCCTATGCTTTTAGGATAGTACACTTTACCGTTCTCATCCAGGAAAGGAAGGCCTGCAATATTAAGCAGGTAAAAACGGCCGGGGTGCTTTGATAAATAACGAAGCATCCAGTGATAGGCGCATACATCGGCAGGCCATGGGGCCATCCAGAACCAGGCAACAGCTTCCTCATCTTTATACATGACGTTCGATACCTCCAGGAGGCGCTCCATATCATCGACCTCTATCGGTTCTTTGACATTGGGCGCCACCTCCTGCCAATATGCCGAGCGCAGCTCACTAAAGGATTGGCCTTCCTGCTTTTGCAATGGGCCTACATGCAAAATATCTTTCAATACTAATACCTCACCTTTCAGTTCAGGCTCCATACTTATCGCTTCCTTCAGCGGCCCTGCGGCAATATCCCCAACTACTATATGATATATCATGTAACGATGCTTAAAGCGGCAAAAATAAACGAATCACACAATTAAGCTGCCGTATATAGCAACAGCCTGCCGCAAAATGTGGATATGTTTATAAAATGCTGTGCCGCAGGTGTGCCCCGGCTTTCCTATTTTTAAAAGCACAATCCATATACTCATGCCCGCACCGGTTTATTTCGTACAACTTTCCAAAGACAAAAGGCTGCTCCCTCTTTTAAAGACTTTACCCGAATTCAAACTAAAAAAGCGCAAAAATGTGTGCCTCAGGCTGTGCGCCTCTATCATGAGCCAGCAGCTATCCACCAAAGTGGCTAAAGTGATCTATGAACGTTTTCTTGCTCTTTACGAAGGTGAAGAGCCCAGCCCGCAGCAGATAGTGGAGACCCCACCTGCTAAGTTACGCGCTATAGGCCTCTCCAATGCCAAGGTAGGCTACGTGCAAAATGTAGCGCGCTATGCGATAGAGCATGATATAAACGACAAAAAACTCTATAAGATGAGTAACGATGAGGTGATCGCATTCCTGACCCCAATAAAAGGCGTAGGCCGCTGGACGGTGGAAATGCTGCTCATGTTCACCCTGGGCCGAGAAGATGTATTCGCCCCTGATGACCTGGGAATACAGCAGGCTATGGCAAAGATCTACAAACTTGACCTTACGGATAAAAAAGCCCTCAGGGAAAAAATGCTGAAGATATCGGCCAAATGGTCGCCCTACCGGACATATGCCTGCCTGTACTTATGGCACTACAAAGATGCAGGCCAATAAGCAAAAAGCTAATTATGTACATTAGCAGCAGTGAACCGGCATTTAAAAGATTATTATAAAGTGCTTGGGCTATCGCCCGGGGCTACCACGCAGGACATAAAAAAAGCGTATCGAAGCCTTGCGTTCCGCTATCACCCCGACCAAAATCCGGATAACGCATTTGCAGAGGCCAGCTTTAAAGAACTACAGGAGGCTTACGCCACCCTCTCACATGCCGGGAGGCGCAGGGCATATGATGAGGAGCGCTGGCTGATGGCTATGAGCAATAAAGCCCGCGAACAGCAGGCCATCAGCCCTCAATGGATACTGGATGAATGCATAAAGCTGGCACGGCACATGGCAACGATAGACACTTACCGTATGAGCCACAACTCCCTTCGCGACTATATTTTTCTACTGCTCTCCGAGGCGCATATGGGCATATTGCTGCGCGATAACGACACTGAGAAAAATGTAGCCATAATACAGGAATTGCTAAAGGCCACGCAGAACCTGCAATACCGCTATATGACCGAAATAGCTGAGCGCCTGCTGCAACTGGCAGGGCCAGACGTTGCCCTGCAGCAAAAAATAGCCCATTCGGTAAATATGCATAGAAAACAGGCGGGCCGGGATAAATATTTCACCTTCCTTATATTGGTTGCCGCGCTTTTGCTTGCATTGTTCATGTATTTCTATGGCCGAAAAAGATAAATATCTTGACAAAAGCCGGGAAAAAGCCTATTTTGGATGCCTGATATGCCCCTGTTAAATAAGGATATACTATCTTTAGGACAGGTTTAAAGCAAGCAAAAAGATGAAAAAAGCACTACTCGCACTTTCTGCAATATTGATCATTGTTATAGCATTCTCCTGCAAAAAAAAGGAAACATTTTGCTGGGCCTGCGTGAACACATATTCATATCCTGACAATCCGCCAAACCCTGCCCATACCGAATTCGATACTGTGTTCCAGTGCAATATGACCAAGGATGAGATAGAGAACTTCAGGGCACAATATCCCGAGCAGCATCTTACCAACTACACCAAGTATGCGATGACCTGCACACAATACTAAGCCGAACGTATAACCATACATATAGCAAAACCGCCCTAAAAGGGCGGTTTTCTTATTCCCTGAACCCGGTTTTATCTTTTAATTGTTCTATCACATTATACACTATAGGGCAAGTGCCATAATGTAATAGTGTGCCTAAGAAGCGTTCTTTGAAGCCCGGCTTATGCAAATGCGGGAAAGCCCGGCACTCTGTAAACCGCTGCTCATAAATACGGCATTTATTATCGCTGAGAAAATGACAGGGCATCGTATTGATAAAATATTGCCCACCCATGCTTTCTTCAATATAGTCGTGCTTTACCGTTGCAACATCTGCGCCAAGGTAAGCAGCCAACCCTTCTATCTCTGCTGCAGTGATATTTATAACAAGGCTTTTACAGCAATTGCCGCATTGTGTACAATCTATACCGGCACTTACACTATCATTTATATCATGCACCAATACATCAATAGCTGCCCCATTCCTGCGTTGTATAAATCGTAAAAAGTGATCATTCTCCTCTTCACGGTCTGTGGCCTGCGCAGCAATGACCTTAAGATCTGTTATATATGCTCCCAATCGCTTTTATTGATCCTGTAAAGCTACAGTTAAATAATCAGTTCATCCTTTTCATTTCATCAAATTCAACATCATGCTTTGATTTTGTCGTGTTCTTGCCAAAATTGTAGTTGATGCTCAGCGCCAGCTGTTGCGATTGCCATTTATAATCTGCACTGCTTGTAGTATTGTTGAATGCAGAATATTCGGTAGGATGACTGATATTAAAAGGATCCCTGAGGTGTAATTTTATGATGCAGCTATCATCCAGTAATTTCCTGGACACGTACACACTGAAGTAATGTTCGGGCTTATTCGTGGAAATTATATCCGGCCGCAGAACATTGAATGTATAGTAAGCCTCCCCGGTCCATTTACCGAATACAAACTGGGTATCGACACTCAGGTAGCAACCACCTCCTTCCGACCTCAGTTCTTCATCCAGCAGCTTGCCTGCATACTTAGAGAACCATGTATCGCTTGCAAGCGCAAGCAGGAACCACCTGTACAGTTGTCTGTTGTAGCCTAAAGACAGCCCGGCTGTTTCCGTAACGCCAAGATTTTTATCGGTCCTGTATGTACTTTTTGTATTTGCATCGGGTATCACAACCCTGTTCATTACATCATTGGTATAAGAGCAGTGCAATGTAGTGGTGAGCGCATTTTTATAGTTATACTTTAGCTCAAGGTTATGCGTGAATTCCGGCCGCAGGTTAGGGTTACCGACTGAATAGTTATACTGATCGATGAAATAGATGAAGGGATTAAGTTTCTTATAGTTTGGCCGTTCTATGCGCCGACCATAGTTGATCTCAAATTGATTATCATCATCAGCTTTATAGCTCACATAAGCGGTGGGGAATAAGCTAAGGCTGCTTTTGCTGAAAGACTGTGCACCTACTGATTGTTCTGTACTTATATTTACCTGCTCCGCTCTCAGACCAGCTTGTGCCTGCCATTTTGCACCCAGCTCCTTACTTGCTGAAATATAGGCCGCATTTGTCTGCTCACTGTAGCGAAAATCATTACTGCGTAATGTATCCGGCACCCATATGTTGTTCTGCAACACGCTATAGCCGGCTTTATTGTCTATCGTCACGAGGCTGCCTTTAATACCAGTTTCCCATTTTATTTTATTGAGTGTCACATTATAGTCGGCCTTTGCACTATAAGCATTCATGACGAATGGCAGATCGCCTTGCAGATCGAGGCTAGGCAAAATATTTTGCTGCGCATCATGCACCTCGTTCGTGGCGCTTTGATAGGTATGCTCGCCAAAATTGAAATAGTCAAGATCTGCATTAACACTGCTTTCATTACCAAGATCATGTTTTAAGTATGCATTGGCAAGAGCATTGGTACGCACAAACCTGTTCAGTACAAGCGCATGGTCATAAACAATACTCTTACCAGCCATGTCGCCAACTACTGCATCTGTCCAAGTGGACTGGTGATTAGGATGATACACACCACTGGCAGAAATGCCGAATGTTGTTTTTTCGTCGAGTTCATAATCGGCCCCCAGCTGCAATTTATCATTTTGGAAATGTTCCTTCGATTCCATGAGCGAGTTATTATACCCTATTATATCGCCGGTATCAGGGTCCAGGAAATTACGTTTCCTGTTTATCCTGATCCAGCCAATGGCATTCAGGTAATTGATATGCGCAAAGAGGTTGAGTTTATTTTTATGATAATTAAGCCGCAGGTTTTCAAATATGGCAGGATATATACCCAGTGACCCTTCAAGGTCCTCGCTGGCATTAAGTCCTTCCTTCCTGTTCTTTTTCATTTTGATATTAATGATACCTGCATTCCCTGCTGCATCATATTTTGCCGAAGGTTGTGTCACCAGTTCCATCTGGGCCACTTCATCCGCCGACATACCCTTCAGGTAATCAGCTAACTGATCGGCCGAAAGATAAGTTTCTTTACCATTGATCAAGACCAATACACCTTGCTTGCCCGCCATCGAGATATTGTTATTGATATCTACAGTGATGCCCGGTAGTTTGCGCATCAGGTCGAGTACATTGGAGCCTGTAGCTGCTCCGGATCCTTCAATATTTACAATAGTCTTACCAAGCCCATGCTCAATGAATGATTTTTTACCTGTCACGGTCACCTCATCCAGTGTGCTGTGCTGTTTCCCTATTTTCACAAGCATAAGATCATTCACGCCAGTCCTTAACGTTATCGCTTGTTTGCTATGCTCATAACCAAGCGCATTGATATCCAGCAGGTAATTGCCAACGGCGATATCAGCCATACGGAAATCACCTTTATCACCGGTCAGCTCAGAATGTACCCATGACGAATCCGAGGCTTTTAGCAGGCTAACAGTTGCTGCAACAACGGGGGCGGAGCTGCTATCCGTTATTTTACCTTCAAGGATCGCATCCTGTGCGTTTGCCAAAAGAACAGAGGTACATAAGACTATAATAGTAAAGGCTGCTTTCATGATACATATACTTAGGATACAGTGAATTTAGACGAAATATTTGTTATGCAGGTTGGTCATGAAGCATCGTTTGGCACAACTTTAACTTTTAACAAAAAAGTCCCGCAATGCAGCGGGACTTAACTTTTATGTAAAAATATATCGTTTTAGTTCAGGCTCCTGAAATCAACAGGCACCAGCTTGCTCACACCCGGCTCCTGCATGGTAACACCGTAAATCACGTCTACTGCAGCCATGGTTTGCTTATTGTGTGTAACGATGATAAACTGCGAATTGTCAGAGAACTTGCGTATCATCTGCGTGAATTTACCAACGTTGGCATCGTCAAGCGGTGCATCCACTTCATCGAGGATACAGAAAGGCGCAGGCTTGATGAGGTATATGGCAAACAGGAATGCCGTAGAAGTAAGGGTCTTTTCACCACCCGATAACTGGGTAAGGGTACTCGGCCTTTTTCCTTTAGGCTGTGCATATATCTCTATACCACTTTCTGCTACGTTCTCAGGATCAGTAAGGCGCAGATCGGCATTATCGTCTTCGGTAAAGAGGGCTTTAAACACCGTTGTAAAGTTCTCGCGTACCTTATCAAAAGTTTCACGGAATTTGGCATTTGCTGTATTCTCCACTTCTTCTATCGTAGCCAGCAATGATTCCTTAGCATTCACGAGATCCGTCTTTTGCTCCACGATGAAATCGTAACGCGCCTTCATTTCCGAGTAGGCCTCTATCGCCGTTGGGTTTATTTCACCCATATTTTCCAGCCGCTTTTTCATCCTGTCGCAATCGGCGGTCAGTTCTTCTACATTTTTCTCACCGGTACGCGGCTCATCCAGTATCTCGTCAAGATTTACTTTAAATTCCACGCTCAGGCGCTCCTTCATACCGGCAAGCTGTAGCTTCATATCATTGAGCTTGTCCTTTATACTGTTCAGTAATGTTTCGGCATGTTCTTTTTCACGGCGTTTCTGGTTCAGTTCACCTTCCAGTGCCGATATAGCATTACGCATTGTATAGTATTCACGGTCTTTCTCGTTCAATATGCGTTCATCGCTCTCTTTACGACTCAACAGTTCATACAGTTCATTATCCCCCGCGTGCAGTTGTGTTTCTGTTTCTTTCAGCTGCTCGTTAGTCTGCTGCAGTTGCTCGCTATTGCTGGTGATCTGTGTTTGCAGGTCGTTCAACTGGTTGCTGCGGAAACTCAACTCCTGTTTCAGGTTATCGAGTTTGCTCTGCTGTTTGGTATACTGTATGTTTTGCTGGTTGTACTGTTGGGTTACGGCATTGAACTCCTGCTCAACCGCCTGGAATTCGGCCTCTGCATTGCGTATATTTTCCTGCAGGGTTTCCATTTGCCTGACTATGGTCTCCATTTCATCGCGCGCATCACTGATACTGCTATGCGTGTGGTCGAGTTGCTCCTGCAGTTCGGCCAGGCGCTGCCCCCCGGTATGGTTCAGGTGTTCGAAGTTCTCTATTCTGTGGCCAAGGTTGATCGTATGGTTCTGCAGGCGGTTGATCTCCTGCCTTGTTTGCTCTATTGCTTTATCATTCAGATCTTCATTGAAGCCACTGATTAGTGTCTGCGTATCGCTTATTTGCTGCTTCAGTTGCGCAGTGGTAATGCCAAGCTCTTCTATTTCTTTGGCCAGGCGCTCCAGGTTCTTGGCACGGCCTATCTTATTGCCTTCAAAAAGGCCTATAGAACCACCGCCTAATGTATAGCGTCCCCGAACCATTTTACCGCTCTTCTCTACCAGCACATAGCCATTCTGTAATTCACTGGCAGCCACATCGGCAGTCTCGTTGGCTATATATACATGGCCCAGCAGGTGCTGTGCCAGCGGCATATACTGTTCATCCACATTAATAACACTCAGCGCCGGGATGGCATTTTGCGGCGCACCGTGCTCCGCTGCTTTGTATTGACCAAACTGGTTGAGTATAAAGAAATTGGCTTTGCCCTTTTTATTGCTTTCCAGCAAGTGCACCGCCTTAGCTGCTTCGCTCACATTATCTACTACATAATAGTTCAGGTAGTTATCCAGCAGGTTCTCCAGCGCGGTGCGATATTCATTTTGCACCACAAACACGTCCGAAAGAAGTGGTGCGGCATTATTCCATTCTGCATTCTTTTTCAGGAACTTGATGCTATCGGGGTAACCTTCAAGGCTCTCCACCAACGATTTCAGCAGGTCGTGTTCGTTCCGGCGCGAGTCAAGCTTACGGTTTTCATCCACCAGTTGTGCACGGAGTACTTCCACCTGCTCCTGCCCCTGCAATATTTTCCCTTTCACTTCCTCATGCCTGGTCACCAGTTGCTGCAATTCATCATGCTTTTCCTGGAGTTCGCCTTCTGCGTCCTGTTTTTCAATATTTAACTGGGCTATTTGTGCAGAGCGTTGAGCTCCTTCGTCCTGCACTTGCTGTATACTGCGCTGCAGGTTCATAATAGAAGTATCCGCTACAGCCACTTTTTTCTCCGCTTCAAACTGGCGGCGCTGCTCCTGCTGGTAATTGCTCCTCAGTTGCTCCAGCACCTGCTTCTTGCCGTCAAAGGCCTCCCGCTTTTCATCCACCAGCCCGCGAAGGGTTTCCAATTGCCCGCGCAGCTCCTGCAATACGGCATTTTCTTCTTCTATCTGTTTGCCGGCAAAGCTTATCGACTCTTCCAATTGTTTCAACTGCGTATCGGCACCGGAGAGGAATTCACCCAGGTTCTTTTCTCTTTCTTTAAGGTGCTCCAGGCGCTGGGCAGCAAGGCGTTTATCGCTTTCCAACTGGCGCACACGGTTTACCAGTTCATTGAATTGCTTTTGCAGCCCGTTCAGCTCCTGCTCTTTTTCTACCAGCTTCACTTTGTCCTGTTCCACGCTTGCTGCCTCGGTAGCCACAACAGCCTCAAGCTGTGTTTTACGGTCTGTTTCTTTATCGTGCTGTTCGTTCAGCTCTTTATATTGCTCATTAAAGTGCTCCAGGGAAGCCTTTACAAGCTCTATGCTCACTTCTTTATATTCCCCTTTTATCTGGAAATAACGTTCGGCTTTCTTCGCCTGGCTCTCCAGGGTGCGCAAGTTGTTGCTGATCTCAAAAAGGAGGTCTTCTATACGGGAGAGGTCCTGTTCGGTACCTTCCAGCTTTTGCTTGGCTTCTTTCTTACGCGTTTTGTATATGGATATACCAGCGGCCTGCTCCAGCATACGGCGGCGGCTATTGTCCTTATCCTTAATGATATCATCGACCATCCCCAGTTCTATGATAGCATAGGAGTCGTTGCTCACCCCGGTATCGAGAAAGAGGTTATGAATATCCTTCAGGCGACAGGTCACATCATTCAGGCGATATTCACTTTCACCGTTCTTATAAAATTTACGGCTGATGGTCACTGTGGTGAATTCCGTAGGCAACAGGTTGCGGGTATTCTCAAAAGTGAGTGATACCTCTGCCATACCCGATCCATTACGTGTACGCGAACCGTTAAATATCAGGTCCTCGAGGTTATCGGAACGCAGGGCCTTGATCTTATGCTCACCGATCACCCAACGGATGGCATCCACAATATTCGATTTGCCACAGCCATTAGGGCCCACTATGCCGGTAATGGGATTGTCGAGCAACACATGGGTCTTGTCGGCAAACGACTTGAACCCTTTAATTTCCAGGGACTTTAAACGCACAACACTTATATTTTATATGGGGGAAACAAAAGTAATCGAATTTACGGGAAATTGCCCTTTTGCTCCTATGCATTGGGGATAACTTGGGGAATTAAGCCCGGATACTATTTCTTCCTTATGTAAAAATCGCCTTCCGGCAGCTTATATATCTTCGAAAACAATGTATTAGCACCTTTGACTTTCAAATTGGCCTGGGTACATATTACATAACTTACTGTATCGAGCGCCCGGTAAAAGCTTTTTGATACTTCCGGCTCTTCCATCTCATACTGAAGGAGTTTGACACTGTTGTGGAAGAACAGGTAATCATATAACTGAACATTGGGGTTAACATTATCCACAAACAATGGTTTGTGCGTTTTCGAGACATAAGCCAGCGCATCATAGCTCTTATGCCGCATACTTTTCTTAAGAAGCAAGTCCATATTACAAATACCCAATGCCGCTACTACCAGCAGGTGTATGCCCAGCAGGTAATTCTTTTTTGCACTTGCGTATATAAAGGGCAGGTAAAATAACAATAGTATATATAGCAAACCGCGGGACATGGGATACTTTGCAGCAAATAAATAATGCGCTGCCAGCATCAGCAGTATAGCCACCAATATGATGACATGCTCTGTATATAATACCCTGCGTTTTATCAGTACAATAACTGCCGGCAGCCCGGTAATACACAATGCAACCTTGAACAGCAAAAACAAATGCTGCGATACCATTTCGCCCAGGGAGAGATAAGACAATACGCTTGACAAGGCACCATTCCGAAACAACGAATTTCCGCCAATGATATACAGATCATATGTATTGACGACCTTGCCCATAACATATACATACAGCATAACAGGCAGCACAATGAGCATAACAATCAAATAACGGGGTTTCAACACGGTTTTAAAGTTACCCAGTGCCAGCAACAAGACCATAGCAATAAAGGGGAACAAAAAACTAAACAGGGACAGTGCTGCCAGGCTGCCGGACAATATGAAGTATAACAGGTGAGCCAGGGACTTGCGCTCTGCGAATGATTTATAATAATAGAGGGAAATAGTGAAGCAGGTCAAAGCCGGAGCATAGCCACGCCCCAGCGCAAAATAGCCCATATAAGGAAGCAAAAAAAGAACAATGAAGCTCCAGTTTGCCCGTTTATAACCAGCCTGTTCCAGGAGCCGGTACAGGAACAGGTTATACAGCACATAGCTCAATAGGCTGCTGAGGCGATATGTTAGCTCTGTCTTGGCCCCGAGTCCCTGCAGCCAATGAAAATACAATGAATTGAACACATGGTTATTTGCCAGCTTGAATTTGGTATATGCAGCTATCTCTCCGGGTGAAGAACGCAATATGCCCAGGTAGGTCCAGGCTTCGTCATACTGCCACTCGGCCCTGTAGGCCATGATGAGCAGAGGCACAAAAAACAATACCGAAGCTGCCAGTATACTGTGTTTAAGTTGTATTTGAGATGTCCGCATTACTATTACCTGGTAACGTGACGGGGCGAACTATTTCCTGTTAGGGGCTTCAATGTCGAAGTTGTTCCTGCGGGCATAGGCTTCCTGGGCCTTATTTACTTTCATGAGCAGGGCATCTTCTTTCCGGGCCTCTTCGCTTATCTTATCTATAGCCGCTTTCAGCTCTTCATCCGCGCTCGATTCATCCAGCTCTTCCACGGGCTTGAAACATTGCTGTACGAAGCTCTTTTCATAAGCCAGGAAATCGAGTACAGCCTGCTTTAACTCGGCGGAACCGCTTACATCCTTATCGGCCTTCAGTTCCGTTATCTCGTCATTGATATAGTCTTGCAGGTCGCTGCGATAGGGCTCCAGCAAGGAGAATTCTTTGATCATCTTCACTTCTTTGAACACTTGTACCCAGCGGCTGCCCTTGGCATGCAGGCTATCGGTAATAGCTACCAGTTTATTATTGTACTGCATGGGCGTTTGTGCATAAATGCAGTTGCCCGTTAATGCCAGAACTGCTGTAGCTACCAGTGTGCGGTGAAGCATAATGATGTATTGAGGCTATGAAAATACAGCTATTTGCCCATAGTCAATAATTTTAACGGGAGGCTGCTTTAGTTAATTACCCCCGGGCGGGTTATACCCGCATTGCCTTTTTTGCTGATATTTGTGGTGTATTATGCGCTGCTTATTCCTTTTTATATTCCTGCTCACAGCTACGGGCTATTGCTATGCTGCCGATACTTTGTCGGTTTATTTCCCATTGGGCAAGGCTGAACTGACACCTGCAACAAAACACAGTCTCGATTCCATGATACGCAAGCATGTACTGAAGCCCGGTGAGCCATTTTCGATAATAGGCTATTGTGACTATCTGGGTGGGAAGAAGCAGAATGATTCGCTCTCTTACGAGCGGGCACAGAACGTAATGGTGTACTTCATAGCCCGCGATTTTTCCATACGCGATATAGAACTATGTATCGGCAAGGGTAAGATAGAACGCCCGGGCGAAAGCAGCAATGAGGGCTATGCGGCCGACCGCCGGGTGGCCATAGTTAAAAAAGGTCCGGAACCTTTAAAGCCACTTTTAAAGACCAAGCCAAAGCCGGAAACCCATGCACTGCAGGAAATGGCCAAAATGAGCGTGGACCAGGTAGTATCGCTAAACAGGATATTCTTTGAGCCGGGTACGCATGTGCTTATTCCCGGCTCGGTACCCCAGTTGGATACACTATATCATATCCTGAACGATAACCAAAAGATCAGGATCAGGATAGAGGGGCATATATGCTGCCTGCTCAGCGACCCCAGCGGCAGCCCGGTAGTCATAAACGGTAAGCAGGGGTCCGAGGCACAATATGACGTATATGAGGGCACCACCAGCAACATGCTGTCCTTTGCCCGCGCACATGCAGTATGTGATTTCCTGACCACGAAGGGCATAGACAAAAAGCGTATCACCTACGCCGGGCTGGGCATGACCCGGGAGGATGCCACCAAAGAGAACAGCGAGGAGGCTCAGCAGCACAACCGCCGGGTGGATATCAGGATAATGGGGAAATAAGACCGGTCGGGACAACCTCGTTTAGCAACATACAACATCATTATCCCATGTACACAGTCCACCGTCGGCGGTACAAGCAACCTGTCCCCCACGCCCCTCAATTGCACCCAATCGCATCACCCATCTCTCGTCATTGCGAGGAGCTTGCAGGGCCGTGTGTACAGGGCGACGAAGCAATGACGCGAGAGAGAGGAACTTACTCCTTGATAAACTTCATCCTTTGCAGCTTGCCTTGCCTGTCTTTGATGACAATAAAGTAGAGGCCTTCACTCAGCCCGCTGATGTTCATTATTGTTTTTGGCGCAGCACTGTTTTGGCTAAGCAGTACCTGGCCGAGGGTATTGATGATGCTGAGGGTACTTGCATTGCTTAGGCCGGAGATGGTGATTTCGTTTTGGGCGGGATTGGGGGAGATTTTAATGTCGCTAATAGTATGATTATCCTGCACGCTCATAGCTGTGCAAGATGGATTGTATGCAACTTTACGTACCCGATAATTTTGTGCATCTACAAAATACAAATTTCCACAACTGTCCGTTACCATCCCAGCAGGTCCATACAACATCGCCGAATCTGCCAGTCCCCCATCCCCGCTAAACCCTTGTACTCCGGTGCCGGCAGCCGTGTATATGATACCCGAGCTATTTATCCTGCGAACTTTATTGCTCGATGCACCGCAAATATAAAAGTTGCCAAATTTATCCTGCGTCACGTGTTCTGCCTGTACCTCTGCTGAGATAGCTGGTCCGCCATCTCCAGCAATACCACTTATTCCAGTTCCGGCAAATGTTGAAATAATACCAAAAGTATCTACCTTTCTTAGCCTGTTCCTCTCTGCTATATATATATTTCCCGTGTCATCGGCATATACACCCGATACAAATCCCAATTGTGTAGTATCTGCCAATCCCCCATCACCATTATAGCCTGGCGTACCGATTCCCGCGATAGTTTTAATTATTCCAGCTGTATCTACCTTACGCACACAACAGTTTACTGCATCTGCGATAAAAAGGTTGCCGTGCTTGTCCATAAATACATCGTATGGACTATGCAATTCTGCATTGATGGCCAAGCCTCCATCACCGCTGTAGCCAGCTGTTCCTGTACCTGCTACGGTTGTGATAACACCAGTAATTACGTCAATTTTTCTGATCCGATGACGCCCTGCTTCAGCTATGAATATATTACCAAGGCTGTCCGTAGTTATGCCAAAAGGAGTACTTAATGCTGCATCTATAGCAAGTCCTCCATCGCCAGTATTTATACCGCCACCGGCAATTGTGCTTATTATACCGTCTGGCGATATCTTTTTTACCATATTCCCATTGCCAGCTAATGTCAGGTAAAAATTCCCATTTTTATCAAATGTCACATATGCCGGGAGATTAATGCCTGCCAATGTGGCTTGTCCACCATCACCACTATTGACAGACGATCCACTTCCTGCATATGTCGTTATTATCTGTGCTTTCAAAACCACAGGCAATAAAAATAGTATAAACAGGAGGTGCTTCATTATTATAGCATTTATATTCAAATATAATGAAATTTAAGGGGTGTGCCTGTGTTTCGTGAGATTGTTTCGTTGCGCAACGCACAGGGCTTGGCTGGCTCCTAGCAATGACCCATGGTGAGGTATCATCCAATCCACCTAACTTCGCGGCACTATGCATTATGTTACTGCGGAGGGGATCGGTAAATCGTATGGGGTAAAACCCCTGTTCCATAATATTACTTTCCATATCAACGAAGGGGACAAGATCGCGCTGGTAGCCAAGAACGGCAGCGGCAAGAGCACGCTGCTGAAGATACTGGCCGGGCAAGAGGTGCCTGACGAAGGAAAGGTATGGATACATAAAGATGTGACCGTGGCCCTCTTTGAGCAGGAACCTCAATTTGACGAGGAACGTACCGTTGCGGAGAACATTTTTCACTACAAGCATCCCGTAATGGAAGCCCTTCAGGAATATGAAAGCCTGCTGGATAGCGGTGAGAAAGACCCTGTGGCATTGGGGGCTGCACTGGCTAAAATTGACGAACTGAATGCATGGGGTTTTGAGGCCAAAGTAAAACAGATACTCGGCAAGCTCAACATACACCAGCTGCAGCAGCAGGTAAAGACCCTGAGCGGCGGGCAGCGCAAAAGGGTAGCACTGGCACAAACCCTTATAGATATAGGCTTTGAGCACAAGCATGTACTGCTGATCATGGATGAGCCCACCAACCACCTGGACGTGGAGATGGTGGAATGGCTGGAGCATTACCTGAACCAGGAGAAGGTGACCCTACTACTGGTGACGCACGACCGTTATTTCCTGGATGCCGTATGCGAAGAGATATGGGAGATAGACGGCAGCGATATGTATGTGTATAAGGGCGACTATGAGAACTACCTGGAGAAGAAGGCCGCACGTATAGAAAGCCAGCAGGCGAGTATAGACAAGGCCCGCAACGAATACCGGAAGGAACTGGAATGGATGCGTAAACAACCCAAGGCAAGGACCACCAAAGCACGCAGCCGTATCGATAACTTTTACGATGTGGAGGCAAGGGCCAAACAGCGCATTGAGGATAACAAAGTGGAACTGCAGATGAAAATGAACCGCCTGGGCGGCAAAGTAGCTGAGCTAAAGAAGGTGTACAAAAGCTATGGCGATAAAGTGATCTTAAAGGGCTTTGATTATACATTCAAAAAAGGGGACAGGATAGGTATCGTGGGACGGAACGGCGCGGGTAAAAGCACCTTCCTGAACATACTGCTGGGCACGGAGCAAGCCGACAGCGGCAAAATAAATATAGGCGACACGGTAGTGTTCGGCAATTTTTCGCAGGCCGGGCTGGAGATAAAAGAAGACATGCGGATGATAGAATATGTGAAAAGCATAGCCGAGAACTTTCCGCTGGCGACGGGCGGGAGCCTGAGCGCTGCGCAGTTCCTGCAATTGTTCCTCTTCACACCCGAGCAGCAATATACCTACCTGAGCAAGCTGAGCGGGGGTGAGAAAAAAAGGCTTCAATTGCTCTCGGTACTGTTCCGTAATCCTAACTTCCTTGTGCTGGATGAGCCTACTAACGACCTGGACCTGCCTACCCTATCGGTACTGGAAAACTTCCTGAACGATTATAAGGGCTGCCTCGTGATCGTATCGCACGACCGGTATTTCATGGACCGGCTGGTGGACCACCTTTTTGTGTTCGAAGGCGGGGGACAGGTACGCGACTTCCCGGGCAACTACAGCAATTACCGCCTCTGGCAACGCGAGGAAGAGAAAAAGCAGGCAGAGGAAAAAGCTGAGCAGCAAATAGCGAGCGAAACCCAGGAAGCGAAAAAAGAAAAGAAAAAGCTGAGCTTCAATGAAAAACGGGAGTATGAAACGCTGGGCAAAGAGATAGCCAAACTGGAAATGGAGAAAACAGAAGTATCGGCCAGGATGGCTGAAGCCGGGTTACCCTATGACGAACTGGAGCGGCTGGGCAAACGCTTTACCGAGATATGCGACTTGCTGGATGAGAAAGAGCTGCGCTGGCTGGAGCTAAGCGAATATGCAGGCTAAAATGCCATGAGCTGTTAAAATACAATGAAAAAAACGTTTGACTAATTGCCATATCTTTGCAATTCTATAAATTTACAGTTCATAAAAAACAAAAAATGAAAGCACTTAAAGTAACGATCCTTGCAAGCGCACTCATTGCGGGCTTTACCGCAGCCCAGGCGCAGCAAAATGCCGATGAGATATTTGCCAAACATTATAACGCAATAGGCGGGGATAACTGGAATAATGTAAAATCAATGAAATCGACAGGCACTGCCGATGCGCAGGGTATGTCGATAGAAATGACCAATACTACATTGAATAACAAAGCCAACAGGCAGGATATTACCATGATGGGAACAAGCGGTTATACTATTGTAACCAATACAGAAGGATGGTCGTTTATGCCAATGATGGGACAGACCGAACCTGAAGCATTGAAAGACGAAGATATCAAAGGGTCACAGGAGAAGCTTGATATAAAATCGCAGAATAATGTAGATATCAAAGCCAATGCTGCAAAATCCGAAATAGTAGGTAAAGAAAAAATAGGGGATATGGAGTGCATTAAGGTAAAAGTGACCGATAAAGATAACAACGAGCAAACGATGTACTTTGACCCGAACAGCTATTACCTGGTATGCCTGAAAGCTAAGACCGAAATGCAGGGACAATCTGTTGATATGATATATAACTTCAGCGACTTTAAGAAACTGGATGCAGGCATAGTTGTACCCATGAAAATAGACATGGGCCCGCAAGGCAGTCTTACCTTCACAAATATAGAAGTGAATAAACCGATCGATGAGAGCATCTTCAAACCATCGAAATAGTTACTGACAGATTTAAAATAAAAGAGCGGCCAAATGGCCGCTCTTTTATTTTAAAAGGTTTCTTTGGGCCGGGGATAATACAAGCGGAGGTAGGCAAAAGCCTTGTTCATACGGTCAATGATATCTTTCTCCTCGTTGCCCAGCATAAAAATATCCATTCTGTCGCTGCGCCCTGTACGGTTATTGATCATATTGCCACCCGATATGATCGCATGGTAAGTATATTTGGCACAATTGCAGGCAAGGTACATGCACAGGTAATGTGCAGGCCGGGTGGCGGGCCCACCCTCACTATTATAATTTACACTATCGATAGCATATAAGGGGATGCTGTACACATACTTGACCGTATTATGTTCCTTGTCCACCTTTTTGCAGGTTACCTCAAGGCTCCCCTTGTTGAAGGTCCACTCGCTTATGGGTGTTGTGACAATGCCATTGTTCACCAGTTCAATAGGGCGATAGCCATATTTATTCAGTTTCGACAACAGCCATTTAATAGACTCTTCCTTGGTTTGTCCCCATGCAGATGCGCATACAGAAAAGGACAAGATGATGAACAAACATTTTTTAAACATGGCCTGTACCTTTTAGGATAATGAACCTTATGAATTTAAGTAAAATTAAATGAAAACATTTTAAACGTTCATATTGCTATGCCAATTTATAGCATTTGCATTACATAGAGGGCCTGACAAATATTTTTAGTATTTTTAATAATAATCGCTCTTTTTATGAGATATTTCTATTCCTTGTCGTTCCTGTTCCTGCTCCTTGCCCAAGATGCCGGTGCCCAATACCAGGGACAGGTATATGAGCGGAATGACAGTGCTGTAGTAATAGCCAACATGCATCAAAAGAGTATGCCCTGGTGCGGCGGTGTCAATAATCCCCAGTTCGCTACAGGCGATCTGAATAATGATGGTAAAGCAGACCTGGTGATATTCGAGCGTTTTTCGTACCAGGTCAAGACCTTTATCAATACAGGTACAACAGGTAACCCGGTATATGTCTATGCCCCAAAATATGCGCTTAACTTTCCGCGGATAAATGAATACCTGAAGCTCGAAGACTATAACCGGGACGGCATACCCGACCTGCTGCACAAAGGCGACGGGGGATACCTGCCCGGCGTATATGCATACAGGGGATATTACAATGCGGATAATGAGCTATGCTTTAACCTGTACAAGGCGCTTAGCTACGACAATGACCTAAGCGCTGTGCCACCGGTACAGGTAAATGTGAACAATGCCGATATACCTGCAATGGTGGACATAGACGGTGATGGCGACCTGGATATCGTTTCTTATTCATCACTGGGCAACAACTTGTTTTTCTACAAGAATTACCAGGCTGAAATGGCGTTGCCAACAGATAGTATTGTAATAAAGCTGCGGGATAAGTGCTGGGGCAAAGTATCGCAAAATACGGTACACCGCTCGCACATATTGCAATTCTCCTGCGAGGCTGATAACAGCACGCTGCTGCCTAAACCCGGAGCTGACAGGCATGGTAACAATGCCGTATGCCTTTTAGATGCCGACGGCGACGGGGACTATGATTACCTCGATGGCAATGCATCCTTCCCCGACCTGCAATACCTGATGAATGGCAAGGCCCAAAATGGCGGGCTGGACAGCATGGTGTACCAGGATACCCTATGGCAAAAGAATGGCGTACAGGCCCATATGCCTAACTACCCCGTAGCCTACTGGCTGGATATAGACCAGGACGGCAATAAAGACATACTGGTCGCGCCACATAGTGAAGCGTCAAGCGAAAATTATAAATGTATCCTGTACTACAGGAATACCGGCACTATGACCAATCCCGTTTTCACTTATCAGTCGGATAGTTTTTTGATACAAGACATGATAGATGCGGGCACGGGCGCTTACCCTATGCTGTATGATTATGATAAAGATGGCAAGCCCGACCTCTTCGTGGGCTCCGACGGCTATTTCCAGGCCAATGGCACTTTGCGCAGCAGGTTGCTGTACTACAAGAACAACAGTAGCCCGGGGCACATCTCATTTACCCTGCAGGACAATGATTTCAATTATATCAACAACCTGAATCTTATGGGAGCAGCACCCACAGTAGGCGACCTGGACAATGACGGCAAGGACGATATGGTATTGGGACAAAGCAACGGCACCCTTACTTTTTTCACCAACACAGCCAGCAATGCATCGTTGCCACCACAGTGGCCCGTGCACACGGCCCTGCGCGACCATAACAACGCCCTGATCAATGCAGGCAATAATGCCGCTCCTTTTATCTACGACCTGAACAGAGACGGGAAAAAGGACCTGGTCATCGGCAATGAATATGGCACGCTTATCTACTACGAGAATGTAGGCACCGTGCCCGGCCAGCTGATGCTGCAACTGAAGAACAGCCAGCTTGGTAATATAACCGTAGATGCCGGCCACCTGCAAGCCAATGCAGTTCCCTACATCGGCAAGATGGACAATACGGGCATAGACTACCTGGTATGCGGCAGCAACAGCGGCGTGTTATACAGGTATGATGGCTTTCAAAGCGGCAATACCGCTATCAGCTACCCGATGATAGACTCGGCCTACTCATTTATCGATACTGCATATGCGCGCTATTATGGCTATAGTGCCAATGCCTACCAGCGCAGTGCACCTGCCATAGCTGACATAGACGGCGATGGCAATTATGATATGATCATTGGCAATTTGCTCGGCGGGCTCACGATTTACAGGCAGGCGTTAAATGTGCCTGTAAATACCAGTCCTTTATCCGGCAACAGCAATAAAGACGTAAGGTTATATCCCAACCCGGCAAAAGATATATTGTATTGCTCATGGGATAAGTCATTCCTTCAATCCGGGATCCAAATAACCATATATGATATGGCAGGACAAAAAATGCTGCAGGCCAATATTGCTGCACCTGCATCGGGCACCGACCTTGCAGTGCATGAGCTTGCCACAGGGGTTTATTTCTGCGAATTCCGCTCGGGCAGCAACCGCGCCGTAATACCGCTGAGCATCTACAGGTAACTAAGCCACCATTTTTTGTGCTCCATCTTTATCCGCATGAACCAGCGGCAGGGGAAATACAGTAACAATACGGCTGCCAGCCAGTAGCTATATACACCAACAAGCGGAAAACCCCATGCATCGTGCGTGAACATGGCACCGGTACCTGTGAAGCGGGAAACATCGAATCCCAGCATAAGGCCGGTAAGCAAGGCCATAAAATGCAGGAGATAGATATGCAGCACATAGTAGAAAAGCGGCACCCTGCCATAGACTGTAAAAAAACGGCTGAACGCTGTACCTGCTTTTTCTAGCAGGGGTAAAAGAGCAATAGAAGGGCCAAGGGTCATTAACAGATACAGGAGCGAGGGCGGGTATTTGGTGCAATCGATAAAAGACAGGAAGCTACGCCAGCCATCCCCCTGCTTTTGCCAGGGCGAAGGATCGCCATACACATTGGACCAGCGCAATACAATGAATAACAATATGGCTGTAATACCTATGCCATAAAACCATTTATTACGTGCAGCTGCATTTTTCTTTAGCAAGACACCGAACACATAACCCATTGCCATAACACCTATCCAGGGTACGAGCGGGTAAATCACAAAGAATACACTACCATCGCTATACTTGATCGGCTTTTGCACATGAATGATATCCCACCAGGCATTATCTGCCAAAGGGCCAGTATCAAACTTATCAAGCATATTATGACCGAATATTAAAACAAGGCCGGCAGTGGCAATAAGAGGTAAGGGTAAAAAAATAAGCGCAGAAAGAAATATCATGCTCCAGCCAATGGCCCAGATGACCTGTACAAAGATCATATGGGGGTCTAGATTAAAGGTCCAGCCGAAACGCACTATGGTCAATTCAAGAATGATCAGCCATATGCCCCGCGTGAACAACATACGTGCAGCCTGCGGCTTCGTCTTGCCCCTGCCCAGGGAAAGGAAGGCACTGGTGCCTGCCAAAAACACGAAAACCGGGGCGCAGTAATGCGTTATCCACCGGGTGAAAAATATAGCTGTACTGGTATGGTCCAGGTCGAGGGGATCATAAGGATAACTGGTAAAATAATCACGGGCATGATCAAGCGCCATGATGACCATTACGATACCCCTCAGGATATCAATAGATACTACGCGCTTGCTGCCTGTCTGCATTGATCTGCTTTATGCAATAAATATAATAAAAAGGGAATCGTATGAATAGTTAACAATCGCTAAATAGTACCAGGCGGTATCAGCTGGTGAAGCTGCGCTATGAAATCCTGTCTCGGTATCATTCTTGCTCCCAGGCTTTCGAGATGCTCTGTGTATACCTGGCAGTCCACCAACTGTACACCTTCGTCCTCCATGAGCTGTACCCATTTTATAAAAGCATACTTGCTGGCATTGCTTTGCTTGCTGAACATACTCTCTCCAAAGAACACCCCGCCCATGCGTATACCGTATAGACCACCCACCAACTGGCCATCCTGCCATGATTCTGCGCTCCAGGCATAGCCCAACTGGTGCAGCCGGGTATAAGCACGTACAATATCGTTGCTTATCCAGGTGCCATCCTGCCCTTTGCGCTCCGCCTTGCTGCAATTGGCTATCACCTCACCGAAGGCTTTGTTCACTGTGAATTCAAAAACGTCCCTTCTCAATAAAGTCTTCATGCTTTTGCTCACCTTTAATTCTCCCGGGTATAATACAAAACGCGGATCGGGGCACCACCAGAGCGGGATATCCTCATCGTACCAGGGGAAAATGCCACTCCTGTAGGCAAGCAACAGGCGTTCCGTATCCAGGTCGCCACCGGCGGCAAGCAGTCCGTCTTCCATAGCATCTTCCACAGGCGGGAACCATAATTGTTCATCCAAAAGCCAAAGCATCGGTATAAAAATACGAACCCTATAGCTAAGTATCGTATCCCTGATATTCTTTACCTTTAATCATAAAACATACGCTATGCCGCACATTACATTACCAGATGAATTTCCCGGTATCCGCAGCCTGTTCATGTACAGCCCGGCCACATCGGAACCAATGAACCAACTGGCCAACGTGTTGCTTTATGACCCTGAATACTCTACCCTCACACCCGGGGAAAGAGAACTGATCGCTACTTACGTATCCACGCTTAATGAGTGCAAATACTGCGCCACTACGCATGGGTCGATAGCCCGTTTCCAGCTTGGGGATGAGCCTGAACTGGTGAGGCAGGTACAGCAAGACCCGGAACATGCCCCGATAAGCGATAAACTGAAAGCACTACTGAAAATAGCCGCCAAAGTGCGGCAGGATGGCAAAAAGGTAAGCAGTGCCGATATAGACTTTGCCAAAGAGAAAGGAGCCAGCGAGAAAGAGATACATGATACCGTTTTGATCGCAGCCGCATTCAGTATGTTCAACCGCTATGTAGATGGGCTTGCCACAATTGCTCCCGAAGACCCTTGGCTATATGAGAAGATAGGCCGCCAGCGTGCCAGCGAAGGCTACTTAACACCACCTGTGCCGCTGGATGAGGAAAGTGCAACTCATTGATCCGCTTCTATAGCACCAAATACTTCTTCCGGAGTAACACTGGGTACGGCCGCAGCCTGTATCTTATCGGCAATAAGACTTTTCCATTTTTTATACCGCGCTGGGTCTTTTATGATATCGAGAAACTCGGAGTATTTTTCATAATTGGCAAAGAAATCGCCTGCCAGCAGGTAATGCAATAGACTATAGGCCTTTTCATAACCTTTATAACCCGATTCAGCCCCGGGGTTTACCTCTGCAAGGTTCATTGACGTAGGATCGTAATAGATGTTGATGAATTTTTCCACTAGGCCATAAGCACCCTGTATGGTCTCCAGTGCTTGCGCCATCTTTTTATCACCTGCTTCCCTGCCTTCCCGGAACTTTACATCCAGTGCCTCAGCATATAATTCTGCACTCTTCATACCCAGGTAAACGCCGGTGGAAAATATAGGATCGAGAAATTTAAAAGAGTCGCCTACCAGCAGGTAATTATCACCATAAGCTATATCCGAGTAATAAGAGTAATCGGATATAACGGCAAAACGCCTGATCATATAGGCATGCTCCAGCATTTCGTGCAACTGTGCGCAATCTGCTATTTCTTTTACGTAAAATGCATGCTGCCAGTCTTCCTCACCGGCATCAGTAAGCAATTTTTTCTGCTGCCGCATATATTTCCGGTCCACGATCATCGTGAGGCTTAGCAGGTCCTTACCTACAGGCTGTATAGCAAACCAGCCTTTTTTCCCTGCCGACATACGAATGATATTGATGAGGCCCACCTCTACCCCGTTCATATACCTGCCGCCTTTCCAGTGCCCTATCCAGGCTATACGGTCCATATCTTCAAAATCGTTCTTTGCCCCGGCCCGTTTTGCCATGAATGTCTCCTGCCCGCTGGCATCTATCAAAAATTTTGCCTGCCATGTTTCCCGCTCACCGGCTACATCCATCGTTTGCACTTCCACAAGTTCACCTGGCCGCGACGTATCTACGGCAGCCACTTTGGTCTCTTCCATTACCGTCACACCGTTCTTAACGGCATTCTTCATTAGTATATGATCGAACGAAGCCCTGTCGACATTAAATGACAAATGGCTGTCATCATGTATCACACTCTTGAAGAACCATGTTGCTGAAGACTTACCATCGTAATTCGAAAAACGCGCACCTGGTTTTCTTACATACTTCTTTTTCATCTCGTCCAATACACCAAGGTCTTTGAGTATCGGGTAGCAAAACGGCAATAAGGATTCTCCTTCATGAAGGCGCGGAAATTTAGCCTTTTCGAAGACCAGTACTGAATATCCTTTTCGGGAAAGTTGCGTTGCAATAGTAGCGCCTGCAGGACCGCAACCTATCACGATAAAATCGTAAGGCGTTGAAGATGATGTCATTTAAAGGGATCTATTTTACAGGGGACGATAAAAACTAAGATGCCTTACAGGTATGAGGGTTACGGTTGTGTTGCGTGTGATACTGTTAAAGTTAAAGAAAATAAGGTAATCAACCTTACGGGGAGCGCACAAAGAAACATATACCTAAACGCAAGGTAAAAAGCGCTAATTACATGCACATTGTATATGCAGGCACTAACTAATAACAGAGATCATGCTTCCTGGCCTTTACCTTTCAGCACCAGTTTATGCGCTTCTTCCTTACCCGGTGCAGCGGGCACCAGTTCATCAAGAATATCACCGAATATCTCGTTGAAATCGCTGTCGCATGTCGGTGTATTCAGGCTTGGCCTGCTCCTGGACAAAGCTCTCCAACGCTGGAACTGATCGGGGTTGCGCAACATATCCAGGAAACCGGAGTATTTGTCGTAATTATTAAAGAAGTCGCCCGCAAGCAGGTAATGCACTAATGAAAAGGCAGTTTCGTAATTTTTGTACTTGGATTCCGCATCCGGTGGAGCATCGGCCAAATTGAATGAATTGGGATCGTAGAAAATATTCACAAATTTCTCTACAAGCTCATAGGCGCCATTAATATGTTTATAAGCATGTTCCAACTGCACTGCACCGGCCTCCTCACCTTCTGTGATCTTCACATGTATCGCTTCGGCGAACATCTTTGCACTGTTCATGCCCAGGTAAACACCTGAGGCGAATATGGGATCGAGAAACTTACCGGCATCGCCAAGCAGGGCATAATTATCGCCCCAGGGTTTTTCGGTATAGTAAGAATAATCCGAAACGATAAGTAACGGTTGAATGATCTGCGCATTGGCCAGTATCCTGCGTGTGAATGCACACTCCTCTACCTCCTGCTTATAAAAGGCCATCTGCCAGTCCTTAATGCCTTTATCGGTAAGTATCTTCTTTTGTTCTTTGATATATTGGCGGTTCACCACCAGGCCTACACTCAGTCGGTCTTTGCCCACAGGCTGCACGCCGAACCAGCCGCTTTTCTTATCGTTGAGGTATACTAATTGCAGCAGCCCTACCTGCAAACCGTCGGTATATTCGCCTCCTTCCCAATGCGTAAGAAAAGCGGTACGGTCCAGCTCCTTATAGGCATTTTTAGCCCCGGAGCGTTTGGCCAGGAAGGTATCCTGCCCGCTGGCATCTATCAGGAATCTTGCACACCATTCAGTCTTATTGCCTTCTGTATCGGTAGTCACTACATCCACCAGCTTATCTTCACGCTTCAGGTTCACCGATTCCACTTTGGTTTCCTGCATTACCGCTGCACCGTTCTTTATGGCATTGTTCATCAGCATCAGGTCAAATTCGGACCTTAATACATGGAAGGAAAGCTTACTCTCATCAGTAATGATGTTCTGGAAACAATAGGTCGCACTCTGTGTATCGGTATAATTCAGGAAACGCACACCCGGCTTCTTCACGAATTTGGTTTTCATCTCATCATACACGCCCAATTCTTTGAATAAGGGGTAACAGAAGGGCAACAGCGACTCACCCTCGTGCTGGCGGGGGAATTTGGTGCGCTCAAATACCATGACCGAATAGCCAAGGCGGGCCAGGTAAGTAGCTGCTGTGGAGCCTGTCGGGCCACAGCCGATTATAATAAAATCATACACTTTTTCAGAAGCTTTCACGATACACTATCAGTTTGAATGTCCTATAATAATATTACGCTGTATATCGGCAGTGCCGGAATACAGCAGTGATGCATATATGTCCCTGTACTCGCGCTCTATCTCATTTTCAGCAAGATAGCCGGCACCACCATACATGGTCTGCATCTTTTGTATGCATTTTACGGCATTTTCGGTTACGAAACACTTAGCTACCGATGCTTTTTGCAAGGCATCTTTGCTATGTTCATCAATTGCACATGCTGCATCATATACCAGGCCCCTTGCCGCATTAATGACCACTTTCACATCAGCCAATGAATGGGCGATATTGGTAAGGCTAATGAGCGCTTTACCGTTAAGCATCCTCTTTTTGCAGTAGCTGAGCGTTTTTTCATACACCCGCTCCAGTTGTCCAAGGTTCATGGCGCACATAATTGCCTTCTCCCATACCATACTCTCATTGAATATCATAGCTCCGGCACCTTCTTTACCCAGCATATCATTTGCAGTAGCGCTAACATCCTTCAGCCACACTTCCGACATATGCACGGTCTTCAACCCCATTTTATCCTTTATATCGCCGGTACTGATACCGGGTGTGGCGGCAGGCAGCAAAAATGCACTTACACCACCAAAAAAGCCCTTTGCTTTATCCGTCATACAGTACAGCAATATGTGATCGGCCACTGGTGCATTAGTGATGTAGCATTTATGCCCGTTGATCTTATACCCCTCATGCTCTTTCATCGCCACAGTTTCCATCTTATATACGTCAGACCCGGCATTGGGCTCGGTAATAGCATTGGCGCATATCACTTTACCCTGTGCCAGCCCGGGCAATAGCTCATTCTTCTGCGTTTCGCTGCCATGCCTGTAAAGCGGTATCGTGCTTGCCGCAGCATGTGCCGCTATCGAGAATGCCAAACCATTATTGCGGCAGCCTTTTGCAAAACCCTCAAATGCTGCACAGGTTTGCATCGCGCTATACGCCTTCCCCCCGTATTCGCGGGCAACAGGCAAGCCATGCAAACATACTTCTGCCGCCTTATGCCACAAATCTTTATCGAAATACCCGTTCTTGTCTGCCGCTACCATATCTGTCTCCTCATAATGCTGCATTGCAAAGGAGTAATACGCATTGCGTACCTCTTGATAATCCGGCAATACTCTATTTAACATATTTCTCGATCAATTGTTGAACATCTGTCTTATTATTCAGGTTGACGGGTAATTCGTCCACCATCACAACATCATCCGGCACCATATAATAAGGCAGTTTTTGGAGGCAGTATTGTTTAATGTCAAGCAGGCTATAAGCCTTGCCGGACTGTATAAAGATAACAAGTTTTACAGTATTATTTATGGGTGCAGGTACTGCTACAGCCTGCAAAACACCCGGTAATTCTTTGATATAGCGTTCAATTTCAGCGGGCTCCACCCGGAAACCGTTCTTTTTGATCATCCTGTCCCTGCGCCCGCAGAATACCAGGTTCCCGGCTCCGCCTGTCTTTACCAGGTCGCCGGTATTGTAATATTTTATGCCATCGAGGTACCTGAATGAGGCCTCAGCCGCTACATAACCATACATCAGCGTAGCCGATGCGATCCACAACTCAGGCATAGCGGGGTCATCATATACTTCAAGGTGTATTCTGGTATCCCCGCAGGGTTTCCCAATAGGCACAGCCACGGGATTGAGGGCTTCTTCTTCAAATTTTACCTCGTAATAGCAGCAAACATTGGTCTCGGTGGGTCCGTAAAGGTTATAACAGTTTGCGTTCGTGAAATAAGGCTTCATTTCATGCAGCAATGTCCAGTACAAAGGTTCACCCGCCAGTAATATGTGGCTCACATGGCCAAAGTCATATTGCTGCAGTTTACCGCCATTACACAATAACTGGAACAAGGAAGGCGTGGCATAAATACAATTCACTTTGTGCTCAAAGATGATCTTAGCCAGCATCCTGTGATTGGCCAGCTCGGCCTCGGTAAGCAGTAATAAAGTACCTGCCCGGAACAGGAAGAAATACATATCGAAAACCGACAGGTCGAACTGGAGCGGGGATATGGAAATGAACCTGCTGCCCTGCCCGCAGGCTATGGCATCGCTGCACCATTGCAGGAAGCTAAGCACACTGTGCTGTGTATGGATCACCCCTTTGGGTACACCTGTGGAACCCGAGGTATAAAGTATATACGCAGTATCATCGGGGATGGTGGCCGGCTCCCGGTCGAAGATCAAGAGCGTATGTATTTCATTGAGTGCAATACTTTCAGCCGCAGTACCGCAAAGCCCTTCAAAGGCTTCCCGGTATTTGTCTTGTATGATAACCGCATTGGGGCGGGCCTCATCAAGAATGGCGCTTACCCGCTCAGCGGGGAAACGATGATCGATGGGCACATAAGCATTACCGGAACATATAACGGCATACAGCAGCGCAGGCAACTGTATATTGCGTTCGCTGATCACGGCAATAATGCTCTTTTTACCCGCCGGTAGTTTTGTTTTGATCTGTTCGGTGTAGCTGTTGAGCGCAGACCCCAGTTCGGGATAAGAAACCGTATTCCCCGAGGTGTCTTCCAATGCCTGTGCCGACCCCCCATTCGTAATATAGCCCTGTATTATTTCATCCAGTTGCTTCAATACTATTCCGTTATACCTGCCTTCTCTGCAAGAAAGCCGGTTATGAGGTTCACCGAATCAAGGTTGTCAACATTTACCTCGTGGGCCTGTAATTCAATGCCAAGCAACTCCTCAAAATGATTTACCATGTTGAGGGTAACAATGGAATCCATCAACCGGGTCGATACCAGCTTCATGTCATCATTGAATTCAGCAGGCATGCTGCCATTGAACACACCATCGGCGACATAGTTCCTTACTGCGTCTTTAAGCTCTGCTTTTTTCACTTTTTGAAAATTATATGATTGGTAGAATCAGTCAACAAATTAAATAATTTATTTGCAATTAAACGATGACCCAGGGCATTAGGATGGGTATCTTCGTCCGAAACCACGATCTGGTCATGCTTGTAGCCGTCAAATACACCGTTCAGTACATAGGTGCTAAACCCGGCAGTATCGGCCATATGCCTGAATTTCACCAGTTCACTCCCTTCCAGTTCATCGCTAGTGGTGGGCAGGAATATCCATACCGGTTTTATGTTATTGGCCCTGCATATAGAATCCATCTGGCTATAGCACCAGGCGGTGAGGGCGGGCATATAAGGATCAAGCCTTGATATGATCTCCTCTATACTCATGGACTGTTTTACCCCTGAGGCAGCTTTTACTTTCAGCAAATAGTCATACTTCAGGTCTACGCCATTTGTGATATAGCGCGCAAAGAACCTGGAGGCCCTGCGCATCTCGTCGGTGTGATAGAATATCATCATCTCATCGGGGTGGAACTGTATCACCTGGGTCCTCAAAATCTCCATCTGCGGCACAGAAGTAAATGAGCCCATAGCAAAATTGAGTATCTCTATATTCGGATCCCCCTTATAATATGTGTTCAGGCTATCCTCTACGATCTTTTCAAACACCTCGTTCTCATCTACTCCTGAGCCCATCTCGTATGAACCGCCCACCAAAGCTATACGGAATGTATTCGCCCCCTTTTGTAAGGGATAATCCTTATCGCGAAAGCCATAGCTGTTGGTAGTCACTTTATGCCCCATAAAGTTTATGCTGGCATTGGGTTTCAATAACTGGAATACAAGGTCGTTCGAATATTTACCTATATGGCCAAAGAGAGAACGCCTGTCGCCCCATGATAAACCTACTTCCCAATCCTCGGTCTTGGTATCGGTGACGGCAGCATAATAGCCCGCTTCTTTTTGTGCCTTGTCGTCCTTTTTGACATTCTCTTTCGAAAAAGCTACCGTCACCAGCTTGCTCTTCGACAAATAGGGACGGGCAATACCCAACAGGCACAAAGCAAAAAGCGTGGTATAGGCAAAGCGATTATACCTTTTGCTACGCGTAATGAGCGTGGTCTTGTACCTGCTTGAGAGTTGCAGGTAAACTGTGAAACAGGCCATTGCCGCAATTATAAGCGTCACCACCAGCATTAACTGGGCTACTGTGGCATGCAGCCCCTCAGACATGATGAAAGTAAAGGTGGATATACTGCCTGAATTCCATAACAACCATAGCACCAGCATGGTGATGAACACGATGACAAAACCGCCTGATTTTATGATATGCGTTCTTAAAGACTCTGCTTCTTTACCTTTTTTGGTGTTCTTGCCCAATATATACAGGTCAAGGGCTACCAGCACTGCCAAAATGAACCAATACAGGAAATCCTGTACCTGCATGGATATACTGCCCGAAAGCCAGAATTTTTGATAAACATGGAAGATCCACGAAGACAATACAGCAAGAATGATACAAACAGTTGTCACATTCTTCAACCTCTTCCTGTACCTGAAATAAAGCGGGTAGTAAACCACCTTTACGATAAAATCTTTCCAGTAAATATTCACCCGCTGCCAGTAATTATTGAAGGAGGTGGCCAGGAAAAAATTACCGAACAGTGGCGGCATATCAAAGCCGAACATATAGACAAAGCTGAGGCCCAGTATGAGCAGCCCTGTGGCCTTTATGACCATCGTATACTTCGACAACAGCAGCCAGAAAAGGCTGTAAACATCATGCACATCGGCATATGACACATCGAGGTAATAGGTGCTGTATTTATAAACGAGCAGGAAGCTTATCCCTGTCATCATATACAGCAGTGCTTTATTGCATATGGCATTAAAGGGGCTGGCATAATAGCTTCTCGCATACGTTTTATAGTCGATAATGGGGAAGTATAAAAAGGCGAGGTTGGGGAAGCAAAAAAAGTAAGACAGCTTAAGCCAGTAGTTTTCCGGCATTTTGCTGTACTTCACCTCATACATCAGCACAACTATCCGAAACATGAGTATGGCGGCCGCAAAGGGGATGCTCATATTCACCCGGGGCATGTAAAAAAGAAAAGAATTGCGCAGCAACATGAAGACTATGGCCAGCAAAACAAGGTAGATGTACTTGAGGCGCAGCTTCATATCCCTGAAAATGACCCAGGCCGTAAACGCAAGAAAGACGCCAATGGCCACCGCAGTAACCCAGCTAAAAACATAAAAAAGACAGATGACAAATATTACATTATAGATAAAGGGCCTGTAGCGCAAGGGGGCCAGTGAATGTATGATGAAGCCCGGTATAAATACAAGAGCAAGATCAGTAATACCTGAAACGGGTGCGATCATAAAAGTCTTCATGACATACATCACAGCCGAGAAAAGGAGGCTGTATAAAAGGACGAATGGCCAATTAGCTTTAGCGTACTGATGATCGTAGGAAATTTCAGGAAATAACTCTTGTCTTGCTCCTGCGGCAGTATCAGGCATTGTCAGGGGATATTTTGAATACTTTATGATTATCTATATCCGGTAAAGATAGTCAAAATCCCCTGCCTCATGCACTTCTGCCCTGTTTGCAGCCTAAACCTTTTTGCATAAAATAAATATCTTTGGCCCTATATGCCCGGGATGCCTTCTTTTGCCCATGTGATCAATCCCGTATCGGAAGCGGAGAAAAAAAGCCTGTTCATGGCACAGGTGGTCACTTTTAATTCACTGATCAAAGCAAAAGAATACTATCGCCAGCCCGAAGCGGTGGCCCTCTATACCATCAATGAGCATGCCGATAACAGCTTCGTACCAAAGGAATTCACAGTATTGCCGGCACTTACACGCAACCTTACTGATATATTGCCGGGCGAAAAGTTCAGGTTCCCGCTGATAACGGACATCATGCAGGCGCTATATGATAATTCCACGGCTGAATACCTGGTCTATACCGCCCTGGACATCAACATGATGCCCTTTTTTTACACCGCTGTGGCAGAATATATAAAATCCGGGCACGATGCTATTGTCATCAACCGCAGGCGCATACATAACAGGTTCCTCAAAGAGACCAATCTCGACCTTATGTATGCAGAGGTAGGTAAATCGCATGCAGGCTATGATACATTCGTTTTCAAGCGCGAGCTGTGGCCGCAGTTCATCAAGAAAGATATCTGCGTAGGCGCACCACCCTTTGGCAACGACCTGTTCTATAATATGTTCACCTTTGCCGATAAGCCGGTACTGCTATTGGATAAACACCTGACCTTTCACCTGGGCATGGAGCTGAATAATGGCTGGGCTAACAAGCGTATCATTAAATACAATTACGACCTGTTTTATGAGCTGGTAAAAGAACTGGAGCCGAAAGTAGATGCTTCAAAACTACCATGGTCCTACGAACCATTGCTGATGCGCCACTTCATCTGGCTGATGAACCCTACCCTGCACTATCCCACCAATTATAAAGCTGATGCCCGGCGCGGTTTCAAAAAGACCAAAAGGGAAAAAGACAGGTCATACCGGCCCAACCTGCGCAATCGTTTCCTCGAAGTGCTGATGAAGTTCTTTTTTGTGGACTAGCTTATTGCCAGCCAAAGTCACGCCCCAGGTATTCATATAGCTCCCGGTTGTAAGGCTCATAATATTGTCGCAGCATTTCGTAGGTCTCCGGCTTCATACCATTGTAATTGCCCAGGTTTTGTTTGCTCAGGTCAAAGCCCTTGTAAGGATCAAGGCCCAGGAAATCGCATATGATGTCTAACTGCTCCTGTGTTCTTTCAGCCAGGTCCTCTGTCTTTAAAATGAGCAGGTTATTACCAAAGAGCTCTTTCCACTTTTTTATATACAAGATGTATCGTCCCCTTTTCTTGCAGGTGAGCCGCTCGTGTACATAGCTGTGGTATGGATGCATCGGGGCATATTTGCTTTCGTCCTGCAAGCGCTGTTCTTCCAGTTCCATAGCCTCCTCGAAACTAAGGTGCTCGAAGCCAAAGCGTTTTGAGGACTGGTAGCAGGAGTAAGCACGGTGTATCGGGTTGCGCAGCAATAAGATCAATTTGCCATTAGGATAATACTTGTGCATACGCTCCGATGCCTCAGCCACATCAAAATAATCTGGCGTTCCATCGAAGGTCATTGCATTTTTAGAACCCTTTTTTAATTCATGGTATAGCTTGTAGGCCTTTAAGGCAAAATGTGCCTTATACCATTCAATACCTTTATTATAGTTCAATGTGTTGTTAAAGAAGAACACATCCTTATTCTGTGGTACGATCACCTGCGGGTGCTGCGACATATAATAGCAAAGGGTTGAAGTCCCCCCCTTCTGCACCCCCATAATGAAGAATGAAGGGTCCATACGCCAGCGCCAGGTAAGATGAAAATAAGGGCCTACAGGTGGCACCAGTTTATCATCATACAGCTTATCGGTATTGTAGCCTAAGGGTGTAACCATGCTATTTTTCTCTTGGTATTGTGGCACTAAATTGCTGATATGCCATAGCCAGTCCCGCGGCCAGGCTTGTTTTGTGTTTCCAGCCCATAGCATGCAACCTGCTGCTGTCGAGTAGCTTCCTGGGTGTACCATCCGGCATTGATGGATCAAATACCAGACTGCCATCAAAACCAGTCACCTCTTTTATCAATTCAGCCAGCCCGGCAATAGAAACTTCTTCGCCCGTGCCTACGTTCACAAACAGTTTTTCATTATACTGTTGCATGAGGAAAATGCAGGCATCAGCAAGGTCATCAACGAACATGAACTCGCGCAGGGGCTTACCCGTACCCCAAAGCTCCACGCTTCCTTTGTTCTCCTGCTTTGCCTCGTGAAATTTCCGCATCAGCATCGGGATAACATGAGCATTCTGGTTATGGTAATTGTCACCATAACCGTATATACTGCAGGGCATAGCTGCTATGAAATTACATCCATACTGGTCGCGGTAGTTCTCGCAGAGTTTTATGCCGGCAATTTTAGCCAGTGCATAAGCCTCATTGGTAGGCTCTAATGCACCGCTTAATAAATATTCTTCCTTTATTGGCTGTGCTGCAAATTTGGGATAAATGCAGGAACTGCCGAGGTACAATAATTTTTTTGCCCCGCTCTTATAAGCAGCATGTATTACATTGGTTGCTATAGCCAGGTTCTCATAAAGGAACTGCGCCTTATAAGTATTATTGGCGTGGATGCCACCTACTTTTGCCGCCGCCACAAAAACGTAATCAGGCTTTTCGGTCTCAAAAAAATCTTCCGTATCCTGCTGGCGACATAGGTTGAGTTCCGCTGATGTTCGTGTCACTATATTATCAAAACCCCGCTGCTGCAAGGCCCGTACTATCGCCGAGCCCACCATGCCTTTATGACCAGCCACATATATTTTACTTCCTGCTTCCATCAATAATTTCCCGTTTTGCTTTCTGCTATATCACCTGCTTTGCATGCACATTAGCCATATCAGCATCAAGCATCTCTTTTATTACCTCGTCTAGTGTATAGACTGGCTCCCAGCCCAACTTTTGTCTTGCTTTTGTTGCATCACCTATCAGGGTATCCACTTCCGTAGGCCTGAAGTAGCGCCTGTCCACTTCCACAACTACATCCCCCACCTTCAGTTTGCAATTATTGTGCTCCACTTTTGTCACCTTTGCTACCTCTTCTTCCCCTTTGCCTTCAAAGGCCACTGTTATACCCGCATAACCAAAGGCTTTGCTCACAAAATCGCGTACAGATGTGGTGATGCCCGTTGCAATTACAAAATCATCCGGTTCCGGCTGTTGCAGCATCATCCACATGGCCTTTACATAGTCTTTAGAGTGGCCCCAGTCTCGCTGCGCATCCAGGTTGCCCAGCCATAATTTATCTTCCAGCCCCGCCATTATCTTGGCAATGCCCCTTGTTATCTTGCGGGTCACAAAAGTTTCACCACGTACCGGGCTTTCATGGTTGAATAAAATACCGTTGCAGGCAAAAATATTGTAAGCCTCACGATAATTGACCGTTATCCAGTGTGCATACAGTTTGGCAACACCATACGGCGAACGGGGATAGAAGGGTGTCTGTTCGTTTTGTTTTTCACCCGTTGCTTTCCCGTATAGTTCAGATGTGGAAGCCTGGTAAAATTTTGTTTTACCCGCAAGGTCCAGCAGGCGTATGGCCTCTAACAGGCGCAATGTACCCAGGCCATTCACATTGGCCACATATTCGGGCAAGTCGAAGCTGGCCAATACATGGCTCATGGCCGCTAAGTTGTATATCTCATCAGGCTGTATCATTTGCACCAGGCTGATGAGATTCGATGAATCCGTAAGGTCGCCATAGTGCATGATCATTTGCCTGTGTTCCACATGGGGCCCTTCATACAGGTGGTCTATTCGGTGCGTATTGATCAGCGAGGTCCGTCTTTTAATGCCATGCACTTCGTAACCCTTCTCCAGCAATAACTCTGTAAGATAAGCCCCATCCTGTCCTGTGATCCCTGTTATTAAAGCGGTTTTCATGTACTTATTAAATGTGTTTTATGTTGTGCCATACCCGCTCGTGCAGGTAATAGAGTATCACCTTGCTTACGAGGTCCAGTCCGCCGATACCCAAGGCCAGGCTCACCTTCTGGGTTAGCACAAAGGAGATGGCCATAGTGGCCAGGCTGCCAAAAAAGCGATAGGATATGGCCTTCATGATGCTGCGCTTGTGGCTCTCCTTAGCCCGGTACCTTTTGGTATGCCCCGGCAAGCCCCTTATGATAAAATCGGCCAGCAGTTTGGTCGCTGCCTCCTCCGTCATTTTATCCGATTCTATCCGCAGGTCGGGCGATGCCGGCCTGTCGAAGGGATCATTTACCCCGGTAAGGTTATTTACCCTGTCGGGGTGCCCTTCAGGCAGCATAGCCTTTTTATATAACCCTTTTGTATCTCTCTTCTGCAGCTCTTCGATACTGCAATCTATAAATACGGTCTTTACATTATCATATGCCGCGGCCACTTCCTGCCGCACATCGTCATAGGGATTAATCGCCGAAAGAAATACAATGACCCCATGCTGCGAGAATTTACTGGCGATAAATGCCAGTCGGCGGATATTTTCCTTGCGGTCTTCTTTACTGAAGCCAAGGTCTTTGCATATCATCTTCCGGTATTCATCACCATCTATCACCTCTACGTCATATCCCTTCTCCAGCAATATGTCTGTCACCCTGCCCGATAAAGTTGATTTGCCCGATCCCGATAGGCCGCAAAATTGTATTATCATATGTATTCCCTATAATATCCCATGGCCTCATAAGGGTACTTAACCATACATTGCCTACGGGTTACACCTATTGTATTATCTTTACAAGCACATAAAAATATAGCATTTATCCACAGCTTGCAATGTAAAATAAGCTCACAATAGCATAATATTCAATATTATTGTTTGCAGCTTTCTTACATTTTTGAATTTTGTGTTTGAATGTTGACTGAAAAGATGGATTATTTAGACATCCTTGAGGCTGAGGCCATATATATTTTCCGCGAGGTAGCAGGGCAGTTTAAGCGCCCAGTGCTGCTTTTTTCAGGCGGCAAGGATTCTACAATATTGATACACCTTGCTTTAAAGGCTTTTTACCCGGCCCCGATCCCATTCCCGGTATTGCATATCGATACCGGGCATAATTTCCCGGAGGCATTGGTATTCCGTGATGAACTGGTGGGCAAAATAAATGCAGAGCTCATCGTACGTAAAGTTGAGGATACCATCCGTGAGAAAGGCCTGACCGACCCTGGTGGAAAATTCCCCAGCCGCAATGCCCTCCAGTCTTACACACTCATGGACGCGATAAGGGAGTTCGGCTTCGATGCCTGTATAGGCGGGGGCCGCCGCGATGAGGAGAAGGCAAGGGCTAAAGAGCGTATCTTTTCATTCCGCGATACTACAGGGGCATGGCAGCCGCACAACCAGCGTCCCGAGCTATGGGATGTGTACAATGGCCGGATACATGAAGGCGAAAATGTAAGGGCATTCCCCATCAGTAACTGGACAGAGCTGGACGTGTGGAAATACATACAGCGCGAAAAAATAGCGCTGCCTTCCATATACTTTGCACATGAGCGCACCTGTATCATGTTCAATGGCAGGCTGGTAGCCATATCGCCCTACGTAATACCTGATGATAAGGATGAAGTAGTGACCACTACGGTGCGCTACCGTACCGTGGGTGATATGACCTGTACTGCAGCGATAGCTTCTCATGCACAAACACTGGATGATATCATTGCCGAGCTGGAAGCTACCCCAATTAGTGAACGGGGCGCTACCCGTATAGACGATCAAATATCGGACGCAGCAATGGAAGACCGGAAACTAAAAGGATATTTTTAACCGAAAGGCATTTTTTGAACCAGATGGATCTACTCAGGTTTACAACAGCAGGCAGCGTGGACGACGGCAAAAGTACTTTGATAGGCCGCCTGCTTTATGATACAGGAAATATCAAGACCGATATACTGGAAACCCTTACTATGGAAGGCGGCTTAAACCTTGCCCACGTTACCGATGGCTTGCGGGCCGAGCGGCAGCAAAAGATAACCATCGATGTAGCCTATAAATATTTTTCCACCCCCCATCGTAAATTCATCATTACCGATGCCCCCGGGCATTTTGAATATACCCGTAACCTGGTGACCGGTGCATCGAACGTAGATGTAATGATCATTCTCATTGATGCAAAGAATGGTATCACAGCACAGACGCGCAGGCACTCCATGGTCGCCTCCTTCCTGCAGGTGGGCAAGCTGGTGGTAGCCATTAATAAAATGGACCTGCACGACTACGCACAACAGGTCTATGAGCGTATTAAGGATGAGTACCTGCAAATGGCCGATAAGCTGGGCCTGCACAATATCACCTTTATACCTATGAGCGCATTACACGGCGATAACGTGACAACATTATCCGCAAAAACGCCCTGGTACATAGGCCCTGCTTTGCTTGAACTGCTGGAATCATATAAAATACCCACACAGCAATATGCACACCTCCGCCTTAGCATACAGTATGCTATAGAAGACGGGCAGCAAGGCTATGCCGGCAAAATATTATCCGGCACTTTACACGCAGGTGACAAAGTGCTTATCATGCCTTCAGGCAGGGAAACTGTGATCAGCAGCATCAGTCACAACTACGACACGGTGGGCGAGGCCCATGCACCTGCCAATGTATGCGTATACACCGATGGCACATCATTATCGCGCGGCGATATCCTATCGCATCCGCAGGATAAACCATTAGAGGGCCAGGCCTTCGAAACCGCCCTCTGCTGGATGGATGCAGTAACTGCACTGGATACCGGGAAGACCTATTTACTGCGCATCAACACGGCTGAAGCAGGATGTATGGTCACATCAGTACTGCATAAAATAAACATAGATACCCTCGAAAATTACAGTGATGAAGCCCCGCTGGAGGCCAACCAGTTCGCCACTGTGCAACTAAGAACGCATAAACCAATAGCATGGGACCATTTCATCACCTTGGCCGAAAATGCAAGGGGAATACTCATAGACCCGGATACGAACAACACTGTGGCTGCTTTTATGATCAGGTAGCGCCTATTTTTCAGCCACAGCACCCGTGATGTCGAGAGTGACCGACATAGTGCCCTTTGGCTTTTTCACTTTCACTTTGAAATCGCTGCTTGAATTAGGCTGCACCACCTCATTGATGATCTTGGTATTCTTCTCTATCACCGAGCCGCTTTTATCTTTGAACGTTATGCGTACTTCCACATCTTTATAAGCGGCCATTGTGGCACTGTTGCTTATTGTTCCCTGTACCACTTCTTTATTAATGAGATTGGTATGGCTGTCTCCATTCACTTTAAGGAACTTTAGCGGGTTACCGCGTTCCATATCTGCCAGCGATTCCTTTTTGCTTTCATACTGTGCTGATGGCCGTTCACTGTTCGACGAGTTGCAGGAAGAAGCTATTACCATCATCAATAAAAGGAACGAAAAAAAATGCCTCATTTGTTTATATTTATTGTCAAATATATTACGATTAAGTGAATTAAACCATTGTGTTTTATTGGCTAAATTTACAAGAGGTTTTGCCGCACAGTCTTAAACATCTTAATTGTTTAACAAACATATGCCCGCCAATAAGAATAATAAAACACTATGGAATAAACTTGTGGGCACCCACGCTGAGTTCTCCATGGAAAACCGGACCTTCAACTCGGTAGGAGTACTTACCCTTATCATGCTTTTCTTCTTTTTGCTCGCCAATGTGCTCGTAGGCCTGTTTAAAGTAGTAATGGTCATCGGGGTGCTGATGCTGTTGCAGGGCTATGTCCTCTACCTTTCCCGGTTCAGGAAAAAGATGCAGGCCGGGGTGATCATATATGCGGTATCCAGCTACCTGGCCATCATCGTGAATTTTTACCTTAATTCAGGTATCAACGGCCCCGGCCTTTACTTTTTCTTCCTCACCTTCCCCTTCCTGATCACCATTACCCCCAGGTCCCGGCACCTTTTATGGGCCGTGCTGCATGTCTTTATAGCCATTACACTTGTCCTGAGCCAGTTCCTTTTCCCGGAATGGGTGCCTTATACCTATAAGCATCTTTCGGAGCGCTTTGTCGACATTGTTTTATCCTATGTCATTACCGTGCTCTTCATCTACTATATCACCATTTACCTGCGCAATCACTACGAATATGAAAAGAAACTGGCCGACCGCCGGGCACAATCCATAGAGCAGCAAAAACTGCTGCTCGAAACCGCCCTGGAAGAGCGTAAGGCCCAGGAAGAAAAAATAAAAGCCAAAAACGAGGCCCTGATGAAAATAGCTCATATACAGAGCCACGAGATGCGCGGCCCTGTCACCTCTATAATGGGCATTATGAATATTATTAAAGAAGAAGGCAGTAATGTACCTCGCGAATACTTCATTTACCTGGAAGAAGCAGTGAACGAACTGGACAGGAAGATACATGAGATAGTACGACAGACGAAAGATCTGTAGCCTACCTTACCAGCGTCACCGTCCCTTTATAATAATACATCTTCCCTTCACCATCCTTGAACTCCGCATAGTAGTTGAACACATCACCATCCAGCATTATGCCTTTACTCGTGCCATCCCATTTCTCATTTACATCCTCGCTGTAAAACACCTGGTTGCCCCAGCGGTTGTAGATCATCAGCTTAAAGCTTTGTATGTCGCAGCTTAGCGTCACCCCGAATTGATCATTCCTGCTGTCGTTGTTCGGGCTGAAGGCCGTAGGTATCAGCACATGGCAGGGACAACCCTCATATTTCACCATCACGCTGGCCGTGGCACTGCAGTTGCCCTGTGTTACCGTCACGCTGTAGCTCCCTGCTTTCGTCGCGGTGTAGGTCCTGCCGGTGCTCCCATCCTGCCACAGGTAGCTGGCGCTGTCCACACCCGCATCCAGCCTTAGCGATTCACCGTGGCAGGGTATCAGGCCTTTGCCCAGGTCTATGTTTATTACCTTTTGGTGCACTTTTACCGTATCGCTCACTGTGCAGGGGCCTACGTTTACGCTTACGCTGTAATCCCCGCCTTCTGTTACGTTATATACTGCTGTGGTCTTCCCATCCTGCCACAGGTATTGGGCTTCGGGGTAATTGCTGCTCGTAGCATCCAGTTGCAGCGTTTCGCCCTTGCATATCGATGTATCAGGACCAAGGTTCACACTAAGATCGTTGATGAAAATTACATCGAAGCTATCTATCCGCTCCGCACAGGCTTTGTGAGCATTTACGCTTTTAATACCGCTTTGGCTAAAGGTATCGCTCTGCGTACTGATACCATCACTCCAGAGGTAAGTATCATAACCTGCCGTGGCATCCAGGCTTATTGCATTGCTGAAGCAGATCATCGTGTCTGTGACACTAGTGGTTGTATCCGTGGGCAGGGCCGATACGCTGAAGGTATCGATCAGTAAATAACATAGCTTCTGCGCATAGATCCATTTTATGCCCGGTCCGCTGAAGCTGTTCGTTTGTGCAGTAATGCCATCATTCCACAGGTAGAAAGTATAGCCCGGCGGGCCGTCCACATTCACGCTGGCTATATTATCAAAGCACAGCGTGGTATCACCGCCATACATGCTCACCGAGTCCTGTGGTATCGTGGTGGCGGTGAAGTGCACCGTATCGATCAGCATATTGCAGCCGTTAATGGCCGTCACCCATTTGGTAATACTGCTGAAGAAGGTATCGGTTTGGCCTATATGTCCGTCACTCCAGGTGTAGGAGGTATAGCCGCCGGGGGCGGTCACCGGTATCGGCGAGTAGGCAATGCAGTGGCTGGTATCCATTGCCAGCTTCGTGGTATCCCGCCAGTCGTGCACGTGGAAGGTGTCCGTATTCTTATTACATCCATCAGTTTTACAAACAACCCATTTTGTTCCCGGCACTGTTATTGTATCAGTTTGCGTCACATTGCCATCGCTCCATGCATAACTGGTATATCCCGCAGTTGCTGAAAAAATCACCGTGTCATTTACCAAACACATAGTCGTATCCACAACATTCGTAGTATTGACTACCGTATCTGCGGATATATGAAAAGTATCGACAGCAATGCCGCAGCTTACTGTTGAAATGACCCATTTAGTACCGGCGGCCGAAAATGTATCCGAGTTCATAGTACTCCCATCGCTCCACAGATAACTATCATATCCGGTAGGGGCTAGAACAAAAAAACTGTCAACTAAGCATACGGTTGTGTCGTGGACAACTGTGCGATTAAAAACATTTGGAACAAAGTCATTTCCTAGTGTCATCCCGTTATTGATAGCAAAAACAGGGGTTGCATTATAATTGCAGGCAAGACCAGCAGCATTCGGATCATTAATAACGTATACTGATACACCTTGAATCAGGTATAGTTTGCCATCGGGGCCTATTCGCATACCGTGACAATAGACATTGGCTATGCTTGTCCGTGAGTTCTTTACGGCTAATACATCTGGCAACAACGATAGATCATACTGGTAAATATGGTTAGAGATATTTTGGCTGGTGTACAATTTCGTTCCGTCTGGTGAAAAACTAACTCCATATGCATACATAGTGTCGAGGTCAATGCCATTAAAAACTTGTCCCGTAGTATTATTAAATGAGTGCAGTTCGACGTCAGTGGTATTTACTAAGCTTCCATTAACAAGGGCAATTGTGCTGTCGTCTGGCGACACCTTCATTTCGCCGAAATGATATGGGTCGGTACCCGTTATAAAGCCTGAATTAGAAATTACCGGGGTAGTCGAAATACCTGTAGCATCTATTTTAAATGCATGAAAAACAGGATCTGATTTACTATGCACCACGAGCCACTGGTAACAGCCATTCCCCCTAATTGCGATCATCTTTTCATACATATTGCTATCTAAAAGAATATTTTTTTGCCCAACAATTACATCTCCATACCCCCCGTTAAGCGTCATATCAATTACTGAGTAAAAGACATCGGAATTTACAGTAAACAAATAATATTGGTTAGGATTATTATAAGACTGGACAATTAAAGCTCCTTGCGTGTTTGAGGTACTCCCCGATAAGCCTGATCCATTCGGCATTACCACATCATTCCTTGCCCATACTTTGTTTGGGGCTGCATAAAAAAGCAGATTGCCATTGGCATCACAGACACTCGCACATCCCTCCAATGTGTTTATATTATTACTGAAGAATGCAGGAGGCCCACCGTTAAAATCCATTCCGCCTCCACTACCAAAACACCACACATTATTCTCCCCCTGCCCGTATGAGGAAAACGGGAAGCAGAACAGGACTAAGAAGTAAAGAATGGCAATAGGTTTCACTACCTAAAAATATATAAAAATAGAAATAAATCATAAAAATGCCATCTGTTTCTTTGTTTTGATAGCATAAAAACAAGCTTTTATCACACCCTGAAAACAGGGTATCATAAAAATTAAATTTGCCGCTCCTCTTTCCATTAGCGAACTTTGCAGGGCAATTGATCTCTTGATAACCACCTGGAAGTAACCCTTCTTCACTTTGTATCATGATCACCTCATTGCTTATGATACAGCCAGGTAATTGGAGCAGCTAAGCTCAGGAACTTCCATCGTCAACTTTTTTTAATTCAATCAGGTAATAACAGGAAATAACTATAAAAAACATACATCGCTACAGTAAAGGCTTCTCAGCATTTTTACCTGCTGCAACAGGAAATAATACACCACCGGAAAAAAGGAAATAACCTATCAACTTATCAACCTATTGACTTATCAACTTATACACTAACTTTATACTATGAAACAAATTGCCATCCTGCTTTTATTACTTGGCTCATATATATATGCGGGTGCGCAACTACCACAGGTAAAGTGGTACTATGACATACACGATGTTTCCTTCGGGCAAACTGCTGCTAAGGATGTGGATGGTGATGGCAGGCTTGAACTAGTATTCAGCACCTACTGGAACGACAGCACTGTGTATTGCCTCAACGCCGAGGATGGCAGCCTTAAATGGCAACATAAATTGCCCGGTCCCCTCGGTGGCTGCAACGATGCCGGCCCTTTGATATTCGATCCCTTTGGTAACGGAAATTATAAAGTGGTCATTCCCGGCTCCTGTATGGATACCACCTTTTGTCTCGATGCCGATAGCGGTTATGTGCAGTGGAAAACAGTGACCGGCGGCGGCGACTCGCCACCCTCCTGTGCCGATATAGATCACGATGGCAATATAGAAGTGCTGCATGGCACCTTCGATGGGCATGTGGCCTGCCTGGATGGCAAAACGGGGGCCTTGAAATGGAAGGTGCTTGTGGATGCCAATGCGGCTATAGAAAGCGAAGCAGCTATTATGGATGCAGAGCACAATGGCACACTCGATTTTGTGGTGGCCACCTGGGATTTCACCAACGACAGCAACCGCATATCCTGCTTCCGGGGCAGCGACCATTCACTGGTATGGAGCAGCTACCTGCCCAAAAACCTCATGTACCACGGCACTGCATTTGGCGATATAGATCATGACGGAAGGTATGAGCTCACCATTGGTGATTATGATGGCTATGTCTATTGCCTGAATGCCGAAGATGGCAGCCCGCTCTGGAAAGATACGGCCTATGTATATGTGGGCGCGCCCACTACCCTTGCCGACCTGGATAACGACGGCTACCTCGATGTCATCTACTGCGATGGCGCCAATGTAATTGCCCGTAAGCATGATAAATCGCCGCTGTGGGCCTATCCTATCCCGGGGCAGGGTTCGTTCCGCGGTGTGGCCGTTGCCGATGTCAATAACGATAATTACCCCGATGTCACCTTTGCCACCGGCGATGGCCAGGTCATATCACTCAATGGCTCAAACGGCAGCGTCATCCGCTCTGTGAACATGAACACCATTTACCAGGATACCTTCGAGATCGATAATGCCCCCATCATAGCCGATTTTGATGGCGATGACACACTTGATCTTTTTATTGTAGGCGGCAAAACACGCTATCCCAATACGGCAATCGACTATGGTCGCGCATACTGCTTTTCATGGGGCATAGGCAACGGCCCCGACTGGACCATGTTCCGCCGCGATGAGCGCCGCAGCGCCTGTGTATGCGATAGCCTGGGCCTCCCATTGCCACCGCTCAATATCAAAGAGTTAAAAGCGGCAGAAAGCGGTGACCTTATACTTTCACCCAATCCGAATAATGGTAACTTCATCCTTAGCTTCTCCCTGCCTGCCGATGCCGATGCCCTTATCTCAATAACCGATATGGCCGGGCGAAAAGTATTGGCTGATCTCACAAAGTCATACAAAAAGGGACTCAATACAGAATATTTTTCGCAGGAAAAGCTAAATATTTTAACTCCCGGTATATACCTGTTGCAGCTGAAAACAATTGATTATCAACATATTGAAAAACTAATTATTAACCCATAGGCTATAATAATACTAAGTTAACATATACTCATAGGCTATAGATATACTCTATATCACATGGAAGTATTAGGTTTGCCTAACAATAGCTTATCCTTATATGACCATCACACAACTTGAATATGTCGTAGCAGTAGCCACTTACAAGAGTTTTGTATCAGCTGCCGAAAAGTGTTTTGTCACTCAGCCCACGCTCAGTATGCAGATACAGAAGCTGGAAGATGAACTGGGCGTAAAACTGTTTGACCGTAATAAGCACCCAATAGCCATCACAGCTATGGGCGAGGCTATAGTTGAGCAGGCGCGTATAGTGCTATCGGAATGTGATAAGATCAACGAACTGATACAACTGCAGCAAAATAATCTTGCAGGCAAATTCAGGTTCGCTGTCATCCCGACAGTAGCGCCATATATACTCCCGGGCCTGCTTGAGCACTATTCAGCTAAGTACCCCGACGTAAAGCTCGATGTGAAGGAACTGGAAACACACCAGGTCATAACTGCCCTGCGCAATAACGAGATCGATGCCGCGCTGCTCAGCACCCCGCTCGAGGAGAACGATATAAAAGAATACCCGCTGTTTTACGAACCCTTCGTAGCTTATTTTTCAGAGGGCGAAAAGGCATTGAAGAAGCGACTGATCTCCCCATCCGATATCGAGCTCGATCGTATATGGCTGCTCAATGAGGGGCACTGTATGCGCAACCAGATCATTAACCTCTGCAGCGACCAGGTACAACGCCTGCAAAGCGAGCGTGCCTACCGTTACGAATCAAGCAATGTGGAGACACTCCGTAAGCTGGTGGATAAGAACAAAGGCTTTACCGTACTGCCCGAGCTGGCTACTGTTGAGTTCAATGAAGACCAGATGGAAAAGATACGCTACTTCGAAGATCCTGAGCCGGTGCGCGAGATAAGCCTTGTGACCAGCGGGCATTTCGTGCGCCTCACCCTGCTTCAAAGCCTCATGGACGAGATACTGCAACTGGTGCCGGAAAAAATGAGGGTCCAAAAGAAGAACAGGAAAGTGCTGCGCATACAGAGCGCTAAACTGTAGCTACTATTATCCTGTTAGGGCCATTCTTCAGTACTTTGTGTACCGGGAAAACGTTGTTGAATATCTCTAGAGTATCATCCCATTCTTTGGGATGGTTTATAATGTAGTTGAGTACTACATTCCCACCTGCCATTGTGCTTTTACGGCAGTTTTCAAGGAATACTTGCTTGCTTACAAAATCAGGTACCACCCTGCCGGTAAAAATATCTATGATCACAAGGTCAAATTGCTGTTCATTGGCTTGTATGTATAGCTTCGCGTCCTCGCATACCGGCATTATCATATGGTCGGCACTATTGCCCAGCTTTTCAAGTGCCCACTGCAGTACCAGTTGATCTTTATCCACCAGTGTAAATGCGGGACGATATCCCAGCCTGTGCATGACGGATACCGCACTGCCAAGGCCTGCTCCTAGCACCAGGATATTTTTAGCATCCGGTAACTTTGCTGCAAGCTCTTTATAGGCCAGCACCAGTGGCCGGTATTTGTTACCATCCGAATAAAGGGCATCAGCAGTAGCGAGCTGCCACCTGTTGCGATATAAAAAAAGCTCCAGTACCGGATTTTCTGTACTGGAGCCTTTACGCATTCTTACAGGGTAAAAAAAACTGAAGAAAATGCTAAGAAAAAGGTAGAATTTACGCATCTCTCATAATATTAGATGCATGATATCAATGTTGATGCCTCCGTGTTCTCCGTTTCCTGAACAGGGGTACTTTATTCTCATTACCGCTAAGCAGCCGGCCAATATTTTTATGGTGGGTAAGCACTACCAGGCAGGCGGTTGCTATGGCAAAGAGCCTGTAGCTTACTTCAGGCTCGTGAAAGATGAAGAGTATAAGTAACGGGAATGCAATGCTGGCACTAATAGAGCTCAGCGATACATAACGCGTAAGGAACAGCATTAACAGGAAAACGCCTACCAGGCTCACGGCGGCAAGCGGTTGTATACCCAGTATCATTCCGAACAATGTAGCAATGCCTTTCCCCCCCCTGAACTCAGCCCAAATGGGGAAAATATGACCTAACACAGCGGCAAGGCCCAGGAATATCTGTAAGTTAACGAAAGGCTCACTGGTCCAGGGATATGGCGAAAAGATCGAAAGCTTTACAGCTATAAAGCCTTTTAGCATGTCTACGAGCATTACAGCAGAGCCTGCCCGGGATCCTAATATCCTGAAAGTATTCGTAGCACCTGCATTACCACTGCCATGCTCACGAATATCCATACCATACATCTTCTTGCTAACCCAAACCGCAGTAGGAATAGAACCAATTAGGTATGCCAACACTATTAAAACAGCAATCGTCATTCTGATTTCTTAATCGCAGAGCAACAAATTTATATTTTCCCGCTGGTAAATCCTAATAAAAAAATAACGTATTTATTCCTGCGAATTCCTTATAATAATTGCAGCAATTTTAAGTATTCGTTAAGCATATCAATTAAGTAAACATTATTTTTTCACCAATAAATTGATCCAGTTATTCAGGACATTAGTACTGATAAAGCTAAGCCCTTCTGCTATAGCAGCACTATTTACTATATCTAAATCTTCTTTCAACAGCCCGCTCATTAAGATATAACCGTCTTTTGCCACTAATGTTGCCAGTTTATTCATATAAGTAAGTAAGATATTCCGGTTAATATTGGCTAAAATAATATCGAACTTCTCCATCTTAACGTATTCAAGCGAACCTTGTAATACAGTTATGCTGGTACATGAGTTTTGTTTGATATTTTCCATAGCATTTTGGTATGACCAGGTATCGCTATCTACCGCCAGCACCTGTGCGGCGCCCAGTTTCGCGGACAGTATGGCCAATATGCCTGTGCCCGTACCAAAATCCAATACAGACCTAGCTACAAAATCCATCTGCTGCATTTGCATCATCATAAGCATAGTGGTGGCATGATGCCCCGTGCCAAATGACATTTGCGGCGTGATAACCACCTCATACGGCGTACCGATATCGATATTATGGAAATGTGCCCTTACAGTACAAAACCCGGGTACAATAACCGGCTCAAAGCTCGCCTCCCATTGTGCATTCCAGTTCTGCTCCTCTACATCATCTACCTCGTAAGCAACCGCATGTTCGGCAAGAATAGTTTCTACTGCTGCTACATCAAAATCACCTGTAATTATATACGCAAATAGCTTGCCCCCTGTCTCCTCAAATCCATCAAATCCCGTTTTGGCCAGTTTAGCTATTAAGATCTCACGAAGTGCTGCATCTGCCGCAGTAATAGAAAGTTGCTTGTATTGCATAGTTTACAAAGTAAAAGAGGTTGCACCTAAGTACAACCTCTTACAAAAATAAAATATTATTTATCAGGGATTCTGGTCACCTTTATTAACCCTGTAACCGGGCCTGGTCATTTGGGTCTCAGTATCATCAGGATCGCCTTCATTCATTGAATTCTCATCTATTTGCAGGTTCTGCATTTGTTCATCCATGGTTCCTGGTTTAGCACTGTTGAACAGGATGCGACGCGAAGGTATATCTGTTACCACACGGAACTCAGTACGGCGATTCAACTGACGACCCTCAGGATTATCTTTGCTTCCTATCTTATTGGGTGCTACCGGCATTTTATCGCCAAACCCTTTCGCTACAAGACGCATTTCCTCAATACCATTGCTTACCAGGTAATCAACTACCGACTGGGCACGGCGCTTAGATAATTCTTCATTATACTTGTTAGAACCTTTAGAGTCGGTGTATGAATATATTTCCACGCTGAGCGAAGGATTATCTTTCATAAAGTTGATCAGCGAATCCAGGGAAGCCATTGACTCAGGACGCAATGTTGCTTTATCGAAATCATAGAACACATTGGTTACGGAGAAGTCAACAACAACACTGTCCATATATATGGTAACATATACAGTGTCATCCGGGTCGGTACGCTTCACATCCATGGTGTTAATGGTAGCGCGTGTAGAAGAATAACCTTGTTTATCGCCGGTGATCACATAATTATTACCGCGGGCAATATTAAATGAGAAATCACCATCGGTAGAATTATAGGTCTTCATGTCGCTATTCTGATTCACCATCTTAACCACTACTTCTGATAATTTTTCGCCTGATTTGCGGTCCACAACTTTACCTATGACCATAAGCTTTGGTTCGTATTGTATACGCCAAATATCATCGCAGCATGTGGGGTTCTTAAGGGCAATGGAACCTACACGGTTAGACACTACGTAAGCATCTGGTTTGCCCAACGGATCTTTTATATAATACAGTTCGTCTGCGCTGGTATTAATGGGGTAACCCATATTTTGCACATTGGTATAGCGTGATGGGCCACCATCGGCAGAGAAGATATCAAAACCACCAAAACCAGACCAGCCATTAGACGCAAAATAAAGTTTGCCAACACGGCTGTCGTAATAAGGTGTTTGTTCATCATATTCGGTATTTACTTGTTTACCGGCATTTTGCGGACGACGGTATGTGCCCCTGCGGGTATCATAAACAGAGTACCAAATATCGTAACCTCCACGACTTTGCAGTTTACGGTTGGACGAGAAGAACAGTATTTCTTTCTTGCCAATCTTACAAATCCATGGCTGTGTATTTGAAGGACCGTCATTGATACCTTCACCTAAAGTCTCAGGTTTTGACCAGTCTTTACCCTTGAATTCAGAAACATATATCTTACAGTTGACCATGTTCGAATCTCCCTCACCACACTTGGTGAAATAGAAGCGGTCACCACCAGGGCTAAAACAACCGTTACCAACATGTACATTATCCTGATTGAATTTGCCGTCCATGAATTTTATCGGCCACTCAAAAGAATCGACCTGGGAAACGTGACCTTGCTTATGCGACACCATGAAACGTGACATATATTCACCACGAGCCCTTGGGTTAGCATCTACAACATCATTCTGGCGCATTGAAGAGAACAGTAATGCTGTATCACCCAAAGGATATGGTGCAGATTCAGTGTAGGCACTGTTCACATTAGGACCCGCATTCAAAATAGTTTGTGGCTGAGGATCTTTCATAGAAGCCATAGCTTTGTTACACCCATCTATCTGCACCTTCGCATACTTTTTAAGCTTTTTATACGTTTTAGGATTTTCAGAAATGAAACGGTTAAACGTAGCTATCGCTTTCTCATATTCGCCTGACTGCTTTTCCATCTTAGCCTGCATGAACAGTGCTTCAGGATACAGTTTTGATGCCAGGGCATATGTTTCAGCATAATAGTGTGCTGCCGGCACATAGTCTCTCGTCAGCATATAGGCTTCAGCAAGCTGGAAGGTAAGGTACGGGTTGCGTTCCTGTTCCTGCTTCAATTGCTGATAATAATCTATAGCATTGAAATAACTGCCTTCACGAAACAGGTTATCTGCCCAGCGAAGTTTCTTATCATAAGACAGGCCCGAAACAGGGTCGTTTGCCTTGTTCCTATACCTTTCCATTCTATGCGACTGGGCATTTGCATCATATTGCAGTGTAACGATAACCGTAGCCAATATTAGAAGCAGCCAATTTTTTCTCATGTTCGTGAGCGTTGTTAATGGGTATAAAAGTATAAATTGGTCATAAAAAAAGAAAGGGCTTTAAAAAAAATTTTTGCCCTTTCCCGATAATCTCTTAAAAACGTGAGCAAGGATAGACTAAGCGATGAGCGAAATCCAGCGGATTGGGCGCTATGTAGCGCAGGGAAATCTCAAATCCGCCTTTGCCGTTTGATGCGTCTTTCAAATTAGACATATTATAATCATAACTAACACCAAACTTAAATCCTTTAAATTCAACCCCAACTGTAGCCATTGCAGCATCGCCGTTACGATACCAGCCACCCAGGAATATTGCAGTGGCAAAGCTGTGTACATCGGGGGTTCCTACTATATAATTGAATTCATTGCCCGCAATGAGTTCAGAGGCAGAAGCCTGCATTTGATACAAAGCAGCGGGGCGAAGGCTAAAGCGGTCGCTAAGATAGGCTATAATACCTAACTGGCCGGTATAGCGCATTGCAAGACCTACATCGCTGTTTGTTTTCTTTGCTATAGCATCCTTAGGCTGGTTAAGGTTATTGGCACCAACACCCAGCGCATAACCAAACCGCTGGCTTGGATTGTGCGAGAAGCTAAGACCTGCATTGACCGTAAAATATTTCACCTTATTATTAAGGTATGGATATTCTGCCGAAGTACCGGGCTGGAATGTACCATTAAGGAATTCATCGCCAAAATACAGCTTAGACAGATCGATGCTTTTTTCGGTATAACCACCCTGAGCACCCACGGCTATTTGAGCCTTCTCACCCATGAATTTGTGATATGCCACTGACAACAAACCGGAAAAATTCGTAAGGTTACCATCGCCAGCCCTGTCATTGTACAACTGGAGGCCTGCAGCCAGGAAGTCGTCATGAGAGATGTCATAAACTATCGGGAGATCAAAAGATGCAGCGTAAGTAACAAAAGGAACCGTAACGCTTTTCCACTGGTTACGGTAAACGCCGGCTGCACGCCATTGGCCGCTGAAACCACCTGTAAAGGAGGGGTTAACGATGAGCGGCGAGGCTTCGAACTGGGTAAAGTGAATATCCTGGGCCTGCAGTGGAGCCTGGAGGCCAAGCGCCATAACTATGCCCAGGCCTAAGCGGGTTATAATATTCTTTTTGGTCATGATATACTTACCTTAAATGGATGTTATCTAATTAGTGTTACGTTTCCTTGTTTTACAAACTTAAGCCCTGTATTTGTATATGCCTCAATGGTATAGACATATACACCAAATGGCTGAGGTTCACCTTTGTATTTCCCGTCCCATCCCTGATTTATGTCAGAGGTCTCGAAAACAACGTTCCCCCAGCGGTTGAAAATACGGAAATTTTTCAAAGTTGCAATGCCCCGCTTTACAATTTTTAATTCCGAATTTGGCCCGGAGCCCGGAACGAATGCATTTGGTATGTCGAGAACAGATTCGGGATCAACAATTACTTTAATAGAATCTGTAGCCGGGCAACCCCATTCTGTAGTGCCTTTTACAATATACTTTGTGGTCACTTCAGGCATTGATACGGGGTTTGATATATCATCATCGCTAAGCCCTGTAGGCGGGAACCAATGATAGTACATCACATTACCCTGTGGATTCATCTGGTAGCTCTCGCCAGGGTAAAGCCTTACCGAATCGGGGATATCTATTATAGCATTGGAGTGTACGAAAAACTTAACGTCCAGCGTATCATGGCAACCATGCACATCAGTTATAAGCACTTCGTAACGTGTATCCCTGTATGGATAAATAAGGGGGTCTGAAGCCAGGGAATCGCTTATGACACCGGGATCATTAGGTGTCCAGCTATAGAATACACCCCCTGTAGCATGCAGATAAACGGAATCGAGCGGGCATATATTGGTATCTATCGACGGGCTGATACCACCAAAATTACCGGGGAATACCGTGATATAGGTAGAGTCAGAACCTTTACACCCATTTGGTGTAGTAACCGTAAGAATGTAGTTATTACTGCTATCGCCTGTAAATACTATATCAGGTGTGTTATAGTTATCAAGACCTGTATTAGGGGTCCATGCATAAGTATAATTGGGATATGGAGGATCTACCGTAGCGTTGATTATGATGCTCTGCCACTGGCACATTTGTGCTGAATCGGGAATATTCACTACCGGGTTAGGCTGCACCTCTACATTGAAGGAGTGTATCATATCAGGACAACCCGGATAAGTAGCGGTGATCGTATAAGTGATCGAGGTATCGGGTGTCATCTGCGGATCGATAATGAACGGATTGGACACGTAAGTGGAAGGCGACCATGTATAAGAGAAGTTAGGATCACCGTTAGCCCTTACCTGTATCAGCCCACCTACGCAAACTACGGTATCAGGATTGAGCAGTGCAAAGTCATTGGGCAGCTCATGTATGGTAATAGTATCGGTGCGTGCGCAACCTACAGCACCGGGATCGGCAGTGACCACATAAGTAACGTCATTTTGTACGGTCGGTGTACTTACCGGGTTTTGTATCGCAGCGTCACTCAGGTAAGTAGCCGGACTCCATGAATAGGTATAGGTCTGGTTAAGCGGTGTAGTTACTGCATTGAGCGGCACAGGCACACCTACGCAGGTGGTCACATCGGGGCCAAGGTCCACCGTTGGCGGGAACTTCACATCGATAGTGATATTACCCTGCATAGAAGGACAACCTGAACCCGGAAGCTCAGCAGTGACCGAATAAGTAGTAGTGGTCGTAGGCGTGGCAGTTGGAGACAATATATTGGGATCGTCCAAACCGGTAGAAGGTGTCCAGTGATAATTTAGGATACTATCGCCTTCAGCAAGGATATGCACTGAGTTGCCAATACATATTGGTGTGTCTGGGGAGATCACATGCAGGTAAAGCGAATCGTAAATAGTTATCTCTGCGCTGTCTGATATCTGGTTGCCATTGCAGAGGTAAGGAGAAAGTATATACAGTTTAACTGTTTTAGGGCCTGCCGGTGGTATAACGGGCAGTGCATTGATATACACGGTATCGGTAAGGCTGTCTGCCGGTATCACCGCACTATCAGCTATGGTCACATAGTCGTATCCATTTATCGCAGTGCCGCCTATCTGGAAATGCACTACTTTGGGAAGAGGCGTAGCTACCGGCCGGGTAAATACAAATTTACCGGGTGCGCAACCCCTTACTACATAGGGAAGACCGCCGGGACCGAAAGTAGCAATAGACGTAGTGCCCGAAGTAAGGCTGCCAGCTTCGAGCCAAACACCTGAATCGAGTATAAAATCACCGGCATCACCAACTGCCAGCTTAAGGTGATATGTATCGCAGGCTGTTACCGGTGATATGGCCGTAAACACCTCAGTAAAACCCGCATAAGTTATGTATATCCCTGCATTATTATTCACATAATATTGGGCAAAAGGAGAGCCGGGCCCCATAGCCTGACATGGGCCTAAATTCAATACATTATTTACTACCGGATCTGTGGTACTGTTTACCGCCACGGGGATATTGGTACCGGGTATCAAGGCAATATTGGTAGGCGTAGGTATATCAGGGCCGGAAATGAAAAAGCCAAAAGCATCGTTATAACCGGAACAGGAATAACCGGTATATTCTACTGAACCGAAAACATAGTTGAACTTAACCGTATCGCCGGAAGGCACAAAATCAAACTCAAGTATGCAGGCATCGTGTGTGGAATTACCCGCCAGGTTAGTGAGATCCGGATCGCCGGGGAAATTATTGGAAAAACTCGGCCCACCTACCGGGCCTGCCGTTGCAGATGCATGGCCTGAGGTTAAAACGATACCACTATCAATGCCAAGATTGCTCACACCATTGAATGTTCCGTTTGCCAGCTGCGCGCAGTTCAAAGAAGGATTCAGTACAATAACACCGGCGCCTGTTAGCTTAGCAGCAAGGGTATCAGCCGTTTGGTTAGCTACTACAGCATAATTCTGTGCCAGTGATGTATCGGTAATAAAAGCAGATAGGACCAAGATGGATAATAAGTAATAAATTCTTTTCATATTTGCGGCCATTTTCATGGATTTTTTATAATAGACGGTACTCTGCAAAAAAAAGTTTGCCTTTTAGTTGCAGAATTATCAAAAATACGGTTTTTATAAATGTTTTTCAAGAGTTTTTTAAACAAAGCAGCTACTTTATTAATATTGTACCTTTGCGCATCGTTTGCCCGGTATGGCCAGTAATAAGAAAAACAAAAATATAACTAAGCAAAAAGCTGAGGATCAACACCCGGCTGTGGGTGAACAGGCAAAAAGCAGGCAAAGCAGGCTTGGCGCCGGCATAATACTACTATTATGCGGGGTTTATACATGTGTTTCGATCATCAGCTATTGCTTCACCTGGCAGGCCGACCAGGATAAGCTCTTCAGCAGCAACGGTCTGAATCATTTCATATTCAAAGACAAAGGCCCTGTGGCCAATATGGGCGGGCGCATAGGCGCGGCCTTATCACACATCCTGGTATATAAAGGTGCCGGTATCGCCTCCTTAGTGATCGGCATGGCCATAGCAGCTCTTGGCATATATCTCATATATGGCAAACGTGCCATGCCGGGGCTCCGCTATATGCGCTGGGCATCGATAGTATTGCTGCTTACCGCTCCCACGCTTGCCTACCTGGCACCACATGCAGCTTTTCCTTACGGAGGGGCATTGGGCAATGAGATCATTACCTACCTCAATGGTGCGGTAGGCAGTGCCGGCACGGCAATGATCTTACTTGCAGCCATCTTTTTCTTCCTGTTCGTAGTACTGGCTCTTGACATACGCCCCTTATTGCACCGTATGCACCATGCAGGCAAAAGGGCGGGCACTGCACTGGCGGGTATGGCTCAAAGCAATAAGCGTGATGAACCGCAAGCTGAAGAAGAAGACACAAGTGAACATATAATACCTGTCACAATAAGCAATGAGGAGGCCCCCGCAAAGGAATGGAACATGACCCTCTCTGAAAAGGCTCCGCAAAAAACCCTTAATGACCTCTATGCAGAGACCAGCAGTTCGGTAAACGTGTACGATACAGATACTGTAACAGAAGAAGAGGAAACTGAAGAAGAAGACATAGAACAAGAAGTGGTATTGGAAGTGCCCAAAAAGAAAAAGGAAGAAGCTCCTGCAGATGATGATGAACTTTCGTTTGAAGTGATACAGCAGGAAGATGAGCCCCTTATTAAAAACGGTGCGCACATCAGTATAGCAGACAATGAACCTTATGCACCCGAGCTGGACCTCCCCAGCTATAAATTCCCCCGCCTGGACTTGCTTGAAGACCGTGCGCAGGAAACCATTGCCCTGGATAAAGGAGAACTGGAAAAGAACAAAAACCAGATCATACAAACGCTGCGCAGCTTTGGTATAGAGATACAGCGCATCAGCGCCACCGTAGGGCCTACGGTGACCCTGTATGAAATAGTACCTGCAGAAGGCGTGCGCATATCCAAGATACGTAACCTGGAAGATGACATTGCCCTCAACCTTGCAGCTCTGGGTATACGTATCATAGCCCCTATACCAGGCCGTGGTACCATAGGCATTGAGGTACCGAATGCGCATAAGCAAATAGTATCGATGCGGGCACTGCTGGCAAGTGAAAAATTTGCCAACTCCAAAATGAGCCTGCCCATTGCGCTGGGTAAAAAAATAGATAATGAGAACTACATAGTAGACCTGGCCACCATGCCGCACCTGCTGATGGCGGGCGCTACAGGCCAGGGTAAGTCTGTAGGTATAAATGCAATACTGGTATCGCTCCTTTACAAGAAGCATCCTGCACAACTGAAGTTTGTGATGGTGGACCCTAAAAAGGTGGAGCTGTCGATATACCGGACTATAGAAAAACACTTCCTGGCCAAGCTGCCCAACGAAGAGGAAGCCATCATTACCGATACCAAAAAGGTGATCAACACCCTCAATGCATTGTGCATTGAAATGGATAACCGTTATGAATTGCTGAAAGAGGCCGGGGCCAGGAATATCAAAGAGTATAATGAAAAATTCATCAACCGCAGGCTGAACCCCGAACGCGGGCATAAATACCTTCCATTCATTGTGCTGGTAATTGATGAATTTGCCGACCTGATCATGACCGCAGGTAAAGAAGTGGAAATGCCTATCGCACGCCTGGCACAGCTGGCACGTGCTATCGGCATACACCTCATTATAGCCACACAACGGCCATCGGTAAACGTAATTACCGGTACTATAAAGGCCAACTTCCCTGCACGTATCGCATTCAAGGTATCGGCAAAGGTGGACTCCCGAACCATACTCGATTCGGGCGGTGCGGAGCAACTGATCGGCAGGGGTGACATGCTGGTATCGCATGGCAGTGAACTGTTGCGCCTGCAATGCGCTTTCGTAGATACGCCCGAAGTAGAACGTGTGGTGGAATTCATCGGTGAACAAAGAGGTTACCCATCTGCCTTTGAATTACCGGAGTATGAAGGAGAGGACGGTGATAGCGCAGATAAAGTACTGGACCTTACCAACCGTGATAAACTATTTGAAGACTGCGCCCGCACTGTGGTGCAAACCCAATCGGGCTCTACCTCTATGTTGCAGCGACGCTATAACCTGGGCTATAACAGGGCTGGCCGTATAATGGACCAACTGGAGGCTGCCGGTATTGTGGGCCCTGCCATAGGCAGCAAACCCAGAGAGGTATATTTTAAGACCGATGCCGAATTGGAACAGTTTTTGAAAGGATTAGACTAAAAGACGGAAAAACACTTAATTATTTTTAAATCTATTAATTATCCGAGCAGAAAAATGAAAAAGTTACTGAGTGTATGTTTATTGATGTTGTGGTGCGGCATGCAGCCTCTACAGGCACAGGATGCGAAGGCGAAATCTATACTGGAGGCAGTAAGTAAAAAAATAAATGGCCTTAAATCCTTAAAAGCAAACTTTGCCTTTCACCTGAATGGTGCCAATGGCAAAGTAAAAGAAACTAAAAAGGGCAGTTTTGCTATGAAAGGGCAAAAATACCATGTACTTATAGCCGGGCAGGAGATAATATGTGATACCAAGACCATATGGACCTACATGAAAGAGGCCAACGAGGTGCAAATAAGTAATTTCAACCCCGATGAGCAATCCATATCGCCTACCAAGCTTCTTACCAATTTTTACGATAAAGAATACAGCTATAAATATGCCGGCAGCAAAAAGGTGGCCGGAAAAAACTGCGACGTAATAGAACTGACCCCCACAAATAAAGGCAAGCAACTCAGCAAACTGGAACTTGCCGTTGATAAAGCGAGCAAAACAATTACCGGTGGCAATATTTGGGAAAAGAATGGCAATAATTACCAGTACGAGATAAGCAATTTTACGCCTAACCCGAATATTAGTGATAGCTATTTCACGTTTGATACCAAGGCACACCCGGGAGTAGAAGTGGTGGACCTTCGCTGATAATAATTGAAGCAATTAAAAAGCCCCGCCTTAAGGCGGGGCTTTTTAATTATTTGGCTTTCCCTTGCTCTTCCAGCATACTCATCTCTTTGGCCTTAGCGAGAAACTCAGATGCAAATATGAAATCGTTGAGCACTTTATCTTTACTGAATATAATTTCACGGTTAGAACCTTCCCACTGCTTTTTGCCTTTGTACATGTAAACAATATGGTCACCGCTTTCCATAACGGTATTCATATCGTGGGTATTGATGATGGTCGTTATGTTATACTCTACCGTTATCTCTTTTACCAGCTTATCAATAAGCAATGATGTTTGCGGGTCGAGGCCGGAATTGGGCTCATCACAAAAAAGATATTTAGGGTTAAGCACTATGGCCCGGGCGAGGGCAACACGTTTTTTCATACCACCGCTTATTTCGGCCGGGTATTTTTTATGTGCATCTTTCAGGTCCACACGGTCCAGTACTTCTGTGGCCCGCTTGCGCTTCTCGCGCCTTGTCATCCGCGTGAACATATCGAGCGGGAACATGATATTTTGCTCTACCGTTTTACTGTCAAAAAGGGCTCCTCCCTGGAAGAGCATGCCTATCTGCTTGCGTATCTCCTTCAACTCCGCCTCTTCCATTTTAGTGATATCCCTGCCTTCATACAATACTTCACCCGTATCCACAGGCAATAAGCCGATCATTATCTTCATCAGTACGGTCTTGCCGCTGCCGCTTGAGCCTATTATGAGGTTGGTCTTACCTTCCTTCATACTTGCTGAAACATCATCGATCACCACCTTATCTCCAAAGCTTTTCCTGATATTCTTTATTTCGATCATCTAAAACAGATTACATGCCAAAAATCGTAACAATTTCCGACAACATGAAGATAATAAAAACTATACCCGGATAAGCATTCTGCTTACAATATAGCCCGGAGGCTCATCCTGCCGGTATGTATCACATTGGTATTGCCCGCCTTCCTGCCCTCGTATTCCAGCGATACCTCTATGCCTTTGGTCACCTTGCGCTCCCAAGTCATTCCCCATAGAAAATTATCCCCTTTTTGCAGGGCATCGAGCATGGTGAAGGCTATAGGCGCCGATACCAGCCCGTCGAAATATATATTCGAATAGGTGCCCCTTAATTGTATCGCCCCCGTACTGGTCTTACTTAGCCTGAACTCGAGGTTGGCACTTTCTATCTTTGCATGCTCACCTCCGTACTGTATACTGTTGTCTCTTTCTTCATGTTTATAAGAGCCAGTTATCCGCAATACAGAACGGTAGAGCCAGGTGAGTGACGGCTCACCCGACCAATTATCGATATGATAGCTCCGTCCGTCATCCAGGGCCGACAAGTAAGCCCTGTATCCACCCTTGCCTGAAAGCGTGAGCATCCATGCCCGGGTGATATTCCAGCGCAGCCTGCCCAGGTGCTGCTTGCTATTGTTCGATTCCACACCATAGTTGAGTAATTGCTTACCATTATTATTGAGGTAATTATAATCAAGGCCCCACTTTGTGCTGCTGCGGTTGAAATAAAAAGTGTTGCTGAAGGAATTATTGGTCACGATAATAGACGCATCATCGGCAACGTTCACAAAAGGATTATATGAATTAAGGCCTTGTGAAGCCAGCAGCCTGTTACCTATCTGCAATGCCAACTGGTCTGAAAAGCGGGAAACAAATCGCTGCCAATGCTTTTTATCATCCCTCCAAAAATAAGAAGGGTCAAAGGTGATAGACTGGTTGAAATTCACATAATTCACTTTTACATACTCATTGGTCGGTGTGTAGACCCGAATGAATTTCTTCTGGTCAGGATACAAGGCCACTTCAAATTCGTTGGCCTGCTGCACTCCGTCACCGTTGTAGTCTATCCAGTTATATACACCCTGGCCTGCCGGCACTTCCACATAGGTATAAGAGCGTTTTTGCTCCTGCCCTGCACCAAATTCGTATAAAGTAGTTCCACTCAATACGCCCTTCAGAATACTGCCTGTATATTCCAGCCTGCCCAATAAACTCTCCTCGGGTTTCTGGCTTTTGAAGGTACTGTCATCAATATAAAGCTTACGGTAAGTACCCGTAAAATCAATACGATGGTCCTGCCAGCGGGCTATGCCTACGCGCAGGTCTATATTATGACTATGGCTCTGTTGCCGGAAGTCATTATTGCGGGGCAACTGATCCCTGCGCAGGGAATAATTTATGGCCCAGTTGAACGCCTGCTTGCCCGGCGTTTTCAGGTAAAAAGAGGTAACATCGAAAGCAAATGCTGCCGGTGTGAGCGTATCACCGGTTTTGCTGCGTATGGCATCGTGCTCAGCATCATAGCGGCCGCCTGCGATCATATTCAGCAATGGCCTTATTTTGTATTCAGCATACACCGATGGCCTGAAAAATGTTGTTTTCCAGGAAGTATCGGCTGCATTAAGCATATTCATTACAAAACCGGCATGCACCGCCTTATAGTTATGGTCGTAGGATACAATGTTCCGGTAGCCGGAATAATCACTGCCGCGTTTATATAGCGTGAAGTCATAGGCCGTTGTACCAAACCGTTTGTTTTGCAGCTTTGTGCCCACATTCACAAGCTGCTCATCAGGCTTGTCGCCGGCCTGTGGCACATTCCAGTCCCGCCCAAACTCTACATTCCTGTATGGCGCGATGGCTTTGAACCTGTCTTGCACAAATTCATACGACACTTTATTCTGCAGGCTCCATTTGCTTTGGCCGGTGCTATCCCTGCTGCCCAGGGGCCTTGTTTCTATATAGCTCAGGTGAGCCGCAGTACCGAGATGAGTGTTATTGTCCCTTGAAGAAAACAAATTAGGGTCAGTATTGCTGGCACCCACTTCCAAATTGATGGTTTTTAATGAATCGATATTATAGGTGGTATTAAGGGTGAATACCTGCTGCATTTTAGGAGCTATAAGCAGTTGCACTGGTGCATAATTGCCCCGGTGATCGCCCGCTACAGGCGCTATCCAGCTATAGACCCTGCCATTGGCATTGGTATTTGCCAAAATGTAGTCGCCCATACCGTCGCCCACAAAAGAGAAGGAGAGGCTATACCGCGCACTATCGGGGTTAGTCGTATAAATGAATACGGAATCATAATGCACACTGGCAACTGTACTGTCCACAAGTTTATAAAGGATCTTATTCGCCGCAAATGTATCAGTTGCGATATTGGGGTAAAAAGCACTTTGCACCGAATCGCCTATGCCCGAGAGAAAACGCTTTTGTGCGCCATCAAGGTTTTGCAGATAAGGTTGATTTTTTGCATCCTGGTTGCTATATGCATTTAAACGGATGTTCCACTTATTCCCTATCTGCAACTCATCATAAGCATATACGAGCGAATTGAGATAGTTGCGGTCCTGGTATTCAAACTCCACCTGTATCCGGGAGTCTTTGGTGATCATACGGCGGGGCATGAAGCGCAGTTCGGCCGTGTTGTAGTCGATCACATAATCGGCATTTTCACCACGCTCCATAAGCACATTGTTGATATATACACGCTCGGTACCTGCCAGTACGATAAAGAATTGTTCCCCGTTATTTCCGCTCAGTTTATATGGCCCCTGGTTGCCCTCTTGCCCGTCAAAAATATTCCGGGCAAAGGCCCCTTTGGCTATAGAACCGCTCAAGCCGGTCTTGTTCACCGTATTGCGGTTCAGCCTGAACTCATCCTGGTAATATACACCCTGAACACGTTTGTAAAAATTCAGAAAGTAACCGGGAGGCCGTTCCAGCGCATAATCCCCTAGGGTTAGGTCGTGCTTGTTCTTTTGCAGGTGTATGAATACCTGGTCGAACTCCTGCAGGCGCTGTGTATTGCCTTCGGGTTGAAAGGGGATCGTATTATCGGTGATGGCGGCATCCAGTTTTATACTGTCCAGTATATAGCCGCTCATCTGCATATTGAATTGCGAATTGAGTGTTACATCCTGGTTGTTACCCAGGGTGATGCTCCTGCCATAGCTACCCTTGTAATCCAGTTGGTTAAAATCCACAAAATTGCGGCTGTTTACAGCATCTTCATCGTAATGATATATCGGGAATACATAGTTAGAATCAACCAATCGGCGGTCCTTATGGCTATACACTTGAGCCAGGGATACATTCAGTGTGCGGTAAGTGATGGCTACGGAGTCCGTCGCTGGCTTATGCCTCCAAACCAGCCTGCCCTGCGCTGCCAATGTAATAAAATCCGTATCGGGTACATTAAGGATATGCACCGAACCTGGCTCAATAGAAAATGTATCCAGGCTTATGGTATCGGCAAGCGGGTAAACGGCCTTGTGCAGAGTTGACGAAAAAACACCCTGCCTGTACTGCGCCCTTAAGCACGCAGGCACAAGAAAAAGAACAAAACACCATGTAAGCCTTGATAATAGCCGCTGCAATCCCTGTGTTTTAAGGAAATGTACTTAATTTTTACGGATTGGCGCGCTCACTGCATTACACCTGGAACACCCCGGTCTTGAACTCTTTTATTTCCGGGTTATGATTTGCGGCATTCAGTCCTTCAGATATCACACGCCTTGTTTCTGCCGGGTCTATGATCTCATCCACCCACAGGCGCGCTGCTGCATAGTAAACCGAGGTCTGCGCCGTATAACGGTCGGTGATCTCTTTCAGCATCTCTTTTTCTTTCTCAGGAGCTATCTCCTGCCCTTTTGATTTGAGTGCCGCTACCTGTATCTGCAACAATGTTTTTGCCGCCTGCTCGCCACCCATAACGGCTATGCGGGCATTGGGCCATGCGTAGATAAAACGCGGGTCGTAAGCCTTGCCGCACATAGCATAGTTGCCTGCACCGTATGAATTGCCTATGATGATGGTGATCTTCGGTACCACAGAATTGGCCACGGCATTCACCAGTTTGGCACCGTCTTTAATGATACCTGAATGCTCACTGCGGCTGCCTACCATAAAGCCGGTAACATCCTGCAGGAACACAAGGGGTATCTTTTTCTGGTTGCAGTTTTGTATAAAACGGGCCGCTTTATCGGCACTGTCATTATAGATCACACCGCCTATCTGCACTTCGCCCTTACCGCTCTTTACTATTTTGCGCTGGTTGGCCACTATGCCTACCGCCCAGCCATCTATACGTGCGTAGCCGCATACTATGGTCTTGCCATAGTCTTCCTTGAATTGGTCGAAGATCGAATTGTCTACTATACGTTCTATCACATCCACCACATCGTATGGCTTGCTGTTATCCGTGGTCACGAGTCCATATATCTCTTTGGGGTCTTTGGCCGGTTCTGCAGGCTTTGCCCGGTCGAAACCTGCGCGGGGCTGCTCGCCCATTTTATCGATGATGCGGCGCACCTGGTCCAGGCACTCCTGCTCGGTATCAAATTTATAATCCGCTATGCCGCTTACTTCCGTATGTGTTTTAGCCCCGCCAAGGGTCTGTATATCCACATCTTCGCCAATTGCAGCTTTTACCAGGTAGGGCCCGGCCAGGAATATCGAACCATTACCTTCCACCATCAGGGTCTCATCGCTCATTATAGGCAGGTATGCACCGCCGGCCACACAACTGCCCATCACCGCTGCGATCTGTGTGATGCCCATAGCGCTCATCTGTGCATTGTTCCGGAATATGCGCCCAAAGTGTTCCTTATCCGGGAATATCTCGTCCTGCATGGGAAGGAACACACCCGCACTGTCCACTATATATACAACGGGTAAATGGTTCTCCATGGCTATCTCCTGCAGACGCAGGTTTTTCTTGCCTGTTATGGGAAACCATGCCCCCGCCTTTACCGTATTATCATTGGCTATGATCATGCACTGGCGGCCATGTATATAGCCCAGGCCTGCCACCGTACCGGCAGCGGGACAGCCACCATACTCTGTATACATCTCATAACCGGCAAAGGAACCTATTTCCGTAAAAATGCTGTCTTTATCCACAAGGTAGGCTATACGCTCGCGCGGGCTCATTTTACCTTTTTCTTTAGCTTTATCCATCGCTTTTTTACCGCCACCCTGGCTTATCTGTGCGTGGCGTTGCTTTACCTGGCTAACGGCCATGCGCATGGCATCTTCATTTTTATTGAATTCTAGGTCCATCCCGTATTACAGTTTGTCGCAAAAATAGGGCGATATTTCCTTTAATGCCAAAAACTGTCACATGTCTGTAAAAAGAGGCAATAATCTTAATATAAAACAGGTATATGACAATAACAGATTTTTTCAAATAAAGAATATACCTCAAATTTGTTAACACGGCCTGTGCAGTAAGGTAAATGAACATGAAAAAGCTACATCGTTTTATATATTTTTTATGCGTCGCAATATTACTTCATGCCGATGCATATGCTACGCACGTTTATGGTGGCGAGCTGTTATATACATACATAAGCGGCAATCAATACAAGCTAACCCTTACATTGTATGGTGATTGCAGTGCTAATACTGGCGTATTCAATAAACTTTATACTTCTAGCCCTACCATACATATTTATCACGATAATCTACAGGATTCAACTCATATACGCCTGCAGCCCAGTGCAAATATCGGCGAGGAAGTATCACCCGTTTGTCCTGCTGAAATAAACAATACAAGCTGCAATGGCGGTACATTACCCGGTGTTAAACGCTTCATTTATACCGGCACGGTATCATTGAACACAAATTCTGCAAACTGGCATTTTTTGTTCATAGGCGAGCTGGATGATAGTACCGGTGCAGGCCGTAGCTACCAGATAACCAATGTGAATAATGCCGGCGGCACTTATGTATATCTCGAAGCCACGCTGAATAATACAGGCGGACCAAATTCTTCTCCTTTATACACTACCATACCTACCCCTTTTTATACTGTAAATGTACCGCAACAATATAACCAGGGCGCTGTAGATGCAGATAATGATTCACTTGCTTTTCAACTGGTCAATGCCCTTGACCGCGGGAATAATGTTACCTATTATAGCGACCCTGATATAACACTATCGGGCACTAATCCCATGGTAACCGATTCAGGACAGTTTGCCTTTAATCCCCTGAACGGGCAGATGAGCTTTAAACCCTCCATATTGCAGGATGCACTTATCGTGAACAGGGTGACCGAATACAAAAATGGAGTGGCCGTGGGCAGCAGTATGCGCGAGATGACCTTCGTGGTGCTGGATAACCCTAACCTGGACTATGTGCAAAACACCGATGCCGTAAACATCACCGGTGGCTACAGTAATGGCAACAATGTAATTAACATGTGTACCGGCACATCATCGGTATCCTTTGATATACATGCAGTAGATACCCTGCAAAACCAGGTAGCAGTAAGCCACACCTCCCTGCCCACCGGGGCCAGCCTTACTGTTCAAAACAATAACACCACCGCTCCCGACCTCCATTTCAGCTGGAACACGGCATCAGTACCGTCAGGGGTATATAACTTTTTTGTGAGCTATAAGAACAATGCGTGCCCCATATCCACTACACAGACCATAGCTTACACCATCAACATCGTTGATCCTTTCAATGTGCTTTCCATATCCCAAACCGCAACACATTGTTATTACAATGCCGATGCAACCATCATTATTAAAAACGGGGTACTACCTGCCGATATTACCATTTTAAGCAATGGCAACCCGGTTATCAATACGACCATCACCAACGATACGGCAACTTTTTCGCTTCCTGCAGGCACCTATACGGGCATCGTTTCGGCCCCGGGCATACCGGCCTGTTCCGCACCTTTCAGCTTCACGATAGTAGATAGCGGCGATTACCCCTTCCCGGTCGATATTTCCGGTGTGCTTAATTACTGCATTGGAGATCCTGCAACGGCACTGGTCGTTACCCCCGACAGCGATGCCATTGTGCACTGGTATACTGCAGCAGGAGATAGCCTTATTGCTGCCCCCATACCACCTACCGATACTGTGGGCATCTACACATGGTACGCAACCCAGCAGGTTGGCCCCTGCATCTCCGAAAAACAAACCGTGACCGTGCATGTATATGACAAGCCACCTATTGAGATATTATCAGAACAAGGCACCGTATGCGTAGGCGAAATAATATATCTTGAAGCTACAGGCGGTCAAAATTACGACTGGCAGCCTTTTGATAAAATACTCACAGACAAGGACGGCAAACCATATATCCGTGTATTCGGGCCCGAAGAATTCACGCTCTATGCCCGCTCTGCAAATGGCTGCAAAGACTCCATAAAGCTACGTTATACCAATGTGGAGCCCTGCTGCCAGTTCAGCTACCCTAACGCCTTTACACCCAACGGCGATGGCAAGAACGACCGTTTCCGTGCGCTGGTCGTCGGCAATATGGAGTTTTACGAGCTCAGCATTTATGACCGCTGGGGCAAACGCATGTTCTGGAACAATGATCAAAACGCAGGCTGGGATGGCACCTTCAGGGGACGCCCCTGTAATGCCGATGTATATTTCTACCGTGTACACGCCATTTGCTACACCGGGCATGAGGAAGATATTACTGGCACGGTAGAATTACTGAGATAAGCGGCACGGCGCTTATTCCCACTTGAATATCCTTGAGGCTACAGCGTAAATAACTATGCCCCATACAATGAGTATCAAAAGATCAGTATGCACATCCCATATACCTGCACCTTCAAAAGCTATCTTCCTCAGCGCATCATTGAGATAGGACAGGGGCAATAAGCGGCAGAGAGGCTGCAGCCATTTAGGAAAATTATCGATCGGGAAGAAGGTACCTGCCAGCAGGAACTGGGGCAGGGTAATGATATTGGACAAGGGCGGTATCGCCGATTCGTTCTTGGCTACACTGCTGATGATGAAGCCAAAGCCCATAAACACCATCATAGCAATACCACATACAAAGAGCATCTCCAGGAAAGTGACCCAGCCATTGATAAGCGTGTAATCAAAAGCGTAGTGCCCTAATGAGATAATAATGATGGCCCCCATCATCTGGAATATCATACGCGCTATACCCTCACTCACCACGATCACTTCGCGGCGCACCGGCGTGGCAAAAAAGCGCTTGAGTACCAAGGTCTGTCGCATATTAAAGAACACAAAGGCGGTACCAAACACACCCGATGCCAGTAAAGAAAAACCCAGTTGTCCCGGCAATATGAAATCGATCATTTTGTAATCGCGCACCTGTTCTATATGCACATCTATATCTGCCAGCTTATCTATGCGCTCCTGGAGTTCTGGGTCCATGCGCTGCATAATGTCTTTCAGTATTGATTGCAGTTGCCTCACTTTATCTTCCTGCCCCGATGTGCTGTTGAGCATTATTTTATATCGTGGTATCACGCCTTCCGGCTGCGGCTGTATGTTTATTGTTGCAGCAATATCCCCTTCGGCAAGGTCTTTCATAATGCCGGCACTATCCTTGCCTGTATCCCATTTTATTACCGGCACCTGGTGCATTATAGCATAAAGCATATTGCTGGTATCACTGCCCGGTTCGGCAGCCACCTTTATGCTATACCCCCTGCCATTGCCCAGGAAACCGAACACCAGTATGAATATCAGCGGGAAAGCGATACTGAATACTATTGCCGACGGGCTTTTGAATATGGCCTGCAGGCTGGCCTTTATAAGTGCGCGCATAGCGCGGGCATTACTATAACTGGACATTATGCGGTTTTACCGCGCAAAGATAGAGATAACTGCTAAGGGATTGTCATAAATATGTAGCATCCCCCATGGTAGCACTTATATCCGGTGCTTCCTTTTTACAAAGAGGCCTGGCCCGCGGAGCCCAGTTCTTTCTGCACCTTTTTAGGGAGCTTTGAGCGTATGATATCGTATGACTGGTGTACATAATGCCTCCATTCTGCCTCTTTAAGGCTGCCAAAGCCTTTTATATTGACCCATTTATTATGTGCCATATAAGCTTGTGGAGTAATGCCCGGTCGCTCCGTCAGTTCGTCGAAATCTTCGGGGGTCACTTTGATACTGGCGCCATCCCGGGTACCATCAGCCGAAGTGATGCAAAACATCTTTTCAGCCACCATAAAACAAAGATGATCTTCCCACTTGATACCTTCGGTTGCACCCGGGAAAGAAAGGCACATAGCGCGCAGCTTGTCAAGATCCATATACTGAAAGATAATAAGCAGGCCTTATAGCTGCAAGCAAAGAACGCCAAATGATTAACTTTGCCGCCATGAATATATTGGATAACCTCGTGTATGATATTGGCTTGCACGACGGGAACGATACAAAGTACTACCTCTATAAAGGCTATAATGTAGTGGCTGTTGATGCTAACCCTAAATTTATTCAACAAGCTGAAAAGGAATTCAAAGAATATATTGAACAAGGCCGGCTGACCTTATTGAATATCGCCATATCGGGCGAAGAAGGCGAGGTCACCTTCAATATTAGCGAAGACGATCATTTTAGCTCTGTCGACACTGCATTTGCATCAAGGGGCGGCACTTTGCAGAAAATAACAGTACCAGCCAAACGCATATCATCCCTCTTCGAACAATATGGCATACCCTACTACTGTAAAATTGACATAGAAGGTTATGACTCGGTTTGCCTCGGTAGTATCGACAAAAGCAAGGGTATACCGCCATATATATCTGCCGAATCGCTGGCCGAGCCAGCTGACAGGCAAATGGAAGAAAACGAAGAGCTTAAAATACTCGACCTGCTCCGGGACCTGGGCTATACCCGGTTTAAGCTAATAGACCAACATACTTTATTACCATTACAACCCGACAAAAAATTTTATACCTTAAGCCTTACTTTACCGGCCCGTGGGCTCCGTCATATCAAAAGGAAATTCGGGATCGATAACCAGGCCACCTACAGGAAACAACTAAATGCCCAACAAGGCTATAATTTTATCAATGGTGCATCAGGACCCTTTGCTGAAGACCTCGGTGGAACCTGGTACAACTACGATACGGCAAAGAGTATGTTCCTGCGCCATATGAATGATCATTATTCGAGAAAGTTTGTAAGAAAATTTTCATTTTGGTGCGACTGGCATGCAACAATAAATTAGCCTAAAATAACAGCCTGCAGGATCCTTAGATCCAAAATAAATTTGGATTCGCCCCCTCCATTATCGTAACTTGCCCTTACCGCCTATTTTTTAGGATAGCGGACAAAGGGGATGAGAAAAAACCTTATGACAAACCCTGAGTGTGGGCAGGAAACGGGAAAAGAATGTGATATTTTTGGGATATTTTCACTACCCAATGCATTGATTACCAATAAAAGTGTGGGAAATAAAAAATGTGGGAGGAGGCTGTTTTTCTTTCTTTGAAGAACGTTAAAAATATCTTCCAATAGGCCCGTGAAAAAGGAAATAACTAAATTACAAGCCGCTACGAAGACAAGCTGATGAGATACCGGATAATTGCAATAAGTATAGCAATAGCGCTGCTTGGAAGCGTTACTGCCCGAGCAGCCAAAATATTCATACCCATGGATGCCGAGACCCAGGCTGAACACCTCAAAGCTTACGGTATAGCATACGCTGCCCTTACTGAAGGCATAAAGGTCGATTGGCTGCTAAATTACAAAGGAGGCAGCTTTGGTATGGACCAGGCTGGTGATATCGAAAGGCTCTGCAAACTGCGCGGTGTCAATTACGAACTGATGAGCGATGCACAATACCTGGGCGTATTAGAGAAAATATCCGACCCCGATTTCAACGGTGATATCATCAAATTAGAAAAAGCGCCCAAAATTGCGGTATACACTCCACCCAATAAGCGTCCATGGGACGATGCTGTAACTATGGTGCTTACCTATGCCGAAATTCCCTATGACAAGGTATATGATGATGAAGTGCTGGATGGCAAACTACCTGAATATGACTGGCTGCACCTGCACCACGAAGATTTTACCGGGCAGTATGGCAAGTTCTGGGCACAGTACCGCAATACTGCATGGTACCAGGAAGATGTACGCCAGGCAGAGTCTATGGCAGCTAAACACGGCTTCAAAAAAGTGTCGCAGCTGAAGCTGGCCGTAGCAAAGAAGATACGCAACTTCGTTGCGGGCGGTGGTTATCTCTTCGCTATGTGCTCAGCTACGGACACTTATGATATTGCCCTTTCTGCTGACAATACCGATATCTGCGATGTACCTTTCGATGGCGACCCTATAGCTCCTGACGCCCAGCAAAAGCTTGACTTCACCCAATGCTTCGCGTTTAAGGATTTCAATATCAGTATTAATCCATACGAGTATGAGTTTTCCGATATTGACAATACCAATTTCCGGAAGGTACCGATGGATATCGACTATTTTACCCTCTTTACATTCTCGGCCAAGTTTGATCCCGTGCCCGCTATGCTCTGCCAGGACCATACCACTACCATAAAAGGTTTTATGGGACAGACCACTGCCTTCCGTAAAGACAAATTAAAAACGAGCGTGCTCGTTATGGGTGAGAACAAAACAGCTAATGAGGCACGTTATATACATGGTGAATTCGGCAAAGGTACATGGACCTTCTATGGCGGCCACGATCCCGAAGATTACCAGCACATCATCGGCGACCCGCCAACAGACCTGAGCCTGCACCCCACATCGCCGGGCTACCGCCTGATACTCAATAATGTGCTTTTCCCGGCAGCAAAGAAAAAACCAAGAAAAACGTAGTATTGTGCCTGAACGTTTTGATCAGCCAGATGAAAGCAAAACTTTATCCTTACCTGCCCGGTGTGCTGTTATTTATTATAGCACTGCTCATTAGCATCTTTACCTTTAAGGATTACGGCGTTGCATGGGATGAACCGATACAGGTAGAAATTGGTACAGTCTATTATAATTACGTAGCACAGCACGATACCAAACTGGAGACCTATGATAGCAGGGAATATGGTGCTGGCTTTGAATTGCCCCTTATCTTCCTTCAAAAAAAGCTGCGTATCGATGACAGCAGGAACGTTTACCTGTTTCGCCATTTTGTAACACACTTATTTTTTCTCATAGCAGCATTTTGTGCATACCTGCTGTGCTACCGTTTGTTTCAAAACCGTCTTATTGCGTCACTGGGTTTCATACTGATCGTCTGTATGCCCAGGATATATGCCCATTCCTATTTCAATACAAAGGATATCCCTTTATTAAGTATGTTCCTGGTCACCTTCACTGTTGCCCAGGCTGCGTTTAAGAAGAATAAGGCCCCATGGTACCTGCTCCTGGGTATGGCATGTGGTTATACCATAAGCATTCGTATCACTGGCATCCTGCCGGTAGCGATGCTCACTGTTTTTCTCCTTGTAGATATGGTCACATGCCTGGTAAATAAGAAAAATGCCCGAAAAGCAGTAATGCACCTCTTCATTTTTATTTTCTCATCCACGTTTACCTTATACTTATGCTGGCCTACATTATGGCATCACCCTTTAAAGAATTTCATTTGGGCTTACAATACCTTAGCACACTTCAGCAATTGGGGGGGCAAACTATTATTTATGGGGCAAGTATATGATGGCAATACCATACCATGGTATTATGCACCTGTATGGTTTGGCATTTCTACCCCTATACTTTGGCTGATAGCGGGTATTACAGGTATCGTATTTATCATTGTAGCTTTTTTAAAACGCCCGCTTTCCTTTATCCAAAATACGCCTTACCGTAATTACACCTTGTACCTTGCATGTTTTTTCGGTCCCTTATTAATGGTCATAGCCCTGCACTCTGTACTATATGACGACTGGCGGCACCTTTACTTTATCTATCCTGCATTTGCGCTCCTTGCACTATATGCCGTCAATGCCCTGCTACATACAAAATGGAAAAGGATTGTTTATGCCTTATGTCTTATGCAGGTAGCTTTGGTGATGGTTTTTATGGTCCGTGCACATCCATTTCAGCAAGTGTATTTCAACCAGCTCGTTAGCCATAAAGATGAAAGTCACAGGAAAAATTACGAGCTCGAATATTGGGGTTGCGCTTACAAGCAGGCCTTCGACTATATACTTGCTCACGATAGTTCCGACAGCATCCGGGTTTTCTGGTCGTTGAATCCCGTCATCAATAATGTTGATTTTCTGCCCGCAGAATACCGGAAACGCTTTTTGCTCCTTAACCGTAATGAAGTACCCTACTATTTTATCACAAATTTCCGCGGGCATCCGCAGGATTTCAATTATCCATACACCTATTATAATATTAAAGTGCAGAATAGCACTATACTAAGGGTATATAAATGCTATAAAGAAGAAGGCAAATAACAAAAAGGTAGCGGGCTTGTTATAACAAGCCCGCTACCTACCTCAATGCTACTTGATCGAATACCTGATACCTGCATAGATATTCCTGCCCATTACAGGCCCCCATATCATTGAAGCATCAAAATCCTTTCCGAAAGGATCACCTGAGCCCAGTATAGGGTTGGGCTGCATATAATTGGTAAGGTTTTCACCACCCAGATATAATTCAAGATCGTTCCTGAACTTTTTGCTTACCTGTGCATTCATCTGCACAAAGGATGGTGACCTGTATCCTTGCGGAGTGCTATACAGAGAAGGGATCCTTTTTGTCCCTATCCACTGTATCGTATAATCAAATTTCCAGCTATTATTGGTTTCGTAACCAAAATTGGCAAAGGCCCTGTTGGCCGCTACGAGCGGCTTCTCTTTCATAACGCCAGCATATCTTGTCATTACGTTGTACCAGCGATAAGCAAGACGCATGCTCAAATTGTGTACCAGCTCATAATCGAGCTGGGCCTGCAGGCTGTGCGCAAAGGAGTTTCCATGCAGGTTGTAAAAAGAAACCTGCCCCGGCACTTCCGCATCAGCTACCACCTGGTTTTGAAACCAGGTATAGTAATAATCTACGCCAAAGGAACCATCCCTGTAATTCAGCATGAACTTTTGTGTCAGGTTCACACCTGTATTCCAGGCCACCTCAGGCTGCAGATCATAGTTATTGCCTTTTACAGGTATAATAAAGCTGCGGCTACTGGCCATGTAACCCATGTTCTCAGCCAGTATATTGGCCGTGCGCTGGGCACGCCCTATCGACACACGTAATGCAGTCTTTTTGAACGGTGCATAACGCAAGTGCAGGCGCGGGGTAATAAAGCCCCCATACAGGCTATTGTAGTCGCCACGCAAGCCTGCTACGGCGGTAAACTTTTCCAGGTAAGTGTAGGTATATTCTGCAAATGCACCCGGCACAATTTCAGTACGCCTGAAGCGGTCCAATTCAAAGCCTTCGTTGTAATCATCTACAAGTGAGCTCAGGCCCAGCTTAAACCCATGGTTGGTGTTGCCGATTATGGACTGTAATATAAGGTTAGCATACAGGCTTTTCTGCGTGGCATCATAAGCGCGTTGCCCATATAGAGCATCCTGGTTGTGGTATACCCCCGATAGTTGCAGCCCTATACTTGTTGCAGGTTTGTCAGGGAATATCTTGCCTATCTTGGCCCATCCTTCAGCACGTTTTGTATTCAGCTCAAAGCCCCACGGCTTACCAGCCAGCTGCTCATCGCCTTTGTGGTAGGCCCATTGTCCCCCGGTATTGGTCTTATACACACCCTTAATACCCGCCTGCAGTTCAAGCCCATTATTCCCGTGATAGAACCAACGGTTGAGCAGTACGAACTGGTTGCCCAATGGCTGATCAAGGAAGCCATCGTTATTCTGATCTGTCTTTAGCCATTGCGAACTAACATTGGCAAACAAGTTGGAAGAGAGTTTTTTATTGAACTCTTTACGACCATAGAAATTGCCCTCGGTACGCCCCTGCCCGTTTTGATAAGCATTCAACAACACCTTTTCATCCTCAAAAGGCTTGCGCAATTCTATATTTATCTGGCCAGCTACACTTTCGTAACCGTTCACTACGCTCCCGGTCCCCTTACTTAACTGCATACCTTCGATCCATATGCCGGGTGTATAGGTAAGACCCGTGATCGCAGCAAGGCCGCGCACGTCAGGAATATTCTCCCGGGTAATAAGCGTATAAGGCCCGGCCAGGCCCAGCATTTGTATCTGTTTATAGCCCGACACGGCATCGGTAAATGCGACATCGACCGAAGGGGTGGTCTCGAAACTTTCACTAAGATTGCAGCAGGCAGCTTTGAGCAATTCACCTTTTCCTATTTCTTCTACCTTCATAGGCTTCATAAGGCCTATGCGGGTAGTGTTCAAATGCTGCTTTATGACTACCTCTTTCAACCTCCTCGGGGCTTTTAAGACCACATTTATGTTATTATTCCCCGCTTGCAGCTGAACCGTATCCGGGTCGTAACCGATATAGGAGATCACCAGCCTGCCGGCACTGTCGGGTATATCCAGGCTGAAGCTACCATCAGCCGAGGTCTGTGTGCCTGTTGCTGTTCCCGGTATGGCTACCGTTGCACCCGGCAATGCCTGTTTTTTATCTTTTCCGTTCTTTTCATATACGGCACCCGTCACTTGCCTGACCGTTGGCTGTGCCAATACGGAGCTACATGCAAGCAAGGATATGCCGCTGAAAAGCAGTCTGTTCATATAATTCATTTCGCGATGAGGTTTTAGTGTTTATGTATGGCCTGGTCCTTGTATGCACAGCATTCCGGCAGCTTCTTATAATCTTCGTCCTTTACTTTCACCAGTTCCGACTCATGGCCGGCATGGGCCACGTGCTCCAGGACGGTTTGTGCGGAGGTTAGCGATGGCCGGTAAGTAATGGTCAGTTGCTGCGTTTCCTTATCCCATTCTGCACGTTTGACACCTTTGATATAAGCAGCATTCTCAATGCGCTTTTTACATTGTTCACAATTTCCCGAGACCTTATAATGCTCCGTAACTATATCTTTTTTGTGCTGCGCAAAAAGAGTAAGGGAAGAAAATATAACTAATAGAAAAACGATGATCCGTTTCATAAAAAATCACTTATTAAGGTTAAAAAATAAAATGTACTTATCCGTATACGGGAGTACAGTTAACCATAATAAGTGAAGCGGGAATGGAGCTTGTATAAAGGTATATTTTGCCAGGTACCCGGCGGGGCATTGGCTTGATGTTGGGTAGCCGTAAGTGATAAAGCCGGCAGTGCCAAAGACCTCTCGCCATACAGCGGCAATACAGCTACATTAAAAAGCGGGATTTGTAATTTTAATTTATACGCAGATGCGTTGTTCTGTTCCTGCTGCACCTTAGCTACCACTACTTTGTCCTTGCAGCATTTCATGGGCTTCTTTGCCTCATTGCCGCAACCATCGTTGGCGCAACCGCCACAAAGTGCGGCTTTCAGGTACATATTCCATGATACCAGCTTGCTGCCGCAATAATGTGTGCTGATCATCACGCCCGACATTGCGAGCATATAGATGAACATCAACGGTATAGCAAGAAAACGCTTCATTATCCCTGCAAAGATACGTACTTAAACAATAAGGGCCTTATAGGATCATGGTATAAGCTTACATTATTCAGCAAACGGCATCATTGTTTTAACGCCTTCGCTACCATGGGTGTAAGTTTCCCGACCCATATGGCATACTCTTTTGCCGAGGGGTGCAAGCCATCTGCGGCAAGATATGCAGGTTGTGCCCCATTTTGCCTTGTGCTGTCGGTTATATACAGGTAATGGCACTTATGTGCCTCTGTTATGTCTTTGCAGGTAGTATTATACATATCTATCTCCCGGGCTACCCGCTCCCTGTCCCGGCCTTCGGCAAATGGCGTAGCGCCCCAGTCGGGTATAGAGAGTACAAATACATTTTGCGTATGCCCATTGGCAAATATAATTGCCTGCCGGAGCAACTGCTCATATTCTTCCCTGTAGTTTTCCACGGTCCGGCCACGATATTGGTTGTTAACACCGATCAGCAGTGTTACAAAAGAAAAAGTTTCATGAATATTATGCTCACAAATGGCTGTAGCCAGTTCATCGGTCGTCCAGCCTGTTTGAGCTATGATCACAGGGGCCGATACTTCCAGATGTTGCTCTTTTAAATGATTCACCAGCTGATGCGGAAAATTCTCCTGCATCGGTACTTGCTCCCCGATAGTATATGAATCGCCCAGGGCGAGATATGTATACATAGCCTGTCTTAATCTACTATCCTTAATTGATAAATACTGTTTTCACATTCACAAACTCCCGTATGCCAAATATACTCAATTCCCTGCCATAGCCACTTTGCTTCACCCCACCAAAAGGCAGCCGTGCATCTGAATGCACAAATGCATTTACAAAACAGTTACCGGCCTGCAATTCCTTAGCCGCTATCTTTTCAGCACGGGCCCTGTTCTTTGAAAAGATGCCTGCACCCAGTCCGTAAATACTATCGTTGGCTATGCGTATCGCATCCTTCTCATCTTTGGCTTCTATAATGGCCGCCACCGGCCCAAACAATTCTTCGTCATAAGCCGGCATACCCTTTTTAACATTACTGAGCACAGTTGGCGGGTAAAAAGCTCCTTCGCCCACAGGTATGTAACCACCACAAAGCAGCTTTGCACCCATGGCTATACTCCTTTGCACCTGGTCGTGCAACGTATCGCGCAGGTCCACACGAGCAAGGGGGCCTATTTTGTTAGCCTTATCCATGGGGTCACCAAATGTCGCTGCCTTCATTTGCTCTACTACTCTTTGCTCAAACTCTTTCCGGATGGCTTTTACCGCGACGAAACGTTTTGCGGCTACACAGCTTTGCCCGCTATTCACCAGCCTGCCATTTACACTAACCTGTACGGCTGTAGCCATATCTGCATCCTCCAGTATGATATAAGCATCGCTGCCACCCAATTCCAACACCTGCTTCTTGATATGTGCTGCCGCAACGGATGCTACTGCTTTACCTGCTGCTGTACTACCCGTCAGGGTCACAGCACTGATAACCGGTTCGGCTATAAGATCCTTCATCTGCGAAGAGGGTAACAACAGGGTCTGGAACAATCCCTTTGGGGCACCCGATCTCTTCACCACATCTTCTATTGCCAATGCACAACCGCTTACGTTTGAGGCATGCTTCAAGATCATACTATTGCCGGCCATGATAGCCGGGCCCATGGCGCGGAACACCTGCCAGTAGGGAAAATTCCATGGCATGATGGCCAGTACCACACCTAAAGGCTGAAAAGACACATAACTTTTTCGCGCATCGGTCTCCACTTTTTCATCTGCAAGGAATTTTAGGCCTTCCCTGGCATAAAACTCAAATGTCTTTGCGCATTTTTCCACTTCGTCAAGGCTTTGCTGTATGGGTTTACCCATTTCGGCAGTAGCCAGTTCTGCCAGTTGCTGCTTCTGCTTCCTTAATTGTGCGGCTATTTTTTTTAATACCTGGCCTCGCTCTTTCAATGAAAGGAGGCGCCATTCATTATATGTTTTGTGTGCCTGCTGCAGGGCTTTTTTTACTTTCACCTCATCATGCATCTCATATGTAGCTAATACCGAACCAGTTGTGGGACTTACGGACTGAAGAACATTTGCCATGGCTATTTGTATTTTTATTCAAAATTAAATAAGACAAAGGGTACAAAAGCTTTATTATTTTTGATGCCCCTATAAGTTTGTGTTAAATAAGAAACAAAGCGCATTTAAATAGCTGAATATAAGAACATGACAGTTGACAAAATAAAATTCGGGACCGACGGCTGGCGCGCCATAATAGCGCAGGACTTCACTGTATATAACGTGGCCCGTGTATCGCAGGGCCTCGCCGACTGGCTGCTGAAACGCGGCAGCGAGCCAAAGGTAGTACTGGGACACGACTGCCGCTTTGGCGGCGAGTTGTTTTGCGAGACGGTAGCCAAAGTATTGTGCAATAATGGTGTGAAAGTACTAATGGCTAAAGGTTTTGTAAGTACGCCCATGATATCCTTCGGCGTACTGGAATTAAAAGCACAGCAGGGTGTGGTGATCACCGCATCACACAACCCACCGTCATACAATGGTTATAAACTAAAAGGCGCCCATGGCGGCCCGTCAAGCCCTAATGATATTGCTGCTGTAGAGGCCTTGATACCTGAAGAAGTAACAATACCCAAAGAATCATTGTCGCATTGGGAAGATAAGGGCTTACTGGAGTATGTGAACCTGGAAGATATGTACGTAGAGTACCTGGATCAAAAATTCGATTTTCCTGCACTGTCGGGGTCACCCTTCAAGATGGCTTATGATGCTATGTATGGAGCCGGGCAAAATGTGATCCGCAGGACATTGCCTGGTGCTGTGCTGCTGCATTGCGATGATAATCCCGGCTTTAAAGGCCAGGCACCTGAACCGCTGGACAAGAACCTGAAAGAACTGGCCCAAACCATTAAGACCACCCCTGAACTAAAAATAGGCCTTGCCACAGACGGCGACGCCGACCGCATAGGGCTTTATGATGAGGATGGCAATTTCGTAGACGCACACCATATCATATTGTTGCTGATACACTACCTGCACAAGTATAAGGGCATGAATGGCAAGGTAGCCATTGCCTTCTCCGTGACCGACAGGGTGAAGCGCATGTGCGAAAAGTATGGGCTACCTGTTGAAGTGACACCAATAGGCTTTAAATACATCAGCGAGATAATGGTGCATGAGGATGTGCTGGTAGGCGGGGAAGAAAGCGGCGGTATAGCAGTAAAAGGCCACATACCTGAGCGTGATGGGATCTATGACGGCCTGGCACTTTATGAATTCATGAGCAAAAGTGGTAAAACACTAAAAGAGCTCTGCCAGGAGGTGTATGACGTGGTAGGCACTTTCGTATATGAACGTAACGACCTGCATATAGACAATGACAAAAAGAACGCGATCATTAAAAAGGCCCAGGACGATGGCTATCCTGCCTTCGGCAAATATACCTTTAACAGGCGCGAGACGATAGACGGGGTTAAATATCACCTGGATAACGGGGGCTGGATGATGCTGCGTGCATCGGGCACCGAACCCCTGCTACGCATATACGCTGAAGGAAACAGCAAGGAAGAAACACTGGATATACTGGAAGAAGTGAAGAAGGTTATACTCTGATCTATATGATCGCAGGATAAAAAATAAGCGGGGCACAAAAGCCCCGCTTCACTTTTTGTATGATCGCAAATTATTGCATTGATTTGGCATCCTTCAGGAATTGCTCCAGGCCCAGGTCGGTAAGCGGATGCTTGAGCAGGCCAAGGATAGAACTGAGGGGGCAAGTGCATACGTCGGCACCGGCCTCGGCACAGCGTACTATGTGCAGCGGATTGCGTATAGAGGCAGCAAGCACTTCGGTCATAAAGCCCTGCGCGTTATAGATGCCTACTATCTGCTCTATAAGCTGCACACCATCCCAGCCGCTATCGTCTATACGACCGAGAAATGGCGACACAAATGTGGCACCAGCCTTTGCGGCCAATATAGCCTGCCCGGCTGAAAACACCAGCGTGCAATTTGTACGGATACCGTTATCGGTAAACCATTTAATGGCTTTAATACCATCTTTGATCATTGGTACTTTTACCACGATGTTCTCATGTATGGCAGCCAGCTTTTTACCTTCCTCTACAATACCGTCGAAAGTAGTGCCCAATACTTCAGCGCTTACCGGGCCATCCACTATTTCACAAATGGTCTTGTAATGCTGCATTACCGCATCTGTTCCCTTAATGCCTTCTTTAGCCATCAATGAAGGATTGGTAGTAACCCCGTCGAGAATACCCAGATCGTGCGCTTCCTTTATCTGGTCGAGATTAGCTGTATCAATAAAGAATTTCATATAGCTTGTATTTCGGCTGCAAGTTAACTAAAACCTCAGGTGCAGAAAGCTATAAAGATCATTTGGGGATAACTGGTGGATATGTAACAGGGTCAAACAGCCAAATGCAAGGCATAATTTTTATCCCTTTAGGATGAAAGATATCTATGCTGCAAACAATATCAATAATATCCATATTAGCGGGCATCCTGTCCTCGCTCATCATACTGTTCCACGTATTGGCAGGGCATCAACAGAAAATGATGGTAATGAACTTTGTATGGATCATTAGCGGCTTGTATGGCGGCCCAATTGCCTTGCTGGCATATTTCACTATCGGTAAAAAGGGCGCTTCCAATACCAGCCATGAAAAAGAAAACAGATCAAAGATAAGCTGGGAAAGTGTGGTGCTCAGTACCCTGCATTGTGGTAGCGGCTGCACCACAGGCGACATTATTGCCGAAACGCTGCTCTTATTGTTCCCCTTTACGCTATGGGGCAGCAAACTGGCTGCTTCGTGGACACTGGATTATCTCTTTGCATTCGCAGTGGGTATCTTATTTCAGTATTATGCTATAAAACCAATGAAAGATCTGCGGCCCAGGGAGGCCCTGGCGGCTGCATTTAAGGCCGATACACTATCCTTAACTACATGGCAGGTAGGTATGTACGGGGGTATGGCCATAGCTGATTTCCTCATTTTCAAACATCAACTTGAAGCAACTACCACCCTCTTCTGGTTTGTAATGCAACTGGCTATGTTACTGGGATTTCTGACCGCCTACCCGGCTAATGTGTGGTTAATTAAAAAAGGTATAAAAGAGCCGATGTAGGTAAAAGGGCATAAAAAAACTGGCAAGTTACTTACATCGCGCCGCTACAACCGAACACCCTTGCTGCATTCCTGCCCTGGGGGATTCATCGGGAGCTGGCCGTATAAGACTTGCCAGGGCTGCAAATGTAAGGAGATTTGGGGAGTTTTTTAGCGGTTCTGGAAAAGAAATCTCTTTATAAGTAATAATTAAAGTCAATTACTTACCTTTGACGTAAGTAACGCAAAACATTAGTATGATCTTATCTTTTGGATCGAAAGAAACAGAAAAAATATGGAATGGTGAACGAGTCAATAAACTCCCGAATGAAATACAGGAAATTGGAAGACGTAAATTGAGGATGCTGAATAACTCACAAAACATAGCTGACCTGAAAATTCCTCCTTCAAATAGATTGGAAAAATTATCGGGCCAACTGAAGGATCATCATTCGATCCGAATAAATGACCAATGGAGGATCATATTCAAATGGAATAACGGCAATGCTGCTGAAGTGACAATTATCGATTATCATTAATGAAAGAAAACATGAATAAACTTAAAAATATCCATCCGGGGGAAGTACTGAAAGAAGAGTTTTTAAAAGAACTCAATATTTCTGCCTACCGCCTGGCGAAAGACACCGGAATACCTCAAACAAGAGTATCTGAAATAGTAAAAGGGAAAAGAAGGATAACCGCTGATACAGCACTAAGGCTTTCAAAGTATTTCGGGAATACGGCAAAATTCTGGCTGGGATTACAGGATGATTATGATTTGGAGGAAGAGCAAATAGCCAAGGAAAAGGAATTGAGCCAGATAAAGCACTATACATCAAGTGCCGCATAACTACAATTGTAACAGCCCCACCTTATACAAAGTATTCACCGGCTTATTGTCCCAGAACAATTCAAAATCTTCCAGCCCGGCCGCCTCATAACTATCCTTTAGTTCCTGCAGCGTGTGCAGTTTGATATTCCCTACCGAAAGCTGCCGGAGCATTTCAGCAAGCCATATACCTTGCGGCGCATCTACTTTTATATTTATGGTTTCACGCTTGCGCTCAAAGGTTAGCGAGGCCAGCTCCCACTGACTGCCTTTCTTCGATTTTGTGATCACTTCCAGGGCAGGCTGCATACCCAGGTACACCACTTTTGTATTGGGCCGGTTACTCACATACTCCCCTTCATCCAGGGCCTTCTGAATATAATCAGGCGCTATAGTTGTCTTAGGGGTTTTAAAATCGAACCATTTGTGCAGCGGCTGATCGAGGAACGTGCTGTGCATATAATTAAAGAGTGACTTTTTAAGGCCAAAACCAAATGCCTCATGATCAGCCCCAACCTCGTCTATATGCAGGATATCGTTATTGGCAAATGCGCCTATGGCTTCGCTCTCTTTGCGCACGCTGAATTTTTCAGGTTCCAGGCCTACAGGACTATGGGCCGTCATGGTGAAGAGGTGCCAGAATGCAGATTGCAGTATGCCTGCCGCAAACATCTGGCGAACCATTTCCAGCGAATCGATGGTCTCCTGGGCGGTTTGTGTGGGAAAACCATACATCAGGTAAGCATGCACCATAATACCCGCCTCAGTAAAATGTTTATTGACCCTTGCCACCTGTGCTACGGTTATGCCTTTCTGTATCATTCCCAGCAACCTGTCGGATGCCACCTCAAGACCACCCGATACAGCGATGCAGCCCGAAGCTTTGAGCAGCAGGCAAAGATCGCGGGTGAAACTTTTTTCGAAGCGTATATTGGTCCACCAGCTTACTACAAGTTTACGCTTTAATATCTCCAAAGCCAGCGAACGCATCAATGCAGGTGGTGCGGCCTCGTCGACAAAATGAAAGCCTGTCTGCCCGGTCTGTGCTATTATTTCTTCCATCCTGTCGCAAAGCACATGGGCAGTCAGCGGCTCATAATTCTTTATATAGTCGAGGGAGATGTCGCAAAAAGTACATTTGCCCCAGTAGCAACCATGCGCCATGGTCAGTTTATTCCAACGCCCGTCGCTCCAGAGGCTATGCATGGGGTTGGCCACTTCAATTGCCGAAATATACTTGTCCAAAAGCAGGTCGCTGTAATCAGGTGTACCTACATCACCTTGTTTGTAGTCGCCACAGGACTGGTTGTTGATATAGGCTACCGAGCCATCTTTTAAAATAAAAGTGCGTTTTAGCTCCTCTACGGGTATCACTCCTTCTATATGTTTCACGAGCTGCTCCATAGGGCACTCGCCATCATCGAGACAAATGAAATCGAAGAACTCAAATACCCGGGCATCTGAAAGTGAACGCAACTCTGTATTTGGAAAGCCCCCGCCCATCACCACCTTAACTGCAGGATAGTTTTGTTTTATCCATTGGCCGCAACGAAAGGCAGCATATAGATTACCTGGGAATGGCACTGAAATAGCGACGAGCTTTGGCTGCAGGTTGCTCATATGCTCCCGGAGCACATCAATGAGCATATTGTCAATAAAGGTGTAATGCTGCTGCAATAGCTGGTACAGTTCGTCAAAGCTGTTTGCCGAACGGCCCAGCTTCTCGGCATAGCGACTAAAGCCGAAATGCGCATCTACACATTCTATCACGAGATCCGAGAGGTCTTCGAGGTACATAGTGGCGAGGTGCTTGGCGCGGTCCTGGTTGCCCATACTGCCGAAGGCCCAATTCAGGTCATCAAGTTGGGCAAAGCGTGAGGCCTCAGGGAGAAAATCTCTTTTGCAGATCAAGTGCGCCAGGGTAGGATCGCGGCCCTGCAGGAAGCCAACAACAGGCTCAATGGTCTTTATATATTCGTTCTGCTGCGCAAGTATCCTGCGGGCATTATTACTCCATTCTGCATTGCCCGCGTCTATTTGTGCGAATAAATGTGATAAACCCTGTTTAGAAAATAGCCTTAAGGTGACCTCGATGCCAAGATCGGCCTGGAAGGATGGGATATTTTTGGTATTGAGAAAGCCCTTCAGGTACGCTGTAGCAGGGTAAGGTGTGTTCAGCTGGGTGAATGGGGGCGTAAATAAAAAAACAGGTGCGCTCAAACCGGGTGTTTAAGTTGCAAAAATACCTTTAATATTTAAATGCGCTTATTTTCATCCGCATCCTCAGAATCAGCGGGTTGCGCCGTCCGCTCCACAAATACCGTTTGCGTGGGATAAGCGAACTCGATCTTTTCCTTTTCAAAGGCCATTACCATATCAAGGTATATACTTTCCTGCTTGTTCATATAAACAGTATAGTCGGGATCGAGCACATAATAGACAAACTCAAAATCGAGGCTGAAATCGCCAAAGTTGCAGAAGTTGCCACGGTCGAAGCGCAGGCCCGGCGTTGCTTCGACTATACCTTTTACTATGCCGGGTATCTTTTTAAGCTGCTCAGCAGAGGTCTGGTAGATGACGCCTATCTTAAATACGATACGGCGCTCTTCCATACGCTTATAATTATGCACCCTCGAATTGGTCAGGTAAGTATTGGAGCAGACCAATTGCTCACCGCTTAGTGTGCGTATGCGTGTGGTCTTGACGCCTATATACTCAATGACGCCGGCATTGCTTTCCACCACTATAAAATCGCCTATCTCGAAGGGACGGTCGAAAAAGATGACAAAATAGCTGAACAGGTCGCCCAGTACTGCCTGGGCTGCAAGAGCAATAGCTATACCACCTATGCCAAGGCCGGTGATAAGCGTAGTGATATTATAGCCAAGATTATCAAAGAGGAAGAGAATACCTATGGCCCATATCACCACATTGATGATGATCATCAAGCCTTTGGCCTGTTTTTCCTTTGTTTCCCCATTCTCCTGCCTTTTGATAAAGGCATTGAGCATCTGCCGCACCAGTGCCGAAATGATGCGAAGCATGTAATAAGTGGTAACAAAGAGTATAGCAACCTGTATCACCCTTTCTACTTTAGTGGTCAGGGTAAGTGTTTTAGCAGCCAGGTACACACTGCCTATGTATAATAAGGGCAGCACCCAGTGCTGCACAATATCGAGCAGAAAATCATCAAGCTGGGTCTCTGTTTTTGCAGCCCATTTTTTCAGGTACTGCACCAGTATGCGCTTAAATATTTTTGCAGCAATGAAACAAACTACCAGGGTACCTAAGGCCCACAACCAGTCTTTACCTGTATTGCCCCAAAACACTTGTGTCATAAAATCATTCATCTTTATCCTGTCTTAAATGCCTGTAGCTTTTTTTAATTCAGCACTACCGAAGCCGTAAGCAATTCGGCCTCTTCGGGTACACTGATCTCAATTTTCTTATCTATGTATTTTGAGTTCATCAGGCGCAAAACGCCCATATAATCGGCACGGAACTCAACCATGCTGCCTACTTTGAGCCCCTGTATATTACGATCAAGGTCGAGCACCAGCATATCTGAGCTGGCACCTGCTATCTTTATGTTTTCATCCACAGGCTGCAAGTGGTTGGACTCTACATCAAGCAGGCCTATATCTACTATGGCCCTAAATGAGCGCTCCGGTATGCCTGTATGATCGAACTCTACAGCCTCACCTGCGAGGTTATAGCCCATTTCGCCGGAGGGTGCATTGGGTTTTTCGTAAAGCTCAATTATCTCGGCATATACTTTAAACACGTCCTGGTGCATGCCATCGAGCGGGCCGGTGCTATACACATCGGTACCCAGGAATAAGGTTTCCCCTACCCTGAAATGGTTGACGCAGGCTGGCAATTCGCCTCGCTCTATCAGCGGGATAGTAACTGATGCACCACCAGATATATATGGTAAAGTACGGCCAAACATTTCTTCGATCTGTTTTTGGTAAGCACCCAGTTGCTGCAGCTTTTCCTTGTCGGGCAGCACGCCGTACATGCACGTAAGATTCGTGCCAATACCGATCACTTCAATATTTGGCAACTCAAAGACCTTTGAAAAGAAAGAAATAAGATTGCTTTTCAATACGCCTTCCCTGCGCTCTCCCAGCTCTACCATGATGATGATCTTATGCACTTTATTCAACTCTACTGCCGCCTGCGAGAGGCGCTTAATGGTGGCAAAAGAAGTATTAAGGCTTATATCGGCATATTCCACCACCTTTTTTGCAATACGTGATGATGGGGGTTTAATGAATATAGTCTCTACACTGGGAGCCACCTCTTTGATACGCTTGAGGTTAACGATACGTGAATCGCATACCTGTTTTATACCCATACCCATCAGTGCCTCGAGGAATTTCGTATTGCCGCAAAGCATTTTGGTCACTACAGACCACTCTATATTATTTTCGGCAAAGAGATCGTCCAGGTATAAATAGTTATCTCTCAGTTTGTCCGCATTCAGTGTGATATGTGCCATAATTATGCCTTTGGTTTTAGCAGCCTCATTTCCAGGTATTTATTGGTGAAGCCAAATTTTTTGTAAAGATTAACTGCGGGATTATCAGGTTCTACATGCAGTGCTATATCGCCATCGGCCAGCTCAACGATGAGGTCCATCACCTTATTGGCAATACCTTTGCCCCGGTGATCCTTATGGGTAGCTATGTAAACCAATATATTTTCGGGTATATAGCCCTTCATACCGGTTTTATTTACTATAGCTGCCGCGGCCATTACATCACCATCAGCGTGAGCGGTGACCACAAAGCCGCCCGGGGTATTTTGCTCCTGCAAAGCATAATCAAAGGCCTTGGCAATATCTTCCTGTTTATCCCCATATTGTTCCAGGTGTTCGGCAAGGAAGCCCGTAACTGCTTTTTTTTCCTCTTCTTTAGCTTTATTGGAATGATTGTAAATATTGGTTTTTATCATAAAAAATATTTTTTTCCCTGAGGGATAGTCAAAAAATCGGCGTCACCAGCTAAGGCTTTATAGCTACATTTTAATAAACGGCGGCGAAGCCCGGAGACGGGCCAAAGGCCCTGAAAAACAGGAACACTATAAAATTGCTGAAAAGAAATGTTAGCAAGTAAATAGCAAAAGTGTTCCTACTATTAACGGTGCAAAAATACGAAATGGCCTACGGTATGGCAAATGTACATGATCATAAAGCATAAGTAACTAAGCGACAGTACCTCACAGCCCAATTACTGTACTTTACACCAATCTTGTGTTGTGCAATATACTTCTTACAGCATGCTCCTCAACCCCAAAACCGGGTTTAACACATAAGACGGGTATTACTGATTCGTTGATCATTTTCTGTACAAAGCCGGGAACGAAAAACTGTTTCAGGCCTCTTCGCAGTGCGGCGGTTATTACCAGCAGATCGGTATTCTTCCGGTTACTTGTCGCTATTATCTCGCGGGCTATGCCCTTACCGAAATACAACTTGCGGTCCACATGTATGTTCTGGCTCTTCATTTGCACTGCTGTGCTGTCCACCATTTGTTTTATGGTTTTTACTTTTTCGCTCTCTTGTTCATTGATCGCTCCCATTAGCAGCACACGGGCATTATTCTTCTTTATGATCGGGAAAACCATTTTGTATTTGCTCAAAGCATTCAATACAGGCCTTACCGGAAATAGTATATTCCGGAAATCGAGCACTCTTCTGCCAGATGGCACTATAAGCACTGGTATGCTGCAATTCTTCAGTATAGCCATTGCATTATCAACCCTCATGATCTTTTTCACTTTAGTGCCTGCAGTGCCTGTTACCACCAGGTCGCAATCCAGTTCTTCGGCCTTTGCGCATATTACATATGGAATGAAGCCCGCTTCGGTATAATGCCGGCAAGACAGGCCGTGGTTGCGCTGTATGGCATCGGCCATGTTCGCAAGGTTCTCTTCGCGTGATAGCTCCAGTTCTGCAACGATACCGGTAGCCGGTACCTGCATACCCGCCATGGGCACCAGCAATTCTGTTTCCAGTACATTGACCAGGTGCAGGGTGGCATTATGCCGCTTACACATAGCTATTGCGGTCTGCAAAGCATTGTTAGAGGCTTCGGAGAAGTTTACAGGCACTAAAATATTTTTAATTTCTTTCTGCATGATAACAAAGAAGTTTAGGGGTGAGTGAAATAAATACGTGGCTTGGGAATATGGAAGATAAATAGCCACTGACAGAAAGAATATACAAAAAAATTGGTTAGCCACCAAATCCGGAAGAGATATTTAACATTTAAAATGCTGAAAATAAAACTATTGATGGATAAAATATTTTCCCAGTCGCTGCATTTACAGGAGCCTCGAAAATTGAAATGAAGTGTTTCCAAATGTCTTTTAAGTGTCCCTGAATGTCCCTGAAGTGTCCCCAAATGTCCTTTAAAAACGCGGTAAAATGTGCCTGGGGGGATGCAGTATATGTATTCGATGCCCGATTCGGCATCATTAAAAACCGGGCATTTTTGAGCGGGCCCTATGGCTGAAAAGCTTGCCAGCGGCCTTGTATTATGAAAAAAAAACCCTGCCCGATTTGTGCCCGATCCATGCCCGATATGCCGAAGGAAGTGAAAGTTGCCCAAGGGCATAAAGCCAAGCGATTGCAATAATAAAAGAACTCCTGTCAGCCCGAAAAAAAATTCAGGCCAAGCTGCAAGATATGACATGCGGGGAGGGCTTTCCAAATTTTTAAATCCACATTTTTGTTGGGCGTATGCGACATTTTCAGAGCGGGGAACAGAAAGAACAGCAAGAGCTCCTTCGTTGCAAGCTACTGCCGCTAAAGGAAAAACATTTGTGGCGCTTTTAATAGGCAATACCGTTAAATGTATGAGTACAGCAAGTGCACAATTTAGCGGGAGCGGTAACTTTTGGATCCGCTAGTACTAATAAATCATCTTGAACGGTCAATTTCGAGTAATATGAGTTTTCGCCAATACTGACTACTCCATAATCTCCTTGTTCAAAATGAAGATCAACAAGCCAAAATATCGGTTCTTGCTTATCCAGTCTTTGTACAGCCTCTGAGAAAATTTTGTCCCAATTTTGTCCCGCTCGAGATAACAAGAATTTAAACAGCGGAGTGTAGTCGTAGCCTTCTCTTGTTCTTCGAACTGACATGTGAGTGCCTTCAAAATTTTTCACCTCTTTGGTATTGCGCTGGTAGCGAAATGCGCCGCCAAGAGAATTGTGATGAAACCCTCTTGCGAGCTTATTGTATTTACGATAAAGTGGTTCTTTCACCCTCTTCATATTACGAACAAATATACGAAATGCCGATCGGTTCGATATTCCAGTATGGGTATAAAGCAAAACCCGATCAGAGAGCGGGACTTCATTCCTCCAGGTTTTTGATCATTGCTGCCTTCCGAAATGTTTAGCATGATGCTAAAACTTGCCCTGCCCAACTGATCTTTGGCATAACCGGAAATAGTTTTATTCGCTTTCAGGAAACGATATACTATTTGATTTGCACTGAAGGCTTTCTTGTACACGTCAAGATTTTCATATGGAAAACATAGTTTATCTTTTCTCAAAAATAATTGAAAATAGATCTTTTGAAGGGATGAGCGAGAAAGAGTACGGAGAAAGAGGGAAAAATGAGAGCGGAGACCAGCCATCGCTCTTCGCTCTGACCGCTCTCCGCTCTCATTTTTGTGCCCAGGACTGGATTCGAACCAGCACATCCTTGCGAACGCTGCGACCTGAACACAGTGCGTCTACCAATTTCGCCACCTGGGCATTCAGGGAGTGCAAATTTGAGCTTTTTTTCTGAAAGAGCAAAACAAAAGATAAAATAAGCTTAGTGCTTGCCAGCCTTTCGTTTCAGCACGCCACCGGCAGCCTCTTTGATGGTATTGGTGAAAACAAAAGCTTTTGGATCTACCTCATGCACCAGGTGGGTAAGTTTGCGCACTTCGAGGCGGGTAATTACGGTAAAAATAATATCGCAATCGTGGCTTATATCGAAGCTGTTCTTAAGGTAACCGCGCTTGCCTTTATAGACGGTAATGCCCCTGCCCAATTCCATCACAAGTTTCCTCTTTATCTCATCGCTCTTGCCCGAAATGACCGTAACACCGGTATATTCTTCAAGGCCCTCAACCACATAATCGAGCGTGCGCGATGCAGCATAATAGGTAAGCATAGAATAGAGGGCTTTTTCGAGGCCGAAATGGAGGGCTGCAACAAGAAATATGATGACGTTGATGCCCAGTATTATTTCACTTACCGAAAAGCTGCTGCGCTTGAGCGTGTACAAGGCCAGCACCTCAATACTATCAAGCGCACAGCCGCCACGCATACAAAGCCCGGCACCAAGGCCGAGAAAGAAACCGCCAAAAAGCGATACGAGCAGGGTATCGGTAGTGATAACGGGATAATGAATGAATGCAAAACACAAGGCCAGGCCTACAACGGTGGCAAAAGACCGGTATGCAAAACGCCAGCTGACCTGGAACCCACCCATAAGAATGAGCGGCACATTGGCCAGCACAAGAACATAAGAGAGATTGAAGTGCGCCAGTTCGTGGATAAGGAGCGATATGCCTGTTACCCCCCCATCGAGAAAATTATTGGGTACTAAAAAACTTTTGAGGGCGAAACCACTTGAGAGAATGCCTAAAACTGTAAAAATAATGTCCTGGAGTGTACCGGGAATATTGAGCTTACTTTTCATGTCACGGTGCCTGGAGCTTAGACCTGACCAGTTGCAGGTTTTGCTCTTTTTTTTCTTTCCTGAGCTTTTGCGCAGTGGCGGTAAAATAGTGATGTTTTTCCATAAAATCTATCTGCAGCCTGTTCCATTTATCTTCATCCATGAAGCTGTAAACGTTGAGTTCTGCATACAGGGTATCACCTATTTTAAAAAAGTCGTCACGGCCCAGGTAATCAAGGTCGGCATCGCAAATTATTTGTTCGAGTAAGTTATGTGGTGTCTGCGGTATTTTGGTGGCCATTATCATACCGCTTATCTTTTTAATCTGCTCATCGCTAAAGCCGTAATTAGGTAAGAATTCGGCTGCTATCTCGCATGAAATGCGTTCATGATCCTTTTGCTGTACCAGGAAACCTGAATCGTGAAAAAGGGCGGCAATGAGGAGCAATTTTTTGTCTTCACCTTTTATACCTTCAGCATCGGCAAGCATATCGGCAGCCTGGTAGACATCCTTAATATGCGCGATGCTATGATACGATAAGTACTCAGGAAGGCCTTTCCTGAGTTTTTTCATAATAAAAGTACTGGCTTCTTTAAATTGCATCCCGGGCCAAATTGAAACAATGATATAAAAAATATTACATAAAATTAACCCATAGCAACAAAAAATGCAATGGTAAGGCCTTTATATTACCATAAGACTGCATCCCCGCACCATTGCCTGATCCATACGACCCAACACTTCAAATGTACCATCATTGCGAATATTTCCCAAGTCTTCGGTTGCAATAAAAGCACAAGAAAAAACATTGGCCAGATCAATAATATTTATAGTACCTGCACCTGTTGCTGCAATATCCAGGGGGTCGTTTATATCACTTATAAGCACCCTCATAGTATCAGCCGGCTTAAAAACGCCCTCCGCTTTAGCATAGGCTTGCGATAATAACTCGGTCATTCCGTATTCCGAATGTATATTATCTATTTTAAAGCTTTCTTTCAACAACTTATGTACCTCTGCCCTTGTCAGCTCCTGCCGCCGGCCTTTCATACCTCCTGTTTCCATAACAAAAGTATGCCGCAGGGGTATGGGATACTTTTCAGCAAAATCGAGCAGGGCAAATGTAACACCCAACAATAGTACAGGCTGTGCTCTTGCCTCCAGCTGCTGCAGCATCTCACTGAGCTTATCCTGTTCGTTGAGATAAAAACCGCTTTCCGGATGACCACTCTCGGCCATCAATACGGAGGCCATATGCACCAGTGAGGAGTTGCCGCGTTCAAGATAGGATGGTAGCAATGCCAGTATCACATATTGCTCCGGCTCACCATAAAATTGCCTGAACCCTCTTAATAAAGTATCCCTGTATATGCCTGCATCGTGTATATAGTGCCGGGAAAGACCAGTATCGGTAGTGCCGCTGCTCTCAAATACAAAAGCAGGCTGCTGCCATGCGCCGGTTGCTACCCTATGCGTTTTAAAGAAAGATATGGGCAGAAAGGGTATATCCTGTAACCTGTGCACTACAGCAGGAGATCTGTATACTGCGTTTGCAAAGCTACGGTATAAGTCATTATTGCTGTATTGATAATGAAACAGGTCGAGGGCAATATTTTCGAAATTTGCCGCGTTAACATTATGCAGGAAATTGCCATTCATTAACTCTGTATTATGACCCAAATTATTAACTTTGATAAATATGAAACGCTGTATCGCTCTGTTTGTAGTCTTATTTTTGGTTTTCTCTTCCTGTAAGAGGCATAGCAATATGTCTGCCATACCCGCAATTACCCTGGTTGAGATGACCCCGAACTCTGTGCAACAAGGTTCCAGCGAAGATACAGTATATATAAAATTTACCCTGACCGATGGCGATGCCGACCTGGGACATGATGTGAGCTCAAGCGATTATGATATCTACATCAGGGATAATCATACGGACTCATTTACGGGTTATTTCTTCCCGGAAATAGCTCAAAATGTACTGGATCCTTCAAAGGGCATAAGCGGCACCTGCACCTTTAAAATGCTGGGGGCACTTATCTATGTGCGCCCCGACACCGTGCACCTCATAAAAGGGGATACCGTACATTACGAGTTGTATATCAAAGACAGGGCCGGTAATACAAGCAACCACATCAGCACACCCGACCTATACATTAAGCCTTAATTTCATTTGCTGCAGCCTGCTCACCGCCCGGCAGGCCTGAGTTTTGTGTCTTCTCTACTACTTCCCTTATTATATTATCGAGGCCTGTCGAGGCAAACTTGATGCCTTCCAGTATTTCCTGGTTCATAGGGTCAGAAGGATCGGTATAATTGAATAGCTGTGCCAGGCCAAGGATGCTTGCCACCGGCCCGCGCACTTTGTGCGACTGCAGCCAGGCTATTTCTTTCAGCACCTCGTTCTGGGCCTCTATTTTCAGCAGCTTCTTTTTCTCATCAGTAATATCGCGCAGGTATACAGTAAGGCCCGCTTTAGCAGGCTGTACATTCACATAGAGCCATTTTTCAAATTCCGGATAATATTCCTCAAATGATGCTGCCTGCTCACTGATCATTGCCCGTTGCTGGGCTTTATAAAATTCTTTGTCTTCAAAACCCGGAAACACGTCCCAAAGGTCATGATCCACGATATCGGCCCTTTTAATATCCAGTATCCGCTCAAATTCTTTGTTTATGTACGTGAGCTTCCAATCGGCATCTACGGCATAGAAACCTTCGGCTATGCTCTCAAGTATTGCCGACATTTCTTTTACATTATCTCTCAGCTTGTTCTCGATAGCCCTGAGCTGCGTTACATCAAGAGTAATACCGGTAATGACCCTTTCCCCGGTCTTTTTATTTTTTTTCATTACCGCCCTCGTCACCAGGGTTTTTAAAGAGCCGTCCCTGTGGTTAATGCGGTATTCAACCGATACTTTACTAACTATGGGCAGCAGGTTGAAGGTATCAGCCACGAGTTTCCTGTCCGCAGGATGTACGATATTAGTAAGTATATCCTTATCATTGATTATTTCGCCCGGCGTATAGCCATAAACCTGGAAACAGGCCTCGTTAATGAACAATACCGTATAATCGGCAGCATCGCAGGACCATATTACCTCTTCGGTAGCTGAAAGCACACTGTCGAATTGCTCATTCTGCTGCCTGATCACTTCATTAAGTTCTTCATTCTTTTTCTCCATCAATACTTTCTTATCGATGTCGAAAGCCAGCATAACGCCTGCGCGCCTGCCCTCGAAGCGTGTATTATGTATATATACCTGTGCATAGAAACTATTACCATCCTTTTTTACAAGACGCCGCCTGCCGCTGTTATAAAAACTATTTATAGCGGGCAGCTTAATGGTTTCCATCTGCGTATAGGCATCATCGGGGGCACGTATGCCCATCACGTCCATAGCCAGGAACTCTTCGCGTGTATAGCCATAAGTATCCATAGCGGCTGCATTTACCGCAAGGAACCTCAGGGTAGTACTATCGTATATGAACATAGGCATAGGACTATCCTCAAAAAGCTGCAGGTAATCAGTACGGGCATTATCAAGCGTATTGTAAAAATGCTTGCGTGCAATGGCGCTTTGCAGGGTATTCTGCAGCGAAATGTTATCGTATGCTCCTTTAACCAGGTAATCTTCGGCCCCCTCCTGCAGGAGGCTAAGGGCTGCTTTAACACTGCGGGGACGGGCAATAAGTATAAGCGGTACGCGTACGAAGATCTTTTGCAATTGCCTGAAGGTAATTACCGGGTTGAGATCGATAAGCGAGAGGTTAATGAATATGACCTCAAGCGCCTCGTCGGGTACAGACAGAATGTCGCTTATAGAATTAAACTTCAGAATGTCGTTCCCTGAGTAGCCAATATCCAGTAATTGCTGACTTAGGATGCTAAAATCGTCGTTATTATCTTCTACTATTAATATCTTTTTCCTGAGCTTATTAAGCATATTGAGTTATTGCTCTCCCTTCCCTCAAATGCAATATGGTAAGATATAGGCCCAAAGTTAAATAAAAGTTAAAGCCCAGCCAGTTATATAAGCTGCTTAACCAAGCTTTAACTATTAAAAATTAGCATATTTTTATATGCATGTAATATTACGAGCTGCAATCACAAAAATGCCTGTGGTCTATAACATTAAATTACATTTATTTTTTTAATACTATACTTGTCTATAAATTATTTTGATTATACCTTTGCAGTATAAATTCTGTAGAGGAACGCAAGCCTGATTTCTTAAAGGCTCCCGGAATTATAAACAAAAACACTTTTATCTACCCTGCTAAATAATCGCACCTATGGTGTGGGCTGTTGCGTGCAATCATCCCAGCGGATCATTGTTTCGGAATAGTGCGTAATAAACATCATCATAAAACACTAGCCATGCAGGGACAGCAACGGGCACAAAACGGTACCGGGAAACAAAGCCCCAAACGTGAAGATTTTGATATTAAAAAAGTACTGGCAAAAATAATCAGCAACTGGCCGCTCTATGCCATATGCCTTGTTATGGCGATAGCGCTTGGCTACCTGTACATGCGCTATAGCACGCCGGTGTATAAGATACATGCATCGGTATTGATAAAAGACGACAAAAAATCAGGTGCGCCGGATAATACAGAGCTCCTTGCAGACCTTGGCTTGTCATCAGGCGGAAAGAATGTAGATAACGAAGCAGAAATATTCAAAAGCCGCACGCTGATGCTGGATGTGGTAAAAGATCTGCAACTCAATGTGACGTACTATGTATCGGGCAATGTAAAGGTCGCAGAATCGTTCCGCAACCGCCCATTCAATATACGTTTCATCCCCTTGTTTGAAGATTCGATCAAAAACAAGTCATATAAATACCAGGTAAAGCTGCTGGGCAAAACAGATTTTGAAATAAGCAATGATGATAAAAGCTGGAAAGGGAAATGGGGCGATACTTTGCTGTTACCCCCCGGCCGTGTGATCGTTGAGCGCAGCTATTTCCCCTTCCTGAAAGGCATAAATGAATATACGGTAAACATAACCAGCTATAAGAACGCCGTAAAGAAATACATGAGCGCACTGAGTGTGCAGATAGCCAATAAGCAGGCCAGCATAATAAACCTGACCCTGAATGAGGAAACACAGGAAAAAGGAGAGGCTATAGTAAATAAGCTGATCAAAGTGTATATGCAGGCCAGTGTGGACGATAAGAACCAGATTGCCGACAGTACCATAGGCTTCATAGACAACCGCCTGCAACTGGTAGGTGAAGAACTGACGGATATAGAAAAGGAGATACAGAGCTTTAAACAAAATAACACGTTTACCGACCTTACTGAACAATCGAAAGTGCTGCTGAACAGTAACCAGGATGTATTCAATGAACTATCCAAACAGGAGGTGCAGCTGAATATCATTACCTCGCTGGAGCAATACCTGAAAGATAACAATAACAGCCGCAGGATAGTGCCTGCATCGCTTACGATACAGAACGATGTGCTCAATAACTTCATCGACAAATACAACACCCTGCAACTGGAAAGGCAGCGTATGCTGGTAAGTAATACCGAAGACAACCCGGTAGTAAAAAACTTTGACCAGCAACTTGACAACATAAAGGCCGACCTGATGGAAAGCATGGCTTCGGTAAAACGCAGCATGCAAGTGAGCGTTAACTCAATGCGTGAGCAGGCCGGGAATGTAAATGCCAAGTTGCGCCAACTGCCACCTAAAGAACGTATATACCTGGAATACTCGCGCCAGCAAAATATAAAACAGGAGCTTTACCTCTTCCTGCTCAAAAAACGGGAGGAAACAGCTATATCGAAATCATCGACCATAGCTAATGCGCGTATCATAGACCCTGCGGCTGCTGATGAAGATCCCTTCAAACCCAAGCGCTCGTCGGTAATGATGATAGCATTGCTCCTGGGCTTGCTGGTACCATCAGCTATCGTTTATTTAAGAGAAGTGCTGAGCCATAAGATAAGCAGCAAGACCGATATCACGAGCGCTACAAGCATACCGATCATAGCAGAGATCGGCCATTTTGAGGGCGAAAATTCAATAGCTGTAAGCAAAAACTCAACCACACCATTATCCGAACAATTCAGGGCACTGCGAACGAACCTGCAATTTACTATGACCACAGAGCGTGGTAAGACCCTAATGCTGACCTCAAGCATGAGTGGCGAAGGCAAATCTTTCGTAGCGATCAACCTGGCCATAACACTGGCCCTATCCGGCAAAAAAGTGGTATTGATGGAACTGGACCTCAGGAAGCCTAAGATATCGAAGCACCTGGGACTTGACAGCAGGTATGGCTTCAGCAATTTCATCATCAAACAAGCTGAGTACAACCAGATATTATTACCCTCGGGAATTGAGGACAGCATGTACGTGATACCATCGGGGCCCATACCACCTAACCCTGCGGAACTGTTGATGATGCCACGTGTAGAACAATTGTTCATGCAACTGAAACAGGATTTCGACTACATAATAATAGACAGTGCGCCTGTAGGGCTTGTGACAGATGCCCAGCTGCTGGCAAAATATGCAGATACATCGCTTTACGTGATACGCCAGGGCTATACCCTGAAACCTCAGCTGCAAATACCCGAAAATATTGCCGCAGAAGAAAAAATGCAGCACCTGCATCTTGTAGTGAATGATGTGAAACTCAATTATGGGTATGGCTATGGATATGGCTACGGTTACGGGTATGGCTACGGATATGGTGGCTATGGCAATACCAATGGCAAAGAAAGCCGCCTGAAAAGATTCTTTAAGAAGTAGCATGGCCCTGCGACCTTAAAAAGTTGCAGGCAAATGGTCAACAGCGGTATTTAACAACATTGTATTGTATCATAAAAAAGGAAAGTGCATAAACGAAGGTCCTTAAAAACAAATTTCCTCTTTGCCCTGGCAGGCAATATGATATATATGGTCTGTCAATACCTTATCCTGATGCTATTCACTAAAAATTACGATAGCGGGATAGTGGGCGGCTACCTGTTTGCCATTGCCTTCGTTGCGCCTATTGTCATATCGGCTGATATGCAATTGCGCAGCTTTTATGTAACAGAAAAATCGCCTTCGTTGGGCTTTCAGGAATACCAGAGCTTTAGGATCATATCTAACACTATAGCACTACTGGTAGTGGTTATCACCGCATATATACTACAACGGCAATTATTGCTAACCATAATACTTATTGGCGGTATAAAAATAATCGAGAACCAGGTAGACATGTACTATGCCTCTGTGCAGCGCATAGAAAGGATGGATTATATTTCCATATCGAAGACGATACGCGGCCTGATAACCCTGGTGATGGTATTCACTGGTATAAAGGCAGGCCTGCAGGTAGACACTATACTATTATTGTGGCTATCCTTATGGATCATTTTTTTGATCCTGGATGCGAATTTATCTTTAAAGATCAGCAAGCTGGGCAAACGTACCGGCAGTTTTTTCAAACTGCGGTCACTGGCAGCCATCCTGAAAATATGCATACCTGTGCTGATACTGCTGGTGGTATTCCAATATTATTCCAATTTCCCTAATTACGTAGTAAAAGGTAAATTGGGGCTTTCGGCCCTTGCCATATTCGGTTCCATCATTTATTTCCGTTCCATAGGTGCCCAGATCATCAATCCTATGGGAGCGGTCATTGCCCCGCGGCTTTCCGACTACTGGCGCACTGAGCGTTATGCCGATTTCATCCACCTGCTGGTACGCACTACTTTCCTCGCCCTGTTACTGGGCCTTGCAGGCATAGTGGTCGCACTGCCTTTCGGCAGGCAAATACTGCAACTGGTCTATACCAAAGAATATGCACAACACTATATGCTGCTGGTACTGGTAATGGTATATTGCGTGCCCACCTATCTCTACGTATTCCTCGGCACGGCGCTAACCTGCCTGCGCGTTCACTGGATAAAAGTGCCTATCCACATTGTATCCTTCCTGGTACTGGCAGCACTTACCTATTGGCAGTACGCTACACTTACGCTCGACAGGCTCGTTATATACATGATCATTGCCGAATCACTGACATTCTTGTTATACACACTTTCGTTTATAGTTCTCTACAATAAAATAAAGGACAATGGGTTTGCTACAAAGGGCATATTTAAAAATATTAGCTAGGATTGCGCCACAAGCCTTTTATAAAAAGGTGGGGGTACGTGTAGGCAAGGGCACACGTATCATGGGCTCCTTGTATAAAATATTCAGCGAAGAGGCCTATTTGATCAGCATAGGTGAAGACTGCCTGTTATCCAGCGAGGTAACATTACTAACGCATGACGGATCGGTGGATGTGATCCGGAAAGAATTTCCGAAAGCAGACAGGATAAAGCCGGTAACCATAGGCAATAATGTGTTCATTGGTTACAGGACCATAGTTATGCCGGGGGTAACAATTGGCAATAACGTGGTAATAGGCGCAGGGTCGGTCGTGAATAAGGATGTGCCTTCTGATACAGTATACGCCGGCGTACCGGCAAAATTCATTAAGACCATAGCTGAATATAAAAAGACGATAATACCCCAACTAACAGAACTGAAACACCTAAGCCAAAAAGAAAAAAAGAAAGCCCTGTTAAAGCATTTCGGAAAAGAGCGCTGATGTCGTATAGTAACAGGATATTGATCGCCATACTCACCATGACAGCATCCATAACGCTGTTCCTGTATGCACCTGCTGCACGCAGCGAGGCCTATTCGGCTTATGTTTGCCTGCTGTCGGGGCTTTGCATATACCTTAATGTAAAATATTCGGTGCGTGGCTTATGGTCGGCAAGCTCTGTGTTCATTATCATTTTCTGGTGTTTTCACTTTGGTGTTATCTTGTCGAATGCCGCCGGGCTGAATATAGCCTCAGCTACGGGCAATGATATATTCTGGCGCTGGATAGACAGTCCGTACTATACTAAGGCCGAAGGGATGGCACTCATTGGTATCGCAGCATTCAGCTTTATTACCATGCTGAGATCGAAGCAGGTAGCTGAGGAAGATGAAGAAAGTGGAGATCTGCAATCATCGCCCTATTACCGTCCTCTGCGGGTGCTTGCATACACCCTGCTGCTGGGTGGCATAGGCGGCTGGTTTTACATCATGCTGAGCATGGGTGGTGTCACTGCATTATTTGCAGGCTATGCATTTTACCTTAGGTTCATTGAGAATTACTCTTTTATTTCTACCATATACTGGGCCATTGGTGTGGGGCTCGCCATACTTGGGGTAATAAATGACTGGCGAAAAATACGTATTGGTATTTTTATTTTCCTGGGCTGGAGCTTAATTGCATTTGTGATGGGCCTCAGGGGCGAAGTGCTTTATCCCACCTGTGCTTTCCTGGTTACCTACTCACGGCAAACGAAATTACCTGAGAATGCGAAGTTGTTCGTGATACCCGTCGTATTGCTGTCTCTTATTTCATTTGTGCGGGTGTACAGGGTGGATGAACAGGTAAATTCCGATAGCTTTAATCCAATATATGGATTGCTGGAACTTGGCGGCTCCTTACAAACAGTAGTGATAGCAGAGGAATGGGTACACAATGGAACTGACCACTTTCGCTACGGGGAAACACTGCTGGCCCCCTTCGACCGGCTGCTGGATAAAATAATCTTAGCAAACAGGGCAGAAGGTGATAAAGACCTAAGGCTTATGAATGTGGCCATGAGCGAACGTAATGGCCCCTATGGCTTTTCACCAATAGCGGAAGGCTATATCAACCTGGGGGCTATGGGCGTCATCATACTGATGATGCTGTTGTCCATACTGCTTAACTATTTTGACACAAAACCGGTAGGAATTATTACCGACCCGCTTACCGGTGGTATCACCTTTATTTTATTTACGTTCGTCAGGAACTCATTCTCACATATACCGGGACAGACCTTATTACTGGCGGCAATCATCATGATAACATATGGAATATTCAGAAAACGATAAGAAGAGGGTGCTGCATATATTCGGCATTCTTAACAGGGGTGGTGCAGAAACAAGGACCCTTGAGTTCATGCGGCGCAATAAAGACGCACCGGTGATATTTGACTTTATTGTGCTCACAGGGGCAAGAGGTGTGCTGGATGATGATTTCAGGCAGGTGATAAAGGGCGACATTAATTATATACGTCTTAACCGTTCCTTCTTCTTCAAATACATTAAGCTGCTGCGCAAAAATAAATATGATGCGGTACACTCACATGTACTGATGGTATCTGCTGTATTTTTAATGATAGCCTGGTTTACAGGTGTACCAGTGCGCATCGCTCACCTGAGAAGTACGGGCAAAAGCGCAAAGTCAAAACTGCGAAAATTAAGAGACCTGTTTTTGAAAAGTATGATGCTACGCTTTGCAACCAACATTGTAACCGTTTCAGAAAGTGTAGCGAAAGCGATATTTAGTGAAAATTACAATAAGCAAAGAAAAATAAAGGTGATCTATAATGGCTTTGCATTGATAGAGAATAAGTCAGTAAAAAGTAATAGAAAAGTTAAAATTGGGCATATAGGTCGCTTTGACCCTTCCAAAAACCACATGTTCCTGTCTGAGATATATAGCATGATCTGTGAGGAAGACCCCGATGTAACATGTTCAATGACCGGGAAACTCGACAACAATATCTACCCTGTTGTTGCCAACTCCCTAAAAAGATGGAGCGATACGGGCCGGGTGATCATCCAGAGCGAGAACAGTAATATACCCGGCGAACTCAACACCTATGACATCCTGGTAACTACGAGCCTCTGGGAAGGCCTGCCCGGGGCCATTATTGAAGCCTTATCGGCAGGAGTACCTGTGCTGGCAAGCGGCATAGAACCAAATAAAGAAGTAGCCTCAAAAATGAATGGTGTTACAATAGTAGAAGGCTGGGATAAAAATGAGTGGAAAAAACAAGTTTTAACACTTATTAAAGAAGTGCGTAACGCAGACAAGCAGGATACCGTAAAACGGCTGCAGGCTTCATTTTTAGTCAGTCCGTTCTATTACAAGAACACTGATAACGAAATGTTAAAAATCTATGGCATAAAAGGCGTTTCATAGTATAAACAGAAATAAAAAACAAATTTTACAGTCCGTTACCAACCCCCTGGGTAATTTACTGTTACATATAGAGAGACATGAACACCAAAACAGTAAATATCATTTTAGAGTTCAGGTTTTATAAAGATGACAGCGGGCATATCTATACCGATGCATCTTTCGACTACCTGTTCTGGCAAAGATACCTTATGGTGTTTGACGAGGTGCGTATCATAGCCCGTGCAAAACCTGTTTCACAAGCAGATATAGCCGGTAACTGGAAAAAAGTAACAGGGCCCAAAGTATCTTTTACTGCTATACCCTACTATCATGGCGTAGCAGACCTGGTAAAGAACATGCCTGCCGTAATTAAAGAGATAAAAAAGATCGTGGCAGGTGACAACAACCCCTATATATTGCGCATGCCTTCGATAATAGGCGTGCTTTTCTTTATCAGCAGCCGGGATATGGGCCGCAGGGCATACGGCATAGAAATGGTAGGTGATCCTGAAGAAGTATTTGCTTCGCTGCCTGCCCTGTACAGGCCCCTTGGTGGTATGTTCGTAAGAAGGACACGTGCTATAATACGGCGTGCGAAAGCTGCAGCATATGTGGAGCGCGCGGTATTGCCAAAAAAATATCCTGTAGCAGTTGGTGTGCAATCTTATTTCTTTTCCAGCATCAACCTGCCAGAGCACAGCATATTATCAGGTGCAAAGAAGAAAAATAATCACAAAGCATTACACATACTGTCCATAGGTATTATGGACCAGATGTATAAAGGACCTGATATATTGCTGCAAGCCCTTGCCATCTGTAAAGAAAAAGGTTTCCCTTTCCATATGGTATGGATAGGTGGCGGCCTGAACCTCGAAAAAGTAAAACAAATGGCCCAAGAGCTTGGGATAGGTAATACGGTATCCTTCATGGGCACAGTAACGGAGCGGGACAAGATAGAAGCAGAAATGGACAGTTCTGATCTCTTTGTACTTGCATCGAGAACCGAAGGCCTGCCCCGGGCAATGATAGAAGCAATGGCACGTGGCCTTGCCTGTATTGGCTCAAAAGTGGGTGGCATACCAGAACTGCTGGATGGGGAATATCTTTTTGAAAAGGAGAACTACAAACAACTGGCAGAGCTGATCATGAAGGTAGGCGAAGACGAAAGCAAACTGGCCAGCATGTCGGTAAAAAATTTAGAAACAGCAAAAAGATATACGAACAGCCGGCTGGATAAAGAGCGCAGCGGATTTTATTCAACCGTATTAAAAGCCAGTATATGAAAGTACTGCATCTTATAAAAACAGGCGTTGGGGCTACATGGGCTTACAGGCAGGTGCGTGTGCTGGCAGCACAGGGTGCCGATGTAGCTGTGTGCCTGCCTGAAGGTAAGATGGCAGATAAGTATACAGCTGATGGCGTTGAAGTATTCAATTTTGAATTTTCCCTGGCACCGCATAAACTCCTGTCATCTTTCAGGTCTTTTAAAAAGATCATTAAGACCTGCAAGCCTGATATCATACACAGTCACTTCCTGATCACGACTTTATTTGCAAGGCTGTACAGGATGTTCTACAAGATGGATATACCCCTGGTGTTCCAGGTACCCGGGCCGCTGCACCTTGAACATTTTATCTTCCGCAACGCAGACCTTATAACCAGCAATAATAATGATAGGTGGATAGCATCCTGCAAATGGACGCAGGATAAATATATATTGAGCGGTATCGCCAATAACCGGGTGTTCCTTTCTTATTACGGTACCGACCTGTCCTTTATTCAAAAACACCCCAAAGGAAAATTGAGGAGCGTGCTTGGCCTTAAAGAGGATGACTTCATTATTGCCATGGTAGCCTATATGTACAAGCCTAAAAAATACATAGGACAAAAGGTAGGCATCAAAGGCCATGAAGATTTTTTCAAGGCCATGGCAAAGTGTATAGAACAGGATAATAAGATAAAAGCGATCATAATAGGCGGCGCATGGGACGGGGCCATGGATTACGAGCTGAAGCTTATGGAAATGGGCAAGAAATACTGCGGAGATAATATATATTTCATGGGGTCGAGGAATGACGTACCTGAGCTTTACTCTGACATAGACCTTGTAGTACACCCTTCTTACAGCGAGAACCTGGGCGGGGCAGCAGAATCATTGCTGCTTGAAGTACCTACCATAGCCAGTAATGTTGGCGGCTTGCCTGATATTGTGATACCCGGTGTGACCGGGTACCTTGTAAATCCAGCCGCACCGGCAGAAATAACCGATTGTGCTATGAATGCCCGCAAAAATTACACCGTGGCGAAAGAGATGGCGCTTCGCGGAAGAAAAATGCTTTTCACCGTATTGGACGTGAACAACACGGGTAAGGAGATCTACCATATTTATAACAACATACTAAATAATAAACAGCTCGATCATGTACCTGTTTTTCAAAAGACTGTTTGATATAATAATGGCTTTGATACTGGTCATCGTCTTATCACCTGTGCTCATTGTTGTGAGTATCTACCTTATTGCCGCACTCAAAGGTCCGGGTATCATCTTTAAACAAAGAAGGGTTGGCCTTGGCAATAAGCCATTCAATGTGTACAAATTCAAAACGATGCTGGACACAAAAGATGCGAGTGGAAAACTATTGCCCGATGAGCAAAGGCTTACAAAAACCGGGCTTATCCTCAGGAAATATTCCCTGGATGAGCTGCCGCAATTATTTAATATCCTGAACGGCACTATGAGTTTCATAGGCCCCCGCCCGCTGCTGGTGGACTACCTGCCCCTGTATTCTTACAGGCAGCTGCGCCGCCACGAAGTGCTGCCCGGTATTTCGGGCTGGGCACAGGTGAACGGGCGCAATGCCATTAGCTGGGAGCAGAAATTCGACTATGATGTATGGTATGTGGACCATATGAATTTTGCCCTGGACATTAAAATATGCTTACTAACCATTAAAAAGGTACTACGTTCCGAAGGCATTAGCTCAGCTAATGCTGCAACGATGGAACGTTTTACCGGGACCGACTAAAAAAACGACCATGAAAAAAATAGCCGTATTTGGTGCAGGGGGCTTTGGGCGCGAAGTAAAAATGCTGATTGACCAGCTTAATGCCATCTCGATGACTTATGAATTCGTAGGTTATTTCGACGATGGCGTTGCTATTGGTACAATGGTAAATGGCTACCCCGTGCTGGGCGGCCGCGAAGAGCTCAATGCGTATGCCCAACCGCTCTGCGTAGCCTTTGCCGTGGGCAACCCGGCCACCAAAAAGAAGATCATTGATAACATTACCAACGAAAAAGTCTCCTACCCCTCGCTGATCCATCCCAATGTGCTCATTGGCAATGACGATGTGAGCATTGGCGAAGGGTGCATCATATGTGCAGGGTGTATTATCACTATTAATATAGCCATAGGCAACTTCGTTATCCTGAACCTTGGCTGCACTGTAGGGCACGACACCGTAATTGAAGACTATGCATCCTTTATGCCGGGAGTGAACATATCGGGCGAGGTGAGGATAAAAGAAGGCGCATATGTGGGCACAGGTGCCAAGATCATTAATCAATTAGAGATAGGCCGCTATACCATTGTGGGTGCAGGCGCAGTAGTATCGAAAACACTGCCCGATGAATGTACCGCAGTAGGCATACCGGCAAAAGCAATAAAATTCCATAACCAGGTAATAGAAAAAACCGAAAACTAGAGCGCTTATGTATCAAAAGATATGGTTATCCTCGCCTCATATGGGTGGCACAGAAGAAAAATATGTACAGGAAGCATTTGACAGTAATTGGGTAGCTCCATTGGGGCCGAATGTGAATGGCTTTGAGCAGGACATAGCTAATTACCTGCAGGACGACATGCATGTAGCTGCATTAACATCCGGCACCTCGGCCCTGCACCTGGGCCTTATACTGCTTGGCGTACAGCCGGGCGATGAAGTGATCTGCCAGAGCTTTACCTTCTCGGCATCGGCCAATCCTATTAAATATCTCGGGGCTACGCCCGTATTCGTAGATAGTGAAGATGAGACATGGAATATGTCGCCACGCTTTTTGGAAGAAGCCATTATGGACCGGGTGGCAAAGGGCAAAAAGCCCAAAGCCATCATACCCGTTCACCTTTATGGCATGCCTGCAAAAATGGACGAGATAATGGCCATTGCCGACCGTTATGATATACCTGTGCTGGAGGATGCAGCCGAAGCGCTGGGTTCATCGATCAATGGCAAAATGTGCGGCACTTTCGGTAAAATAGCCGCTTTGTCCTTCAATGGCAACAAGATAATCACTACTTCGGGCGGTGGTGCTTTGGTAGCTCATGATAAAGAGCTCGTGAATAAAGCACGTTTCCTGTCTACACAGGCCCGCGATGAAGCGCCACACTACCAGCACTCTCATGTAGGCTACAATTACCGCATGAGCAATATCTGCGCAGGCATAGGTCGCGGCCAGATGGAAGTACTGGATACACGTATTGCACAACGCAGGCGCATATACAACTGGTATACCGAAGAAATGGGTACCATACCGGGCGTGAGCTTCGTTACAGAACCGGAAGGATATTTCAGTAACCGCTGGCTGACCACAATACTTGTTGACCCAAAGCAAAGCAACATAACGCGCGAAACACTTCGCCTGGCATTCGAATCGAAGAACATTGAATCGCGCCCGCTATGGAAACCCATGCATATGCAACCTGTTTTTGAAGGTTGCCCCTTCTATGGCGACGGCACGTCTGAGCGTCTTTTCGAGCAAGGCCTTTGCCTGCCATCAGGATCGAATCTCGGCGATACCGAGCTGACCCGTATCAAAGCAGTAATACAGGATTGTACCTACTTCAGGGATAAGACACGCCAAAAAGAACATGTTGCTATTTAACCTTATCAAAGGGTAAGAATAAAGGAATGGAATAAGAATAACAGCAGGGGAAAGTGATCATGCTTTAAATAACGCTGTTACATACTCAAACAATATTCTTTAACAAAAACTTTTTCTTATGAGCAAACAAATTTTTACACTGCTGTTGCTGGGCTTTCTCACAACACAAAGCTTCGCCGGGCCACAAAACAACTGGTACCAGGACGAGTACAAAATGCCTAAAAATTACCTGCGCGCCAGCCTGGGATATGCAATGCCGCTTATGCGCCAGAACCTTATCTTCACTGGTGTGCCCAGCCAGTATGGCGTCACTACAGAGAATACTTATACGCAGCCGCAGCGTGCCTCTTACATGAGCGGCATACAGTTGCGGCTTGCCTTTGGACATATATTCAACAATTATGTAGGCGTGGAGCTGGGTGCACAAACCAACCTCGCATCAGCAACCTACAGGCTTGACATTGCAGGCTCGCTTGCTTCAAAATTTGGCGACCGTGTGCAGGGCAGCACCTCAACATCGATGCCTTCAATAATAACGCCGGCCATTGTCATCCAAAATACCTATGACAGGGTAGATGCTTTCGCTAAGTTCGGCCTGGCCATCCCGATAGTAGGCAACATAACCACTAATGGCGAAACCCGTGGCAACCCAGGTGAAGACAATAATGTTTACGAAAGTACGGTAGTCACTAAACCTCAATTTTTCCTCGGACTGTATGGCGGCCTGGGTGGTACCATACACATCAACGAGCGTATAAAGCTATTCGGCGAACTCGACGTTACTGCACTATCGATGTATGCCAAAGAAACAACCGTTACCAAATATTTGGTAAATGGCGAGGACAAACTGAATACGATTCCGGAAAAGGACAGGACATTAGTCTATAACAAGCGTGACGCTGCAGGCAATGCAGTGCCCAAATACGTGATCCCCTACAGCACATTCGGTTTTGTTGGCGGTGTATCGTTCAATTTATAAGAGGCAGAAAAATAAAATGGTAAAAAGTTCCCCGGTCATGCGGGGAGCTTTTTTATTTCCCATCTTTTGCATTCAATATCACCAGCTTATCCGAACGTGATATGCCTCCGGGATTGATGCCCGGATCACCCTCAGGTATTGGCATACCCAGTTTTTTATAATAAGTCACCCACACCGGGAAAAATTTCCTGGTCCCGGGTTCTTTAAAGGTCATAGGCTCCAGCTTAAAAAAAGGCTTATCATGATTCGCCTTCATAAAAGCATCATAAATAAGCTCGGAGCAGTAATACTTATCGTTATTGTACAAAAAGGCGTCATCATAACTTATCCCAACAGAGGTAAGGGCGTATTTGATGGCAGCAGGTATCATATCCCTGTACTGCATTTTCAGCCTGGCCACATACAGCTTATGCGCTGAGCGTTTTTTAAAACTTTCAAGGGTAACCAGTCTTACGCCACTGCCCATAGCCTCTATCACATAGCACGTATCGTTTTTAATGTATACCAGTCCTATGTGCGAGAATTTATGACCGTCGAATCCTTGCGTAACAGCTTCAATAGCGTCGCATAAAGGTCCGCAATCAATATCTTGAAAAATGAGGTCGCCTGTACACAATGACACCCGCTCAAATGGCTGCGCGCCCGCATTGGACGTAAAACACAACAGAAAGAGCACAAAAAAAAGAAAATATCGCATTTGGCCTGCAAAGCTATGAAAAAAACATAGCCGCCTGCCGGCGGCTATGTCGTGAAAAAAACCGGTTATTCCCCTCGCTCCAGTTATTTTGTTACTATTATCTTCTGCACTGCTTTATCCTTATCGCAGAGCAACTGCAAAGTATAGACCCCTGCTGGCAATGTGCTAAGATCTATTGTATATTGTATGCTGGGCTGCATATAGTCCAGTACTTTTACTACACTACCCTTTGCATCGTATATAGTACCCGTGATATTATTGGCACTTTCAGGATCAAAAAAGATGACCGCACGATCTTTAACCGGGTTCGGGTACATTTCGAATTTGATATGCTTCTTCACCTCGTTAACGGCAGTGGGGCCGTTGTAAACTGTTGTGGACTCTGAAATGGTGTTGTGCCCGCTGTTCGGGCCAGTATTACCAGCCTGTACAGTACCATAATAATGTGCACCGATGGTGTACGGATATATCGGCGTGCGGTTCGCATCGATGGTAACAAAATAGGCATAGGTACCCTGTGGATATTCCGGGGTCACACAAAACCTGCCGTTATTTGAATCCAGGTCACCGTAGCCCTGTACAAACTCATAATCCTGTATAAAAGCCCCAAGCGGGTAGGTTGCATTTATTGCCGGGCCGGGCTGGGAAGCTGGTGAACCATCAGGCAAGGTGGTCCTGTCGCTCATAGTACGTGTGCGATATGAAGACTCCATCCTTTTTATAGGGCCTGTACCATCCGTATTGGTATACGCATAGGCGCCATATACCGGGTAGCCATCAAAAGCATAGCCTATAAGTGGCGAATGATGCGTGCTGTCCATATCATCATACAGGCAGGCTGGGCTCACATGGTGATGATACTCCCCGTTTTGCTGCGGGTGGCCCAGGCAGCTATCAAAGCCCTGCCCCTCAAAAAAGTAGGCATTACGGTACCACACGCCCTGGTTGTTATAGGTCATTGCATCCTCTGCGTTGAAGATACTTACACCATTTGTCCACACCCCGATATGGCCAAGGCCAATGGCTACAGGTGTGCCTGTATTGGGTTGAGGATTTCGTGTGATCTTGTAAACAAAATTCTGGTTAGCAGCTACGTTGGGGTTGCCGATCCAGGGCCCTATATCATAGCCCGGTATACAGGTACAACTCACGTACACATTATTTGTGGAGTACTGTATGGTCTGGCAATTGGAAGGGATGTTATTATACCCGGTAGCATTATTGGTATTCCGTATCCACGAAGTGATCTCAGGACCTACCTGTGACCGGGCAGACAGGGATAAAAGCAATATCCCGATGGCAAGATTCAGTTTTTTCATGTTATTCGTTTGTGCAAGTATTTAGACGGCTATTCTATTCCATTCCTTCGCCAACTTTTCCATGAATGTAAACTTAAATATATAATACTTTATTTTTAATGTTTGTGCGATCACGAACACTTCAGATGAGAAGAATATCTTCGACGCTTTTTCCTTATTATCCAAATAAGAATAACAACTAGCAGGCCCAGTAACGATAAAATACCTGCAAAATATACCCAAAAGATATCTGTGCCGGCAGATGCACGGAATGCAGGCTTCACATCAAAATTCTTCCAGGGTCCCAGCCTGCCTATTACATAGATCAGCACCCTAAAAGCATGAAATATTGCTGCAGTTGCTCCTAATGTCAGGGAAATGGTTTGAGCTGCTGCAGTATTCCTGAGCAGCCATTTTAATGAAAATACTATGCAAACAGCATCTATAATCATTTCTATAATTGTCAATACATTGACCCATAACTCCAGGATCCGGAGACCATGCTCAAAAAACATAAGTGATATTGTTCTGAAAAGCAATATACCGGCCCCAAGTACCATTAAGAAAGGATATAGCTTTCGAATTCCAGCGTTCCTGTTCATGAATACAGTCATTTATGCACACTAGCTTTTAAACCACTTCTGTAAAAAATGACAGGTATTTAAACCATTATACCTGTGCTACATTTTAAGAAAAGACAAAATAACCCAGAGGAAATGATATCACATCAATGACTTTAATCATCAAATAAGTTGACCACGGTCAGCTTATTAGCTTTTGATAATATCTAAAATTGTCCCTTAATTAAAAGATGTTTTCAAATGCCATTTTATCATAGCCTTGGAACGATACCCGATAAACGCCATATAGTATTCCGCCAACCCGGCGGCAAGCTGTACCAGGAAGAACTGGTAGGCACACAGGGCTTTGGGGGCTTATCATCGCTGGTATATCACCTGCACGCACCTACGGCAGTGAAACAAAAAGGCAAACCTTACTCCGTGGCCCCAAAAGTAGCTATGGACAACAGCCTGAACGCTATGAGCTTTATGGGTTTTGACATAAAGCCTGATGACGACTATTTAAAAAGTCGCAAAACACTCTTCGTGAATGCGGCTATGCAGGTGGGCCTGGCTGCGCCAACTAAAGGCAACGACTATTTTTACAAGAATGCGGATGCGGATGAAATGATCTTCATACACAAAGGCAGTGGCACCCTGCATACCATGTTCGGTAAGCTGCCCTTTAAATATGGAGATTATATTATCATCCCACGCGGCACAGTATATAAGATACAGTTCGACGATAAAGACAACCGGTTATTGTATATAGAATCGCACAACCCGATATTCACACCAAGGAGGTATCGGAACGATTTCGGGCAGCTACTGGAGCACTCGCCCTTTTGCGAGCGGGATATCAAAAGACCTATGGAGCTTGAGGCCTATGATGAACAGGGCGAATTTGACGTGCTCATCAAAAAGAAGGGGCACATCTTCCCTTATACTTATTTATACCACCCTTTTGATGTAGCCGGCTGGGATGGATATCATTATCCTTATACCTTTTCCATTTTCAACTTTGAGCCCTTAACAGGCCGCATACATATGCCGCCTCCCATACACCAGACATTCGAGAGCAGGAATTTCGTGGTATGCTCTTTTGTGCCCCGGCTATACGATTACCATCCGCAGGCCATACCTGCCCCTTACCATCACAGCAATATAGACTCTGATGAGATATTGTACTATGTGGACGGTGACTTCATGAGCCGTAACAACATACAGAAAGGGCAACTGACCTTGCACCCCGGCGGTATACCACATGGCCCGCACCCCGGAGCTATAGAGCGCAGCATTGGTCAAAAGGAAACTAAAGAACTGGCGGTCATGATAGACCCTTTTGCCCCGATGATGATCACTGAAGAAGCACTAAAAATAGAAGTGTCCGACTATTATAAATCGTGGCTGGGAGAATAGGAGGGCGAAGAGTGGGAGCGGAGAGCGAAAAGGGAAAAGTAAGGTATGGAGACCAAATACGAGAAGAGGAGCGTGAAGAAATAGTATCAATGTAAACACAAAACAATTTCAATATGGATACTGCAGATTTGAAAAAAGTTGAGAATTACAACTACGGTATCGAAAAGATATTCGATAAGGCGCAGGACTTTCTGCCCATCAACGGCACCGACTATGTGGAGCTGTATGTGGGCAATGCCAAGCAGGCAGCTCATTATTACAAAACGGCAATGGGCTTCCAGTCGCTGGCCTATGCAGGACTGGAAACAGGCGTGCGGGACAGGGCCTCATATGTATTGCAGCAGGACAAGATCAGGCTGGTGCTTACCACCCCTTTTGACCCCGACAGCGATATATCGGACCATATCAGGCAGCATGGCGATGGTGTGAAGGTGATAGCCCTATGGGTAGATGATGCACGTCAGGCTTTTGAAGAGACGATAAGCCGCGGTGCCGATGTATATTTTGAGCCAAGAGTGGAGCAAGACGAATATGGTGAAGTGGTAAGGGCGGGTATCCATACTTATGGCGAAACGGTGCACATCTTCGTGGAGCGTAAAAATTATAAAGGTGTATTCCTGCCGGGTTATGAGAAATGGGAATCCGACTATAACCCTGCATCTACAGGCCTTAAGTATATAGACCATATGGTAGGCAATGTGGAACTGGGTACGATGAACATATGGGCAGATTTCTATGCCAATGTAATGGGCTTTGCCAATCTCGTAACCTTCGACGACAAAGACATCTCTACTCAATACACCGCCCTGATGAGCAAGGTGATGACGAACGGGAACGGGCGTATCAAATTCCCCATCAATGAACCTGCACAGGGATTGAAGAAATCGCAGGTGGAGGAATACCTGGATTTCTATAAAGGGCCGGGCTGCCAGCACATAGCTGTGGCCACCGACGATATCGTATTTACCATTAGCGAAATGCGCAAGCGTGGCGTAGAGTTCCTGCATGTGCCGGGTACTTATTATGATACCGTGAGTGCGCGTGTGGGTACTATAGCCGAAGACCTTGCCAGATTGAAGAGTCTTGGCATTATGGTGGACCGGGATGAGGAAGGCTACCTGCTGCAGATATTCACCAAACCCGTGGAGGACCGTCCTACCCTGTTCTTCGAGATCATACAGCGCAAAGGAGCAAGATCCTTTGGCAAGGGTAATTTCCAGGCCTTGTTCGAATCGATAGAAGCGGAGCAGGAACGCAGGGGCACACTATAGTAGCAGCATGCAGTTGCAGTAAGCAGTATTAAAAAAATAAAATCTTTTATGGACGCGATACAGGAAGTAGAAAATCAACTGAACGAGCTGCTCTTACAAAAATTTGAAGAGCGCGTTCAATCCGGTGATGCGGTAGAACCGAAGGACTGGATGCCGGAAGCTTATCGCAAACACCTGGTGCGGCAGATATCGCAGCATGCCCATTCCGAAGTGATCGGTATGCAGCCGGAAGGCAATTGGATCACAAGGGCCCCCAGCCTCAGGGCCAAACAGATACTGCTGGCCAAGATACAGGATGAGGGAGGGCATGGCCTGTACCTGTACAGCGCTGCCGAGACGCTGGGCATCAGCCGGGATGAGATGATAGCACAACTGCACAGCGGCAAAGCGAAGTACTCCAACATCTTCAACTACCCTGCCCTTACCTGGGCCGATATAGGCGCGATAGGCTGGCTGGTGGACGGGGCCGCCATCGTGAACCAGGTATCGCTGCAACGCACTTCTTATGGTCCGTACAGCCGCGCTATGGTGCGGATATGTAAAGAAGAGAGTTTTCACCAAAGGCAGGGCTACGAGATAATGGCCCATATGATGCGTGGTACAGCAGAACAGCGCGAAATGGCGCAGGATGCCATGAACCGCTGGTGGTGGCCCTCACTGATGATGTTCGGCCCGCACGACAGCGAATCACCACATGCAGGTGATGCCTTCCGCTGGAAAATAAAACGGCACAGCAATGATGAATTGAGACAGAAGTTCATTGATAAAACGGTGCAGCAAGCAGAAGTGATCGGGCTTAGGATACCCGACCCGGATTTGAAATGGAATGAAACCACAGGCCATTACGATCATGGCGAGATCAACTGGGACGAATTCCGCAATGTGATCAATGGCAAGGGGCCATGCAACAAACAGCGCACGGACCATCATAAGAAAGTGCATGAAGATGGGGCCTGGGTACGCATAGCTGCACAGGCATACTATGATAAAAGAGCGAACAAAAATTAATTCATCCGAAAAAACATTCGTTATGACCCCAGATACACAGTTAGGCACATGGGAAGTGTTCATGCAAAGCAAGCCCGGCGCCAATTTCATACACCAGGGAAGCATACATGCCGCCGACAGGGAGATGGCGCTCCAAAATGCACGGGACACCTACTCGCGCCGTGGAGAGGGTACAAGCATTTGGGTAGTGCCTACGGGAGCCATCACAGCATCAAGCCCCGATGATAAAGAAATGCTCTTTGACCCCGCCAATGATAAGATATACCGGATGCCTACATTCTACACTATTCCCGAAGGGGCTAAAAATATTTAAAATGAACAGGGAAACCGCTTTGTATAATTATGTGCTGCGCCTGGGTGACAATGCATTGATACTGTCGTACCGCCTGTCGGAATGGTGCAGCAAGGCACCCATGATAGAAGAAGACCTGGCGCTGACTAATTTTGCACTGGACATGATAGGTCGTGCACAGGCCTACCTGAAATATGCAGGCGAAATAGAAGGTAAGGGGAGAACAGATGACGACCTCGCCTACCGCAGACCGGAAAGACAATTTTACAATAACCTGATAACCGAACTGCCCAACGGCGACTTTGCATACACGATAGCAAGACAATTGTTCATCTCGGTATTCGAGTGCTTTTTATTCGAAGCCCTGCAAAACAGCAAAGATGAGACCATCGCTGCCATAGCGGCTAAAACATTGAAGGAGGTGCGCTATCACCGGAGGCATGCAGAGGATTGGGTACTGCGCCTGGGCGATGGCAGCGAAGAAAGCTACCAGCGCATGCAACATGCCGTGAACGCATTGTGGATGTACACCGGGGAATTATTTGAGCAAGACGAGACAGACCGTGCACTCATAGAGGCGGGTATCGCCCCCGACCCCGATACGATAAGAGCTAATTGGCGGTCAGCGGTTGAAACGGTATTAAAGGAGGCAACACTATTAATGCCTGCCGATGATTACATGCAAACAGGAAGCAGGAAGGGAATACATACCGAACACCTGGGCCATATACTCTCTGAAATGCAATACCTGCAACGTGCTTATCCTGGTGCAACATGGTAACACAGCAATACACACGGGATGAAATAATGGACCACCTGTCTGCTATAGTGGATCCGGAGATACCGGTGCTTACCATACAGGAGATCGGCATGCTGCGCGACGTGCTGATCACAGAAAAAGGCTACGAGATCATCCTGACGCCAACTTATACCGGCTGCCCGGCCATGGGCATTATAGAAGAGGATATAGAACGCCTGCTGGCTGAAAAAGGGGTTGGCCCGGTGTCGGTCAAGCTAGTATATGCCCCCGCCTGGACAACCGACTGGATGACCGACGAAGCTAAAGAAAAGATGCGCAGGTATGGCATCTCACCACCCGAGCATTCTTCCTGCAACCAGATATTTTCTTTAAGCAGTTCGGTAAAATGCCCCAGGTGCGGATCAGACAATACCGACCTCATCAGCCGCTTCGGCGCCACTGCTTGCAAGGCCTTGTACAAATGCAATAATTGCAAAGAACCTTTCGAATACTTCAAGTGCCATTAACTGGTCACAGTGCCTCACCGTCTTTTCACCACTACAGTAATGTAACCTGCCGCCAACACAGTAGCACTGGCTATAATGATGAAGGTAGTTCCCGGCCCTAACTGCATCCACAACAAGCCGGTTAAAGTGCTCGCCAATAAGGTGCAGATACTCTGGAAGGCCGTATATGTACCAATGGCTGTCGCCGTATCTTTTTTATCCGAGATATTCGATATCCATGCCTTGGCTATTCCCTCTGTTGCAGCAGCATAGATGCCATACAGGAAAAAAAATGCAAAAAAACCGTAAAGGCTATTGCTAAATCCCATGCCCGCATATACTATTGCAAACACTAATAAACCTGAAATAAAGATCTTTTTCAGCCCTACACGATCAGCAAGTATACCGAGTGGGAAAGAGACGGCAGCATAAACGATATTATAAAAGACATAGGCACCTATCGTACTGGTATCGCTGATACCTGCGTCTTTTATTTTAAGCAGCAGGAATACATCTGAGCTGTTGAACAGAGCGAAGAACAACAAACCGATCAATAGTTTGCGGTATTGCGCAGGGGATGCCTTCCAGTAGCGGATAAAGTCGAGGAAACGGGTTTTGCTTACCTTTTCCTTTGGCTTCACATTCTTGTCCTTAACGAGGAGGGTAAAAGCAATAGCGATCACACCGGGAATGAATGCCAGCAAGAACAGGCTTTTATACTGACCGGGCCTGTAATAAAGGAAGACCAGTGCAGCAAGGGGACCCAATACAGCACCAAGTGTATCCATAGCCCTGTGGAACCCGAACACGGTGCCTTTGGTTTGCGGCGTAGCCTCATCCGACAGCATGGCATCACGGGCCCCGGTTCTTATCCCCTTGCCTATACGGTCCATACTACGGGCTGAGAATATCCAGATCGGGAAGGTGAATATTGCCATCATAGGTTTTGACAAGGCACTTAGCCCATAGCCCAGCCGGATATAAGGAACACGGCGGCCCCTGTTATCGGACAATTTACCGAAGTATCCCTTGCTCAACCCGGCTATCGCCTCTGCCATACCTTCCAGCACACCGATCAGTACCAAGGAGAAATGAATACTTTCCAGGTACACCGGCATAATAGGATACAGCATTTCACTGGCAACATCCGTGAACAGGCTCACCAGCGACAATACCAATATGGTACGGGTAATCGCTTTCATCTTAAGCCAAAAATAACATAATATGACTGTGAATCACATTATCTTGCAGGCCATAAAATCACTTACGAAATGACTGTCCGGCACCTGCTTACCATCCTGCTCATACTATTGCAACATACCCGCTCCTATGCGCAGGCAGGATGCACAGACCCTTATGCCACTAATTATAACCCCGGCGCTAATACCAATGACGGCTCATGCCTGTATCCCGTGACCCATGATACCATGCAGTTACGTACACAGTTACCCATAGCCATCACAGAGAGCTCAGGCCTTGCATGGGACAATGGTAAACTGTGGACACACAATGACAGTGGCAACCCATCCACCTTCTTTAGCATCGATACCAGCGACGGGCATATATTGCAAACAGTGTACGTGGACAATCATAGTAACGTGGACTGGGAAGATATCACTACCGACAATGATTATATCTATATAGGCGACTTTGGCAATAATAATGGCAACCGGACCAACCTAAGAGTACTGCGCATCAGCAAAGCAGATATCGGCAACGATACAGCAGTGCATGTAAATGCGGACCTGATCGCATTCTCCTACAGCGACCAAACCAGCTTTACATCTAACCAACTAAACAATTATGATTGTGAGTCCATCATCTCTATTGGTGACTCGCTGTATATTTTTACCAAAGACCGCCTCGATCAGCAAACAAGGGTCTATAAAATGCCTAAGGTACCGGGCACTTACAGCCTCAGCCCTTACACCAGCTATAATGTAGGTGGTCTCATCACCGCAGCCAGCTACAATACTGCCACACATGAGATCGTACTACTAGGCTATACCCTGCTCAAGACCAACTCTTTTTTATGGTTCCTCAACGATTATAACGGTAACATGTTTTTTTCCGGCAACAAACGCCGTATAGAAATAGGTGATAACAGCGAATGGCAAACCGAGGGCATAGAGTTCATGGGACCCAACCGCTTTTTTATCTCCAATGAGACCGCGACAGTAAATGCTTCCCTTTTTATCGGGGAGAAGAACTGGCTGTCAAGCCTTGGGCTGAGTAACCAAAATATCAAGCAGAATACTATCGGCGTATTCCCTAACCCTGTAGGCGATACTTTTTACCTCACGGGTATCGATCATAAAATGAACTACCTCATTCGCAGTATGGATGGGCGGATCATTACAACAGGCAGCCTTGACCCGGTGCGCGATTCTATACATTTCAGCAAAGCTGCCGCAGGTAAATATTTGCTCGAACTTGAAAATGGCTCAGGCAATAAACAGGTGCTTAGCATCATCAAGAAATAGCATTACATAAAAAACACCCGGGCTCTTGTGATAAAAGCCCGGCATGAAGAATATGTACTGAAGACTCCTTATCAGTCCTTCGGCTCCCATAGTTCTATTTTGTTACCATCGGCATCCATGATATGGATAAATTTTCCGAAATCGTAACTCGCTATGTCGTCTAATATGGTTACCCCATTCTCTTTAAGTTTGCTGATCAGCCCCTCAAGATTCTGCACGCGGTAATTGATCATAAACTCCTTTTTTGAAGGTGCGAAATAATCACTCCCTTTCTTAAAAGGATTCCATTGCAGCGAACCTACCTGCTCCGGTTTATTCACATCCCTGAATTCAAAACTCGAGGAGCCCCAGTCATTGATATCGAAGCCTAAATTTTTTACATACCAGTCTCTCGTTTGCTGCGGATCTTCAGAAAAAAAGAAGATACCGCCTATCCCGGTCACCTTTGGTGTGTTGTCACCGGGAGTAGTTGAGTTGCCTGTTTGATTTTTTTGTTCTCCCATCTTTTTATATTTAATGCTTTACTGTTTTTCTTTTTAAAATTAATGAACTGATAAGCGTTACGATCAGGCCCACCGGCAGTATCTCCGCGTAGGTCATCATGGCATTCAAGAATGGGTTTTTCAGCATTTCGGTCATGTTCGCCATTTCTTTTGTTTGCTTATCTATCTCCATTTGGCTTGCCCCGCTGGCTTTCAGCTCATCAAGCATATGTGCCGAATATTTGTTTGCAAAATCGGGTATGAAAAAATAGAAATCGATCAGCCATGCCAGTACATACATCGTTGAAGCGATCAAAACGATCAGGATACCGACCTTAAACGCTTTGCCAAAAGTAATAATACCTTCATTGTATTTATCCCGGTAATTGCGAATGCCCACAAATACAAGCGAGAATGCTATGAGCATGGAAGCATAGCCAATGAGCATACTCGTGTCATAGGCCACATTACCCTCGCAATGGCTCAGGTAGTTCATGCTGCACAACATTAACACAGAAACAATAATGCCTGATATAAGGCCATAAATGAGGATATTCTTTTTCATTTTTTATTTATTTGTTGCTGCAAATGTGGTCCTTGCGCATCATTTCCGGGTCATACTTTCGGCCATTTTTCTCTTGCAGGGCTAATTTCTATACCAAAGCATGAGATTTTAAGGTATAAGGCTTAAGCTCCTGGCCTTCTCTACTGCCTGCATCCGTCTTTTTACATCTAATTTTGAAAATATATTTTGAATATGTGTTTTGACTGTGCTTAATGAAACAAACAATTTGGCAGCAATTTCCTGGTTGCTGTGTCCCTGTGCCAGTAGGCCCAGTATTTCCATTTCTCGTTTACTTAGTTCCAACCGGGATACAAGGGAAGTATTCAGCACAAAGTCCCCATTCCTGTTCACATACACCTCTTTTTCTATTACTACAGTTTCAATTTTGGGTTTTGAAAGTTTTAGCGCAAGCCATATACCCAATGCAGTAAAAATGAGCGCAATAAAGCCGATGTAGACCTCAAAAGAGTGATCGAATATGATAAAACGAAGTTCTAACCATTTGAGAAAGAAGAGCAAAAAAGCCAAACTGGCACTATAAATTATAGTCGCCTTATGCTTTAACAACAAATTTTTAATATATGCCGGAGTGTAAATGCTCATATTTTGTATTGACAGCTGAGCTACAAATCAAGACAAATGTAATAAATCAAAAACCATGTCAATATACCCGCATGTATAACAGGCATAAAAAAAGCTCCCAAAGGGAGCTGAGCGGAGAGAGAGGCTCCTGAACTTTACTCTCCAAAATGCTATTATTCAATATGTTGAAGTTATAGCCAACTCACTACTCATGAATTACTCACTAATTGTCTTTAGGTTCTACAACATGAACAAATATACGACTTCATGCTAAATTTTGATTAAAATTGTGAAAAATTCTCAAAATAATAAATTTTGCAGTATCTTTGAGAAAATATCTCACAAAATACATGCTGGTTGAATTTTCAATAAGTAATTTTCTTTCATTCAAGACAAAAACGACACTTAGTCTTGCTGCGACCTCAATTAAGGAGCATATCAGTACAAATATCTTTTCTACTGAACGTAGCGATTTACTTAAAGGGGCAGTTATCTATGGGGCGAATGCAAGTGGTAAAAGCAACTTTATAAGAGCGATGTCCACAATGAGGTATCTAATTTTACAATCATTCGACCAATCATCGACTGAGGAGCTCGATATTACTCCTTTTTTGCTCAATACTGAAACGGAGAAGTCACCCTCTTTTTTTGAGACTGTTTTTATTATCGATAATATCCGTTATAGATATGGCTTTGAAGCAGATGATAAACAGTTTAGGACTGAATGGCTATTTGAAGCTTCTAAAAATATTGAGAAACCACTTTTCATACGTGAAGGAGATGGAATTGAAGTAATGAAGACCTTTTCAGAAGGTAAAGATCTTGAAGAGCGAACAAGAGAGAATGCGCTTTTTTTAGCAGTAGTGGATCAATTCAATGGGAAAACTGCCAAGAAGATCATGCAATGGTTTAACAACTTCATTACTATTTCCGGGCTAAGTCATGAAAGGTATAAAGGCGTGACATTTGATATGCTTGAAAATAAGCAAACTAGCTCTGTTTTACTTGATTTTTATAAGAAGCTAGATTTGGGCTTTGATGAAATATCAATCAGCAAAAAACCTTTTGATGCAAAAGAATTACCTACTAATATGCCTGAAAGTTTAGTAAAGCAACTAGTTACTGATTTGGAAGGTGCTTTTAGAATTGATATTAAGACAATTCACAAGAAATATGATGCGAAAGACAAAGCTGTTGGAGAAGTAGAGTTTGACATGAGAAGCCAGGAATCTTCAGGAACTAATAAGCTTTTCAATATTTCTGGTCCTGTGTTTGATGTTTTAAACGATGGCGGTGTATTAGTTGTGGACGAACTGGATGCTAGCCTGCACCCTTTATTAACACTTGCGATAACTAAACTGTTTAATTCGAAAGACTTCAACCGGAATAATGCTCAACTTATTTTTGCCACACACGATACAAACCTTTTATACTATGGAAATTATCGAAGAGATCAAATCTATTTTGTCGAAAAGGATCAGTATGGTGCTTCTGATATGTACTCTTTAGTAGAATATAAAGAAGAAGGGAAAACAATCCGTAAAGATCGTTCTTTCGAGAAAGACTATATCGCAGGACGTTATGGAGCCATTCCGTTTATTGGGAATCTGTCAAATGTTGTAAAATGGCAAGAAAGGTAAAAATTCCCAATGAACAACTGAAAAGATATGCAAGACAGGAACAAAAGCGTAAGCTGAATGTTCGTGCTAAGCGAATGTATTATCTGATTGTTTGTGAGGGAGAAGCGACAGAACCAAATTATTTTGAAGGTTTAAAGCAAGATTTGCCCAAAGGCGTATTAACGGCATGTCAGATAGATATTGAGGGTACAGGACGCAATACGCAGTCTTTAGTTGATGAGACTTTGCGTTTAAAAGAAGAATATGAAAAGGATAGAACGCAACCGGTTGATAAACTTTGGGTGGTTTTTGACAGAGATAGCTTTGCAGCTAACGAATTTAACAATGCTATTAATCGTTGTACTCAAAACCTTCCAACAATTGGTTGCGCCTGGAGCAATGAAGCATTTGAGTTATGGTATTTGTTGCATTTTCATTTTTACCAAAATGCAATGAACCGACAGCAATATCAAGGTTTGATTGAAAATAACCTTCGGCCTGTCATAGGTGAAGCTTATAGCTATGAAAAGAATAGTCAGCAAATGTACGCTTTATTAAAAGAACACGGCAGTATTGATAATGCAATTCGCAACGCACAACGGCTTGCAGAAAGTTATGGAGAAAGACAGGACTATGCTAACCATAACCCCTGCACGATGGTGTTTAAACTGATTATAGAATTAAGGCAATTAAATGAAAATGGTTAAAAAATTAAACTATGGAAAATAAACTCCTACAATCCATTTTACAAGCAGGTCTTTTAGATATTGGCGACAGCGATGAAAGGCTTGAGAATATTGTGAAATCTATTGCCGACCTTGATGCAAAGTTAAAAAAAGAACAACATCTTTTGCCCGCTTATACACTAGTAGCTATGGATCCAAATATTGGCTCTGATGAGCCGGTATTGGTTGAGGTGGAGACAATAATTTCCAACCATTGGAAAGCGTTGCGAGCTAAATTTTCTGAGACGCCTATTCCAATAATCAGAGCAGTTATATTACATGCTTTGTATAACACGGGAATGAGCGACCCTAAAATTGCTAGAATTATTTATCTGAGCGGCTCAAATTTTTACCCATTTGCAAAACTGAGTCGCGAAAGAGAGGTAGTAGAAAAGATAATTTCTGACCTCGGTGAATTAGCCGAAGAAAATGCTTCTGAAGAATGGTCATTAAGTAGTGAGCCTCAATCATTAAAATTGGGAGTGATAAAAATCAATGGATTGAAATTTGGTGATATATCTCTAGATACGGATTCGTTAACAAGTGGTCTAAAAACTGCTGCCCAGCCAGATCCTGCAACAGGACATGGCCCTCAACATGGTAATGCAAATTGGCAAAATCATTTTTCAAACACGGCCTCGTCTGCAATAAGTAATGCAATTAATATGGTCATCTCAGAACTCACCTCGTCTTTGTCTTCAGAATCCCTGGAAACTCCCATCAACAAGTTCTTCGGAGATTTTAAAAAATCACTAGATCAAGCATTAAAATCCTCATTTAATTCCATACAGGCTGTAGAAAGAAGAAGCAAGCTATTATGGTGGAAAGAAACGCTATATTCTTCATCCTTAAAGAATAGCTATCGTAGCGTGAGTAATATGCTTCAGCCTATTATTATGGCTGAAGATCTGTATCAGCAATTACCCGCTGTGGTTCCAGTAAGCGTTGATTATTTGCTTAAAGACACTTTATTATTAGTGAACAATGAAGCAAATAAGAAAATGAAATTTTCTACCTTTTTAAAAGAAGTATCAAAACCTGAAAACATAGCCATTGCAAAAGAATATTTCGGAGATCGGGATGTATTAAATAGAAGGGTGCCAATTACTGATTTTATTGCCTTGCTATGCCACGAAAAAGTAGAAGCTTCGATGGTTAAAAAATATACTGGAATTGATGAAACGGAGCAAGTGTCTTTGGCGGACATTGGTGTGATGATGTTTCATGATCTAATGGCTGAATACCTAATACCAAAATCGAAATAACATGGCTGGAAATTGTTCACAAGAAGACTGTTATCCGGAAGAAACAGGTTGCAATCATGAGGGATGCGATGTTTTAACGGATTGCCAATTTTATAAGAAGCAAGCCAATCAAGTAGCCACAGAGAAAGAAGAGGAAGATGACTTTTATGTAAGGGTTCCTTGGACCGGCAATACATTAGGCTTGCAGGATTTGAATTTTCTTACGTCTACATCACCTGTAACTCTAATAGGGATCACCGGCGTAGCCAGTGCAGGAAAAACAACTTTCCTGGCAACTCTATATTGTTTACTTCGGCATGGACATAAAATAGGAGACTTTCAATTTGCTGGGTCGTTAACCTTAGTAGGTTGGGAAAATATAGCCTGGTATCTCAGTTGGAATACACATAACGATGTTCAATTTCCTCCTCATACCAGTAGTAATGCAGGGCGAATACCAGGGTTACTTCATATTTCTTTGAGAAACAAAAATGGCGAAAAAAAAGAAGTAGTCTTTACCGATGCTCCAGGTGAATGGTTTGGCCATTGGATTGTGAATAAAAATGATAGTAATGCCGCAGGTGCTCAATGGATTCATGAGTATGCAAATGCATTTCTTTTGTTTGCCGACTGCGAAATGCTCTCAGGAAATCAATTAGGTAAAGCACGTCAACAAACAAAACAAGTAGCGGATAGACTGAAATACAATATTAAAAACCGACCTCTAGGCTTGGTTTGGTCAAAGTCTGATATAGATATTGACCCAGAAGTGAAAAAGCAAATTTCAAACCATATTCAAAACTCACCCCTTTCCAACTATCAGGAATTTGAAACGAGTGTACGAAATGAAAAATCTACAGATTGGCAAATGAATATTTTGGAAAGTATCAATTGGATATTGACGATATTATCAGCTGACACAAATGAACTACCTATGGTAAGCCGATTTGCTTCGACAGACTTATTCCTTTCAAAAAGATAATGAAATGGATGCAACAAATAATACGATACTAATTATTGGAGGTCCAAATGCCGGAAAAACACATTTTGGTGGACAATTGTACGGGAGGTTAAATGCAAGAACTGAAAGCTATAAAATCACTTCTCCTCCTGAAGATCTTACTATTTTTCAGGAGGTTTTGGATAATTTGAACGATGGGAAATCATCAGGGCATACGAATGTATCTGCTCACAAAACTCTCGAACTAGAAATAGAAGACGGTTCAGGTGCAAAATCTGTCTTTAGTTTTCCAGATTATGGTGGTGAGCAGGTACGGACAATCGTGCACGACCGTCGCATTAATAAGGTCTGGAAAGAACAAATTGATAAGAGTAATGCTTGGATGTTATTTGTCAGGCTTGACGAAATAACTATGATAGAAGATGTAGTAAACAGAGGGTTGCCTGACCAAGAAGTGCTAAGGAATAGGAATGAAAAAACTGAACCAATGACCTTATCCGACACGGCATTTTATACAGAGTTGCTGCAAATTCTATTATATATCAAGAAAATTGGTGTAAAGCAAAAAATAGCGAATCTTAAACTAACAGTCGTTCTATCCTGTTGGGATTTGTTGCCAGATGGAGATCAAAATAAAATCCCGGAAGAGATATTACAGGACAAAGTTCCAGGATTATTTAGCTACATCACCAGCACTTGGAAACAAGAGACGTATAATGTGATAGGATTGTCTTCCATTGAAAAAACGCTCTCCGACAAGGAATCTGACCATGATTTTGTGAAAAAGGGTCCGGAAAATTTTGGGTATGTCATCACCAGTGCCGGACAAAAAGAAACAGATTTAACGCTAACAATTTCTACCCTCATTGGCTAGGAAAGATCAAATAAAAATACACCAGGCATTTTATGGTGAGGTGAATCGCTCGCACGGATGCTTGTGTTCAACCATAGAGAATGCAGTATTAAAGACATTCTTAACAGGATTTACAGATCGCCCAAGTTCCTTGCCTGCAGGCATAACTATGGAGCCGTATTATTCTGCCACAGTATATGGAAAACATTATGTATTTGCCAAAACATCTCCCGATAACACTGCTCAACGAGCAGGAATGGTTTTCACTCATGTTTTGATAACTGATGTCGAGGATATTGAATGTATAAGTAACCTTGAAAGCTTATTTGGCTATTTTTATAAAACGATCCCCGAGCATAAAACTTTATTGCAAGAGTTGATTATTCCAGTCTCATCGCTTGAGGTAGAAATCGATAGTGACTCTTTCCCCAAATTTGTTTTGCTTGGAGCACAAGAGCTGATCTCCGGCAAGCTGCCGATATTGTTTTGCGGAGCATCAGAAGCATTCATTGATTTAATAGCCCCTATTTGGGCAGGGCTCCCTAAATCGTTTCGAGCAAAAATATCATATACGGCTGGCTTTTCCACAACAAATATTGACACTTCTAAAACTTTCATCGTTTTTCAGGGTGATCTGGAAGAATCATTAAGAGCGAGCAAGTTCATATCGGACAAGAATAACAACTTGGCTGAAACTAATAATACGGTAGAAAGATATATCCTCACGCCGCATGCCGACAACCAATTTGAATTATTCATAAAAGAATTAAATGTTAATCTTGACAGCTGGATTATTTTACAATCATGTGCAAAAGCGTACGAAGCGTACAAAAATTATACAGAGCTTACTAATGATGCGTTAAAACAATTAATACGACAGTTGGCAAAAATATCGCCTGATAAGAATAATGGGCGATCCATCAAAACCCAAATTGTAGCTGAAACCGTAAAACGAATTAAAGCTGAAAAAGAAATCAATTTAAAATCGCTTAAAAACCTCCCACTTGACGCTTTTAGTAACGGAGAAGAAATGCTTGCAGATACTGTAGGGGCTTTTGTTGAGAACGAACTCAACAGAAGTCAAAACTTTAATGACAGACTTATATCTGAGGTCATTATAGTTTCTTGCATGGAGACTCAACTAAATTGGTGGCATAATGCAGTGATAAAAGCCTTTAAAAAAACCATTGGTGAGGAGAGAGCAATAAGCTTTCAAAATCTCTGGCAAGTACTGATGTTATCAAAGGATTCTATGTCCGCGATTTTATCTTTTTTGCCGAATGATAAAAAGCAGGAAGGCCTACTTATAAAATATTTCCCAAAAAATGTCCCCAAGCAATTTGCGGAACATTTCGCAAAGGTCATTTTAACAAGGAAATGGTTACTTCTTCACGCTTATTTAATACAGACATACTTAGCTTCTAAAGAGGCCGCAAAACAACAATTGCATTTAGAAAAAAATGCTTCGCCAAATTCTTTCGAAGGCACTAAGCATATCATTAAAAATGTAAGCGATCAAGACCTGCTTTCTTTGACTATGGAAACTAACGAAAGTTATTTTATAGCTGAATATGCAGTACGCTCAACAAAGAAGCCGGCTTTACTGCATAGACTGGATGTTAAAAATCCAATATGGCTCTCTATCTGGGCTAATTCCTTAGAAGAAACAAATGATCTGGAACATGGAATACTCAGTTTGTCAGAGAAGGTTGATCAATTACTTAATGATATAACCGAGGGAAAGAATGTTCCTGACGCAATTGTTCATCAACTAGCACATAGTAAATATGCGGACATTTCGAGATTAAAGAGCCGTGTTCATCTGTGGAAACACCTGCGGCCAGGAATAAAGCAGCTATTCCTCGATGCTACAGCAAACGAATTGATAAAGAACATTTCAACTGAAGGCCTAACCAACGTAACTATTGAAACGGAATTGTCAAATCACATATCTACTGAAAGGTTCATGTCTAATTTACTTGAAACATATAGATCAGACATAAACACTGTTTTGGAAATCTTTGAGTATATAGATGGGTGCGAAGATGGATTTCTTGCTAAGTATATAAGATACTATACGAATAGCTTAAACGACATACAATCTGCTCGACTAGGGAATTTGATATTGTCCAAACAATTTCGCTTATCTGCGAAACAAATTTTCAATAAAGCCAAAACCAATAAAATCTTTAAAATTGCATTGACCAAATGCCAATCTATTGCGGGCTTAGACTTCTGGGATAGGCTTTCTTGGGGGTGGTTAATTGGAGAAACCGTGTCTGCCGATTCTGTTTTTTCTGAACTTATGAGAATATCAGTTAGATTATATGATAAAGGACCAGAGGAGAATGATATATGGAAAAGAGCCGGTGGGGACGTTAGTAAGTTGCACAACCATAGATCTAGGGAAGAAAATTGGCAAAATGCCATCAGATTGTTAAGAAATGGTGGAGGAGGAAATATTTCAGTTGAGTCATTGATTAAAGAAATGATGGAGGAGCATCCCAATAATTCAGAATTAAAAGAAATAGCAAAATACTTCAAATAGACGATGATTAAGGTTTTAATACAAACTGCATTAAGCTTAGAATTTGCCGCTGTTAAGGCATTTTTAAAAAATACTAAAGTGATAAGGCATCCTTCAACAGGGTCTATTTACAATAAAGGCAAGTATAATGAAAATGAAATATTGCTTGTAGAAACCGGGACGGGTAATGTAAGGTCTGCGGACGAAACCGGACGAGCTATTGAATATTTTCAACCGGATTATGTTTTTTTTGTAGGGGTAGCAGGGGGCCTGAAAGATGTTAAAATTGGCGATGTTGTTGCAAGCTCAAAAATTATCGGATTTGAAATGGGAAAAGACGACACCGAGTTCAAACCGCGATTAGACACCATACCCTCTTCTTATATTTTAGAACAGGTAGCCAAACATGTAAAGAGAGAAGGACACTGGAAACAATTAATCAAAATAGAAAACGATGATGTACCAGAAGCATTTGTACAACCAATAGCTGCTGGGGAAAAAGTGGTCTCCTCTAATAAATCTGCCACCTATACTTATTTAAAGAAATATTGTAGTGATGCGGTCGCAATAGACATGGAAGGTAATGGCTTCTTGATAGCAACAAGGCCATATCATGCTCACGCGATCGAGGTACGAGGAATATCAGACTTAATTGAGAATAAAGCAGAGACTGATGCAGAAGGGTCTCAACCGAGAGCTGTTGCTAATGCTGCTGCATTTTGTTTTGAAATGATCAGTCAAATTGAGGTTGCAAGTGTAAAGCTCCCAGATATGACGTCGTTAGAGTTTCGAAAAGTATTAGTAGACAAGCTTGTGGAGCTGTATCCGCAAGGCCCTGAACAAGATGACATTTGGAAAAGGGCTGGCGGTGACATCTCAATTATTTCAAATTCTGCAAGTCGAAAATCTCAATGGTTTAATGCTATCGAAAAACTATATTTGGGAGGCGGAGGGAAGGGAATTTCAATCACGACTTTGATGAACGAAATAAAAGAAGATTTTCCCAAAGCAATACAGCCGTTTATAAAAATGGATTAATTTAACTGTATGCAATAATATTAGCGAAAGTGTCTCATGGCAAGCACAAGTTTTTAGTTAAGTCGCAAGTATACTTTGCTACCAATTCCCGGATGATACGAAGGCTGATACTTGATATAACCAAGGGAATCAAGCTCTTTGATACATTTATGGTAGGTCACGATGCTCTTAATCTTTGCCTTTTGCATTACGGCTCGTCTGGTGATGTTGAACGGATTAACGTAATCGTTCCTAATCCAATAGGAAAAAAGTACAAAGTAAATACTCATGTGGGTAGAGGATAGCCGCGCATCGTCTTTGACGATGCAAAAGAAAGCACTTAACGCATCTTTGCCGCTATTCCTCTGTAGTTCCTGCATCAAGTAACTGCTTGATTTCTGATAGACGATAAAAATAGACCCCTTCGATTTTAGAGGGTTTCAGAAGTCCCTTGATCCGAAGGTTCATCAAAGTACCGTTTGATATTCCGAGCATAGCTTTTACCTCTTTAGTACGGAGCCACTGTTTCTCTTGCTGGCCGCCTTTCTGGTGCATGTATTCTGTTATAGCTTGCAGTAGCTCACTTTTAAATGCTTCAAAGTCTTGTTTTGTTACTAGCTCAATCTGCATAGTGTTTCAATTTTACGTTATTGAAAAATGAGTGGTTTGCCATGTATGTCTCTCCATGCCTTGCCAAAGTCTACTTTGATATCTGGCAGACTGGCAAAAAAGAAGTAGGGACTGATACTTGCAAACCTTTCATTCTCTCTCAGCCTGTTTACGATAGATTCCAATGTTTTCTCATGATAGAATGCACAGAGAACGATTGCATTATCCTGAACGCCGTATTTTTTACTTGCAACTCCCTGTGCCAGCACCTTTGCATGGGTGGCTATAGATTGCAGCACTCTCTGAAGGTTTCTGCTATCGTCACAAAACATTTCAACCAGCAGGAGCTTTGTTTTACTATCCTTTTCTATGACGAAGATTCCGTCCGGTATCACACGTCTTCCATCATTCAAAAGGAGTTGTGCTTTCGACTGGAGGGTGTTGCCTTTGGTACTGCCGACATGATCATAGTAGGTAACAAATTCAGCTACGTGTATACCGCACTGTTCCATGTGCATATGTGCATGGATGAAACAATCAATTGATGCATTTCTATGTTGATAATCGCGTACAATCTGAACTTTCCCTGACTGCGGAGCAGTCACCAATCCAAACGACTTGTTACTATTTACGAAATCAGCACCAGCCGGTGTGAGGTAAAAGGTATCCTCGGCTCTGACGTGTGACGTGAGGGTCACACGAAACGACTTTACGTACTGCCTGTCTTTTTTCAGTGATCTTAAAAGCTGCCTGAGATAGGACAGGCTTTTGCCACCAGTTAACACCTGAAACTGGCTCGTTGTTAAGAACCTGTATTTCGCAAGGCTCTCCATTATCGTGCATTCCGTGCTATTCAGTAGCAGCATGTCCTTTTGTATCATATCAGCTAAAATGGGGTTTTAGATTATCGTCAAACAAGTCATCTTTTGTTACCTTTTTAGGCGTGTCATCTACGGTAGGGTTCTCTAAGACAGATGAGACGGTATTTCTTAGAGAAAGAGGAGCCTTTCTGTAAATGCCTGATTCATACACTAAGTAGTCCATCAACGATTTTCTCTCGGAAACTGACAGGAAAAACCGTTTTGCAAGTATTGGTACACGAAACTTGTAGGCGGTATGTCTGCCGTCATTCTTTCTTGCCATAAATTCTAATGTTTGCAATTTGTCCAGGGACTGCATTGAGGTCTGTAGCTCCTTCGACATTTCCAGTTTACCGGAATGATCAAGCAGTCCTACTATCTTGATACCACAGTTTACCATAGATGTGTTTTTCATATTTTTTTCCAGTGAAGAAGTGGACTGTACTGCAAGAACACAACTTAGCCCCCATTTTCTGGAAGCTGTTAGGTTGCTAATGATACTTTTACATGCTATTTCATGATACTCGTCCAAAAAGAGCCAACAGAATTTACGCTCTTTCCTCTCCACCATCGCACGGCGGGTCATACAGGCATGTATGAAAGCTGTTGTAAGACGTGAAACCACACTTGACGTGAATCTACCCGCAGCTTGAGGTAAATCTAAAATCAGCACTTTTCCAGTTTGTAAACATTCATCAAGTTTCACTGTTGAACGTCCACACACCATGTTATGCAACATAGGATCGGCAAGGAAGTACAGGAGCTTTGTACGGATAGAGGACTTCGTTAAAGTATAAGACCCGTTTTGCCAGTCATGCTGGAAAAACTGCCTATATATAGGAATCGGTGAGTTTTTACCTATTTCAAGCAAATCCGCATTTTGTCCATCTTTATCCAAGAAGAAACGAGCGAGGGTTGCAAGGGAGGGGTCGGGGCTGCACATAACGGTAAAAATTGCAGGTCTAAGCAATGCAGACATCTGTATAGAGAGTGCATTAAAAGTATTCGCTGAACTTTCCAAGAGTTCAGTAAGAGCATCCGCAATTTCATTTGCATAAACTGCCTTTGCCTCAATCGAATCTTCGGGCACTTCAAAAGGATTGATAACCGCAGTATAAGTTTCATTTGTGTTTGCCTCTTTATTTATTGCACTACTCACGTACACCAGTCTTTCCCTGTCCCTGTTATGGACGAAATTGAGAAGTGTTTGCGCTGTATCTCCGTGTATGTCCACGAATACCATCGCACAGTCTCTTTTTCTCTGTGATTTTCTTTGCATATCAAAAAACATTAGCTCCATTAATTTCGATTTCCCGGAACCTGTCTTTCCAACTATGAGTGTATGGGAATCGACTTTTATACGTGCTGTTATCAACGTGCGTGAAAAAAAAAGATAACATACGATACGCATGACACGACTGAAAAAGGAGCGAGAGGTAATCTTCATCACTATCACGGGACAGATGATAAATAAGCCGCTTTCGCTCCTTTTCCATAGTCAAGTCTAAGCAACGGAAGATGATGAAATCCTTATAGGATTGCTCCGTGATACCGACTTGAAACAAGTGTTGATATTCTGCGAATGTAAACCCACGTACTTGCAGCAACTCCTGATATTGTTGACTACCTTCACGTGCAAAATGGAGTAGTGTATCTATTTCTGCGGTATGCACCTCCAGCACCTTGTCTATTCCCGCCATAGCTTGAAACGGTTGCAGACATCCTACCGCCACCCCATCGGTCTCATTATCTATTCCTGCACCTTGCAGAAACAGTCGTTTCATTTCTTTCTGATTCATATGTATTTATTTACCTTAATATGTCAATAGTAAGTAGCACAGTCACAAGCACCATCACTACCGCCAACCCCTTTGTATGTTCATAACCCATTGTGCCACAATGCCTTTATAGCCGTTTTGCCGCGCAACTACCATACCTCCCTCCCAGCTCGTCATCGTGATTCGCAACCGCTCATCACTCAAACTCACTGGTCGGGGATATTGCTCTCGCATCGTTCAGCAGTTTTTGAATTGCTTCTGCTTGCTCTGATTCCATGCTATTGTACTGTCTCCGTTCTAAGTTTTGAAGTAACTGGATCACAGTCCCCATTGTCGTAGCTACTTGGTTAACGTGCCTGTCAGAAATCTCTCCTGATAGTTGGGAGGAGTTCCGGGCGGCGTTCGCCCATTCTATAGAGTATTGTCGTAATAGTTCGTTTTGTGCTTTGACTGTTTGTGACTCAAGTGCTTTGAAATACTACGATAAGTCTCTTGAAGCGAACCCGAACGACAATATCACTCTCAACAACATCGGCGCAAACCTAATGCAACAAGGACGCATTAAGGAAGCCAAAAAATACTTTTGGGATGCGGTCAAAATTGATCCTAATTATCCCAACACCCACTACGCTTTAGCCCTAATTGCAAAAATGGAAGGAGACTTACATTCTGCGCTGTATAGCGTTATTGAAGCTATAAAAAAGAATCCCAATAAAAACACGCTGTATACAAACTCGGTGAAAGATGCTTTAGCTATCAGTCTCAAATTGATGGACACAGTTGATGGTAAAGCAATCCTGAAAGGATATGCTGATAAACTGGAAGAGGAGTCGGGCAAAAAAATTGTCTTTGTAGCAGAGCCAAGTATTCCAACTGCTGCCAAACTGGAGATAGCCGAGAATTATGACAGAGATGAGCATATCGTTCGTTATAAACCAAGCTACCCAGCTGTTGAGCATTTGCAGATGCATGAACTCGTGCATTTGGATTTCGTCGTGCAAGCAAGAAAAGCAAATCTGAATAAGCTATTCACGTCTACGCAACAAGATAAGCAACGCTTCATTCGGACTCTTGAGCCGACTATCAAACGCCTCAACAAGATGGGTATTTCGGATGAGGCCCTTGCGAACTATTGCAGTAGCCTTTTCGATGGTTTAAACAGACAGATATTCAACGCGCCTATCGATTTGTTTATCGAAGACCTACTGTATCAGGAATTTCCTGACTTAAGAGCATACCAGTTCCAGTCCTATTATGGATTGGTAAAAGAAGGGTTGCAAGCCGTAACAGACAAAAAGATTGTTGATCTTTCGCCAAAGGATGTGCTGTCCAAAAGCAAGATTTACAATCTTATCACGGCGATGCATTTCAAAGATCTGTTTGGTATCGACTTAGTCAATGACTTTAAAGCGACAGCGATCGAACTCAATCAGGCGAAGGAACTCTATGAGGAGTTTCTCGAATACAGAGAAGACAGAGAACCTGGAGAGGAATATGAGCTGGTACAACACTGGGCAGAAGATCTCCATGTTGATAGCTATTTTGAATTGGTTGATGAGCAAGAATACCGTAATAAGAGAACAAACCTTGATAACATTCTTGAGTCAATTGAGAAAGATCCGTACGGTGTAGAAGAACAAGATCCATATAAGGACAAACAAATGGAAACGTTCCAAAAATCGCAAGCCGAGATTGGAACGAATATGGCAGTGGTGATGTTTATGGTTGATGCTATGCAATATTTTGAAGGCATGCCTAAACAGAAAGTACGGGAAGTAGCGTTTGAAATTGCAACACTTGGGACTCAAGGGATCAAGCCGGACGGTAAGTATGTATTACGTACTGTACCCAAGAAAGACTTCAGCGGCTATCACTTGCTGGCCTACTACTATGTAAGTTGGGCAATTGCTGTGCCTGAAATGCTAAAAGAACTACACTTGCCATACGATGATGAATATGCGATGGCAAAAACAATGTATAAACTGAAAAGATAATGAATGATTTTGCTGACATAGCTGAGGCATTAGCCAAATTTTCACAAGATCGGGATTGGGAGCAATTCCACAATCCGAAGGACTTGGCTATAGCGATAAGTATCGAAGCGAATGAACTCCTTGAATTGTTTTTGTGGAAGTCACCGACAGAAGCCGACAAGGAAAAAGTAAAACAGGAGCTTGCAGACATCCTCAGTTTCGCATTTTTGCTGGCAAAAAAATATGACCTTGACGTGAAACAGATTATATTAGATAAAATATCGCTAAACGATGAAAAGTATCCCGTTGACAAGGCGAAGGGTACTGCGAAAAAATATAACGAACTATAAACGAAATCAGTCTCTGCAATGATTGTCTACCAGGCTACAAAATCTGAATTCTCTGACGATGTTTTAGCTGATACTATAGAAACCAAGATTCACGACTTCTTTAAAAAACATCTCAATAAAAGCACTTCCCGGCAGGAAATAATATCATGGAAAAATTCACTTCAGTACATGGATCGTGTGCTAAATGATAACGAGATTCCTGACGATTGCGGAGTAACTATAGAATACCAGCTTCCACAAACTGCCAAACGCATAGATTTCATCCTTACGGGCACCAGTGCTGAAGATAAAGAGTACGCTATACTTGTCGAGTTGAAGCAGTGGTCGGAAGCGACTTTGTCTGATAAAGATGGTGTTATTAATTCGTTTGTCGGAGGAGCAGTGCGTGAATTACCCCACCCATCCTACCAAGCATGGTCATATGCGACATTACTGCAAAACTTCAATGAAACCGTAGCGACCGAAAATATCAATCTGAAGCCATGTGCTTACCTGCATAACTATATGCCTGACGATGTAATCACTAACGAGCATTATCAGGAGTATATCGATAAGGCTCCTGTATTCCTGCGGGGCGACGCTATAAAGCTAAGAAACTTCATAAAGGAGTTTGTGAAGCATGGAGATAAAAGAAAAATGATATATCGCATTGAGCAAGGAAAGATTCGTCCTTCAAAAATGCTTGCAGATTCGATGGTTTCCCTGCTTCAGGGGAATCATGAATTCGTCATGATCGATGACCAAAAGATAGTGTACGAAACAGCACTGTCGATGTCGCAAAAAGCTACCGCCAATAAAAAGCAGGTGCTTATTGTCAAAGGTGGGCCAGGGACTGGAAAATCAGTTGTGGCTATCAATTTACTGGTGGAAATTACCCGGCAAGGGTTGCTTGCGCAATACGTATCCAAAAATGCAGCGCCCAGGGCGGTCTATGAAAGCAAGCTTACGGGAACATTGAAAAAGACGGTCATCTCAAACCTTTTCAGTGGGTCAGGTGCGTTTATCAATACCAAGCCAAATACATTCGATACCCTTATTGTTGATGAGGCTCATAGGCTCAACGAAAAATCAGGGTTATATAGTAATCTCGGCGATCACCAAATAAAGGAGATTATCAATGCTGCCAGGTGCTCAGTGTTTTTTATTGACGAAGACCAAAGGGTCACGCTTAATGATGTGGGTACTCTGAAAGAAATATACAAATGGGCTGAGCTAGCGAATGCGGAGATTGTAGAAATGGAACTATCATCACAGTTCCGGTGCAACGGTTCAGACGGATACTTGGCTTTTCTCGATCATCTACTGCAAATTAGGGAGACGGCCAATACTTCGCTAGAAGGCATAGACTACGATTTCAGGGTCTTCTCTAATCCTAAGGAAATGCTTGAGGCAATTAAGGAAAAGAATAAGATCAATAATAAGTCCCGCATGGTTGCCGGATACTGCTGGGAATGGGCAAGCAAGAAGAATCCTGAGCTGTATGATGTAGTGATCCCCGACTACGACTTCAAGATGCGGTGGAATCTCACGCAGGATGGCAGCCTATGGATCATCAGCCCGGAATCAGTAAATGAAATAGGTTGTATCCATACCTGTCAAGGGCTGGAAGTTGATTATGTTGGTGTAGTCATCGGGCCGGATTTAATCGTTCGTGATGGTAAAGTGCTTACCCAACCCTTAGCCAGGGCACGGTCTGACAAGTCCATCTTTGGCTATAAGAAACTACTGGAATCTAAGCCGGAGGAGGGCAAAGCAACGTTACGTGCAATAATCAAAAACACATACCGAACACTTATGACGCGGGGCATGAAGGGCTGCTATGTGTATTGCATGGATGAAGAAACTGAAGCTTATTTTAATTCAATGATGAAGAAATTTTAGCTGAATTTCTCATCAATCGACAAAGGTCACGCGCGTAGCAATCGGGAAGGGTTTCTATACAGTCCGTTAGAAAAGATTGTACTATTTAGCACATTACGTATATTAGAATCATCTATCTCTTAAACTTCGTAGGATGCCATATACACCTAATGATGAAAATATCACTGTAGACAATGCACAAAAAACTGTCTTTCACTATTGTGACGATAAGTCAATACCAATATTTTTAGCGAGAGAGCTTTTTAAAAAGCAGGCAAAACTTATTATACACCCGTACTATGCGAATCGAACAACAGGTGCAATAAGGCAACCTAGAGTAACCACCATTGAATTTTTAGGATGGACACGTTTCGAGGACTTACCAGATGAGTTCAAAAAGCACATAAAAGGATCAACCTATTATGGTATCCACTCCAAGGTTCTCAAAGAGTTTTTAGCGCCAATTATCAGAAAATTGCCTAGACTTAATAAAATAGTATTTGGCGCGAGCGTAAAGACAAGATTTTCAGAAAAAACCGTCACTATTAACTGGAACACAGTAGATAGAATTCTCACAGAGATAAAGAAAGAAAATGCATACTATGCAAAGAATAAGCGTTTTCTAATAAACAATGAGATTGCTGCTTTAACTACCAAATTCTCCCCTCAAACAAAAGAAATTTATGCCAATGAATTAAAAGCATTCATCGGAAAATTTGATGGATTTGGCAGAATGACTGATGATGACACGGAGGCACTTTCCAAAGTACTTGAGGTACTGCCTAAAAGCAAAATTTCAGTGACGTCTAACTTCATAAAGACAAAAGATAAAATTAATATAGCTTATCTGGAGGATATTATATCAGAATTCGAAAAGCTAATGAAAATAGACATAGATAATGAAAAAAAGTGGCAACTATTCTTTGAAGTACATTCATGGGTTTTTTCGCATCTATTTCCATATGATGTCATACTTAGGCAAAAGGAGGCTTATGTTGGTGGCAAAACAATTGCTAATAAAGATGGAAAGGTTGTTGACTTTCTTCTATCAAATGGATTCAAAGACAACTACGCACTTATAGAAATAAAGACTCACAAGAAGGCCTTGTTGGGTAAAACTGCATACAGGGGAACCGATGTATTCACTATGTCGGACGACCTTTCTGGTGGCATAAATCAATGTTTGGACCAAAAGGACAATTTTCTAAAAGAATTTGGGAAGACAGAAAATCCTATTGATCCAAAGTGTATATTAGTTATCGGTAGGAAAAATGAGTTGTTGCCCGACCAAACCAAATGCTTTGAATTACTTAGGGCGAATCAAAAAAATGTCGACATAATTACGTTTGACGAGTTGTTAGCAAAGTTAAAAGGTCTACTTAAAGTTTTAAAAAATTAGTTATTAACCTTCACGCGCAGTAACCATGACTTGCGTAATGTATGTCCTCCATGTTGATAATATAAAGTTTGCTATTTCCCCGTTGTATTTACTTACCATCTACTAGCGCCATCATACCAATATAAGTCATGTATTCATTGAACGTATGAATTGTATATTTGGCATTATTATTAATTGCGTGACTTTGTATAGCGCTGTCAGCCGTTACAAAATGTAACTTTTCGCCGTTGACTGTGTGATTCCCTACATTTAGCATCAATTGAATATCCCAAAGAAAGTTGCTTCTACTATTTTCATACATGTTGTACTCACTATTAATAATATTTTCGAAAACAGATTTATAAAGTGATATATACTCCGGAAATATTATCGTGAACTGTTTGGACATATCTATCAAAGTTGTTTCCGGCATCGATTCCGCTAGCCCGGACTTTACAAGTAAATCATTTACAGTGTAAATCAGGCCGGCGGCTAAATTAATCGAAGACCGCTCGGAACGTAAATCTTCTAGTACTCGCCGTCTTTGTGCAGCATCATTTGGAAACACTCTCCATCCCGTAGCGGACGGGTCAACAGCTTTAATCCACTGTAGAAATGATTGGGCAAAGAAGTTTTCTGCATCTAGCACATGATCTCTATTGAGGTTAAGATTTCGCTGAAATTTCCGTTCCGCGTGATCAGACGGATATAATCCTAAGTGAAATGCAATTTGCATCATCGCTTTATTTGTTTCTTCTTTTGCAGGAATGTCAACGTTAAAAAACGATTTTGCGATCAACATTTCAGGGCTGGCCAAAAGGTGGTATGATGTATCATCACCACAATGTAAATAAAGTGCTTTCGTTGCGTTTAGACACTTCTGATGGCTTGGGTCACTTTTATCTGCTACGTGAGCCAGTAGTTCTTTGACTACAATCGGGCTAATCAAAGGGAGAATATCTAGTTGCTTCTCCTTTGACTTTACCTTCTCCATATATTTGTCAATCTCATCAAAACTCTTGCCGGTCACTAAATATCTATACGCATTGGTATCGAAAATTACTCTTTCCATACCCGCAAATTATATAAATTTAAGATATCTATATACTTGCCGCTGACAAATTATAGCTGATGGCCTAGTCTCGTTCGAAATGTTTAGTCATCCCTCCCATGATTTTACCAGGGTGCCAGTAGAATATTTTTCCATTTTGCAGAAAGGAAATTGGATGCATTGACACAATTGCATTTACGTTCAATAGGTCCTGCATCAGCTGTGTCATTTTAGCCTCTACCATTTTATCCGTTTCGGACTCTAGTATTCTTATTTCATCAGGAACTCGACCTATAAAACCAGAAGGGAATACAGCGTATGTATCAAAACCGTTAGTTTGCATACGCTGTGAGAAAATGAATGCAAACTCAATTGTTCTGGTGTTATTATCCAAAATTCCTTGTACGAAACTCTTTAGCAACTCATGCGGCAGGGTAAACATACCAGTATTGAGTAAGATTATCCCTGCATTAGATATTGTTTGAGTCTCTTTAAGTGCTTTTATTTGTTTGGAGGCCTTCTTAATGTGGTTCTTGACAGTGTTTTGTATTAGGGTATGAAATGGGGCAGTTAGTTCGCCGTAATTTAGTAGAGGATAGAGGTCAACGAATTTTCCTGGATATTGCTTAAAGATTTTCCCTATAGAGACTTGACGATCTTTGTCAAATAGGCTTTCCGTTTGCAAATCTTTTAACTCTATAGCAATTTGTCCAACCAGAAAGTCTGGAGTCTTGGTGGTAGATTCATCTATTTTGTTGCCATGCAGCTTTTCTATGATTTCTCTAAAATCATCTTCAGAAAATCTTGGCACTTTAAAAGGATTCATGCCAATACTTCCACTGTCAGCTTCGTGATAAAAATAATATCCGTTCTCAATAGCGTGCAAGTAAGCAGACCTGATCATTTCCGGCCCATTCATACATGATTCTTCAAAAACACGAATAATATCCGGCTGAGAGCAGACTTTAAATCCTGATTTCTCTGACAACTGATAAAAATACTCGACAGAATATAATTGTTCCTTTATTAACAGTAAGCATTTGGCAAACTTACCTTCATTCCGGTTAAAGCCCTCGTATAGCAATCGTAGAATCTGTTGCAAAGTGCATTGTTATTAGGTTAAAATTAGTAAATAAAGGTGTACTAGTGCTTGTTTCTTTTGTGAAGAAAATTGGTTAAAATAGTAGACGTACAAAGATACGTTATGGCATCTCCAAAATCATTCATCTTTATCAACTTTGATATACTTGGGCAACAACTTAAAGATGAATTCTTCGGATTTGGAAGGAAGAAAATACCACAACAGCAAAACTTGTTGATCAAATTTAAATAATGTCGTATTCTGACCATTCAAGGTTTTCATAGAGCTGGTATAAACCATTTAAGGTTATTGCCCCAACTTCTAAATGGCTATTGGAAGGATAAACTTGAACAACATGACCAATAGGAATAACTAGTTATGGAATCTCCATAGAATACACCTGTTTAAGATGTAGTCCAAAATTGGTTTGTTGGCTTTCTTTTGCATTTATTTCTAGATTGTGAATCATCATTTCTGTTGCGAAGTCAATTCTAACAGCAGCAACAAAGCCTTGATCTATAAAATTATCCGTAAGAATACCAACTAATAGATGTTTAGGGACACCATTTGCATCTATGTCACGCCAGTTTGGAACATACCATAAGCCGCTTCCACTAATACCGGTTAACTTCTTTAGGCGAGTTTTCCTGCTAGACAGAAACGGTTTAATTCTACCATATAACTTTACTAGTATGTGAGTTTCGGGATTGAAACCAAATTTTTTATAAGTTCTATTTCTGACAGTTGCAGTAACAACTTGTAAAGGTTCAGCCGTAAACATAGGTTGACCGAGTGCCTTAATGATATTATTAAGGGGATACCCACCTATGATATAGGAACTTGTTTCTACCGTGCGATGCTCTATGCCTATGTCAGATGGTGAGATGAAGTTGTAACGTCCAATAAGATGTTTGTTTTGACGATTAGTGAATTCAAATACTGCAATATCAATCTGGCTTTTGTCCCCATAGTTTTGATGACTTGTTATGAGTTTACCGTTACACAATGTCATACTATTATTGACTCCAGGAATCATCAGGTTAGGAAAGTCAGTTATATTCATCAAATGACCAGCCGATAAAATGTAGTAGGTGCCTTCTATATCTAACAGTACACCATTACCTACAGGAGTCACCACAGGGGGTTTAGGAATATTTACAATTGTTGTGCGACTTAACACCTGCTGAAATACTAAACCCGATTTCTCATTTAAGCTATTTTCGTCCATAAACTACTGATATTATTTCTTTACTAGGTGAGAATACATCTTATGTAGTCTTTCTTTCTCTTCCTCCGTTTGTGCTTTGTCTATTAGCCTTTGATAAAGGCCAGGCCTCAAATAATGTGTTTCATTACCCTCATGAAAATATCCTGTTATAAAATCAACGGAATATTCCAAAACTGCTGACATTTCGTTCAATCCATCTAACTCGAATAAGATTACTGAGTCATCCATAGGATTGTCATCATACTTGATAAACTGCTCCTTAAATCCATTAGGAATCTTGCGAAGATGGTCTACAAGTTTATAAAGCGGATCGAGAATCATAACTTGAAGAAGAGAGTCATTATGACCCTGAGTCACTGTAGCCTCAACAGTCTTTTGGTATAGGATAGCAAGTTTATGCCCATATGGTACTTCGCCAGTCGCTAACGAAAGATATGCTTTGTAAAATACCTCAACATAAAATGTTAGATTATGAAATATGGCGGGAGATAGTTCGTTCAGTAACCCATTTGAATAAGATTGGATATCGTAAACACGCTCATCCTTTGCAACCTCTATAGCCTTTTTTATCAATAAGGAGATTACTGTATATTGATTGAGGCAAGAATTTACTGCGCGATTTGATGTAGCTTTTCTGCTTGCAATCAAACCAACCGTGCTTATCCATACTTCTCCAAATTCATTTTCAGATATGTGCAATTTGCGATCTGGGCTATAATAGTAGTATTTCTTTGTAAAATCATCGTATTCTACCTTAAAATGATTTAGTAAGCGGACAAACAAATCTCTATTTGAAAATTTAAAGTAGAATGCAAAAATTGGCTTATCAAGTATTTGAGCTATCAATTCATCGAACTCGGATTGACTAGAAATTAAAATATACTCTTTACCATTTTCCGCTTTTATCTCCATCATCAGATACGTTTATAATAACTAAACAGCGGAGCATTTTAGTAAAATCCTATTCCCCCTTTGCCACTCGATAGATACAGCATTTAGATTAAAGAGTAGGTAGTTTTCAACTAAATTTCTCTCCTCCTGTGTAGGATTCATCTCTCTTACGCTATTTATAGCTCGTTGCTCTTGTTGATTTGCTGGCAATAATTCTATATCAAGGTATAAGTATGGATAATCTTTGCGTTGTTGATGTATAATATGTTTCATATTACATTATAATTATTTATTCAGTGTGATTGTAAGTAAAGCTTAATACCAAGTTCTTATTAAAATCAGTAGGGATTTGACTGGCAATAGAATTGGGATTGTCTTTTAGCTTATGATAAAAATTGTACACAAATGTCCTAATGCACAGATTTATTTTTTTTGCTACGATAACAAGTTGTGAAATATGTAAGTCGGGATTGGGTGGGAATACAAAGCGTAAGTAATTATTTTCATCATGTAGCGTTGTGAGAACTGCTTGTACATTCTCTGAAAATCCCGGCATCATAACACCGTGATTTGTACTAAATGTGCCTCTTTGGCTTGATGCTTTCAAGTTAAAATTATCGTATGCTGCAATGAATGGTACTAATTCTCCGCATTTTTCCTGAGATACTTGTTCTACTGAATAGCTGTTGCCAAAAGGCCTAAAAGGTATAGTTAAACCATGTTTGTATTGGACGTAAAAGTATTCGTACTCTTGATAAAACTTTATTATGTCGTTACACAAATTCTGCATTTCAACAATACCATTTGCATAATTTTCCGTATCCTCTTGCAGGCTAAACGTTATACCTTTTGGCAGGTGAAAGGCGGTCTCTATGCTTTCCTTGTTTGATACAAAGGTTTTAATTTTACTAGTGACTTGCCCAGCTTGATAGGTAATAATATTTTTGATGAAGTAATCAGGATTTTCAGAAGCCCTGATTAATGCAAATAAATCTTCGACATATTGTACGCATTCAGAAATTGCATCACAGTATAAGCCGATAGTCACTTCTTGTGCAATCATTGCTTCGGCACCTTCATCATATTGTGGAGTCAATTCTTTAAAAAAAGTATATTTTTCGATGAGCATTTTTTCAATACCACGCACTTTAATTAAACGCCAGTCATACCCCATTGCTGACAAATAATGCTCAGTCAAATCAATAGCGGCTTGTCGTTTTATTGCTTGCGTTTCTTTATTTCGGCCCATACTCATAGATACAATTGATTAGTGTAATTTAATGATAAAGGGGCTGATGACACCAATACATAGTCTGAATGGGAAACGATTTAGCATCAAAATGTTCGCTTCATCAGTTCTTTAAATACTCTGTAATTCCATATTTGTTTCTCAAACCCAATAAACTTATTCTCTTCAAAGCCGGGTGAACAACGCCTTAAAACTTCATATTTGCATCTAAACTATTTATCTTTATTAGCAAAGAAATAATATACAGCAATTTGCGCATATGGCAAATATGGATTGGTCATCACTGGTGGAAATAGATGATAGTTGGTACGCTAATCAACTAGTTGAACATTTCAAAGAAATTAACGAAAAGATCACCGTCGTTGTAAATACAGTAAAGGTATCTGGTACAACAATGTTGCCAGACAGCTTAGTTTCCGTACTGCATGATATGTTACCTGAATATGTATTCGGTAAGAAGAAAATAGAGGAACTAGGCATCAAAAAGGCAGCTCTTACCGCAAATAGATTTTTTGGAGAAAGACATACGAACTCAGAAGGGAAATTTGGTGAATTATTACTTTTTGCATTAGTTGAATCGGTATTAAAATGCAAAATGGTTGCTCACAAAATAAGGAGTCTTACAAATATGAGCGATCAAGTAAAAGGTGGAGATGGACTTTTTCTTGGAAACTATACTTTGCCTGACATGACAGTTGAGTCTGCCTTTCTTTTAGGGGAATCAAAAATAGTCAGTTCATTAGCAATCGGCCTTCATGAGGCCTTCAGCTCATTAGACAGGTTTCATAACCAATTACGTTCGCCTGAATTTCGATCAACAGAACTTCTCGTTGCTAAAGAAAATGTTTTGTTGAGCAATGATGTAGACTTAGATGAGCTATATAAACGTTTAAATGTAGAAACCGAAGAATACAAAGATCAAATACATGTCCACCCCGTACTAATAATGTTTAACACAAAGAGCATTGGTAGAATGGAGCAAAAAGCACTTAGCCGTTCTGATTTAGAAGCTAAAATATCGACCTATATCACAAAGGCAAAAGGAAATATAGCGACGGGAATTGCTAAGCAAATCAAGAAATATCAAGACGTCTCCAAGGTTTATCTCCACTTTTTCATAGTACCATTTAATGACGTTAACAAATTCCGTAACGCTATGTATTATGCAATACATGGAGTGAATTATCCAGAAAAAGAAGCAGATGAGTGAAAACGTTTATATACGGATTTATGAAGATGCTACTCTCAATGAAGTAATTGAAGATTTAGCAAAAAACTTGTTTCTGGCTCACCATGTCAATCAAGAGGTTAAATCAGATATTCAATATGGCGTTCTTAAAAAATGTATTTGGTTGGCGTCCATCCTTGCGTCTAGCACAGACGAAGACCATTGCAGGAAAGTTCAGCTATTTGCAATGCTGTCATATTTAACTTATAGAGATAATATAGAAGTTGAGAAAGCATCGTTATTATTGCTGTCTAGAATTGGCAATCTCACAGCAGTTTCCGAACACTTCCCATTTTTCAAGAGATTAACAGATAGTCATGAGGACCATTTTGATGCTTTACTATCACTGGAACTTGCTTTACAGCTCCAGAGCAAAACCATTTTGACATCTGAGCATAACTATTTAGTTGCCACTCGTTTTCAGAAAGATTTATGGGAAAAACTCAATGAGAAAAGGCATGTTTCGGTATCTGCGCCAACATCTGCAGGAAAATCACTTATTCTTAAACGATATATTAATCGGCTTCAGGCCAATGCGAAAAAAAACAACTTTTTATATATAGTGCCGTCGCGAGCCCTAATTAACCAGGTTAGTGAGGACTTTAGGAGAAGTCTGGATGGTGACATTGAAATTAGAACTTCGTTTATTGAACCGCCAAATGTTGAAGTTGACCACAATCATCTTTATATCTTAACACCAGAGCGTTGCTTACGTCTCATAGAATTTGCTTATGAAAATGCGATAGATGTAAGTTTGATTTTTACCGATGAAATTCAAAATATTGAAGATGAAAAGGGAAGAGGTACGACTCTAGAGTATGTCTTAACCGAACTTGCAATACTGTTCCCGGGGGCTCAAGTAATTGCTGCCGGGCCAAGCATCACAAACAACACGGAGCTATTTAGTAATATATTTAATAAGGACTCATTGTCTGCTAAAACAGAACTATCGCCAGTTTTCCAAATTAAGACAATAATTAAACCTAACGGGCCGCAAAAATTACAAGTTATTCTCAAAACTCGTCCGAAAGTATCAAGGCAATTTGAGATGGACGTTGATTATGATTTGAAAAAGCTAATTACTATCGGAATTGGGCCAGCGCTATCCAGTGTAATTAACACTTTTGCACCTAATCAATCTAGCATAATCTTTTGCCCCAAAAGTGACTGGGCTGAAAGTTGGGCATTAAAGAATACCCCTCAAGAGAATACCCTAGAAATAGATAACCAAACTGCCGAGCTAATAGAATTCCTTCAAGACGAAGTGCATCCAGAATATTTCCTGATACAATGTTTACGACATAAAATAGCCTTTCACCACAGTCGTCTTCCTGACCTAGTTAGAAAAGAAATTGAAGATGGTTTTACAGAAGGTCGTCTTACCAAGTTGTTTTGCACGTCAACACTAATAGAAGGGGTTAACCTACCCGCAAATAACTTGTTTGTCATATCGCCAAAAGTATTAAACGAACCACTTTCTCCATTTAGGTTTGGTAACTTAATAGGTAGAGCAGGTAGACTTAAAGATTCCCTATATGGTACTATTTATTGCATTGAACGGGATTCTGAAGATAAATGGGCAGAAGAATTTTACGATAACGCGTTAGGTAAAGATGTGATATCAGCGTCCAATAAATCTATCCAAGAATATACAAAATTTGAGACTGAAGTAGGTAAGGCAATAAGAGATATCAAGGAGCAAAAGCATAAAAATACTACAATACTTATTAGGCAAAAATTCCTAAAAAGCTCAACTACTCTCCAAACCTATCTAGAATCAAAAAAGATTCCGCAAGAATCAGTTGCTCGAATATTGAAGAATGTAAGGGAGTCGCTAAAAGACTTGCGAATACCTTTTGAGTTAGCAAGAAAAAACCCATCCATTGATCCTTTACTTCAGGATAAATTGTATAAAGCCATTTTAGAAAGTGGTATTGATAACTGGTGTATTCATAAGAATGAAGTGTTCGATGCAAGAATAAAAGGAGTAGACTTAACGGGTAGCTATTCCGAATGGCCTTTTTTCTGGCAATTGGCGGATTTATTAGAGAGGCTCGATAAGATTTTTAGCATATGGTACGAGATCAAAGTAATAGCTAAAGTTGATGGTTTGTCGATTAGAAATATGTGTGCTTACGCAGTTAGATGGACTACTGGACAATCGTATAGAGAATTGATTAAGGAGGACATTAAATATATGGCTAAGCATTCAAACGAAAAAAAGCGCATTAATCCAAATGATAAAAACGCTATAAACAAAAGAATCAACACTGTCATAAAGATAAACACACAAGTAGTTTCTCATATACTAGTTAAGTACATCAAACTGTTAAATGACATTGTGAGTTCTCAAATGAATGAAGAACAGCTTGAACGATTTAAGTTTATGCTAGCTTTGCCAACAATGTTAGAACTTGGTACTCGATCACACGCAGTGTTGTCTTTAATTTCTAGAGGGGTTTCTCGCAGTGTTGCTATGAAGGTGTTCGATATATTTAAGCAAGTGGAAGGATATGAAGATATCGACATAATTCAATGGCTAGGCAATCAAAAAACACTCAAAATTAAATCTATCTACCTAAGATATTTGAGAAACTTAAAATTGATTCCTACAAATTGATCACCACAACCGTTATCTACAACATTCGGCAAACCCAACCTATACCAATTCACGGATGCTATACTCTCATAAACGGCGGAATTGTATTTCCCCCTATAGGTATAGTCCTTACATCAGAGTAGTCCTTCTTATTTTCTTCATGTGATATAGCTATGGCTGTATATATGATTGCGGCCCTAGCCAATTTGAGCAAATTGATTGTTTTCTTTTCCAAATCGTTGCGGGTAATAGTGTAGGAAATATCAGTCTCATAATCAGGCTGCCAAAAGCTGACATCTGCTAAAACTTTTAGACCTTTGTGTTCAATAAAGTTTCTTATTTCTGCTATTTCCTTCGCTTCGGGTTCAAGGACAGAATCAAAATCATTACTCTTTTCATACAAATCCTTACTGAGCCAAAATAATCCACGTAATGCCCAGTTATCAGAACTTATGAAGAATGAACCAAGAGCTTTTTTCTTATGATCTGAATACCAAAGGCTCTTGAAACTGACCTGACGCTCCGGTATTTGTAATTCTAAATAGTCATTTAGTAAATATGCGATTTTATCAAGAATTGAATAGGACAGGCGGAATGCGATTTTCAATTGTTCGATATAATAAGAGTATCTGACAGTTTCCATTGAGTCCATTAAAGGGACATCAATATCTGAAATGTGTTGACTATATCCCATATTGGATTGGTATAACGAATACCTTGCTGTAGCATACTCCTGCTTTATTTGATTAAATAAGTTAAGACATACAGGTGGTCTCTTAGCGGGTATAATCATAGTAGGCAAGTTCAGACAATCGTGGCAGGCTACGGTATACGCCCCTAGATCATTCAATGGGTTTATATAAAGTTTATTATCCAAACACCATTGTCTGTACTGCTTAAGTTGCACGTCGTCCCCTAATTCATAGGTATTTAAGTCTGGTAATTGCAAAAAATCCTTTGGTACATTGTTTTCGATGTGATCCTTCAATGATTGAAATCCCTGCTCGGCATCTCCTTCCAAATATTGGCGCAACGATAATCCGGACTCTAGAAAATGATATGCATAAATAATAAAAATGTTCGCATGTATCTCGTCAAACAGCATACGCCCATAATAGTATAAGCCGTTTCCTTTATTTCCAAGTGCCATCGGAAAGTGAGGTATAATAGCTAATGCTTTATTCCAATAGTCCTGAGCTTCAACAAATCTGCCTATATAGGAAAACGAACTTCCTAAATTGGTATATATCTGGCATTGTCTCTCTTTTTGTACGATATGGAAGCCTGGAGATGCAACCGCTTTCCTTAAATAGAATATTTCATGCATAAGCTCATCCATTTGAAAATCCCAATCGCTTTTGGTAAAGCGATATTTCAACTTACGTAGGTAACTCCACCCGTTGGCTAAATCATAGTGAAGGACGGTATAATCCTCATCACTTAGTTTTTCCCTATCTATTTGTTCGCTGAGTTTGAAACCATGTTCAACTCCTTGGATATTGTTGTGGTCGTATGAAAAATCAAATAACGACCCAATGGTATGTACCTGGTCACTTGGCGACAAGTCCTCAATTGTCTCTAGTTTAAGTAAATCTTCGTGGTTCATGTTCAGCATCAAAGCATACCCAAATAAAATGCTTGGCAACGGTCTCTCTACTTATTGAGAGGTACCGAATGAAAATACAAGTAATATAACTACGAAACCAGTAAAATCAAATTAAGCTGGAGTAAATCCTGCTGATAGTTTCAATTGCAATTGAATCATATCCTCACTAACCTTCTTGTCCAAAATCTTCGCATAGTGCTGCGTCATTCGGATGTTCTTATGTCCGAGCATTTTGCTTACGGTCTCTATAGGAACACCATTGCTGAGGGTAACAGTGGTGGCGAACGTGTGCCGGGCTATATGGAAGGTCAAGGTTTTGGTGATTCCGCATAAGTCAGCCACTTCCTTTAGGTAAGCGTTCATCTTCTGATTACTAAGGATCGGTAAAAGCCTTCCCTCATTTACGCACTTCGGATGGTCTTTGTATTTTTCTATGATGGCCTGCGCTTGGGGGAGTAGAGGAATGCGGCTGGCTGTATCTGTTTTCTGACGGAAGGTAAATATCCATTGATTGCCATCAACTCCAGTCGCTATTTCAGACCGGGTAAGTTTCGACACATCAATGAACGCAAGCCCTGTATAGCAGCTAAACAGAAATATGTCCCGTACCTGAGTAAGGCGCTCAATTCCAAACTGTTTCGTTGCAAGTTGCTGAAGCTCCGCCTCTGTTAGGTATTCCCTCACTACCTCCTTTTTGGTCATCTTAAAACCAAAGAACGGGTCTTTGTTTATCCAGCCGCTTTTCAGGCAGTACAGGACAATCTTACGCATGTTAGCGATATACTTGATGGTGCTGTTATGATTACATTTCCGCTTGCTCTTCAGGTAGAATTCAAAGTCGGTAACGAATGCATAGGAGAGTTTCTTGATATCTATATCAGATACGCCGTATTTCCATTGTAGAAACGTTCTGACATGATCCAGCGTCGTTTCATAACGCTGCACCGTTGCCGGAGCGTATTCGCTCCCTGCAAGTGCTGCTATACGCTTATTATGCTGCGCAAACACTTCCAGTAGCATGTAGCATTTTTCATCTTTGCCTAACAGCCTATCTTTAAGACTGTCCGCTGTAATGGTAATTTGCGCCTCTATAAGCTGCCTACGTGCTTCATGAACCTGCCGCTCTAGAGTGTCCAGGTATGCATTGAGTGTTTTTGTTTTCTCATTGTTACCCTTAGCTCGTTGTGCATGGCTGTTCCATCGATCAGGCTCACACTCACGTTTCATGGTTATTTCTTTGGGTACGCCATTGACGGTGATACGCATATATACGGGCATTGCTCCTGACTCGTATCCTTTGGGCTTTTTGAGGTAAAATAGAATGCTGAAAGTTGTCTCTAACATATGACTACATTTTACGGTTACAAAATTCCTGTTGTAGTCAATCGCAGACAAGATGTTCAATTGCTGAACATGTTTATAATCAGTAAGTTATATCATTTCCAGTGAGTAAATTTTTCAAAAATTTTACTCACTGAATTACTCACTGAAGTTTTGAGCAAAAATGAATTGTTTGGTAGTGGTTGAAAAAGAAAAAAGCCCATAAATCAACGATTTGTAGGCTTTTAACTTCAATTGATATTGAACTGGCGGGCTGAAAGGGATTACAGTCGAACACCTCATACCAATATTGAGCTTTTTTGACAGTCTTAAAATGATGTAAACAGTAGCAGTGTGTATATGGTTTTAAATTCATTTGCTTTCACATTCAATACAATGAATCGCTTTATAAAGTATATAGCGTATTGATAAATATAGCTTTATAATTTGAAGGACGCTGCGTTTAAAGTTGGAAACACTTCATTTCTTTAATATAAAGTGTCTAAGGAAAATCTGTAGAAACCTATCAATTATGCCGCAGCCTGTTGTACGAAAGCGGATAGCGGGAATGTGACTGGGGAATCCGGTTTTGGACAAGTGGCTGCACCGCTTCCCTGCGCAGCGGCGTTCCGCCTACGGGGAAAGGAATGCCGATGCGCCGCCCTCGAAGGGCTTCAGGCGACTTTTATTGGGTGGGTGTTGAAGTCTTTTAAGTTGTGAAAAAAGCCCCTGTATTGGGTAAATCCGTTACGGAATAAGCCCCACAATAAAGAACAACCCATTTGAGCCAGTGAGGAATTAATATACAAGTCTTGTTTTTCCAGCGCTTCTGCCAAACTGCAACTTGGCGTGTCGTCCGTTGCTTCGGAGTGTTTTAACAAGTCGCCAAATTCATCTGTAACAAATGGCAGGCTTGCCACCGTTTCATACTTCTCGGATTGGGGTTGGCGTATATTTCCTATAGTGGATAGTATAACCTGCCCTGTATGCTGGCTGTTGCCGAAATCAAGCCAATACTTAGGTTCATTCCCGTAATTCCTGCCATTCCTCAACGCTTTTAAAATCCCTGCAATTTCAAACCTTGCCTGTACGCTATCTACGCAAGAGATATAAATGCTTGCGGGTGCATATTCGGGCAATTTCCCTAAATGGTCTTTCCCAAATTTTACCGTTTCGGCTTTCCAGTTTGTTCCTTCCCATCTGTTGAAACGGTTTATCAAGGCTACGGATTTGTACAGTCCTATTTCACATGCTGCAAAACGCTGTCTGCCTAAATTTGCTTCGGTTATAATGTCATCATCCCAAAGACGAACAGATAACCCTGCGTGTCCCAATTCAATTAGACTGTGCTCCATTTCAATTAAAGCAGTCAAAACCTTTGAACCTGTGCCACCTGCACCAAAAACGTTTACTTGGATTGGATTGGTGGCATTTATCAGGGAGTTATCTGTAAAATGGACTTTCATTTTTTCCGTGTTCATCATAATAAGTTTTTAAGTGTCCTGTTATTCTTTTTCAAAACCTCTTTAGGAAAGGCATTGCCTGTTTTAATAAGCTCTTTCCAAAGGCTTACACAATTTCCATTAACTGGGTTGTGGTTCTGCATCAGATGGCTGAAATAGCTATTAAAAAAGTAGGTCTCCCATGCTTCAGTAAATTCTTCCAGCGAAGCCGAATTTTTGATATTCACATTTACTGTTCCCATACATGCATTGCCATTTTCATAAACATTGAAAAAAGGAGCATGAAACAACGGCGTCTTTGCATGTGGTCGCCTGTCTGAACTAAGTCCAAATACAAAAAGGCTGTTTTTACTGGCATACCATAGCATGGGTGGTACATACGCCTTCCCGTTGGGTATTTCCAAATCCTTGCCAAAGAACAACGGGCGTTGCTGTGCTTTGGTGTACCATAATACTGTACCGTTGTAGCTTGGATTGACAGACAGTATATTGGTTGGCAAAATTCCCTTTGGTTTTAGAAATGCTTTGTTCTTTTCTTTTCCTGTATTCAATGCCTTTGCCAATAACTGTGCTTCTCTCACGGTCAAAGGATGGGCGTTAATTGGGTTGCCGTTTCTGTCCATGTCAAAATGCTCTACATACCCATCCGTATTTGTGCCTTTTGTTTCATAGAATATTAAAGCCGATTTTGGATGGTACAGCGTTCCAAAATCACTGGTTATGTCGGTTGTATTATTATTCATCGCCTTGTCGTTTTATAGTTGTTCAGTAAGTAGCATATATCGTTCAATAGCGTAAACAGGCGGTTCTCAAAATCAAGGTTGTTACCTGTTATAGGGCTTCCGTCAAAACATTTGCGGATGGTCGGTTCTTCCACATTGCCATATTCATTAAACTCATTGTTGATACTATCCGAAAGGCTTTCATATAGCCAGCCTTTTCCATCTGCCATAAAGGATATGTACTTTTCCATGCCAATGGTTTCCTGGTCATAGTCTTCGTTTTCATCATAAGGGTCTTCATCAGATTTCGGAGCATTACGAAAGATATTCGTATGAGGATATTCCGTGTAAAGTGTAAGCGCATTGCAAGCCAATTGCAAACATTCCTTATCAAATTCATCTGCCGGTTTAAATGCACTTAAACGCTGTTCAAAAAACGTTAGATTGGTACGGTTAAATAGCTTTTGCTCGATACGTTCACCCACCCATTTGGCTTGCCGTAATTCATTTTTATATAGTTCTGTTTCACTCGTTTCATCGTCTTGCTCCACCCAATCGGTCAACATTTCGTATATCCAATATAGGTAGCTGTTTTCCTGCCTGTAATACGGAATATCCGCAATATGGTACAGGTAACTGCAAACCGACACCAGCAATTGTGCGGCCTTTTTACGTATGGGGTCATTCAGCATTTCAAAGAGTGGTATTACAGGGATATAATAAAGTGTAGTACCTGTGCTGTACCGTTCTTCACAAATAAAAAAGGTTTTCATTCTGTCCTGTACCACTTGTAAACTGTCCCAATTGGAAACTATTTGCTTTAATTTCTCCTGTGTATCCCACAAAGCCAAACTGATATTGTACGGATAACCGTAGCTTTTTGTCTGCTTTAGCTCAATTCCGTAATGCTTTGCCAGTAGGGAAAGGGAATGGTAAATATCCCTTTCCGTCTTTTCATTTTTCATACAAGCCTGTGCAGAATGTGCCGTTTTTAGTTTTGGCAGGAACGCAGACTTTATGAAACCATTGGCAGCATCGAAAGGGGTACTGACCTCCGTGTGTCTTTTCGGGTTTCGCTTGCGTCTTTTGGTCTTTGCATCCAGTTGGCAAACTCGCCCAACTGCCGGTGCAATTGCCGTTGTTTCGGCTGTTGCGGTTTGCTGATAATCTCGGATATAATATTTCGTTGCATCGTTCATTATTTTTAATTTTTGATTAACCTTTTGTTCCCATTACGCTCTCAAATCTGTACTGTACGGTATCATCACGAATAACTGGTGCAGATACTTTTGCCGTTGTTAATATGGGATATGTGTTGGCATAAAAATTCAATACTGCTTCCACGCTCCATTTGGGTTCGGGGTCGGTCAATTTGATTTCCTGCCCTTTATCTTTCAGTAAGAACACCCGTTCTAATTGTGTTGCTAATAACATGATTGTTGTTTTTTGATATTGGTAAATTATTCTGTTTCGCAATCGTCTTCCCAATTATCCTCCACTTCATCACAATTCCTCTCATTGTCGGAGACTTCATGGTGAAGCGTGTTTTCTTCCTGTGGTTCGGTTGTCTCTCTCACTGTTTCAGGTGCGCCGAACAAGTCGGGAGCAAACTTGGCTGACAATGCAGTCTTGCGTTTGCGTATCACTTCTGCCTGCCCCGGGAATTGTGCAGGGTCGGGTACTTTCATCCAGGCATCCCTGTAACTGCCCTCTTTCTCCAGTTCGTTGGCTTTAGCCATAGCTTCTTTAAATTTCTTTTCCTTTTCTTCCTTAGCCTTTTTTTCTTTGTCGGTTTTTTCCTTTTCCATGGCCGATTGTTTTTTGGCTTCTTCCAATTGCTTCATAAAGGCTTCCATATTGTGTATTAAGCCCGAAGCGGATTGCAAAGGCGTGGTTATCCTTTCAAAAAATCCCTCGTCCAATTCGTTTACTGTTCCCTTTAGATTAAGGGGCGGGATCAGTTTTCTTGCATCATCTCCACATTGTTCATTATGGAGCATAACCGATACGATACAATTGTTTTCTGTTCCTTTGCGTATAGTCAATTGCAGGTCGCCTGTAATATTCAATGCGGCCACTTTGCTAAAAAAATTTGTCGTTTCCATTTTTAATAATTTAGTTTTTTAACTATTCTGTATAGTCCTGTTACCGTTTTGTTCCGCACCGTCTTACTTAAATAGCAAACCCCATGCGCCCCACAACATCATTGATAAGGCTACCCATTTCAGTATCCATTCTATGGAAAGGGTAATCAGCCCAATGAAATAGTTACTGAAATGCTGCAAGCCTCCTAATCCCCTGCGATTAAACTGTCGCATCCCGACAATGAGCCTGATACCCAACCCCGCAAAGAACAGGGTTGGGTAAGTCATACTTTGCAATAGTTTTATTAATGGTTCCATAAATTCAAGTTTAAGGGTTGAACAATAAATCCACTGCCAGTACGAATTTGTGGTTGCTGTGCTTGCGTGTGGTGGTATATAAAGTCAGGCAATGCACCATGTATAAAGCGAGATAGCCATCAAACAACTGGTCGGCAAACACACGGCTATGCGTATGCAGGTAATTGCCATACCGATTAATCTTTTTTTCCACTTCATCCACAAAGGAAAGCCACGCCTCAACGGTCAGTAAACCATTTTCCCACTTGCCGTGTAAATGCTCATCCTCTTTTATGGTTGCACACAGATTGCCGGCATATTCCAGTAAAGCAGGTATTTCCTGCGGAAACAGTTCATGCAGTAATCTGGCTTTTTCTACGTTTATCAATTTTTCTAAAGGTTTCATCTTCCTGTTTTCTTAAGTTAATAATTAAGGACAGGCAGTAATAGCTGCCTGTCCTGCTTATCAGTTGAATGCAAACGCATCTGCACCATCCTTTGCAAACTGGCCGCATAATTCAAATGCCCTCTGTGCTTTGGTTTGGGCTGTTCCACCCATAACGATGGACTGCAATTTGGCTTCATCGTCCTTGTAGTTGCGTACATTCTGATAATAGCCCGTGATGGCGTTATACGCACCGAATACAGTTCCTTTAGTGGTGTCCATCTGCTGTGTATCCGCTATCATCGCATAGGCGAAGGTATCCTCAACAGTGTTTTTGAACACGGTGGATAATTCATCTTCCGCACCTTTTTTGAGCGCCGTTAATGTTTCCCTGTTCGGGCATAATGCCAGTTGGATGAGCTTTTTCACTTCGGTATCGGTAATGCGAACTTTTGCCCACCCGTTGAATATGCCCTCCAGTTGGGTGCTTAACTTGTTAGCCAGTCCCATTACTTTGTGCGCTTCTTCCAGGCGTTGCTTTGCACCCGAGGTATGGCGAATGCGTACCACATTGGACATATTGTAAAGGGATGCGTTCAAGGTATTTTGGCAAACTATTCTTATGGGTGTGAAGGCTGCGGTAATGCTACCTGTTCCATCGTGAGAGGTGGTTAGGAAAATGTATTTCTCGGTCACATCGTCACCATTGCCTACACGAATATAGCCGGGCAGTTTGGCGGTTATAAATATGCGTTCCCCATTACCCAATGCCCCTGCGGTTTCATACAGTATGCCTTCACCACCGCCTACAATCGCATCGAAAAAAGCGAAGGCATCTGCATTTTGTACTATTTGGTAATCCTTGCCCACTACCCCGAAAACCTGATTGGTATCGGTGCGCATGGTAGCGAAGTTGCCGGGCAGTAAAATGTTATCACCTTCTTTTATTTCGCCATCATTGCCGATGGTTACTCCTGTACCATGCGTGTACAGCGGTGATTTGATGACCTCGAAGTCAAGCCCTGAGAATTTAACTGCTTCGGCACTGGTGGGATATTGCTCTACTACATGCCCCAAATTATGCCATGCCTTTTGTTGTACGCTGAAGAAACTGTATTTACCTGTACGTTCGTTGAAATTGAGATTATGTGCCATGATTGTAATTTTTAGATTTGATAAATGAAAAATGATTGTTTAGAAAGGGAGGTCGTCTTTTTCTGCTGTATTACTGCCTTTGCGTTTGTTAACGGATGCCCCGGTATTGTTTTCCCTGTCATCTGATACGGTTTCCGTTCTCCTACCACCTCCGTACAGTTTAATTTGTGAAGTATGGAAATTGAGTGCTGCATGTGCTTCTCCATCGCCCCCAATCCATGCGCTTGCGCTTACCCGGCCCCTAAGCTCCACCAGTGTGCCTTTGGTCAGTGCTTTTGCCACGTTTGTTGAAATCCAGTAGGCGCAGTTGAAGTATTCGGTTAGTTCCACCTGTTCGCCCTGTTTGTTGCGGTAATTGTCATTGACCGCAATAGAAAAGTTAACCACTTGTTTGTCGCTCGGCAGGGTGCTGATTTCTGCATCCCTTGTCAGTCTTCCGATAATGTTCATGATGTTTGAATTTTAATTGTTAAACCATTTTGTTCATTCGTCTTTTTTTCACGCCGCCTGCCCCAAAGAGCATTTTCCAAAAGAAAAAACGGAAAAAAAGAAAGCAGGTAAACAGTGCGGGTAAAGCGGAAAACCAAAAGGAAACGGAATAAGTCCCGAAGGGTGGGTTTGTGAGGAACGAGCAAAGCCATTATGCCGTAGTCTTTTGGTTTTCCAGTCAGCTTTGCCCGCAATACATTAGCTGCCTTTTTATCCGTTTCGCATTGGAAAATGCGGAGCAGGCTGGCCGTCATACCAGGTTTTTAAATTTTGACATGGCAGGATCAATAAAGCATGAGGGGGCTGGAAGGCGGCGAGAGGACAAGCCGGTGTGTTAACACGGAAGCGGAGCGTACCCTAAAAGCGCCCGGCCCGAAGGGACATGCCCAAGAAAAATTGATACAATCACCTATGATTTACGCTAAAGCCTATTAACGGCGACTAACGCCGTCATTTATGGTTAGCTCAAACTAAATTAATTTATGTATCTTTGAATTGACGGCGATTAACGCCGTCTTATAGCGAAAATATAAACATGGCAACCAATCCGGAAAGACGCAAAATGCTGGAACAACTCCTTCCTGAAGGCGTACTTGTAACCAGGCAGTGGCTGATGGAGCAAGCCTGGCTGAATAAACATGCGATAGATAACCTTGTCAAGAGCGAACAATTAAAACTCCTGCAAAAAGGCATCTATACAAGAGGAAGTGTCCGGCTTTCCTGGCAAAGTGCTGTCCATACTCTGCAATCTATTATGAAGACGGATTTTATCGTTGGTGGACTGACAGCACTGGAATTAAAAGGTTTCTCGCATTATTTACCAGCCTCAAAGAAAGAGATCATACAGGTTTACGGCAATGACAAATTGCCCACCTGGGTAAATGAGGTATCGGAAAACGCGGTGTTTATTCGCCATTCCAGAAAGGAACTTTTTGAAGAAATGGCCCCGGCAATAGCAGATGATTACACGGCTACCGTTGTGTGGAAAGAAGGAATGGAAGCACTCAAAATATCGTGTCCGGAAAAGGCCTGTCTGGAAATGCTGAACGAAGTACCGGAAAAAGTCTCGTTTGAGCATGCAGGTCAATTGATACAGGGCATGACGGCCCTATCGCCCCGTACTTTACAGAGACTTCTGGAACAATGTACTAATGTAAAAGTAAAACGGCTTTTCCTATGGTTCGGTTCTCAATATAATTATGCATGGTATAGCAAACTGAAACAGGAAAGTATAAGCCTGGGTTCTGGCAACCGGCTGATTGTGAAGGGTGGCGAACTGGACAAAACCTATAAAATAACCGTACCTAAAGATTTCCAACATTAACATGAAGAAAGACAGCATATATTACCGGCAGGTGCAGTTACTGGTGCGCATACTTCCGTTATTAGATACCGAGAAATGTTTTGCGCTGAAAGGAGGAACGGCCATCAATTTGTTTTACCGTCCATTGCCAAGGCTTTCGGTAGACATTGACCTGCTATACCTGCCTTCAGAAAGCCGTGAAGAGGCACTTGTCAATATCCGGGCAGCCTTGTCACGGTTGAGTGCACTGATGAAGAAAACCATTTCGGGCCTCCATATACAAAATGCGCATGAGCAAAGCGATGCCCTTCGGTTAATACTTCAGTTAGACGATGTACGGGTCAAAGTAGAACTGTCCCCTGTAATCAGGGGAACGGTATTTTCCGAAGTGCGTATGGAGGTAAGCGAGTTTGTGGAAAAGGAGTTTGGCTATGCAGAAATACAGGTGGCTTCATTCCCGGATCTGTATGCGGGTAAGATATGTGCAGCCTTAGACCGCCAGCACCCACGCGACCTGTTTGATGTAAAATTCCTGCTCAAAAATGAAGGCTTTCCAACAGATTTACGGAAGACCTTTCTGGTATTCTTAATCAGCCACCAACGTCCTATGTCAGAGTTGCTCGCCCCGCACCGCAAAGATATCCGGGAGGTTTACGCAACAGAATTTGTACAGATGGCAGAAGTAGATGTCCCGGTAGAAGAACTGGAACAAACAAGGGAAGATCTAATCGCTATCATCCATCAAACGATGACTGATGACGAACGGCATTTTCTGCTATCTTTCAAAGAAAGAAGGCCGCAATGGAATTTATTGGGACTATCCAATATGGAGGAAGTTTCCCAACTTCCATCAGTGCAATGGAAACTATTTAATCTTTCCAGGATGAATGGAACCAAACATGAGCAGGCCGCAGAGAAATTGAAAAAAGTGCTTTTTTCCTAACATCGCATAAGTATTTTATCCTTTTTTAATGACCAAATGCGACTGTCCCGGATCATTCAGTAACCGTTCCATTTCCGACTGAATAATGTCCTGTATATCCTGCTTGATCTGAAAATAGTTGCGTTGTACCATGCTGTTGTCCAGCTTACGGATTACCTCGATATTTTTATAGTTTTCTTCCTCTCTTTTTAGAGCTTCATGGTCATTTATAATTTCACAATGGAAGGCTTTTAGCTCTATTTTATTGTCAGGGTCATCGGCTATCATGCCCACAAACTCTCCTGAGCTTAACGCCGATATTTTTGAGGGAGGTATAGCAGTTTCCAATTGCTTGGAACGACTGATAGAAGTGTCACCGCTATTGATGGAATAACTTTCCCTGTCCTGCATGATTTTTCCGAAGCGTTCGGAGAGCTGCTTTGCTGTATCGCCCGTGACCTGACCGGCCACGATATTGCCTGTAATATTCATAATCACATCAGCCTGCTCCCGGCCATAATCTTTACGAAGCTGGCTGAAATCCTGAATACCTAAGCAGGTGGAAACCTTATTGCTTCTTGCCGTGGCTATGAGGCTGTCCATATTATTCAGATAAATCGTCGGGAACTCGTCAAATACCAGACTGCTTTTCAATTTTCCTTTTTTATTGACCTGCTTCACAAGGCGGGTCACATAAAGAGAAAGTACTGCTCCGTAGATCTGTATCTTTTGTGGATTGTTACCCATACAAACGATCTTCGGGTCATCTGGATTGTTTATATCAAGGTTAAAGTCGTTTCCGGATAACACATAGTATAATTGTGGTGAAGAGAGCCTTGCCATTGCGACCTTTGCGGCTGCGATCTGACCTTCCAACTGCTCCATCACATCATTGAGATAAGCGTTAACGAAAGGGTTGATCAGTACCTCAATTTCCTTCTCTGTCCTGAGCAGGGTAAACAAACTATCGTAATCCACCTGCATCAACTCGATGACATGGGGCAAGGTACAAAATTCACCGTCCTTGTATTTCTTCAGATACCATATTACCGCAGATAAAAAATTGATTGGCGATTCCACAAAAAAGTCGCCTTGCCGCTTAATCCATTCCCTGTTCAAACCCATCAGGATGGTGCGGGCACTTTCAGCAGCATCGGTAATATCCGTCATAGCAGATGGCTCTAACGGATTACATCGGTGGCTACGGGTCAGGTCGTCAAAATTGATGACGTAAAAAACCGGTGGAGTTGCATATTTATGTTTATTTTTTAGCCATGTGTTGTAGGCAATTCTTGAAAGGTCGTCAAACTTGAAATCATACACGAACATGGTAAACCCTTTACGGATATGCTGGGTAATGATATGCCGTATAACGAAGTACGATTTACCTGAACCCGGCGTTCCCAATACCATTACGGAGCGGAAAGGATTAATGATATTGACCCAGCTATTGCGCACCTTATTCTTGAGGTGGTAACGAGCCGGCAAATTGATGGAATACTCGTTTTCCAGCAGGCGTTCTTCCTGTGGAAACGTTTCGTTTTCTTTATTGAAAATGTCCTTGTTGTTGAATTTACTTTTAATGATACGGGAAAGTAAAGTGCCCCCTGAAAGTACCAATAGAAACCCAATAGCAGTAATGCCCATATAGACGGCTGCCTTCTCCTGCACAGGCATGTCCAGCAGCATCGAAAGATAGCTCGAAAAATAAAGCACCAAGCCTGTAATGGTGTAGGCAAAAGCTGTTTTATACCCCAGCTTTTCGTCTTTTCGGCCTTTGGCACCGAGCAGGGAAATCATCAGAAAGCCTAAAGCAATCAGCTTGCTTTTAACGAAGTTGCTAAAGATGCCTGTGCGGTAAACATTGCCTAAAATCCGGTCGCTGAAAGCGCTGTTCAACCCCCATTCCTGAAAGGCTGCATAGCAATAATAATAGAAATGTATCACTAAAATAACGATACTGATCAACCTGGTCATGTCCAGAATTTTCCTCAGCGCCTGTTCGTTTTCTCCTGTCTGTACAGCCATTGTTTTAAATTTATTGGTTATTGGATATGTTTTTTCTTTTTCTCTTCTTTTTGCCTTTTTTCTTTAACTGACCGGGTATATAATCGGCCAGTTGCTCAGGTTTCATCAGAATGTCTAAAAGACTTTGTTCGTCTGCTTTGAGCGGAATAATATTTGATTCGTGGGAAGTTTCCGGCATCGGTGGTGTTTTAGCCTGCAACGGCTCCCCGATGTCAGCCGGTTTTAATTTGGCCTGTGGCAACAAAGCGGCATAAATTTCATCTCTCGACTGGCATCTTTCCTGAATGGCTTTAGCGCTGTATTGCTTCCCTAAAGCACTGCCGTTGAAAACGCATTTCGTCTGATGATCTACGTAGGTTATCCCGTATAATAAACCACTCTCACTTTTACGCAAAGCAGTTTGTATCCCTTGTTTTTCCAACTTTTTTATCAGTTCATCAAGTGCCAGCGGTTTGCCGATAAACGCCTTTTCTATTTCATTTTTGATACGGGCTTTAAATGGCATTCGTTTTGCCTGGTTAGGCCCATATATATCTTCCAAAAATTTAAGGGTGGGCTTATTGTAAAAGTCGCTGGCTTTTATGGGTACGCCGATGGGATTTCCGATGTCATCCAGAATGCGATACACTAATCCTCCACCTTTAAAAATCCTCGAATTTTCACTGCCACAATCAGCCAGAACGTTGTATTGGCGAAGCACTGCATTAAGCTCTGGCAGGCTGGTAAATTTGTAGGTATTTAAGACCCCTTCCAGTACATTCCTGATGGCCTTTTTCGACTGTAATTTCCCATAGTGGATCTTACTCATTACGATTGGTTCCAACTCGTATGGTTGCTTTGTTTGCCTGCCCTGCGCAACCACTAATCCAAATTGCTTTTCAATTTCCTTCCTTGCCGGTTCCGACTTGCGGATGCCTAAATGATGAAGGTCTATACGCCTTCCATCGGCTTGTATGTTTGTTGTTACTAAATGAATGTGGGGATGCCCCGCATCGCGGTGCTGGTAAACCAGATATGGCTGGTCGCCGAAGCCTAATTTTTGCATGTAAGTTTTAGCAATCTCTGTTAATTTTTCCTTCGGCAAACCGATTTCCGAAGGATCGAAATTGAGCGAAATATGTACGCTGTTACGCTTCACATTTTCATTAAGCGCCATGCGTTTCAGCAGGTAATTGAGCTTTATGCTAAGGCTCATTTCACCTGCATTCAGCGGATAATTTTCTGCGCCAATGCACTCTGCAACGCCTTCTTTTACTTTATTCTCATTGTAGTTGAAAATGCGGTGCATGGAATGTCCGGCCTTGATCACTGCAACCATATTTCCAACATTTTTTTGATGTTATTCCTAACCTCATCCACCTTGTTATTCAGGATTTTTCTCTCCACTTCATAAGCAATCATCCAACTCCTAAATTCAGCAACCTGGCTGAGTGTATGCAACTTTTTAACCGCTTGGTTGAAATTGTTTCCAACTGCGTTAAGCTCGCTGCGAAGGCGTGTAAGTTCTGCCATTAAGTCATCCTGCGAGCTGTTGCGGTAAGTTGTAACAATGGGTTTTTCAAATACACTGCGGCGTACATACTCGCTTAGCTTACGGCAGGTAGAAGCCTTCCATTTCTTTTCGATTTTGGCATACTCAACGGGAGTTAAGCGTAGCCCGATGATGCGTGTCCTGTTTGAATTTTCTCTTTCCATCACTTTTCATTTTCACGTTTTCAAACTCATTTTCACATTTTAGTAGCCCTGCCCACGAGTTCCGAGTAAAGGGCAGCCAGATCCGGTTGTTTAACAACCGTTCATCTGGCCGATTGCGGGAACATTGCAATCTGACAGCCTTCCATAAAGCTTTTATGGCCTTAAAAGCAAATAAATCCATTTTCTACAGCTACCAGGAAGAAGTTTTACAGTTGCTGGATATACTTAGATGTCTTCAGTTACATCAGCTTAACTGCTGTTTTAAATATGGTTAGATGGTTTGCCAAAATTCACCACCCAGTCATTAAGGTCTTTATGGTTTTCGTAAAGGTTACTTTCATCCGAATATTTATCACTTCTGGAAAGCGCAAGCTGACTGCAATTTTGTCCGGCAGTGTCCCGGTCCAAATAAAGCCGGATAACTTCATGTGCTTCCATAAACGGGCGGGCTTTTTCAAAGAAGGAAACAGAATTTAAAACCACAAAATCATACTTTTTGCCTGAAACGTGTTTATGAATGGCCTTGAAAGATAAAAAATCTGTAAAGCCTTCAAAAATGATGATCTCGTTAGCTCCATTTTTAAAGGTGGTGACATCTTTGGGCGAGCTGCTCGCCTTAAAATACGGGTTCCGTATTTCAAAACCGCCCGCATCATTTTTAAAGCCTATGCCATAATACGTTTTACCGTTTAGCTGGTACCGGATCTCCCGGCAGTATTTATCGGCAATTTCAATGGGGATAAGTCTTTGCTTGAGGTAGCGTAATAACGGGTAAGAAGTAAGTGAAAAATCTCCCAACACTTTGATTTTATGATCGGATGCATTCTCCACTTTCGTAGGATAAATAACAGGCTGCTGAAGAGAAAAATTAACACTAATCTTGTCCAGTAATTCACTGATAGTACAGCGATGATATTCGATACCGAAATCAATTAGATTACCACCTTTTCCCAGACCATGATCGTACCATCTGTTCAGCTTACGATTAATCTTAAAAGAAGCCGTCTTTTCTTTCCGTAAAGGAGACAGATACCAATAATCGCTATTCCTGATTTTTGAAGGCTCGTGGCCTAATGAGGACAAGTAATTAACCATGTCCATTTCCTTGCCTTCCTCGATGGAAAGCCTTTGCTTTCTGAAATCCATAACTACACATTTTCAACTTCACTATTCAGTTTTATGAAGTAAAGTTAAACAGGCGTTATGGATTATACCTATCCTCATTATATTTTGATGAGGATGTTAAACGATGTACTTATTATTTTTGTACTTGAAGATTTTTAAAAATAAAACGTGTGATTATGTTAACAACAAATGATGTGGCCAAGGTTTATGATACCATTCTGAGTATCCCTGGCATGAACGAAACAGTGAAGATTGATTTAAGAATCTCACGCAGAAATGTATTGCTGTTGAATAGTGTTATAGAACGTGGACTGGCAGTGGAAGATGATGACAAATCATCGAGCTTGTTGAACAGTGTTCCTCAGGAAACCTTACAAGAGCTGAAAGCCTTAGCTGGTGATTGTCTGCAAAAAGCGGGACTGATAGAGCTTAGTGAAAAATTGACTTCTTTAGGCAGTGGAAAATAATATTGATCATTATTTATGATGTGACCCAACCTTTCTCAGTTCTCATATCTATCACTTTATTCAATAGCAGCCAGTGGCGAAAAGAATTAGCATCATCTGGTGTAAAGTGGATAATACTTCCATCTTTTAGCATAATGGTAAAGAAATCAAGAACGCCTAGAAATTTAGATAGATTTTGGGCTGGATAATCGAATCCCGGATAACGGCTGTTTGCGGTCATAACATATTATTTTAGGTTAGACATTGACCATTGTCGCCTGCAAAAATAAGCGCAGGCAACAACTTACAGCACTGAGGTCTTAGGAAACCCAACAACAATAAGTGCGCCCACGCTATAGCATGAGCGTTCTCCACTTATGTCCTGCTGTTGGTGAAATTCCTAAGTTTCAGTGCCGGACTTAAAGCAAAAACGCTTCAAGAATATTTTATACAAATGTACTATTTCAATTAAATATAAGGGAATAATTGAGCAGTTTTGCTGTCATCTCAAGATACGAGCGTATGGAAAGTAATGTATTGTCTTGGAACCAAGCATTGGAAAAAGGGTATGAGCCGAAACTATATCCTTATCAAACAGATCAAATACCTTTAGGAAAGTATTATACTAAACTGGATTTTAAAATCTGGGCGAGGAAAATAGCGGGCATCTGCTGTTACTTTACTCAGCAGGATACCGGTATTAAATTTCAATTAACTGTGTGTCGCAGAAAATCAGATGAACTATACCAATTAGAAGGGTGTGATATAGACTTCAAAGTTTATCCGACTTCGGCATTTTACGAAATTAAGGTGGGGCTAAATAACAAGAGAAATATTAGCTTGATAGAAGCTAATATTTCCGGAGATCTATAAATTACATTCCTTGTTTTTTTTCCAATCTCCAGCCATCATCATACAAAGCAAAATTAGCCTGATGGATATTTTCTTTTTGAAAATCGGTATTGACTAAGGCGGAGAATGGAGTAACGCTTTTGTATGTTGTAGTGTACTCTGCAACCGCACCTTTTCCGTCCTCGGTCATTTTTATACCGGTAACTTCTTTCAGTTCTTCTTCAGCCAATTTCACCTTTTGTACATTTATTGATTTGTCCTTTTCGGGAGTTGGCAATAGATAAGGCTCGGCTTTGCCAGAAAGCTGGATGATAGGCTTCCCTACGTCACTTAATTTCTGAGTGCGTTGCACAGTCAAGAGGCCCCGTTTTTCCAAGCCGGCATCAAGCACTTTTTTTGCAAATTCGGGATCTCCGCAAAAGAGGTCATAATCAACAACCTTAGGGTATGCGGTTTCCTGTTTGATGAGATTCATAGCTTCGTCTCTGCTTAAATCTTTATTATCATTGGAGCAAGCTGTCATTAGGATACATGCGGCAAAAAAGGCAAATAGTACATTCTTCATAGCAATAAAATATTAGTTATTATAAAATTACGAATAATCTCTTTTTTTAGGAATGATTTTGAGAAAAAAGGGAGTTTACATCTCCCCTTCATCTGCTAATGAGCAATATCCTTCTGTAGTTACAATGATATGGTCAAGTACCGAAATGTCCAGTAGCTTGCCTACTTCCTTTATCTTTCTGGTCAAGTACTTATCAGCTTCACTTGGTTTGATATTTCCAGAAGGATGATTATGTGCCAGGATCAGGGAACTTGCATTCGCTTTTAAGGCCGCTGAGAAAATCACTTTCGGGTCAGCAACAGTACCTGCGATGCCACCGGTTGAAACCTCAACTATGCCTAAAATTCTTCCACATCTGTTTAATAGCAATATTTTAAACTGCTCCACAAATTCGATTTTATTTTTATCCCAGCTTTGTAGCAAAACATTATATACTTCTTTGGAAGAGGTTACTTTGGGACGTTGCGATGCTTTAATTTTAGTTTTGTAAACCAGTTCAATTTCTGCAACATTGTACATTTCTGAAACACTCATTACGCTTTCCATAATTCAATCATTTAAAAGTTTAAAAATTAATTATGGTGCGTTATCAGGCACAGGGCAATCAAGTCCAAAAAGCAAAGGAATAAATGAGGGATATGTGCGAGGGCATGTGTTTATGCCGGAAGTTTTTGGACGCTCCAGCAGCCATGTGCGTAACTTTGCATATAATTAATGCGATAAACTCTTTAAGTCCCAATATATAGCTGTGAAAGGAAGAATTAGCTGATGTCTGAATTGGTGTGGTTCAGTCTGTTATAAGGGCATAATTATTGAAGAATAGAAAACATGAACAAATATCTTTAAGAACTGTAGTCTTAATGATCCACCAAGATGCAATTGAGAAATACAGCCATAGTGAGTATAGCCGCACTTTATCTGTTGATAGCAACGGGTATGTTTGTGTGTATTGTTCATTGTGCAGGTGATTATTTACTTGGTAAGGTTCAAATAGCGCATCAGGATCAGCCTCATAAAGACAATGAAAAAAGTGCTCACAATGGCAAAGACAAGGACTGCGATGGAGATAAGGACTGTTCCTGTTGTAACAAGCATGGAAATTATGTAGTTACCGAAAATATTAAAGTAAATTTTAGTATTAAAATTCCTTCTCTTCCTGAATTACTTAGCTATTCAAATTACCAGTTTGCTGCATATTATAAATACATATCATTAGAAGAATCCTGGCCTGAAATTCATGGCCCACCTGGAATTTCAGGTAAAGATATTTCCATTAAATTTCGTTCCCTTCTTATATGATTCAAGCCATGATGCTGTAACCTCTTTCAGCAATGAATTCCTATTGCCACAAAGAGCTTGAATTTAATAATCGTTTTACATCCTACACGATCTTTATTACCACGGCACATGTTTGTTGTGAGTTGGAAAATCAAGATAATGTGTAACACAAATACATTTCTATGAGAATACAATTCGTTGTCATAGTGACATTGCTATTATGTAATGCACTTATGGTCCGGGCTCAGCATCATATGCCAGGAATGACAGATAGTACTAAAAATAAGAGAATGATGCAGGATTCATCTATGATGGACATGGATATGCCACCAATGAGTCATTCTTATTCTTTAAACCTTCCTATGAGCCGAAATGGTTCAGGAACAGCATGGCTCCCGGACGCATCACCCATGTATGGCATCATGGTACATTCCAAAAAATGGATGTACATGTTTCATGGTAATATTGCTCCCAGATATACAAAGCAGGATTTAGGAAACAAAGGCTCACGTGGGGATGAAGCTTTTGGCGCACCCAACTGGTTTATGGCAATGGGGCAACGAAAAGTTGGACAGAAAGGCTTATTCCATTTCAGTGCGATGTTTTCTTTAGACCGACTAACCGAAGGTGGAGGCGGATATCCTTTGCTGTTACAATCAGGGGAAAGCTGGGAAGGAAAACCTTTAGTAGATCATCAACATCCGCATGACCTGATCTCTGAACTTTCAGTCGGCTATACGTATGCTTTTTCCAAAAAGTCAGATTTGTCAATTTATATCGGATATCCGGGTGAACCTGCATTAGGATCAGTAGCTTTTATGCACCGTCCTTCGGCCTTGTCTAACCCGGATGCTCCAATAAGCCATCACTGGAATGACGGGACACATATCACTTTTGGAGTAGCGACCATCGGTTACCGCTATGATAAATTCAAAATTGAAGCATCTTCCTTTACCGGCCGCGAACCTGATGAGAACCGTTACAATTTTGATAAGCCCCGGTTTGATTCCTATAGTGGCCGGTTATCTTTTAATCCATCGCGAAGCTGGTCCTTTCAGGTATCACAAGGCTGGATCAAAAGTCCGGAAGCCCTGCACTCAGAAGAAGACATCAGCCGTACCACAGCATCCGCTATTTATAGCCTGCCATTTGGCGAAGAAAAATCGCTGAACGCAACAGCTCTTTGGGGATTAAATAAAAGTAAGGGGGTTGATGGAGAAAATGCAGCGCTTCTTGAAGCTACCCTGCGTTTGCAACGACTTGCGCTGTACACGCGTTATGAATGGACGCAAAAGTCTGTTGAAGAATTGGATTTAAACCCGGTAACGTTTGGTGATCATGGGCTATTCCCGGTAAACGCATTGACACTTGGACTGAACTATGATCTGTTTTACATCGGCAAGCTCCGTGTAGCTGGAGGCGGCCAGTTAACCGGTTACCATGCGGATAACCGATTAGATAATTTGTATGGCAAAAATCCTATCTCTGGACAGGTTTTCCTAAGGATCTATCCTTCATTAGTGAAAATGAACAAGTAAACATTAACAATAAAAAATACTGCAGTTATGAAAAATGCATTCAAACTTTTAGCAATTTCTCTCTTTACCATTTCAATTGCATCATGCAGTAAAGACGATGATACCATCAAAATCCAAAAACATGATGATAACCAGATGATGTCTATTATGCACAGTATGATGGATACTATGATGGGTATGCAAAAAACAAATGACCCGGACAATGATTTTGCAATGATGATGCGCATGCACCATCAGGGAGCTATTGACATGTCAAATGCTGAGCTGAAAAGTGGCGATGATGCACAAATGAAGGAAATGGCACAAATGATTATTGACGCTCAAACAGCAGAAATCGAACCGCTTACCACTTTCTTAAATGCCCATTCCCCACACGGAAATGTCCCTGAATTCAGTATGCAGCAAATGGCTAATATGGAAAGGTCAGGAAAAGTTACTGACCTCCAGATCATCAATGGAGACATAGATCACGATTTTGCCATGCTCATGATACAGCATCATCAAAGTGCTATTGAAAATGCAAGACTGGAATTAATTTACGGTCACGAGGATTCCATGAAAACAATGGCAAGGAATATCGTTGAAGCGCAGGATCAAGAGATCAAAGAATTGCAGCAATGGATTTTATCAGACGGAAAATAACAATAACAATAATTTATCTAACTAAAAAAGTAACATTATGTCACATCAACAATTCAAAGATTGCATCGATGCCTGTGTAGCATGTGCAGTAACTTGTAGCCATTGTGCTACCGAATGTCTTAAAGAAGAAGACGTAAAAATGCTATCGAAATGTATTCAACTTGATCTGGAATGCGCAGCAATCTGCCGTTCAGCAGCAGAGGTAATGAGCTTAGGGAGTGAGTACAGTAATCATCTTTGCCGGGTTTGTGCAGATGTTTGTAATGCCTGCGCCGAAGAATGCGAAAAACATGCGCAAATGGGTATGGAGCATTGCAAGGAATGTGCAGAAGCTTGTCGCAAATGTGCTGCCGCTTGTGAAGAAATGGCTACAGCAGCTTAATTTAATTTTCCTGCCTGGAGTCTTCCAGGCGGGAATTTATAACAATTTTCCGTAATTGTGTAAGTTCCTGACTACTTAAAAAAGTACCTTTGTTGCTAAAGATGCAGGTATTTGTATAAATAGTTTTATTTTTGTATTGATTAATGAAAAAAAGCCCGTCCATACAACTAAAAGCAGTTTTTCTACTGATCGTATTTTCTTTAAATACGGTTGTAGGGTTTGCTTGCTCTGTTGGGTTAGATATGGGTTTTAATGGTTCACATCATCAGGAAGAAAAAGCCGTCTTAGCTGATAAGGATGCGCCCGCTCATCAGCACTCTAAAGCACATTCACATGATGAACATAATGGTTTGGCTAAGGATCACCATTCATCGAAAAAGACTAAAGACAACTGTTGCACAGACGAGGCGGCAAAATTCGCAAAGGTTGATAAGCTAACACCGCAATCTTTTGATTTTAGTATCCACCCTGTATTCTTCACAGCATTTCTTTCCTCTTTTTATCATTTTGATTTTTTTGCATCAAATTCGCATATACCCAACAATAAATTTTTTGTCCGAATCCATCATCCACCTATATCGGACATACGAGTAGCTATTCAGAGTTTCCAGATTTGATTTAATGTTTTTTGCCTGTGGTATGGGTGTTGCACATCCATGCCCGTAATTATTTAGCTTAAAACATTAAAATCAATTAAAATGAAAAAGATATTTTTCTTAGTTGCTTTCATAGCAACTGCGTTTGGCCAATATAGCTTTGCCCAAAACAATACAAATAATACCTCCTCTCAGTTACTCACTCAATACTATGCTATTAAGGATGCTTTAGTGAGCAGCAATGCCAGCACAGCGGCAGCAAAGGCTTCTGAGTTTGTAAAAACTGCTAACTCGATTGATGACAAAACCCTTCCCGAAGCAAGCCGTACCGCTTTGTTAAAAGATGCAGGTGATATTGTAAAAACAAAAGACATCAAAAAACAGCGGGAATATTTTGCCGGTTTCTCAGACCATATGTTTGCTTTGGCCAAAACAACAGAGCTTAGTACAGAACCTATCTACAAGGCTTATTGTCCCATGAAAAAGGCAAGCTGGCTCAGCAGCAGCACAGCAATTAAAAATCCTTATTTCGGAGGCTCCATGCTTACCTGCGGGAAAGTCGTTGAAACTTTAAAGTAACAATAATTTGTTTGTGCCATAGTTGTGTTCTGCGACTTTGGTTTCTACACTTTAATTTTTCAATCATGGCTAAGATAATCGCAGTCCTTAAAAGGATTTTTAAGAGCATTTTTATAAAAAAATGCTGCCGGTAATTTAACACTTCTTAATTCACAGTTTAACTATTAAAATAATGAAAACACTAATTTTTAGCATAGTTCTTTCTACGATGTTTTTCGCTGCCTGCAATAATGGTACGCCTAAAAACCAAACGGCTGACAATACTACCCCTGCAACGGCGGAGGGACCAAAGACAAAGGGTGGATCTATAGAAACAGGTTCATCAATAAAAGACCTATTAAATAGTTATTTGAAAATCAAGAACGCCTTAACAAAAGATAATGACAAAGATGCTGCTGATGGCGGAAATGAAATGGTAAAAACATTTGACAGTTTTGATAAAGCTTCTTTAACCGCTGAGCAGGCCAAAGTCTATAATGATATAGTAGATGATGCCAAAGAACATGCAGAGCATATCGGGGCCAATGCAGGTAACATCGAACATCAGCGGGAGCACTTTGAAACATTAAGTCAGGAAACTTACGAACTTGTCAAGGTAGTTGGTGCAGGGCAGAAATTGTATGTTGACCATTGCCCTAAGTATAATAAAAATAAAGGGGCTAATTGGTTGAGCGAGACTAAAGACATCGAAAATCCTTATTTAGGAAAATCTATGCCTGCCTGCGGTACGGTAAAAGAAGAATTAAATTAATAACTACAATGAGCCGGATTAAAATAGGATTGTTGGTCTTGTCGGTTGTAATCATTGCCATTCAGTTTGTACAACCTGCCCGAAATCAAAACCGACAGGTTTTGGATGCGGACATAACAAGGCTCTACATGGTGCCGGAGAACGTAAAAGCGGTTTTAAAAACTTCATGTTATGATTGCCACAGCAATAACACCAATTACCCTTGGTATGCAAACGTCCAACCAGGTGGCTGGTGGCTGGCCTCGCATATAAAAAAGGGGAAGGCAGAATTGAATTTCGATGAATTTAGGAATTATTCCAAACGAAGGCGACAAAGCAAATTAAAATCCATCGCAAGCAGCATAGAAGATGGAACAATGCCTTTGCCTTCTTATACATTAATCCATAAAAACGCAAAACTTTCAAAAGAAGATAAAACCCTCTTACTGAGTTGGGTTAAAAAAACGAGAGACAGTCTTTTACTAAAAAATTAAATGATGAAGAGAATATTAATAGTTGTGTTTATACTTTGTTTCGGGCAATTAGCATTTGCTCAGCATCAAGGGCATAATACACCTACAGGGCAAAAAGAACAGCCCGTTACCTACACCTGCCCAATGCATCCTGAAATTCATGCATCAAAGCCGGGTAATTGTCCTAAATGCGGAATGAAACTGGTTAAGGAAAAACCTAAAGCTGCAGCCCCTAAAGCAGTATCTCAAAAAGAGGCAAAAATGAAAATGCCTGCTAAAGTGCCAGCAAAGGCGCAGTCCGCAACATACACCTGTGTAATGCACCCTGAAATACATGCTTCTAAACCCGGAAATTGCCCTAAATGCGGAATGAAACTGGTAAAAGAAACTCCCAAGACAGCTCCTACTAAGCATGATGGAATGGATATGCCAATGAAAGAGGACGCTAAAAAGACGGACAATACGGAGGCCATGAGCGGAATGCAAATGGGAGATGATAATCCTAATATGGAAAATATCAAACAGGCAAAGGCAAATTTAGGACCCATAAAAACCATTACCAGCAGTACACCGCCCCGTACAGTGCGTTACGATTTATACATAGCCGATACCACGGTAACCTATGGTAAAAAATCAAAAAGAGCCATTGCGGTAAACGGCCAAATCCCTATGCCAACATTAACTTTTACAGAAGGCGACACGGCATTGATTTATGTGCATAATAACCTTGATGAGGAAACATCACTTCACTGGCATGGACTGTTTTTGCCGAATAAAATGGATGGAGTGCCTTTCCTTACGCAGATGCCGATAAAACCACACAGTACCTATATCTATAAGTTTCCCATCGTCCAGCATGGCACACACTGGTACCATAGCCATAGTAAATTGCAGGAACAGATTGGCATGTACGGTGCATTTATCATGAATAAAAGAAAAGAATGGGACATTCCTACCATTCCTGTAGTGTTAAGTGAATGGACGGACATGAAACCTGAAGAAGTTCACCGCAGCCTGAAGAACGCTACTGATTGGTTTGCCATACAAAAAGGTACTACCCAAAGCTATGCCGAAGCAATCCGAACAGGACATTTTAAAACCAAAGTCAACAATGAATGGAAACGAATGAATGCAATGGATGTTAGCGATGTGTATTATGATGCATTTTTAATCAATGGGAAAAACCAAAATGAGCAACCACAATTTAAGGCTGGTGACAAAGTACGATTGCGTATAGCCAATGGCGGTGCATCTGACTATTTCTGGCTTACCTATTCTGGCGGTAAAATAACGGTAGTAGCTACGGACGGTAATGATGTTGAACCTGTAGAGGTGGACAGGTTAATTATCGCTGTATCTGAAACATACGATGTAGTGGTGACTATTCCTGATAACAAGAGTTACGAATTTTTGGTAACACCTGAAGACCGTACTAAATCGGCTTCGCTGTGGCTGGGAAAAGGAGAAAAAGTATCTGCTAAGAAGTTGCCAAAACTGAAATATTTTGCCGGAATGAAAATGATGAACGACATGATGGACATGCAAGGCAACATGATCGAAATGGAAGGTATGAAAATGCAGAACCAGGTTATGGATATGAATACGGTCATGTACCCTGAAATAACCGGTGCAGAAAATCCAAAAACCGATAACAAAAAAGCCGATATGCCAGACATGCAAATGCCAAATGATAAAAGCATGGCGGGAATGAATATGGCTGCTGAAAGCCCTGATATCGTAACACTCAATTACAATATGCTCCGTGATCCCAAGAAAACAACATTGCCTAAAGGACTGTGGAAGGAATTGAAGTTCGAGCTTACCGGCAACATGAACCGTTATGTATGGTCATTGGACAATAAAACCGTTTCTGAAAGTGACAAGATCCTGATCAAAAAAGGGGAAAATGTACGGATCATCATGTTCAATAACAGCATGATGCGGCATCCTATGCACCTTCATGGCCATGATTTCAGGGTGCTGAACGAACAAGGGGAAAATGCCCCGATGAAAAATGTGCTGGACATTATGCCTATGGAACGGGATACCATTGAATTTGCTGCATCCGAACCCGGAGGAGACTGGTTTTTCCACTGTCATATTTTATATCACATGATGAGCGGAATGGGCAGGGTTTTCAGCTACCAAGATACGCTGGTTGACAAAACCGATATTACGGACCCCAAAGTAGCTAAGCGTGGGCTAAATTCCGATGACAGGGCATTTCATCCAATGGCGACCATCGGACTGGAAAGCAACGGAAGTGATGGTGAATTTATGCTGGCCAATACCCGCTACCGTTTTTCAACAGAATGGCGACTTGGCTTAAAGGCACATCATGGCAATGAAAGTGAAACCTATTTCGGGCGGTATATCGGCAGGATGCAGTGGCTGTTCCCCTTTATTGGTTTTGATTACCACTATAACAGGATGAACAATTTCAAAGAAAATAATTTGTTCGGGCAAGTCAGCAACCAAAAGAACCGGAAAGCTGCTGTGATAGGGGTTCAGTATATCCTTCCGATGCTGGTCACTGCTGAAGCAAGGCTGGACAGTAAGGGAAAACTGCGTTTTCAGTTGATGCGTGAAGATGTTCCCCTAACCAGCAGGTTAAGAATGAACTTTATGGCTAATACGGATAAGGAATACATGGCAGGGTTCAGATATATTGTTACCAAATACTTCTCTTTATCCACACATTACGACAGTGATATGGGTTATGGAGGAGGGATTACTTTAACCTATTAATTGATTGCATCATGAAACATACCTATAAAATAACCGGAATGAGCTGCGGCGGCTGCCGCACAAAAGTTGAAAAAGCACTGAATGCCATAGATGGAATTTCTGCGGTAGTTACATTAGAGCCGCCACAGGCTACTATTAACATGCAAAAGCATGTTTCAACAGAAAAACTGCAGGAAGCATTATCCGCTACGGGAAATTATACAATTGTGATGTCAAATCAACAGCATTCAGATGCGTCTAATCATCATGATGTGAAGCCACATGAAACCCATCAAAATCCTGATCCTCGTCACGGAGCAATGGTCTCGAAACCCCTGACTGCAAACAGTGGAGGTAAATATTATTGTCCAATGCACTGTGAAGGTGACAAAACCTACGGTAAGCCGGGAAACTGCCCGGTTTGTGGAATGGACCTTGTCCAACAGCCATCAGTAAAAAAAGCCACAAAATACACTTGTCCAATGCATCCCGAGATTATCCGGGATGAACCCGGTTCCTGCCCGATATGCGGAATGGATCTGGTGCCAATGGATGCTGATGCGGAGGAAGAGGATCAAACTTATAGCAAGCTCTTACGCAAATTTAAAATAGCCACTGTTTTCACAATTCCCATTTTCATCATCTCCATGTCGGAGATGATCCCGAATAATCCATTGTTTAAAATCATGGATCTGCAATATTGGAACTGGGTGCAATTTGCTTTGTCAATTCCGGTGGTATTTTATGCGACCTGGATGTTTTTTGAGCGGGCATGGCGCTCTATCGTTACATGGAAACTGAATATGTTTACGCTTATCGGCATCGGGGCTGGTGTGGCCTGGTTGTTCAGTATTGTTGCCTTATTGTTTCCCAATGTTTTCCCAGACCAATTTAAAACGCATATGGGAACCGTTTACGTGTATTTTGAAGCAGCTACTGTTATCCTGACACTGGTTTTGCTCGGACAGCTCTTAGAGGCAAGAGCGCATGGAAAAACGAACAGTGCCATTAAAGAACTGCTTAAACTGGCGCCCAATAAGGCTACAAAGATCGTGGAGGAAAAGGAATTACTTGTTGCCATCGATGACATTCAAAAAGGAGATCTCCTGCGTGTGAAGCCAGGTGAAAAAGTACCGGTTGATGGAAGCATCAAAGTGGGAGAAGTAACAATTGATGAGTCTATGATTTCAGGCGAACCTATCCCGGTTGATAAGAGGCCGGGCGACAAGGTAAGTTCAGGCACCATAAACGGGAACAAGACTTTTACTATGCTTGCCGAAAAAGTAGGCTCGGAAACTTTACTGTCCCAGATCATTGAAATGGTCAATTCTGCAAGCCGTTCAAAAGCGCCCATTCAAAAGTTGGCCGATAAAATTTCAGGCTACTTTGTGCCCATTGTAGTTCTGATAGCGATAGCCACCTTTATTGTCTGGGCGATTTACGGTCCCGAACCTTCCTACGTGTATGCATTTGTAAATGCGATAGCGGTGCTGATCATTGCCTGCCCATGTGCGCTTGGTCTTGCCACCCCGATGTCGGTGATGGTTGGTGTCGGAAAAGGGGCAAAATCCGGTGTGCTCATCAAAAATGCCGAATCTTTGGAAAAAATGAATGCCATTGATATCGTAATCATTGATAAAACGGGAACGGTTACCGAAGGAAAGCCATCTGTTGAAAAGGTTATCAGCACAAATCCCGGCCTAAACGAAAATGATATCCTTCAAAGGATCGTATCATTGAACAGCAGCAGTGAACATCCATTGGCACAGGCAACGCTTCGTTATGGACAAGAAAAAAATATAAACGTTCAGCCTATTTCAAATTTTGAAGCCGTTACCGGAAAAGGAGTTATAGGTAAGCTTGGCAAAGAGGAGCTTACTTTGGGGAATCAAAAATTAATGGAGCATGTTGAAGCTGATATTTCCCCTGAACTGGGTGAACAGGTCAAAGCGGAGCAAAGACAAGGAAAAACGGTTTCCTATTTAGCTGTTGGAAATAAAGCCGTTGGATTTGTGGTTATTTCTGATAAAATCAAGCCATCAAGTGCTGTCGCTATCAAAAAACTTCAGGAAGAAGGCTTGGACGTAATCATGTTTACCGGAGATAATGAAGATACGGCAAGAGCAGTAAGTGGTATCTTGAATCTGAATGGTTTCAAAGCTGGGATGCTACCGGAAGATAAACTGAACGAGATAAAACATTTGCAGGCTGAAGGGAAAAAAGTGGCGATGGCAGGCGACGGAATTAACGATGCACCGGCATTGTCCCAGGCAGACATCGGTATTGCAATGGGTACCGGAACTGATGTGGCTATTGAAAGCGCCGCCATTACGCTGGTGCAAGGTGATCTAAACGGAATAGCGAAGGCCAGGCTATTAAGCCATAAAGTGATGCGAAACATTAAAGAGAACCTGTTTTTTGCGCTGGGATATAATGTGCTGGGTATCCCCATAGCAGCGGGAGTACTGTATCCGTTCTTTGGCCTGTTGCTTTCGCCGATGATTGCGGCTCTGGCTATGAGCTTTAGTTCGGTTTCCGTAATCTTAAATTCATTACGGTTAAGAAGCGAAAAATTATAAATTGTAATATTCTATTTGCAAATCAAAAAATAAAAATCATGGAAAACACTAATAATCGAAATGAACACGTAACAATGGGACATAGTGGTAGCCCATACAAAAAATTTCTTCTAATCCTGGGTATTTCATTTATTTTGATGTATGCCATTATGTTTTTAAATGTAGATGATGCAAACCATATTTATCTGAGTGTGACAAGAACTTACATGTCTATACTCATGGTTTCGGCAATGGCACTCGTTATGCTGCCGATGATGGGAAAAATGTATCCGAATAGAAAACTTAACCGGATTATTCTTGGAGCAGGAATTATAGTTTTTATTGTAACGCTGACCTTTTTAAGACAACAAGCCTTTATTGGAGATGTACAATATATGAAGGGAATGATACCCCACCACTCATCCGCTATCATGACCAGCAAAAACGCAAGCATCAAAGATCCTGAAGTGAAAAAACTCTCTGAACAGATTATTAAATCGCAGGAAGAAGAAATTGCTCAAATGAAGGCTAAATTAAAAGAATTGGAAAACTAAGCCAAACTGTATGAAATCAAAAGAAAAGACCCGTGTTAAACAAAGATTAAATCATCATCTAATTTTAGGATTGATCAGTATTGTTCTGCTTGCGGGTGTTTACTTCACCTTGGAATCGCCTGATGCTACTTTTAAATGGAGTATGAGCACGGCATATGTGTCTCTTTTATTCTTAGGACTCACTTTACTAACTGGCCCGATCAACTTACTTAGAAAACGAAAGAACCCGGTCTCTACTGACCTGCGCAGAGATATTGGAATTTGGAGCGGTATAATCGGACTAGCTCATGTGATTATTGGTTGGCAGGTACATATGGGAAATATGCTATTGTATTTTTTTAAGGAAGATAAGATAACTAAAGAGTTAACGCTTCGCTCCGACTTGTTTGGTTTTGCGAATTATACCGGCTTAGTCGGAGCAATAATTTTAATCATGTTATTGGCGCTATCAAATGATTTAACATTAAGAAAGCTTAAAGCACCCAGATGGAAATATTGGCAAAGATGGAATTATGTATTTTATCTATTAGTGATCATTCATGCGATTTCTTACCAAGTAATTGAGAACAGGAAACTTCCGTATCCTTTGATATTAATGTTTCTCATTTTACCGGTCTTAATCATTCAGCTAAGAGGGTATTTTTTTTATAAAAAATACCGTTGAAGCAACATTTAGAACCAATACTACCCAGTTATATTCTTAAGGTGGTTCCTTCTTGTAAAAAACACCAATAGCCCTAATAGAACTACAGTAATAAAGGTAGCGGGTATAGTTCCGAGACCTAAACCTCCTTTAGATATGGGCTTGGTGAGTAAATCTCCAAAAGTTGCTCCGAACGGACGAGTGAATATGAACGCAACCCAAAACAATACGATCTGATTCACCTTCGTTAAATAATGAACTAAAACGACTAAGGCAATTATCCCACCAGTCGCCACGGCACCATATAAATAATTCAGGCCAATATCATCGCTTAAAAAATCGCCAAAGGCAGTACCTAAACTATTAGAAAATAAAATAGCTATCCAGTAAAAAGTTTCAACTCTAACAGACTGGATAGGATAAATTATTAGTTTATTTTCCTTCAAATACCAAATCAATAAAGTAATAGCTAACGCTGAAAATAGTATTAAAGAGCCTATCGCATAACCTAACCCTAAGGTTCTATCCATAAAATCAGAAATTTCGGTTCCTAATGTAGTAGTACCTATGATGACAAGCCAGTAGAGAAAGGGATTAAATCTTTTTGCTTTAAGCTGAGCAAATAATGAGATCAAAAAAATAATCGAAATGGCTATCAAACTGATCGTATAACCTAAATTTAAAGTCATGGACAATAAGTCACCAAGTGTCTCACCAAGTGTGGTGGCTAATATTTTAATGATCCAGAAAAACAAGGTGATCTGGGCTACTTTATTCAATCTTTCCATGATTGTTATATTTGTTTACCTGGACATTACTTACCCAAGATCTTTTATCATTTAAAATTAGAAGTGCAGAATGCTGTCTGTGCATTCTGCACTAAATTATTATTCTTTCACTTCTTTACCTTCTGCGGTATAAAAAAGTTCAGCGGTAGAAACGCCTTTTTTGATCTCGACTTCGTATTTATGCTCGCCTTTTGAAGTTTCAATTTTCGCAATGGCTTTTATAACCGCTCCTTTATGAGCATTATTGAAAGCACTCTGAATTTTCTCCGGAAGTTGATTGAAGGAGAATTGACTTTCGGTTTCTAACCAATTTCCGTTGTCATCAAAGTTAGCCGAATAGTTAAGACCATACCACTGAAACTCTGCTTCGTATTCGTGGGGATTTTCTTTGTCCCATTTCACTTTTGTTGCGTTTTTAAATTTTTGATTAAATGCTGAATTTACTGCATTCGGAACTTTGCCCTGCGCAAAAGTCATTGCATTGGCAAACAGTAGCGTGATTGCTACCAAAACTATTTTTTTCATTTCTATTAAATTAAAATGTAATTTATTTTTTTTATACAAAAAGAAGGTTAATGTAGATTTGAAAATCATGTTTTCGGGGGGACGAAAAACATCTGAAACGTAGTTCATAGGTGCGAACTTTACAGTTTCCAATAGTGGCTCAACAGCCACAGTATAAAAACATTGAACTGAATAAGTACAATAAGTAATAAAGTAACCCGGTTGCTGCAACTGGTGCATACTTTGACTATTTTGATGAGGCTTTTGTTCGTCACCGTTTGTATGCTTATCAAATAAGCCATCAATGTTTATTAAATGATCTGTGATAAAATCTAACGGTGACATGTCTTTATCCTCTGTTGCTTTACAAATGCGGTACATGTCAGGGAGCGCTTTAAGCATAGAAAAATTACCCATCGGCAAGCAGAATATACCAAAGGAGTAAAAAATTAGAAGAAAAGTAGTGAATGCTTTTCTAAAAACAGACCGTATTGCAATAGATACGAGTGAAGACATTATCACAATGGGTTAACGCTATGAGTGCCTTTGTTCCTAAACAATTTACTATTGATCCAATAAGCTGCTTTCGTACTTAGAATACCGATTCCTGCACCAGCTATTACATCACTGAAATAATGTTTGTTATTATACATCCTCAAAGTGCCTGTAGCTGTTGCAGCGAGATAACCGGAATAGCTCAGTAAAGGCGACGTGTTTTTAAACTCTTGATGGAAAAATTCTGCACCGGCAAATGCCGTTGCGGTATGCCCAGAAGGGAAAGAAGTTCTGGCACTTCCGTCAGGCCTCATTTCTCTGGTAGTTATTTTTAAGGCATAGACAGTACCTGCCATTAATAAGGTGGATGTTGCGCATAGTTTTATGGAATTGAACATATTATTCTGTCCTCTGTTTCCTGAAAACTTCAGGGAGAAGACAGCCAAAGCAGGAGAAAATTGAAGATAATTGTCCGCTGTCGTTCTAAAGTTTGCATGATGTTCAAGAATTTCTTCCTGAAATTCAGCGTTGATATGTTTAAGCGGATCATTCTCAATTGCCAACAGCCCATAGGCCGTTAATAACAGCGGGGCATACGTAGCAGAAGAGTTAAACGACTTAAATTTAAATTGGCCGGAGACTGGCTCTGGTTTTAGTGATGCTGTACCCGATATTTTGTATCGAATAGGTTCAACCAATGTCTGTGCAAAGCCTCTATTATTGTGTAATAGTAAAAAAGAGGCCACCACAATGTATTTTAGATTTTTCATCACGACTAAATCTATGTTCTGATAAATAGTATTGTAAAATAAACAGGTGAATTTGGAGAAATTCTGTACGAACTGGAAGACCGGCGCATTGCGTAAGCGGATTAGGTTAAGGCGGATAATATATGGCGTTACGATCTCTACAGAATTAATCCGAAATTTGAATTTACTTTAGCGTATGAAAATTTTAATAGTAGAAGATGAAATAGAATTAGCAAGTAGTATTGCATCGTATTTGCAGGCAGAAAAATACGTTTGTGAAACGGCTACGTCCTTTCGGGAGGCTTATGATAAAATCGGCCTGTTCTATTATGATTGTATCTTATTGGATATTATGCTTCCCGACGGCGATGGTATAAAATTGTTAGAAGAACTCAAAAAAGAAAAAAAACAAGATGGGGTCATTATCATCTCAGCCAAAGACTCCTTAGAAGATAAAATTGCCGGGCTGAAAATAGGGGCTGATGATTATCTCGCTAAACCGTTTCATTTATCAGAATTGGGCGCAAGAATTTATTCTCTGATCCGAAGAAAGCAGTTTGATAATTCAAACCAGATAAAAATAAATGAGATCATCATTGATCTGCCATCAAAAATGCTTACCATTCATGACAACCCCGTTGAGCTGACAAAAACAGAATTTGACTTGCTTCTCTTTCTAATCGGTAACAAAAACAGGGTGATTTCAAAAGCAGCTGTAGCTGAACATCTTTCAGGGGATATGGCTAACACAATGGATAATTTTGATTTCGTTTATTCCCACATCAAGAATCTGAAACGAAAACTGACGGAGGCAGGGAGCGAAGATTACATTAAGACGATATATGGAACAGGTTATAAATTTCAGTTATGAACAAGCTGCTTAACCGATCGCTTTTATATTACTTGGTTCTATCAACTGTTGTTTTGGCATTAAGCGGGCCATGTTTTTACTGGCTTATTGAAAAATTATACCTGGATGATGTGGATGAAGCGATCCTGCTTCACAAAGATGAATTTTTTAAAAAAAGTCTGCCGGGTTTAAAATTGAGTGATGTGCCGCAATGGAACCGGTTTAACCGTGATATACAGATTTATGAGGGAAAGAAAGTAACGGATAAACCGAAGGATAAAATCATAAGAGAAATATTTTTTGATGATATGGCTCCCGAATATGAGCCATACCATGTTTTATACAAGCCGGTAACTATACAAGGAAAAAGCTTTACACTAATGGTACGCCTTAACCTGGTGGAATCAGAAGACTTAATGGTTACTCTTACCTGGTTGTATGTGGGTTTTTTGTTTTTGCTCCTTTTAGCAAATTTTTATGTCACCCGTTTAATTTCTAACAGGCTTTGGCAGCCATTTTATGATACGCTGGAAAAGATTGAAAAATTTAATATTGAACAGCAAAACGTCCCTCAGTTTACAAAATCTGTTATAGAAGAATTTAAAAAATTGAACCAGGCAATCAGTAAACTGATTAGTGATAATGTTAAGGCTTTCCGCATACAAAAAGAATTTACTGAAAACGCTTCCCATGAATTACAAACTCCACTTGCCGTTTTTCAGTCAAAACTGGATATGTTATTACAGGAGCCTGAATTAAATCAAAATCAGGCGGCTATATTGTTGTCACTATACGAAGCAGCATCCCGCTTATCCCGGATGAATAAAAATTTACTATTACTGGCTAAAATAGAGAATAACCAATACAGTATTTTGGAACCGGTGGATATAAGCGGTGTGGTGAACGAAGTTATCCCTTATTTCAAAGAACAATCTATATCTAGGAACCTTCAAATCAGTACAAATATTACAAATATGTCTGTTTTGAACGCTTCGAGACCTTTAGTGGAGATTTTGGTCAATAACCTTATTTTAAATGCGATAAGCCATAACCGGTTAAATGGCCGTATTGATATCCAGGGAACAATTGAAGAACTTTCCATCAGTAATACCAGTGATCAAACTGCTTTAAATGCAGACCATTTATTCAAGCGTTTTTCAAAATTCTCCAAATCCACAAGCAGCAGCGGTTTGGGCTTATCTCTTATACAGCAGATCTGCAATTATCATCATTGGCAGGTGAAATATTTTTATAAAAATGATATGCATAGTTTTACTATAATTTTCTAATCCAAAATTTATCCTAAATCTGGTTTTAGGTTTGAGCTGCAAGTTCACCAGATTATGGAAAAATTAAGACATGTCATCTTTTTTACATTAGCTATTCCTTTGATAAGTTTTGTATTTGCCTGCAATCAAGGCAATAGAAAAAACACTAGTAGTCCTACCAGCAAGAATAAAAGTAATTCTTCAAACACCCGTTTCCTCAGTTTAAAATCCACTATTGGATTGCCGGAAGTAAACGGAGGCTTCGATTTAATGTCATTGGATATTACTGGGAAAAGACTATTTGTTTCCGCCCAGGATAATCATAGCCTGGAAGTTATTGACCTGAAAGCAGAAAAAGCTTTACAAAGTGTTTCGGGTTTAAATGAACCTAAATGGTCATTCTATTTGCCTGAAAAGAATGAGATCTATGTTGCCTGTGGCGGAGACGGAAAGGTAATTGAAATGAATGCCTCCACTTTTAACACGATTAAAGAATTTCAATTTAAAGAAGCCTGTAACAACTTAAGGTACGATAAGGTTTCCAATCAGCTATGGGTTGGTATAGGACAATCATTTGGAGCTTTGGGAGTAATTGACCTGGATCAGGACAAAATCATTAGAGAAATACCGCTTTCAGGTTATCTCAAACAATTTGAGCTGGACGGAAATCGTGTCTACGTTAATATACCGGGAAAGAACCAGGTGGATGTGGTTGGTCGTAAAAAAAATAAAGTGACAGATGTGTGGCCTGTTAAACTATCAGAACAAAATGTTTCGATGGCCTTAGACACGGCTAACCAAAGACTTTTTGTTGGGTGTGATCCCGGAAAACTTATTATCATATCCACTGAAACAGGTTTGCCTGTAACAGAAATTAACATTAGTAAAGGTGCGGATGGTATCTATTTTGACAAAAAACGTTCTTTGATTTATGTTTCATGTGGCGAAGGATACATTGATATCATTAAACAAAATAGTGCTGACCATTATCAGGCTGTTGAAAAGATAAAAACTAAGGAAGGCGCAGCAACTTCCTTTTATTCTCCGGAGCTGGATGAATTGTTCCTGGCAGTGCCGCAAACTGCTAACCAACAAGCAGCAATCAGGATTTATCAACCCACGAATTAATGAAGTATGATCCGTAAACTAATCTTAATCTTAGCGATGTGCTTTTGGCTGATGCCTAATTTATATGCACAAAACACACTGCCGGAATACCTGCAAATTGCCAGGAAAAACAGTCCCCTTATAAAAGACTTTAAAAATCAAAGCATCGCCAATAAAGCAGAAGCAGAAAGACTAAAAGCGCTTCTTAATAAGCCGAAGCTGGACTTAAGTGCCAATTACCTACTGGCCCCGGTTTACAATACAGATAAGAACCAGCTGGAATTAAACCCTAAAAGCGCTGTGAATTATTACGGCTATGATTTGGGCAATACGAATGGTGGTGCATACCAGGCTTTACTAACTCTCACCAAGCCGCTTTTTAACAGTAAGGTTTCAGAAACAGTAGCCAATCAATCACTGGTAACTGCACAGGTCAACGACAATGCGGCAATATTGAGTGCCCATGACCTGGAAAAGCTAATTACAGACCAATACATATTATGCCTGCAAGACAGGAAACAAGCTGATTATGCGAGAGAAATCCTTAAACTTTTGGCGCAGCAGACAAATATTGTGAAAAAGTTCGTCGAGCATAGTTTGCTTAAAAGCTCGGATCTCACTCTGCTTAATATCGAGTATGAAGGAACAACGGGTCTGTTGGCTACTTACGAAGCTAATTACCGCCGGGATTTTCTGGATTTAAACATACTCGCCGGATTAAAGGACACAACAGTGCATGTTTTAGATTCTCTAACAATCAGTTTAAAACCCGATGTGTTTTCTTCGGCTTATCTCGACAAATATCGTCTTGACAGCCTTAGTTTAGTGGCTACCCAAAAGGCTTTTGAAACAAAGTATAAGCCGCAAATCAATTTCTTTACCAATACAGGTCTTAACGCCAACTATATACCAACTATACCCAACCGCTTTGGGTTGAGCGCAGGCCTGAGCCTTACTTGGAATATTCTTGATGGAAATCAAAAGTACCTGAATAGAAACAAGACCAGTGCTTTGCTTAATTCCGTAACAGGCTACAGGGAAAACTTCCAAACACAAAATACACTAAGAAAAACCAAAATACTTGCTGAGATCAGTGCTTACGAAAATAGGATAACAATTATCAGAGGGCAGCTTAACGATTATAATTCTTTGCTTAAAGCCTACACAACACAAATTATACAGGGAGAATTGTCCATTATAGATTTTATTAATGTACTTAAAAATAAGTCTGCCACAGAACGGGATTACCTGCTTTTGCAGACTAACCGGAACCTGCTGATTAATAGCTATAACTATTGGAACTGGTAAAAAGATACCAAACTTAAATCCATCGATCATAATATTTTTAATGGTTATCAAATGAAAATTATACAATTATTTCTTTTATGTCCTTTACTGGGATTGATGGCATGTCATCAAAATGAAAGTGTAAATGAAGAACAGACTGTTCGCCCCAAAATACCGGTTGAAGTGGTTTCAGTTGAAAGTGGTTCAGTAAGTAATAACCTGGAATTGACCGCCACCTCCATATACCTGCGCAGAAACATTGTTACCGTACCCATAGCAGCCTTTATAACTAAAGTAAATACGCATTTAGGGGAACGGGTAGCAAAGGGTCAGGTACTGTATGAATTACAAACCAAAGAACGCCGGGCTTTAGGCAATGATCTTTCAGGAGTTGACCCTTCCCTTAAAAATTTCGGTATGATCAGCGTGAAAGCATCGGCATCGGGCATCATCAGTACGTTTGATAAGCAACAACCCGGGGAATATGTGCTGGAAGGAACGCCATTGTGTACAATAGCCGAAAGTTCGGCCCTTGCTTTTCAGGTCAATGTTCCCTACGAATTTTCAGACATTGTTAAACCGGGAAAAAAGTGTATGCTAACCTTGCCGGATCGTACCCACCAACCTGCAACTATTACTACACCCCTAACATCGATGAATGCAGCTTCCCAAACGCAAACTTTGTTGGCTAAGCCGGATGAAAATCTTTTCCTGCCGGAAAACCTAATTGCCAAAGTGGAAGTAAGCAGAGGCATTGAAGGGAATAAGCAAATCCTGCCCAAACAATGTGTTTTGAGCGATGAAATGATGAAAGAGTTTTGGGTAATGAAATTGATCAATGACAGTACTGCGGTTAAGGTACAGGTAGAGCCAGGTAATAAAAACACCAAAACCATCGAAATCTTAAGCCCGGTATTTAAGCCCGCAGACAGGATTATTTCTACGGGTAATTATGGTTTACCAGACACGGCCTTAGTTAGTGTAACCCCAAAAAACTAAATTCCGGATGAAAAATCACAATTACTATTTTCAGATATTTTCTAAACCCATCATATTCATCGGAATATTATTACTTGCTGCTGGGATTTTTGCTTACACAAAAATGCAGACCAACCTATTTCCGGAAGTGCTTTTCCCACGGGTTACGATCATCGCTGATGCAGGCCAGCTACCGGTTGACCGGATGATGATCACGGTAACCAAACCACTGGAAAGTGCGGTTAAAAAAGTAAGGGGCGTTACGGTTGTAAAAAGTAGTACCAGTCGTGGCAACTGTACCATCGAGGTATATTTCCAGTGGGGCTTAGATACCTACAACCAGAAAACACAGATAGAAAGTCGTATCAATGAGGTAAAGAATTTTCTTCCACAAAGCGTAAACCTTTCGGTAGAAGCCATGAACCAGTCGCTTTTCCCGGTTTATGGTTTCACTTTGGAAAGCCAGGAACATAGCCAGGTTGCCATGAAGGATATGGCGAATTTGGTAATCCGTCCCATTTTTTCACAGGTAAACGGCATTTCAAATGTGATTGTGCGTGGCGGCAAAACCAAAGAGTTCGTCATTACCCCTGATCCTGTAAAAATGTCTTCACTAGGCATCACGCCCAATACCCTGATTACCGCTTTCAACAATACCAACTTTGTATTGTCTAATGGAAATGTGGCTAATTATGATCGGCTTTACCTTACGTTGACTGATACCCGTGTAAATGATATAGACGAACTGAAAAACGTCACTGTAAAAAACGACAGTAGTCGCTTGGTTAAAATAAAAGACATTGCAAAGGTTGATATACAAGAACAGCAGGAGTTTATTAAAATCAATGCCAACGGACAAAATGCGGTACAGATTGATCTGGTAAAACAGCCCGGTATCAACCTGATTGACTTTGCTAAAGATGCTGAAGTTAAGGCCGAAGAAATCAGGCAGCAGCTTCCTAAAGGTTACGTGTTGAAGCCTTACTATAATCAAAGCGCATTTGTCGGAGACAGTATCAACAGCGTAATTAAAACCATTTATGAGGGGTTGTTCCTTGCTATTCTGGTCATGATTATTTTCCTCCGCTCCTGGAGGGCAAGTTTGGCGGTTATGCTCACTATCCCCGTCACATTAGGTTTTACCATGCTTGTGATTTATCTGGCAGGTATTACCATTAACATCATGTCGCTGGGGGCTATTGCCGCTTCCATCGGTTTGATCATTGATGATGCCATTGTGATCATTGAACAGATTTACCGTGGCCATGAAGAGCATCCGGACAAAAGTCGTTTTGCCATTGTCCACGATGCCATACATGATCTGTTCCCGGCAATGATCGGCTCCTCGCTGGCTACTATTGTGATCCACTTTCCTTTCCGACTGATGAGCGGACTGGCAGGCAGTTTTTTCAGAGAACTATCAGATACCATGCAGCTAACGATGATCACATCCTTTCTGGTAACCTGGCTTTTACTCCCGGTTTTGCATCTGATCATCGGGTATAAGCAAGATTTAAAACCTAAAGTTCATGAACACAAATCCCCAAAGCATAAACTTAATTGGCTGACCTGGACATTTAAAAAACCTGTAATTGCCATTGGATTTGTTCTTGTCTTGGCACTATCCGCATGGTGGTCTTCTGGCAAACTGGAAACAGGCTTCCTGCCTAATTTAGATGAAGGAAGTATTGTACTGGATTATTACTCACCTCCCGGTACATCTATAGAAGAGACAGACCGCCTTTGCAGGGAAATGGAAAAGGTTATTGTGGCTGATCAGAATGTAGAGACCTATTCAAGAAGAACAGGCGTTCGCATGGCTTTCCGTACAGTGCCTCTTAATTTTGGCGACTATTCTATCCAGTTGAAAAAAGACAGAAAGAAAACAACTGAAGAGGTAATCAGTACATTGCGGAAAAATATACAGGCAAAAGTATCGGTCTTAACAATTTCATTCGGACAGCGGATAGCCGATCTTCTGGGGGATCTGATGAGTACTCCTCAGCCAATTGAAATAAAAATATTCGGAGACGATTATCAGACCTTACAGCAACTGGCAAAAAATGCACAGGCTATTATGGAAAAAGTTCCTGGGGTGACCGATATTGATAACGGTTTGATAACTGCAGGGCCATCTATAGTTTTTCTTCCGGATCAGGATAAACTCAATAGATATGGAATTTCTCAAGTGGATTTTCAGATACAATTAAGCGCTTATACCGGCGGCGTACCTTTAGGCATCAATGCTGCAACGGCTACAAGCCCTTCACCAGCCCAGGCCGCCATGACGGGGGGTGTCCAGATCGGACAGTTGCAGGACGGCGAATTGATGCGGCGCATTTTGTTCTGTTTCACTGATTTTAAGGATAACGATATAGATAAGCTGAAAAATCAATTGATATTTCTACCCGATGGAAACACACGCCCTTTGTCTTTCTTCTGCGAGGTGAAGGTGATCCCGGGTGAAATTGAACAAAGGCGGGAAGACCTCAAGTCAACAATTGTACTTGCTGCCCGTTTGGATAACCGCGACTTGGGAAGCACCATCACCGACATTCAAAATCAGTTTAAAGAGAAACTGGCATTACCACAAGGCTACCGTGTGGCTTATGGTGGTGCTTATGCCGAGCAGCAACAATCATTCAAGGAGTTATTGTTTATCCTTTCTTTGGCCATCCTTTTCGTTTTTGGAGTATTACTGTTCCTGTTTAAAGACTGGATAGTTTCTGTTTTGATTATTTTCATATCCGTATTAGGGATCAGCGGATGTATTCTTGCTTTATATCTTACCGGAATACCTTTAAATGTGAGCAGTTATACAGGTATTATTATGATTGTGGGGATTATTGCCGAGAATGCTATTTTTACTGTTAACCAGTTCAGATACAACTTTAAAAATACCGGAAATGTAGAAGAATCTATTAATTATGCCATCGCCTTGCGGATCAGACCCAAGCTAATGACCGCTATAGGGGCTATCATGGCATTGATGCCATTAGCATTGGGCATAGGTTTGGGAGCTCAAATGCAACAGCCGTTAGCAGTGGCGGTTATAGGGGGATTTATAGCCGGTTTGCCTTTATTGTTACTGGTATTGCCAAGTCTGATGAGGCTTGTTTATAAAAACGAAAGAAACCTGCAGAAAAAGTGATTCCATAAACATTTACCTGACGAAAAAAATAACTGAAAATATAGGGAGATGAGTGATTGCCATAAACTAAATCACCGTTCAAAAACCATTACAAAGATAGTTTGGATATTGTCTTTGGTAAGCTTATTCACAGATATGGCGAGTGAAATGCTGTATCCGGTAATGCCCATATATTTGAAAAGTATCGGGTTCTGCATTGTATTAATAGGTATTCTGGAAGGCTTTGCAGAAGCAGTTGCAGGCTTAAGCAAAGGTTATTTTGGGAAGCTGTCTGACAATTTAGGCAGGCGGTTGCCATTTGTACAATGGGGTTACTTCTTAAGCGCTTTGTCCAAGCCTATGATGGCTGTATTAACTTTTCCTATTTGGATATTTTTTGCCCGGACGATAGACCGCTTGGGAAAAGGAATTCGTACAGGTGCAAGAGATGCGATGCTGTCTGATGAGGCAAGCCCTGAAACAAAGGGAACTGTATTTGGATTTCATCGTTCAATGGACACATTAGGCGCTGTTTTTGGTCCGCTGTTGGCTTTAGGCTTTCTATATTTCTATCCCGGAAATTACAAGTTATTATTTTATCTGGCTTTTATTCCAGGTATTATTGCGATAAGCTTTACTTTCTTTTTAAAAGATAAAAATCCTGTTCCAAAAGCCAACCGAATAAAAACGTCTTTTTTTGATTTTATCCAATATTGGAAGGCAAGTCCCATGAGCTATCGAAAATTAGTATTAGGACTGTTACTTTTTACTTTATTCAATAGCTCAGATGTTTTCTTGCTTCTGAAATTAAAAGAAAATGGCCTGACCGATGTAGCAACTATAGGAATGTATACTTTTTATAACGTTGTTTATGTATTATTTGCTTATCCCCTAGGAATCATAGCGGATCGTTTAGGACTGAAAAAAATATTCATCACAGGTTTAGTATTATTTGCGATTGTATATGTTGGGATGGCTTTAAACTCACATTGGTACATTTATTTCGGTCTTTTCTTTTTATACGGCGTTTATGCAGCAGCTACAGAAGGGATTTCAAAGGCTTGGATTTCAAATATTACTGATAAAAAAGATACCGCTACAGCTATCGGGGCATTTACAGGATTTCAGAGTATCTGTACCATGATAGCCAGTAGCCTAGCCGGTCTGTTATGGTTTAATTTTGGTTCGATGGTAACTTTTATGATAACGGCAGCCATAACGCTGATAGTCATCTTTTATATGTCTTTACTAAAGCCAGCTTAATGCTTAGTACGGGTTTTAGATAACCGATTGGTTTTGGTGAATTTGTGTATATTTAACTTTTATGATGAGAGCGAGTAAAACTCTTCTTCCAATCTTACAGTTATTTGTAATTACCGATATCAGTGCTGTTTGAGTTATTAACCCTATCCTTTTATTCATCAGAAAACATTTACCTGTATGACATTATTACCATTTACAAAAAAATCATTAATCCTAATTGCCATCATACTCGGGCTGCTGCTACTTGGTTTTGCAGCTAAAGTTTTTATATTAATTTTCGCTTCTGTTGTATTGGCAGTTTTGCTTACACGCATTGCCAGCAAATTATCTGTGTTGTTTCATGTCAAATATCCGGTTGCACTAATTATAACCTGTTTACTTTTACTATTGGTATTGGGAGGAGTAGGGTTCTTAATTGCGCCGTCGCTAAATGAACAGATTGCACAATTGCAAACAGATCTTCCTAAAGCAATTGAACGATTGAAAGAGCAACTGTCTTCAACATCCTGGGGAAAAGAAATTGTAAAAGGATTATCCGACCCCAGTGAGCTCCTGCAAGATAATAAAAGTGATATCGTATCAAAAACAACAGGCATTTTTTCGTCAACTTTAGGAACTTTAGCGAACACCTTCATTGTTGTAATAACGGCACTATTTCTCGCTTCTGACCCAAAACTTTACATAGATGGTTTCTTAAAATTGTTTTTACCACAAACTGGCACTCGCGTTAAGGAGGTGTTTTATAAATCTTATGATACTTTAAGTTCCTGGCTAAAGGGAAAGTTTCTTTCCATGCTTGTGGTAGGTATTTTAACATACATAGGTCTTGTTTTACTGGATTTTCCAATAGCAATTGTACTTGCATTAATTGCAATGAGCTTAGCTTTTATTCCTAATCTTGGTCCTGCATTAGCCATGATACCTGCCGCACTGATAGGCTTAATGGAAGGGCCAGATAGAGCATTGCATGTAATCTTACTCTATATAGGCATACAGCTATTAGAAAGTTACCTTATTACTCCCTTTATTAACCAAAAAGCGGTTTCTCTTCCTCCAGCCTTAACGCTGTTCTGGCAGATTCTTTTAGGGACATTCTTAGGTGGGATAGGTCTATTTTTTGCCACTCCTTTGCTTGCAGTTATCCTTGTTTTTATTAATGAACTATATATTAAGGATTATGTAGAAAAACGGAATGAAAACCGAAAAATATAAATCGCTAAAGATTGAACAATGCGGCCGGTGTCGTTCACCAGCCGCAGATAAGGAGTAACGGGCTCCCAAACCGCCTGGGTAATTCAGGGAAAAGTTTCCCGAGTTATTACGGCTTAGGCTGGTCAGGCAATAAAGCTTCGATTTCTTGTTTTACTTTCGGACTTTTTTGGTAAGCAAACATAATTTGCTGGTAAGTTTGGATGTCAATCCCTTCTTTTTTGATACTTTCTTCCATTTTACCATTGATGTCTTTTTGCATTCCCATAATTTTATTGGCGGCATTAACAAAAGACTGCTGCTCTTTGCTATCTACATTTGCCTTTTTATCAGGGCTCTGTTGAGCTTGCGCCAGCTCGTTAAATTTATCCACTGTCAACCCTTTTTGTTCTATCACTTTTATCATTTCTGCTTCACTGTTTTTTTGTATTGCTATAATCCTCTGATTGGCTTTAATAAAAGATTGAAGTTCCTGCTTTTGAAAGTTTTCTTTCAATTCCGGCTGAGTAGGAACTGTTTGGCCTATAGTAAAATTACCCACAGAAGATAGAAATAGCGTAAAGGCTAACATCATCATGTTTCTGGTTTTCAAAATTTTCATCATGGTTTTGTTAAAATACATAATATATTAATTAAAACTCTAACGATCTCAAGCTGATTTATTGTAATCTTTTTGAGATTATAAGATTAACATCTTTCAAAAGGGCACAGAAAACGATAAATTGTTTCAATAAATAGAGGGAAGAACTATAAAGTCAATAGTTCCTATGTTTTACTTTCTTTTATTAAAAATCCATTTGAAAAGATTAATTGGTTTTCCTATTCCGCCGGAAATGGTATCCAGTAGGGAATAATCTTTATCAATTTTACTTTCCGCGTGTAGTCCAATTTCTGTTTGTTTAGGATAAAGAATAACAAAGCTGTTCTTCTGGAAATAGCTGGAAAGGTAGTAAGGCAGTTTGTTTAACTGCATATTGTAAGATAACTGATTCTTCCGAGATGAAATAACAATAAACAGATCATTGGGTTTTAATTCGCGACTAAAGATCAGGAAGTCGTCCCATTCTGTAAACTTGTTGAAAATGAGTTTGCCAGGAATGATACTCTGTTGCTGCAAAATTTTCATTTCCACGAGCGTGTCCGGATCAGAGAAAAATGTCACTGGAATTCCTACTTCTTTTGAAATCGTTAGAAGCTTGCCGAACCAATGTCTAAAACCGGTTTCCAATTCTGCTTTTGGAGGTACTGCTACAATAAGCCTTTTAATTGTATTAAAAGGCTGCACTGGTTTATAGATGTAAATTGTCTCGGATACTTTATTCAGAATATCCTCGGCTTTAGGACCGAAAAACTCTAAATTGTTCTTTTGCTTATGAAGACCGATCAAAATGTCTGTAATATGATGTTCCTTAATTGTATAGATAATACCATTACTCACATTAAAATCAAAACGGGTTAAGGGGAGTATGATGCTTTCTGTAGCAGAGGCATGTACTAAAGCTTTATCTATTATTTTTTTACCCTTAATTGAACTGTTGTCATCCGCCTCTCCATCGTGGGTGACATGTAAGGCATAAACCGGGATATTACTTTTTCGGGGCTTAAGCATTAACCCGAAATCCACTAATTCAGAAACCGTTTCTGGATAAGCAAGGGAAATAAGAATTTTCTCAGTCGTTATTTTTTCTTCTGGATTTTCCTTTTCTTCAAGCAGTGCAAGGTTTGAGGACGCTTTTTCCACTACAAAAGAGCTGATAGCACAACTAACCAATATAAGGAGTATGGTCCCGTTTAAGACATCTTCGTTTAGTAGTCTTATCGGTTCACCTGAAACTGTTTCTCCAATAATAATATTATATCCAACAAGGATAATAGCCAGGGTTGCCGCCGCATGGCTGGTACTTAAACCAAAGATAATATTACCTTGGTCAGGGGATAAACCAAACGCTTTTTGGGTGATTTTTGCAGCGATATATTTTGTGACAATTGCAACAACGATGATTACACCTGCTACTTTTAAAGCTCCCCAGCCCTGAACTAAAACACTTACATCTACCAACATCCCTACGCTGATCAGAAAAAAAGGAATAAATAAAGCATTACCTACAAAATTAATCCGGTTCATCAAGGGAGAGGAATGCGGTACAAATTTATTTAGAACCAATCCGGAAAAAAAGGCTCCTATAATTGCTTCCAAACCGGCTGCTTCGGCTAAAAAAGCAGAAAGAAACACCATGGCAAGCACAAAGATGTACTGCGATACGCTATCTTCATGATGCTTAAAAAACCACCGGGTAACTACCGGAAAAAGAAAAAATACGATACAAACGAAAATAACCGCTGAAATACTAAGCTGAACCCAAAAAATTGAAGAAGCTCCCTCTTTGCTCATGCCTGCTACTCCGGCTAAAATTAACAGGGCAAGAACATCAGTAATCATGGTGCCACCAATAGTTAATGCGATAGCATGGTCTCTGGCAACTCCATACTTGCTTGCAATGGGGTATGAAACTAAGGTATGCGTAGAGAACATACTGGCCAGCAGCAGGGAAGATAAAAAGTTAAAATCTAAAATATAATAACTGGCTAAGGTTCCAAAAATAAGAGGCAGAAGAAAAGTGGTCATACCAAATAAAAATATCTTTGCTTTGTTTCTTTTAAATTCGGCAATATCAATTTCCAAGCCTGCAAGGAACATAATATATAATAAGCCCGCCGTTCCGAATAATACAATGCTGCTGTCCCTTCTTAATAAATCAAGTCCATAGGGACCGGTGACCACACCAGCAAGAATAAGTCCGATAATATGGGGTACTTTAATCTTGTTTAACAAAATAGGGGCAAACAAAATAATAAAAAGTACCAGAGAAAATATAATGACTGGATTTTTAAGCGGTAAAGAAAACTCTAAAGCAGACAGCAAAATCATAATTAGCATTTAAAAAGGGTATAGGAATTATAACTTTTCTATTTCAACAGTATAAATTATTTTACAATCATCTTGCTGCCTAATCTCTCTTTCCCCCTCCATTTTGTTTTTTGAAGTTGGATGAAGATTTATTGTAATAGCAGTTTTGCTATCTGGCTGTTGTTCAGATGTTAGTCTGAGTTTGTTCTTTTTGTATAGTCCGCTGTAAATACGGTTAAATCTTTTGTTCGAAGTTACTTTAGCAACTACCCGGTTGCCTTGATAAGATATATTCCATTGCTCGGATTTTGTATCGCCAATAGCGGACCCTTGGCAGGTAGTTTCCGTACAAAGCATTTTTACATGCCAATTGCCCACAAGAGCGGAATTGTATATACCTATAGAATCTAACTGTCTGCGTGTACTATCCAGATTACTTTGGAGTGCTATCAATCTTATTTCCTTTAGCTGGAGTTGTTGTTCCCAGTTGTGTAACTGCTGTTCTCTGGCATCTAGTGATTCTTTTGTATTCATCGTTTTTTCTTCTTTATGTTTGCCACAACTCATTAATAAGAGCATAAATACAAGGCAGAAAAAGTAGCAGGTCTTCATAAATATGTTTTTAATTTAAAGATTTTATTATAAAGTCAATTTGGATACAACCAATTGTTACACGACTATTTCAACTTCATCAACAGAAACCAAGATTTTTTTGTCATTATAATTTACCCACAAATCTCTCCAGCCATGACTGTCGTATCCCAAAAAGGTCATATAGGGTTGTTCCTGCTGAAAATCATCAAAACCCCTGCCTATATATTTAAGCTTAATTCCTTGTGTTAGTTCCTTGTTTTTATCCATAAACTCAAGCAGATGTTAAATCATTAAAATCAGAGCTTCAATGTATAGCCGCGTCAACATTTCCGAAGACTATTTCTTTAAATATAAAAAAGCAATCCTTATTGGCTATCCCGCAATATATAAAAAATCAAAAGAAACATTCTATTAGTCATTCTGGAGATTACGCCTGTCCTCTTAAATTAAGCTCCGCAAAAAAAATACAATAACAGGTAATTTTAAAAGGAGAGTATCATGGAAACATCTACGGATGATTTAAAAGAAGTTTTGTTTAAAATAAATGCAAGCAATCATCGGACTAACGGACGTAAATTATTTAGCCTGGATAAGAACCATTGTAGTTATTATGGGATTTGGGTTTGTGGTAGTAAAGTTTTAATTATTTATTAAACAGCTTTCATTGGCATTTAGGGGAACATCAGATATTTCGGGGTAAAGGCTATTCATCCTTGATTGGTATTCTCTTGGTAGCAGTTGGAGCTTTTATAGCTTTGCTCCGCATTTATTCGTTATCGGAATATTGAAAAGAAACTACTTTCAAAAACTTATTTATTACCCCTCTTTGATTCTCTCATTGCTTTTAACCCCCGTCGATTTTAGTAATAAGCATTTTACTGATACTATATCTGGCACCGAGTTTATAAACTACCCTGCAATGCCACTAAATAAGCTAAAAGCGATTATTGCTAAAACAATTAAAGTGATAATAACATACAGGTAATCTTCCTCCAACAAAAATCCAAAAACAGAAAAAAGGACGCGTGCAACAGGTGTTGCAATTAGAATGAGAAGGCCAAGTTGAATAACAGCACGGCTGTGAAACTCGGTAACACCTGTAACTATTTGTTTTATCCCTTTTAAGTCCGACGGTTCGCCTCTGAATGTTTTATAATGAGGATGAGCAGAACCATGCTGAATGATATAGAGGACTCCGCCAATTAAAACAATACCTGCCGAAACCAGCACTCCAACTCTGAGTAAAGAACCCATAATGGATTCTATATCCTGATCCTTAATCTTTCTTTTTTCGCTCATAGTGTCCCTGATATTCCGTTATAAATCATTTGTATCGCAAGAAAAGTAATGACAATGGCAAATAGAATACGCAACGATTTAGTTTGTGCTTTTACCAGAACTTTTGAACCTACAAAAGCCCCTCCCAAAACACCTAATACAATCGGCATGGAAAGCCCTGGATCACTATAACCGCGACTTAGATAAACCCCTGTACTTGTTGCTGCTGTAACCCCGATCATAAAATTGCTGGTGGTCGTAGAAACTTTAAACGGAAGTTTCATAATATTATCCATTGCAATTACCTTTAAGGCTCCCGAACCGATTCCGAGCAAGCCTGAAATTACTCCCGCAACCATCATCATTAGAAATCCTCCCGGAACGTATGCTACTGTATAACTTATCTCTTTACCATCCTTTGTAGGATAACTGCTATTCAATCTTAACCATGCTGCCACCTTACCTGGCCTGCTGATAATTTTTTCCTGTCTTTTTCTCAGACTCACGCTCGCTGAGATTAACAAAATAATTCCAAATAATACCGCAATGAGCTGGGTCGGAGCGTAAACTGCAACCAATGCTCCGGCAACGGCGCCCATAGTAGTAGCTATTTCCAGAAACATCCCAATTCGTATATTAGAAATACCTTCTTTTACATAAGCAGCCGCTGCTCCGGATGAAGTGGCAATTACAGAGATCAGTGAAGCTCCTATTGCATAGCGTATGTCCACATGAAAGATCAGGGTAAGCATTGGAATAATTACTACCCCGCCTCCCAAGCCGGTGAGCGATCCGAGTAGCCCAGCTATAAATGCTCCAATTAATAGAATGAGAGTGAATACGAATATGCTCATCTAAAAGGGATTAAGTTCATGTCAAACTTACAATGGAATCTGAACTTTGGTTTTTTTATTTGAGTAAGTTTTTGAGATAAATATTCCTACTATTCCGGCCAGTACCAGGAAAGCAGAGATCATTTCTGCCTGCGTAAAGCTTAGTCCCCAAAGATGATATTTTGAATTTACCCGGATGAGTTCAATTAGAAATCGCTCTACTCCCGCCATAATCAGGTAAATTGAAAATAAAAGTCCCGGTACATGAATCCGTTTTCTTAAAAACCATAATATGGCGAACAGACCCAAGCACATGAGTACTTCATAAAATGGAGTTGGAAAAACGGGCAAGGACAGTTCGTTGCAATATCTACCTGTACATCCTGCAATAGGTATTCCTTCCTGCACCACATTGTGAGGAAATTTGAATGACCATACCCAGTCGGGGGCAAAATTTAACCAGGAAGGTTTAGGAGAGGTATTAACAATGCCCCAATCACCATCTCCCGCCATCTGGCACCCGATACGGCCAACAGCATAGGCAAGCATCATCCCCGGCGCTCCAATATCAAGCATATGCACCGGTTTTATTCCATGTTTATTGGCAATAATTAATACTGATGCACCTCCAAATATCAATCCTCCATAGAAGGTTAGACCGCTAAAAGATAACATTTCAGCAACCGGATCACGCACAAACTCATTCCAGTGTTCCAGATTATCAAAAAGTTTCGCTCCAAGGAAGCCCCATATAGCTGCCCAAATAATGAGCTTGCCCATTAATTGATAGGGATGTTCAACTGCTTCTATGACTTTGAGCTCAGGTAACTGCTTTTTTCGCTTCTCTGCATAAGCCCAATAAGCCAGAAGGATACTTAAAAGGATACCTCCTGATAAACTACCCTGAGCGGATAATAAAAGGCTTTGAGGATCATTAGTGAACTCCCTGTAATTAAACACTACATATACGAGTTTATAGCCGATCAGAAATCCAAACAAAGCATTTCCTGCAATTTCTAATAAAGTTGCAGGTTGGCCGACAGTAAGGCAAACTTTATAAGGATGAATTAATCCCTGTTTTTCTTTTCGTTTTAATTCTTCTGAAAAAGCCCAGTATCCAGATATGAAAGCCACTGCAACGAAAAAACCAAAAGTTTGGATGGGCAGGGGAATATGTAAACCGGTTAAATATTCAATGAAATGTGTGAGGGTTGGAAACATGACGATTATAATAATAGTAATAAGGTTGGCAAGTTAATATAATGGTCATAAAATGAAAATTATAACCGTGCAACTTTATGTCATGTGATTCTTTTTATACTGCTTAGCTGTTTGACCAAATACACTTTTAAACGTTTTATTCAGATGGCTTTCATCCGTAAAGTTCATCTCGTAGGCGATTTCCGATATGGTAAGATCACTGAATTTAAGCCGCGTCTGTATTAGGTTCAGTTTGTATCGGGTAATGTAATCTTTAATAGTATTGCCAGTCTCATTTTTAAAATACCTGTTCAAATGGTCAGGCGACTTATTAAAGCAAGCAGCTAAATTTTCAATTTTAATTAATTCTTTGTCATAAATATGATGCTGGATATAGGTCATAATTTCATGGATTTTACTCTTTGGATTTTGCTTTTTCAAAAAAGTCGTAATACTCTGTTGTATGTTTCTGGCAATTAGGTGCAGGAGTAAAAAAACGATATTCTGTGTGATAATTTCATCAAAAACCTGCTTCTTCTCCCTCTCTTCGATTAATTGATAAATCAAAACCCTAAAAACATTACGGTCGGCATTTGCAATAATGTTGCCCCTCACATTGTGATGGTATGGAAAATATATTCCAGCCTTTTAAAAAAATCACTTACATCCATTTTTTCTTCGTGCCTGTGTGTATTTTTAGAGAAAAAACTCTTTGTGAAATCAACAATACAAAACTTTGTTGGAGTAACAATCTGAAAGGTATGCGCATCTTCAGGCGTTAACAGAAATACATCTCCTTTTGAAAAATCAAAATGATTATTATTTATATTATGGATGCCGGTGCCATCAAGAACATAAATCAATTCAAAAAAATGGTGCTTGTGAAGACCAGATTTATTTGAACTAATCTCCTTAATAGCCACTTCCACATTCTTAAAAAGCTGTGCTGATTTCATATTGCAAATCTACTGAAAAATGTCGGTTTTTTACCTGTTTTAAGACCTTGTACAACGATACCTTTGCAGATGCAAGTGTTTAAATTTTAGTATCATGGCAGAATTATCAATTACAAAACCGGCTGGTGGCTTATCTTTTGGTTTATGGGAAAAGCATGGAGCGGTAATAGTTACAGGTCTGTGTCTTCTGTTTATAGGCTTCGCATGGATGGCAGGTAGAAATGAAATGAGAAGCTTGGAAATTGTCCTATATATCCTGGCTTATGTCATTGGCGGCTACCAAAAAGCTTTAGAAGGCTTAGAAACTTTGTTTAAGGAAAAAGACCTGGATGTGGATTTGCTGATGGTAATTGCGGCTATTGGCGCAGCTTCTATTGGATACTGGATGGATGGAGCAATCTTAATATTCATTTTCTCGCTGAGTGGAGCGTTAGAAGGATATACAATGGAAAAAACCAATAAGGATATACAATCTATAATGAAGCTCCGGCCAGAAGAAGCAGTACTGCTTGAAAACGGAAAGGAGAGAAAGGTAAAAGTAGAGGACTTAAAAAAGGGAAATATAATTTTAGTACGGCCGGGTGACCGTATTGCGGCAGATGGTATAATAATCGAAGGATATTCTGCCATTAATCAGGCTTCAATTACGGGTGAGGCGATCCCCGTAGATAAAAGCAAAGGAGATGAGGTTTTTTCAGGAACTATTAACGGTCAGGGTGCTCTGGAAATTAAGGTAACCAAACCGACGGAAGAAACTATGCTGGCCAAAATCATACATCTGGTACAAGAAGCCAAAAACGAAAAACCTCCAAGCCAGCTTTTTGTGGAGCGTTTTGAAGGGGTTTATGCAAAAGTTGTAGTAGCCGTTGCAATATTATTAATGATCTTACCACCATTTTTAATAAACTGGACATGGAGCGAAACTATATACCGGGCAATGATTTTTCTTGTAGTGGCTTCTCCCTGTGCGCTGGTATCTTCCATTATGCCAGCCATTTTATCTGGGATATCTAATGCGGCAAGAAAAGGAGTTTTATTCAAAGGAGGTGTTCATCTGGAGCATATTGGCGGTGTTAAGGCTGTAGCATTTGATAAAACAGGTACGCTTACCAGCGGAAAGCCTAAAGTAGTAGATATCATTCCTTTTACAGATTATAATGAAACTGAGTTACTGCGCATAACCGCTTCTATCGAAACCCTTTCGGAGCATCCTATTGCCAAAGCAATAGTGAAAACCGCTAATGAAAAAAATATTCTTTTAGCAAAGCCAAAAGAATTACAAGCTATACATGGGTTAGGCGTTCATGGAATTTTAAACGACATCACGTATAAGATAGGGAAAGTGGACATGTTAGAAGATATTGAGATAGCAGATGCATATTTACAACGTGCAGACCAGCTTGAAGAGCAGGGAAAGACTGTAATATTTGTGTCAGCGGATGGACAGCCAATCGGCCTTCTTTCTATCGAGGATACCATTCGCCCCCTGGCTAAAAAAGTTGTGGATGAATTAAAAGCAAAAGGTATAAAAGTAGCTTTATTAACGGGAGACACGGAAACCACAGGAAAGGCAATTGGCAAGCAGGCTGGAATTGATGAGGTTTTTGCACAGCTTTTACCTGAACAGAAAGTTGAGGCAATAAAAAAGCTGGAACGCAAATACGGTAAAGTTGCAATGGTTGGTGATGGAGTTAATGATGCACCTGCTTTAGCCACTGCCTCGGTTGGTATTGCAATGGGCAGTGCCGGAACAGATGTAGCCATGGAAACAGCGGATATTATTCTGATGGCAGATAACATAGAAAATATCCCGTTTGCGATTTCGCTGGGCGGTCGGACAAGCAGGGTAATAAAGCAAAACATAGCCTTTGCAATTACAGTTGCTTTAACTTTGGTGACACTAAACTTTATAGGCGGTATCATCAATTTGCCCGAGGGTGTGGTTGGACACGAAGGAAGTACGGTGTTGGTAATATTAAGCGGGTTAAGACTTTTGAAGTAATTATGGAAAGATACAATGTAGAACAGCTAAATTCCATCATATTGCATAGGCGAAGTATATATCCCTATCAATATGAAAAAGGCAAGGTTGTGCCCGATGAAATTATCTGGCAGATATTAGAAAATGCAAATCGTGCTCCAAATCATAAACAGACAGAACCCTGGAGGTTTTCCGTGTTTACTGATGAGGGGCTGAAATATTTTGGAGAACTGCAAGCCGAAATATACAAGCGATATTCAGGTGAGAGTTTCAATGAAGGCAGGCATAAGAAATTATTAGATTACCCGCTGATTTCTTCTCACGTCATCGCTATCGGCATGAAGAGAAATGAGGCTAACAAACTGCCGGAAATAGAAGAGATAGAAGCCACAGCATGTGCTGTTCAAAATATGTTTTTAACCATTACAGCCTACGGCTTGGGTTCTTATTGGACAACAGCGGGAATAACTTATTTTGAAGAAGCGAAATCCTATTTCCATTTGAATGCGAAGGACAAATTGTTGGGCTTCTTCTATATTGGCTACGTGGCAAAGCCATTGCTGATCCCGTCTAAAAGAAGGCCGATCCAGGAAAAAGTTAACTGGACTAATAATTGTGGAACAATGAATGAATTAATTTGATAACAAAAACAGAAAATCATGAAGAAAGTAATTTTAACAGTAGCATTGGCAGCATCTTCTTTAATCGCTTTTCAGGCTTGTAACAATAGCGGCAGCAATAACAGCAGTACTGAAATAGAAAATACCGACGTTGTTCCTTCAGGAACCTACACAGGAACCGCTGACAAAGTAGATCCGGATGAAAAGGAAGTTTACGTTAAAACCAATGATGGGAAGATGCTGGAGCTTTATTTTACAGACCAAACAACGCTTACACAAAATGGCCAAACAGCAACATTTGATGCGTTAAAAGAAGGACAAAATCTTGAAGTTACCGTTGAAAAGAAGGGCAAAAGATTAGAGCCAATTGCTGTTAAAATCATGGAATAAATGAATGAAATTCCAATCGTTGGTAGAACTGAACTTTGGCATCCTTTATTTGTTCATTTTCCCATCGCTTTATTGATTTTAGGCACCCTCGTTGGACTTGCATATCTTGTATGTAAAAAATTCGGGTTTGCTGATAATTTAAGATTTGCAATGTCACTACTTTTATGGTGTGGAATTGTGTTTTTTTGGATAACATTCTATACTGGCAACCTTGCCTACAGTGTAGAAGTAAGAAGAATATGTGATCCTACCATATTGAAAGATCATTTGAAATGGGCATATATTTCTGGTTTCCTATTTTCTCTTGCCGCATTTTTAGATATCATTCAAAAGATTTGGCAAAATAGAATAAATAGATTTTTATCGGTACTTATCATTTTTTTGATGTTAATAGGATCAGTTTCCCTTGGATATGATGGGCACTTAGGAGCCTCATTAGTTTACCAGCAGGGAGCGGGGGTTCACAAACCTGCTTCGGATTGCAGCGACTACAAATAATTTATGGAAGGTAGCGATAACAAATCATTACCCTTAGGCAGCGGATTAAAAACGACATTAATAGGTATTATAGTTAGTGGCGTTCTGGCTACAATCAAGGCATTGGGAGGGATATTTGGCCATTCCTATGCTTTGATAGCTGATGCATAGAATCTACTGCCGATATTTTTACATCGAGTATGCTTTGGCTCGGATTAAAGTGGTCTGCAAAACCAGCAGATAAGGAACATCCTTACGGTCATGGGAAAGCAGAAGCGCTAACAGCAATTGGTATTGCGCTTGCCTTAATTATTGCGGCATTTATCATAGCTAAAGAAAGCATCCATAATATTCTAACTCCGCATAAAACGCCTGCTGCATATACATTAATCATTCTCGTGGTTGTTATTGCTACAAAAGAATGCTATATCGATTTGTTTTTAAAACGGGACTTGAGCTGAGTACAGAAATCTCTGCCACAGTTTATTGATATAATGATTCATATAGAACCGGCAAAATAAATTTTCAGCCAATAACTAAAATTCTTACTTTTGCAAGATTCATGAAGTTTACAGCTTCCATATTGACTATCATTATCCTGGCAATGCATTTTTTGCCCTGCTCTGATGCTTTTGCCCTGAACGAAAGCAGCCGATATGATTCTGTACAGAAATCTGCCGATAAGGATACACATAAGGCTATGGATGAGTGTACTCCCTTCTGCTCTTGCGCATGCTGTGCTATACCATCTGTAACGCAAGCAAAAATTGCAATAGAAATTCATGTGCCCAACTATTCAAATACATACAGGCCACATTTACCAGGCAATTTTATTGAAGTCAGTCTGCCCGTCTGGCAACCTCCTCAATTAATCTCTTAAGCTTTCTTTTTTGTGTACATGCCAGTTTCTGGCGTGTATAGCTCAATTATTATTTCATTTTTTATCTGATGATTATGGCTAAAAAGTCCAGATCATCCGGTCGTCAATACGCTCGGCATTATAGTTCAAAAAACTATAAAAAGCCTCGTTGGATACGAATTACAAAGGCTGTTGCTATGGCAATCATTATAGTCTTTCTAATTCTGGCCATTACCGGTTTGATCCTTCATTTGATATCTCATTTTAAATAAGATATGCTTAAAAAGATTATTGAATTTTCAATCCAAAATAAATTGGTAATCGGGCTATTTACCCTGGCATTGATTGCATGGGGTGTATATTCTCTTAATACGCTTCCGATTGATGCAGTTCCCGATATTACCAACAACCAGGTACAGGTGATTACATTAAGCCCTTCCCTCGCAACTCAGGAGGTAGAGCGGTTAATTTCTTTCCCGGTTGAACAAACTATGGCTACTATTCCCGAGATCGAACAGGTACGTTCCATCTCTCGATTTGGCCTTTCTGTTGTAACTATTGTTTTCCATGATGATGTGGATATTTACTGGGCCCGGCAGCAGGTAAATGAAAAGCTTTCGGAAGCAAAGAATAATATTCCTCCCGGGTTGGGTAATCCTGAAATTGCCCCTGTTTCCACAGGCTTAGGTGAGATCTACCAGTATGTTATCCGCGCCAAATCGGGTTACGAGAAAAAATACGATGCTAGGGAACTACGGAGCATCCAAGACTGGATTGTCCGCAGGCAGCTTCTTGGAACGCCCGGCGTAGCGGAAGTGAACAGTTTCGGCGGTTTATTAAAACAGTATGAAATTGCTTTAGACCCCGATAAACTCAGAAGCTTTAATATCAGTATCAGCGACGTGTTTGGCGCACTGGAACAAAACAACCAAAATACAGGAGGTGCATACATTGACAAAAAGCCCAATGCTTACTTTATCCGCAGCGAAGGCTTGGTGGTAAGCCTGGAAGATATCAGCAAAATAGTGGTAGAAAATACAAGCAATGGAATTCCCGTACTAATCAAAGATATCGCAACGGTACAAATAGGTAATGCTATCCGGTATGGAGCTTTAACGAGAGCCACAAAGGAAAGTCAGGGAGAAGCAGTAGGTGGCATTGTGATGATGCTGAAAGGTGCTAACGCTAATGAGGTCGTAAAACTGGTTCAGCAAAAAATAGATCGCATTAACAAAACGCTGCCAGAAGGGGTTACCGTTGAACCTTATCTTGACAGAAGCGCTTTGGTTGACCGTGCGATAGGTACTGTTGCAAAAAACCTGATAGAAGGTGCTCTGATTGTAATCTTCGTACTTGTTCTTTTCCTGGGGAATTTCCGGGCAGGCTTGGTAGTAGCTTCTGTTATTCCCTTATCCATGCTATTCGCGATTTCCCTGATGAATGTTTTCGGCGTATCGGGAAACCTGATGAGCCTCGGCGCAATTGACTTCGGATTAATTGTGGATGGCGCCGTAATCATCGTTGAAGCAACCATGCATACACTTGCCGCCCGTGGAATAGTGAAACTCTATACTCAAAAAGAAATGGATGAGAAGGTAACTAAGTCGGCTGTTCGCATGATGAGTGCAGCTGCCTTCGGCCAAATCATTATTCTTATCGTGTACCTGCCTATTCTTGCCTTGGTCGGCATTGAAGGAAAGATGTTTCGGCCGATGGCCCAAACTGTATCGTTTGCGATTTTGGGCGCTTTCATTCTTTCCTTAACCTACGTACCAATGGTATCTTCCCTGCTGTTAAGCAAGAAGGTATCGCATAAAAAGAACTTTTCAGACAGAATGATGGATTTCTTCCAGCGAGCGTATTCGCCTATGATCAACGCAGCTTTACGCAGACGGTTACTGGTGGTAAGTTCTGCTGCGGTATTACTTATTCTTAGTGTTTTTCTGTTTACGAGAATGGGAGGCGAATTTATACCGACGTTGGAAGAAGGAGATTTTGCCATAGAAACCCGTTTACTTACAGGGAGCTCTTTATCTCAAACAATTGATAAGGTAAACCAGGCTTCTAAAATATTGGTGGATGAGTTTCCTGAAGTGAAGGAAGTGATTGGCAAGGTTGGAGCCGCTGAAATACCTACAGACCCAATGCCCATGGAAGCCACGGATTTGACCGTTATTTTAAAAGACAAGGCCGATTGGGTAAGTGCTGACAACCGGGAAGAGCTGGCCGAAAAAATGACTAAAGCATTGGAAAATGTACCTGGTGTTACCTTTGGCGTTTCTCAACCCATTCAGCTCCGGTCAAATGAATTGATTTCCGGTGTCAGGCAGGATATAGGAATTAAGATTTTTGGGGATGATCTACAGGTTTTGACAGATCTTTCTCAGAAGATCGGAAAAATAGTGAACACTGTTGATGGAGCTAAAGATTTGTATTTGGAGCAGGCAACAGGGTTGCCACAGATTGTTGTAAATATCGACCGCGATGCAATTGCCCGTTATGGTCTAAGCATCGGAACCGTTAACCAGGCTTTAAGCACAGCTTTTGCCGGACAGAGTACAGGACTTGTCTATGAAGGTGAAAGAAGGTATGATTTGGTGGTCAGGCTTTCTCAGGAAAACCGGCAGGATATCAAAGATGTAAAGAACATCTACATTACTGCCCCCAACGGCAACCAGATTCCATTGGACCAATTGGCTGCTGTCCAATTCCAGGTTGGGCCCAACCAAATACAACGTGAGGATACCAAGCGTAGAATTATTGTTGGATTAAATGTAAGGGGACGTGATATTGCAAGTGTAGTTGAGGAGATTCAACAAAAGGTAAACCAAAAAGTAAAGCTTCCCCCAGGCTATTATATTACGTACGGTGGACAATTTGAAAACCTGCAAGCTGCCAAGCAAAGGTTATCCATAGCTGTTCCGGTTGCCTTGTTGCTCATTTTATTGTTGTTGTATTTTTCTTTTGGCTCAGTAAAACAATCTCTCCTCATTTTTACTGCAATACCGATGGCGGCAATAGGTGGTGTATTTGCCCTGCTACTAAGAGGTATGCCTTTTAGCATATCAGCTGGTGTTGGTTTTATCGCCTTGTTTGGTGTAGCGGTTTTAAATGGAATTGTACTTATCACCGAATTTAACCGGCTGAAAAAAGAGAACAAGTATAGTTTACAAGATATAGTTATTAAGGGGACTGCGATCCGTCTGAGGCCGGTATTGATGACCGCTGCCGTGGCTTCCCTTGGATTTTTTCCGATGGCAATTTCTTCTGCCGCAGGCGCCGAAGTGCAGAAACCATTGGCTACCGTTGTAATCGGTGGATTGATTACCTCTACTATACTTACTTTAATTGTTCTACCTGTGTTATATACCTATTTTGAGTCTTTCAAAAGAAAAACAAAGGGAATTTCCGTCGCAACAATAGCTCCTCTCATTATTGGCTTGCTTTTATGGTCTCCGAAAGCCAGGGCACAGGAAATCAACGTCGGCCAACCGCTAACCATGCAGCAGGCCATAGCTATTGCGACACAAAATAATCAGGCTGTAAAATCATCGCAGTTGCTCATTAATCGGCAACAGGCTTTAAGAGGAAGCGCAATAGATTTAGGAAAAACCAATATTGGTTTACAGTATGGCCAGATGAATACAATTGAGAAGGATAACAACATTAGTATTCAGCAGAATATTCCTTATCCTGGATTGTTCAAAAACCAGCGGAATTTAAACCAGGCACAGACCAAAGGCGCTGAAATTAGCCTTGCCGTTACGCAAAATGAATTGACCTACCAGGTAAGGAGTACCTATACACAATTAGCTTATTTCCTGGCACTACAGGAGTTATACCAAAATCAGGATACAGTTTACCGGAGTTTCCAGAGGGCAGCTTCTTTGCGTTATCAGGCCGGGGAGACAAATTTACTTGAGCAAACCACAGCAGAAACGCAATACAATGAAATCCGTAATCAAATGGCAAAAAACCAGTCTAACATTGCGATATATACATATGAATTACAACGGCTCTTAAATGTTACGAAGAAACCAGAAATCATTAAAGCGGACTTTAAAAAGGTTATCTGGAATGCCAGCATATTAGATAGCGCCATTGCGTATAATCCTCAGTTGGCTTACCAAAAACAGCAGATTGATATCGCTGACAAAGCAATTGGTGTAGAAAGGGCTAAAGCAGCACCAGATTTCAATTTAGGATATTTTAATCAGTCTATTATTGGTTCTTACACGGTAAACGGGCAGGCTGAGTATTTTGGTGGCAACAAGCGGTTTCAGGGTGTTCAGGCTGGCATTTCTATTCCGTTGTTTTTCAAAACACACTCCTCCCGGATTAAAGCGGCTAAAATTGAGAAACAGGTGGCAGAAAGCCAATTCAGCTTGTTTCAAACCAATTTACAAGGTCAGTTTAACCAGGCTTACGAGGATATGTTGAAAGACGAGAGAAGTCTCGACTATTATGAAAAGAGTGCTCTTCCTAATGTGGACCTGATCTTAAAACAGGCTCAGATTGCATTTCAAAACGGTGAGATCGCCTATGTTGAGTTCTTACAGGCTTTACGCACCTATTCTGATATCCGATTTAATTATTTGGAAACACTCAATCAATACAATCAATCAGTTTACACCTTACAATATCTTATTGGCCAATAAACAAGTTCATAAAATGGAAAAATATATAAAAATAAAATGCCTCATTGTCTATCTATTCTTAGCTGCCGTTTTACTTACCTCTTGTGGGAACGAAAAAACGGCAGAAGAAAACGTAACAGCGCAGCAGGCAACGATCCCGGAGGATGAAAATTCTGTGGAGCTAACACAATCACAATTACGAGCGATAGGCTTAACATTAGGCTCGCCGGAGAAGAGACCGTTGAGCGGAATATTAAAAGTGAATGGTTTTATAGACGTTCCTCCCCAAAACCTCGTAAGTATAACCACCCAGATGGGAGGCATAGTTAAATCCACGCCACTGCTACAAGGCAGCATGGTAAAAAAAGGGCAGGTAATAGCTGTTCTGCAAAACCAGGAATATGTTGCCATGCAACAGGATTATCTCGAAAGCAAAAGCCAATTAGAACTTACTGATGCAGAATATAAACGACAACAAACACTTGCCCGGCAAAATGTGAATTCTCAAAAAGTATTGCAACAAGCAAAAGCAAATTATCAAAGTACCCTGACACAGGTTAATGCATTGGAGGAACGTCTGCGGTTGATCAACATTAATCCAGAGACCCTAACTGCGCAAAATATCCGCAGCCAGATAAATATTTATTCTCCTATTAGCGGGTATGTTACCAAGGTAAACGTAAACACCGGGAAATTTGTAAATCCAAACGACGTAATGTTCGAGATTGTAAACGGTTCAAATCTACACGTAGAATTGAATGTGTTTGAAAAGGATGCGGTTAAAGTTCGTTCCGGCCAAAAGATACTCTTCACACTTAACAATGACACCACGCAACGAACGGCCATTGTGCAGTTGGTAGGCAAAGAAATCAACCCTGACAAGACCGTAACAGTACATAGTGTCGCTAACGGTGGTAGCGCACATTTTATACCTGGCACTTATGTCAAAGCTTTAATAGAAACAGGAAGCAATAAGGTACTTGCTTTACCAGAAGAAGCAGTCCTAGACTTTGAAGGCAATAAATATATTTTCATAAGTACGGAAAGTAAAAATGAGGCGGTCTCGACTAAAAATAATGGAAATAAACAAGGCGAACAAACTTATCATTTCAAAATGACACCGGTAACCACCGGTATTTCCGATGCAGGCTATATAGAAGTTCAGCTACCTGAAAATTTAGATGCTTCTGGGAAGGTCGTTACAAAAGGGGCTTATGACTTATTGTCGAAACTGAAAAACAGCGAAGAGGAATAAATAAAACTATATAGCCGGGCAATGTCCGGTTGTTTTTGTCAAAATATGGAAGAAGTTTTCAATGAATTTGAAGCGGATTTAAAAGATTTAAAACCGAAAGTGAGGGAAAAAGCTATAGAAATAGCTTCCGGACTACTTATCAAAAAAAATTATACCAGGCAGGGTGCTTTAAAAGAAGGAATAAGGCAGGCCGAAGAATGGTTTCTTGATTTAGAAGGTTAAAACACCAAAACAATTATGAAAAAGAATATAAACAAACCGGCAACGGACCAGAAAATTAGTGTTAACGAAGCAGCTATAGACCCTCATCTTGAGGGCGGCACTATTAAAAAGGATGCCAATCAATCGCATGATGATCATGGTATCTTCGGAAAGAATACCGAACTGATTTTCAGTCTCATTTGTGGTGCTTTTCTCGCCATCGGCTTTGGTTTGACTTTTATTGCAGATTTGCCAGCCTGGATAAGTCTGGGCTGCTATTGCATTGCTTATTTTTTTGGAGGATTTTATACCACCAAAGAAGCCTTTGAAAGTATTATCAAAGGTCATTTTGAAATTGACTTTTTGATGCTGGTAGCGGCTGTTGGTGCGGCCACCCTGGGCCAATGGGCAGAAGGTGCATTATTGCTCTTTTTGTTCAGCCTGGGGCATGCTTTAGAACATTATGCAATGAATAAAGCCAGGAAATCCATTGCAGCACTTGCAGAACTGGCCCCTAAAACAGCTATTCTGAAAAAGGATGGTGGCGAACAGGAAGTGCCTATTGAACAACTAAAATTAAACGATATAATCATTGTAAAACCGAATAGCAAAATTTCTGCAGACGGTGCCGTTATTAGGGGAGAAAGCAGTGTAAACCAGGCTCCGATTACGGGGGAAAGTGTGCCGGTAGACAAATCGCCGGTGGATGATCCGGAGAAGGATTATAGTGACGATAAAAGCTTAAAACCAGAACATAAAGTTTTTGCGGGAACTATTAACGGAAGCCAGGTACTGGAAGTGAAGGTTACCAAATTGGCTGTTGATTCTACGCTTTCCAGGTTGGTTAAACTGGTGAACGATACAGAAGCACAAAAATCATCAACACAATTATTTACAGATAAGCTTCAAAAATATTACGTTCCTGCTGTATTGGCGCTGGTTGTGATTTTGTTGTTTGCTTTTGTGGTAGTGGATGAACCTTTTAGTCAAAGTTTTTATCGGGCGATGGCCGTGTTGGTTGCAGCAAGTCCCTGTGCGCTGGCGATCTCTACACCCAGTGCCGTTTTAAGCGGAATAGCCAGAGCGGCTAAAGGCGGCGTATTGATAAAAGGTGGCGGCCCCTTAGAGGAATTGGGTGGACTAACTGCAATTGCATTTGATAAGACCGGTACGCTGACCGAAGGTAACCCTAAATTGACCCATGTAGTGGGGCTTAATAATGTTTCGAAAGATGAAGTCTTAGAGTTGGCTGTAGCTGTTGAAAAGTTAAGCGACCATCCACTGGCTTCCGCTATTGTAAAAGGAGGAATAGACAAACTAAAAAAAGATATTCCTTCCGCTCAAAACCTGGAGGCAGTTACCGGCCATGGTGTTAAAGCGGAAGTGAACGGTACTAAAATCATCATTGGAAATCAGAAATTATTTAAAAACATTTCCCAGCCTATTATCAAGCAGGTCAATAAGCTGGAAAAAGAAGGTAATACAACGATGATTGTCCAACGGGATGATCAGGTGATTGGTCTGATTGCCTTAATGGATGTTCCGAGGAAAGAAGCAGCCGGCACGTTAAAAGAACTACAGTTATTGGGCATTAAGCGGATGATTATGCTGACGGGAGATAATCAGGAAGTAGCAGAAGCAGTTGCTAAGCAAATTGGGATTACCGATGCCTGGGGCAGCTTACTGCCTGATCAGAAGGTAAAATCAATCGAAGATCTCACCGTTAATAATGGCAAGGTCGCGATGGTGGGCGATGGCGTAAATGATGCTCCCGCAATGGCTAAAAGCACAGTGGGTATTGCTATGGGTGCTGCCGGATCTGATGTTGCGTTAGAAACAGCCGATATTGCACTAATGGCCGATAAATTAAACAACTTACCCTTTGCCATCGGTTTAAGCAGAAAATCACGGAAGATTATCAAGCAAAATTTGTGGATCAGCCTGGGCATGGTTGCAATCCTCATTCCGCTTACAGTCTTAGGGATAACAGGAATTGGCCCTGCTGTAATAGGGCATGAAGGTTCTACTTTAATAGTGGTCTTTAACGGGCTGCGGTTATTGGCATACAAACAAAAGCAAACGGGTATGAATTGACATTATTTTTATATCATGGCCAAAAAGGGAGACGAATTTCAAAAAATTATTGTATAACTTATTCAAAGTTATCGCATTTTTCGAAATTTAATAGCTATTTTAGCACCTAATTTGGCAAATTCTGTGTTTGTAATCGAATGAAAATAATCAGACATATCGCATTTCTTTTATCACTGATGGTAATGATGGGGCATGATATTGTCCCTCACATTCATATGGATGATGATCATACGCCTGCGCAGTCTGCTTCATTACCATCTCCCCCAAATACTGCGTTAGCCAACATAGAGAACGCCTTTTCTTATTTTCAGCATAGCTCAGCTGAGAGAAATTTAGTTTATTTAGGTGCTTCTGAAAAGAAGGCTGGTTTTGAGCTTAAAGTATTAAACGATTTTACTGCCTTTCTAAGCACCGTTGATTACCCGCTTATCTGGTACGCCAACTATAAAAAGCAGCGGTTTTGGGATAATGCGAATATACCACCGAGTTATAAGCCAAGCTCATCCTTCCTTAGAGGCCCCCCTTCCTGTTAATTCTTCTCGTAATTTTTAATGCCTGTTTAGGTGTAGGATTTTTATCCCCACATCTTTAATTGATCTATGCACTTTTCAGACATTCAAAGTTCCCTCGCATTAAATATTTCTTAAGGTAACCTGTATCCATCATTAGCCACATGGGCTAGCAGTGATGTGTTACACAGCCCCCTGAAATCTGCTGTCGATACCTTTTTATGGCTTTTAACTTTATAATTACTAATGTTAGATAAAATCATTCAATTTTCGATAAAGAATAAACTTCTTATCGGACTATTTACCCTCGCTTTAATCGGTTGGGGTACGTACTCTTTAACAAAACTCCCCATAGATGCCGTTCCTGACATTACCGATAATCAGGTAATGATAATCACTGTATCGCCAACTTTGGCGGCTCAGGAAGTGGAGCAATTGGTCACCTTTCCAGTTGAGCAGACAATGGTAAGCATTCCTGGAATTAAGGACATGCGTTCTTTTTCCCGTTTTGGGCTCTCAATAGTTACCGTCGTTTTTGAAGAAAATGTGGACCTATACTGGGGCAGGCAGCAGGTTCAGGAACGGCTTACACTTGCGGAAAAAGACATTCCTGAAGGCGTTGGAAAACCGGAAATGGCCCCGGTTACAACGGGCCTTGGCGAAATTTACCAGTATGTGGTACACCCTGAAAAGGGGTATGAAAATAAATACGATGCTACGGAGCTACGAACCATGCAAGACTGGATTATCAAACGCCAGTTATTAGGCACCCCGGGGGTAGCCGAAGTAAGCGGCTTCGGAGGATTTGTCAAGCAGTATGAAATTGCCATTGATCCCGATAAGCTCAGAAGCATGGGAGTTACTATAACGGATATTTTTACTGCACTCCAAAAGAACAATCAGAATACAGGAGGCGCATATATTGATAAGAACCCTAACGCTTACTTCATCCGCAGCGAGGGTTTGGTTAAAAACCTCGATGAAATAAACAAGATTGTTGTCAAGGCCAATGATAACGGAACTCCTGTACTCATTCGCGATGTAGCAAAAGTTCAGTTTGGTCATGGCGTCCGTTATGGAGCGGCTACACGTAACGGAGAAGGCGAAGTGGTTACAGGGATTGTGATGATGTTAAAGGGCGCCAATTCTTCGGAAGTTATCACCAACGTAAAAGAAAAGATCGAGCAAATTAAAAAGACATTGCCGGAAGGCGTTACGATAGAACCTTATCTCGACAGGAAGAAGTTGGTGGACAGTGCCATTGCCACGGTAACTAAAAACTTAGCAGAAGGTGCCTTAATTGTTATTTTCGTCCTTATTTTATTCCTTGGGAATTTACGCGGCGGCCTGGTGGTAGCTTCTGTGATCCCGCTTTCGATGTTGTTCGCTGTGGCCATGATGAACCTTTTCGGCGTATCAGGCAACCTGATGAGTCTCGGCGCTATAGATTTCGGGTTGATAGTAGACGGAGCGGTTATTATTGTAGAAGCAGTCATGCACAGAATTACCGCGAGCAAATCCCATCATCCTGGATTAACTAAGTTATCATCCGCTCAAATGGATGCAGAAGTCCGGGAGTCGGCAGGAAAAATGATGAGTTCTGCTGCATTTGGTCAAATTATCATTCTTATAGTGTATCTGCCGCTCTGGGCATTGGTCGGTGTAGAAGGTAAGATGTTTAAACCAATGGCTCAAACAGTGTCCTTTGCCATCTTAGGTGCATTTTTACTGTCCCTTACTTATGTTCCAATGATGTCGGCACTTGGACTAAGCCGAAAAACGACCCATAAGCGCAATTTCTCAGATAAGATGATGGATTTTTTCCAGCGTGTTTACCGGCCGGTTATCGAAACTGCTATTCATAAAAAACTACTGGTAGTAACCATCGCTGTCGTCCTATTTGTCGTTACACTAATCACTTTCTCCCGTATGGGCGGAGAATTTATTCCACAACTGGATGAAGGTGATTTCGCCGTAGAAACCAGAGTCCCCGTAGGAAGCTCTATTCAGCAAATGATAGATGTTTCGCAAAAAGCGCAGACTATCATTCTAAAAAATTATCCTGAAGTACTCCAGGTTGTAAACAAAATAGGATCAGGAGAAATTCCTACAGACCCCATGCCAATAGAAGCCGGAGATATGATGGTTATTCTAAAGCCGAAAAAAGAATGGGAAAGTGCAGAAACAAGAGAGGAATTGATACAAAAAATGCAGCGATCGCTTTCGGTTATTCCAAATGCCACATTCAGCTTTCAGCAGCCTATCCAAATGCGCTTTAATGAACTGCTCACAGGAGCAAAACAGGATGTAGTTATCAAAATTTACGGGGAAGACCTCAATATATTGTCAGACCTGGCAAGTGATGTTGGCCAAAAGATAAAATCTGTTGACGGCGTGGAGGATTTATACGTCGAGCAGGTAACCGGCTTGCCGCAAATCCAGATCCAATTCAACCGGGACAAGATTGCCCAATATGCCATGAATGTAGAAGACATTAATAATGCTATTGAGACTGCCTTCGCAGGTCAATCTGCGGGTTTAGTATATGAAGGCGAACGGCGGTTTGATTTGGTTGTCAGGCTGGACAGTGCTTACCGAACTGACATTAGCGATGTAAGTAATTTGTATGTCAGCACCCCTACTGGTCAGCAAATCCCGCTTAGTGAAGTGGCCACGATCTCATATAAACCTGGCCCTGTTCAAATCCAAAGGGATAATGCCAAAAGGAGGATTACCATAGGATTTAACGTGAGGAACCGCGATGTTCAAAGCATTGTAAATGATATACAGGAAATTATCGGGACTAAAGTTGAATTACCAGCTGGTTATTATGTTACTTACGGCGGACAGTTCCAGAATTTAAAAGAAGCTACGCAGCGATTGGCAATAGCTGTACCCGTTGCCTTGCTGCTCATACTGCTGTTGCTCTACTTTACATTCGGGTCAGTTAAGCAAAGCTTATTGATTTTCACTGCCATTCCCTTATCGGCCATCGGAGGTGTTTTTGCTTTGTTGGTAAGAGGCATGCCTTTCAGTATTTCTGCCGGCGTGGGCTTTATCGCATTATTCGGCGTAGCCGTGTTGAATGGCATTGTACTGATAGCTGAATTTAACCGGCTTGCCAAAGAAGGCGTTGACGATATATACCAACGAGTATTAAAAGGAACCCGTGTACGGCTAAGGCCGGTATTAATGACGGCGACAGTGGCCTCATTGGGCTTCCTGCCTATGGCAATTTCTACTACTTCAGGAGCTGAGGTACAACGGCCATTAGCTACGGTCGTTATCGGCGGACTGATTTCCGCTACCCTGCTAACACTTATCGTATTGCCTGTTCTGTATATCTACTTTACGACAGGTAAAGTCAAACTGAATAAAAAGGTTACTGCCATTACTTCTTTACTGGTATTTGGAAGCCTTTTGATATCATCTATGCAGGTACGGGCACAGAATACTAATCTACCGCAAGATAGGAAGCTCACTTTGCAGCAAGCGATTGATGAGGCTTTAAGAAATAACAATAGTATTAAGATCGCCCAGTACCAAGTGGATTTGCAACAATCCTTAAAGCGTGGCGCTGTTACTATTCCGAAAACCGACCTGTCCTACACCCAAGGGGTAGTAAGCAATCCTACGATACAAGATAACCTGTTAAACGTTACGCAAAGATTAGATTTTCCTACACTTTACAGCAGCCAGTCAAAACTTGCAAGTGAAAAAATTGAAAGCAGCAAGCGGTTTAAAGTAATTAAGGAGAATGATCTGATGGCAGATGTAAAAGCTGCCTATCTGCAATACCTCTACGTCACGGAAAAAAGAAGGCTGTTACTGCATCAGGATAGCATTTATAGCAATTTGGAGAGATCAAGCAATTTACGTTATCAAACAGGCGAGTCGACCAAACTGGAGAGTGTAACATCTTCAGCTCAATCTATGCAGATAAAAAACAGGATTGAACAGAATGATGCAGATTTGGAAATTGCAAAAAAGCAATTACAAACATTGCTAAACACAACAGATAATATCAGTGTGGCCGAATCGGAGCTAACTCCAAAAAGTTTAACACTGCCCGACGATAGCAGTGCAGTTGCCAGAAATCCCCTGATTCAATACCTGCAACAAGAACTAAATATTAACGAGCAGCAAACAAAAGTTGAACGAAACCGGATGTTACCTGATATTATCCTCGGTTACAGCAGCCAAACTTACAAAGGCACTCAAAATATCAATGGAGCCAACCGGACATTTACAGGCAGCGATCGTTTCTCCTTCTACCAGCTTGGTGTGGCCATTCCCATTTTTCCCGGCGGCTATCGCTCCAGGATAAATGCGGCTAAGATCAATGAAAATATAGCAGAAACACAGATTGCACTGACTAGAACCACACTTCAGGGCGAGTTGCAAAAACTGGTTCAACAATATTACAAGCTTCAAAATACAATAACTTATTATCAGAAGCAGGCATTGCCGCAAGCAGAGTTGATTATCGACAATTCAGAGAAAGGTTTTAAAAGCGGTGATTTATCCTACATACAACACTTTCAAAATCTCACGCTTGCGATAAGTATTCAATCTGATTACCTGGATAACCTTTACCAGTACAACCAATCAGTAATTGCAATCGAGAGTTTGTTAGGCATTAAATAATTACGATATAAAAAATAAATAGCAATGAATTTATCATTTTATAAATCTACCCCGGTCATATTAACAGCGATTCTCCTTCTGGCGGCCTGCGGAAATAAAAAAACAGAGGAGAAAAGTACAGATGCAATAGAAGCCACTGCTTCAGCAGATACGACAACAGCTACATCAAAGCAGATCACTTTCACTACAGATCAATATCGGCTCGTCGGCATTGAAACCGGTAAGGTTGAAATGCGGAATCTGAGTAATATCATCAAGCTTAATGGAGTAATTGATGTAGAACCGAAGAGTACCGCCATCGTATCAGCACCATTGGGAGGTTATATCCGGACTGCCGGATTACTGCCCGGACAGGCTGTAAAGAAGGGCCAGGTTTTAGCCACTATTGAAAACCCTGAATTTATTACTATGCAGCAGGAGTACCTGGAAAGCAAAGGCCGCTTGCAATTTCTGGAACAGGAATACAACCGGCAGCAGAAATTGAGAGAAGAAGACGTAAATGCGGCCAAAACCTTTCAGCAAGTCGCCTCAGACTATAAAGTAATGCAGGCCCGCATTAGCGGTCTTGAACAGCAACTTGCTTTAGCCGGTATAAATAAGTCGGCGCTGCAGGCAGGAAAGATAACCCGGACAGCCAATCTGTATGCACCCATCAGCGGATATATTAAGACCAGCAATGTCACTATTGGCAAGTATGCTACTCCAACTGACGTCCTGTTCGAGATCATCAATAAAAACGATATCCATCTTGCCCTGAACGCCTATGAGAAAGATTTGCCAAAGCTTCAGGTAGGTCAGTCCGTCAAATTTTCGCTGGCTAATGAAAACAATTATGGTCGAACTGCAAAGGTGTTCCTAATCGGGCAAACGACGGGAGATGACCGGGTTGTGCCTGTTCACTGTCACTTAACGAATAGTGCTAATTCCAGCCTTCTTCCCGGAATGTACATAAAAGCCTGGATTGAAACAGGGGCTGAAAAGCAGTATGCCATTCCATCGGAAGCATTAGTCCAATTAGAAGGCAAAGACTATTTGATCTTTCAAACAGGGCAGTCTTCAAACGGATACACATTTCAACTGGAGCAGGTAAAAAAAGGCACCGAACAGGAAGGATATACTGCTGTAACCTTTCCTAAAGGTACAGACACTCAGAAAGTTGACGTGGTAGTAAAAAATGCCTATGCCATTATATCTGCCTTAAAGAATATGGAAGAATCGGAATAGATGAAGCAAGGCTGATTGGAAACGGTCAGCCTTGTTGATTTAGGTTTATGCTATGACTAATTTATGCATCATGAAATGGAACTAAAAAAATTATTACACGAATTGTCAGAGCCGTTTCATGCCCTGCGCAATAAATTATTTGCTAAGCTTTATCTGGCACAGACCATCAGCTTGTTGGGAGACGCTTTTACATGGGTGGGCCTTGCTTTAATTTCTTACCAGTTTGGCAAAGATCGGTCAGCCATAATCTTAGCATCCGCACTAACCCTTCGCGTAGCCGCTTTCATTATATTCTCGCCTTTTGCCGGGGTACTGGCAGACCGTATAGATCGGAAGAAAATATTGTACATCACGCATTTTTTGCGAATGGGGACCGTTGCCTGCTTCCCTTTTGTTACCGCAGAATGGCAGATTTATGTGCTGGTATTTTTGCTAAATGTTTTCAACGCTTTTTTTACGCCCACCTACCGAACCGTAATTCCAACAATAGTAGAAAAAAGCCTTTACAGGCAGGCTATAGGTTTGTCCACCGCCACCTACCAGCTATTGGGCGTTTTGGGGCCAGGATTAGCCGGAATATTAGCAATATGGCTGGGAGCGAGAGAGATTTTCTTTGTGGATGCGGTGTCGTTTATTCTGGCAGGTATTCTAATCCTAACATTTCCAGGCCACTTAATTAAGAAATCCAAAAAAACATCCTCCGATACTAAACCACTTTCTGCCTGGCAGGACGTTGCTAAAGGCGCAAGATTGTTGTTTTCAAATAAACTCATCCGCTTTGCCTTGTCTATCGAATTTGTATCGGCAATTGCAGGAGCACAAATATTGGTGAATACAGTAGGGCATGTAAAAACCGGATTGCAATTAACGGATAAACATTATGGTATGGTCATGTCGGCTTTTGGCATTGGGGCGGCCATAGCTGCATTCGTTTCAGGAGCTATCGACAAATCGAAATCAAGAAAGGTATCACTTGTGGCCGGTGCGTTCATTCTTGCCCTGGCTATAAGCGCTGCCAATTACCTGGATTTTTCACTTCTTTTAGGGCTGTGGGTATTCGCAGGGTTAGGACAAAGCCTTGCTGAAATACCATCCGAAACACTTATCGGAGAGAATATAGCAGATCAAGAGCAGGGAAAGGTATATGGTTCACATTTCGCGTTCTCGCACTTATGGTGGGCTATTGCCTATCCAATTGCAGGGTACTTAGGAACTAAATTCCCAAATGATAATTTTCTCTATGGCGGCATGATGGCAATGGTCCTCCTGCTTATAGCCTATCTGTTTTTCAGGCCTAAACAATCAACCAATACTTCATGAAATAACAGGCGCTAAGCAGCAAACCTTAATACGAATTAAAGAGACAATCTAATGAAAAGTAAAAAACCACAATATATACAACAGATTAAAAGGAAGCCTGAATTAGCATCCAAAAAGGTGTCGATAAGGCGTGTGATTGTTATTATCATCTTGATCGTAGGCTTTGTTGCGCTTCTGTTAGCGACCTATTTCCTTTCTGGGATATCAGTAAATACCATACATAAATAGTCACTAAAACAAAATTTTATGAAAAAGGCAAAATACACCGACAAGGATTTGATAGTTGACATTCTTACCAAGTCTTTTGAATCAAATCAGAGTGTGAACTACATCGTAAAACAAGATGAAAAAAGGCTCGAAAGGATTAAAGCTTTGATGGAGTATTCATTTGAAGTTTGCTATTTATTCGGGGATGTATTCATTTCCGATTACAATTACGCCTGCGCTTTAGTGTTGTACCCAGATAAAAAGAGAACAACACTTAAATCCATATTGTTGGATATAAAGTTGATCCTTTCTTGCGTCGGTATCAACAACATAAAAAAAACCTTGGCCAGGGAGGCACTGATCAAAAAAATACAGCCGAAGGAATCAATGTATTATCTGTGGTTTATAGGTGTTGACCCAGATTATCAAGGCGGCAGAATAGGAAGTGCCCTTTTGGAAGAGCTTATAGCAGACAGCGGACTAAAGGGAAGGCCGATCTATCTGGAAACTTCAACGCTGAAAAATCTGCCGTGGTATAAAAAATTTGGCTTTAAAATTTATCATGAAGCGGAGTTAAGCTACAAGCTATTTTTCCTTAAAAGAGAATTAAACAAATAAGCGACATATGCTGGTTTTCGGAACGGAAATGCATGTTGTTACCTTTGTTTTTGTGTGTTTAGAAACGGTGATACTTTTCTATCTGGCAACTTATAAATTATCGCGGCCGGATGATAAGACCGCTATTCTGAACATGGTTCTTATTTCTTTGCTTATAATTTACAATGTTACTGGCGGCTTACTTCCTGATCCTGATTTACCTGGCTCATTTTTTCTACAGGAGATTATTGCTTATGCAACCGGGTTCATTACGCCCTGTTATTTTCCCTACTATGTTTATAAAGCATTCGGGTTAGAGAAAATGAAATTCCATGCCTACAAAGGGGTTTATCTTTTCTTGATGCTTCCTTATCTCATCTTTGTCATTGTTTTTGCCAAATCCGACAACTTGCTGACTGCGCAGCAATTGCTAATAGTGCCGGTTTTGTATGCTTTGTGGGTTATCTATTCCTTAATAAGAGCTATTCAATTTAAATACAGTAACGAATTCGGCAGTATAAAATCAAGGACAGAAATGGCCGTTTTGTTTTTCAGTTTAACACCGTGGATTGGTTTACCCTTCATTACATATTTTGATCAAAGCCAGGCGATAGAAGCTTCGATTACCAATACAGGGTTTTTATTACTCTTAGGGTTACAGATGCATCGGCATATCAAACAAACAAGGTTGGAACATCAAAAGCTAATAGATTCAGAGCTACTCCTTATGAACTGGAACACAAATTTGCAGGAAGAGGTTGACAAACGAACACAGGAGCTCGAAAAATTGAATGAGCAAAGAACGAACAACTTTATCAACCTTGTTCATGAAACCAAGACACCCCTAACCCTTGTAAATAATTACCTGGAAGAATACATCACTAAGTACGGTTCGGTTGCTGAATTGGATATTATAAAGGGAGGCATAGACAAGATGACAAATGATATTACTAATTTATTTGATCTCGAAAGATTTACAAAAGGGTTCAGCGTTTATGATCACAATCAAATAACTGACTTTAGCGAGATTTTAAAGAACAGTTTTACCTTGTTTGAATATTACTGCCAGAAACAAAACCTGAATTGTATTAAAAACATCGAAGAGAATGTCTTACTGAAAGCAAATGCCCATGCGATTTATAGAATAGTGAATAATTTGATTGAGAATGCAATTAAGTTTTCAAATACGGGTGGATTGGTAGAGGTTACCTTGAAGTCTAATGGTGATAAACTTTTGTTTTCAGTAAAAGATAGCGGCATTGGAATATTGCCTCATCTTCATCACAAAATCTTTAAGCCATATTATCAGATAGGTCATAAAAAATCAGCTCTACAGGGCATGGGGCTTGGCTTGCCGATAGTTAAAAAAGTAACAGATAGTTTAGCTGGACGTATTCAGGTAGAGAGCGATCCTACAAAAAAACCTGGAACAACAATTACCATAACGCTCGACCGATATAATTTAAAAGAAGGAGAGGTAAAGGCTGAAGACACGTCGAACACGAAAACGTTAATTTATAGCATTGAAAACTTCGACATAAATGATACGCCTTACATTCCGGATAGACAAACTATATTACTCATCGAAGACAATAAGGCCATGCTTCACTTTTTATATAAAAAGCTAAGCCTTAAGTACAATATTTTTTGCTCCTTAAATGGATCTGAAGCCCTGAAAAAATTAGAAACACTGCCAACCGTTCCTGATTTAATTTTATCCGATATTATGATGGATAAAATGGATGGCTTTGAATTTGTTAAGATTATTTCAGAACAGGCAAATTATGGCCATATACCAATTATATTCCTGTCTGCCAGATCCACCCCAACAGACAAACTCAAAGGTTTGCGCCTCGGCGCTATTGATTTCATCCAGAAACCATTCTCGTTTGAAGTGCTGTATCAGAAGATTGAGACGGTATTGAACACTATTTTGAAGCAGAAGAAAGCGATTTTAGATGCTTCTATTTCAAACCTGAAAGTTTTAAGCGGTCAGGAAATTAACACGGCTCCAAATACCGGATTGCCGACCTCATTAGATCAAAAATGCAAGCTTTACCAACTGACCAACAGAGAGATTGAAATTGTTAAACTTATCTTAAAGGGAACTCAGTATAAAACGATAGCTAAAGCTTTGTTTATCTCCGAAAAGACCGTGTCCAAACATATTCAAAACGTCTTTGAGAAGGTGAATGTTACCAACAAGGTAGAGCTTATAAACAAGCTGAATACCTGACGAACCAGTCCGAAAATATTGTGCAAGTCGTTAATATACTACTTTTTACGTACTAAAATGCGGTAAATGCCTTATTCTTCCTGCGATGATAAATAGGCACCTTTGAATATGGAAAATGTTCACCTTATTCAATCTATGAAACATGTGCAGAAGATATCTTTTGGAATGGCTGGATTCCCTCATTACCGTATCCCTTAATCCAAGAAAAACGAATTTAGCAATAATAACTGAACAGCAAATTGAAGCTGCCACAATCAAAATTGCTGGGGAAAGGGATAAGCTCCAATCTTTGTTAAAAAATCATGTCTTCGGGTTAACCGAAGAAAAGCAAATTGAATTATTCATTAAGCAATACCATTCGGCTTTGATTATCCTGCTTGATCAGGCTTCGCAGAATCATGAATCAATGCCCAATAAAAGGACAACCCTAAGGCATCTTTCAAGTGAAGTCATTAACTGCCTGGATGAACTGCTTTTTTGTATTGAAAGTCGCTTCTCCACCTACCTGCCTTTAGATGAACGTGTACCGTTAACTTATCTTTCAATAATACAAAAGGAATTAAAGCAACGGATAAAGAAACTGGAAACAAAGTTATCATCACAAACAATAGACCATCGGGTTAAGGTTGTCGTTTTAAGCTATCTAAATTCTTTCCTACGCCCGGATAAGAAAAGTTCTCCGATTACTTTTCACGAAATGTCCTATGTCAAGGAATTACTTTATGAACTTGAATTGATAGAATGCGATGTAAAAAGCCACATGTATTCACCATTGGATCGTTTGCTGATTTATTTAAACTTTAACAGCAGTGAATACATGAACTGCTTTACTCAAAGTATTGCCGACAAAATAAATGCTTATGAAAATCTTGCTGAAAGAATGGATTACTTGCTTTTTCATTTTAAAGAGTTTAATCAATTACACCGAAAGGCAGAAACGGCATTACATCCCCAACAGAATGATCTTAAACAGGAACTAACCAATTGGTTCACGCAAGAAGTTTTCTACCTTGAAAAGAAACTTCATTTCTCTATTGTTCCCTTTCAGGATAAAACAGCAAGCCCCAAAGAAGTGATGCCGGTTAAAAAAGACAAATCAAAAGTACTGTGCGTTTTGTCGACAGATCAGGCGGGAATTATATTGCGAGCGGCAGATGAACTAAAAATCTTAATCGCCAGGTCCTTGAACGAAGTGTTCAAAACAATTGTACCGCACCTTTCTACTCCTTATAAGGAAGAACTTTCTTATGATTCTATGCGCAGCAAATCTTATGCTGCTGAAGAAAGAGATAAAGAAATTGCTATTGAAACTTTAGAAAAAATTATTGAGAAAATAAGGTCCTATTGAACGCCACACGGCATATCGCTTTTTAAGTCTTCAATTTTTTGAAGGCTTTTTTTTGTAAGTAAAGATTTTTTTGTCACTGATTATCAGCAGGGTACAAGGGGTACAATTTGGGTACGGAAAAAGTTGGACTTGTAACGCCTTCTATGTCTTTGTTCTTTTGCTATCGAAATCTTTAGTAGATGACCGAAGCAATGGTATTACAGGATTAAATTATGAAAATGATAAAATGAGAAGCATATGTTAACTAACATTTCATGGACAGACTACTTCATAGCAGTCGCCATATTATTAGCCATTTATTACCTTTTTGTGGGACTGAAATATTTTTCTGCCGATTTTAAAGACCTGCTTTCCGGAAAACGGAAGCAAAATTTTAAGGCAGCACTGTCGTCTAATGATGAGAACGAAGAAAGTATCCCTTCCACCGGAGAAAGCGCTACAACCGAAATTAACGCTTTTGAAGAAACCTCAGACGATGAATTTGCAGAAGTGGAACATCTCATCGAGCGTCTTAAAGTTGTGATTGCAGACGCTTCTCCTAAAAAACTGGTTCCAGAAGAATTTAAACATTACCTGCATCTGGTACTTAAGGAATATCCCTCTGTACAGAATTCTCCCCTTCGGCCATCTGTCAATGAGCTGATCGTATCAGAGTGCGAAAAATATAGTGCTGTTACACTTAGTGAAGATGAGGTGGATTTGTTGTGGAAGGGTGCGGTGTAACAGCCTTAGCGGAGTGTGCTTCCCTGTCCGTCCCGGTGCGTAAGGGCAAAAGTGTGGATGGGTTGGCGGGTACTGTGACGGCGAAGCCACTCCGCTTCTTTTATCTCTTCTTAATTGATTTGAAACTTTAAAAAAAACGTGTTATGGAAATGTGCAGAAGGAAAAGAAAAAGCTTTAACCGAAAAAAGTTTATCACATTATGTGCTGTAGCGGCACTCATCGCTGTCCACTATGGAGCGTTTGCGCAGGACGGTATTCAAGGTATTAATGAAGCCAACCAGAAAGTACGCAGCTATTTCTCTGCTGGAACCCAGCTCATGTATGCGGTGGGCGCACTATTGGGTCTGATAGGCGCTGTTAAAGTGTACCAGAAATGGAATGCCGGTGATCAGGATACCGGCAAAGTAGCCGCAGCCTGGTTTGGCAGTTGTATTTTTTTGGTGGTGGTCGCTACCGTAATCCAATCCTTCTTTGGCGTTTAAAACGGGATATATGCAAAGTATGCTGAAAGAAAAGTTGTGGACGTACATCGTCCACAACAATCCCGACCTAATGTTTAACCTTCAGGAAGATTATTCAGTTACCCGCTATTTGGAAGAAAAGGTAAATGCAATTATGCCGCTCGCCGGACAGTTGCTTACGGAAGGCAAACCCCTATATGCTGTTGAAGAGCTCTGCCTGGAGACACTGACCGAGGACCTTAAACCCTCACGGTATTTATACATCCGGTCAGTTATCGAAGAAGAGTTTAAACAGGATTTCGACCGGCTGAAAGAAAGTGGAATCCTCACCTATGAGATCGTAAATCTCATCGAAGCCTGCAAGGGCATCTTTAGTGATTTTGGATTTAGTCGTGAGAATGAAGAAAACAGGCATTTAAGATATGCCATTATTGGGCAGGTGCATGAGTACCTGCTGTAAAGCCGAAAGGAAAGTGAAGAAAGAAAATGTGTGGTTATGGCTTATAATGTTTCTCAAAAACTTCGTGACAATCTAAGTGCGGTTCGTATCGCACTGGACTATCAAAAAGGCAATCCGCTCTCTGCGGAAGATATTGCAAGCCTGAAAAACTACTCAGGTTTTGGCGGTATCAAAGCCATATTATATCCGTATGGTTCACCGGAAGAATGGCAAACTGATGGTGCTAATAAAGAAGACCTGAAACTGTACAAGGATATAATCCAGCTCCATGATCTGCTAAAAGAAAATTATTCAGAAAAAGAATATAAAGAAATTGTTGGTTCATTGCGTAACAGCGTACTGACGGCATTTTATACACCCGATATTGTTTCCAAAACCTTATACACTGCTCTTAGCAAGCAAGGTATTGATCCAAAGCGAATGTATGAACCCTCTGCGGGTTCGGGGGTGTTTATTAGTGAAGCCGTTAAGGCATTTTCCAAACTGGAGCAAATTACGGCAGTAGAAAAAGACCGGCTTACCGGCTTGGTACTTTCGGCAATCAATAGTAGCCTTGGTGTTAAAACGAACACGCATATCACAGGCTTTGAAGACACACTTGTTCATGACAATGGGACTTATGACCTGATAGTAAGCAATATACCTTTTGGCAACTTCTCTGTTTATGATGAAGCCTATCCTGACAAAGAACTATCAGGAAAAATTCACAATTATTTTTTTGCAAAAGGCTTAGATAAGCTCGCCGATGGCGGCTTAATGGCATACATAACCACTGATGCTTTTCTAAACAGTCCTTCCAATCATGCTGCAAGGGAATACCTTTTTAAGTATGCCGATTTTGTGAGTTTGTCTGTGATGCCTGATAACCTCATGAAAGATACAGGCAATACAGAAGCTCCTAATCATTTGCTGGTTATTCAGAAAAACGAAAACAAGGAGCAGCTTTCTCACAGTGAAAAATTGCTGATTGATGTTGAGCAACTCCAAAACAAATATGGTAGCTATAACCAAAATCTTTACCTGTTCAATCATAAGGAAGTAATTATTGGCAATGAAGTGAAGCCCGGTAAGAACCAATATGGGCAAGCTCATGAAACGGTTTGGCAGCAGGGCGATATAAATGCAATTGCAGAAAAACTTGCCGAAACACTAAATGACGGTTTTATCAAACGATTTGATAGCAGTCGTTACAGACAGGCGCAAGCTGTTAATGGTATCCTACCCGAAACGACAGGAAAAAAACTGACCTATTTGCCAATGCCGGAGAATAAAGCCGAAACCGTATCAGTACAATTAGGCTTATTTGATACCGCCCCCGCGGAAAATATCAACAGATCGCTGAACTATATAAATCCGTTGGATGAAACTGTGATACAAAAAGAAACAGCCCGTATTATCAGCACCATACGTACAACTGATAATCCCGGACACGAGAATATTCAATTGCTCACTGCTAAACAACACAAGAGCAATCGTTATTTATATAAGCTGTATTCCAACCTAAAAGAAGTAAATCATCTTTCGGCCAACTGGATGGATGCCCGCCTTTTAGCGCATGAGTTGACAGGGATATCCGACTACCTGAAGCAATTTGACCATGCTTTTAAATATGAAGGCGACCAAACCCTGAACGGATTGTTTCATTTTGAACAAAAGGAAACGCTTCCCTATACAGGGTTAAAATCCTTTTACAAGGAAGGGACATTGGTGGTACATCTTGGGCAGGCAGGAACAATCGGTAGCCCAGATCCCGACTTTAAACAAGCCAAATTCCATCCACTCGGCATTCAGGGCAACAAACATTTTTATGAGAACTATACGACACTTCGGGATTTATATCTTGAACTATCGGCTAAAGAAACAGCAGGTGAAACGATAAATGAACCAGACCGGAAACAACTTAATAACAGTTATGACGGATTTGTTTCGCACTATGGCCTTTTGAACGGCCCGGGCAACCGCAGGTTTATACTTGAAGACAGTGCCTTTGGGATGGTGATGCTTTCCTCTTTGGAACGCCGGGAGGGCGAACGCTTTGTCAAAGCAGATATTCTTATGCATTCTGTACAGCAACTAAAGGAACGGTTTGCCACTGATGATCCTATTGAAGCACTTGCCCATAGCTTGAACGATACCGGCAAGGTGGATATCGGGTTTATTAGTGCTGCATTGGGTTTGGAAGAAAACGAGGCTATCGGTCGCCTGGGGAACCATGTGTATGTGAACCCCGGACTTAACGAATGGGAAACCGCCGATCAGTACCTGAGCGGAAATGTGGTAGAAAAATTAGGGCAGGCGGAGCGCCTGTCCGGCCAGTTTCCGGACAATCCGCAGTATCTGCGTAGTGCAGAAGCCATACAGAAGATACAGCCTGAACGCATCCCATTTGATCTGCTCGATTTTAATCTGGGCGAACGCTGGATACCAACCCACTATTATGAACAATTTGCCACTAACCTATTTGAGCAGGATACCAGCATCAATTATTTTCCCTCGCTGGATGCCTTCAAAGTAAGTACCGGCATGAATATGAAAGTGGCCAGAGAGTTTGCCGTTACACCTAAAAGCGGCAGGACAACCTATGGCTATACCATGCTGGAACATGCACTGGAAAACACTACTCCATTCTTTACCTATGAAGCAGCTATTGGTGACGGAAAAAGCATACGCCTGCCCGATAATGAAACCATACAACTGGCGCATCAAAAGATCAAGCAAATCCGTACAGGTTTTGTCTGCTGGCTCAAAGAACTGCCCGATATTGAGAAAAAATACATCGAGAATTTATACAATGACACATTCAACTGCTATGTACTGCGGGAGTTTGATGGCAGTCATCTCAACTTTCCCGGGCTGAATAAAAAAACACTTGGCATCGAAGATCTGTACAGTTCCCAAAAAAATGCAGCCTGGCGTATTATACAAAATAAAGGAGCATTGGTAGATCATGAAGTCGGCCTCGGCAAAACCCTGACCATGATTGTTTCCGCTCAGGAAATGAAGAGGCTGGGCATCGTACACAAACCGATGATTCTGGCTTTAAAAGCCAATGTCAACCAGATTGTCGAAACCTATAAGAAAGCCTATCCCAATGCCCGTATTCTCTTTCCGGGAGAAAATGATTTTACTCCTGCCAAAAGGCTGCGCCTGTTCCATGAGATAAAAAACAACAATTGGGACTGCATCATTCTTACCCATGACCAGTTTGGCAAAATCCCGCAATCGCCGGAAATACAAAAACAAATTTTTCAAGCGGAATTGGACAACATAGAAAGGGATTTGGAAACCGCAAAAGATCTTGGCGGCGACATCTCTAAAAAAATGCTTAAAGGTCTGGAGATACGGAAAAATAATCTCGAAGGACAGTTAAAAACTGTATTAAAGAACATAGAAGAAAAAAAAGATATTGGTATCAACTTCGGGGAAATGGGCATTGATCATTTGTTTGTGGATGAAGCCCATAAATTCAAGAACCTAACCTTTACGACCCGCCATAACCGTGTCGCAGGCTTAGGCAATATGGCAGGCAGCCAAAAGGCACTGAACATGCTTTTTGCCGTTCGTACTTTGCAGGAGCGGTTTAATGCGGACTTATGCGTAACCTTTTTATCAGGTACACCCATCTCCAACAGCCTGACCGAAATGTACCTGCTTTTCAAATACCTCCGCCCTAAAGAAATGGAGCGACAGCGTATTGAGAACTTCGACGGCTGGGCAGCAGTATTTGCCCGAAAAACGACCGATTTTGAGTTTAGCGTAACCAATGAGATCATCGCTAAAGAACGTTTCAGACATTTCATCAAAGTACCTGAGCTGGCCTTATTCTACAATGAAATCACCGATTATAAGACTGCCAAACATATCCGCCTTGATAAACCGGAGCTGAATGAAACGCTCGTAAACATTAAGCCCACACCTGAACAAACTGAGTTTATCAAAAACCTGATGCAGTTCGCAAAAACCGGTAATGGCGAATTGATTGGACGTGGCAAGCTGACACCTGAAGAAGATAAAGGCAGGATGCTGATCGCTACCAACTATGCTAAAAAAATGGCCGCAGACATGCGACTGATCAATGATCGTAGATTTAGCGACCATCCTGATAATAAAGTAAATGTTAGTGCAAGGAAGATTGCGGGAATATACAATCAAACCACCCCGCATAAAGGAACGCAGATTGTCTTCTCGGATATTGGTACACCCAAGCCGAACGAGTTCAATATCTACGATGCACTTAAAGAGAAGCTGGTCAGAGATTTTAATATCCCTGCTACGGAAATCACTTTCATACACGATTGGACTGAAAAAAGGAAGCCGGAGCTTTTCCGCAAGATGAACAAGGGCGAGATACGCATCTTGCTTGGCAGCACAGAAAAGGCGGGAACGGGCTTAAATGTGCAGGAACGTGTGGTTGCCATGCACCACCTGGACATTCCATGGAAACCCTCAGAACTGGAGCAACGCAACGGTCGCGGTGCCAGACAAGGTAACAAGGCTGCAAAAGAGCATTACGATAACAAGGTACAAAACTATGTATATGCTGTCGAGCAATCGCTGGATAACTACAAGTTTAACCTGCTTAAAAACAAGCAAACCTTCATTTCTCAAATGAAGAATTGTGAGTTGAACGTACGCACCATTGACGAAGGTGCGATGGACGAAAAGAGCGGGATGAATTTTTCAGAATACATCGCCATCCTCTCGGGGGATACTTCCTTATTGGAAAAATCAAAAATGGAAAAGAAAGTAGCGGTAATGGAGAGTTTGAAGATATCCCACTTCAGAGAAGTGAGCCGTAATAAATACCAATTGGAGAATTTGCAAAACGAACGGATAGCTACCATTAAAACGCTTGAGAAATTAACTACCGATGAAACGACTTATAAGAATAAGCTTCAGTTTGAAAAAGACGGCACAAAATCCAATCTCATACAACTGGATGGCATTGATCTGGCAGACAGTGATGGTGTAGGTAAACACCTTATCCGTCTTTACAAAGATTGGGAACCCCGAAATGAAGGAGAACATGAGGAAAAAATTGGCAACCTGTACGGCTTTAACCTTTATATCCGCAGGCAACAGGAAGCATACGAAGAAAACGGCATGTTTGAATACCGTTATTCCAATAGTTTTTACGCCCAACGGGAAGCGGGCGGCATCAAATACACATACAATAACGGGCTTCCGAACACAGATAACCCAAAGCTGGCTGCCAGGCATTTTCTCAATGCTATTGACCGAGTAGAAAGCCTGAAAGAAAAATACGAGCGTACGCTTTCGGAGCTGAATACGGAAATACCCAAGCTGGAACAACTTACCACGAAACCCTTTTTACAGGAGGCAGAGTTGCAAACGATGAAAAGTGAACTGTCGAACCTGGAACGGCAGATCGCCATCAAAATACAGGAAAATCAATTAAAGAAGCACCAGGTACAGGAAACCGATGCAGTTACTCCTGAAGAAACAAGAGTAATAAAGATGATACCCGGTAAAGAACTATCCATAGTTAACGGGCCTACAGTTTCAAAAGAAGTGCCTTCCATGCAACAATCCGAAGTGGCACGGGTACGCAGCAAGATGCGATTATAAATCATAAGCTATGGCAAACAGTATTTATAAAATCAATAAAGGAATAAACCAAAGTATTGAATTCAAGGGCTTGAAGGCTCAATACATCTGGTATCTCGGCGGTGGCATAGTCGCCTTGCTGATTGTATTTGCAGTGATGTACATTATTGGACTGCCCTCTTATATATGTATTGGTGTGATCCTGACCAGTGGAACCTTGCTGGTCATACGAATATACGGCATGAGTAACAAGTACGGTGAGCATGGCTTGATGAAAGCCCTTGCCCGCAAGCAGGTTCCCAAAGTGATCAAATCAAGGAGCAGAAAAGTGTTCCTGAAAAAAGAAAAATAACCGAATAAGGTAAAAACTGATTGAGATGGAAAAAGTGTTGGATGAAATTTTACCGATTATGGATGTAGAACATGACTGCATCCTGAGCAAACAGGGCGATATAACCATTGTCTTTAAAGCAGACCTGCCAGAAATATTTACGCTGTCCGATCAGGAATACGAAGCCTTTCACCAGGCATGGATAAAAGCTATCAAGTTACTGCCCAAATTCAGTGTGCTTCATAAGCAGGATTGGTTTTTACAAAGCCGGCATAAGCCCGACTTTACAAAAGATGATACAAGTTTTTTGAGCCGGAGCAGTGAGCGGTTCTTCAATGAGCGCCCATTTCTGGATCACAGTTGTTATATCATGCTGACCAAAAAGCCGGTGGGCAGGAAAACGGCAAGCTCCCTGTTCTCCAATCTCCTCCGCAAATCTATGGTGCCTGAAGAAACCCTTAAACCGCAATTGTTACAGGATTTTCTGGACAGTGCCGGACAATTCAAACGCATTATGGATGACAGCGGTTTTGTAAAGCTAACCAGGCTCAAAGAAAAAGATCTGCAAAGCCATAGCCGAAAAATGGGGCTGGTTGAACAATATTGTTATTTATCGGAAAGAAACGATAGGTTCCTGCTGAACGATATTTCATTTGATGAAGGCTTGCAGGTAGGGGATAAACATTGTCAGTTGTACACATTAGGCGATGCGGCTGATCTTCCCGCTTTGTGCGGCAGTCGTATCAACTACGACCGATATTCAACCGATAAAACAAAGTTCAGCGTGGGCTTTGCCTCCACACTTGGACAACTTTTACCCTGTAATCATATCTACAACCAGTACATCTTTATTGAAGATGCGCAAAAGACCATCCAAAAACTGGAAAGCAAAAGGCTAAGGCTGCAATCCTTATCTGCTTATAGCCGTGAGAACTTAATTGCAAGGGACGCTACTAATGATTTTTTGAATGAGGCTATTGGCCAGCAACGACTTCCTGTAAAAGCACATTTTAATGTTCTGGTATGGACAGATGATAAAGAAGAGTTGAAAGATTTGAAAAATATGGTATCCTCAGCACTGGCACAGATGGACGCCGTAGCCAAACAGGAAACGGTAGGCGCTCCTCAAATCTTTTGGGCAGGAATTCCCGGCAATGCCGCCGACTTTCCGATGAATGATACCTTTGATACGTTCGCCGAACAGGCTACTTGTTTCCTGAACCTCGAAACAGGCTACCGTTCCTCATTAAGCCCTGTGGGCATCTGCATGGGTGACCGGTTGACCGGTAAGCCCGTGCATGTGGACATCAGCGACGAACCTATGAAAATGGGTATCTGTACCAACCGGAACAAATTCATTCTTGGCCCATCAGGTAGCGGAAAATCTTTTTTTACCAACCACATGGTGCGCAGTTATTATGAGCAGGGAACGCACATCGTGCTGGTAGATGTGGGACACAGTTATAAGGGGCTGTGCGACATGGTAAAGGGCTACTACTTCACGTATAGCGAAGACAATCCCATTCGGTTTAACCCTTTCTACATCGGTGAAGGCGATAGCCTGGATACCGAAAAGAAAGAAAGCATTAAAACCTTATTACTGGCATTATGGAAAAAGGACGATGAGACATTCAGGCGAAGTGAGTATGTGGCCTTATCCAATGCCATTAGCGGCTATTATGCCCACGTTAATAAACATACTGAAATCTTTGCCTGCTTTAACAGCTTCTATGCCTTTTTAAGAGACGAGTATATTCAGGTTTTAGAAGGCGACCGGGTAAAGGAAAAGGATTTTGATATAGATAACTTCCTGTATGTGCTCCGTCCATATTATGAGGGTGGTGAATTTGATTACTTGCTCAATGCCACAGAAAACCTAAACCTCTTGCAGGAAAGGTTCATTGTTTTTGAGCTGGATAATATCAAGGATCATCCTATTTTATTCCCCGTGGTAACCATTATCATCATGGAAGTCTTCATCAATAAAATGCGGAAGATGAAAGGGCTGCGAAAGATGATACTCATTGAAGAAGCCTGGAAAGCCCTGATGAAAGAAGGCTTTGCGGAGTATATTAAGTACCTATTTAAAACGGTAAGGAAATTCTTCGGCGAGGCCATCGTGGTAACTCAGGAGGTAGAAGATATCATTTCCTCACCTGTGGTTAAACAGGCCATCATCAATAACAGCGATTGCAAGATACTGCTTGACCAAAGCAAATATCAGAACAAGTTTGACCAGATACAGGAACTGTTAGGTTTAACGGAAAAAGAAAAGGCTTTAGTGCTGTCCGTCAATAAGTCCAATGATCCCACCAAAAAATACAAGGAGGTTTTTATCAGCCTCGGCGGCACCATGAGCAAAGTGTATCGGACAGAAGTAAGTCCGGAAGAATATCTGGCCTATACTACAGAACAGTCCGAAAAAGTGAAGCTGATGGAGTATGCTGCAAAATTTGGCGGCGACTTGCAAAAAGGAATTGCAGCAATGGCAGATGAGATAAAATATAAAAGATAAAAAAAACTTCCGATGAAACTAAAAAAACTGATATGGGATTTGCGCTGTGCAATTAAGGTGGTTGTGCATTTCGGCAGGGAGCATTATTCTACCATTTCTATGATGCCGGGCATTTACGCAAGACAGCCATTGAACAATGATATGATTGCAGGAGTAGATACGATGCTCAAGATAACGCCCTGTGGCAGTTTCTACAAGGTCACACGTACAGACTATACCAGTAATATTCCAGATAATGAGGAAACATGGCTGGCTACGTACGGCTGGCATTCTAACGGGCACCTGATTGAAATAGGTGGAGATCGGTACTGCATTTTCGATACGGTTTCAAAATTCCTGTACCTCGAAAACCTGACGGAACAAGGAAAGACAACAGTTGAATTATTTACTAAAAATATATAATCAATGAAAAAATATGTAAGAATGATGCTTTTGGTTCTGTGCATTTCCTTTACCGTCCTACCAGTACAGCCGGTGAACGCAACCCCTATAGCCATATTGGAAATTATCAAAGCGGCGGTTAAAAAGGTAATTAAGGCTGTTGATTTAAAAATACAGCGCTTACAGAATAAAACGATATGGCTACAGAATGCTCAAAAGACACTGGAAAACACTTTGTCTAAACTGAAACTGGATGAAATTTCTGATTGGACAGAAAAGCAAAAAGAGCAGTACCGGAAATATTATGAAGAATTGGCTAAAGTAAAAGCCATTGTTTCCTATTACCAGCGCATCCGGGACGTTACAAGAAAGCAGATGCAATTAGTAGATGAATATAACAGGTCATGGCAACTCATCCGGCAGGATGACAATTTCACTGCCAATGAGATTAATTATATGGCGAAGGTTTATTCTGGGATACTGAATGAAAGCCTTAAAAATATTGACCAAATCTCCGGCATCATAAAATCTTTTACAACAACCATGAGTGACGCCAAACGATTGGAGCTGATTAATAATGCCGCTGACCGGATAGATGGCAACTATGATGACCTGATCCTCTTTAACCGCCAAAATATGTTGTTAAGCCTCCAACGGGCAAAAACCGCAAACGAGGTAGAAACTGTAAAAAAATTATATGGACTTCCTTAAATCTAATGATATGAAAAAGGCACTTCTATTTCTGCTGCTCCTTGTGTTGGCAACAGGCAGCCTTCAGGCACAAACTTTTGCCGAGTGGTTCCGACAAAAAAAGACACAGAAAAAATACCTGCTCCAGCAGGTCGCCGCTCTTCAGGTCTATATCGGATACGCCCAGAAAGGGTATAAGATAGCCAAAGAAGGGCTTACCACAATCAGCGGGTTTACCAAAGGTGAGTTTAACCTACACGGAGATTATTTCAATTCCCTTAAAACCGTAAACCCGCAAGTCAGGAAATATGTGAAGGTAGCCGACATCGTTGCACTCCAGGTAAAGATTGTACAGGATTATAACCGAACCTATGGGCAGCTTGCTAAAAGTGATGACTTTTCCAGGGAAGAGCGTGACTACATCCGAAGGGTATTCGGCAGACTGCTGAATGATTGCGAACAGACGCTAAATGAATTGATCGCTGTTACCACCGATGGCAAATTGGAAATGAAAGATGATGAGCGGATGAAGAGGATAAATCTATTGTATATAGACATGCAGGATAAATACACGTTCTCCAAAAGTTTCTGCAACGATGTCAGCCTGATGGCTGCCGCCCGAACAAGAGAACAAACTGAAGTACAAACCAGCCGTGCATTGCAGGGCATTAAAAATGAATAAGTATGAAAAAGATAGTCCTTATGGTTTGCTTTGCTTTGTTTGGCTTGCTACCTGCCTTCAAAGCATCAGCACAAGCCGATGAAATTGCACAACTGGTATTGAACATAGAGAAACTGGCGCAGTTCAAGCAGATTCTCAGCGACATGAAAAAAGGCTACCAGATACTCGAAGGTGGCTACAACACGGTACGGAATATTTCGCAGGGCAATTTCAGTCTGCACAAAGCTTTTCTCGATGGATTGATGGAAGTAAGTCCGACGGTACGCAATTACAGGCGTGTGGCAGATATTATCAATTATCAGGTTGTATTGGTGAGGGAATACCGTAACGCCTACGACCGTTTCAGACGAGATAATAATTTTAACCCGGATGAACTGGCCTATCTGGGCCGGGTATATGACAACCTGCTCAAAGAAAGCCTACGAAGCCTGAACGAATTAACTACAGTGATCACAGCAGGTAAAGCTCGCATGAGTGATGATGAACGCTTGCAAGCCATTGACCGAATTTATGCGGATATGCAGGATAAGTTGATGTTCCTGCGGAACTTCAATAACAACACAGCGGTACTTGCAGTGCAAAGGGCAAAAGAAAGAAACGATGTGCAGACTATCCGTAAAATATATGGATTAAACAACTAAATGACGAGTTATGGCAAAGTGTAGAAAGATCGCCTGGATGGCGTTAGCGGGGTTGATGTTGCCTTTTATGAGCCATGCGCAGGGCATAGCGGGTGAAATGAAAGGGATGCATGGTGTGCTCGACCAGTTGTATGATGAGATGATGCCTTTGTGCAGCCAGCTCATTGGCGTTGGACAAGGACTGGCGGGATTTGCCGCTATGTGGTATATCGCCGCAAGGGTTTGGCGGCACTTGGCCAATGCAGAGCCGATAGACTTCTATCCGCTTTTTCGCCCTTTTGTTATCGGCTTTTGCGTACTGATATTCCCATCCATTTTAGGATTGATTAATGGTATCATGAAACCAACCGTGACGGCTACAGCCGCTATGGTTGAAGGTTCGGATAAAGCGATTGCCGTCTTACTCGAAAAGAAAGAACAAGCGATTAAGCAATCAAATGTCTGGCAAATGTACGTTGGAGAAAGTGGCAGTGGTGATAGAGATCGTTGGTATAAATATACACATGACAGTGCAGATCCATCTGACGAGGGATTTTTCGAGAGCATAGGCAATGACGTTAGGTTTGCCATGTCTAAAGCATCATATAGCTTCCGAAATTCTGTAAAGGAATGGATGAGTGAAGTACTCAGGGTATTGTTTGAAGCTGCTGCATTATGCATTGACACTCTGCGAACGTTCCAATTGATCGTATTGTCCATATTAGGGCCATTGGTATTTGGCATTGCTGTCTTTGACGGATTCCAGCACACGCTTACGGTCTGGCTGGCCCGTTACATCAACATTTTTTTATGGCTTCCTGTTGCTAATATTTTCGGTAGCATCATTGGCAAGATCCAGGAAAAAATGCTAACGATGGATATATCTCAGGTACAAGACTATGGTGATACTTTCTTTAGCAGAACGGATGTTGCCTATCTCGTATTCATGATCATCGGTATAATCGGGTATTTCACTGTCCCCTCCGTCGCAAATTACATCGTTCATGCTGGCGGTGGTGGCGCTTTGGGTCACAAGGTTACCACCCTGTTCAGCAGTTCTTCAAGAAGTGTCGTAAGCACAGCATCAGCAGGTGCAGGTATGGCAGTAGATGCTATGGGAAATGCGGCAAGTCGCATATCGCAGAGCATGGCCAGCAACGGTGCTTCAAACCAATATTTCAATGATAGCAGTAGCGGTAGCTCGGGTTACATGAATGATAAACTAAAGGGCAATTCTTAATCAGGTAAAAGGAGTAAATATGTTCAAAAAAATGAAAAATATTGATACGGCATTCCGGCATGTAAGAGGTTTTACCATGTTGGTGATTTTAGGTTGTGTGCTTATTTGCTGCTTTGCACTCTATAAAAGTTTCAGCCTTGTATCGCAGATGCAGGGTAAAATCTACATTCTCGCTAATGGCAAGGCATTAGAAGCGTATGCCTCAGAACGAAGAATTAATGTGCCTGTAGAAGCAAGCGATCATATAAAGACCTTTCATAGGCTATTCTTCACCCTCGACCCCGATGATAAAGCCATTCAGGCGAATATCACTAAAGCATTATACCTGGCAGATGGAAGTGCCAAACGGGCATACGATGATTTGAAGGAAAATGGCTTTTACGCGGGATTGATTTCTGGCAATGTCAACCAGACGATTGCTGTGGATAGTGTTGCGGTAGATATTAGCGAATATCCTTACAGGTTTCGCTGTTTCGCTACCCAAAGTATTGTCCGACCTACCAGTATAACCACCCGCAAATTGATTACAGAAGGCGGACTTCGAAACGTATCCCGCAGTGACAATAATCCTCACGGTTTCCTGATAGAGCGATGGAATATCATTGACAACAGCGATTTAAAAACAGTTAGCAGACATCAATAAGCGTGTTATGAAATTCTTATCTAAAAACAAAACGCGAAAAGCATCGGAAGATGCTATTGAAAGCAAGGTTGCTGATGGGATACAGACATTGTATAGAAGCCTTCAATGTACGTGGGTAACAATCCTGGAAAAGCTTACCGCAAAACTTTCGTACGGCAATTTGAAAATTGTACTTGCTCTTTTCGTGTTGCTTAACGGCGGGTACAATGTCTATCTGATAGTGAATGCTTTTACTCTTAAAAATATAAAAGCATTTTCGGTTACTCCTATAAGTAAACCAGGACATTTTGACAAAACTGGCGATGCCGGAACGGGAAATTTATACATGTCAGAAGCCGAATACATGCACATTCGCAGGTTCCGGATTTACATGGACAGTCTGGCAAGAGGTCCTTCCGGCAAAAAGGTGTATGACAGTATCATAAATAATCGGCCCGGTCTAATGGACAGTGTACGGTTCATAGAAAACTATTACAAACAATTTAAAAATAAATAAACATGGAAAAGATAGTAAAAACTCCAAAAATGATCAGACAGCGCAGGTTCATGTTAATGCTGCCTTTACTCGCATTGCCTTTTATGACCATGATGTTCTGGGCACTTGGCGGCGGTAAAGTACAAAAGGCAGAAGCGCAAGCTCAAAAACAGGAAGGCTTTAACCTCATTCTGCCTTCTGCTAACTTCAAAAATGATAAGCCAATGGATAAAATGAGTTATTATGAACAGGCTCAATTAGATTCTGCAAAATTTCTTGAACTCATTAAAAATGATCCGAACTACCGAAATACGACTTTATCCGATACGGAGTATGATTTACAGGAATCGACAATTGGATTGGAAAGAACCGGATCAGAAAGAAGTTTAAATACTTCCGTGTATGGTATTAGCGGATATAATGATCCCAATTCAGAGAAGATATACCAAAAGCTCGCTGCTCTCAACCAGGAATTAGATAGACCTGCAAGTGAACCCGGCACCATGGATGATATGGAAATTCCTAACCCCGTTAGCAATAAAGCTGCTTCCGTAGGAACAGCCGATGTGAACAGATTGGAACAGATGATGCAAATGATGACCCAGCCCGGTGAAACAGATCCTGAAATGCAACAGATTAACGGAATGCTTGAAAAGATACTGGACATACAGCATCCTGATCGGGTACAGGACAAATTAAGGCAAACTTCCGAAGCCAGAAAGGGGCAGGTTTTTGCCGTTTCTTCTCAATCCGCTGATAATATAGTTTCGTTACTGGCTGGCAAACAAAGTAACAGCCAGATAAATGGTTTCTATTCTTTGGGTGATGTTAATGCTATTGAAGAATCGCAAAATGCTATACAGGCCGTCATCCATGAAACACAGACCATTGTTGATGGCTCTACCGTCAAGTTGCGGCTGATAAATGATATATTTATTAATGGGGTAAATATTCCAAAGGATAATTTTCTGTTCGGTATAGCTTCTTTAAGAGGGGAAAGATTGGGCATTGAGATTAACAGCATCCGGTACAATAATTCTTTGTTTCCAGTCGAGCTTTCCGTGTATGATATGGATGGGTTGGATGGTATCTATGTTCCAGGTGCCATTACAAGGGATGTCGCCAAACAGTCAGCAGACCGATCCCTGCAAACCCTCGGGCTAACCTCCCTTGATCCTTCATGGCAGGCACAGGCAGCAGGCGCTGGTGTAGAGGCAGCAAAGTCTCTATTTAGTAAGAAGATAAAACTTATCAAGGTTACGGTAAAAGCAGGCTACCAGGTATTGCTTCGTGACAAAAAGCAAAAACAAGATCAATCAAGCTAATAGTTAATCATTAAAATTCCAGAAGATGAAAAAGATCAGTGCAGTAATGGTAACGGGATTTTCCCTTTTTATTACATTTTTTAGCGTCCAGGCGCAACAAGCAGTCGGTGATAGTCAGTTCAGATCAATTCAGCCTTACCAGGTTGCTATATCATATACCAAAACAACCAACATTATTTTTCCCTATGCTATCATCAGTGTAGATCGTGGCAGCAAGGATGTGCTGGCGCAGAAGGCCAAAGGCGTGGAAAATATCTTGCAAATAAAGGCAGCAAAGGAGGGCTTTGCGGAGACTAATCTTACTGTTATAACGGCTGACGGAAAGCTTACCTCCTTCATTGTAGATTACGCGGACCAGCCTTCCATACTAAACCTGTCGTTGAATGGTAGCCAGCCAAAGAATACCATTTTTTCACCGGAAAATATCAATCAGGTAATTGTAGAGCGTTGCGCAAAAACAGCGTTCGCATCAAAGAAAAAGATAAGAGGAATAAAGGATAAGGGTTTTGGCATCCGTTTCCGAATGAATGGCCTGTTTATCCGGAATAATGTGATGTACATGCGCATCAACATCGAAAACCAGTCTAATATCAATTATGATATTGACCAGCTACGCTTCTTTGTACGGGACCAGAAAAAAGCGAAACGAACCGCAACACAAGAAATAGAAATATCGCCTGTTTTCATTTACAACAATACGGATAAGATAAAAGGACGGACCGCTGATACCATTGTGTTTGCACTGCCCAAATTTACTATTCCCGATAAAAAATATCTGGCCATACAGCTCATGGAAAAGGATGGTGGCAGACACCTTGAATTACATCTTAAGAATAAGACCATCGTAAAAGCAGTACCTATTGATTGACTAAGAAAGGATGTTTGGCAATGAAGCCAGCCATTCTATTTCCGTCGATTTAACCGGCGTTATTTCCGCTAAAAATGTGAGTATGAAAATTAGAAAAGATGATTATCAGAATATATTGGAATACCTCATAAGAAAACGTGAAGCGGGTGAAGAATTTGTGGCCTTCCCCAATGAATCCTACCCAATCAATAAGGAAGAGCTATTCACTTTCTCTACACAATATGAGGTTCAGGAGTTTTGCTATGAAATGTCAACCGATGTAGACAGCTACGACTATCTGGCAATAAGGTCGGCCTACAGGGCTATGACACAGGCTACTAGAAACAGTGACCGGATGGTTGAAAAAGACGGTATCGTTGATGTGTCATTAATGGTAGCTATGTATTACCTGAAATTAGAAACAGAACAATTAAATAACAATCAAAATTCAAAAATCATGAATCAGAAAAATTTTGAATACCTGCGTGATCAGGTAAAGTACACAGGATTTGGTGAAGGGTTAGAAAATGACCTGAAACAGAAAATTGAAGAAGGCAAACCGGAGTTTAAGTTGCAGCATCAGGTGCAGTATGGCAATGATTCGGTTACCGCAACACTGAATTTCAGTCAGTCGAAACAAAGTGATATGTACTTCTTCAATTCCTATCAGGCCAGTCTGCAAAAAGAAAACAGCGCCGAAAAAATGGAGCAGACTTTCTATATCAACAAAGGCAGCAACATCACTTTGAAGGAAGCCTATAATTTGATGGATGGCCGGTCTGTCAATAAAGACCTTACCAGTAAGGAAGGCCAGGTCTATAATGCATGGATACAGATGGACTTCAAGCAGAGCGATGATAACGGAAACTTCAAAATGAAGCATTATCATCAAAACTATGGGTACGATCTGGAAGCTGTATTATCCAAACACCCGATCAAAGAATTAAGTAATGATGATTTTAAGGCAAGCTTGCTCGACAGCCTTAAAAAAGGGAACCGGCAATCAGCAACCTTTTTGCAGAATGATACGGAGCAAAAACAGTACATCGAGGCTAATCCCCAATTCAAGACAATCAATCTTTATGACAGCAGTATGCAACGGCTGGACAATCGCCAGGCAAAAACAGAACGGCAATCCGAAGGCGAAAGTAATTCGGTTAAACAGGATAGTAAAAAGGAAAGGCAGGCGCCCACTGAAGATGATGGCCCTGAAATACCAAAGGCTGCGAACAAAAGAAGGAAAAAGCAGACGCAATCCATGTAATGGGCAATAGACCATTGTATAACATAAAATGTTGAGTTATGAACAACCAGCAACCCGTAAACAGGGTGGAAATGGAACTGAACCAATGGCGTTCAAGGGAAGAGCGCTTCAGTAAGCTGTTTTCATTTAGTCTTTCATCCAACAGGGCGCTACTCAAAGAAAAGCTGGAGTACTATGATAGCACTGCGGCAAAGTATAAAGGCACACCGGATTTAGACGAGCGTTTTGCGCTGAAGGTATTAAGAGAAGAGAGAAACCGGATAGAAAAACAACTGTATCCTAATCTCATGATACGCCTGTTACGCAGGTTGCTGGTTGTTCCTTTTAAAGAGCGGGTTATTGTAAGGCAAAACGAGCGGCGGACGGAGCAAAACAATCAAATCCTGTATAGCCAGTTACAGCGGGCGGGGTTTTCCGGTCTTTCCGAAAAAATAGAGGGACAGATCAGACAGGGACATCCGCAGTTTGCTATTCCGGTTACTTATTACATCAATGATAAAGAAAGGTTAGATCATCAGTTGTCATTTGTAAAAGATCAGAACGGGCAGTACAGGTTTGATGGTTATAAAACCAATTTATATAACGAAGCAAAGCCTGAAGAAAAGCGAGAACAATTTTTTAGCATGGTGGCGGGTAACAATGTAAATGCTACCGAAGCTTATAACCTTCTGGCGGGCCGTGCCATTCAAAGAAAAGGAACCTGGATGCAACTTGATATGAACGATAAAGACCCTAATGGAAATTTTCGTATTAAAGAATTTCATTCCGGCTACGGTTATGATCTTGAAAAAATATTGCAGCAGCTACCATTAAAAGAATTACTAAATAAGAATGATGCAGATAAGCTATGCGATGCCTTAAAGCAGGGAAGTCGGCATTCAGTAAGTTTTATAAAAGATGGTAATGAACAACGCTATTATATTGAAGCCAATCCGCAATTCAAGTCGGTAAATATTTATGACGAATATTCAAGAAAGGTGACGCTCAATACCGCATTAGGGAACAAAACGATGGAAGCGGTAAAATTAACGCATAAAATCAATGACCGGCAGGAACAAAGCCAGACGAAAAAGAATGGTATGCGCATAAGCTAAACAGTTTAATGTAATGGAGCAGTTAAATCCCTTATCTGATTTCTTTTCAGCCATACAAAAAGATGGCCGTATTAGCATCACGCACATAGGTATCTATGCGGCGTTGCTGCAATACCGCATAGATAGTGGTTTTATCAATCCCATTCAGGTATTCAGTCATGAGATTATGCAGCTTGCCAAAATATCGGCGCCAATAACATATCACAAATGTGTGAGGGAATTAAGTGAATACGGGTATATCAATTATATGCCTTCTTTCAAACGTAATCAGGGTAGCAAGATTTATTTCCCTGATAACAGATAAGAACAGTCAGAAGACATGAGATTAAAATTTAGCAAAGCCCGCACAGGGCTTTTGCTGTCTTAAAATACAGGAGGTGTGAGATGGAAAAAGTGAGTGAGAGTGATAACCTTGTGGATGATAAAATATTGAAAACTAATGCTGAAATTGAACAGGGAAAAGAGCAGAAATTCGTAAATTTAATCATTGAAATCATTGTGTCATCAACATTAAAGGAATACTATGAAAAGGGCGATTAGATATTTACGTTTCAGTCAGTTGGGTCAAAGTAACGGCTCAATTGAAAGGCAGGAATTATATACAGATCAATGGATAAAATTTAATAGTATTGATTTGGTTGACACTTTTGTTGACAGAGGCAAAAGTGCAAGAACATTTGACCGGCCTGACTTTATAAAACTTCAAGAATTTATTTCCAAGCATTATAAAACCGTTGATTATCTTTTAGTAGATCAGTTAGACAGATTCAGCAGGGATGCAGGAGAAGCTATGAGTATGGTTAAATTGCTTCAAAGAAAATACGGTATACAAGTAGTAAGCGTAACAGAAGGAATAACATTTGACTATGATACCCCTGGTAGTTTTTTCAGGGCAGGTCTGCAATTATTGCTTGCTGAAGAAGATAATATCAATAGGAGTATTAAGGTAAAGGGTGGCATTTATACAGCAAAAGCAAAAGAAGGCCGTTTTGTATTTAAAAATCCTCCTTTTGGATATAGAAAAGAAGGTGAACGTAAAGAACGCCATCTTGTAGTAGAGGAAACTGAAGCAAAAATTGTACGGTTTGTTTATGATGCTTATTTGCGGGATGTGCCTTTATATAAAATCAAAGAAAAAGCTTACGAACTGGGATTTGACCGAAAGGGAAATATGGCAATTGAACGAGTATTAGCGAATCCTGTTTATGCAGGGTTGCTTAAAGTCGATGCTTATAAAGAATATCCAGGAGGACTGTTTCCTGCTATCCATGAGCCTGTAGTAGATATGACTACTTGGCAAATGGTGCAAAGTAAGATGAAAAAACCGGAGAAAACACGCACAGTCGTTGACGACGAAATTCCATTGCGGGGTGTAGTAAAATGCCACTGCGGTAATCCATTATCTGGCGCACCGTCAAGAGGCAAATCAGGTAAGTATTTTTATTACTATAAATGCAGGTTCTCAAAGCACAACAATATAAGTGCTGCTAAAGCACATAATCAATTGTTAGGTGCATGTGAGCTTATGAGCCTCTCAGATACCAGAGTTCGTGAAATAAGAAATGGCTGTAAAGCTGCTGTAGAAATAGAGATGAAAGCTAACAAGCAAAAGGTGTCTGAAAAAAAACAACAGTTGGAAGATACTCAGGAAAAGTTGTTTTCAGTAGAGGAAAAATGGATTAAAAATGAAATATCAAGAGATACTTACGATAGATGGCATTCTACCTATAATCATACAATCCTTAATCTTAAAGGTGCAATAGAACGCCTTGGTAATGATCAAGGGAGGGCGTTTGAAATCCTTGAAAAGAATCTGGACCTTTTGGGTGACATGCGTTATGTATACACTCAGGCAGATACCATGCAGAAAAGGGAATTTGTTAGCATGGTGTTCGACAACAACTTATACTATCAAGAAGGCATTTATCGAACACCTACTATGATGGATATGTTTACGCATAATTCACTGTTAATGAAGGAGAAAGGCTATCTGATTTATGAAAAAAAAAGGGATGATTTTTCAATCATCCCTTCCAGCGGAGAGAGAGGGATTCGAACCCCCGGACCTTTTACAGTCAACGGTTTTCAAGACCGCCGCATTCGACCACTCTGCCATCTCTCCGGGCGCAAAATTAGACTAGTAGCGGGTTTTTCCAAATTTTTTTATCAGCCTACTATATATTTTCAAAAATGATGTTAAAATCTCCCGCTCTATACCGCTATAGAAATCCATAACAGGGATAGCTGCGTAACTAATAGTAAATTTGAAAAAATGTACAGCACACTTAAAACATCATTATTACTAACCCTCTTCGGCATGCAGCTTTCAGCTTGTGCCCAGGACGGGAATTATCAAAAGTCAAAAACGTTCAAACAAATGAATGATACGCAGCCAAAAGAAACCATGCACAAGATCGACACGGCCACATTCGGGGCGGGATGCTTCTGGTGTACAGAGGCACAGTTCCAGCAGCTGAAGGGTGTTGAAAAAGTGGAATCGGGCTTTAGCGGGGGGCATGTGAAGAACCCAACCTATAAAGAGGTGTGTACAGGTACCACCGGGCATGCCGAAGTATGTAATATCTATTACGATCCTGCACAGATCAGTTTTGATGAACTCCTGGCCGCTTTCTGGACCTGTCACGATCCTACACAGCTCAACAGGCAAGGCAATGATGTTGGCACCCAATATCGCTCAGTAGTGTTTTACCACAACGAAGAGCAAAGAAAGAAAACAGAAGAATATAAAAAGAAACTCAACGAAGAAAAAGCTTATGACAATCCCGTAGTAACAGAGATCAGTCCTTTCACGGTCTTTTACAAAGCCGAAGATTATCACCAGGACTATTACAACGAAAACGGTTCACAACCTTATTGTATGTTTGTCATCAAGCCTAAACTCGATAAGTTTGAAAAAGTATTCAAAGGAAAATTAAAGGGCAGTAAATAAACTTATAGAATAATATGAACAATGCTAAGAAAGGTAATACTGATATGTAAATTTTAAAACTTCAGTAGGCCTTTCTTACTATTTTCTATTAGTTAACCTGACTCCAAATTGTACCTCATTTGTATCCCTCATTCTTAAAACTTTTCGCGGGATACAAATATCTAAGGTATGAAGGTACACATATACAGAAAGAAAATATCAAAAAATAGAAGCAGTCTTTTTCTTGACTTTTATCCTCCAATTAAACACCCGGTTACAGGAAAACTCACACGACGGGAATTCCTTGGAATGTACATATTAGAAAAGCCAAGAACACCCATCGAGCGAGAGCAGAATAAGGCCACCCTGTTCATTGCAGAGAAGGTCCGTTCGGAAAGACAAATTGATATTCAAGCAGAGAACTACGGATTTCTTCGGAAAAAGCTAGAAAACAGAGATTTATTGCCATTTTTCAAGGAAATTGCTGAAAATTATAAGCTCACTGCACGAGGCGATAAGAATAATTGGATGGCAGTTTACAACTATTTATTTCGTTTTTGTGACGGTGTCTTCATGGCTAAAGATGTATCAGAAGATTTTTGTCTTGATTTTAAGGAGTACATTCAGCGTTCTACAACTTTCGTATCAACCAAAAATAAATTAGCTAACAATTCTGCTGTTGGGTATTTTAACATCTTTAGACGCATGATAAAAATTGCTTATGACAGTAAGAAAATCGAGGTGGATTTTGCGAAAGATATAACGTCGATTCGTCGCACCTCGACTAGGAGAGAATTTTTAACCCTTGAGGAAGTTAGGATACTCGCCCAAACACACTGCGATATACCAGTATTAAAAAAGGCGTCTATATTCTCAGCTTTAACTGGGCTTCGATATAGTGATATTGAAAAGCTAACATGGCAAGAAATATATTCTGACGATAATCAGGAATATACAATTCAATTTATTCAAAAGAAAACTCGGGGTGTCCAAACTTTACATATTTCCAAAGATGCCTACAATCTATTAGGTGAACGCAAAGAACCAGCCGCTAAAGTTTTTCCTGGCTTGCTTTATAGTGCATGGCAGAATCAAAAACTACAAGAATGGGTAAATCGAGCCGGTATCTATAGGAAAATAACCTTTCACTCTTTAAGACACTCCTACGCCACCATCCAATTAAGCTTAGGCACCGACATTACAACTATTCAAGAAATGCTTGGACATAGAAATATCCAAACAACGCTGATTTATGCCAAAGTTGTAAATACGGCCAAGCGGGAAGCAGCCAATAAAATGACCTTAGCTTAAATAAATACATATCGCACTTTGGACAGCCTCAATGTTTGAGGCTGTTTTTTTTTAACTTTTTTCACAAACTAGATAAATGTGGATTTGTCATTATCGATTCTGATAAAGACGGCAAAAACTTTTCTCTTTGCAACCATATGTTTTGAAAATTTTTTTTATGCAAAACATAACATTTGAAGAATTACCACGATTAGTAGGGGAATTACACAAAAAATTAGACGATTTAGAATATTTGCTCATTACAACGATGCAGCGCTCAACTTCAAGTTCCCCGAAGGTTGAGGTGCTATCGATTGAACAAGCAGCAGAATTCTTAAACTTAAATAAGACTACTATATACAGTCTAGTATCTCGTCGTCAAATCCCCAATTATAAACAAGGAAAGCGTCTCTATTTCTTTTTGCATGAACTAACGGAATGGATTATTGAGGGAAGAAAAAAAACTGATAAAGAATTGCAAACCGATGCTCAAAACTACATACATACAACGGGTATAAAAAAAAGCAAATAAGATGATTGACGGTATAAAACTCAATACAACAATTGATAATCTTGACAAATGGAAGCTTGTTACGGAGATTCCGTTACACATCGTTATAAATCTTGAAACGGGTGAAGCACAAAAATTTGTCATTCACAATTCAACGACATATCAATATCATGGCAAAGTGGAAACTTATAAACTATTGATTAAAGAAGTGGAAAGAAGTTATCTATTAGGTGACAAAAAAAGTCATTATTTCATTAATGTGAATGGCAGCCTGCATAAAAATCACTTTGAAATTGAAAATTATTCTCCATTTACGTGGTCTAAATTGCAATCAGAAATATCAAACCTTACGAATAAGATTCAAATCGATCTCGATTCCAAAATCACGCGAATGGAAATTGGAATAAACATTAAAACAAATTTTCCTCTTTTTGAATTTCTTAAAAGCAATCTTATAAGCTATAAAGGAAAACAGTTTAATGCCTACGCTCCAAAGGCTGGAAAATCCATCGGATTTTCTTGTCCGCTTGAACAATATACAATGAAAATATATGACAAAGCGGCGCAATATCATTTGTGTCAACCCCTAACTCGCTTCGAGCTATCTTTTAAGAAAATGCAGCCTCTTAATAAATATAACATTCACACATTATCCGACCTAACAAATAAAACCCAAGTCTTTGCTTTGGTCTCTTTACTACTTCGTGCATGGGATAATGTGATGTTGTATGACAACTCTATACAACTAAATCACCCTAACATGAAAGAAAAAGATAAAAACCTGCTAATAAATGGTCGAAACCTAAAGTATTGGGATGAGTTGAAACAATTTGATAGAAATAATTATAACAATGCCAAAAGACGGTTCAAAACATTAGTTTCAAAATACGGAAGCGATATGCATTTTACTATTAGAGAACTAATTAAGACTGAATGGGGATTCCTTGCAGAAAATTAAACATTTTTTATATTATGATAAAGAGTAAAAATATTTAAGAACTTAAGGGCCTAATTGCAGCTATTCAATGTCAATTAGGTCCTTAATTCAAAGTGAGTACGCTACCCTTTACTACTGCTTTAAAAGTCTTTTTACTGCCATCTTCGCAGATTTTCTCAAACGTTATAGTATTTCCTTGAGCACTTAAAATATCGACATCTTCCTTAATCGAATAAGCTATAATACCGCTAATATCTTTATCTACCAAAAGTTTGTATCCCATCGTCGAACTCAAATAAATTGCTATTCGGTCATTTTCATACATCGCTGATTGTCCGTAATTATCAGTTTCTTGTTCCGTCGGAATTGTGATGTAATGCACTATAGCATCCATTTTTCCATCGCTATTTATATCGCTAAAAACAACTTTTACACCACCATTGCAATTATTACATATTGAATGTTCACTTTTAGACATTGTTTTCTTGAATTGTTGAATAAGGCATTCAGAATTATCACAAAAATCCATTAATTCACTTGGCACATATCGCTCCTTACCATCACTGATTTTCTTTTTCTGACTATTAGGGTCTGGGTAGTAGAATTTACCCCCCATAATATCTATTCCCAGTTCTCCATAATTGCTTACTTTAATACTAACATCCCCGCCAATTTTGCTATAGAAAAAATCTTTGTCATTGTAAATTGTTGCCATTAAATCTACCACCTTACTTTGGAAAATATTCGAAGCTTTAGTATCATCTTCCACTTTAAATTCTCCTTTTTCGACTATTTCTCCAGCTGTAGTTCTAACAACTTTCTGTAACAATTTACCATGAACGTATTTTTCCAACCCTACGGTTGAAGTTGTGTTATAAGTCCAAGTGCCGTCTAACATGCCTGTTGAATCAAATTGTCCTGTTATCTTTTTGCCGTACATATCATTATAAATAAACTTACCCACACAAGTACCATTTTTGAAATTCATCTCAATTTTAATATCGGTTGCCTTATAATATGGGGTAAAAACTTTTTGCCGTGCATAATTAAACGACATACCTCTTTTGGAAAGCTTATTCGAGTAAGTCCACTTGCCATTGGGAACGCCATTTCGATAATTGGTAACAAGTTCAATTGTACCTGTTTCAGTTTCGTTTGGAATAGACTTATAGTTATCTAATGAAGTGCCAGTAAATTGTCCTTCACGAACAAAGTCCTTATACTTCAGCACGTGTTTCCATTGTCCATTTCTCAAATTACGCTTGTATACCCCACCAATAACTTCAACAAAGCTTCCCCCAATTTCATTTTGTAGAATTAAATTGTACGTGAAATTCCCATCCTTAATTCTTTCAAATGTTTTCGGGTCATCATAGTAAGTGTATATAGCCATTCCATTTGTTTCACTTCCATAAAAACCAGTAGTAAACGGTCCATTATATGAATTTAGTTTCTGACCATGCGAACTAATAGAGAAAAGAATAAGAGCAAATAAAAATAGTGATCTAGACATAAACTTATTTTTTTGTTAATATAAACTATTGATTCACATGATTATAATACTCGTGAATCTGCCGCAGGTTCTATGGCGTTGGTGTAAAATGAGAGAGGGCATGAACCTTAGCATACACCCAGTCTTGAAGGAACGACCAAGTCCCTTGTACCTAAGTGCAGTAAAGCCACACCCCCTTTAGGGTGCGAGTTCTACTACTCCCGGTACATCTAAATTGGTCGTTTTTCAAGACGGGATCGTATACTTCGCTATCTCTTTATGTTATGTGTTTCTATTGCAATGATTTCATTTTTGATTATGGTAAAAGTACAACACATTTCGGGGTTAATGCTGATAAATTAGTAATTTAGACTTGTGTTAATTCATCAATAAAATTAGGGTATGCAAACACTATCATACAACTTTCATGACATAGTTGATATTATTCCTAAAAATGGTCACTTTAAACTTAACTTTCGAAATAAAGAAGCTAATATTTATAGAACATTGCGACTGCTCGGTTATGGCAGAACAAAAATTGATGGGAAAATACTGCTTTACAAAAGAGATGAAAAGGGTATCGAGCCAACTAATATAACCCATCTGAGAATTGCCTTTGCTAATTATTTGAAAAAATGTGACACTAAATTGCTGCCTAATGGTTTAACCGCAGAGTACATTTTTAGAATTTATGATGAAAATCCTCCAATAAAGCAAAATGATTTATTCGCTTATTATTTGGCTTGTACACTAAATAAAGAAGAAGAAGAAGCATACAAAATGTCAACTAATCCTAACTATAGGCAGTTGACTCACGAAAAATATATGCTGCAAAAATTTGCAGAATGGCAAATGTCTAAATCAATCGATAAAATTGGTACTTTATTGAAGGGTAGTGATATTTTTTACAAGAAAATAGATAACAAAACTTATTTACTATTCAATAATCACACATCTAATGTAAGTGGGTATACTTACAAAACATTCGATTGCTTTTTAGCAAAATATAAAAACCTAAAAGAAATTGGAAGTAAAGCACCATCATCATTAGAAACTCTGATCTTAGGATTTAAGTTAGAGAGAGATTTGAATCTTGTTGAAAAGTTTGTCTACTAATAATAGATTGAATGCTAATGGTATTTTCAAACCCTTAGAGGATATATTTTTATGCTGTTAAGGGTATACAGTTATTCCTTAAGAACATGCCTCTAAGCATATCAACATGTGATTTTTTTATTATTTTTGTATCCTATTTGTATCCCTTATAAGTAAGGATACAATAAGAGATTGAGAGTTAATATTCTGGGTTACAATTTCAATTTATCAAAGGAAAATTGAAAAATGGGCATTGATAACCTAATGAACTTATTTCAAAACAGCCACTCTTGTAAGGTGGCTGTTTTCATTTTGCGAATGCCATTAACCTAAAGTAAAACATTTTTCACGCTCACATATTATACTATTGTTAAGTCTGAATAAAGACCATGCTCGGCTGAGAAGTATATGCTAAGTTTGGTGTCCTAAAAGTTTAGGCCCTGATTTATATCGGGATAAAAAACTTCAGGATCCATGTGGGGTGATTGTGAATGAAAACTTTATGCCATTGAAATTCAATACTAAGAAGGCAGTTAATGTTATCCTGTTTATACTGAAAAGCCTGGGCGGCAAATGCGATCCTTTTCGCCTGTTTGCAATACTATATGCGGCCGACCTGAAACACCTTGCAAGTTTCGACAGCCTTATACTGGACGATAGTTATATTGCGATGAAGCAGGGCGCCGTACCATTTAATGTTTACAGTATGTACCTGCAGTTATGTCATAATGCCGATACCGACGCAGAGGCTGTGGCACTCAACCTGAAGGAATACTTTTACATAAATGAGCAAAACCTGGTTGTCTCTATAGCTCCTTATGACGACCGGTATATTTCCCAGTCCGAAGCAACATGCCTGTTCGAAGCCATCAGGGAGAACAAGAACGAAAGCTTTGAGACATTGAGCAAAACCACGCGCAACCTGCCCTGGCGTGAAGCCAATAAAAATGGTGAAATATCCTTGCTCAGTATGGCAAAAGAGAGCGGCGCCTCACCTGAATTGCTTAACTATATCAGCCATTCCTTGAATGAAGGCACAGCATTTGCAGGAGACAGCGCAGCAGAATAAATACCTATTTGCCCAGCAACTTATTTACCAGGTCCACGTACTGCTGCATGGCATCATCAGCGCTTATCCCTTCCAGGCCTTGCCATGCCTCATGTTTTGCCCTTCCAACAATGTCAAAAGGATTTGCCGGGCCTTCTGCCGGGGCATCGCCTTCAGTAGCTTGTTTGTACAGGCTGTATAAGCGTAGCAAAGTCTCATTATCGGGTTTGCTGGCAATGCTCCTGCTTTCTGCTACAGCTTTGTCAAATGTTTCTTTTAACGTCATTTTGTTTTTGATTTATGGACAAGAAAAATCCCGCAACTAATATAAGCTGCGGGATCTTTTTTATAAAATCAATTATTCTATTACTATTCGTTTTACCACCGGCATATGGTCATCATCATTCACGAACTTTGCCTTTACAAAATAGAACCCTGTGCTCAAACCTGCGGTATTTATACGGTAGTCATAATTGTTCAACCCGCTATACTCACCTACCAGCCTGCCTGTAGCATCATATATAGCCAGGCTTTCTATAGCCGATGAAGACTTTATGTTCACTACGTCCCTTACGGGGTTAGGGAACAGCGTTAACTCAGGCGCCAGGCGTTTGGTGCCGGGTACAGATAAGCCTTCGCAAACATAGCCCTCGGCAAGGAACTTGGTAACTATTGAATCGACTGAATTGAATATTACAGTATTGCTCGACCATGGCACATGTCCTTCTTGTGGAAAAACAATGCTCATATGGTATACCGAATTCGCGTTATACGCGCCCTCCAATACACCCAGACCGCATAAGGTAACAGGACATATACCACTTAAAGCGTGGTAACAATAATAGGGCACTGTACTATCAAGATCACCTTGCGCATTTACCGAGCCACTGTCGTTCATGCTTACAAACGAAGACATATTTAGGCCCCCGGCAAGATTTATTACGCCCCTTACCGTTGTCCTGTAGCCGGGTATCGGGTTACCGCTATCTCCCTCAAAACCACCATTGGCGGTCATAGCATTCTGTATATAGTTGGGGCATTCAGTACTATCTGTTATATATCCCAGGTGCATGAACAACACCGCACCTGCTGAATTACCACCCGCAAAAATGAAGTTGGTATCTATCCGGTATGTATTGCTGCCTCTTGCATCAAGTATAAAATAACGTACCGCTGCCTTGCCGTCGCTAAGTGCTTTGATCACTTCATTGATCGCCGCAGCTGAGTCAGCCATTTCCCAAACTTGGGCGAGCCTGTAATCGATTGATGCAGTGACATAACCCCTGCGGCAAAAAAGGCTGCACAAGCGTGTGATCGTAAAGTCATTGGATTTATTGCCAGAATAAAATGCTCCGCCATGGGCCAGGATAATAAGCGGCCTTTTCGCCAACGTATCACCCGTAGGCTGAAAGATGTCCATTTCAAGAGCGTTATGCGCTGTGGAATAAGTGACCGTGGTCTTTGTGATACCGGCAAAAGTATTGGTATCCACATACCTGCCGGTGCATTGCGCATTGGTCTTTGAAACAAAAAATAAACCCATGCACAGTAAGGCGTAAAGAACTTTTCTCATAATAAAATCAATTAATTCCAGTAAAAATAACAATTTTTTAATGACTATCATTATACATATGCATATAAAAATGCTTAATAAAAAGCATCCTCAAAATGCAGTACTTCCGTCGGGCTACCCCTTTCCAGCAAGATGCTGATTGTATCAAAACGGGCATAGGTGTATGAAGGCTCTGTTTCCAGGAAAGCTTCTGCCGCCAACTTCAGAAAACCCTGTTTTTTCAGATTTACTGCCTCCTCCGGGTAACCAAAATGGTAACTGCTCCGCGTCTTTACTTCCACAAATACCAATACCTTATCCTTTTCGGCAATAATATCCACCTCCTTCCTGCCAAAGCGCCAGTTGCAGTGCAATATCCTGTAACCTTTTTTTAGCAAAAAGTTTTCAGCTATTTGTTCGCCTTTTATGCCAGTTTCGTTATGTTTGGCCATTGAAATGGATAAAATATGAAGCAACTGATCTCAGACTTTTCTGCCCAGTTACATGAAGCATTGATCATAGGACAAAGTTATCGTTTCCACGCAGAGCAAAAAGAATTCAGCAATGTAATATTGACCGGGCTCGGTGGTAGCGGTATAGGTGGCTCTATTGTACAGAATTATGTGTTCGACAAAATGAAAATACCTTTTGCCGTCAATAAGGATTATTTTCTGCCTTCTTATATAAGCAGGCGCTCGCTTGTTATTGTTTCGTCTTACTCGGGCAATACGGAAGAAACGATCGCAGCTATGCAGCAGGCTATAAAAAAGAGAGCAACGATTGTATGCATTACTTCAGGCGGCAAGATTGCGGAACTGGCCAAGAAGAAAAAAATAGATTGCATTTTGCTTCCCGCTGGTATGCCACCGCGCGCATGTATAGGCTATTCTATGGTGCAGGTGTTGTATATCCTCGCTCACTTTGGTCTTATTAATAATGATTTCAGGCGCAATATCAAATCATCCATCAAGCTGCTTAATGAAGAAGAACAATCTATTCAGAAAAAGGCAAAGGCTATAGCTAAAAAACTTACAGGCAAGCTACCTGTTATCTACGCAGCCTCCGATTACGAAGGGCTTGCCATACGTGTGCGCCAGCAAATAAATGAAAACAGCAAAATGCTTGCATGGCATGGTGTGATACCCGAAATGAACCATAACGAACTGGTAGGCTGGCGCGATAAAGATGCTAAAAAAGCGGTGCTGATATTGAGGAACGAAGATGACTACGATCGTGTAAAGACCCGCATCAACATCAATAAAAAAGTAATCAGGAAGTATACACCCAATATCATCGAGCTGTACTCAAAAGGCAAAAGCTACTGGGAAAAGATATTTTACTTCATCCATGTTACCGACTGGGTATCTGTATATCTTGCCGACCTGCACAATGTGAATGCTACTGAAGTAAAAGTTATTGACTACCTCAAAGGGCAGCTTGCAAAATCATAACCTGCCGCAGCAACAAATTAAAAGCCGCACGGTAATACCGCGCGGCTTTTAATTTGTTGAATATAACTGTTAATATACCGACATAGGTATATTGATATAATAATCGCGTTCGCGGTCCACTGTTACCGTCATAGACCCGCTGGCACCTTGCTGATATACGGGGTCATAACCCTTTGCGAACAGGAAGTAATTGCCAGTTGTAAGACTGCTGAATGTAGCCAGCGGCCTGCCCAGGTCTTTTACTGCAGCCCAGGCCGAATCATCATAGCCGGTTAGTTTCGGAGCTTCGGTAGCATTATACTTTATATAGATCATACAACTGTCTATATCGCGTGCCATGTGCTGCGCTGCCACATGCAATGTGGCACTGCCACCATAGCCACCACCTGTTATCTCATTTTTCTTGCAGGCGCCGATAAGAAGCGCCATAAATACCAACATTAATCCTGGTAAAGTAAATTTTGCTTTCATACCCCCTAAGATACCTAATAACATTTAATATTTATAGTATTTAGCTTGCAGCTACTGCCTATCTTAACGGCCTATATTGGGGTAATATCTGGCGAATCTTAAAAAAACATTAAAATTCACCTCATTTATATCCTTTTCTACCACATTTTACACCATTAAATTATCTTTATACTCATTCATTGCCATACTTTTATACCTGTACAGGTCCTAGAATTCCCGGAAAACGACGCATAATTTTACCAATAACGAGCGCATAAAACATATATATGAATACAACTTTAAAAACATTCATTACACTCGGTTGCATATTACTCGTCTTCAGTTCCTGCCACCGCGATATTTCTTTTACACCCACCCAAAGAGCAGCTTTATTTTTTCACTTGCACCACTATATTAATGATACACACATAAGCACTGGCCAAATGGCAGTTGATGACTCCGGCAGGCGCTACCAGCTAAACGTGGGCAAGTTCTATATCTCTCAGATCACACTGCATGGGGCAGATGGTACAGACTGGCAATCTTATGGCAAATTCACCATAGTTACCATTGGCAAAGAAGAATACCTTGTGGACAGCGTACCTGTAGGTAATTATAAATCTATCTCATTCACAATAGGCTTAGATCCTACTACCAATACTACCGATCCTTCCCAGTATTCAAGTGGCGATGCACTTGCAGCTCAAAGTCCCTCTATGTGGTTTGGCGAAGGAAAAGGATATATTTTCATGAACGTGCAGGGCCTGGCCGATACAACAGCAACACAAAATGGCGCTTTGAATATACCTTTCAGTTACCAGGTAGGTACCGATAACCTTGCGCGAAAAGTCAACATGCCCAATAACTCATTTTCTATGGTGGCCAACCAATCGCAGGTATTGGATATAAAAGTAGATTACAGCGTGTTCCTGCAATCACTCAATTTTAAAACACAGGGGGCATGCACGCCATTCAGTGATGCAGTATTTGCTACTACATTAGCCAACAGGATACCGAAGATGTTCAGTTGGGGATTATAAAAATGCCGGGACAAAAAAATAAGTCTCATCCCGGCATATAGCAGGTATCATCTTAGTTAGCAGGTACAGTTGCAGCCACTGCTGTCGTACTGCTTTTCACAGTTCCCTTTATGTGCACAAATGTTTGAGCCTGCTCTGCATCAGACAATATAGCTATGTCTTTCACAAAAGGACCTACCCTGCCGCTGGTATGATACGTTACATGTATCTTATCACTCTTACCCGGCAATATGGGCTGTGTTGGCCAGTGGGCTACCGTGCAGCCACATCCGGCCGTGGCATTCTTAATGATCACAGGTGTTTTGCCTGTATTGGTCAGTACAAAGTCGTATGCTGCATCCGGGCCTTCCTGTATAGCGCCAAAGTCGTGCATATCGGTTTCAAATTGTAGTTTACCTGTTGTCTTGTCTTGTGCATTTGCACTGGTTATACTCATGGCAATGCCCATAAGTATGATGATCACTTTTTTCATACTCTTTGATTTTTTATCGGTTATATAATATGGAACACTTACTTAGTCGCAATCTTCAGGCATCTGTGTACATGGCCTTAAAACAAAGTCGCCTGTACTGCCATTGAATGCCAGGCAATCCGAATTAAACTCGCCTGCAGTAATATCACCTTTTTTTGCCCCCGTCATATAGCTGAACAATTCACCGGCTGCGGGTTTTGAGTGTTCGTCCAGCACCAGTGTTTCACCGGTAGTTATCTTCTTGATGATGATCTCATCGATCGTAGTGTTGCATTTTTTTGCACTGCCGGGCGATACATGATATTGCAAAGCACCAGTTTCGTTCGGCGCCAGCCTGCTGCAACTGGGCAGGATAGCGGCCTTTCCCCCGGCGCATACTTGTTTCTGGATGATACATATTTCTATAGGGCTGGCTGTACTGTTGCACAGCAGTTCTTTGTCCGTCTTCACAGCAACTGTTGCTTGTTCTTTAACCGGAAGCATATCAATTTTTTGAGCTTTCCTCTTTCCATGATGCGTGGCCCTGTTATTTACAGTGATCTTTTTATCCTCTTTCGCTACTGGCATTTCGTCCTTATTCATTACAGTAGCCGGCTGCTTCGTTATTTGCGAATGCGGTACTTTATATCCTGCGAATGCATGTTGCTTTGTAAGTGTTTTCTTATTCAGCAAGCCATTACCCAGCCAATATGCCCCGGCAAGTATCAATAACAATGCTGCCGCTCTTATCCATTTCACCGCCGGTATCCTGCAGGTCGCAATATTTGTATTATCTGCACCACTAACCCTTTGCCTGAACCTATACCATGCTTCATTTACATCAATGCTACAGCCCATATCTATCATTCCGCAGGTATCCCATACCATTTGCAATTGTTCAAAGCGCTGCATTGCCTGCCCATCCTCATTCTTCGCTTTCAAAACATGCTCTTTTTCTACAGCAGGCAATTCATTCAGCAGGCACTTTAACAGCTGCGCATCCGTAATATGTTTGTTACTCTTTTTCACGGCATCCAGTTTTTAATATTTATGAACAGCACACAGAGCACAGGCAGGTAATCTGCGAGTTTTTTTCGCAAAAATTCCAGGGCTTTGCACATGTGGTTTTCTACTGTTTTTACAGAGATCCCCAGGCGGGCAGCAATATCCTTATACTTTAAACCCTCAAACCTGCTCATATGAAAGACCGTCCGGCACTGGTTAGGCAGCGCATTAAGTGCCATAACTATTTTTTCTTCCAGTTCTTTAAGCTCTGCAGGATCTGTGGTATTGGCCGTCTCGCTATGCTGTGCCAATATGTGCATGCGATAGTCGTGCTTTACTTTATCGTGCTTTAATATGTTCAGTGCATTGGTGTAAGTAGCTTTATACAAATAAGCTGCGATCTGCCCTCCCCACTGCACACTATCTTTTATCTCCCATAACCGGGAAAAGACCTGTTGTACTATCTCTTCGGCAATAGTCTCATTTTTGACTATGGTATAAGCGTATTTATATAGCCGCTCGAAATGCTCACGGAATAATTGTTCGAAAACAATAGTACTAGACCTTGCATCATGAGCGGTATTGCAGGCCTCATCGTCTGTTATCGTCATGAAACATGGTAATTGTATGGTAGTCCCGGGCAAATCTTTTTGCTTTATAGTATAACAATTCAGCCTGCTTTAGCCACTACTTATGCGGATAATAAATATACAGGTGGCTATTACTGCAAGTATAAAGACAGGCAATGCCCCGACCGGGTAAGCTATTGGCTGCTAAGAAAATGTAAAAATGCACCGAGGTGGTAAGCAGGGATATGAAAAAAGCGAAGCCTTAAGGCTTCGCTTTTCGTGCGGCAGAGGAGATTCGAACTCCCACACCCGTTATCCCGCAGATGGCGGGACTACCACCTCAAACAGTGCTCAAAAAAATGGACAGACCCAATGTCTGTCCATATAAAGTGCGGCAGAGGAGATTCGAACTCCCACACCCGTTACAGGCGCTACCACCTCAAAGTAGTGCGTCTACCAGTTTCGCCACCGCCGCATTTGAGGGAGTGCAAATATAAAGCAAAAATCAGGATAGCAAATAAAGCATTTCAGAATATTTCCATTCACCAGCGCAAGCCCGGGGTTATCTTCTCAGTATGATCCGGAAAGTGGTACCCTTATCCAACTCTGACTGCTTAACGAAAAGTGAGCCGTGGTGGTATTTCTCAATGATGCGTTTGGAGAGGGATAAACCGAGGCCCCAACCCCGTTTTTTAGTGGTGAAACCGGGATTGAATATCTTTTTCACCTGGTGCTTGGGAATGCCTTTGCCAGTATCGCTCACATCAATATATACATGGTGCTGCAGATCCGTTACCCGAACTTCAATAGACCCGCTCCCCCCCATTGCATCCAGGGCATTGCGTATCAAATTCTCTATCACCCAATCGAAAAGGGGTGCACTCATGTTCACAGGTATCTCCTTCTTATTGGCCTGCAATGATATAGACACTTTCTTGGGCGCACGCTTTTGCATATAGTCCACCATGTTCTGCAGGCGCTCAACAATATTGTCTTCAACCAGTTGCGGGGCACTGCCCACTTTACTGAACCGGTCGGCCACAAGCTTCAGCCGGTCAATATCTTTTTGCATCTCTGCTACCGGCTCATCATTCACCTCATGCTCCTTGAGCAGTTCCATCCATGCCTCAATAGAGCTTAGCGGCGTGCCCAGTTGGTGCGCTGTCTCTTTCGACAGGCCCACCCATACCTGGTTTTGTATGGAGCGGTGGGCTGCACTGAGGGCTATGAGCACTACTACCAGGAAGAGCAATATAATAGTAAGCTGCACATAGGGGAAATAGCGTAATTGCAACAAGAGATAGGACTCGCCGTAATATATATAATTGGTCCCCGACTCATAGTCCGATACGATAGGCTCATGCTCTGATTTATACCCTTCCAGCTTTTCTTGCAATAGTTTGCGACCGTTTTTGCTGTGCAGGGTATCTATATTCTTGTAATCTTTTATATGGCCCTGCTCGTCGGTTATGATAAGGGGTATAGTAATATTTTGGGTTATGATGTCGGATGCGAGTGATATATCCTGGTTGGATTTCGCATTATTCATCGTTTTTATTCCCTCAACAACTTGCTCAACCCTTCTTTTTTCTTCAATGGCAAGGTTGCCGGCAAGCCGGTTGGTATAATAAAGCGTTGCGGTAACTATGCCCAGGGCAACAACGATCAAATAGGTCTTCCAATTAATATATTGACGCATATCAGCTGAAACGAAATCAGGGTAAAAATATTATGATTTTGAGTGAATATCTATTATTTTTGCCCCGGTAATTTTTCCTCAATGGACATGCAACAACACAACCAGGAAATTCAAGAGATAGACAACCACTCTGATATAGAACTTAGCAAACCGACTAAGTCGCGTTTTTTATTCCTTTTGGGCTTCTTCGGCTTTTTCATCTTTGCATGGGCTGGCTGCTACAATCTTTGGGAGCACCGTTTCCAGAAAAATGATGATGTAAAAGTACCGGATAATACCCTTTACGAGCCAAAGTACAAATAATCATTGGCTTGCTTTAAGCAATGATCGAGTGCCTGCAAGATACCGCTGTTGTCATTTTAAGCTATAATGGTAAAAAATGGCATGAACAGTTTTTGCCACTTATCGTTTCCGAAGCACATACCGGCTATGATGTAGTGGTAGTGGACAATGCCTCAACTGACGATACCTACCAATATATACTCGACAATTATCCCACAGTAAAGACCGTACAGATACCTGTGAACCATGGCTTTGCCTATGGCTATGCCGAAGGGCTGAAGCAGGTAAAAGCCAAATACTACATACTGCTCAGCTCTGACTTTGAGGTGACCCAGGGCTGGTTCAAGCCGCTGCATGATGCAATGGAGGCCGATGAGCGGCTTGCCGCCTGCCAGCCCAAGATACGCTACTGGCGGGAGCGCGAATACTTTGAGTATGCAGGTGCAGGCGGGGGCTTTAAAGACAAACTGGGCTATATGTTTTGCCGCGGCCGCATTTTCAACACACTGGAGAAAGACGAAGGTCAATATAACGACAGCATAGAGGTATTCTGGGCCTCGGGCGGCTGCTTCGTAGTGCGTGCCGACCTATACCATGCTATGGGCGGCCTTGACCCGGAACTGTATGCGCATATGGAGGAGATAGACCTATGCTGGCGTTTTAAGAACGCAGGCTACAGGATAGGCTATGTAGGCTCATCGACCGTGTACCATGTAGGTGGCAGCGTGATCAGCTATGGCAGCCCGCAAAAGCTGTACTACAACTTCCGTAACAGCCTGGTATTACTCTTAAAAAATGAGCGGGGCAGTACGCTGCTCTGGCTATTCCCGCTACGGCTGGTGCTGGATGGTATTGCGGGGCTACAGGCCTTGCTAAAGGGCAAGTGGATAGAAACGAAGACCATCATTAAAGCGCACTTTCATTTTTACCGCAAGCTGGGCATGTGGCTCGGCCGCCGGCGCGAGAACAAGAAGCGCATTACGACCCGTAACGAGGCTGGTATCTATAAGCGCAGTATCGTATGGGATTATTTTGCGGGGGGCAAGAAGACATTTCCGCAACTGAAGTGGGGAACGAAACGCCTTTAAACTCCCGAAATAACCTGGACAGGCACGATCTACATGATCCTTTTGGATTGCCAAGACCAAAGGGAGTTATTACCGGTTTTCATAAGCCGTATTATTTCCTGTCCGTTGCGCCATTTTCATCACATTGCATTGACAATCAAATCATAAGCAGAAAATAGTTATTTCCTGCCTTTACCGGTTTTCCAATTGGCAGCGGTTGCCTGAATGCCCGGGCATTACCTATACATTGCCTATGTTTTGCCGTTCTTAAGCGTGTTCCGACCGTTTGTAAAGAACTAATGCTACTCACCATCCATTGCCTATGTATCGCCTATGATGTACCCTCAATTAACGCCCATGACCGCTTAAAGCTTTACTGACGCTAACCCTTACTCAATAAAAAAAGAACTTTTGCTTGTTTGAATGTGCTGATGTAAAGTCAGCAAATTTTCCTAAGCTCTGCAAGTTAGCTTAGCGCAGTTATAAGCGCCAAATAATGGGGATAAGTTGTGATAAAATTGAAATTTTGAATATGAGCCTGTTCATAACAACTTTGTAGCAGAGCCTTAGTGAGAGAACCTACATTCTTCTAACCTAAAGGTGAGATATTTGAAACAAAGGGATCATTTCACAGGATAACTATATGTGCAATAGACCATTGGTGATAATCCAGCATTATCATACCCTCCCCATTTTTCTGTAAAGGCGCTGTGTACATAAGTAGTATTGCCATAACCATAACTTCTTGTCAAGCCCCAAACCTGTCCCTGGAATGTAATTGCGCCCCGATTTTGTATATCTGTGTTGTTCCCGTAACCATTGAGCCACTCCATAGTCACAAAAACCCCAGCGTGGATTGGAATGTATTTATTGCTAAGATCAATTTTTAACCATTCGTTGCCTTTCCCGGCATTGACGACCAAATTAGTGTCAGTAATATCATGCAAAGGAAGCCCGGTTACTGTATCAATATCATAAACATGAATCCTGAATTTGGCAGCAGGCAAGCCAATATCGAGGATGTAAACGTACACATATTGCAATAGCCCTCGCTGATGGGAAGGCGGGCCTAAAAAGACACCTGCCTCCTTACCAATGTTATTATAAAGTTGTCCGAATGGTTTTAAATGTTTTTTACCCAAGATGGCTCTTTTTCTCTTGTACTTATGTGCTTTTATTGCAACTTCCCCAAGCGAAATGCTTTTTGACCTCAACTGTATCCGCATACCCGGATGTAAATCTGCTACGCTAATTTCTTTTTTTTCATAACCTGTGCAATAAGCCGTGATCCCCTTAACAGTATCCATATTAACAGCAAACGAAAAGTCCCCTTTATCATCGCAAAAGAAGCCCTGGGTCTTATCCTGCAATTGCAAAACAGCATATGGTATACCGTTATTGTCAGCATCTACTACACGTCCTGTTATTGTTTGACCACAAGTAAAGGAAAAGCTAAAAACAGATAAAAGAATAATGGTGCAGGCCGATTTAGTAAATGATCGCATGAGAAACCACGGTATATATCAAAGCTAAGAAATTCATATAACTATGCCTGCTCACCGACAATTCCCCCCTTTTTACCGATAATCTGCTCTTTTTAGCCTAAAGAGGCTTCCACAGGCTTATGTGGCGATATACCTTTACCTAAAATTACAGAGCACATGAGCAGAAGAGACTATTACAGGCAGGATGAGCGGATGCAGCGGCAGCGCGAACGCATGTACAGGCGCAGGAGGCCCCATAACAAGGGCGATAAGATCATATTCGGCCTTATCGTTGCGCTGGTGGGTTTAGTATTTATGTTCCGCACGCTGGGGATGTTCCCCTTCAGCATTGCCTTTACCTGGCCGCTGATCCTGATCGTGATCGGTATGGTCATAGCCATAAAGAACCGTTTTCACGGGCATGCCTGGTGGATACTGACGCTGATAGGCGTGGCCAACCTGACGCCTGTATTCACCATAAACGGCGTACCCTCCACGCACCTCGTATGGCCAGCGGCGATCATCCTCTTTGGGCTAGCGATCATATTTAAGGGCTGTAAAAAAAAAGAACACTGGATGGATGGCGACATGAACACGGTGACGAATACGGACAGCATGCTTAACGTAGATGTAACCTTTGGCGGAAGAAAAGAGATCGTAACTTCAAAAGATTTTAAAGGCGGCACAGTGAGCACTACCTTCGGTGGCTGCGAGGTGAACCTGATGCAGGCCGACAGCACGGAACCCAATATCATACTGGAACTGAAAGTATCCTTCGGCGGTGTGGAACTGATCGTTCCCTCGAACTGGGATATCCAGAATGAAATAAACCCCGCCTTTGGCAGCGTAGAAGACCACCGCAGCTTCCGCACCGCAAGTACCGAACAGGAAAAGAAGACGCTGGTGCTGAAAGGCAATTGCTCTTTCGGCAGTATAGAGATCAAATCTTATTAATAAGCCCCCTGTGCCGGCAAGTAGCCGGCACAGGGCCTGATAAATATAGCCCGATGAAAGTATTTATAGCAGAGATACCGATGAAGACATTTATAGCACATACTATCTACAGCATTATTTGTGACGGGGCGGATACAGGGCAATATGAAGAACAATGGCGGCTGGTATTTGCCGGCTGCGAAGCCGAGGCGCTGGAGGAAGCACGTAATATAGCCGGCCTTGAGGAAGCCACTTTCGTGGACCGGCACGGGCGTACCGTGCACTGGAAGCTGGTAGCCGTAAAAGACCTGCAGCCGGTATCTTTGGAGCATGGCTCGCTGCTCTATTCATCAGTGAAAGAAGCTGTGCCTGTAGTGGCCCCGGTATGGGCAGAGGCCTTATCATAAAGTAACAAGCACAAATTTGTCATCGACCAACAAACATATACGCAGGGTATTGCCCCTAATAGGCCTGATCGTACTGGCCAAGTATATCTATATACTGCATTACCTCTGCGGGCTCAACTGGACCATATCGCTCACCGACGGGAGCTTCAGTGCAGCCATGCTTATGCTGGCCATATGGGGCTGCATACTCATTATCTATGCCTACCCTACGAAAGTAGGCCTTAGCTTATATGCCCTCCTCATCGCCAGCGCTTTCAGCCTGCTGACCGTGTTTACGGAGATGCAGGTACTACGCTGGTGGCTAAGTGATGAACCGCATTATACAGAATGGTTTGACAATGCCCTGGCCGCGCGCTTTATGATCACCTGGCTGGTATGCGCCTGGCTGGCCACCTACACCGCCCTGCGCCGAAAGGTGGTGACCCTGGAAAAAAGGCTACAGCAACAGGCCGGGGCATCGGCCCTGCTGCGGGACGCAGAGCTGTTCAAGCTACGGCAGCAACTACAGCCCCACTTCCTGTACAACAGTCTTAACTCAATAAGTGCCCTGATCATGATACAGCCGGAGCAGGCACAGGAAATGATAGGCCGCCTGTCGGACTTCCTGCGCAGCTCGGTAAAACGTGAGGCACAGGATAGTATAGCTGTAGCCGAGGAACTACTGTATATAGAGTCGTACCTGGCCATAGAATCGGTACGCTTTGGCGACAGGCTATCGGTACAGTTCGACAAAGAATATACTGATGATGCAAAGATACCCCCCTTCCTGCTGCAGCCAGTGCTGGAAAATGCGATAAAATTCGGGCTGTATGGCAATACCGGCCGGGTGAACATCAGCATACACATAGTGCTGAAAGAAGGCACGCTCTATATCACCATCATTAATCCCTACGACCCCCAAAGCAGTCCGCCCAAAGGCACCGGCTTCGGGCTGGAAGGCATCAAGCGCAGGCTGGAACTGCTCTATGCCCGCACCGACCTGCTGGAGACCTTAAAAGACGAAGAAAATTTTACCACGATCATAAAAATACCACAGGCGCATGTATAAGGCTATACTGATAGACGATGAACCACTGGCCAGGCAACTGGTAAGGGCCTTCCTGAAAGATTATGAGCAGGTAAGCGTATTGGCCGAATGCAGTGATGGCTTCGAGGGATTCAAGGCGATACAGGACCATAAGCCCGACCTTATTTTCCTGGATATACAGATGCCCAAACTCAATGGCTTTGAAATGCTGGAACTGCTGGATGAACCGCCTGCGGTCATTTTCACCACTGCCTTCGATGAATATGCACTTAAGGCCTTCGAGGCACATGCCATAGACTATTTATTGAAGCCGATCACCAAAGAGCGTTTTGATAAAGCGATGCAGAAATGGCTGGCGCAGGCTGCGGCCAACCAACAACCTAAAGTGGAGGCCCTGCTGCAAAACAATATATATGACGGCTACCAGCACCGCATAGTGGTGAAGGATAATGGCCTGATACGCATCATACCCGAGCAGGACATACACTACATAGAGGCAAACGATGACTATATAAAGATAGTGACGAAGAACGGCAGCTACTTAAAGAAAAGCACCCTGAGCCATGTGGAGCAGAGCCTGGACCCGCAGCAATTTGTACGCGTGCACCGCTCTTACCTGGTGCCGGTAGGCCAACTGCTGCGCATAGAGCCTTATGAAAAAGAAAGCCATGTGGCCCTGCTGCAATGCGGCGCTAAGGTGACCGTAAGCAAAAGCGGGATGGCCAAGCTAAAGACCTTGCTGGGCTGGTAAGCATGCTGGGACTTAAGCAGGAATGGCACAGCCTATGCTAAGCGTGCCACACCTTTGGAGCTATAGCACACTTGCTAATAAGCAATGTTTTGTTTTGAAATTTTATTGTGAATCCCCGTCCTGGCCAGGAGTGGGTAACTTATCTATCCTGTAGCGCATAAGCAGGTAGCCCCCAAGCCCGCAAAACCACATGAACACGGTATGCACCGGGTGGTCCACCAAATAAGCCGTTACTAAAGAGGGCGTTAATGTGCCTTTATAAAAATAACTCAGCACTATCGCCCCTCCCAGTATCTCGAAAAACAGAAATGCGAGCACAGTGAATATTGCCCATTTCATTGGGCGTTGCCCTTTACGCTTTGCCCTAAGGGCATTCTGGTAAGCCAGAAAAATACTTAATATCAGGTCCAATACGCTAAATGTTCTTCATAAATTCGGTAACGCTTTCCATTACATGACTGATCTGTTCATCGTTCAAGCCATGGTGGCAGGCCAGCAACATGCCGCCGCGCATCACCTTGTCCGATTCAGGATAACCGCCCTTTGCTGTTTTGTGCGGCACATGCTTAAAGCCGGGCTGGCGGAGTATGTTACCTGTGAATACTGTACGGGTCTGTATATTGCGCTTCTCGAGGAATATCTGCATGTCGCGGCGTATGAAAGGAGCGCTTTCGCGAACCGTCACTGCAAATGCCAGCCAGCCTGTGCGTGAATCGGGTAACTGCTTAGGCAATATAAAATGCTCTTCGTACTGGCTGAAAAACTCGCGCATACGGGCATAATTAGCTGTACGGGCATCGATATTACTGCCCAGGTTATCGAGCTGCACAAGCCCGAAAGCAGCGCCCATCTCGGCAGGCTCTATATTATAACCGGGTTCCTCAAAAACGAATTTGGCATCGTATGGAATGCCCTCTATCTCTACGTTAAAGCGGTTCTCAATTTTCTCGGACTCTACAAAGAGGGAAGAACTGCGGCCCCAGCTGCGGAGCAGGCGGCCACGATCGTAAAAGGCTTCGGTATTCACACAGAGCATACCACCGTTGCCTGCACAGTTGATGATGTGCGAGCCATAAAAGCTGGTAGTGCTCATATCGGTAAAGCGACCCGATGAGGCGCCGCCTATCTCGGCACCCAGCGTATCGGCTGAGTCTTCGAGCACAAAAAGGTTGTGTTTATCAGCTATCTCGCGCAACACTTTCCAGTCGGGCAGGTTGCCTATTAGGTTGGGGATGATCATTGCCTTTGTTTTAGGCGTTATCATCTCCTCTACTTTGTTCACATCTACATTATAGGTGCCTTCCTCAACATCTACAAATGCCGGTACCCAACCCTTTTTAACCTGTGGGGCCACCGTAGTGGAGAAGGTGAGCGCAGGCGTGATTATCTCCGCACCGGGCTCGTAATTCATCAGGTCGGCAGCCAGGTACAGGGCCGATGAGCCGCTGTTGACCATGATGCCATACTTCTTATTATAGAGGGCGGCTACCCTTTCTTCCATACCGCGCACATGTTTGCCCATCTGGGTGCTGCTGCGCAGCACATTCATAACGGCTTCTATCTCGGCTTCGCCATATACGGCCTTGCCATAAGGAACATGTATGTATTTTGTATCTACCATCTTGTATGATTAGAATGCGAATGTAATAGTTAAGCCGCAATATAATAAGTTAAGGCTTTCAGAAAATTTGTGATAATAAAATATATCTATCCGTTTGCCGTAGCAGCAAACGATACAAAAGATGTTATCTATAAACGGAATTTACTCTTTTTCAGCACCCTCGTCCTTCTCTTTCAAGCCCTCCATCGCTATGTCGGACGATTCGGAAAGCGGTACTATGCCGGCAGTAAGGGCATACATTACCAGCCCGGAGCGCGACTTAATCCTGAGCTTCTCGAAGAGGCTATCGCGATAACCATCAATAGTGCGGGTGCTCATGCCCATTTTTTCGCCAATATCCTTGTAGGTCAGTTCACTGCAGCAAAGGCCGAGGAATATCATTTCTTTCTTAGATATCGCGGGGTGTTTCCGCTGCATGATGTCTACATACCGCTGGAATTTGCCTGCCGTCATCTCCGGGTGATAATATTCATTATTTAATACCGATTCAAGGGCCCTTTTAAACTCATCAGGTGCCGCGCTCTTCAGCAGGTAGCCGCTGGCACCTTCTTTAAGCAGCCTGATGACGGTAAATTCATTATTGTATTGCGAGAGGACAAGTGTTTTGGTATCTGGCCAGTTCTTCCTGAGTTCCACCTGGGTCTCATAGCCATCCATCACAGGCATGCTCACATCGAGCACACAGAGATCGGGCGGCGCTGGGGCAGCGGCTATCTTATCCAGGAGGTCCCTGCCATTATCCGCTTCTATTATTACCTCATAGGGGCCAAAAGTATGGATGAGTTCTTTCAGTGCATTGCGCAGCAAGATGTGGTCGTCGGCCAGCGCAATTCTTGTTTTACGGTTTTCCATTGTTGTTGTTTATGAGTAATGATAAAGTTGTTCCTGCTCCCGGTGATGAATTGACACTCAGGTTGCCTTTTATAAAGCCTGCACGCTGCTGCATATTGATGAAGCCTACACCTTTCAGCAATTCTTTATTGCCGGCATCAAAGCCTACACCGTCGTCCTTTATATGCAGGCTGAAGGCACCGGGCATATTCTCGATCAGCACTTCCACAACACGGGCACGGGCATGTTTTACTACGTTGTGCAGGGCCTCCTGTACTATCCTGAAAATGACCAGCTCGGTCTGTGCATCAAAAGGCTCATACTCGCCCTGCATGGTAAAGCCACCCCTGAAACCCTTTGCCGCCAGTATGTTCTCCAGCTCCATATCCACAGCGCGTACCAGGCCGGTCTGTTTTATATAGTCTGTATTAAGCGAATGGCTCATGTCCCTTATCTCCCCTATTACACGCTCCAGCAACTCTACGGTCTCAGCAGAGAGGTCGCTACGCTGGGCCTCATCGCGACAGAGGGATGTGGCATGTATCTTTATTTTTACCAGTGCCAGGAACTGCACGATATGATCGTGCAATTCCATAGCCACCTGGTTGATGGTGCTTTCCTGTACCTCGAGCCTGGTAAGAAGTAATTCGTTTACCCGCTCAAACTCCATGCGCTGCTTCTCGAGGCGAAATTTGTTTTGCTTTTGTTTCTGTACCAGCAGGAATGCTATTAAGAAAAAAGCAAATAAGGTGAGTAATAAAGTACCTGCCAAAAAAATCGGCATGATATTGTTTTCATTCATTGGTGACCTTCATTTTAGGATACAATAAAAAAACGAGGGTTATAGCAATGTAGCTAATGGCGTTTACTACTGACAAAAATGTCCCAACTAGTTTTACATTTTCTTTTGAATGAATTATTGGAAATATCCCCCACGTTACATAAGTCACACTCCAAAAAAACAACAATATTGAAGTGAACCAAAAATGTGGATAACGATATAATCTTAGGTCATCCTGATTTAATAGCAAGTAATAAAAAGCAATTAGAGCCATTAGTATAATGCAGAACCCTTCAAACAGTAAGTAGTTTGTACTGAAACTACTTAGCGATTGTAGAAACAAAAAATTTGTTATCCCTAAAACCACTCCAATTGATCCAATGTATATACCTATATGCCACTTCTGAAAAATGGCGATACTTTTATCAAAATATAACGAGAGAATAAATAATTCCACAATGCTATAAGAATTATAAATCTTCATGTTGTTATGGTACACCTTCGCAAAATAATATGCTATAATTTCGTTACTCAAACCAATTGATATCATCAATAATAATATCCTGCTTGCGCCGTCCAAATATTTATAGCGATATATACCACATACAACCGCAATAATGATCATCGCTATGACAGTGTATATTTGGACAGAAGTACTCATTAGTTAACCGGGAAAGTATTTTGAGCTGCGCTACCAGTTGTTGGGCATACTGTTGGACATGGAGCAAGATGCTCCAATACACAATTCCCATTCATGTAAATATAATTACCCAGGCTGTCATATAGGGCAACAACGAGCGTTAATTTACCGCTTTGATAACCGCAGTTCTGGTTGCCCCTGCCGCTATTGATATAATCGAGGGTATGTGCGAACATCAGTTTCATTTTTACAGGCTTATAACCTGCTGCGCTTGATTGTTTGCAGTAATCACTCAGGGCCTTTACATCGATGATCAGGGAGCGGAGATCGCTGTCGTTAGTGACAGTACCGGAAGTAGAGTCGCCTATGCTGTTGAGGTAGCTGGTGATCATTTTGTTGGCGGAGTCTTTGGGTATGAACCGGGAAAAACTGTCGGTGGTTCCGGCCGGATCGCAGTACCTGAGGGTATCGTCGGAATTGCCTGAACCTGTGTGCCCGTCACCAGCACCTGATTGACAAGACGACATAAGCAAAAGAATAGCAGCTAATAAGATAAATGTTTTTTCTCTCATAAAAAAATTTTTAGTTTGATTATCCAATATAAGGACTGAAAGATAGCTAATCGCTAAATGAAAAAACACCGTGAAAACACCCTATTTTTCGTGTCATCGACTATTTATAATATGATAGTATTGGCAAGTGTTTGAGGGCAACAAATAACAATTTTCAGCTATAAAATATGGCTTTAATTATTTTAATTACATTGCCCTGAAATGCTAAAGCAATATGAGGATAGAACAGGAAGATAATGGCCTTAAAGGCCGCTTTTATATAAAAGAAGATGATGAATACCCGGCACAAATGGTTTACCTGTGGGCAGGGAAAGAAAAGATCATTATAGAGCACACTGAGGTAGATGAAAAATATAAAGGACAGGGTGTAGGCATGAAATTATTGGCGGAACTGGTGGCATGGGCAAGGAAAGAGCAGGTGAAGATCATACCGCTATGTCCTTTTGCCAAAGCGGCAATGGAAAAAAGGGCCGAAGAATATAAAGATGTATTGTATCACCAGGGAACATAAAAAAAATGGAAAAGGAAACGATCAAAGACAAGCTACGGCAGCTTACTGATGGTATGCTGTATATAAGCGAGAGCGATTTTGAACTGGATGTGCAGGACTGGGGCAAGCAGGACCGGGCAAGCGCATTGGGCAAAATAAAAGAACGGCCGAATGTGGATGCTGAAAATATCTTTGAACTGAATGCAGCAGTATTTTTCGACCAGACCATAAATGCGCTGGACCCCAATGATGATTTTGCGGCAAAGCTGGCACAGCAATACAAAGATCTGTATGCTTACCTAAAAGGGACCTTTCATGAAATATACGTATATCGCACAGGGAAGATACAGGTACAGGTATATGTAGTGTGCCTAAGCCTGGAGGGCGATTGTTTTGTACTGCACACCACCTCTGTAGAAACTTAATACCGGGTTGTCCCCAGGCCGTTCCATAAGCTAATTATTTTACCGGGCCATCATCTTTGATTCGCTCCAGCTGTTGCTGAATATCCTGGGGAAGGGCAGAAAGAAGATCGCAACCAGTGGCAGCCTCAATATCACCTACTGTACAGCGGTAGTGCCACCAGTCATAGGTGTCCACATCCTGCCTGTTGGGCATATCTACCGTGATCACACGCGTAGTGCTACTTATTCTTTCAAGATCACTATCCCCTACCGGGAGCACCAGGATCACTTTCCAGAAATGTGCGGGTACCTGTATCCTGCCATTTGCTATAGTGTTCGCTACCCCATTACGGCCCTCACCACCTGTGCCGTAGGAACCGGCGATAATATATAGTTCATTGCCTTCCGTAGTTAGTTTGCGGCAATATGCTTCGAGGCGCTCCCATGTCTTTTCATTGAGCCAGGGTGCCTGCGGGGCCATATTCGTCATCAGGAAGGTAACGGCGTTATCTTCATTACCGGCGCTCCTGTCGTCGGATGGGCACATGTGCCCCCGATCGAAACCGGAGCGTACATAATCGCTACCATTCACTTTAAAAAAACCGGCGGGTAATGCATCATCGGCCCTGAAACAATTACAGCGCCCGGCATTGCCCTGCCATGCAGTGCTTAAGTGCCAGCTTACCCAGTTGGCAATACCTTTCGAATTGTTGTAAGACAAGGCATACTGTTGTTTCTGAAGCAAGTAGTTGTTTTTATCCGCAGTACCAGCATTGGTGGGGTTGCCCAGGGCCATATTATCATCATGGCCTGCCTGCCCTGTTTGCACAACTGCAGGCTTTTGCGGAAACAAGTTGCTGCGCTTTATAAACAGTGCAACAAGCAGCAATAACATGAGCAGCGACCAGAGGACCTTAAAATTTTTCGCCTTAGCCATTTTTTGTTTCGTCATCAGGAAATGTTGTTTAAATGTAGCAAAGGCTTATCGCATAAAAAACACCATTGCGTACAAAGCGTAAACGGAACATCAAGGCCTGTTTTAAAAACCAGGTATATTGCTTAAATTTATCATCAAAGCTCAGATATGAACAAAACAATTACCCGTCTTTTCTCAGGCATCATTTGCATAACTGCTTTTGCCCTGTGTGCCGGCAGCGCATGCAAAAAAGCTGAAACGAACTGTTTTAACATACAGCTTCAGCGCGACTACAGGAATGTATCCTGCCCTACTACTTGCCCGGGTGCTACGGGCTGCGATGGCAAAAGCTATTGTAATGCCTGCGTGGCTGCCAAAGCAGGCATATATGCTCAATAATTAAAGATGTATTCTCGGGCAGGCTGTGTAAATTTGCATCATGTCGGCACATAAGATCATCATAGCGATCGATGGCTTCTCATCCTGCGGCAAAAGCACGCTGGCAAAGCAACTGGCGGCAAAACTGGGCTATAATTATATAGACAGCGGTGCCATGTACCGGGCTATTACGCTTTACTTCCTGCGCCACAGTGTGCATATAAGCGACCATGAGCAAGTGCTTAAGGCGCTGGACAACATACATCTCTCGTTTGTATTCAATGAAAAACGCGAACAGTCTGACATTTACCTGAATGATGAAAATGTAGAGCCCTATATCCGCGACCTGATCGTGGCAGAGAAGGTGAGCGAAGTAGCCGCTATAAAGGAAGTAAGGACCTTCGCCGTAGGCCAGCAGCAAAAAATGGGGCAAAAGAAAGGTATAGTGATGGACGGACGCGATATAGGTACCGTGGTGTTCCCTGATGCGGAACTAAAGATCTTCATGACCGCCGAGCCTGATGTGCGGGTGATGCGCCGCTACGATGAACTCGCAGCCAGCAACCCAGGCATCACCATCGAAGAGGTGCGTCATAACCTGGAACTGCGCGACTATATAGACAGCAACCGCGAAGAAAGCCCCCTACGCAAGGCTGATGATGCGATAATGCTGGACAACAGTAACCTGAACAAAGAGGAACAACTGGAAAAAGTACTGGAATGGGTGAAGGATAAGGCGACCAATATTGTAGCGGGCAATATCCCCTAGTCAAATTTACAATTACATCATTACCTGAGCGTGTAGCATCCGCGCAGATGCCGCTTATACTCATGGCTGCATATGGCATGGTATTTTAATAGCATGACCTAAAAAAAAAGCTATGAGAACAAAAACAGCAACAAGCAAAAAAAGCAGTACCAAAACTGCAAGCAAGAAAAGTGTGGCTAAAAAGCCGGCAAGCCCAAATGGCAAAGTCGACTCTATGCTGGCAGATTTTTTTTCGGATGAATTAAAAGACATTTACTGGGCAGAAAAACATCTTGTAAAAACATTACCTAAAATGCAGAAGGCTGCCACATCGGAAGAATTGAAAGAAGCTTTTGCAGATCATCTTGAAACTACCAAAGGACATGTAGAACGGCTGGAAGAAGTATTTGAACTGCTTGGGAAAAAGGCGCAGGCAAAAAAATGCGATGCCATGGCCGGTATCACGGAAGAGGGTGCAGGTATTATAGAAGAAACAGAAAAGGGCACCGCGACCAGGGACGTAGGCCTTATACTTGCAGCCCAAAAAGTGGAACACTACGAAATAGCCACCTACGGCGGGCTGGCACAACTGGCACGTACCCTGGGCTATGATGAGGTGGCAGATATACTGGAAACCACACTTGCCGAAGAAAAGGACGCGGACAGCCTGCTGACCGAGATAGCTGAAAACAGCGTAAACTACGAATCGAGCGAAGAAGCTGAAGAAGAATAGGATAAAATAATCGTAATAAGGGCCATACATGTAAAATGTATGGCTCTAATTCATATCAAACATGCCAGAGGGGCCGTCTATAGTATTATTAAAGGAAGCCGCAGCGATCTTTACCGGGAAAAAGGTGTTGTCTGTAACCGGCAATAGTAAGCAGGATATTGGGCGGGCAGCAGGCAGGAAAATTATTGCCTTCAAAAGCTGGGGCAAACATTTTCTTATCTGTTTTAAGGATTTCACCATTCGTGTTCATTTTATGCTGTTCGGCTCGTATCGTATCAACGAGGAGCGGGACATGAAGCGACGGATGGCCCTGACGTTCACAAACGGCACATTTAATTTTTACGCCTGCTCGGTAAAAATAATAGATGAGCCCCTGGATGAGGTTTATGATTGGAGTACGGATATTATGTCGCCGCAATGGGATGCTGCCAAGGCTTTAAAAAAGCTTAAGGCGAAACCCAATATGCTTGCAGCCGATGCGATACTGGACCAAAATATATTTTCGGGAGCGGGCAATATTTTTAAAAATGAGGTATTGTTCAGGATACGGATACATCCTCTTTCCCGGATTGGGAGTTTGCCGCAGCGGAATCTGAAACAACTAGTAAGCGAAGTACATACATACGCTTTTGAATTTATGGAATGGAAGAGAAATTATGTACTGAAAAAACACTGGCTAGCCCATACAAAAATCATATGCCCCAGGTGCCACATACCTTTCATAAAAGAACACTTAGGTAAAACGAACCGCAGAAGTTTTTTTTGCAATAATTGCCAGGTACTTTACGACTGATCATTTCAGTAATGTAACCAGGGCCTTCAGGATTTTTACTGCATAGTCGGCCTGCACATCTGCCATATCCGTAAATGTGGAGCGCAACTGTCTCGCAATCGATACTTTACCAGCTTTCGCAATACTCATGTAAGCAAACATGGAATAAATGCCCTGTTCGGGGACCGGTGAAGCATAGCCTGTGATACCAATGCCAATCTCGCTACAGAACATTTTGCTCACATTAAGCGCTAACTGCGAAGCAATACCGGGGGCTACCCCATTACATTGGAGCGCATGAATAGGTTCAATATCCAGTTGGCGCGTTTTTTGAGCACAATTATATACGGTAATCCCACCCTGGTAAAAGGACTGTGCTTTGGGAGCCTGGCTGAAGCAAAGCTGTAGTAAACCAGAGCTTACACTTTCTGCTACTGAGATTGTATAATTATTTTGCAAGCAATAGCTACTGATCTTTGACAAGAGGGGCTTTACAGGGGTTAAATCAACATTTACCAATGTATTTTTCATAAGCTAAAGAATATCCATCATTTTCTTTAAAGTCAATGCATTGTCGATGCCATAACCGTAATAATCATTGTTAAAATATATCCATAGTGCATGTCCGGCTTTTGCCCATTTCTTAAATTTTCTCGCATAGTGCGCCAGCATTTCATTGTCATAAAAAGAATTGTATAAAGTACCCGGGCCATGAAACCGGAAATAGATATCATGTGCAGTGAGGTACTCCGCATAAGGAAAACCTACCCCTGACTGTGATATGACCCAGGCTACATGATACTTTTTCAACAATGTAATCGCTTCTTCATTGAGCCATGAGACATGCCGCACTTCAAGTGCAAAATCATAATCGCTGTACGTATGCTGCAAGAGGTTAAAAAAGTTACTGACAATTGCTTTATTATATTTTAAAGAGGGAGGTAACTGTATCAATATAGGTCCTACATGCGTTTTTATAGGATCAAAAACTTCAAAAAAACGGCTCATGGGCTCTTCCGGATCCTGTAGTTTTTTCATGTGTGTAAGGTAGCGGCTCATTTTAGGACAGAAGCTAAATTCAGCCGGTACTTTATTGCTCCAGTTCAGAGCCGTTTGGAGGCGGGGCAGATGGTAAAAACTGGAATTGATCTCTGTGGTATCGAACCACATGGCATAATAAGACAGCCATTCGGATGAAGGCATTTTTCCCGGGTAAAATACGCCCTTCCAGTCTTTATAACTCCAGCCTGAAGTACCGATATGTATGCTGCCCTGCTCCATAAAAAGCAGTATATAAATACCAGGCCCCGGTAATTATATCATCCTTTATTGGCACAATTTGAGTATATGGTTTCAAATAACATTTTTTATATGGATACACTCATTCAGATATTCGGTGAAGGGAAAGAATTAAGTATCCTGCAAATGATTAGCCGGGGGATAATCATATTCCTAATCACACTGGGCCTGTTGCGCATATCAGGCAGGCGATCGTTTGGCCTGAGGCATCCTCTTGATAATATTATCGCGATAACGCTTGGCTCCATACTCAGCAGGGCTATTGTCGGCGCTTCGCCGTTTTTACCCGTGGTATTTACCAGCCTGGTAGTCGTATCCCTGCATCGTGTACTGGGTTGGTTGATGTTACGTAATCAACGAATAGAACGCACTATACAAGGCAGGAAAATACTACTATATGCGGATGACAAATTCTTAGACAAGAACATGGGAAGGGCCTTAACCAGTAAAGAAGATGTAATGGAAAGCGTGAGGGAAGCCACCCATTCAGAACAGCTGAACAATATAGCAACTGTGTATATGGAGCGAAACGGGAAGATAACCATAATTAAAAAGCATGGGGATCACTGACCAATATTGTGTTTGTTCACCAGTTGGGTCGCCTTTTTTGCCTTTCCCCAACCCAGTGGAGTAAATATCTTATCCTCGTTTTTATTATAATCTTTAAAAAAAGTCTCAATACCTTTTAATAAAACTGGCCCTAAATCTTCCAGCTCATTAACAAGCCCATATGATAGAGAAGCCGCTGAAGCAGCAATTATCCTGTCATTCCTATATTTTTTTTTGTGCTTTTCTTTTTGTTCGGCCAATAAAATGCCCAAAGGCCTGCATGGCACCAAACAGCCAGGCCATGCCGGCTCATCCATCAGTACCAATACATCAAGCGGATCGCCATCCTCAGCAATTGTATTGGGCAAAAAACCGAAATTATAAGGGAAGAAGTTACCCAAAGGCAACATCTTCTTCAATTTGAACAACCTCAGATTGGGGTCATAATCATATTTATTAGCACAGCCCTTAGGCGTTTCGATGATCACATTAAGCCGACCATCTTCATAAGGCTCTATATGACGGTATTCCATTTGAAAATCAATTTTAAAAAAAGCTATAAAAACAATACCCGAAAAACTCACTTAAGCTCTTAAGAACGGTGGCATATATTTTTTGCAGCGAATGACCTGCAGGTACAGGTGCATAATTAATTGTATTTAGCCGCAGGGATTTCATTGTTTTTATCTCAGCAAACAAAAAACAGACGCAATGGGCGAAACAGTTACATTACAGGCAATTGCGACGGAACACGATAGTGAACAAGACACTGAACACAAACATTTTATATGGAAATACATTTTTACCCAAGACCATAAGATCATTTCAAAACAGTTTTTAATAACCGGGATCATTTGGGCAATTATCGGAGGTTTATTCTCGCTGGTCTTTCGCCTACAGTTAGGTTTTCCTGATAAATCATTTCCATTCCTTGAAAAAATTCTGGGGGAATGGGCCCGGGGGGGAAGGCTGTCACCGGAATATTATTATTCCCTTGTGACGATGCACGGTACGGTAATGATATTTTTCGTGCTTACTTCAGGATTGAGTGGTACATTCAGCAACCTGCTGATACCATTGCAAGTAGGAGCAAGAGATATGGCTTCGCCTTTTGTGAATATGCTGTCGTACTGGGCCTTTTTTAGTGCAAGTGTAGTTATGTTCATCTCATTATTCGTGCAAACGGGACCCAACTCGAACGGCTGGCAAACATATCCCCCTCTCAGCGCATTGAGGGAAGCTTCGCTAGGCTCAGGGCTCGGTATGGATCTCTGGCTTTTCAGCCTGATCTTATTTATTCTATCGCAGTTACTTGGCGGCATCAATTACTTGGCTACCATACTTAATATGCGTACCAAAGGTATGACAATGACGAGGCTGCCCCTGACTATATGGGGTCTATTTTTTACCGCCCTGCTTGGTGTACTATCCTTCCCCGTGTTGCTCAGCTCATATGTTTTGCTAATTTTTGACCGCAATATGGGAACAAGCTTTTTCCTCTCAGATATTTTTATATCTGGGAAAGCGTTACCGCACATAGGAGGCTCGGCCATACTATACCAACACCTGTTTTGGTTTCTTGGCCACCCTGAGGTATATATAGTTATCTTTCCGGGAATGGGCATCACCAGTGAGTTGCTAGCTATTTACAGCCGAAAGCCGGTATTTGGCTACTTCGGAATGATCATTGCATTTAGCGGCATAGGCATCTTATCCTTCCTGGTCTGGGCCCATCATATGTTCGTATCCGGCATGAGTCCATTTTTAGGTTCTATATTCACATTGCTAACCATGCTGATAGCGGTACCTTCTTCGATCAAGGTCTTCAATTGGCTAGCCACCTTATGGCGGGGGAAAATACACTTTACTGTTCCTATGCTTTTTGCCATTGGTTTTGTATCCACGTTCATATCCGGCGGACTTACCGGCATCTTTCTTGGCAATTCTATCCTTGATATTCATTTACATGATACTTACTTTGTTATCGCTCACTTTCACCTGGTGATGGGTGTATCAGCCATTTTTGGCATGTTTGCAGGTATTTACCACTGGTATCCTAAAATGTTTGGCCGGCAAATGAACCCTACCGCGGGCTACATCCATTTTTTTGTGACCTTTGCGTGTGCCTATATGATATTCTGGCCCATGCATTATGAGGGTATTGCCGGCATGCCAAGGCGGTATTATGATATTTCCCAGTGGCATTCTTTTACACAATTCCAGGGTATAAATTCTTTTATCAGCTATGCAGCGATTGGTGCATTCGCTGCCCAGGTCTTATTCCTGATCAATTTTTTTCACAGCATAGTAAAAGGGAAGAAAATAAGAAGCCAAAATCCCTGGAACGCTACCACACTGGAATGGACTACTGCTATTGTACCTCCGCATGGCAACTGGAAAGGAAATATACCGGAGGTATACAGGTGGCCTTATGATTATGCAGTACTTGATAATGGCAAAGATTTTATTCCCCAGACCATACCACAGGAAACAATACCTGGTCCGGAAAAGACATAAAAAAATCCGGCAGTAGCCGGATTTTTTTATAGAAAAAATTAATCTCTTAGTGGTTGGTAGTACCGTTATTGTTAACTGAAGGCGTAGTAGGATTAGGATTGGCCTTTACGGTACCTTTTATGTGCAATGTATAGCGCTCAGAGCTACCATTGTACTGGATGTAAACATCTTTCATAAACGGACCTACGCGGCCTTGTGTATGATAGGTTACATTGATCTGGCCTTTCTTACCAGGCAGAATGGGTTGCTTTGGCCAATCAGGCACGGTGCAGCCGCATGAACCAGTAGCATTCTGGATGATAAGCGGTTCCTTACCTACATTGGTGAATTCAAATGAATACTTTGCTTCCGGACCTTCCTGCAGTTCTCCAAAGTCATGAACTTCATCTTTGAATTTGAATTTAGCAGCGTTAGGATTTTCTTTTGCGGTAGTTTGCGGTTGGCTTTGCGATGATGCCTGACTTACTCCTTGAGCCTGTGCACCTAAAGTGCCTATTGACAGGCATACGAGTGTAATGAACAGCTTTTTCATAAGATTAAATTGATATACTTGTTTTGTTATTAGACTATATAAGACCGTTTCCGGCTGTTTTTAGTTGGTTTTTATCATTGAGTTATTCTCAGGCACAGAGCTGGTTGGTGCTTTTTCCACAGTACCTTTTATCGTCAGCACCTTCGTACCTGCATTGGTAGCTACTGTAATTGACTTGGTAAATGGACCGGGGCGGCCTGATGTATTATATGAAGCTTTTACTATGCCTGTTTTGCCGGGCAAAACGGGATCTTTGGAATAAGAAGGTGTAGTACAACCACAGGATGCATGCACGTTCTGTAACAGTATCGGTTCCTTACCGGTATTGGTAAATGAGAATTCAAAATCAGCCGTGGGGCCTTCTTCTACCGTACCGAAGTCGTGAACCTCAGTTTTGAAGTTAAGGTTCTCAGCCTTTAACGTAGTAGCGGCTGCTTGTTCAGTAGTGCCGGCAGCAGGTTTTACAGATACTTGCTTTTGCTTTTCCTGGGCCATGCTGACACCTGAAACAAGCAATGCAAGTGCTACAGAAAATAGTACTTTTTTCATTTTAAATCCTTTTTTTGCGATGATAATGATAGATAACAAATTTAATACCGAAATACCAATTTCGACAAGATTATTTGTTAAAAGAAATTTTATTTTACTGTAAAAAGTCAAATTTACTGATTTTCAATATCATATAGTAAAAAATAATTAGATCCTGCCGATGGGCAGGAAACTGTTTTGCCACTACTTTTGCAAGCTGCATCTATGGCTTCGTTCGAAAATGACATAAAGAACTGTATCAGTGCGCTGGAAGAAGGCGGTACTATATTATATCCCACCGATACCATTTGGGGCATAGGCTGCGATGCGCTGAATGAAAAAGCCGTTGATAAGGTATTTATGCTCAAACAAAGGCCCAGGGAGAAAAGCATGATCATTCTCCTTGCAGAGGCAAAAGATATCATACAATATATAGCAGCCCCCCCACCCGATATCATTGATATACTAGAAGGCTTTACTACACCTACTACCGTAATATACAAGGGTGCGTTGGGCTTTCCGGCAAATGTGGCCGGTGCAGATGACAGCATAGCTATCCGCGTGACCAGTGATCCATTTTGCAAATCGCTGATAAAAAGGCTGCGCCGCCCTTTGGTTTCTACATCGGCCAACATCAGCGGGATGGCAGCCCCTGCCACTTTTGACCTGATCGATTCACGTATCATTACCGGCTGCGACTACGTGGTAACATACCGGCAGGACGATAAGCGTATAAGCGAGCCATCGAGGATAATACGTATGGAAGACGACGGGCATTTTGAAATTATTCGCTGATAAATTTGAATACTGTTTAGTTTTGTGCCTGTATGGACATTACATGCACAAATGAGGAGCTTAAGTTATTGGAACAGGTGGCCGCCGCTGCCGGGGACCTTAACCTGGCCTGCTACCTGGTAGGAGGTTTTGTGCGGGATAAATTACTGAACAGGCCCTGTAAGGATATAGATGTGGTATGCACGGGCGATGGTATAGCGCTGGCCCATGCTGTAGCGAACAGGTTCAGACCCAAACCAACAGTACATTTTTTTAAAACATTTGGCACCGCCCAATTCAAAGCCCATGGTTTTGACGTGGAATTTGTTGGCGCAAGGAAAGAATCATACAGGGATAATTCACGTAAGCCCGAGGTAAGCGCCGGTACCATAGAAGATGACCAGCTAAGGCGCGATTTTACGATCAATGCGTTGGCTATCAGCCTGAATAAAGACAACTATGGCAAACTCGTTGATCCGTTCAATGGCATTGAAGACCTTGGCAACAAGCTGATACGCACACCATCTGATCCGGACATTACCTTCTCTGATGACCCGCTGCGCATGATGCGGGCCATCCGCTTTGCCACACAACTGGGTTTTACCATATACCCGGAAACTTTTGATGCCATAGCCCGGAATAAAGAGCGCATCAAAATAGTTTCGAAGGAGCGAATAACAGATGAACTGAATAAAATAATACTGGCCAAAAAACCATCAATAGGTTTCGACCTGCTGTTTCGCAGCGGGCTGCTAAAGGAGTTCTTCCCGCAGATGACGGCATTGGCCGGTGTTGAGATCGTTGAGGGTAAAGGGCATAAAGACAACTTCTATCATACATTACAGGTGCTGGACAATGTGGCCAGCCGCAGCAACAATATATGGCTACGCTGGGCAGCTATATTGCATGATATAGGCAAGCCAGCAACCAAACGCTTTGAAGAAGGGCATGGGTGGACCTTCCATGGCCACGAAGTGGTAGGACAGAAAATGACGCCTAAAATATTTAAAGAACTGCGGTTGCCCCTGCACGAACAAATGAAATATGTGGCAAAGCTGGTAGCGCTGCACCTGCGGCCTATAAGCCTTAGCAAGGAAGATATTACCGACTCAGCAATGCGCCGCTTGCTATTCGATGCCGGCGATGATCTTGAAGACCTGATGATATTGTGCGAAAGCGATATCACCTCTAAGAACAAACTGAAAGTGAAACGCTATCTTGAAAATTTTGAGCTGGTAAAAGAACGGCTAAAAGTAGTAGAGGAGAACGATCGTATACGTAACTGGCAACCACCGGTGGACGGTGACGAGATCATGCAGCTATTCAATATCCCGCCATCGCGCGAAGTAGGTGTAATAAAAACAGCGCTTCGTGAAGCGATATTAGACGGACTCGTACCCAATGAACGCGAAGCTGCATATAAATATGTATTGGGTATTGCGGCAGGATTAGGACTGGAACCCGTAAAATAAATGACATGGCCCAACTAACAGTTTATAAAGGGGATATAACCACATTGGCCGCAGATGCCATTGTAAATGCCGCCAACACTTCGCTGCTGGGCGGCGGGGGCGTAGATGGTGCTATCCACCGGGCAGCAGGGCCCGAACTGCTCGATGCCTGCCGCAAACTGAATGGTTGTAAAACAGGTGAGGCAAAAATAACACCGGGCTTCCTGCTGCCTGCCGGGTATGTGATACATGCGGTAGGGCCTGTGTGGCGCGGAGGCAACAACGACGAAGCCTTGCTACTGGCCAATGCATACAGGAACTCGCTGCAAATAGCCGTATCTCATAGCATCAAAACGATAGCATTCCCCAATATCAGTACCGGTGTATATAACTACCCTAAAGAAAATGCTGCAACAGTAGCCATAAAAACGGTGAAGGATTTTTGTGAATCGCAACCGGGTATGATCAGTGAAGTTTTTTTTGCCTGTTTTGATGCAGAGAATTATAACATCTACGTTAACCTGCTGCAATAATCCTGATTGCTTCATTGTATATACACCAATTATCGCACTAAGCCATCCTTCCTGTTTTGCGTTAAAATTAATTTTCTATTAAATCCTCACTAAATCTTTTTAAAAGGTCACTAATACCTGTCTATTGCCTTAGTATTGACCATTATAAGCGCTTACCAGTGTAAGACTTACAGCCCGGAACGACAAATATCGCGGAGGTAAATGTCACGGGACCTTAATTTATTTCTGTTATCGCCGCAATGATCCCTAAATGAAGAACGTGAAAAGGAATGTACTGCAAACTGCGAACTATTTAAAGCTGGCCCTTATCACCTGTTTACTTTTCTGTAGTTGCCAGGGCAATAGCGGCAACCAGCAAAACAATACCGCAGATGCCAATACGCTGATAGGTGCCGGCAGCACTTTTGATTACCCGTTGTTCTCAAAGCAGTTCGCAGAGTATCACAAAACAACAGGTCTCAAAGTAAATTATCAATCGATCGGTTCAGGTGGGGGTATCCTGCAACTTATCAATAAAACTGTTGATTTCGGCGCATCGGACGCACCACTCAATGAAGAGCAAACCCATAAAGCCGGAGCCCCTGTATTGCATATACCGGTCACAGCCGGTGCGGTAGTGCTTAGTTATAACCTGCCCGGGGTTACCGACACACTTAAACTGAGCCCTGGAGTGCTGGCAGGCATCTTTCTCGGTGAAATAAAAAAATGGAACGACCCTAAGCTCACCACGATCAACCCGGATGTTACACTACCCGATCTAGATATCGTCATCGTCCACCGTTCTGATGGCAGCGGCACGACCAACATCTTTACAACGTATCTAGGTAAAGTAAGTGCTGAATGGGGAAAAAAAGTAGGTGAAGGCTCATCAATATACTGGCCCACAGGACTGGGCGGAAAGGGTAACGAAGGCGTGGCAGGGCTTGTGAAGCAAATACCCGGAGCAATAGGATACGTAGAACTGGCCTATGCGCTTCCCAACAATATGGCGATAGCTAAAGTGCAGAACAAAGCCGGCAACTACATTTTCCCGGATATCGCTTCAGTGACGGCAGCAGCGAATATGCAAATACCGCAGGATGCACGGATATCGCTCACCAATACAGATGCTGTTGATGGCTACCCCATTTCAGGCCTGTCATGGATCATTATTTACAGGGAGCAGGGTTACAACAAACGTTCTGCTGACAAGGTGGCAAAATTGATAAAACTTACCTGGTGGCAGATACATGAAGGACAGCAGTACAGTGCTGCATTATTCTATGCCCCGCTGTCGCAAAACGCCGTAGCAGTCGGGGAGCAAATCCTGAGGTCGGCAACTTACGATGGTAAAGTAATAATTAAATAACAAAAGTATACATGGGCGCAAATACAGACAATGGTACCATAACCTCAAAAACAGGGATGGCTCGCCTGCTGAACATTAAGACACCTGACATACTAAAAGCCAAACGGATCAAACGTTCCCACAGGCATATCAGGTCCGAGCATTTCTTCAGGCAGCTATTAATAATAATGGCTTTACTGATACTGGTAATTGTGGCTGGTATCGCGCTCACACTTTCAGTCGAATCTGTACCCTCTATGAAAGCGATGGGGATCAGTTTCCTGTGGGGAAAGATGTGGAACCCTGTAGCCGATATTTATGGTGCTTACCCTTTCCTCTTAGGCACCTTACTCACTTCTTTCCTGGCACTCATCATATCCATACCCTTCTCGTTCAGCATAGCCATTTTCCTGGGCGAATATTACTCAAAAGGATGGTTATCCACACTGCTTAAAAACACGGTAGAGCTTATTGCAGCCGTGCCCTCTGTTATTTATGGTTTCTGGGGCCTGTATGTGCTGGTGCCCATCGTTCGTGCTTTTGAATTAAAACTAGGTATAACACCTTATGGGATAGGCATATTTTCGGCCTCGCTGATACTATCCATTATGGTGATACCCTACGCGGCTTCTATGGGGCGGGAAATGATCCGTATGGTGCCCCCGCCATTGAAGGAAGGCGCTTACTCACTTGGGGCTACCCGCTATGAGGTGATACGGAGCATTATATTACCCTATACTAAATCAGGTATGTTTGCCGGCATACTGTTATCGCTTGGCCGTGCATTGGGTGAAACCATGGCTGTAACAATGATAATCGGCAATACGAGCCTGGTACCCAAAAATATCTTTTCTCCCGGCAACACTATGGCCAGTGTTATTGCCAATGAATTTACCGAAGCCGACAAAACCGTTTATTTATCTGCCCTGATAGAGCTGGGATTATTACTGTTCCTCGTAACAGTAGTGATCAATATGCTTGGTAAAAGGATCATTAAACGCTTCACAAACGAATAAATATGAGCGTACACATAAAATACAGGATCGGTAAAAGCACTGCATTTAAGAGCATAGTCATTTTTTTTGCGTCGGTTAGTATCCTGCCCTTAATAGCTATACTATTTTATATTATCAGGGAGGGTGTCACAAAGATAAACTGGCATTTCCTGACCCACGTGCCCAAACCGGTTGGTGAGCCCGGCGGGGGCATCAGTAATGCCTTGCTGGGCAGCATGATGATCGTTGCAATTGCGTCTGTCATTGCTGTGCCTGTTGGCATTCTCTGCGGCATATACCTGAGCGAGCATAAAACCGGCAGGCTGGCCTATTGGAGCCGTCTTGCAGTAGATATACTCCAGGGGATACCTTCTATTGTAATAGGCATCGTGGTTTATTTCTGGCTGGTAAAACCACTTGGAGGCTTTTCTGCATTCTCAGGCAGTATAGCACTCGCCATTATGATGTTGCCCATATTGGTAAGGTCGACAGAAGAGACCCTGAAGATGCTGCCGCAATCGCTGAAAGAAGCGGCCCTGGCATTAGGCATGCCCTATCACCGGGTAATGCTGAAAGTGATCTTACCCTGCGGTATAGGCGGTATACTGTCAGGTGTCATGCTTTCCATAGCGAGGATAGCCGGCGAAACTGCACCTTTATTGTTCACAGCATTCGGCAACCCCTTCCTGGAAACAAATATTTTCAAACCCATGCAAAGCCTGCCACTGCTCATATTCAACTATGCTACCAGCCCTTATGAAGACTGGCACGACCTGGCATGGGGCGCATCGCTGGTGCTATTGCTATGGGTATTGCTGTTGAATGTAATTACAAAACTCACGACCAGGAAATGGAACATACAGTTATAAGTACTAAAGACTTCAACGCCTATTTTGGCGACAACCATGTAGTCAAAAATGTAAATATAGAGATACCCCAAAATAATGTAGTAGCCGTAATGGGCCCATCCGGTTGCGGTAAAACCACATTTTTACGCTGCATTAACCGTATGCATGAATTGATACCCAATGCCAACTGCAGCGGCACCATGCTTTTGCGTAAAGAAAATGTATACGAGATGCATCCCATCTTTGTGCGCCTAAAGATCGGGATGGTATTTCAGCGGCCCAATCCATTTCCTAACCTGAGCATTTACGATAATGTAATAGCCGGCTATAAGCTTAACGGTATAAAATTATCTAAAGGAGAAAAAGACAAAATAGTAGAAACATCGCTCTCACATGCTGCGCTGTGGAACGAGGTAAAAGACTCCCTGCATAAAAAAGGGACTTTCCTGTCAGGGGGGCAACAGCAAAGGTTATGCATAGCCCGCGCCATAGCTATGGAACCTGAAGTACTGCTGCTGGATGAACCCACGTCAGCACTTGATCCTATATCCACATCAAGCATTGAAGAACTGTTACATGAACTTAAGAAAAGCTATACACTCGTTATCGTAACACACAACATGCAGCAGGCAGCCCGCGTAAGTGACAGAACAGCATTTTTCTATATGGGCGAACTGGTTGAATATGATGATACCAAACAAATGTTCACCAACCCATCAGATGTACGAACACAGAACTACATAACCGGGCGATTTAGCTAAAATTAAACATGTTATAGCCATGAAACAATTAGAAACAGAACTCGAATCATTAAAAAGTGAAGTGATCAATATGTGGTTACTGGTTCAATCCCAAATGAATAAAGCGCTTGAATCAATAATTCATTTCGATAAAGATCTTGCGCGGGAGGTCGTACAAAAAGAAAAAAGAGTTAATGCTTTTGAATTGAAAATTGATCGCGATTGTGAGAATATCTTTGCTTTATATGCCCCGGTAGCTGTAGATATGCGTTTTCTGCTGGCCATACTGAAGATAAACAATAACCTTGAGCGCATTGGTGATATCGCTGAAGGTATTGCCCGGTATGTTATCGACAGTTCGGTGAATTTTGACCCGGAACTAATGGAAAGTACGCATATGCTTGCAATGTATAATGACGCCCTTAACATCCTCATGGATGCCCGCACAGCATTTGAAAAAGAAGACACTATACTGGCACGCAGTATTTTCAAGCGTGATGAAGCACTAGATGCAGTGAATAAGAGTGCTAATGAGAGTATAGCTGCATACATCCGTAAAAACATGGATTGCATTGCTGAAGCGCTTTATGTACTGTCGATAATCAGGAAGCTGGAAAGGGTAGGCGACCAGGCAAAGAATATAGCCGAAGAGATCATCTTTTATATAGAAGCCAAGGTGCTGAAGCACCAGGGTAACGACGAATATGGGTCAATAGTAAAATAAGAAAGGGCTGTTTCAAAATTGAAACAGCCCTTTCTTTGGATTTGAGTTGCTATCTGTTGAAATATTAATAAACAGTGTTTTCAGCATCGAAGGTAGCCCAACCAGAGGTCCAGTCGTTAGAACCATCAAAAGCACCTATGTAAGATACTGTTGTGAAGCCCATACCAGACAGACCGCTGAAGTCAGCACCTGAGTTGGCAGGGGATGAAGCTTTCAGCAGGTAGTTAGGACGACCCGCACTTGAAGATATCGCTGAAGAGAACTTGTTAGGATCGGTAAGACCAACAAGCTGTGAGCTATCGAGTACAGTTGTGTTTGTTGCTGCAAACCATGTATCAGCATTTGCCCAGGTATTGTGCTTGTAAGGTGTTGGGCAACCTGCAATGATATTGTTCTTGAAGTTCAGCGTACCGGCATCAGCATTTGCTGAAGTAGGCTGGCCTTTAGTATCATCGATATAAAGACCTGCCAGCGGGAAGCCCATGATTATAGAGTTGTGAATGCTTTCTGAAGAGTTACGGCGTATTTGCGCACCGTGCTGAAAGTTCGCATTGATACCGCTTGTTGGGCTTGATGTTGAGTTAGCACCTGTGATCGGGCCTATGATCGTCATGTTAGAGAAAACAGCTTTAGTTTTAGGCTCAAGTGCAGAACCATTGGCATCATTATCTGATTCGAAACCGTTAGAACCTGACTGGTCAGCAATTGTTTTGTAACGCTGTGCTACACCAAACTGTACGTGACCGGAAAAACCGTTATCCGTATCAAAATCATCATCCCATGTATAAGTTGCCATCAGGTGATCGCAGTTCACTGTACCGCCAAACCATTCGTAAGCATCATCGCCTGAGCGATATACCTGAACATAGCTGATGGTTGTACCAGCACCTACACCGCCCATTGTAAGACCGTTGATCTCGTTATCGGGAGAGTAAGCGATACCGGCGAACTCGATACGTACATACTTCAAAGTACCTGAATTGTCGTTCACATCGCTACCACCATAATAGATGTATTTATTCTCATCACCGCCATTTGTTGGTACCAGGCCACCTTCTATCTTAGAGTTGTTGTTAGCTGCATTTATTGGTGCTTTACCCAGCAGGATCACACCACCCCAGTCACCTTCACGACGGGCACCAGCTGCAACAGCAGAAGTAAATATTACCGGCTGCGTAGCAGTACCTTGTGCATCTACTTTAGAACCACGGGTAATAACCAGTGTTCCTTTTGTAGCTTTATCACCCATTATTATGGTACCTGCAGGGATATGCAGTGTTGCACCCTCTGTTACATACACAAAACCTTTCAGCATATATTTTTTACTTGCATCCATGGTCATGTCTGAAGCGATGTCTCCAGATAACTCTATGTAGTCAGAGCTAGGAGTAGGTTCAGTAGTTGTATCATCTTTCTTTTTACAAGCCCCAAATAGTAAGGTTAATGAGAGACCAGCTAATAAAATTTTTTTCATGTTGGTTAATTTTCGGTGAAATTATTATTACTATGTAACCGCAACATTACCGCATCATTAAGCCTGTGTTAAATCACTTAGAAGCGATACGTATAGGTTAAAGAAAAAGTACTGCCGGGGCGATATTGCTTTAATACATAGTCTTTAGTAGGGTCTGTCACACCTTCCTGGTATGTTACCTTATCAAACTTCTTATTGCCGTTCTGGTCATAATAGAATACGATGGGCGAATTGAGCAGATCTTTTATATTGAACCTGAGCTCACTCCGCTTACTGATATTATAGGCCGCCTGGAAATCGAGCAGGTTACGCGAATTTTCATATGCATTCCCAAGCGAATTGGACGCCGCTGCAGTGCCACCACCCTGGCCTACCAGGAATATACGCTGGCCGATCCTGTTGTACAGCAAATTAAAGTTAAGCTTACCATCCAGCACACTATATGTAAGGCTTGTATTGATAACGTAGTTCGATTGTCCGCTCAGTGGCCTGTCTTGTGAGTTGGCCGATGTATCATTTACCAGCGATTTGATATATGCCAGGTTCACATAGAAGACTATATTTTTCAGGAAGCTATTACGGGCTATGAACTCAAGATTCTTTCTTGCTTCAGCTTCCACACCTACATTATAAGCACTGTAATAGTTCCTCGGGTTTATCTCAAACTGGCTTATGCCCAGCGAATACACTTCGTTCTCGATGGTGTTCCTGAAGAACTTATAGAATACCGAAGCGGATAGTATCTCGCCTGCGTTGGGGAAAATTTCATAACGCAGGTCAGCATTGTGTATCCTGGTCCTTTCCAGTTTCGGTTCACCGTTCACAAGAGCCGACATCTCGAAATCATAATAAGAGAACGGCGCCATCTCACGAAGTTCAGGACGCGCTACGCTCTTGTAGTATGATGCCCTTAAATTAGACTTTGAAGTAAGTGCATAAGTGAAGTTAACCGAAGGCAAAGGATCTACCCATGTTTTATTAATCGCCAGGGGTGCTCCTGATAAAGTAGAATTGAGCTTCACATTAAAATATTCAGCCCTAACGCCTAAAACGGTCCTGAATTTATCTGTTATCCTGCTGTCTATCATAGCATATCCTGCACCTGATACGGTTGTTGCATCATATTTATCGGAGCCCGAGGTAATATCATCAAGCTGGTAAAAACCCTGGTCAATGATATCATTGCTGTATAAGGTCTGTAAAGGCCTCAGTGCTACTTCATCAGCGCCATTCATTATCGTGTTCAGCTTAAGACCAATATAGCGTGCATCAAAACTGCGGTCCCTGTACTGACCCAGGACACCGGCCTTTAGTGAGGTTTTATTAAATAATTTGACCGGTAAAGTATAGTTTACCGCACCTGTATACAGGTTTTCCATCAGGTCGGAAAAGAAGCGGTTATTGGCTTTACCAACAGTGCTGTTATCTGCTACAAGTGGCTCGTCAGGGCTATTGATGTCCCTGAAGTAAGTGTTCTTTCTCTGGTCGGGCTGGTTATTCGTTATCTTATTGTATGACACGATCCAGTTGATCTTGCTTTGCCCTTTACCAAGCTGGTGATCGCCTTCCAGCGAGGTCTTGAACAATGATTTCTGCACCAGGTCGAAAGCATAATAATTTATGTACTTGGAACTACCATAGTTTTGACCGGTACGATACAGGAAGTTGTCGTCAAATACTTTATTATAGAGTGTTTTAAGCACCAGTTTGCTCTTGCCGAAAGAGTAGCCAAAATTCAGCAAACCACCTACATTAGTTGAATAAACGTAGCTATTGTCTTTATAATCATAATTATCGTAGCGCCTGATCATCGGGTTATCGGTGGTGCCATTTATAGTTTCTGAGTGGTTATAGGTGATAGCGCCTATTACGCCAAAGCTCCTGTTCCTTTTCAGTAGATACGACCTGCCCATAGATCCCTGCAGGCTGATACCAGGCAAAGCGCTACGCTCTTTTATCGTATAATCGTTATTTAAAGATTTTTCAGCATTCTTTTGTTCTGTTGCGCTCAGGCTGTTGTTGATGATCTTGGAAGTTGAGGGGAAATTACCCGGCAACTGGCGCAAACCATTGTCAAAACCCAGGAAGTCTGTACTACTGTGATTACCTGATTTGAAGGTCTTAAAGGTAGATACTGTGTTATAACTGGTACCTATCGATATCGTATTGAAATTTTCTTCAGGTATTTCCTTGGTCAGTATGTTGATGACCCCACCGGCAAAGTCGCCGGGTAGGTCGGGTGTACCTGATTTTGTGATCACAATATTGTCTATCAGGTTAGCCGGAATGATATCGAATGAGAATGCCTTACGGTTAGGCTCAGTACTCGGTAAGATAGCATTATCTATGAGGGCCGTATTATAACGGTCGCTCAGGCCACGGACAATAACGAATTTATTGTCCTGTATGGTGGTGCCGCTTACACGCTTTAAAACCTCACCGGTACTGCGATCGGGCGATTTTTTAATTACATCGGCAGATATACCATCCGATACAGAAGCACTGTTCTTCTGCAAGGCATAAAGCGCATTTACATTCTCTTTTTTCAACGAAGAGCGGATCACCACTTCCTGTAGCTGGGTATTGTCCGACTCACCCAATGATATATTCAATGAGGTGCTGCTGCCATTAGTTACTTTAACATCAGCTATTTCTTTGGTCTGGAAGCCCAGGTATTTAACCTCAAGCGTATATGTACCAGCGTCAATAGCAAGAGCAAAATTACCATCCACATCTGTCACGGTGCCATGCGGGGTACCTTTTACAATGATCGTAGCGCCGATAATCGTTTCGCCAGATTTTTCTTCGGTTACTTTACCTGTTATTTTGCCGCCTGCTATTGCGTACAAACTTGAAAACAGCATTACAGCCAGCAACGGTATGATGCGCATTATTATATATATTATTTTGTGCAAAAGTCATCAAACAATGTTACCACTACCTTACCGCAACGTTACCGGTAAATGAAGTAAATGTTAACTAACTATGAATTTTTACTTTATGGTTAACAAAATGTTGCTTTTATGTGATTTTTTGCTTAGGGTTCTTGCCGTTATTTTTACACTATGGATCAGCGCCAATTGTTTCGCCGGCATTTAGCACAAACTTCTGAAAGCCCAATAGGTTTAGACATTACCCATGCCGCAGGTAATTACTTATATGATGCAGATGGTAATAAATACCTTGACCTGATAGGTGGTATCAGTGTATGCAATATAGGGCACACTCACCCGGAAGTTATCCATGCCATAAAGCAGCAGGCCGAAAAATACCTGCACATCATGGTATATGGCGAGCTGATACAAAGCCCGCAGGTGCAGTACGCCACTCTATTATCAAAACACTTACCCCAAACGCTGAGCTCAGTATACTTTACCAACTCGGGAACAGAAGCTACCGAAGGGGCGATCAAGCTGGCCAGGCGGGCCACGGGAAGGCCGGGAATTATCAGCTGCAATAAAAGCTACCACGGCGCCAGCCTGGGCGCACTTAGTGTGATGGGTGATGAGTACTGGCGCAATGCATTCAGGCCTCTGCTGCCCGGTGTAAAAAGGTTTGACTATAACAGTACCGCACTTATCGAGGCTGTTGACACCACCACTGCCTGCGTGATCATTGAAACAGTGCAGGCGGAAGCAGGTGTATTAGAACCTGGGCCGGAATGGCTCACCGCATTAAGAGCCCGCTGCACCGAAACCGGTGCGCTCTTGGTTATGGATGAGATACAATGTGGATTTGGGCGTACCGGTAAATTATGGGGCTTTCAGCATTATGATGTAGTGCCGGATATTGTTTTATTAGGCAAAGCGCTTGGTGGTGGTATGCCATTAGGAGCTTTTATTTCGTCACAGGAATTGATGCAAAACCTAATGCATGATCCTGTATTGGGGCATATCACCACCTTTGGCGGTCACCCGGTATCCTGTGCTGCAGGCATGGCTGCCATGCAGGTATTGCTCAACGAAAAACTTGTGGAGGAGGTTAATGCAAAAGAGAAATTGTTCCATTCACTCCTCAGGCACCCTGCAATAAAAGCGGTCAGGAGCAAAGGATTGCTGATCGCAGTAGAGCTCGATGGCGCTTCACATGTTTTAAACACCTTAAGAGCTTGCCTCGAAAAAGGTCTTTTTTCGGACTGGTTCCTGTTTGCACCCGAATGTATTCGCGTAGCCCCGCCGCTAACCATTACCCATGCTGAAATAGAGATAGCCTGCGATCGTATCCTCAAATGTCTATAAAAGAAACCGTCCTGCACATGCAGGACGGTTCTTAACCTTTATTGTCGGAAAGTACTTATTTAATGACAGAAAGTTTCAGCGTCTTATTACCGTTGTTTGAATTGATAGAAACAAAGTATAAGCCAGCGTTAAATTTGCTCAGATCAATGTTGATCACCTGGTTGCCGCTTACATTGTTACCATTGAACAGTTCAGCTACAACCTTACCGGTCATGTCAAGCATGCTAACCTGTACATTGCTGGTTTCGTTTAAGTTGAAAGAAACGGTTGCAGATTGGTTAGCAGGGTTAGGGAATACTTCAGCTAAAGATATGTTGAACACCTTAGCAGATTTTACACCAGTGTTTACGTGGTCGTAGTTAGTATTCTGCGGATCCCAGTCAACCCATACTTTGGTCCAGTCGGCGGAAGAAAGCTGTGTGCCTGCAAATGCGCCGATGTAGTTTACCTGGTCAAAGAAAGCATCATTAGCTTTGTTATCAGCGAAGCCCGGAGGTACATCTGGTGCATTATAATTTGCATAGTTGTTGCTTGTATCCAGGTTGATCGGGTTAGCCGTATTGAACGGATGGCCATGTGAGTTATAACAAACAGGCGATATCGTCAAAGGTATAAGGCTTGGATTAGTAGTAGAAAACGGATTGGCCAGGTTAACGTTAGTGCTGAAGTTAGCATATATCTTGTTGCCATAAGCAGGGTTCAGCAGGAAATCCCATGGACCAGAAAATGGCTGGAAACGTGGAACCGGCGTACCACCTGTAGTATCAGCGTTGGCGTTGATAGCAGTCATACTGCGCGCACCGTCTTTTACATATAATATGTCCCTTGCAAAACCATCCTGTGTACCGGTACCGGCGATTATGTTGTGGCGGAACTGGAGCTCGTCGGTACCTATGTTACCTGATGTAGTAGTGTATTGAGGAGCAGCTTCATCCAGCAATACTCCGCAAGGCCATGCGCCAACGATACTGTTAACAAGTGACATAGCACTGCCGCGGCGGATGTGTACACCAGCCCTTATTGCAGTAGCGTACTGTGTAGTTGTAGGATTCAGCAGCGGGCCTACAGCAGTTATGTTCGAGAAAACGGGTTTGGTAAGACGTACAGTATCAGTGCCAGACTGGTAGCTGTCGCTTTCCCAACCTTTAGAACCACTCACGTCACCTACGTTAGGATCGCGAAGGATAACACCGAACTGTACTTTACCCTGCCAGCCGTTATCGTTATCAAAATCATCATCCCATGAGCGATATGCTACAAGGTATTTAGCGTTAACATTACCGCCAAACCATTCAACAGCATCATCACCGCTGTAAGATATCTGTACGTGGTCTATCTGCGTAGCATCACCTACACTGCAAAGTGTAAGACCGTTAACTTCATTGTTTGGAGAAAGTGCGATACCGGCAAATTCAATACGAACGAATGACAGCTTACCGCTGTTGTCATGCGGGTCGTTACCACCATAGTGAGAACGCGGACCGCCTTCAACCTGTGCATCACCACCATTCCAGTTGTTGGGTGCACGGCCGCATATCATCAAACCACCCCAGTCACCATAGTTCCTGTTGCCGGGAGCTTCGTTTGAAGTAAATACGATAGGCTGGTCTACAGTACCATTAGCCATGATCTTTGCGCCGCGCTCGATGATAAGCGTACCCTTAGAATCATGGTCACCTTTGATGATCACACCGGCGTCTATTGTCAATGTAGCTCCGTCGGTAACATACACCCATCCCTTAAGGAAATATTGTTTGTCATTGGTCCAGTGTGTATCGCTTGATATACTGTCCTGAACGGTTACTGTTGTGTAAGCAAAAGCCTGGGTGATGGCTATGAAACACAATGTGAATAAAAGGAGATGTTTTTTCATAATAGCGTTGTTTTGAACACGAAAGTAGAAGCACCATGTTACCGCTAGATTACGGGCAGGTTACTAAAATGTGATTTTAAAATTTCACCTTTACACCAGCCGTAAAATAGCTGCCGGGTTTATAGCTTCTCATATCCTCATCATTCACTTTGTCTATTTTTCCATCTCCGTTTATATCTTTCCGGAACAGCATGGTAGCATTCAGGATATTCTGTGCACCGAAGCTGATGATATAGTGTTTAAAGAACGTCTTTGAAATAGTGGCATCAAAAGACTTGAACGGCATTTCAAAAACCGTTTGTTCTGTTGGGGTTGTTCTGCCAATGGCATATATCCTTGCACCATACACATTATATAGTACAGAGCCCTGGAAACCGTTTTTATCATTCTGGTAATACAGACCCACATTCACAATGTATGGCGATTGCCCCTGCATGGCCGATTTAGGTATCAGCTGTGTAGGGCCTTCGAAACGGGCATCTAAAGCGGCCGTGTCTATGTTCAGCTCGCTCTTTGTCAATGCGAAATTTCCCACTACCGAAATGTCTTTAAAGGCATCTGTCTTCAGCCAATCGTCCACAAAGGATAAATTCTTACGAAGATCGATCTCGATACCTTCGCAATAAGCCGATGTACCATTAATAAATGATACATTATGGCTGCCGCTGCCATCTGTTCCTGCAAATACACGCTGTATCGGGTTTTTAAATGACTTATAGAAACCACCAACCTGTACAGTTTCACCATTGCCGGGATACCATTCCCAGCGCACATCTACATTCTTTATCTCTGCTACATCAAGCGTATAGCCGTATTGTGTAAACGGATTGGAAAAGAGCGTACCGAATATCAGCTCCCGGTCGTCAAAGTTATAATACGGTGCCGGGGCCATTTCCCTGAACTCGGGGCGGTTCAGTGTTTTACCATAAGCTGCACGTACCAGCATTTTATCGGTAAAGTTGTAACTCACATTGATCGATGGCAGCCAGAATTTGGTATCGATCGGAGTTTTGGTAGCATCAAGCGTATCTATAGATTTATAAGTGAATAGCTCCTGCTTGTTTATTTCATAGCGTACACCACCTACAATGGTCAGCTTATCCCACAAGGGTATGTTCAATGAGAGGAAGCTGGCGATCAATGTATTTTTTGCAGCGTACTTATCATAAAAGGCTGTAGCTTCACCTATCTGGAACCTATATTTTTCACCGACCGAGGTATCTCCGAATATCTGATCTACAGGCTGCTGCAACAGTGCATAATATAGCAAGGGGTTGGCTGCAGATGGCCTCAGTGTATAGCCCAGTTCGCGGGCGTAGTAAAAGCGGCTTTTATATTCTATATAATTACCGGCATTTACATCAAAGTGGAAATTGTCGCCAATATGTATCCTTTGAGTGAACTGGTGATTGAAGCTGTAGATATGTTCGTACAATTGTGAGTAAAAACGTCCGCCACCATTATATATGTCGGGCTGCGCGCCTACGCCTGCTATATATTCCGAATCGGCCTGGTCCTGGTCTTTTGTATACTTGATACGGCGCAGGTCGGGCATGTTTTTGAACAGGTCTGTATAACCCAGTGCCCACGTATATTTTCGCTCATCGTTATTGCTCTTATGCACACCCGACAATTGAGTAGTATAAGTGGCGCGGCTTTCATACCCTATAGCATAAGACCTTTCGTCGGGTGCGGTTGCCAATGCGCCTGCAGTATCCCGCACACTCATACGTTCGGTCACCAGCGATTTACCTATCTGGCTGTACAGGTTCCTGAACTCTATCTTTGAGTTGCCTATTGCAGCGCCAATATTATCCATGACACCCACACTTGCCGTATTGGTCGAAGACATATCTTCATAGTGTGTGTTCTTGGCTTCATTATCCCAGTCTTCACGTACTGTATTATACGTTTGGTTCGTATTACTATATGCTACACCCAATGTATTTCCCAATCTCACTTTATTCAGGTTCAGGGCATTCGATAAGGCCAGGCCAAAGCGATAATCCGGAGAGGCATTTTTTGTTTTGATCACCCAATCGTTCTTGAACGACTTTGTCACCTCATTCAGATCCGGTGTTTTCGATGAGATATAATCCGGCAAACCTGCAGGCAATTCACGGCTTCCGTCATCATAACCAAGCCAGTCTGTTTTGGTAGGTTGTGTATAATTAAAGGGCCTGCCCGTAGTATAAGACCTGCTTGATGCCTGGAAACCTACGGTTATAGAATTCCTGTCAACGAGTGATGTCGTATATACCTTCACCATACCACCTGCAAAGTCACCCGGCAGTTCGGGCGATGGTGTCTTAAAGATCAGTATCCTGTCAATAAGGCCACTGGGAATGATATCGAAAGAAAAAGATTTCTTATCGGTTTCACTGCTCGGTGCACCTGCATCATTCAGCCATACCGTATTATACCTGTCTGCAAGACCACGTACTACAATGAACCGGTCTTCCTGTATCGCTACACCGGGTACACGCTTCACTACATCCGCTGCATTGCGGTCCATGCTTTTTGATATCTGGGCTGAGCCTACACCGCTTACTACAGTATTACTGTTCCTGATCTCCTGCAATACTGCCGCCTCAGTATGCGTATTGCGGGTAGCTGATACAGTAACTGTATTGAGTGTTTTGTTTTCTTCAGGTGTCAGCAGGGCATCTGCCACAACATCCTGCCCTCCTTTTATAACGAGGGGAAGCACCCTTTTTTCGTAGGTAATAAAGGAGAATACCAGCTCGAACTTCCCGTTGGGTACATTCTTTATTTCATACTTGCCGTCAACATCGGTCTGGGCAACAAAGCTTGTATTTTTAATATTTACAATTACCCCGGGCAATGGAGAATTGTCCGTTGAGTCTTTTACTATGCCTGTAACATTACCAGCAAATGTCGTTAGAGAAATGAAGGTAAGAACTACGAAAAGTATACATTTATACATATTAGGAAATTAGCGGCTGTAAAATAACCGCCCTCGTTTTACCAAATCATTGCTACAATGTTATCTAAACATTACCGCCGTGTGAACATAAAAAGAGCAGCCATTATGGCTGCTCTTTTTATGTTCGATCAACTAAGGAATACTGTTATAATGTTATATGGTATGTCTGGTTATTAACGGTTAATGTAGCTTCAGAATCGCAATTACCACTACCGTAGTCTATTGTCCGTACATTACCGTTCTGAGGAGTTATCTCCACTGTGCCCTGCTCTATCCAAGGGCAGCCGATAGCAACACGTAAGGCTGAGGTGATGTTAACGGTAAATGCATGCCCGTTGATACGCCGTATCGTTGCATTACCAGTAATGTCGTATGAATCATCGGTCCTGGTTCCCGTGCTATAGCCGCTTACCCAGGTACGTACGCGGCTGCTGGTCCAGCTTCTGAAACCATTATTATTAGCCACCGTTCCAGACCATAAAGTATCAGTTACAGCTATATTGTAATAATAATCCCCGGCATTGTTCATACCCATATTGGTTACCGTCTTGCTCCCTGTAATCTGGTTGCCATTCACCACATAATTATCGTACGTGATGGTATGCTGGCTGCCGGCATCTTTATATTGACCTGTGTACTGCACCATTATTTTACCGCTGCGGTTACGGCCGTCTATACCTGTGCATGGACTGTTGCCAAAATCAATAGTGAGCACATGTGGGCTGGCAAGCGTATCATTGGTGACCACCGCACAGCCCGATAATTCATTGAGGCCGCCTTTTAGCTGGGCTGAACCATTAGCCGCAGCCGCATCGGCCATCGATATCACATCATTATTCTCACGCTCTATCAATGCCTGGTCGGCACCATAGCCTTTATCATCTTCCGACAATGAGGCCAGGCTATTAGTATCAGTAGCCGTGCGCCTGCAGGCTGTGAGCAGCAACATACCTGTTGCCACCAATATCAATCCTTTACCATAAAGTGATTTGCGTATCATAATTACAGATTTTAATATTAAGACCTCTGCATGTGGTTATAGTTTAAAATTAGTAAAACTTTTTTTTAACAATATAACGGTATAGCCTCCTTAAAAATAATGACTACTTTTGCCGAAATTTTCTTGTAAGACCGCATATGCAATTAGCTATCATTGGTACAGGATATGTAGGCCTGGTTACCGGTACTTGTTTTGCCGAAACTGGCAACGATGTAATGTGTATCGACATTAATGAAGATAAGATACGCCAGTTAAAGGACGGGAAATCACCTATTTATGAACCCGGCCTTGACATTCTTCTCGAACGGAACATAAAAGAGCGCCGGCTTCAGTTCACCACATCTTTACAAGACGGCATCCGCGATGCACAGGTAATATTCCTTGCCTTACCTACACCTCCGGGAAAGGATGGCGCAGCCGACCTCCAGTATGTACTGGATGTTGCGGCACAGTTGAGCACCCTTATCACCAGCTATAAAGTTATTGTCAATAAAAGCACTGTACCGGTTGGTACTGCAGAAAAAGTTGCGGCTGTAATGGCACAAAAGCTCGACCGTTCCCTTTTCGATGTGGTCTCAAACCCAGAGTTCCTCCGCGAGGGTGTAGCCGTAGAAGATTTTTTAAAGCCCGACCGCGTAGTGATCGGTACTTCGTCCGAAAAGGCCAAAAAACTTATGGATGAGCTGTACCAGCCTTTTGTAAGGCAGGGCAACCCGATATATTTTATGGACGAGCGTTCATCCGAAATGACGAAATATGCTGCAAATGCCTACCTGGCCATGCGCATATCTTTCATGAACGAGATGGCCAACCTTTGCGAGAAAGCAGGTGCAAATGTAGATTGGGTGCGTGTAGGTATTGGCAGCGATTCACGCATCGGTAAGCGTTTTCTCTTCCCTGGTGTTGGTTATGGCGGCAGCTGCTTCCCTAAAGACGTACAGGCCCTGGCACAAACGGCCCGCGAAATGGACTATGACTTCCGAATAGTTAATACAGTAATGGGGGTAAATGAGCACCAAAAAACACGGCTGGGTAAAAAAATAAAAGAACTATTCGGCTCAGACCTGTCAGGCAAGATCTTTGCCTTATGGGGGCTGGCCTTCAAACCCGAAACGGACGATATCCGCGAGGCCCCGGCACTATATCTTATAGAAGAACTCTTAGAGGCAGGCGCACAGGTGAAAGTATTTGATCCTGAAGCGATGGAGAATGTAAAACGTATTTACGGTGATAAGATACTTTTCGCCACCGATCAGTACGATGCAGTTTCAGGCGCAGATGCACTGACGATCGTAACTGAATGGAGCGAGTTCCGCAACCCTGATTTCAAACGTATCAACGAATTGCTCAAAAATCCGGTGATATTTGATGGCCGCAATGTATATACACTTGAAAAAATGGAAGACCTTGGCTTTTATTACGAAAGTATCGGCAGAAAAGTAGTGCACCAGCAATTAAAAGATAAGATAGCACTACCCGAAACTACCATTATAAGAGAAAGGGGCACTTTGGATTGATATTCCCGGTAAACTCACCCCTATCGCAAACAAGTATAATAACTGACCAGATCATAGCTAACAAATGGCCAAACGTATATTAATAGCCGGTGCTGCCGGTTTCCTCGGCTCTCATTTATGCGACCGTTTCCTGAAAGAAGGATATAGCGTTGTAGGTATGGATAACCTGCTGACCGGAAATATCAGGAATATAGAACACTTATTCCCGGTAAAGGAATTTGAATTTTACCACCACGATGTTACCAAGTTCGTACACGTGCCCGGGCAGCTCGACTACATTCTCCATTTTGCATCGCCGGCCAGCCCGATCGATTATCTCAAAATGCCCATACAAACACTGAAAGTGGGCGCATTGGGTACCCATAACCTGCTGGGGCTGGCCAAATCAAAAAATGCCCGTATTCTTGTCGCTTCAACATCAGAAGTATATGGCGATCCCCTGGTACACCCCCAATCCGAAGAATATTGGGGTAATGTAAACCCCATAGGCCCACGCGGTGTATACGATGAGGCCAAGCGTTTTATGGAAAGCATTACAATGGCTTATCATAATTTCCACAATGTGGAGACCCGCATCATACGTATATTTAATACCTATGGGCCCCGGATGCGCCTCGATGATGGCCGTGCATTGCCTACATTTATGAGCCAGGCCCTTCGTGGAGAAGATGTTACCGTGTATGGCGATGGCTCACAAACCCGCTCTTTCTGCTATGTTGATGACCTGGTAGATGGTATATACAAACTTCTCTTATCTGACTATCATCTTCCTGTTAATATAGGTAACCCATCCGAGATCAGCCTGCTCCAGTTTGCCGAAGAGGTCATTGCACTTACGGGTTCTAAAAGCAAGATCGTTTTTGAACCGCTGCCCCAAGACGACCCCAAACAAAGGCAGCCTGATATCACTAAAGCCAGGAACCTGCTGGGCTGGCAACCCACTGTAGATAGGGCCGATGGCCTGAAGCGCACCCTGGAGTATTTTAAAGCTTACATATAAATTTGTTAATAATAATATAAAGAGGTAAGATTTTAACAAAGGTTTTTCTTATCATTATTTTGTATTACTTTTGCGACAAATATTAGATTTAAAACCAAATACACATTGAAAATATTACAATTAAACGGGTTGAGTTAAGTTTATAACGGCGAAGGAAGATCAAAATACCACAAAATAGGTATTTAAAGATAAATGACATGAGTTTACTTTTGTTTTTTCGCACTATCTTCGCGTCATAATTTATGTTAACCCATTAAATTAAACGTTTTAGCTAACCAAAAAATCTATTGAATATTATGAAAAAATTGTTGACACTTTCTCTTTTATCCCTGGGTGTCAGTGCCACGGCACTAGCCCAATCACCCTACGTATTGCTGGGACACAGCTATACGCAGAACTTCAATGGCATTGGTGCTGGTTTACCAGACGGATGGATGGTTTATACTAATGCATATTTCGACACATTAGGTACACCCGCATCTTTCGTAACAGCGGCTACGGCCTGGGATCAGGGTGCTGGTACTTTCGGCAACTTTGCTGCCAAAGACACATTCTATGCAAATGCTACTGCTGCTGCCCAGAATGCTTCTCCTAACAGGGCACTGGGTGCCAAGATCGGCACTGCCAATGATACAGGTACATCATTTGTATTCCGTATCGACAATACAAGGGGCTTATCCAACATCAACTTCGCCTTCAAACTTCAGTCCCTCGACCTGAACGCTGCAAGGACAAAGAGGTGGTATGTAAGCTATGGTATGGGCTCTAACCCTACCAGCTTCAGCCCGATAGCCGGTGGTTATAACACAGGCAATAACACATTCAGCGAAACTAATATCAGCGTAATGCTGCCTGGTGCTGTAAACAACCAGGATAGCAACGTTTGGATCAGGGTATCTTCTTTCTTCCCTGCTACAGGTTCTTTGGTTTATCCTACAGTAGGTATCGACGATGTTAACATCACATGGACAGGCAAACCCCCGGTTACTGTTACATATGACAGCACTAACATCCCTTGCCACGGTGGTCTTACCGGTTCTATAACTAACATTATGGCTGCTGGCGGTGCTCCTGGTTATACTTACGCACTGGATAGCCTGGTGCCTAACCCACCATCATTCTCTGATACCACATCATATGTTGGCCTGCCTGCAGGCACACATACCATAATGGTTAAAGATACTGACGGTACCATCACGTACTTCCCTGTTTATCTTACTGAACCTGCAGCTTCACTGTATGTAGGCGGTTATGATTTCAAATGGGTTACCTGCGCAGGTGGCGATAATGGCTGGGCTGCAGCTTATGCTTTAAATGGCACATCACCTTACCAGTACAGCTGGGATGGCGGTCCTTATGGTTCATTTAAAACAACACAGGATACCAACCTCGCACTGAATGCAGGTGTACATGTGGTACATGTAATGGATACAAACGGTTGCGTAGCAGCTACTAATATTACCATCAGCGAACCAGACAGCATACGCACTTATGTTAACTGGTGGGATAACAGCTGCTTTGGCGACAGCACAGGTGAGATCGATATCGATTACACTACTGGGGGCTATGGCTCTACAATATATGACTATACATATGTACTGAGCGTGACACCTGCTGACACTGGTTATGCATTCTACGACCTGCCAAGCGGCATGTACACCATCACTACTTATGATGACAGTGGTTGCCACACCAGCCTGACACAGGAAATCACTTCACCTCCGCAGATCCAGTTCAGCAACAACGTTACTGATGATCTGGGCAATTGCACAGGTAGCGTAACCGTTACAGTTACAGGTGGTGTTCCTAACTATTACTACGACTGGAGCACTGGTCTTAGCGGTAACTTCGCTCAAACAATATCTGACCTTTGCGATGGCCAGACATATTACCTGATGCTGACTGATGACAACGGTTGTGTGGTATATGATACCATAACAATACACGGTCCGGTTTCAGTTGCTAATACCAATGCACCAACCACCGTTAAGTTGTATCCTAACCCGGTTAGCAGCATACTGTATGTTGACGCTGATAAAGCTGTGAATGTACAGATCCAGGACCTCACAGGCCGCGTGATCATCAATGCTGAAAACGCTAAACAAATATCAATGAGCAACCTCGCAAACGGTGTTTACATTGTGAACATCCTCGATGAGAACAACAAGCTCATAGGCACAAGGAAAATAGTAAAACAATAGTTTTAACCTCCTTATAAAAAGAAACACCCCGCAAATGCGGGGTGTTTCTTTTTATACTGTCTTCGTAATACCTGTAAAGGCTAAAGATATTAATAACAGGCTGCGGCTCTCTCTTCGTTACCTGGTTAGCTATTGCACTAGTTTATTCTCAAGTTCCAGGACTATCGTCTCGTTCACTTTAAGATTATACGCAGCAGTATAAAGTGCTATCAGTGCTTGCGTATAGCTATTTTCAGCCTCACGGGCCTCAAGCGTGGTGCCTGCCCCCACTTTAAATCGTGCTTCCTGCACATCCAGGTTCTCTTTCGCATACTTAATGTTATCGTACTGCAGGCGGTATGCTGCCACTGCTACTTCATAATTGCGCCATGCACTACGGTAATGATTATTCAGCACGGTCCTTTGTTTCTCATACAGCAGTTCATCACGCATACTTTGCAACGCCGCTACCTTTATCTGCCTGTTGATATTGCCTCCCTGGAATAAAGGTATACTGATGCCCGCCGTACCGGAAGGCCCGTAGCTACGGCCAAACAGCAAGAAGCCAGTTGCGCTCCTGCTGTAATTATAGTAGTACCCACCATTGATACTCAGCACCGGCAGACGGTAGCTTTTAGCGATGCGCTCATTCAGTTTTGACACATCGGCACTGCGCCTGTAAATGCTGAGTGACAGGTTAACATCCTCAAGCAATTGCCGGTCAGCAGGTTCCAGGGCCGTATTAAGTACCAGGCTATCATCTAAGATATAAGTAGTGTATTGTTCAGCACCGATCAGTACGTTCAACGAATCAAAGGATTGCGTGATATTCGCCTCCTGGGCCAGTGAGTCTGCCTGCCTTGCATTATAATCTACACGTGCCTGCAGGTAGTCTGTTTTTGGTGAGGCTCCGGTCTCAAATTTCGCTTTCGAAATGTCCATCCGCAACCTGGCCAGCGCAGCAGCCGTATCTACAGCAATAAGTTGCTTTTGCTGCCATAGTACCTGTGCATATACCTGTATCACACGCGAAACGGTGGCTTGCAGTTGCAACCTGAATTGTTCATTCCCGGCCAGCTCTTCAATATCCAGTTGTTTTTTCACCAGGAACATACGTCCGCCATCAAATAAGGTCCAGCCCAGTGTGGCCGATGCGCTGTAGTTATACGTTTTGGCGGCAGCATTGTCTTGTGTCTCACCGTTCACCAGCTTGTTGTGCGTGTTGTAATCGCTGCCACCCAGGGTGCCGTTCAGGTTTATATTGGGCAGCATACCGGCATTGCCTATAGTATTGTTAGCCTTTGCCTGCTTTGCAGAGGCATCTGCTATGCGCACATCGTAATTATACTGCAGGGCACGGTTTACCGCATCTTGCAGGCTGAGGCGTTCCTGCGCGGTAACCCTTATTACACAGCAGCCCAATGATAATATTATCGTGAGTCGTTTTAGCATTTACTCATCCAGTTTTTCTATTGCGGTAGGGGTTATATCCCTTCTGCGCGACAGGTAAGTATATATAACAGGCACTATAAATAATGAAAGTACTAAAGAGAACAGTACGCCCCCCACTATTACGATACCCAGTGGCATACGGCTTGTTGATGCGGCCCCTAAAGACAGGGCCAGGGGTAAGGCCCCGAATATCATGGCCAGGCTGGTCATCAATATAGGACGAAGACGCATCGAAGCCGCGTAAACCGCTGAATCCATCTTGGAGCTGCCCTTATCCCGCACATGATTAGCATATTCCACGATAAGGATGCCATTCTTGGTCACCAGGCCTATAAGCATGATCATACCTATCTGTGAGAATATATTCAGGGTTTGGCCGAACAGCCAAAGGGATAATATGGCGCCTGCTATGGCAAGAGGCACAGTGAACATGATAATGAACGGATCGATAAAGCTCTCAAACTGTGCAGCAAGTATCAGGTAAATGAGTATCAATGCGAGGATAAAGGCAAAAGAGGTGTTAGAAGAGCTTTCAGCATAGTCGAGCGAAGAGCCGGAGAGCGTATGCGAGAATGATTCATCAATTTTCTTCTCCTTTACCAGCTTATCGTATATACCCTGCATAGCTGCTATCCCATCACCGATCGTTTTACCGGGAGCAAGGTTAGCCGATATCGTTGCCGACTTATAACGGTTGAAATGATATATCTGTGAGGGGCTGGTCGTTTCGCTCAGGTTCACCAGGTTATCCAGCGATACCTGCTGGCCACCTGCCGTACGCACATAAATGCTTTTCAGGTCCACAGGGGCTTCCCTGTTGGCCCGGTACACTTGTCCTATAACCTGGTATTGCTTGCCATTCATGGTGAAATAGCCCATGCGGCTATTGCTCAGCGCCAGTTGCAGCGCCTGCGATACATCGCCCACTGAAATGCCCAGTTGCGATGCTTTTGCACGGTCTATGGTTACGGCAAGCTGTGGGGTATTGAACTTAAGGTCTGCATCCACCCCCTGGAACACAGGATTTTTATTTGCCTCATCGAGGAAGTCCGGTAATACCTTAGCCAGCTTTTCGAAGTTGATGTTCTGCAGCACATATACTATAGGGAACTGGCTGCCACCATGCTTTACCGATATGGTTTGCTCCTGTATCGCAAAGGCCTTGCCGAAATTCAATTTCTGGAAATTCCGGTTCGCTATCTGCGCTATATCGGCCTGGCTGCGTTCCCTTTTATCCGGGTCACTCAGTCGCACAAAGCCACGGCCAAGGTTTACAGCGCCCGTACCGGTAAAGCCCGGTGCAGTGATCGCCAGTATGGCTTCCCGTTCGGGGATACTATCTATAAGCAACTGTGTTATCTGGTCCATATAGCCTTCCATTGCATCATAAGAGGTACCCTCAGGAGCAATGGCAGAGAACGATATACGGCTGCGATCTTCGAGCGGGGCCAGCTCGCTTTGCAGTCCCCCACCTATTAAAAATATAATGACAAAGCAAACAGCAATGGCAGCCAGCGCCATCCACCTGCGGCCCATTACCCATGTAAGCGCCTTTTTATAATTACGCTCCAGGCCTTCAAAGAAAGGCTCTGTCCGGATGTAAAAACGTGAGCGTGTATGTGTATTTCGGGTGAGGAACACATTCAGCACAGGTGTGAGTGTGAGCGACACAAAAGCCGATATAAGCACCGCACCTGCCACCACGATACCAAACTCGCGGAACAGGCGGCCTGTAAACCCTTGCAGGAACACTATGGGAAGAAAGACCACAGCCAGTGTAATAGAAGTAGAGATGACTGCAAAATAGATCTCTTCACTACCCTCCTTCGCAGCACGGTGTTTATCCATCCCCTGTTCTATCTTCTTATATATATTTTCCGTCACCACGATACCGTCATCCACCACAAGGCCTGTAGCCAGTACTATGGCCAGCAGGGTAAGGATATTGATGGTAAAGCCCATCATGTACATAATAAAGAAGGCACCTATAAGACTCACAGGTATATCTATCAGCGGGCGGATAGCGATCAGCCAGTCGCGGAAAAAGAGATAAATGATCAGGATAACCAAAGAGAAGGCTACGATCAGGGTCTCTTCAACCTCTGTTATCGATTTTTTAATAAATATGGTATGATCTATCGCAATATTCAGCTTGATGTCCTTAGGTACATCTCTTTTTATCTGCTCAAAACGCTTATAAAACTCGTCGGCTATCGAAACATAATTGGCACCGGGCTGCGGAACCAGCGCCAGGGCTATCATTACCGTGCCACTTTCTTTTAATATTGTTTCCTCGTTCTCCGGCCCCAGTACAGCCTCACCTACATCTTTAAGGTGTATATCGGTGCTGTCTACATTTTTAATAATAAGGTTATTGAAATCGTCTTCCGTATTCAGCTTGCCAAATGTGCGGATGGTAAGTTCAGTCTGTGAGCCGCTCAGTTTACCGGCAGGCAGCTCAACGTTCTGCTTGTTAAGCGCGCTCTGTATATCCTGGAAGGTGATATTGTAGCCGGCCATCCTCACAGGATCCAGCCAGAGGCGCATGGAATAACGCCGCTGCCCCCATATCTGTATGCTGCTTACACCGGGTATGGTTTGCAGGCGTTCCTGCAGTACATTCTCCCCATAGTCCGATAACTGCATGGCATTTCGGGTATCACTCTGCACGGTCATCGATATGATGGCCGACGAGTTGGCATCAGCCTTCGATACCACCGGTGGTGCATCTATATCCTGCGGCAGGTTACGCACAGCCTGCGACACCTTATCACGCACATCATTGGCCGCAGCTTCAAGGTCGGTGTTCAGGTCAAATTCTACCGTGATATTACTGGTACCCAGTGAGCTTGAGGAAGATATGTTCTTGATCCCTGCAATACCGTTTATCGATTTTTCCAGGGGTTCTGTGATCTGCGATTCTATCACATCGGGGTTGGCCCCGGCATACGAGGTACGCACGCTGATGATAGGAGGGTCGATAGACGGGTAATCCCGGACACCCAGGAATTTAAACCCGATTACACCAAAAACAACAATGATAATGTTCAGCACGATGGCCATTACTGGACGTCGAAGCGATATGGAAGGCAGGCTCATTCAGTCTCTTTTCGAAAAGTGCTGTCAAATATACCGATATAAAGTACCCAAAAACCAGCGTTCATAGCCCTATGAAGATACTAAACTATAAGCGGCTGCAAATGAAACACATAGTAAGCCTGAGCGCCACAATCAATTTCTCTATGGCACTATTTTATTTTATTATTAACAAACTGCCTTATTTGGGCTTTCAATTCAGTAGGTTTAACTTTGACATCCTAACAATAAAAATTAAAACAATTATGCCACATTCACTCCCTCCTTTAAATTATGCTTTCGACGCGCTCGAACCACATATAGATGCACAAACCATGGAGATACACCATGACAAGCACCATGCTGCTTATGTGAATAACCTGAATAAGGCGCTTGATGGTACTGATGGCGAAGGCAAAACACTCGAAGAACTGATGGCTAACATCTCTGCCTATCCTATGGCAGTACGTAACAACGGTGGCGGTCATTACAATCATACTTTATTCTGGACTGTACTTAGCCCCAATGGCGGCGGTGCACCCTCAGGCGACCTGGCCACAGCTATCAACGATGCTTTCGGCTCATTCGACGCACTGAAAGAAAAAATGAATACAGCAGGTGCCACACGCTTCGGTAGCGGCTGGGCATGGCTTATCGTTAAAGACGGCAAACTCGAAGTATGCTCTACACCCAACCAGGACAATCCTCTTATGGATATAGCGGATATACAGGGCCACCCGATACTGGGTATCGATGTATGGGAACATGCATACTACCTCAAATACCAGAACAAACGCCCGGATTACCTTACCAATATCTGGAACGTGATCAACTGGGAAGAAGTTAGCCGTCGTTACAAGGCTGCACTCTAGTACAGTGCATCCCAATGATATTTAAAACCACTGCAATGCAGTGGTTTTTTTATTTCCCATACAATAACACTGATAATCAACCGTTTAAGTTGAAACTTTTTTATGAAAAAACTGCTTTGGGTCATTTTATCCTACTTATGTGTTACGGGCGTAGGCGCGCAGGAAACTTCAAAGTTTGCTGAGCTTGGCCTGATGGGCGAAACAAATATTGCAGGCAACGCGAGTGGTCAAACCTCGCTTGCCGGTATCCAGTTCAAGCACTTTGGGAAAAAGAATATCGGTTACCGGGTATTTGCAGGTTATGGCGAAGTACAGGAATATAATTTTAGCAATATCTACTTTTCTGCGGGCGACACTTCGGTCGAAAAACACAGCTCACTTCGGGTTAGCATGCCTATGGTAGGGGCAGGCATTGAAGGGCAGCATCTACTTTACAAACACGTGTATATGTTTGCCGCATTTGAATTAAGGGCAGGCTATGGAAATGGCACTATAGATACCGCTATCACACAACACTATCCCGACCTTGACCCCAATCATGGCAATTCTTATGTAGAATCCGGAACGGGTAACCGGGGGCCAAAGGCCAATATGCTTTTGGTAGGATTGGCCCCCTCGGTAGGTATCAAATTCAGGTTTAGAAAAATAGTATTGGGTACTGAATTTTCAAACCTTAGCTCATATCGCGCATCATCGGGTAATATCGGCAGCAATTTCGATCTCGACCTGGGGAGGATCAACCAGCGCTTCTTCCTGCACTACGTCTTTTAAAAATTCGCAAGATCGGCCAGCATAGCTTTGGCCTGTGCATTTTCAGGGTGCTTTTTCAGCAGGTGTTGCAGGCACTTTTTCGCCCTGTCGTTCTGCTGGTTATTGTGGTAGTACACTGCCAGGTTGATCAAGGTCTGCTCATGGTCGGGGTCCAGTTCATTCGCATGTTGCAGGTAGTTATAGGCCATGGTGTTATTACCTTCCTGCATATACAGGAAACCGAGATTGGTATTGGCGCTCGCATAATCGGGGTTCTCCCCTACTATGAAGGTAAATACCTGCTTGGCATCTTCCAGCCGGTGCATGGCCAGTAAACAGGTACCGTATTTGTTCTGGAAGTCGAGGGAGTATTTCCATATTTCCGTAGCACGGCGGTACCAGGGCAGCGCCTTGTCAAAAGCCTGCATCGTGAAATAAGCTTCACCGGCACGATATGCCGTCCAGGCATCATGTACATCAGCAGGCTGCAATTGCCCGGCATATTCGGCCACCTTCTGAAAATCATCAAGCAGGTAATATACCCGTATGTAATCCCTGTTCTGCTTTTGCTTTGCCTCCATGTCACTCTGTTTACCCAGGTAGGCCAGCGCAGAGTCAAGTAAACCTTTGTTCTGGTTATATCGCTCATAAAATTCCATATAGCCCCTCGCTATCGTAATGGCATCCACATCCTTATTATTAAAACATTTGATACCCAGGAAGGCCGTTATCTTTTTTTCCATGGTATCGGTAAGGGGGCGCTTCCGTATATAGTGGTCGGTCACGGCCACATGGGGTATATCTATACTGCCATTATGCGGCATATGGCAGCTAATACAATCATTATTTTTTGCAGCCCTTATTTCCGGCTTTTCGCTACACTGCTGCTGGCTGGCAGCCCCGTGGCAGTTCATACAGGCACTGATAAAATGAGTTCTCGGCGTCACCTTCACGCTGATGTGCGGATTATGGCAGGTAATGCAGCTCATCTTTTGCGATTCCACGTAGCAGCGGCTTTTTTTCATACGCTCCACATGCGACGCCATGATCATCTTATCGCGCGCACCCTCATACTCGGGCATGAACACATTCATTACTTCAGAAAGGTGCATACCCGGCCTGAAATCGAAAAAGGTCTTGCCGTCGTTCAGTACGGCAATGCCCTGAAGGTGGCAGCGCTGGCATACATTGTTCTGTAATTCGGTCGATAGCCTGCGGGGATTGACAATACTATAGTCGGGCCCCTTCGAGGTATCCACAATATCGCCAGCCTGCTTGGCAGCTACATGCAGGCTGCCCGGCCCGTGGCAGCGCTCACAGTCAATGCCGGTCTTTACACTGATGTATTTGTTCTGGCTGTTCGCCACGAAATCGGGATAACCATTATGACAACTCATGCATTCGATCTCTATCATGCGACCGAAACGGCTGCTGGCCCCTTTCTCAAAACCGGGGGCAAGGTCCCACTGGTGTTTCTGGGTATAAAAAGTTACAGGCGCCTGGTAGAAATAGCCATTCTTATCGAACATATGCGAATTGGTATGCTGCCCTGAACCAACAATGTAGTCGATGCGCTGTATGCGTTTATGCACCGTGTCTTTTCCTTCAGTGCGGAATTCCATCACGTACAGGCTATCATTCTGCCAGTAGGGTTTGTAATAGAAGTCAAGGTCTTTATCATATACCAATGCATGTGCCGGCGAAAAATCGGCTGCCGACTTTTGCCGTGTCGCATGGTCGAATGACTGGCCCATACCCGTTTGTATAAAAGTCTGGTACACACTCTCGTGGCAGGTGCGGCATTGCTGCATACCCACATAGTGGGCACTGCTGTCATATACATTCTTCCATGGCGAGCCTGCAATGTTTTCCGTACTGCTCTTAGGACTGTTGCAATAGAAGGCAGGCAGCGTAAGCGCTACCAGCAATAACAAGAGCAATATGTTGCGAAGGGAACGCGAAGACATTGGTCTAAAATTAAGGTAAATTCAAAAATCGATAGCTAAATACTGATAACAACCTGGCAACGGCCTATATTTTCCATTTCAGGGCTAAAAATAATACCTTAGCATGATGCAAAATATCCATAGGACAATATTAAGCTGCATTGCTTGTTTTGTATTTAGTGCAAATGCCCTCGCGCAGCAAAATAATGGGCCGCTTGCTGTTCCCTTTGGGCTGTACAGGGATTCGGTTAAGGCCATCCTGTTAAGGCAAAACTGCGTGCAAGGCTTTGAAAGCAATTCTTACGATAATCATTACTACGTTAATTATAAGAACTTCTATCATTCAGGCGACTCATGCAGCCTCTTCCTGACCTTTTACAAAAATAAATTTGCAGGCTACCTTATCGCCGACTACGACCAAAAGAAACAGGCAAAGAGCACCTTTAAACACCTCAAAAAAGACATGAAGCACCAGTATGGCAAACCTGCTGCGGGCAACAATACTTCGGAACGTAAAACACTCACCTGGACACTAACACCTGCAGATGATACCAGCCCCAAAGAGGTAAGTATAGAAATGGTAACTACCAGTGGTAACGACCCGGAGATACTGGAACAATATATATGCAAAGAGGAATACGAATGGCGACAGGCAAATCCGGGCCAAAAAATGGACTGATACTATTTTAAATAGATCGCAGACCGGATTGAAACAGGTAGGATCTATTCGGCTACATTTTTTCGCAAACTATCTTCGATACGATATTCTTCTAGGCGAAGATCGATAAGTTTCTTTTGCCACTCGGGAATGTCCAGGTGCAGCTCTTCTGCCAGGTTATTCCATTCTTCAATAGGTATAAATACACCTATAGGATTACCCAGGTTATCATAAGTATATTGAGGATTGATGCTCATCTTGTAAAGTTACAAATAACCTGTTAGTTAAATATTGCCAACGTATAATTGCTCTTCCCTTTCTGTACCAGCATGTAGCGCTCATTGAGCAGGTGTTCAGCCTTAAGTTTATGATCGATACCGGGCACTTTCTCCTTATTGATACTTACGCCGCCATTCTGTACCATCTTGCGCGCCTCCCCTTTCGAAGTGAACACGCCGCTTTCGGCAAGGAAAGTGAGCAGGTCCACTCCATCATTCAATGCGTCTTTGCTGCCCGTCACCTGCGGCACACCATCCATTACCTCAAGCAATTGTTTTTCATTCAGTGAGCGCAGTGCATCAACGGTCGATTGGCCAAATAGTATCTCAGAAGCTTTTTGTGCGAACTCCAGGTCTTCTTTGCTATGCACCAGGATGGTCATCTCTTCGGCCAGTGCCTTTTGCAGCTTGCGCAGGTGGGGTACTGTGCTGTGCTCTTCAACCAGCGTCTTTATTTCTTCCACGCTGCGAAAAGAGAAATTGTAGGACATCTTTGCAGCATCATCATCGGGCAGCTTCAGCCAGAATTGGTAGAATTGATACGGTGATGTACGTTCCGGGTCGAGCCATACATTACCGCTCTCCGACTTACCGAATTTGCTGCCATCACTTTTGGTGATCAGCTTACAGGTGAATGCAAATGCCTCGCCCCCGCCTTTACGGCGTATCAGCTCGGTACCGGTCACTATATTGCCCCATTGGTCAGCACCGCCCATTTGCAGCTTTACATTATTATTATTGTACAGGTAGTAGAAATCATAGCCCTGTATCAACTGATACGTAAACTCTGTAAAAGACAATCCCGTTTCGAGGCGTTTCTGTACAGAGTCTTTCGAAAGCATATAATTGATGGTGATGTGCTTGCCTACATCACGTATAAAATCAAGGAAGCTGAAATCTTTGAACCAGTCATAGTTGTTCACCATCACCGCGCCATTCGGCTTAGCAGGATCGAAATCAAGAAACTTTTCCAGTTGCTTGCGCTGGCAGGCACAGTTATGTGCTATAGTGTCCATATCCAGCAGGTTACGCTCAGCCGATTTACCCGACGGATCACCGATCATGCCCGTAGCGCCACCCACAAGAGCATAAGGTTTGTGGCCCGCACGCTGCAGGCGCATAAGCAGCGATATAGGTAACAAGTTGCCTACATGCAGGCTATCGGCTGTAGGGTCGAAGCCTACGTAGGCCGAGGTCATTTCTTTAAGCAGTTGCTCTTCGGTGCCCGGCATAATGTCCTGTACCAGGTTGCGGGCCTGTAAATCAGCTATCAGGTTCATTTGCAACAAAAATAGGATAATGGCTCAATTGCTCAATACTCAATTGCCCAATTAATGTGAATATAGCTAATGTACAGGCATGGGAAACATTATAAATTAACCCTTCTTATAGTGGTAATAAAGAGTTTAAAAGCCCTTCGGGGATAATGTATTAACTTTATAAGCCATTGACGAATAAGTGGAATGAGAAAAAACGGTACCCTGTTATTGTTGCTCCTGTTTACCCTCTGCGCCCGCGCGCAGACCCGTATCTATGTGAATGAATACCTGAACATCGGCGTTGGCGCAAGAGGCCTGGGTATGGCGGGTGCACAGGCTGCTACCGTGAAGGATGTTACGGCAGGTTACTGGAACCCTGCAGGCCTGATGCATGTGCATGACGATTTCGAGGTGGGCCTGATGCACGCCGAATACTTTTCCGGGAATGCCAAATACGATTACGGGGCAGCCGCCATGCCGCTAAAAGATACCCAGCATGTGGTAGGCATCTCCATTCTCCGCTTTGCTATCGACGATATTCCCAATACTATTGATTATGTGCAACCCGACGGATCTTTCGACGAAAGCAAGCTCAAATCGATGACCGCAGGCGATTATGCCTTTATTTTATCTTATGCGCAGAAGCTCAAACTCTTTAAGAATGAGGCCATACAGACCAATATAGGTGCGAATGTAAAGATCATCTACCGCCAGCTCGGTTCACTGGCCCGCGCCTGGGGCGCAGGCATCGACGCAGGCATACAGGCCTCGTACAAACAATGGCGCTTTGGCCTTATGGCCAAAGACATTACCACTACCTATACGGCATGGAGCTTTCACCTCTCCGAGCACGACAAGTTCGTGTTCGGCAACACGGGCAACGAGATACCCGTAAAATCTTACGAAGTAATGCTGCCGCGTTTCAATTTCGGCTTTTCACGCTACTTCATGCAGCCGGAAAAAAAGATACAAGTGATGGCAGAGCTGGATGTGGATATGACCACCGACGGCAAGCGCAATACCCTCATCAGCAGCAAGCCCCTGAGCTTCGACCCGCATATGGGGATAGAAGGTTCTTATAAGAATACAGTATTCCTGCGCCTGGGCATAGGCAATATTCAAAGGGCCCTGGATGACCGGGATACGACCAACCAAAAAAAATATACACTGTACCAGCCTGCTGCAGGCATAGGCCTTAAAATAAAAGGCCTGATGATCGACTATGCTTTTACCAGCCTGCAGACACAGGCCAGCCCCTTGTACACGCATATTATTTCTTTAAGACTGGATATCAATAAACAAAACAGGACAAAACAGGCAGCCGCTAAACAATAGTACCTGCAATGCACAAAATATATCGTTTCATATCGGTCCTTGCTACTTTACTGCTGCTCCATACAGCCGCTAAAGCGCAACTGTATGGCAATGAATGGATAGATTACAACAAGACCTATTACAAATTCCGGGTAGGCAAAGAGGGTATTTACCGCATAAAGAAAGCCGCCCTGGATGCCGCAGGCATACCGGGCAGCCTGAACGGCACACAATTCCTGGTGTACCGCGATGGGCAGGAAGTGCCCTTGTATACCTCCACACAGGGTCCATTAGGCGCTGCAGACTACATAGAGTTCTACGGGAAAAAAAATGATGGCAGCCTCGACAGGAATTTATATGTAGACCCGAACTGGCAGGCCGATCCCGGCTCAAGCCTGTTTACCGATACAGCCTGTTATTATCTTACTTATGACAATGGCAATAACCACCTGCGTTATATACAGAATACCAATGTTATACCACCCAGTCCACCCTCTCCTGAAGCCATTTGTAACGTCACCTCGGTAAATCATTTTAAAGACCATTTTTTTAGTGGCCGCACCTACTCTTCCGATGACCAATTCTATTCTTCCCAATTCGACCAGGCCGAAGGTTTTATACTCCAGGATGGCTTTGACCTGAACCTGGCCTCCGATGCCTATATCGCAGCGCCCGGTGTACTCAATACCGAACCGGCGACCCTGCGCACGCGCGTATTGGTAACTAACCGGAGTGTCACTGCCAATCCGCTCGATCTTCAAATTGCCATCGACGGACAGCCATTAGCCGACTCTGTTATCAGTTTATCTGCATCACCGGCGGCAGTAAAGGAGTTCGTGCTTCCAATACCCGCAGGTATTATTGGCATTGACAATCTCGTGCATTTTACACCCAGCCTGGCCAATGCGAGTGGCATTAACTACTATGGTTGCTCATTTGTAGAACTGGACTATGCCCACGACTTTAACATCAACTTTGCCGATCATTTTAGCTTCAGCCTCAGTGCCAATACCAACAACCAATATCTTGAATTCCAGAATTTCAGCGATGGCGGCAATCCGCCCCGTCTCTACGACCTTACGAACAGGCAATGGTACAGCGGTGACATCAGCACACCGGGCATCCTGAAGTTTTACCTCGACCCCTCATTGACCGATCGCGACTTAACACTCTATGCTGCAACGAGCACCATCATCAGCGATCTGTCACCGGTCAAGACGATACAATTCACCAATTATGTCAGCGCTGCAAACCAGGCCGCCTACCTCATCATTACGCACAAAGCCCTTATGGACTATAACGGGCATAACTATGTGCAGGATTATAAAGACTACCGTAGCTCAGCAACTGGTGGCGCTTATACCGTTGGCATTGCCGATGTCAGCGATCTCTATGATGAGTTCGCATACGGCACAGATATACATCCGCTGGCAATAAAGAACTTCCTACGCTACGCATACGATCATTGGGCAACAAAGCCCGCCTATGTGCTGCTGGCAGGCAAAGGGCTTTTATACAATAAGTACAAAGAATACCTGCAAAACCCCAATACCTACACCTTCCCTATAGTGCCTACTTATGGCAATCCCGGCTCTGATGTGGACTTTGTGAATTTTGGCACCAACCTGAAACAAAAAATAAGCATCGCAAGGATATCGGTACTTAACGGGCTGGAGATCGGCACTTACCTCGACAAAGTAAAAGCATACGAAGGGGCCATAAAGCCTGCCATACAGCCCTCGGCCGCTACCGAGCTCTGGAAAAAGAACGTGTTGCACATCGCGGGCGGCAGTGATGCCAACCTGCAAAGCATCCTGCTCACCACGCTGAATGCGGGCGCTGCGGTGGTACAGAATATCTATGCTGGCGACAGGGTCACCACCATAGCCAAGAACACGGCCAGCCCTATTGATGCCGCGGGCAGCGCTTTTGTGGATTCTATGATCAATAGTGGCGTAGGCCTCCTCACATTCCACGGGCATGCTTCCTCTGGCAACTTTGATTTTAATCTTAACAACCCCGAGCAATACCACAACAGTCCCCGCATGCCCATATTCACTGCCCTGGGCTGTGATGTATCGCAGATATACGAGCTCACTACGCAGCGCACCATAAGCGAACGCTACATCAATGCCCCCAATGGCGGAGCAATAGCCATGATCGCACAGGACAACCTGGGCTATACCAATTTTCACTACACTTATATCAGGCCCTATTATGCAGCAATAGCCAATACCGATTATAATGGCACCATTGGCTCACAGTACAAAGTGGCATACGATAGTATGCTCGCCATCTATAACATTGCCAACAGCAGTACCAACTTTAATTTTACCGAACTCGAAAGCATCATACTACAGGGCGATCCGGCCATAAGTGCCTACAATACGTCAAAACCCGACTACCATGTATCCGACAGCAGCATATCTTCCGTTCCTTATAATGTAAGCACTGCACTCGATTCATTTAAACTCAAAATAGTTTGCTACGACCTGTCAAAGGCCCTGCGCGATACCGTAAATATCAAGATAGAGCATACTAACCCGGCTGGCCTTACCAGCACCATAGCTACATTGCCCGTCGTCAACCTCTTTTTTACCGATACGGTATCGGTAAGCGTTCCTATCAACAAACTTACCGACCTGGGCCTGAACCGCTATAAAGTGACCATAGATCCCGACAATGCCTACGATGAGGTAAGCGAAACGAACAACGAGGGCAACTTCAGCATATTCATCTATGCCAACAACCTCGTACCCGTTTACCCGCCTGAGTTCGGCATAGTGGGCCAGCAGGGAGTTACCCTTAAGGCCACAACCCTCAACTCATTTCAAACACCCGGCAGCTACCGGATGGAAATAGACACCACCGAACTATTTAACAGCCCGCTTAAACAGCAAACGGTTATGACAGGTCCTCCCGGCGTCATAAAATGGACGCCCCTGCTCAGTCTTAGCGATTCCACCGTTTATTTCTGGAGGGCCGCTTACGACAGCCTCGTGAATGGCAATTATTCATGGACCAATAGTTCCTTCATCTTTATACCGCAAAAGAACGGCTGGAACCAGTCGCATTATTATCAATACTTAAAAGATAGTTTCATTACCCTTGGTATGGACAATGGCAGGGCATTCAATTACCCGCTCATTAACAATGCGGTGATAGCAAGGAATGCCGTGCTGAGCACAGACCCTAACTGGACCTTCACCGCCTCCGACTGTGATGTGATCGTAAATGATGTGGAAGTGCAAAAAGCAGGCTGCGATCCTTATGTGGGCACCTTACAGGTCATGGTCTTCGATTCGGCCGATGCACAGCTTTGGGTAAACCCGCCCGCAGGGCAAAGCGGTGCTTATCCCCGTTGCCTTTCCAGGAACATAGTTGCATTCGAGTTCCCCCTCAACACCCTGGCCTCCAGAAATAACATCCGTCATTTTCTCGACAGCATACCCAATAACGATTATGTGCTGTTGCGTAACTTCATCAGCTTAGGTAACAACCAATACCAGCCGGCATTCGTTGATGCCTGGAAAGCAGATACATCGGTCAATGGCTCCGGGCAATCACTCTATCACACCATCAAAAATATGGGCTTCGACATGATCGATTCTTTTTACAAAAAAAGAGTGTTCATCCTCGCACGCAAAAAAGGCAATAATGGATATCCCGTTTACCAGAAATTTTCTGCCGACACTTCTGATAAAATTGAACTCGATTTTAATATACAAACACTGCGTTACAGCGGCACACTCAGTACCAAAGTCATAGGGCCTGCCAAAACATGGACCCAACTGCTATGGAGAACACATGCTGCGGACAACGCCCCGCAAAATGACAGTTGCTACCTGCAGGTCAGCGGTATATCGCCCACAGGCACCCCAACCCTGCTGTTCACCACAAGGAACCGCGACACAAGCCTTACCGGTATCAATGCGGCCACTTACCCCAGCCTCAAACTGCAATGGTTCAATCAGGATACACTTACACATACGCCTCCGCAACTCGATTACTGGCGCATCTACTATGTGCCCGTGCCTGAGGCAGCGCTTAACCCCGCAGCGCACCTGGTACTTACCGATACGGTACAGGTAGGCCAGGTAAATGATTTTTCGGTAGCCATAGAAGAGCTTGCCGGGCAGCCAATGGACAGTATGCTTGTACGCTTCAGGCTTATCGATGCGAGTGGCAATTCGCACCTGCTGGCCGATAAAAAATATAAAAAGCTCAACGGCAATGACACCCTGCAGGCTTCCTTCTCCTTCGATCCCTCATCCTATCCCGGTACCGATGTCTTGTTCATCGAGGCCAACCCCGATAACAACCAGCCCGAGCAATACCATCCCAACAACTTAGGTTACATCACCTTCGTAGTGAACAGAGATAAGCTAAATCCTTTTATTGACGTCACTTTCGATGGAGTGCATATACTGGATAAAGACATTGTATCTGCCAAACCTTTTATCAAGATCTCGCTGCGCGACGAGAACAAGTACCTGGCCCTTGACGATACCAGCCTGGTAAGCCTGTCTATACGCTACCCCAGCGACCCCCTTACATCACGCCGCACACTCAACTTTGATAATACTATTTGCAAATTCATACCTGCATCGCTCAACAAAGGCAAGAACGAAGCAATGATAGAATACCGGCCCGAATTTACCGAAGACGGCATTTACGAACTATATGTAAATGGCAAGGACAAAACGGGAAATGTAAGCGGTACCGACGATTACCGCATATCATTCGAGGTGGTCAATAAGCCCAGCATTACCAATATACTCAACTACCCCAACCCTTTCTCCACGGCTACTGCTTTCCTGTTCACACTTACCGGCGCTCAAATACCTTCACAACTTAAGATACAGATCCTTACCGTGACCGGTAAAGTGGTGAAGGAGATCACTAAAGCCGAATTGGGCCCCCTGCATATAGGCAGGAACATAACCGAATATAAATGGGATGGCAAAGATCAATATGGCCAGATGCTGGGCAATGGTGTGTACCTGTACCGCGTGGTCACCTCTCTCAATGGTAATAATATGGACCATAGGGACAGTGGGGCCGATAAATTCTTCAAACATGGTTATGGTAAGATGTATATAATGCGATAATATCTACATATGTTATATTGATAAAAATATTCTTATACATGAAATGGCATGAAGGCAAATGGTATATGTTTTGTTTTTCAAAAATTGTTTCTATCTTTCGGTATTCATCTTTACTAAAATATTAGGCCTTGAAACGTATTTTACTCTCCCTGGCACTTATGCTACCTTTCTGTACCTGGGCGCAAATGCACCACGAGATCGGATTGACCGCAGGAGTTTCCAATTATTATGGGGATTTGCAGAATAAGATCTTTGCTGATTACGGTTATAAACCTATGGGAGGTATCTATTATAAGTACTTCATGAGCCCCCATGTGGGCATCAGGATGGGCTTTAACTTCACCCAGGTAACTGCCGGCGACAGCCTCTCCGATATACAGGTGAACAAGTATCGCAACCTGAGCTTTGCTACTGCTATAGCCGAATGTTATGCCGCACTCGAACTGAATTTACTTCCTATTGACATCAACCGCATGAAGGTAACCCCTTACATCTTCGGTGGTATTGGTGCTTTCTATTACGATCCTTATACGCTGGGGCTTAAAGGCGAAAAAGTGTTCCTTCGCCCGCTGGGTACCGAAGGACAAGGCGTACCTAACTACCCCGACCGTAAAACATACAGCCACGTAAGTGCATGTTTCCCCTTCGGCGGTGGTCTTAAATTCCTTATAGGCAATACACTCGTTGTTACTACCGAGATCGGTTTCCGTTATACCAACACCGATTACCTGGATGATGTAAGCAAGTCTTATGTCAACCTTGATACACTGGCTAAGTATAAAGGCAAGCAGTCTGCAGACCTTTCATATCGTGGCGGTAGCGTACCAGGTGCCGATCCTGATTATTATCCCGACTATAAGTTCCAGCGCGGCGATAGCAAATCCAACGACTGGTACTGGTTTGGTAACGTGGGCATCGCAGTTTATTTCAGGGCATTTGGCAACAGGCGCCTTGGTTACATACACTGCCCCCGCTTCTTCAAACCATGGCACTAAGCAAAAAACTTTATTGGTGATATAAATAAAGGCTGCCTTTGGCAGCCTTTATTATTTTGACAGCTACTATAGGGTAGCTACACTGTTTTCAGCATGTTGATACATTCAGGCAAGGCCAGCATTTCCTGCTTGCCTGTAGTGAAGTTCTTTACGCTTATCATATTCTTTTCCCGCTCTTCATCCCCCGGCAGCAATACATAAGCGACACCCCTTTTATTGGCATACTTCATTTGCTTATCAAATTTTGCTGCATCAGGATACAGTTCTGCCGCTACGCCTTCGCTACGCAGGGCTTTGAGCAGGTGCAGGGCATATTGTTCATTAGCCCCGCCAAAGTTCACCAGCATCACAGAGGCACCTGTAGCCAGGTGTTCGGGAAATATTTGCAGCTCTTCCATCACATCATATATCCGGTCTATCCCAAAGGATACGCCTACACCCGACAAATTCTTAAGGCCGAACAGGCCTGTAAGATCATCATAACGGCCACCGCCGCCTATACTGCCCATTTGCACGGCTCCGGTGGTCACTTCCACGATCACGCCGGTATAATAATTAAGGCCCCGTGCCAGGCTTATGTCCACTTCTACTTTGGCCTCCCATTGCTCCTCAGCAAGTTCGCTGCGATAGGCAAGTGTTTGCCGCAGTTCAGCAATGCCCTGCAGACCCGTAGCACTGCTGTCCATTATAGCTTCCAGTGCCATCAGCTTCTCTTCGTTATTCCCATTTACATCGGTCACTTTCTGTATCTGTGTTATGCCGGCATCATTGATACCGCGCTGCTGCAACTCTTTGGCCACGCCATCCCAGCCTATCTTATCCAGCTTATCCAGCGCTATGGTTATATCCATCATCAGCTCCGGCGTGCCGCATAGCTCAGCAATGCCGGCCAGCAGTTTACGGCTGTTTATCTTCACACTTACGTTGGGTATACCCAGTTGATGAAATGCACTTTGATAAATGCACAGCAGCTCTGCCTCGTTGATCAGGGAAGTGCTGCCCACCACGTCGGCATCGCATTGCCAGAACTCACGGTAGCGGCCTTTCTGCGGCCTGTCGGCACGCCATACTGGCTGCATCTGGTAACGGCGGAATGGGAAAGCTAACTCATTTTGATGCATCACCACATAGCGGGCAAAAGGTATGGTAAGATCGTAGCGTAATGCCCGTTCTGTCACTACAGGAGATGAGTATGCTTTGCTCAGTACCTTGCCCCACTCCTCATTCAGTCTTCCTTTGTCCTCTTCTTTCTTTTCATGGAGCCCGTTATTCAGTATCTTAAAAATAAGCCGGTCTCCTTCTTCCCCGTATTTACCCGTCAGGGTCAGCAGGTTTTCCATGGCCGGTGTTTCCAGCGGCTGGTAACTATAGGTCTCGAAAATATTCCTGAGGGTATTGAATATATACTGCCGCTTACGCACTTCCTCAGGCGAAAAATCTCTTGTTCCTTGTGGTATCGATGGTTTTGACATAAATGCTTTACTTATACTTTTCTATTATGGCATCACAGGTGCGGCTCAGCATATCATACACGGCATGGTAGCCCATCTCGGGGCCATACCAGGGGTCAGGTACCGATGCATTACTCCCCGGCTCCAGTTCGTTCAGGAACAGTTCCACCTTAGTCATATCGGCCTGTGGTCCCGCTATCCTTCTTATCTCCTGGTACACATCATCCGCCATCGCATATACCTTATCATAAGCATCAATGTCCGCTGCACTGAACTTCTTTGCCCGTTGCATGGATATATCCACCCCGTTGCGCGCGCATACCTTTTGCGAATACTTATGGGGCGGCTCACCTACATGGTATGATTGCACGCCTGCCGACGCCACGCTCCAGTTCAAATTCTTTGTCCTGATCTTGTACCTCATTATCCCTTCCGCCATTGGCGAGCGGCAGATATTACCGAGGCAAACCATTAATATCCTCATAATATGCCCGCAAAACTATTAAAAACAGCACAACCCGGTTTAAAATTTATCATAAAGCTTTTGCAATAAGTAGCTTTATAGGGCCCTAATCATTATTTTTAATACCCTTTTTATGTCGCAAAAGCACCTAAGTATACTCAGCATAGCACCTTACCGCATCCTGCCGGCCACATCCGGCGGGCATTTGGGCATCGTGATGATGCATCATTACCTCGGCAAGCTATGCCAGGATCATCTGGTCAGCACTATCGACAACGGCCCTGCCGATAACTATGCTTTTGAACTGCACAAAGTGTTCCCCGATAAGGCTAAAAGATACGTGCCGCTCTGCCGTTACAGTGCCATGGTGAGTATCGCCAAAAAATATGATGCAAGCCATATATACCTCGACCACCCTTATATGGCACCCACGGCCATCGCCCTGTCCAGAAAGCTGAAGATACCCTGGTATATGCGCAGTCATAATATCGAGTCGGAACGCTTCCGGTCTTTTGGTAAAAAATGGTGGCCTGTCATGCGCTCCTACGAGCGCTTTGCTATGCGCAATGCCAATGGTATCTTTTTCATCACGCCCGAAGAAAGAGAATGGGGCATGAAGAATTTTGAAATTGAAGCTGCCAAAAGCCACGTTATCCCTTATGGCACTATACTCGATGCCCTGCCACAGGGCCATGAAGCAGCCAAACTGCAGCTGGCCAAAGAAACCGGCCTTGACCCTGCTAAGCCATGGCTCTATTTCCTCGGTGTGCTCGACTATTACCCCAACGAGCAGGCCGTCACCTTTATACTCGATGAAGTAATGCCGCGCCTCAACGAAGCGCATACACAATACGAGATATTGATTGGCGGCAAAGGGCTGTCCGAAAAGCTGCAGGCGCAAATAAGGGAAACGGTGAACATCAGTTACCTGGGCTTCGTGCCGGTGCTCGATACTTTTCTTAAAGCCTGTGATGTAATGCTGAACCCGGTGATATTGGGCGGGGGTATCAAGACCAAGGCCATCGAAGCACTTGGCTATAATAAGATAGTGGTGAGCACACAAAGCGGTGCCGAAGGCATACTCCCCGCAGCCTGCGGCGATAACCTGTATATTGCTGAAGACAACGATTGGTATGCCTTCGTGGCGGGTATCAATAAAGCTGTAGAAACAATCCCTTCAATTCCGCAGGCGTTTTACGATAATTATTATTGGGGCAGTATAGCCCAAAAAATACTGGATATTTTTAAAGCCGGCTGAACGTTACTTAGCTACCCGTCTGCGGCCCGTTGAAAACGTATTGCACCAGGTTAGCGCCCATCTCAAGCGCTGCCTCATGCTTCTCAGGAGGATCATTATGCACATCATGATCTTCCCAGCCATCACCCAGGTCGGTATCAAAAGTGTAGAAGCACACCAGTCGGCCTTTATAGATAAGCCCATAACCTTTGGGTGTGCCACCATCATGCTCATGTATCTTGGGCAGGCCGTTGGGGAAGTTGAATTTCTGGTGGTATATAGGATAGGAGAACGGCAGTTCTACCAATGTTAATTCCGGGAACACTTTTTTCAAAGCCGGGCGCACATATTCATCCATCCCGAAGTTATCGTCTATATGCAGGAAGCCGCCACTCTCTAAATATTTGCGCAGGTTCTGCGCTTCCTCGTCACTCAGCGCCCATCGCCCGTGGCCCGTCATGTGTACAAATGGGTAATTAAAAATATCACTGCTGCCAACTTCTACATGCGCCTCCTGCAGATCAAAGTTGGTATGCAGTTGCTGGTTGCAAAATGCGGCAAGGTTCTTTAGCGAGGTAGGATTGGCATACCAGTCGCCCCCGCCATTATACACCAGCAATGCCAGCTTCATATTTTGCGCCTTTACCGCCGTAGATAATACCAAACCAACAATTAAAACAAGCCAATATCTATACCTAAACATGATTGATCAAATTAAAATAAGCGCAGGCAGCCATTGCTGCGGTTTCTGTCCTTAGCCGTTGCATGCCCATGCTTACAGCAGCATACTGCGCACTTATACACAAATTTACTTCCTCTTCGGTAAAATCGCCTTCCGGGCCTATTAAAATAACGGTATCCTTTGCTGGTTTTAACATTTCGCCAAGTGGCTTACGTTCCCTGCCTGCTATACAATGTGCCACCAGTTTTTGAGCAATGCCCTTGTGCATCATTATAGCCTCCGCCGGGGCCATGGCCTCGTGCAGAACTGGTAAATAATATTGCTGCGACTGTATCAATGCAGCCACCAGTATGTTATGCCAGCGCTCATAACGTATCCTTTCACGCTCACTTCGGGCGGCCAGCAGGGGTGTTATGCTGCACACGCCCAGTTCGGTAGCTTTTTCCAGCAGCCATTCATTGCGGCTGGTGTTTTTAGTGAAGGCTACACAAAGATGCAGGGCTGTAGCGGGGGCTTCATAAGTATCCACCACCTCAAGGCGTACCATGCATTTCTTCTTCCCGGCGCTTACTATACTTGCCGTGGCCAGGTGACCTTTACCGTCAGTCAACTGCAATTGGGCTCCTGCTGTCATCCGCAATACCTGTACCACATGCCTTGCCGTATCTTCATCCAGCATTAGCTCACTGCCTGCAAGCAGGGGAGCATCATGAAAAAACTGTGCTAAAGCCATGAAGGGCAATATACTAAACCATCAGGGATTACCGAAAATTGAAGGATGCCAGGAGGATAGACTATGTATGAAAAATATCCACCCCCCGGCACCCAGTATCTTAATTGCTGAATTATCGCTTTAGCGTAGCACCATTTTTTTATCTTCTATCATCCTGCGCAGGTTGATGAGGCCATAGCGCATACGCCCAAGGGCCGTATTGATGCTTACCGATGTGATATCGGCTATCTCTTTAAAGCTCATATCGCCATACATACGCAGCACTATCACCTCGCGCTGTTCTTCGGGCAACTGCTCTATGAGGTTGCGCACACTTTCGTGCACCTGCCTTCGCTCCAGCCTTGTGGCGGTAGTGTCGTCCTGCATACCCAGCAGTTCCGATATATCGCTGCCATCGGGCAGGGTAACGCGGGTTTGCTGCCTGCAACGGCGAAAGTGGTCCATACACAGGTTGTGCGCCACACGTATGGCCCATGGCAGGAACTTGCCCTGCTCGGAATAACGCCCCCCGCGCATGGTTTTGATCATTTTCAGAAAAGCGTCCTGGAAAATATCTTCCGCTATATATTTGTCTTTTACAAGCATATAGATAGCGGTATAGATCTTGTCTTTGTAACGGTACACAAGAGTTTCTAATGCACATTCGTTCCCTTGCAGGAAATCATGTACCAGTTCGGCGTCAGACAGATGGTGGATTGTTTGCATAAACTTCTACTTAAGTTAGGTACGGCTCATTGCCATTCACTAAGTATTGATAATGTAGAAGTATGCTGCTATAGACTGAATTTTAGAGAAAAATTATGTTAAACCCTCGCGGGCTGTTACTAATTAGACGAGCTTTTGTCTCCATTAGTTTGGCCAAAGTAGCCTTTTTTATGAAAAAAGTCTATTTTTTCTCCAAAATACATGCTATTGAATAAAATATTTGCCCCTTATAGCGTAAAATTCGCCATAAATAAGAACAAGACTATTATATACACAATAGTTCCGGCTTACGGAAAGGTTATTCCTGGAGCAATTTTTTCTTTTCTCTGTATTCTTGCTCATCTATCTCTCCCTTAGCAAGCCTTTTTTTCAGTATCTCGAGGGGGCTATCCTTTTTACACGCTGGCCGGGTACCTTCCATGGTGTTACAAAGATCCAGAAGAGCAGTATTAACCATAATATCCACCATACCCAATTCATTCCCCATAAATATCCATGATGCATATGCCACATAACACACAATTTTAAAATGTTTAAAAATAATATTGGCTATACTGCAAACATGATCTTAAAAATGGTGTAAAAAAATGAGGATGGTTAGCCTTTAAAATGACACAGATCAGGAATACCTGCTTCTGTTATGGCTATTTATTTAAGAAAATATGGGAAATATGCTACACCGTGTATTGAACATTGAACCAATGGTAGCCAGAATTGTTATAAAAAAGTACGCAGGACATAGAACTACCGCTCTAAAGGTACGACCAAGCACCCAATACCTGGTAGCCTACGCCTGCGCATTATCACAAGCCTACGCTAATTCTCCCGGTATTGTTTTAAGATGGTCGTTTCTCAGAACAGGGAACTAAGCAAGCTAAATACACACGGCATTTACATGCCGTTAAATATTATGCCAATATTTTTATCACTCTATTTATCAGCCGTTAAAATAATAAAAGAGGGCTAAAAAAGCACTATCTGCCCCCTTAAAAAAAGCCGGCTGCAAAGGTACTTATATCCTGCATGAAAACTTTGGGGTAGCACTATATAATTTGTTAACTTTGATATGCGACCAGGCACCGTATGAAAAATAATTAATGGCCGCAGGTCTTAATTTTTTTCATACAAGAAGGAATCCAACTAAAACGGGATTCCTTCACCTTTATGCTCTAAAGGCTGCTTATTGCCCTCACAAACTTTAGCCGGTCAGCATGATAAAACAACCTTTTTCTTTACAGCAGGCAACAGCCCTGTGCGCCCGTTTTCGCGCCCTGGCCGGTAAGCGCTTTTTTGACGGAAACGACAAGGGTAATATCATAGAATGTGTGTCCATAGCTCCGTTCGATGAAATAAACAAATGGATGTTCGTGCAGTTCTATGCCGAATGCCGCTGCCCCAATAAAGCCCTCGCTTATTACCAGTATCCTTTTTATGATATACTGGTACTGGCCGCTAAGAACCCTAACAGTAAGCAGGTACATTTTAAAGATATCCGGCAATACCTGCACCCAGCCCCTAAAACAGGATCCGCTCTTCTGCAACTATAATATTACGCTTATATAAAAAAAGGCTAAGGACAGTAAAAACTGTCCTTAGCCTGCAAAATATATTTCTGCTATTTACTTATTTCTTTACGAAATGCTGCACACTGTTCAGGTCTTGTCCTTTGATACGTGCAGTATAATAACCGGGAGCCAGTTCGCTTACAGAGAAGCTGTTATTATTCCCGCTTACTGATTTTACCAGCTTGCCCGATACATCATAGATATCTATGCCTGATACAGGTACTGTTGAAGTGTAATTCACTACATCCACTACAGGGTTAGGATATAAAGTGATAGCAGCATTGTGCGAAGCCACCTGGTTAACTTTAAGTGTTGAGTTAACATCACCCACAGTGAATGGGCTCAGCGACATTATATGATCGCGGTTGATCGTGTACATACCGTTCACAGCAGTAGTGGCCGATGCGGCGGCTGTATTGTCCCAGTTACCATTGGTGTAGTGCGATATGTAAGCATTGGTACGGTCAAAGCCGTTCAGCTCCATATTGGCGCTCCACATCATTTCCAGATCCAGGTCAAGACCTGTGCTGGCAGTACTGCTAATGAACCATGTTGCATCTACAACAGAGTGCATATCAGACAGGTTCATACCGGTGTTACCATTAGCATATACCGAGTCGTCAACCATAACACTTACATCGCCACTGGCTGAGCCGGTATTGGCAGTTACCACAGCTGGTGCGTAGTGCAGCATCGTACCTACCTGGTATGTGTTAGAGCCACCGGCCATTAAGTTCATAGTAAGTGTACCGCCATTGCTGGTGATCACAAAGCTGTTCATTGAACCGCCGCTCACATTACCGCTGGCTGCGATGCTCAGGTCGTTAGTACCCACGTTCACCATACCGGAAGTAAGGTCCAGCGTACCGCTTACCTGCAGGTCAGAGCCCAGGTTTACCATAGCTGTATTGCTGCCCATATTTATAGTGAGGTCGCCAACAGTATTGCCTGTGCCGCTGAAGCGGATAGCACCTGTAAAGCTGCCATTGGAGGTAATGGATATATCAGAACCAGCAGTAGATACTATAGAACCGGTGCCAGAAGCCGCCACATCACCGTTCACGGCAAATGACAGGTTGTTATTATCCAAAGTAAGTGTACCCATGTTCAGGGTCAGTGTACCATTCACCTGCAGGTCAGAGCCCAGGTTCACATTACCGCTGGTGCTGCCGAAATTGATCATCAGGTTATTAACAGTATTATTACCTGCGCTGAATGTAAGTGCGCCGCTAAGGCTGTTCATGCTATTGATGCTGATGTTAGAGCTGGCGCTGGCGCTGATGCTGCCGGTACCCATAGCTGATATGTTGGCATCGGTACCCAGTGTAAGGTCATTACCGTTCAGGATAAGGTTACCTGAATTGAGGGTCAGCATACCATTCATGTCAAGATCTGAAGTGAGGGTAACTGCACCCGACGAAAGATCGACCATTACATCCTGCAGACCTGAACCTGTCAGTTCGATGCCTGAGTTAACTGAAGAACCTTCGTAAGTAACATTGTAATTGGCAGAGAGGTCAAGAGAACCGGAACCGCCTACATTCAGTGAACCACCATTCACTACGAGTGTAGCATTATTGGATAATGCCAGTGAGCCTGAAGTGATGTTCAATAAGCCACCTGTGAGGTACAGGTTGCCATCTACAGTAATATCTGCAGCAGCGCTTATATTAGCTGTTGTAGATGTCAACTGCTGTGCCACGATAGTACCTGTGTAAGTAAAGCCTGTAACAAGGCCCAGCGACATGCTGTCCACATCAATAGTACCGGTGCCGGTAAGCGTACCGCTGGTCATGATCAGCGCGCTGGCATTGGCTCCTGATGTAAGTGTACCATCAACAGTAAGCGATGCTGTACCATTGAAAGTTTCATTGCCGGTAAGTGTTACCGTATATGCTGAACCAATGATCACTATATCGCCCGTGGTAAGTGTACCCGAGGGCGCTATGCCTCCGCTCCATGTAGTTGTACTGTTAAAATTGCCCGACGCCACAGCGGTATATGTAAGGGCTTTTGCTGAAGTGCTGAATAGAGCCACGCAAGCGCTTGCAAGGGCCATATTCTTAATAAGTGTGAAAATCTTTCTCATAGTTTTAACTTTTAGCCCGATAAGTAAAAAAAGCTGTACCAGAACAAGTTTTATGGGGTTCATTTTATCATTACTTTTACATTTGCCAGTTTTTTTTCACCCCTACATAGCTGAATATCAACATATAGCGTCACGCTCTTTAGGCGAGTTCTTTTTCTGCCAGCGTTAAATGATATGAATGCTTCTGTGTGTATTTTATTGCACAAAGCCTTAACTGTTGGGCAGTTATTTCCATTTATCCCCGGCAGCGCAAACAGATTGTTTGGTAATCCCCAAAATGATGTCTACAACTGTTAAGGCCCTGCTGGCAATATATTTGTGGATCCTGTTTAAAAAATATGTGTCATGAAAATGTGGATCGTAATATGCCTGGTGAGCCTGTTCGCGGTATTTTTCCAGCTAGCGCCATATATAGGTATGGCTGATGTATTTATCTATTGCATGTTCTTCCTGTCGCCTTTTCTTGTTGCTTATATGGCTTATGTTATCCTGAAATATGGCAATCCTTCGGGCCACAGCTTTGATGAGTGCTATTATGAAGACCTGTAGTGTATAGCTATATCCGGACGGTATATATTATTATATAAGCCTCCTTTTTTCTATTTTACTGTCCTTGTACCAAAGCCGCATTCCCCGATGTCGATAAATAATAAGGACAATCCACCGCAAGCCGGCAGGATATTTAAAATTTTTGGCCTGCCCGTACTGGGTGTTTATCTTACCTGGGCCACCTACATGTTCCTGCATGATAGCTGGCGGCTCTTTTACCATTACTTCTATATGAGCATCACCATGGTCTTCGGTTCCTTCGTGGCCGGGGCCAGCTCGGAGGGTGGCGGCGCCGTTGCCTTCCCGGTGATGACGCTGCTCTTTAAGATACACCCGGCGGAAGCCCGCAACTTCAGCCTGGCCATACAAAGCGTGGGTATGACCGCTGCCACGCTCTGGATCATAGCGCGGCGGATAAAGATAGAGCGCACTTACCTGGTGCTGGCCATGATAGGCGGCACGGCAGGCATTATATTCGGCAGCTATTTTATAGCGCCCTACACCCCACCAGCTTATGCCAAGATGCTCTTTGTGTCGTTCTGGCTGAGCTTCGGCCTCACCTTATTTATCGTGAACTATTACCGGCAGCGCCATGTGCGCGATGAACTGCCGGGGCTTAATAAAGGTCAGCAGGCCGAGCTGATGGCCATTGGTTTTATAGGCGGCATACTGAGCGCAATACTGGGCAGCGGCATAGATATCTGCACCTTTTCCTTCGTGACGATGAAGTATAAACTGTCGGAGAAGATAGCCACGCCTACCTCGGTGGTGCTGATGGCATCGAATGCTGTAGTGGGCTTTTTGCTGCACCAATACGTGATACAGGACATCAGCCCGGTGGTGTATAATTACTGGCTGGTGTGCATACCCGTGGTGGTGCTGGGTGCGCCGATGGGCGCGCTGACCGCTAACCTGGCCCGGCGCCTGCATATCGTTAATTTCCTTTGCGCGGTGATCCTGATACAATTTGTGGGTGCGATACTGATCCTAAAACCTACAGGCAGTTTATTGCTCTTTTCCGCAGGCAGCTTCCTTGCAGGGATGATCATCTTCTTCCTGCTGACGAGGCAGGGCAGAAAAAGGGAGCCAGGGGCAGCGCCCTAAGGCCACCGGTGCACACACCGTGTTTTCACTATATTTTATGTTGATCATTTTCAGTAAGTTTGCCGCGGTACATAAGGCTACCAGCCTCTATGGTGATCCACACCATGAAAACGTCCCCAAGCGGGGCGTTTTTCATTTGAGGCTATTCTTACCTGGTCACCATTGCATAGGCTGTATTGCCCCCCGAGCTGATGCGCACAAGATACTGCCCTACGGGTAGCAGGTGTACATCGAGCTGCCGCATACCGGTTGTGGACATTTGGAGCCTGCCTGAAATATCAAATACTTCTACCGAAAACTTTTGCCAGGCTGCGGGAATATCCAAGTTCACCGTACCGTGTGTTGCAGGGTTAGGATATACTTTTATGAGCGTGGTTACCGGCTTCGGTGTGGCTATGGCCAATGGACGTGCAGAATCGCGGTACTCTATGGTGCGAATGGTCTCATTGTTCTGAAAAGCTATATCGGCAGTTACCCATAATGCGGGGTAGTGCTCGCCATTTGCGAGCCATTTATATTCCACATAGTTGCGGGGCAGGGGAAAAGTGATGGCATTGAAGGTAATGGAATCGACCTCATCGACCACCGAGCGTAGCCTGATACAGTTGACAGGACTAGTATAATATGGCGTTACAATAGTGCCCCATCCATCCACTTTAGTAGTGCGTGTGCCCTGCTGGGTAATGCCCAAGGCAGCCGTGCCGAAATGAAGTGCAAAGGTGGAGGTGTCCTCATTGCCATAGCTGAGCGGGAAGTAATACCACTCGTCATCGTCGCTGTAATTGGCAGGCGTGGGTATATTGGCAATACTGGCAGCAAAGGCCACAGCAGCGAAACGCGAGGGATTGCTTAACTGCCTGAAGAAGGTATAGGGGTTGGTAACAGAAACAGGTACTGCCTGGGGCAGGGGGAAACTATCGGCTATCTTGTAACCGTAGGCGGATGGCGAGATCGTGACCGCATAGAGGGGATTGACCTGCATAGCAGTCTTGTATGTATCCACCTGCTGGCTTGCAGGGCTAAGACTGCTGTAGTCCCAACTGTGGTTGGCGCCGGAATCGGTGAGGATAATATTGGCAGCGAGGATATTGGCTGAGCTATGCCTCAATGTGTCGCCCGATACGGGCATATCGGCTGATGTGATGCTGATCTGCGCATGGAGCTGAAAAACGGCGGTACAAAGTATAAGCAACAGGAAAAAGCGTTTCATTTATCTATATTTTATCATTCATCTATCCACAAGATAGCCATAGTGTGCAACCTTTACCACCCCCGAAACATTATATTTTATTACAGGCCGACTACCTCATTTCCGGTTTTGTGGCCGACTATCTCATTTCCGGTTTTTGGAGGGGTGATGGGCGGAAAGGCTTGCCCGGTGCGCCATATTATGTTTCAGTACAATTTCCGGTCATTACTGGTTTGTCTTTTCAATGGTGACCGGCAGAAAAGTTCCGGTCATTACTGGTTTGTCTTTTCAATGGTGACCGGCAGAAAAGTTCCGGTCATTACTGGTTTGTCTTTTCAATGGTGACCGGCAGAAAAGTTCCGGTCATTACTGGTTTGTCTTTTCAATGGTGACCGGCAGAAAAGTTCCGGTCGTTTCCGGTTTGTCTATACAGATGACTGGTGAGGAGACTCCCGGTAGTTTATGACCCTTAACGCGTCTGACCGCCTGAAGCGGTACTGACGCTACCGTTTCCGGTTTGTCTTTTTATCACCCGGAAATGCTTCGGGGCAGGCCCTCTTTAGATTACTTGACCGGAGGGGAAGAGCCTGGAGGATGCCCGAACCGGGCAATAAATAACTAACCGGGCATTTAGATGACCTAATAATTTGATAATCAATTTTTTAAGTGAATGCCCGATGCCCGAATCGTGCCCGATCGTGCCCGAAAGCGGGCATGAGTTAGGGTGAGTGGCCCAGTTTATGCCCGGTTTACAAGATGTAAAAGAACTACGGCATGTGCCATTTTTTGGGCTGCCGCTACAAAGGTAAAGCAGCCTTATGGCCTTGCCTTATTTTGTGGATAAATTGCGATAACACTGAAATTATTCATGTGTGGGCTTAGCTGCTTCGGTTGTCCCTGGGCGGGTTGCGCTTACTGAGCTTATTCATTTGTTTGCTGTCCTTGCGCAGCATTTGGCTTTGCTCGTCCTCGCCCAGCCCTTCAAGGCGGCGCTTATCCTGCGGTGGCGCTGCACTATTTTTCCCCGGGGCAGGTATGGTGTTTCGGCTGTTGTGTTTCATGGTATTTCCTTTTGCAGATATGATAGAAAATCCTTGCCATGGAAACGGGGCTTTAGCGGGATATCGCTCCCCCTTTCGCGACATTGCCCAAAAACTATCCCGAACATGGAAAATATTGCCTGCGTTTAACCAATGGCTGCTGCGGGCAACCTATCATTTAAACAAAGGGGCAGGAGGCATGATTTTACACCGCCAGAGGTATGCAAACTTATGGCCAAGATCACCTCGCCAATGCTGATAAACCAAGGGCGTACATACAGCAAAATTCCCCTTATGCTTTCGAACATCTTTATGACAGCTATGCAGCAACATTGTATGGCGTGATCGTAAAAATAGTGTCTTGTCCTGTTATCGCCTCCGACCTGCTACAGGAAACTTTTGTGAAAATATGGCGACGCCTCGATAGCTATGATGCCGGTAAAGGAGCCCTTTATACCTGGATGCATGCCATAGCGCGCAATATCGCCATAGATCACATCAGATCCAAAGAAAACAGGACAGCAGGCCTGACTGTGCACAACCATACACAGCGGGGCGAACTGAAGACCGGGCATGAACTGAACGTGAATAAAATAGGCCTTGCAAACCTGGTAAATAAACTACCTTGTAAATATGAGCAGGTGATCCAGTTATTTTACTACAATGGCTTTACTATAAACGAGGCTTCCCGCCTGCTGGCCCTACCTACGGGCACTATAAAAACCAGGCTGCGAAAAGCAATACTGATGCTACGGGCCTCTTTTGAATTTGCGAACTAAACGGCCAAAATTTCATGCTACCCTTCCCCTGGGCCTTTTAACATTTTATACAGATCTGCACCGACACAATGACCGTATGTAATTGAACAATCTGCCCTACTGCTTGTTTAACAGACGAGACACCGCAACGCCGAATTGATTAAACAGCACATGGCGGGCAATATGTATTGTTTTACTACAAATTATATTTGGTGGCATGGATAGCAATGCCGATCGGGAAGATGAGACAATTTTCAATAAAAGAACTGGAGCGATTTTCGAACATCAAAGCCCATACTATACGCATATGGGAGAACAGGTATGCGGTATTCAAGCCCCAAAGAAATGCCAATAATATCCGTAATTATTCGCTGAACGACGTAAAGCTGTTACTGAATATAAGTCTTCTACTGGAGGATGGTGCCCGGATATCCCAACTGACAAAACTCGGGGCTGCCGAAATAGAGCGAAAAGCCATGGACAGCGGCAAAACGATGCCCCTCAAAATAGTACACACCCTGATCGTATGCATGTACAGTAATAATTTTTACGAATTCGAGCATGCGCTCGACAATTGCGTCAACACTTTTGGCATTGACACTACAATACAAAAAGTGCTTATCCCTTTCCTGGAGAAGGTGGACATTTTATCTTACAAAGACAGCCGCCACGAGGTACACTTTGCCGTAACTGCTGTACGTAAAAAATTGATCACCGGTATTGAAAGTATTAAGATAAGACCCGGTACGGCTAATGTGTCCTTACTTTTTTTGCCTAAGGGCGAACACTATGACCTGCTGCTGCTGTACATGACCTATGTAATGAAGGGGAAAGGCATACCCATATTGTACCTGGGCACGAATATCCCAATAGAGAACCTGCAACAGGTAATATTGGAAATGAAGCCTGCCAATTTATTCACTTACCTGCCTGCAAACTTTCATTTCGACATACCGGAGTTCGCAAATTTCCTACGCAGGAATATTCCCAAAGCACAGTTATTTATCGCGGAGCCGGAATATATGGTCCGTAAACCAACAGGAAGAAATACCCGTTTTTTTTATTACCGTGATATTGCTACCGTGGCTGAACCATACACAGCTTACTAGTACCCTAATTGCTGCAATGCGCGAAGTTTTATACCCCCCCTTGTTACCCATAGCCTAGATGACGTATAAATTATGGCTGCAATCCCACTGAATTGCTTATACACGGGTTTTGCTATTCACAAAGCAGGGTAAAAACACACCAGTTAGAATGGCTCTACATTTTAGACCCCGCAGGATTTATTTATACCTTTAAGGGGCAGAGATATCAACACTGCATCGTTAATAATATTAAAAGAATCCATTGAAAATTACCACCTGCATAACGCTCATTTTAATTGCCTTAAGCTGTACCAGCGCCAGGAAGCTGCCAGACGAGCCGAGCAAATATTTGCAAGAGGTACTGGACCTGCTGGAACAGAGATCTGTACATAAAAATGGTATAGACTGGCAAACGTTTCGTCATAATGTTTTCGAAAAGGCAAACATGGCAAAAACCATTGAGGACACTTACCCGGCCGTCAAATATGCCGTTGCCGAACTAAATGACAGCCACAGCTATTTTAAGCCTGTAAATGAAATACAAAGCGATACCGAAAACAAACCTTTGCCCATATTAACAGATGCAGCAACACCTGATGACATTGGCTATATAAGGCTGCCCTTTTGCATTGGCACGGAAAACGATATCCATAAATATATTTCATCGATCAGCACTAAGATCAAACAACAGTCGCAACTGCATGTAAAGGGCTGGATCATAGACCTGCGCGGCAATTTTGGCGGCAATATGTGGCCTATGCTACTGGCCATCGAGCCATTGACCGGGGACGGAACGCTAGGCTATTTTGTGGATGCCGATGACAAATACGAGGCATGGAAACTGACAAAGGGGAAGGCATACATAAATGATGAGCTTGTGCTTGAAAATACAGACTTCGAGCCGCTGGACCTGGGCAATGAATATGTAGCCGTACTCACAGACAACAAAACTGCTAGCTCGGGAGAAGCGGTAACCGTGGCCTTAAAAGAAAGGAATAATACACGCTCCTTCGGCATGCCGACCTATGGCGTATCAACAGGGTGTATGGCCCATGAATTAGCGGATGGCTCGGTCATTAATTTAGCGGAATCGGTTTTTACAGACAGGGAAAAGAAAAAATATGGCTCCCGGGTAATGCCGGATGTGGGGACCGGCGAAGAGGATGCCTTAATAAAAGGAATAGAATGGATCTACATGATGAATGAACACCAGCATGTCAAGGAATAGCCCCGACTTCTGCAACCTGGATCCCGGTTGCAAACCGGCTAGATTAGTTAGACACGAGTTTGCTACACATAGGGCTCGGGGACAAACTCGCTAGTGAAATCAAGCCAATAAGTACACTCAGTTGCGTAGTTGTTAAGAAGAGCAACAAGGGCGTAAAAAATTATACAAATTCTATATTTTAGACTGATTGAAACATGCTTTAATTAGTGTATACAATGAAGACTAAGCAATTACGGATTTTACTACAAGAACTATCAGGCCTAAACAACTCGTTCACACATTATTTCTTTGTATGGACTCAATTTACTTTGGATTATAGGCAGGTTATTGCAGCTAATGGAGATAAATTTACTTCCGCAATTTTTCAGGAAAACAGTTTTTCTAAGAAGCAAAATATTGAGTTGGCTAAGTTAGATAAAGAACACATGAAAACGAACGACACTCTCCTTAATGGTATTTTTACATTGATCTATTCCTCTTTTGAAAATTATCTAAACGACATCTATTCATTGGCTAAAAATATTGACAGTTCGCTTCCTGAATTAAATGAGGGTAAGTTCGAAAATGATGACATTCTTGTTCTAAAAGTTTTTAATAGACTCAAGATTAATCAAGAAAAGGTTGAACATAAGTATTTAATGACTTTAGACTATATAAGACTTAAACGAAATCGACTAATTCATCAGAGCTCCCCCAAAATTAGCAGGTCGTTAAGAGACATTATCAATAAAATGGGACAAGAACTTAATTTTTTTTGGAATAAAGTATTGCCTAAACAACTACGAGGAATTGACTTTACGAGCAACGACAATGCTAACCAGATTACTTACAATATATTAATTGATGCCTTAAATATCATTAGGGGTATTGCAAACTATGTTGACGAAGTAGTATTAAGCACATTTCAACAATCAGAATTCCTGCTAAAGGAAGTACTTGTCGAATTTAAAAACATTAATGGATACAAAAATTATAATTTAACTAATACTAAGAATAAGAAAAGGTTTTTAGGGTTTTGCAAGTCGGAGTATGGTTATGAGCCAAATGAATACGATCTTCAAGCGATGGTATAGCTTAATAGGTTAAAGTACTCCCTTGGAATAGGTTTCAATTTTAGAACCTTTTCCAAGGAATGATGTTGGTTCGAGCCCAACTACCATCACTAAAATATTAAGTAACTAACGTGATATGCCAAAAGTGTAGCAAACGAGGGTAATATGATTTGATATCCAATGAGCATATCAAAAAGACCTGTTTCTTATCAGACAAAAGTGGGAAGCACTTGCCTTAATCGGAGCACTAGAGGGGTTACGTCAAGCTGAATTTTTCTTTACTTTGTTTTTCGCTTCCTCAATTTTCTTTACACATTCATTCAAATTTCCCTCAATATCTTTCCCCCAAAATCTTAAAATATACCAGCCATTTTCTTTGAGGTTTTGGTTGACAATTTTATCTCTCATTATATTGTTTTCAATTTTTTCGTACCAAAACTGTTGATTTGATTTATGATCATATTTTCGAACTTCCCAGTTTTTGCCATGCCAAAATTCACTGTCAACAAAAATTGCTATCCTAAGTTGTTTAAAAGTCAAATCTGGGGTTCCGAAAACTGATCTATCATTTTTGCGATAACGATGTCCTCTATTCCAAAGGGCCTTAGCTAAAGCAGTTTCAATTTTTGATCCTGAATTTTTGACTGCTTGCATCTTTTTCCTTGTATGCTCTGGCGATTCTTTTTTCATTCTAACAGTTTCTTAACTCTTGCCTTAATGTTTTCAAAAGTTAAGCTAAGGCTTTGTTTTGCAATTGGCGTGAGTATGGCTGTATGCGCCATTGCATCTCTAATAGGCTTGTACATAATTGCGTCTCTTGATAGGGCCGTCATTTTATGTTCCTTATGCATATCTGCAAGGTTTGCTAGGTAGTCCATGGATAAATAGTGTAGGTCGTTTGCATTATTTCTTATTTCGAAGCTAATATTTGCTTTGTTTTTGTTCATTTCTTCGTTGTCTTTACGCGTGTTAAACTCGCCTTTTGCCTCATTAGATATAGTAACATTTCTTTCTTTTATGAACTTCCTCAATAAATTTTCGCATACGAAGCATTCAGCATAAGAGGACACATTAAATTGCGCATCTTCGCTTAAGGAATTTACCCATTCATCAACTATATGTCTGTTTTGAGATGTTGTTGGAGGAATAAATTCATCAACGACGGTATTAAAGAGTTCTTTAGATTTCCTTTCTTTTCTGGTCATGCGAGTATTGTCCGGGTCGCCATCCTGATTTAGTGCTGTCCTCCATGTGTCCCAGTCAGTCATAATCGAACGAACAATTGAATTCAACTCTTCTAGAAACGATGTAAACAATAGATCGTCAGAAATCACGCCTTCTCTGCTGCTAGTAAACCGGTCCTTTTCTCCATCCAAAGCATTAAAATGTATTTGACCATATAAATAACTTTCTACTACCCTTGTAGATGGAATATGTTTTAGTAGATCTTTTTCTCTGAGTCTTCCATTTACATACAAGTCAACTGTAACGGTTTCCGTTGTTTGTCTAATTTTTAATTGAGACGGTCTTTCTACTGATGCTATGAAGCCAGAAATTTGAAATGACGAGGTCACTTTTTTATACTGCATGATATGCTTACTTGTAGCAGATATTTTGTCCTTTAAATACGGATCGTCAATGCTATTTATTTGCCAAACAAATTGCGTGCTCTGAGATAAGTCGTTTAGTTCGTTTAGTGTTATCGGGTCGTTATTAAGATATATCTTAAAGCTGTTGTCAATGAGTGAAAATCTAAAAAACAGCGCTATCAATTTTCTAAGATATTCAACTCTATTCCGAATGCCATCATTGATTTGTTCAAAAAAAATAATGGTCCCATGTTCTAAATTAGTTTGATATTGGTTAAAAACAGTCAAATCTAAATTTTCAAGTGGATATTCTTGAGGCGTTAAATCATCGTCAATCGCCTTATCTAAACCACCATTATCAATAACGCCACCAACAAAACTGGTACTACTTGTTTTACTAATTACATGGATTCTCTTTGCACATGAAAGTAACGCGAGTTTACCAATACCCTTTCTACCGATAAATGGACGGTTATTATCTGTTTTATCTTTCCCGTCTTTCCTCTTTGAATAGCCAATCTTCAAAAATTTTTTTTGAAAATCCTCACTTGTCATTCCGTCGCCATCATCTTTGACAATTAAGGTGTCCCTGTCTCGATCAATGTATATCCAAACATTTTTAGCATCAGCATCCCATGAATTGGATATAGCCTCACCTAAAACAGTAATGAAATTTCGATAAAGATTCCTTCCGAGATGATTGAGTACACTTAAAGAAATATTAAACGTAAAATTAGCCATTGTGAAATGTTTTTAGATGTTCGATGATACTTCGGCCTATAACATATCCAAGCTCAACGGGCACTGCATTACCAATGTGTGTTCCAATCCTTGTTAACACTATTTCTTTTTCTTCTTCAATAAATTTATAGCCTGGCGGAAAGCTTTGTAATATTGATGCTTCTCTAATTGTCAATGCTCTATTTTGAATAGGATGTCCAAACCTTCCCGTACCATAGTTATAAAATTGTGTAGTAATAGTTGGTGACGGTTCATCCCAAGCCATTCTACCGTAAACAGATTTATAAGTTTTACCCGATTTCTTTTTATGGCATTTTAGTTTCAAGTCTTCGTTCCAATCTTCCCATGTCCCATTGGGTTTAGATGCTGTTATACGCTTCAAATTAATTTCTGACAGAGTCGCGGTAAAATGAAGTTTATCTTTTTTGCTTTTTTCCCCATTTTTTATACGTTCAAGGTCACCTATTGCATCTCTAACAGTTTTATAGTTTTCGGGTTTGTGGGTCGGAGGTATTAGCGAGATTTCACCTAATTGCGAGGCAAGCAATACCAACCTGCGTCTCTTTTGTGGTAGGCCATAATCAGGACAATAAACATTTTTGTACGAAATATTATAGCCGATCTTTTCTAACTTTTTTATGAAGTCTTTAAAAACTATTTGATTAGAAAGGTTAGGAACGTTTTCCATTGAGAGAATAGTAGGATTTGTTTCTTTTACTATTCTTAAAAATTGGTTTATCAAATTCCATTTCTCGCCATTTTCTTTATCTTTTATTTTATTTGAATGAGCAGAAAATGGTTGACATGGTGCGCAACCTACTAAGACCGGTATCTCATTGTCTTCCCAAAATTTATTCAGTTCACTGCCTTTGATTGTTGTAATATCTGCACCAATAAACTGTGCATCATTGTTTATTTCATATGCATACTTGCAATTTGTATCTAAGTCTATGCCCGCACGAACTTTAATTCCAGCTTTTTTTAGGCCGTGAGTCAAACCCCCAATTCCGCAAAACAAGTCAATAGCAGATATTTTGAGCTGCTTTTTCATAATGCATTAATTATAGTGTACAAATTTTATAATCTTATCATCTGGCGATTCACATATAGTTATAAGATAAATCCAAAATACAAAATTTATTATAAAAATTTTATCATTAAGTTAAGAGCAAAAAAAGGGTTGCAATTATGCAACCCTTTGACCTTTTTGCGCTCCCTTCAGGACTTGAACCTGAGACCCTCTGATTAACAGTCAGATGCTCTAACCAACTGAGCTAAGGAAGCATTTTGGGACTGCAAAAATAGCCGTTTTTCGCTTTTGGCAAAACTTTTTTAGTGACTGCCCAGATATTTATAATTTTTTAGCATGAGCAGCAGGTCGGTACCGGGGGTATATTGCTGCGCATATACGATGTCCTGGTGCTGTTTTACCTCGTCGCCGGGCTCATAATCCCTGAGTATATAATAGGTGGGCACTATGCCCCTGCGCAGCACAGGCAGGTATTTATTGCCTGCGGCGGCATCGCTATAGCCCACCCATGTGCGCCTGCCGGCCAGCACGCGGAAGCAATTGGCCAGGAAACTGCCCTTGTCCTTAACTCCCCATATGGTGAGGGGGAAGGTAAGGAGGAAAAAGAGGGCGGCGGCCATATCAAAAACGCGCTTATTGCGCAGCGCGGCAAAGGCCGAGAGGTTGAAACGGCGATCGATGGTATAGAGGTCGCCCGAGGTATGGCTGGAGTTGCTGCCGATAAAGCTCTGGCTGCCGGGCAGGTGTATCTTGTAATCGTATGCAGGGCCGCAGCGCTGCATCTGCTCAAAGATGCGCTCGTAGCTGAGGCCGTTGACACAAAAGATGACCTCGTTGATGCCCGCGGTGTAGAGGAACTGCTGCATCTCGGGCATGGTGGCGAGGGCGCCTGCGGCATCGTCGCCGGTGCTTACACGGCCCATCACCTCGGGGGCATAGTGCACACGGCGCAGTGTGGCCGATGTTTCGTGATAGGCCAGCTCATCGGCCACGATCACGGCTTTTTTAGGCAGGGTATCGTAGGGTATGAATTTGAAAATGCCCAGCCTGTAGAGCAGCTCGTGCAGGCCCAGCATGATGACGGTGCCGGCAAAGCCGGTGAATATGATGATGGCGCGGGAGTAGCGCAGATCGGGCGAAAGGAGGCCGTAATAGGCCAGTATGACGATGGTGCCCACGAGCATGCCGCGTATGACGCGCAGTGCGCGGTAGGGCTGATCGTATGCGCCATTGAAGTACATACAGATGACCCAGAGCAGCAGGTAAACCGGGAAGGTGGCATACATGGAGCTAAGGGGTATGGGCAACATGTTCTTTACGTGCTCGACCCAAAAATTGGTCATGAACAGCAGGGTGAGCAGTAGTATAAGGGCATCGAAAAGGGGCATGCGCAGGAAGCGCAGCACCTGCTTCATGACGCTGAGTATGGCGCGCAGCACGATGCCTATATTGATGAAAAGGATAAAGAGCCTGGCATCGCGGCTGCTGTAGTGCTTGCGCACAAATGTGGCCAGGGCCTCGTTGAATATGCGCACATACTTTAATGTGGCCTTGCGGGTGCTCTCGCCTTTGTAGTGTATGAGGGTGGCCCCGGGGAAATATACATTGTCGTAGCCCGCCTGCTGTATGCGGTAAGAGAGGTCCACATCTTCGCAATACATGAAGTAATCCTCATCGAAGGCGCCGCCCACTTCTTTTATCACGCTGTGCCTCACGAGCATGCAGCAGCCCGAGAGCACTTCAACAGGGGCAGTCTGCCGCTCTTTGATATGCACGGCGTAGTATTTATTGATATAGGGCGACTTGCTGAACAGCTTATTGATGCCCGTGGTCTTGAAGATGGCCACCGAGAGGGTTGGGAAAGATTTTTTAGCATCGGGGGCAAAGGTGCCCTTGCCATCAATAAGCCGGGGCCCCAGGGCGCCTGCCTTTGGATGTGCATCCATATAGGCGATGGTGCGGCTTAAAAAATCCTCGGGCATTACGGTATCGGGATTCAGGAAGAGTATATACTCGCCCCGGGCAATGGCCACGCCCTGGTTATTGGCGCGGGAGAAACCGAGGTTCTCCTTATTCTCTACCAGTATGGCCTGGGGGAATTTGCGGCGCAGCATTGCGGCGCTATCGTCCTTAGAGTTATTATCGACCACAATGACCTCTGCCTCGATACCTGCTGCTGCCCTGTACACAGAGTGCAGGCATACCTCGAGGAAGTATTTCACATTGTAATTGACTATAATAACCGATAGCTTCATTTCGCTTGATACCAATATGGGTTTGCGAAGATAATCGCCTTGCCACTAATAACGAAAAAAGCCGCCATACATTGCTATGGCGGCCTGAAAAAAGATATAAGCTGCTCCTGCGTTAAAAACAGCGCGCAGGGCGTAATAAATTTAGTTGGTGAGGTAATAAATATTGGTCACCCATTTATTGCTATCGGGCTCCTGCGGCGTGCCTACAGTATATTCTTCTATGACCATACCCATCTTCTTATTTTTCTCACCCATGTATTTGCCTATGGCCATGTGTGCGTCCATAAGGCCGGAATAAGGGCCTGTATGCGTGATCATTACCGAATTGGAAGGGATAACATGTACTATATTCATTGTTTTGGCTATACCCGTGGTATCGGTTATCGGGTACACGATGGCCACGTCGGTAACGTGTTTCACGGTATCCCAACTGTAGTATAAACCGGTAGCAGGGCCCGATATCTTACCGGCCAGCTCTTTATTGAGCGTAGCCTGCGTAGCGCTATAAAATTTACCGAGGTCGGCCATAGGCACTGTTTTGCGCATGCCGGCATAGATATGACCGGGGAACTGCATCTCGTGCGCGCTGCTGCCCATGGCCATTTTGTTGCTTTCTACATATTTTTTCAGGTTCACCAGGCCGCTATCGAAGGTGTTGCCCAGCATTTTATCCATGCTCATGAAGGCCTGCATGCCATTGAAGGGGAAAGGCATGTGCTGGTAATAATTCCAGGTGACCTTCACCGTGCCATCGCCATTATCGGATACCTGGTAAAAACCGCTGGCATCGCCGGGCATGGGCTTTTCGAAATGCAGGGCGTAATTCATTTTATCGCCGTTAATACCTGTATCTTTCATGGTACCGGAACCGGTCTTCTTGCCCACCCAGTTGTAACCACTGCCGGGCTGGCCATCGGTGCCAAAGTAGGTACGGGCCACATCGGGCTCCATTTTATACCAGGGGTCCCAGTTGGGGCCATTTTTAAATTGGGTCATCTGGTCCCAAACCATCTCGCGGGGGCCATTGATGGTGATGCTTCTTTCCACGGTCACGTCTTTGGGCTCTATAATGCCTAGGATGACCACAATGAGAATAAGTACCAATAAGAGGATACCGATAAAACGTAAGAATTTTTTCATAATCTATGTTTGAGTCGTAAAAATATAAAATTATTTCCCGTATATAAAACACCCGATTGGAAAATAATTAACACATAACCTTAAAGTTGCATCATAAATAAACCTGCAATGTGGCGTACCTTTGCCGGATGAAGAATCTGAGGAACAGCACTTTGCCCGAACTGGAAGCCCTGATGCATGAACTGGGCGAGCCCAAATTCAGGGCCAAACAGGTGTATGAGTGGATATGGAAAAAGGCTGCGGGTGATATAAACGATATGAGCAACCTGCCCAAAGGCCTGAGGGAAAAGCTGGCAGGGGCATATCATATACCCAAGGTGAAGATACATCATAGCCAGTACAGCAGCGATGGCACTATAAAGAACCGGCTGCAACTGCATGACACCCACTTTGTGGAAAGTGTGCTGATACCTACAGAAAAGCGTATGACAGCCTGTGTATCATCGCAGGTGGGCTGCTCGCTCTCCTGCAAGTTTTGCGCTACGGGCTACCTGCCGCGCAAGCGCAATATGGACTTTGACGAGATAGTGGACGAGGTGACCCTGCTGAACGAACAGGCCGAAAAACACTATGGCAAGCACCTGAGCAATATCGTGTTCATGGGCATGGGTGAACCGCTGCTTAATTACAGTAATGTACTGAAAGCTATAGAGCGCATCAGCTCGCCCGAAGGACTGGGCATGAGCCCCCGGCGTATCACGGTATCAACCGCAGGAGTGGCCAAAATGATCAAAAAACTGGGCGATGACGAGGTGCGTTTTAAACTGGCCCTCTCGCTGCATGCAGCCAATGATGCCAAGCGCAACGAGATAATGCCTATCAATGAGACCAATAACCTGAAAGCACTGGTAGAGGCACTCAATTATTTTTATGAGAAGACGGGCAACGAGATCACTTTCGAATATATACTGTTCAAGGATTTTAACGACAGCATAGCGGATGCCGACGACCTGGTGAAGCTGTACCGCAGGGTACCCGCCGACCTGGTGAACATCATAGAGTATAACCCGATAGATGCGGCTGATTTTCAAAAACCGGAAGATGATAAAGTAATGGCCTTTATGCGCTACCTGGAAACGAAGAAGGTAAATGCACGCTTAAGGCGCAGCAGGGGCAAGGATATAGATGCGGCCTGCGGGCAACTGGCTAACGTGGATCATGCTGCGTTAAGCGGCAGCGGCCAGGAGCAGTAGGCAGCAGGCAACATATATTTAAAAGAAAAAACCCGGCATAAATGCCGGGTTAATTTTTTTTATTAGCGCTACTGCTCCTGCACACTGCCACTGCTAACTGTCGTAGGCCCACTTGATGTAGGTGGCGCCCCATGTGAAGCCTCCGCCGAAGGCGGCTAGAATGATATTGTCGCCTTTGTGCAGTTGCTTTTCCCACTCCCACAGGCAAAGGGGCAGCGTACCATTGGTGGTATTGCCGTAACGGTCTATATTGATCATGACCTTTTCGGGTGCAAGGCCCATTCTTTCGTAGGTGGCGGTGATGATACGCTTATTGGCCTGGTGGGGCACCAGCCATGCCACATCGCTCGCGGTGAGCTGATTGCGCTCCATGACCTCTGCGGCCACTTCGGCCATATTCTTCACTGCGAATTTGAACACGGTCTGCCCTTCCTGGTACACGTAATGCTCTTTATTCATCACGGTCTCCATAGAGGCCGGTTTTACCGAGCCGCCTGCCTTCTGGTACAGGTATTGCCTGCCATTACCATCGCTGCGCAGTATAGAGTCGATCACGCCATAACCTTCGGTATCGGGCTCCAGCAATACCGCGCCGCAGCCATCACCAAAGATGATGCAGGTAGTACGGTCATCGTAATTGAGTATTGAACTCATCTTATCGCCACCTACCACAATTATCTTCTTATACCTGCCACTTTCAATGAACTGGGAAGCGGTAGTGAGTGCAAAGAGGAAACCGCTGCAGGCCGCGCTGACATCGTAGCCAAAAGCATTGGTCATGCCGAGCTTATCGGTAATAACATTGGCAGTAGCCGGGAACACGAAATCGGGAGTAGTGGTAGCACAGATGAGGAGCTCGATATCTGTGGGTTTTAAGTTCTTCTTTTCGAGTATTTGCTTTACGGCCTCAACAGCCATGTCGGATGTGCCCTTTCCTTCGCCCTTCAATATCCTTCGCTCTTTGATGCCGGTGCGGGATTGTATCCATTCGTCAGAGGTGTCCACCATGGTTTCCATCTCAGCGTTGGTCATCACATAGTCGGGAACATATCCGCCTACTGCCGTGATGGCAGCATGTATTTTTTGCATTTACTTTTATTTAAAGGTGCAAAATTAAATCGTTTTACTTTGCCCCTGCGGTTAAAAACAAAGGTTTAACAGATATTCGTTTTATCCATTCATGCCGCCACAGGCGCCAATCACCTGCCCGGTAACATAACTGCTCAGGTCTGATGCAAGGAAGAGGGCCACATTGGCTATTTCTTCGGGTTTGCCAAATCGCTGTAAGGATATCTTCTCGAACCATTTCCCGGCATCACCATCTTTGAGGTAATGTGTCATGTCGGTCTCGATGAAGCCCGGGGCTATGGCATTGCACCTGATATTACGGCTGCCCATCTCCATGGCTATCGATTTGGTAAAGCCTATGATACCTGCTTTAGACGCTGCGTAACTGCTCTGCCCGGCATTGCCCCGCACACCTACTATTGAACTCATATTGATGATGCTGCCACTGCGGGCCTTCATCATAGGCCTGATCACCTGGCGGGTAAGGTTATATACAGATCGGAGGTTGGCCAGCATCACATCGTCCCACTGCTCAGGCGTGAGACGCAGTAACAGGTTATCTTTCGATATGCCAGCATTATTCACGCAGATATCGATAGTACCGAATTCTTTCATCACATCATTGGCCAGTTGCTCCGCAGCCTGGTAATCTGCTGCGTCCGACTTATAGGCTTTTGCCCTGATGCCGAAAGTTGCCAGCTTCTCTTCAAGAGCTTTTGCTTTTTCATCAGACGATAAATAAGTAAAGGCCACATTTGCACCCTGTTCGGCAAATTTCAAAGCGATAGCTTCCCCGATGCCGCGGCTGGCGCCTGTGACCAATGCAACTTTATGCTCCAGCAATTTCATTAAGCGATTGATTTGGGCTGCTAATTTAGTGATTAATTGCACAAATAGTAATTCAGGCAGGAGGGGGGCAAATAGGGAATAATTTTGCATTGATCAGCTTTCGCGGGCGATACCCCTGATCTAAATGTTTCCGTAAACTATACCGGCCACGACAGAATAGGGTATATATCACCGCTGGCCATAACGAACTCCCGGTTAAAATATAGGTGTAATAAACAAATAGATTTTTAGCGTGTTATATACATCGCAAATCAACATATAACGACTAATCCTTTTTCTAACTTTTGATTAAAAAATAAAAAAGTAAAAGTTTACCGATGCATGTGGCTTACTTATTCTTTTATGTACGCAACATGGGTACCCTGTTCAATGTGTTTTTACCTATGAATCTATTGCATAAGAAGGGAATTTTTATTAATATCGTCCTAATGTTATCTGTGGGTTACATTAACATTAATTATACTCCGGAATATTATTTAGGAAATGTTAAAGTTCCTTCTTTTTACTTCACTTTAACATTTCCCTATGTTAACGGCTTAGCATATTTCAACTATATATCTAAATTTTGTGGACTAGAGAGAGAATACCCACAGGTTATACACATTTTTTTGACTTAAATTCATTTATATGGGGGATAAACTTTTACGCACATTACGTACATATTGCCTTGCCCTTAGTTTGATCACCATCCCGGTTTTAAAATCGTATGCCACACACGTATTCGGCATCGACCTTTACTACACCCACATCAGCGGCAGCGATTACAAAGTACACCTGGTGGTGTATGGTGACTGCGCAGGGAACGCTTTCCCTTACCTGCAAAACGCGATACCCGTGGTGAAGGTATATAATGACCCGAGTAATAATGCCGTTACCACGCTAAACCTGGTGGAAGAGCCACCGATAGCAGGCGTTGAGGTAACACCTGTTTGCCCTGCAGACATAAATAACACCACCTGTACGAACATCAACAATACCATACCCGGTATCAAGAAGTTCGTTTACTCGGCTGATTATACCATACCCTATCCTTCTGCAAACTGGCGCTTCCACTTTACGGGTGAGATGACCACAACGCAGGCAGGGCGCAGCAGCAGTATCACCAATATCGTGAACCCCGGCAGCACCATCATTGCGCTGGATGCCAAACTGAATAACCTGAACGCGGATAACAACTCATCTGTTTTCGGCACTATACCTACACCTTTTTACTGCCTGAATGCGCCGGCGCACTATGCACCCGGCTCAGTAGACGCAGATAATGACAGCCTTTATTTTGTACAGATACCCGGCCTTGATGCTGCGGGCTTCCCTGCGGTACCACCCAGTGTTACTTATATAGCGCCTTACACCGCTACAGCACCGCTGGCTGCCAATCCTTTCACATTTGTTCCCACTACCGGGCAGATGGACTTTACGCCTAACCTGGTACAGCGATCGCTGGCCGTAATGGAAGTACAGGAGTACAGGAACAATGTGCTGGTGGGTACGAGCCAGCGCGAGATGACCATACTGGTGCTGAACACATGTAATAACACGCCGCCCAGCGGGGTGATCACCAACCCAAGTGCAGGTACACTGCTCGATTCTACCACGCTGAGGGTGTGTAAGAATGTTGGTCCCTTTACCTTTGACATTAACCCGACAGACCCGAACAACGATACGATAGATGTGACCCCGATAGGTATACCTGCGGGCGCTACATTCACCATACTGAATAACCATACGCTGGCACCTACCTGCACCTTCGCATGGAATACTACCAATGTGGCGCCGGGCACTTATACTTTCTACCTCAACTACCAGGACAATGAATGCCCGCTGAGTGCCAACCAGCAGATAGCCTACCAGGTGATCGTTGCACCGGTACCCAGCCCAACGGTAACTTTGATCTCGCCGGCTACCTGTGCAAAGAAAGCCGTATTTACAGTTGATCCCGGTGCAGGCTTTACGAACTGGACAGAGACCGTGACACAAAACGTGAACACGATACACACCAACACCAACCTGAACGGGATACTAACCGACAGCCTTGTGGCAGGTACTTACACCATAAGTACTACAAGCGATGTGGGCTGCTCCGACGATACCGTGGTGACCTTTGCTCCACCGGTAATACCCGGCATAAGCGCAACAATGATCCCACCAACTTGTCCCGGTGGCTCAGACGGCAGCATTACCATAAACGGTAACAATGGTGCACCGCCATACACATATGCATTGAATGCCGCTCCATTCGGTCCAACCAATACTTTTACCGGCCTGACAGCTGGCACTTATACTTTGCACCTTAAAGACAACAACACCTGTACCAAGGATACTACGGTTATCCTGCCCGACGGCTTACCGATATTGCTTGATATATCGACAAAAAGACCACTCTGTAATGGTAATACCGACGGTATAGTGACACTTACCGCATATAACAACCCTGCTACACCTTATAGCTATGCTATGGATAATGGACCCTACGGGCCGAGCGGAACCTTTACCGGGCTGGCAGCAGGCACCTATACCTTCCATGTACAGAACGCCACAGGTTGCAATACCGATACCGTACTTACTTTAACGGACTCCCTGACGGTGACGGCCAGTATAGTTATCAGCAATCTTTCCTGTAACGGAGATTCATCAGGCGTTATCGTTGCGACAGGCGCAGGCGGCATCAGCCCTTACAGCTACGCACTGGATGCTAATCCCTATACAGCCAACAACTCATTCTTCAACCTCTTTGCAGGCACTTACGACGTGCACGTGCGCGACAGTAACTCCTGCGCTTTCGATACTTCTGTTAACATACAGGAGCCCACTCCTATAACCATATCGGCAGCGGTCACCAACCCGCCATGTAATGGCGCCGCTTCAGGAAGCATTACTATTACGGCATCGGGCGGCACACCCGGATATACCTATGCCAATGGAGCAGGACCTTACGGGCCATCCAATATCTTCAGCGGCTTAACCGCCGGTACTTACACCATACATACGCAGGATGCATACGGCTGTATCAAAGACACGGTGATTGATATAACAGAGCCTACCGCAATTACAGCATCACCGGCTATAACCAACCCGTTTTGCTACGGCGGTACCGACGGCAGCATTACCATAACTGCAACAGGCGGCACACCGGGGTACACCTATGCCAATGATCCCGCGCCATATGGCCCGAACAATGCTTTTACCGGCCTTGCAGCAGGCACTTACACGATACACACCAAAGACGCCAACGGCTGTATCAAGGACACAATAATAGACCTGACGCAGCCCACACCTGTTACCGTAAGCGCTACTGTAACGAACCCGCTATGCTATGGCGACGCAAATGGCAGCATAACCATTAACGGCGCAGGCGGCACACCCGGCTATACTTATGCCAATGACCCCAATCCATATGCAGCGACCAATAACTTCACATCACTGGCAGCAGGCACTTATACTATACACACTAAAGATGCCCACGATTGTATCAAAGACACTACGCTGATCATCACACAGCCTGCTCCCCTGGTAGTTAACCCTACTGTGACCAACGTGCTTTGTAACGGCGGCACGGGCAGCATCGCGGTAACGGCAACGGGCGGCACACCGGGCTATGTATATGCTAATGGCGCAGGGCCTTATGGTAATGTGAACACCTTCACCCCACTTGTTGCCGGTACCTATACGATACATACAAAAGACACTAACAACTGCCAGACGGACACAGTGCTTAACATCACTGAACCTACGCCGCTTACCATTACGGCAAATACGACTGACGTACTTTGTAACGGTAATGCATCGGGCAGTATCACCATAACAGCGAATGGCGGCACGCCTAACTATACCTATGCCAATGGCGCAGCACCTTATGGACCGTCCAATACCTTTACAGGTCTTGCAGCGGGTACTTATACCATACATACCAAAGATGCCAATGGCTGTATCAAAGACACGGTCATCACACTGACCCAGCCACCACTGCTTACCGTAAGCGGCAATGCAACCAATGTGCTCTGTAATGGCGATGCCACAGGCAGCATTACGGTTAACGGGGCAGGCGGTACGCCCGGCTATACTTATGCCAACGGCGTAGGGCCATATGCCGTGACCAATACCTTTACCAACTTAACAGCGGGCACTTATACCATACATACCAAAGACAATAACAGCTGTATCAAGGATACCGTATTCACAATTACGCAACCGAGCGCTATAGTAGTGACCCCCACTGTGACCAATGTGCTGTGTAACGGCGGTACCGGCGACATTACGGTGACCGCTACAGGGGGTGTACCCGGCTATACCTACGCTAACGGTGCAGGACCTTACGGACCTGCCAATATATTTACTCCCCTGGTGGCAGGCACTTATACCATACACACACAGGATGCCAATGGCTGTATCAAAGATGTGACCAGCACTATTACCCAGCCAACACCTGTTACAATAACAGCTACCGCGAACAATGTGCTTTGCAATGGCGGCACATCGGGCAGTATCACCATCAATGCCGCAGGCGGCACACCGGGCTATACTTATGCCAACGGAAATGCCAACTACGGACCGTCCAATACCTTTACGGGTTTAGCAGCGGGTACCTATACCATACATACCCAGGATGCCAATGGCTGTATAAAAGATACAACAATAACCATCACACAGCCAACGCCACTAACCGTGAGCGGCAGCAAGAATGATGTGCTTTGCCACGGTGACGCAAGCGGCAGCATTACCATCAATGGTGCTGGCGGCACACCCACGTATACCTACGCCAATGGCGCAGGACCTTACGCAGCAACCAATACATTCAGCAACCTTGCTGCAGGCAGCTATGTTATACACAGCAAAGATGCCAATGGCTGTATCAAAGACACAACAATAACCATCACCGAGCCAACACCGCTTGTGGTAACGCCTTTGGTAAAAAATGCTACCTGCGCCACACTGGGCAATGGCATGGTAACGCTTATGGCAAGCGGGGGCACAGCGGGATATACTTATGCAAATGGTGCCGGGCCTTACGTGGCATCCAATATATTCAGCCCGCTGCTGGCAGGCACTTACACCTTCCATATAAAAGATGCACATAACTGTATCAAAGACGTGACCGTAACCGTACTGGACTCACTTACGGTAGCAGGCATCATCAATGTAACGGACGAACTGTGCTACGGTCAAAGTACCGGCACCATACAGGTGACCGGCACCGGGGCAACCGCGCCATATACTTATGCCTTTGGCAATAATCCTTACAGCAACAGCAACACCTTCATCAACCTGGCAGCAGGCACCTACAACATACACATTAAAGACGCCAACGGATGTATCAAGGACACTGTAGCCACTATTGCACAACCGACACCGATAAGCAGCAGCACTGTTTATACCGAGCCCAGCTGCTTTGGCTATAACGATGGCAGCCTTAGCGTAACCGCTACAGGCGGCACACCGGCGTATGTGTACAGTGTCAACAACCAGCCTTTAACAGCCAGCAGCACATTCAACGGTCTTGCCGCAGGTACCGATACCATACATATACACGACAACAACGGCTGTACCTACGACACCGTGGTAACCATAACGCAACCTACCAAGCTTATCATTGACAGCCTGGAACTGGTAAATGAAAAATGCTATGGCGATAATAATGGCATGGTAACGGTGTATGCCCATGGCGGCACACCTGCATACGTGTATGCTACCGACGCAAATGCATTCCAGTCAGCAAGCATGTTCGACAACCTGCCCCCGGGCAGCCTTGTGATACATGTGAAGGACAGCCACGATTGTATCACCGATACGGTTGCGACCATTGCACAGCCGCCGCAACTGTGGCTTGATGGTGCGGGTATCATTAAGCCTACCTGTGAAGGCTATGCCGATGGTACGGTAACGCTTGGTGCAACAGGCGGCACACCGCCCTACATGTATTCAGCCGACAATTCTAATTTCGACAATACAACGGTGTTCCCCGGATTACCTGAAGGCACTTATACCTTCTATGTAACGGATAGCAATAACTGTCATCACGACACTACGCTTACCCTTACCGGCTACCCGCACATATTGCTGGAAGATGCGGTGATCACGCCAACAAAATGCTATGGAAGTTCGGACGGTTCGATAGAAGTAAATGCCAGCGGCGGCGTACAACCCTACTACTACCAGGTAGATGGCGATCCCCAGCCCGCAACAAGTAACAACCTCTTTACAGAAGTGAATGCGGGCACACATACCATCACCGTTACCGACAGTAATAACTGCCGTAAGTCGGGTACTGTACAGGTGCACGAACCGGATTCGATAACGATCGTGTTGAATGTAACGCTGAATAACTGTGCCGGCACGGAAGACAAGGGCGTTATATCGGCCGAGGTAACCGGCGGTACCAGTCCATACACCTATGCATGGAGCAATGACATTAGCGGCCCTGAACTGACCAGCATCGGCAACCTGGCCAATGGTGCATACAGGCTGACCATTTATGACTCGAACAACTGTATGCAACATGCCGATACCGAAATGACCAGCGGCGAATGCTGTATGCCGTACGTACCTAATGCCTTTACACCCAACGGCGATGGCAAGAATGATATATTCCGCCCGGTATTCAAAGGCAATATGAAACTCATCATGTTCCAGGTGTTCAACCGCTTCGGCGAAATGGTTTACCAGACCGACAAACCGGGCCAGGGCTGGGATGGCATCTACAAGGGTGCTCTATCCGACATGGATACCTACTTCTTCCACATGAAGTACATATGCGGGGAAGACAACAAAGAGCTGTACCTGAAAGGGGACGTAACATTAATAAGATAAAAGGAAGTGTATATAAGCGTGAATTACAAAAAAAGCCCCCGTTTTCACGGGGGCTTTTGCTTTATCATAAATAGCCTACTACAACTTAGTCAATTTCATCCACAGGATGTCCTTAGCGGTTTGCAAACGACAATAATATATCCCGGCTGCGAACCCTGACATATCAATCATTAACTCGTCGCTGGCTACCCTTTCTCCTATTTTCACCTGTTGCACGCTGCCTGCGCTATTGTACACCTCAATGCCTTTATAATCTTTAGAAATATATTTCAGGCTGAGTACTACAATACCGGTGGTGGGGTTAGGATATGCACTTAAAGGTTGCGGTACGCTTGCGTATCGTACAGCAGCAGGCGACATACATGAAACAGAAGCTGTGTAGCGCTGCGATACCGTTGCGGTATCTTGCAGCGACTGCCAGGCCTGCTGATCATCCTTCAGAAAATGGTCGAGCCATAGCAACATCACATCTTGTGCCGCATCTTGTTGCTCAGCCCTCGTAATAGCCTGTATCGGCATACAGGTACCTTCGCCAAAGGAACAGTTGATATTATTATTCGCAAAAAAACAATGGCCCCCATTGACTATCTCAAAATAGGCTTTGCATGAAGAGGCAAGCGAATCGTACATAGGTAACTGATTACTTGCCGGCGGGGCCACACAATCATTAGCACCTGCTATCACCAACGAAGGAATTGTGACCGTGCCTGCAGCGGTTATGGAAGAAGGGTTTGTATTGGCAGCGGCAAGGGTTACCATAGTAGTTATCCCTGTATCGCCAGCTACGGCCAGAAAAGCACTGCCCCCACCCATAGAGTGCCCCATGACAGCCGAAGTGACCGCCGCATGACCAAAGAACAGGGAACTGGCATCAAAGGCACTAAGCCTTTGCATTTTCTTTACAGCGAAATACAGGTCAGCAGCAAAATCTGCATGGACGGGGGCAAAACCGCTTTCCGTAGTAGGGAACACCATGATATATCCCTGCGGCACCAGTGCCTGCCAAACATTGTCGTAAGCGGTCCAGTCCATAACGAAACCATGGCCGAAGCTGATAAGGGGATATTGCCCGGCTATCACAGGTACATCATTACCGGCGGTGGCAGCAGGGTAATATACCTCAACTGGCACCTGGCGATTGCTCCTGGCACTATCAATAAAAGTCAAAGAACTATGCCCAATTGCAAAGGGCTGCGCAAATGCACCTGCTCTGAGCAAGGACAAAAAAGTAGTAAGCAAATACTTCATTGAACGGGGAATTTAATTACAAACAATATAGCACTGTTTTTGTTCGATGTCGCCGAAAGGCCTTCGGTGACAAATATCACAGCGCCATCTTTCCCTCAACAAAATACATCTTCAGTTCCCCTTTATTTTTAGCAGTTATCTGACCGCGATAGATACAGTTGAATTTGTCCTTCACCATATCGTAGGTGGTTTGCGAGATATTTATTTTTCCCGCCTCGCTGTTCTGTTCCATACGGGCGGCGGTGTTCACCGTATCGCCCCAAATATCGTAAGCAAATTTCTTGACCCCCACTATGCCTGCCACCACGCTGCCACTGTGTATGCCTATACGTATCTCGAAGGTCTTCTCGCCTATTGCAGCCTTTCTATCCAGCATGAATTGCCGGATATCCAATGCCGCACTGAGCATCTTTTGGGCATGGTTCGCATCTGCCACAGGCAGGCCGCTTACAGCAAGGTAGGCATCGCCTATGGTCTTTATCTTTTCGATATCATAACGCGATATGATCTCATCGAAGGCTTTAAAGCAGTCGTGCAGCTCGCTAACCAGTTCCTGGGGTGTGAGCCGCTCACCGGCTTTTGTAAAGGCCACAAAATCGGTGAAGAGCACGGTCACATGATCGTAAAACTTAGCTTCGGAGCTACCGCTTTCCTTTAATTCCTCAGCTACTTCTTCGGGCAATATATTCAGCAGCAGGTCGTCCGACTTTTTCTTTTCCTCTTTCAATTCCTCGTGTTGCTTTTCGATCTCTTCCTTTTGCTGCACTACTTCTGCAGTACGCTGGGCCACCTCCAGCTCCAGCTTTTCCTTCTGCCCCTCGAGTATCTTTTTCTTTTCCTGTTCCTGCTCCAGCGTCCTTGCCGAGAGTTGCTCTACCTGGTCGAGCTGTACTTTAAGGTCTTTATTGATACGTGCAAAGCTCCATGCCAGGTAGGCCGACATGGATATGGGTATACATAGTACTGCAATAGCCATAACGATCTCCACTAACTGACCGAAAACATCATTCTCATTTATTTCGATATCACCATTTATATATCCATAAATAAAGATGAACAATATAAACAAGGCAAACAGCAACAAGCCTCCACCGATTATACGGGCTCCTTTTACTTTTTTAACAATGCCCCGAAGAATGAGAATAACAGTTTCCAACGCAACAAGCCCGATCAATGAGAAGCAAACTACCATACCCGCTTCATCGTCAAAATACCATATAAAAGGCATTAACATCGATAGGGCAGTTATAACATAGAACCTTCTTTTTCGGCGGGCGAACAATTCATTGTTAAAGCCGCTAAGCGAGATACATGCCAGTGAGCCGGTAAGTATCATCAATATGCGGCAGGTAAAACCCAACGATGGCGAATTGGTAACACGGACCAGGTAGGGCAGGAGGAACACCAAAGACAAGGCGAGACAAAAGAGGCTGAAATAGAAATTGGACCTGGCAGCTTTATAGTAAAGAAAAAGCAGCATATGGATAAATGATATCGCTATAAAAATGCCAAAGAACAAGACCATCAGGAATGTAAGGCTTTGCATTTGCTCTGCGTGGCTCCAAATTGCATTGCTTGCCCCCGCCAAGCTCAACAGGAAACCGTCCATATCCGTAAACCTTTGAGCCAGTTTGCCGGTATTTTTCTGGTAGTGCAGGGCTATCAAATGCTCCCCGGGGGTATCTATATATATAATTGCCGGTGTATTTCCAGGATCGAAGAACTCAGCTTTTTTCTTACCTGCTATCTCGCCAAAGGTCTCTACTTTCTTACCATCGAAATAAAGTACTGAAGCGCCAAAATGTGTCATCCTCAGGGCCAATGGCCTGCGGCAAATACTGATGTCGGCTATAAAGTGCAGCCGGAACCAGCCAATGCTGTCCTTTTCGTATTTCCGGTACATATGCCGCCAAAGCGGGCAGAGCACCTCATCCCATTTACTATCGTCATAGCCGGGCAAGGCCATAGCGCTGTCATCGCCCGTGGAGAATTTCCATTTATCACTATTGAACCTGTGCCAGATACTGTCTTTGTTCAGTACAAGCATCTTCCCCGGCCGGCTTTGAGCCGATGAGCCAAGCGATGCCAGCAGGAAGCAGAGCAGCAACAACTTTTTCATGGTGCAACAAGATACAATATTACCCTTATTTGAAGTGGTTTATGTATCAGCTATAATCACTTACCTTTGCGCCCATGTTTACGCTCAGCCTGGCAGAGGAGAAAGTAAAGCCATACCAGACGGTCGCATTGCACTTTTTGATCGGTTTGGCCCTGCTCGCATTTGGCATTTTGTCTTATGTGTTCTACTTCTATACTATTATAGCTACAGAGCATAAATCATCGCTGCCCGAATTCAGAAAATGGGGCCTGGCCATGATCATTCCTGCGGCTGTGATATTGTTTTTCTCGCTCTTCAGGGGCAAATGGCTGAAACAACCTAAGAACAACCGCCTGTTCCGTATCATAGAGTTTTGCTGCTCGCTGGTCTTTGCCGCCTATTTTGCCATGGGGCACTGGTGGCTGCCAGCCGGGATTTTCGGTGTTTTAGCCGGCACTTTACTGCTGGCCACACTATGGGAAAGCAACAAGAACAAAACACAATATATTCATATTGATGATAAGGGGGTGCAACTGCCTGCCACTTCGCGGCGCAGCAGTCTGGAGTGGAACGAGATAGAGCAGGTGATCCTCCGCTTCGGCATACTCACCATAGATTGTTACGACAATCACCTCTACCAATGGAATGTGGATGCGCCCGATTTTGATAAAGAAGCACTGGAGCTATACTGCGCCCGGCTGGTAAAAGAGAACGAGGGTAAGAAAAGTAACTGGTAATTACCTGCCGGTTTTTTGAATTTTGAATTTTAATTTTGATCTAGCATGTCGCCATACATATTATACTCAGACGGGAAAGGAAATATCTTCGAGGACACTACGCTCTATGCAGTGGGCCGCTCCGGATGGGATGCCCTGCCCATACACGAGAGTGAGTGGATAGAACTGCCCGATGGCGGGTCGCTCTACGAGCTGCCCGGCAGGCAAGGTATAGGTATTGATGTGGAAAATGGCGAAATGCGCCTGTGTGAAAAAGGCTGGGCCGTGGCAGCATTCATCCCGCCTGCACATACAGGCCTGTACCTGGCAGCATATGAAACGGCGCCCGATGCGCCTACCCTGCCCCTGTTTTGCTATACTGCGGCAGGCTGGCACGACGATAAATTTTATGTACCCGCCGTGCGCATTGAGCGCGATATAAGGCAGGAGTGTGCAGGCTTCGATGACAGCAAAGTAAAAGAAGGTGTGCAGCAGATGCTGCAGGCCTATCCACACAACAGGCTGGTAAAACACCTGGCCGACAACTGTGCGCTTACCTATCACTGCCCGGCAGCACGCAATTACTTCATGGGCCGCTGGGAATGCCCGATACCATCATCGCCGGCATGCAATGCCAATTGTATCGGCTGTATCTCCTTTCAGCCTGCCGAAGAAAGCATTGTATCCACGCAGGACAGGCTGATGTTCAAACCTACGGCGGCTGAGATAGTGGAATATACTGTGCCACACCTGGAAACTGCACCTTATCCCATCATCAGCTGGGGGCAGGGCTGTGAGGGTGAACCTTTGCTGATGTGGGAGACCATACGTGAATCAATTATAGAGATACGCAAGCATACAGACAAAGGCAGCATCAATATCAATACCAATGGCAGCCGCCCTGCAGCGGTGGAAGAGCTGATGAAAGCGGGCCTGAACAGCATACGTGTAAGCACCAATTCAACACGCGCTGACATCTATACCAAATATTACCAGCCCAACAATTACGAGTTTGCCGATATAGTGGAAAGCCTGCGCGTGGTGAACCGCTACGGTGGCTGGTCATCCATCAATTATTTCGTTTTCCCGGGCATTACCGATAGCGTGGAAGAATACGAGGCCCTGCGCGAGCTGATCAGGGATACTAAGCTGAGCATGATACAGTGGCGCAACTTTAACATAGATCCCGACTGGTACCTGGGTAAAATGGGCATCACCGAATCGGGTGAATGCTTAGGCGTATTGCAACTGATGGAACTGATCCATGCAGAATTTCCCCAGGTCAAATTCGGTTATTACAACCCGCCCGCCGAAAGGATGAAAAACTTTGATGCCGATTTTGCGCATTAAACTGCATCACATCGCTGCATGAACGTTCTTTACTGCTCTTTCCGGGCACTGTAGCCGTACACATACGCGATCATTATTCACATAAACTTATTTGAGGTACCGGCTCATGAAAGCATTTTTTCATTTATTCGATTTTAAGCAAAAAGTAAATTACAAGACCGAAGTATTATCAGGGCTTACCGTTGCACTTGCGCTTATACCCGAGGCCGTGGCCTTTTCACTGATCGCAGGCCTGTCACCACTTATCGGCCTGTATGCCGCTTTCGTAATGGGTCTTGTGACCGCTGCCTTAGGTGGCAGGCCGGGCATGATCTCCGGCGCTACCGGCGCCGTAGCCGTGGTTATTGCCGCACTGGTGAAAACACAGGGGCAGGAATATATTTTCGCAACAGTGATCCTCGCAGGACTCATACAGATGCTTGCCGGCATACTGCGATTAGGCAAGTTCATTCGCCTTGTGCCCCAGTCGGTAATGTATGGCTTTGTCAACGGCCTGGCCATCATCATTTTTATGGCCCAGCTCGACCAGTTCAAAACGATTGATACAAACGGGGCGCATCACTGGCTTGGCGGCACGCCCCTCTTAATAATGCTTGGCTTTGTGCTGCTCACCATGCTTATCATCTGGGGCCTGCCGAAGATCACCAAAGCAGTACCCTCTTCCCTTGCGGCCATCATTATCGTTTCTGTTATCATCATAGGCATGGGCATAGACACCAAAACGGTGGGCGATATCGCTTCCGTCAAAGGCGGTTTCCCTCCTTTTCATATCCCCCTGGTACCCTTTACATGGGATACGCTGCGTACTATATTCCCTTATTCACTTATCGTAGCCGGTGTGGGACTTACCGAGAGCCTGCTTACCCTCAACCTTATCGACGAGATAACGGAAACAAGGGGCCGCGGCAATAAGGAATGTGTTGCACAGGGCCTTGCCAATATCAGCTCCGGTTTTTTCTTTGGCATGGGCGGTTGTGCCATGATAGGCCAAAGCCTCATCAATATCTCATCGGGGGCCCGTGCAAGGCTTTCAGGTATTGTAGCCGCAATAATGCTGCTGGTCTTTATCATGTTCGGTGCGGGTATGATCGAACAAATGCCTATGGCAGCATTGACCGGTGTTATGATCATGGTAGCTATTGGCACCTTTGAATGGGCCAGCCTGCGTAGTTTCGGCAAAATGCCCCTGCACGATGTTATCGTTATCGTTACTGTTACGGTCATCACTGTGTTACTGCACAACCTGGCGCTGGCTGTACTGATAGGGGTTATCATTGCCGCCCTTGTCTTTGCCTGGGAGAATGCAAAACGCATCCGTGCACGGAAGTATACCGATGAGCAGGGCATTAAGCATTACGAAATATTCGGTCCGCTGTTCTTCGGTTCCATCAAAGCCTTCAGTGAAAAGTTCGACGTACTGAACGACCCGGATGAAGTGATCATTGACTTCAGGGAAAGCCGCGTAGCCGATATGTCGGGCATTGAGGCACTGAACAGGATCACGGAGCGGTATAATAAGGCAGGGAAAAAACTACACCTCAGGCACCTGAGTGCAGATTGCCGTCAACTGCTCAAAAATGCAGAGGATATCATAGACGTCAACATCATTGAAGACCCCGCATACATTGTGGCTACTGATAAGGTATAGCAGGAGCATGATCTTTCTGCTGCAAGGTCGGATGGTGCTGCGGGATAGTGTTCTCTTTCATACGGCATCAATTCTTTCCCTCCCATTCAGGCTGGGAGCTTTAAAATATTGTTAACTGTCATACTATTTCTCTGAAATTTTTTCAAAAAACTTGTCATTTTTTCAGCTGCATCGCTTTGGCACAAACCTTGAAAAAGTCTTTTAAAAAAAAGGAGGACAATATGACTACTCTAATGAAAAAGACCAATGGCAATGTGCCGGCAACAACTTTCAGCGGTTTGGTTGATACACTCTTCCGCAACAACCTTGACCGCTTATTTGATGACAATTTTTGGGGCTTCAGCGGCCTCGACCGCAGTGTAAGCGTGCCGGTAAACATTAAAGACACCGGTACTGCACTCGAGATCCATCTCATCGCTCCCGGGCTTCAGAGGGACGATTTTAACGTAAATCTCAGCGGCGACCTGCTCACCGTTTCCTTTGAGCAATCCGATAACCGCAACACGCAGGACACTGCTGAAGGCTGGCTGCGGAAGGAATACAAAACGCAGTCATTCAGCCGCACTTTCACGCTCGATGATAGCGTGGAGCTGAACAAAGTGGCCGCAAAGTACAGCGATGGTATTCTCTGTATCACACTACCTAAGAAAGAAGACGCACAAAAATTGTCCCGCAACATTGAGATCAGCTAATGGTCTTACAATTGTGCGTACTGGCACAGGCAGGCGTTCAATAGTGCCTGCCTGTGACCAGTTTATTCGTTAACCCCGAAAAAATCGATCAATATGAAAAATACGATCAATGACTATCGGCCCGATAACCGTTTGTTTGGCTATATCATGTTTTCGGTTATGGTCTTCATCGGCATACTGTATTATTTCTTGCTCCCCTTGCTTCGCTTGCGCTGAGATATTTAACCCGCTTCGACGCAAGTTTGCAGCCAAGCCATCTGTATAGCGAACTTGTGCCCACCTAGCGGATGAAAATTTTGATAAGGATTTTGCCCATTAATTTCAGCAATTTTAGAAGTACCTTGATACCGTGAATGCGGGCATAACCTATCTAAAGCTTAATGTTAAAGAGAAACAAATGTTGCATGTACTTTGCCGCCGAAGGTGGAAAGGCGTCGGTAAAAGACTTCTCGTCACTTTTTCGCTTCCATTTCTATGCCTTCTTGGGATTGGCTTGGCTTTAAATGCCCCCATTCTATACGGGAATGTTTATTATGGCTTACACGAAAGATATGTCATACCTTACAATCTGGACGAATTGAAATTGTTAACCGCAGGTTTCTTTTTCTTATGGTCGATCGTATTTTTTCTGATAGCCCTGGTAAATATCATTCTGTTTCTAAAAGAAATACCTGCAGTTTATTATGACATGTTAAGGGGTGTAAAAAAGAGAATAAGTTTTTCACCGGAACCATATACAATACTAGATCACTATTATCTCAAAACCGGAATTCCAGGTCTTCCCTATGTAGAAGTTAGTTATGAAGACTATTATTCTGCTGGAGGCCAAACCTGTTATCTCGATATACTGCCGCGAACAAAGCAATTGCTGGCCCTTATCAAACACGACGGTAATAGTATTGCACTACTATCATAATGCTATGCAGATAGGCTCTTCTGGCGCAAGTTTGCAGCCAGGTCATCTGTATAGCGAACTTGTTCCACTCGCATTTACTCGTACTCTCGCTGGCGCAACATGCGCGCTCCTCTCTTATCATGTCACCCTGCTCCATTAATGGAGAAGGGCCGCCTGCCTGCCGGTAGGCAGGGGGATGAGGCAAAAATGTGGATATCATCTTTTGGAACCAATTATTTTCTCATCCTACCTTTGTGCCGGATTTGACAATTTTTTTTGCAGGTCCCGCAGTCCTGAAAAAGCTGTGAATACTTGAACTTATAAAAACTTTCAACTATGTACCCCCGCAAGTTCGGGCAGGAGCAACAGGCCCGTGAATTATTCCTTACTTCCGAAAAAACAAGGTCGGAGATCGCCGCCGAGGTCGGCGTCAGCGAAAAAACTATTTCTAACTGGTCGGTCAGGGGTCGCTGGCAGGAGTTGAAGCGCGCCGCCGTCCAGGCGCCAGCGGTCATTGCCCAGCAGATGTATGAGGAATTGGAAGAAATAAACAATGTCATCCGTTCACGCCCCGAGGGTCAGCGCCTCCCCACCGCCGCCGAGGCCGAGCTGCGCCGCAAGATCATTACCTCCATCCGGCACATCAAGCGGCAGCTCTCAACTCCTGAGCTCTACCAGTCGCTCCGCGCCTTTGTCAATTATGTATTGAGCCGCGACAAGCGACACATCGGCCTCGACTTTTTTATCGAGGAGTTCATTGCCGGTGAGCGCAGCGCGCCCAAACAGGCACTCAAGCCCTCCGATATGGAATTTGAGCACCAGGAAACGCCTGGCCCGCCGGCAAGTATAGAAGAGTTCCTCGATAACCTGCCCGAAAATCCGGAGTTCGATATGCGCGCTTTCTGGAAAGAAACCGCACGCGAAGAGAATGAGCGGTATATTGAGGAATTCAAAAAAGAGAATGATGGCATGCTGCCTTATACCGAGGGCTGCGACGAACTGGCCGTTTTCCGTCACAACACACGCATTATCCTCGAACAAAGCAAGAAATTGGAGAAAGAAAAGCAAAATCAGCAGGACCCTGGGGTATCTTCCGGGAACTTGCAGGAACCTTCCGGGAAATCCGGGGAAGCATGAGGAAAGCTTCGGAGATGCTTGGAGAAAGTAAAATAACCCCTGAATTGCCCTATGGAAAATGCCCATATGCTGCATCTTACTCCATATGTTACCCTGCTCCATTAATGGAGAAGGGCCGGGGTTGAGGTTTTAACAACCCAATTGCCCTCTTTTTACTAATTTACAGCCATACAGACAGGTATTTATGATAGCAGCATCAGAGCAACCGGTTAACATAAAAGCAGCAGCGTGGACGGTAGGAGTGCACATACTCCTGCTCTTATTGTTCATACTGCTCAGGTACAGCCTGCCCGTGCAGGAACCTGTGCAGGAATTGGGGATCGAGGTGAACCTGGGCACCAGCCGCAATGGCAGCGGTGATGACCAGCCTATGGCCACCGAACAGCCTGCCCCTGATGCGGCTTCAGTTGCCTTCAAAAGTGCGGCACAGCAAAGCACTACAGCGAAAGAAATAGAAGAGAGCAACGACCCTGATGCCCCGGCCATTAACCAACCCAGCCACAGCAAGGCTGTGACCCGCGCCAATACGATGACCGAAACACGCACACGCTCCAGCAACCAACCCAATACAGAAAGCAACAGCCCCCGGCCGCAGCGCCCCCGCTATACCTATAGTGGCAGCACCGGCACAGGCGGCAATGGGGCTGCACAGGACCATCCCGGCACTAACGAAGGTAACACCACAGGCCCCGGCGACCGTGGCGTGCCCAATGGCACACCGGGCGCGGCCAATTACGAAGGCAGCCCCGGCAATGGCAACGGCGGCATCAATCACAACCTTACGGGCCGCAGCATAGTGGCCTTCCCGCCCCGCGAAGCCGATTTTAAAGAAGGGGGCCGCGTGGTGATCAAAGTGACCGTGAACCGTGAAGGTGTGATCACAGACAAGCGTATCATCTCCATAAGCAATGCCGCCCTGCGCGATATAGCCCTGCACAAAGTAGAAAAGATCCGTTTCAACAAAAGCAATTCGGCCCCTGAAGAACAGTTCGGGAATATTACCTTTGTATTCAAAACACGCTCGTAATTACAGTACCGGGTATGGATATATCCACAGCTTACAAACAGACGGTTGACTATTTATATACCACCCTGCCCCTATTTGCCAATAAGGGTAAGGATGCCGTCAAGCCCGGGCTGGAGAATACACGCAAACTGTGCAAGCTGCTTAATGAACCGCAGGAGCAGTTCAAAAGCATACATATAGCCGGCACCAATGGCAAGGGCAGTGTAAGCCATATGCTCGCTGCCATATTACAGGAGGCCGGCTATAAGGTGGGGCTTTACACTTCTCCACACCTCGTCGATTTCCGGGAGCGTATCCGTATAAATGGCCAGCCTGTGAGCAGGGAGTGGGTCGTGGATTTTGTGGAGCATTTGAAACCTGTTACTATAGAAACGATACAGCCCTCTTTCTTTGAGCTTACGGTAGCCATGGCCTTCGCTGCATTTGCGGCAGAGAAGGTGGATGTGGCTATCATAGAAACTGGCCTGGGCGGCAGGCTCGACAGTACCAATGTTATTACGCCCCTGCTCTCTGTTATCACCAATATCAGCTACGATCATAAAGATACGCTCGGCGATACACTTGAAAAGATAGCATTCGAAAAAGCCGGCATTATCAAACCCCAGGTACCTGTGGTGATCGGGCAGCAACAGAATGAGACCGAACGGGTATTCTTTGAACAGGCAGTGCACAACCAGTCCACAGTTTATTATGCCGACTCGATGTGGGACATGGTGCGTGTAGGGCAGAATGCGCGCTACCAGTATTTTAAGGCCGTGCACCGCGCCCGCCGCGAAATGCTTGACCTTAGCACCGACCTGCTGGGCACCTACCAGCAATACAACCTGCGGACGGCACTGGCGGCAGTGGAAGTGCTTGTATCACGACAGGAATTCAACAACCTCAACATAGAAAAGGCACTGGCTGCATTTGCCAAAGTAAAACGCCTTACCGGCCTTCGGGGCCGCTGGGAGATCCTGCAACAGCAGCCCCTCATCATAACCGACGTGGCACATAATGCAGCCGGCATACAGGAAGTAATGAAGCAATGGAGCTATCTTGACAGCAGCGGGAAACATATAATTGTGGGTTTTGTAAGGGATAAAGATGTAGCTGAGGCATTATCCTATTTCCCGAAAGATGCGCTTTACTATTTCTGTAATGCGCAGACACCACGCGCCCTGCCCGCAAATGAACTGGCAACCATTGCTGCTACCGCAGGTTTACAAGGCACTACTTATACCTCGGTACAGGAGGCACTGGATGCTGCAAAAGAAAAACTGGGAGCTGAAGACGCGCTGCTGATAACGGGTAGTTTTTTTGTAGTGGGTGAAGCGATGGAACATATGATGCCCGAGGCGGTACAATCTACTTTCCCCTTCCCTGGATTATGACCCTGAACGTGTAGAGCATGATCTTAATATCGAGGGCCAGTGAGCAGTTCTCAATATAAAGCAGGTCATACTTCATGCGCTCTATCATCTGGTTCACATTCTCCGCATAGCCATATTGCACCATGCCCCAGGAGGTTAGCCCGGGCTTTACTTTATGCAGGTATTTATAGTGCGGCTGCGACTGGCTGATAATGTCTATAAAATGCTGCCGCTCCGGTCTTGGGCCTACCAATGACATATCGCCCTTGAGTATGTTATAGAATTGCGGCAGCTCATCTATACGCCATTTGCGCATCACCCTGCCCCATTTGGTTATACGCGGGTCTTCTTTGCTCGATAATGCAGGGCCCTTCTCCTCGGCATCCACAAACATGGAGCGGAATTTATAGATATAGAATGGCCGGCCAAACAAACCAATGCGCTGCTGCTTGTAAATAATAGGGCCATGTGAGGACAGCTTGACCTTGACAGCAGCGAAGATATATAAAGGCGACAGGACGAGCAGTGCCATCAGGCTACAAATGATGTCGATAGCACGTTTACACACCCGCTGCCAGTCGGGCATCAGTTCGGGGTGTATGTGGATCAATACGGCATCATACACATTGCTTGTCTTTACCGATCCTGATATAATATCGTAAATATCCGGCAGCACCTTTACCACCACAGGGCGGTAGCTCAGGCGCGTGAGTATGTTTTCAAGCAGGTGGTGTTCTGATGAGTCGACCGCTACGATCACTTCTTCTATCTCATGATCGTCAATAATACCTTCAAGATTTGAGAGATGACCAAGCTGGGGCAGGTATTTACTCATGCCATTACTCGATTCTTTATTGGAGTAAATAAAGCCTTTGAACACATTGCCCAATACCTGCCGGCTACCTGTCACCTGCTTATAGATATCTATCGCTTTATCGTTACCTCCTATGATGAGGGTGTTGAAACCAACTTTCCCTTTTATCAGTTTGTTCTTTACATGGTTTAGTATCAGCAGGCGAAATATCAACGTGCAGGCAGTATGAATAAGCAGATAGCGGCCTGTCATTTTAATGATGTAGGAGCTTTCGGAACTATCATTAGCGAACACGAATAAGGCTACAGCGATACTGCCTATGATACACGAGATCAGGGTACGGTTTATTTCGTTCAGGCGTGATTTACGGTACAGGTCGAAGTATGTACCGGATAGCAGGTATAAAAACAACCAGCCTGCGGGGATGATCAGAAATATGGAAAGATAATCGAACAGGCGCAGGGAGTGTAGGGTATTAAAATAGCCACCGCTGCCCAGCAATTCATGCCGGTAGGCCCAAAAAATAGTCCATGCCAGTGCCGCCGACAAGTAGTCGAGCAATGCTAACTGGCGGATGGCCTTTCTTTTTACCGGGGCAAGCTGCATCTGTTTCTAAAACTGTTTAATACGATACGATTTTCATGTTATCAAGCAATACATACCCATCATGCGAACCACTATCCAGTGTTGATTTTACGATCACATAAAATACTGCGCCCGGGTACTGGCTGACCACAGGCTCTAAACCCAGGTAGCATTTGGTCCAGTTATTCCTTGTTCTAAGACCTATCTGGTAGTTAAGCACCGGCGTACCGCTTCCGTAGTAAGCAGCAAGGCCAATGATAAACGAGTTTGTACTTTTATAATCAAATTCAAGAAATGACTGCCCCTGCGGTATATCTATACTTCTTGAGCTAACACTCTCTGAAACACTATCCCCCGAAACGACATGTATATATCCAGCCCCATAGCCTTCATAGACCATGCCCGGGTCGGTAATAAGGCTGATGGCATTATTACTTACTGACGTATCATAAGCCTGGAAGTCTGCGCCGCTCTCAAAATTCTCTTTCCATGGGAAATTTGTGACCGCAGTATATTTGGAAACAGGAGTATGGCTAATAACATGACCCGGATCGGGGGTGATGGCAAAAGTATCGAAAACATAAAAGGGATATAAAGACTGTTGATCCTGGAAACCATCATATGTAATACCAGGCCCTACAGTGATGGTACCCGCTTTATCGGCCAGTACAGGTATGGTAGCCGGCAGCCTGAAGACGCCGACAGGCGCATTGTTATAATAGACCCATGCACTGGTAATGTCATGCGATCCGTCCGTAAAGGCTACTGAATCTATTTTTAAATAAGTGGGTATTTGTTCTTTAGGATTTACAATATTACATCCCAGTACTAAAACACTCGCTAAGAACAGCAGTAATAAATTTCTCACTTCATTAAAAAAATAAAATTGTTACAATATCCGTTCCTATAACGCAAACAACACTTAAACATTGTGCATCTCGTTATGTAAACTCATCTTTTTCAATATTTGGTCGGCCACATCCATGGCCTGGTAACCATCATAAACCGTAACACGCACCGGCTTGTCATTCAATACCGCATCTGAAAATTCCTGTAGCTCCAGCCTTACCGCATTGTCCATTGTCACCCCGGGCATATCCACAGATATTATTTTTTTGTCACCGTTGGGCATTTCGAGGGGGAAATTTTTTACTCCTTTTTCTGTCCCCGGCTCCCTGAGGCTGATCACTTCGGTCTTTTTATCCAAAAAATTGATGCCTATATAGGCATCACGCTGGAAAAGCCTCATCTTCTGCATCTGCGTCAGCGATACGCGGCTCGAGGTAAGGTTGGCCACGCAACCATTATCGAACTCGATACGGGCATTGGCAATATCAGCCGTTTCACTTATCACGGCAACCCCACTAGCTGATATGCGTTTTACCGGTGACTTTACCATATGCATCACAATATCAATATCATGCACCATCAGGTCGGTGATAACAGATGTGTCGGTACCGTGTGGGGAGAACTGTGCCAGCCTGTGCGCCTCTATGAACATGGGCTGTAATGGCCTGTTACCCAAAGCAAGTAATGCCGGATTGTATCGTTCCGCGTGGCCTACCTGGCATTTTACATTGGCTTCTTTGACCAGGTTTACCAGTTCGGCAGCCTCATCTAGTGAAAGTGCCAGCGGCTTTTCAATAAAAACATGTTTTTGGCTGAGGAGACATTTTTTAGCTATCCCGAAATGTGCCGGGGTGGCTGCCACAACGTCTGCAATATCAACAAGATCTACCAGTTCATTTATATCATTAAACCTTTTTACATTAAACTGGCGTGCTGCGAACAATGCAGTATTGTCATCAGGGTCATAAAAACCAATCAACTCAATGCCGGGTATTTGTTTCCATTGTTCTATATGAATTTTACCCCAACGGCCTGCCCCAAAGACTCCGACTTTAAGCATGATAGCTTATAAAGATATTTTTATTATGTGTTGCAAAAAAGATGCTGCAAGATAGCAATAAAAGAGCAGTATTAAATAAGGCCATTATCGGAAAAACTAAAGAAACCGGCCGGGGAGATAATGAGATGGTCAAGCAGTTTTATATCCATTACACTTGCTGCCTCTTTAAGCTTGCGGGTAAGTTCCTTGTCTGCAGTGCTGGGCTGCAGGTTGCCGGAAGGATGGTTATGTGCCACAATGACCTGGCTGGCATTTTGGAGCAGTGCATTTTTGAGTATCAACCTGATATCTGCAACCGTACCGGTAAGGCCACCGCTGCTTACTATCTCCTGCCTGATGAGCCGGTTGGCGTGGTTGAGATAAATGACACAGAAAGCCTCATGGTTCAGATCTTGCAATAGTGGTGTTATTATCTCAGCAGCCTCCTTGCTCGATGATATAGTAGCACGCTGGATACCTTCGCTTAGCTGCCTGCGGCGGCCCAGTTCGAGTGCCGCAGCTATAGTAATGGCCCGGGCCTCACCTATGCCTTTGGTCTTTTTCAATTCCAGTATGCCCAGTCGGCCCAGCTCGTGCAGGTGATTATGGGCCTGTGCCAGTATCTCGCGGGCAAGGTCAAGTGCCGATTTTTCTTTAGTGCCACTCGATATCAGTATCGCAAGCAGTTCTGCATCGGTAAGCGCGGCAGCACCTTTTTGCAGCATTTTTTCCCGGGGGCGTTCATCCTCAGCCCAATTCTTTATGCTATTGGAGGGGTTCATTTTATTATTATATGCACAAAATACAATATTGCAAGTTATTCCATGCAAGGTCATTATCTTCAATTATAATTTGGTGTAAAATAATATAGTATATTTATACTATAATCCCCCTGGTTATAAATGAAACATACTCTTACCTTTCTTTACCTCTTACTAATGGTATTTATAGCGCCAGCACAAAACATGGTGCATGACCCCAGTTTTGAGAGTTATCTTACCTGCCCAGTATCAGTAGCGCAACTGGAATATACACATACGCCCAATTGGAAATCAGGCACTAGTGGTTCACCCGATTATATGAACGTATGCAACCCTAATATTGTAGGTGTTCCCGCCAATACCTTTGGTTACCAGCCAGCATTAAACGGTGTTGCCTATGCTGGCTTAGCCTCTTATTCTACCAGCGCGTACCGGGAATATATAGAGGGCAACGTAGATCCCCTGGTACCGGGTCTTAATTATGTAGTAAGTGTATATGTCAATTGCTCTAACACATACAAATACGCCCATGATGGGTTTGGTATATTTTTTTACAAGGATGGTGTTCCCGTACCAGTGAATGTGACCACCTATTTAGCGATAACCCCACAGATCGATTATACCCCTTATGGAATAATAACAGATACCGTAAACTGGGTACTGCTGCAAGACACTTTTACTGCAGACTCTGCCTATACACACTTTATTTTCGGGAATTTCAAAAGCGATGCAAATACCAATACTATTGTGACAAACGGCAATGGTGGCCCATATGGTTATTATTTCGTCGATTCTATTACTGTCCTCTTAACCCAATTTTCGGTTATCCCCTCGCATACCGATGTAAGCTGTAATGGCGGTAATGACGGTACGGCCTCAGTAACGGCCACGAACGGCACGCCACCCTATACCTACCACTGGCTGCCCGGTAACCAGACCACTGCCAGCATCA